>Ga0181516_10000040_pt1 | contig 129746 bp, 120 predicted proteins | sample PEATcosm2014_Bin_25_FD_121104 | JGI IMG/M metagenome (GOLD analysis project Ga0181516, IMG submission 121104) | Peatland microbial communities from MTU Mesocosm Facility, Houghton, MI, USA - PEATcosm2014_Bin01_10_metaG | ecosystem: Environmental > Terrestrial > Soil > Wetlands > Peat | place...
GGAAGACCGCGACGAACACCACAATCCGGCCGCTTTCAGCCGAATTCAGGTGGCCGCTTTGGTCCGAATCGGGGTGGCCGCTTTCAACCGAATCGCCCGGCCGCTTTCAACCGAATTTTGCACTTTGGGCGGGTGGGAGCGCGAATGCCCGCTTCCGAGCGATTCCATGCGGACCCTGGATCCTCCGGACAAAAGGCGGTATGCTCGCCCTCGTGAAGCTCTTCGGGTCCGTGGACACCTTCTTCGAAAGCTCCGGTACCTTGCGCCTGGGGAGGCTGGTGGCCAACGCCACCCTCCTGGAAGCGCTCCTTCGGTACGGGTCCTTCGACCAGTACGAGTTTTTCTGCCCCTCCGAGTCGGAGCGCTACCGGTTCGCCGACCTCGTTCGCTCACTTCCCGACGGCCAGGCGCTCCTGGGTCGGTGCGTTCTTCGCCACCAGTTGGAACTGCCCGAGCGGATGCGCGTGGCCCCGTGGGATGTCATGCATTCCGGGGGTTGGAGCCGCTACTTGCCCGCCCTTTCCTGGCTGCGCGCCCGTCTCTCGCCGCGCAATTTCCCTCTCACGGGAACCATCCACAGCCTGGACGCGCCCGGCATGGCTTCCAGTCTCCGGCGACTTCTCGGTTCCGCCGTGGGCGGATCGGATGCCGTGTTCTGCACCAGCCGCGACGGGATGGAGGCATTTGGAAGGCAGTTGGATCTGGTGGCGCGGCTCGAGGGACTGGCCTGGAAAGGTCGTCTGGAGCTGGTTCCGCTGGGGGTGGAGGATCGGTGCTTCCAACCACCCGAAAGGAGCCAGGCCCGGGGACGCCTGGGCATTCCCTCCTCGGCCCGGGTCGCTCTGTGGATCGGGCGGCTGTCCGCATCCAGCAAGGCCGACCTGCATCCACTCCTGCACCAATGGCGGGCCTTGGCCGCAGAAGACGGAAATCGTCTTCTGGTCCTGGCGGGAGGGGGCACCGAGGGCGACGTCAAGTCCCTTTCGGAGACCGCCTCGGATCTCGGAATTTCACGCTCCATCAGGATCCTGCCCGACATCGACGACGGGACCAAACTGGACCTGCTGGGGGCCTCGGACGTCTTCGTGTCGCCGGTGGACAACCACCAGGAGACCTTCGGGATCAGCGTGGTGGAGGCCATGGCGGCGGGGCTGCCCGTGGTCGCCTCGGACTGGGATGGCTACAAGGACTTGGTGGAACACGGGACCACCGGCTTGCGCGTTCCCGTGGATTGGGTTTCACCCCCTCCCGACACACTCCTCCTGCGAGAGATCCTGGAGCCGCGCTTGGCACAACTCGTGTCTTCCCAGGGCGTGGCGGTGGATCCGGGAGCATTGCGTGAAGCGCTGGGAAATCTTTTGGCCGACCCGATCCGTTCGAAGGGCATGGGTTTGGCCGGCAAGGCGCGTGCGCGTCGCTTGTTCGCCTGGCCCGTGGTGATCTCCAGATGCACCGAGGTCTGGGCATCGCTCTCCCGGTTGGCCGTGGAACAACCGGTTCCAAAATCAAGAGAAATGGATCCTGATATTATTGATCCTGCGGAGATTTTCAGTCATTATGGGACTCGCCCCCCGAACAATCTAGCGGAGAGGGTACGGCTGACTTCGCTGGGTTGCGAGATCCTGGAAGGACGTGCACCCATGCCGCCAACGTTCACCGATGTGCTGGCCATCTCCGACGGGAAACTGCTCACGGCCCTGGTTCTGGAGTTGCGAGGGGGCCCACGGGTGGCTGCGGACCATCTGGCCGAGTGCATTTCAGGAATGGGCCGAGACCCCGCTGAAGCAAGGTGGTTGCTTTCCTGGTTGATCAAATACGGGGTGGTTGCCACAACTACAGAAAAAACTTAAGCAAATCTTAAGTTTGTCCGCAGGTTTTTGGAACGTAAGTTATGAACATAGAATGGCCTCCGCCAGTTCCCAGCGAGCGGGTGGGCTGGTTCCTTCGGGAGCCAGCCCACTTTTATTTCTACCCAAATATACGTCGTTCGTAGTTTCCACAATAAAAGAATCAAGTTTCCTGAATCGACCGTCTGTCCACAGTTGGGCAAGAAAGAGAAAGCCCCGGACCGTGGGTCCAGGGCTTTCATGCGGTCGAAGAGACTTGAACTCTTATGAGGAAACCTCGCTACCACCTCAAAGTAGTGCGTCTACCAATTCCGCCACGACCGCGTAGTCTTACTTGCTCGGTGCCTGGGGCACGCCGGGAACCCCGGGAACTCCCGGTACGCCGGGGACCGCTCCGGGCATCGCTGCTGGATTCTCCTGGGCACCGAAATCCTTGAGGACCTTGGCCGCGCCTTCGGTCTGGATCGCCTGCTTGATCGCGGACCCACCCTCGGTCTGGCCCACATGGAGGCGTGAGACCATGAGGTTGATGAGGAGGACCACCACGATGATGCCCACGGCCCAGTACTTGGTCAACGTGGAAACGAACGTGGCCGCTCCCGCGCTCGTGAACGCCTGGTTCGAGCTCACCCCGCCGAAAGCGCCGCTGAGTCCGCCAGCCTTGTCGTTCTGGATGAGCACCAGCCCGATGAGGACGAAGCACCCGACCACGTGCAATAGGATCAAAGCCCAGAATAGGAAATTCATGAGGGACGAAAATGTACGGTCCAATCCCCTTTCCGGCAAGGCCTCGGTGCGGTCGCTCCGGAGGATCTCCGGCGCGGGCAGTTTTCATATCAACGCATCAGGATTTTATGATATTTTGTCCCCATTACCGCCGCCATCGCGGCAAGGAGTTCCCATGCTGGACAACGTGACCACCTACGGAAAGGCCCCTTCGGCCAACGGAAAAGCCGATTACCTCGTGCGCGATCTGGGCCTCGCGGCTTTCGGGCGCAAGGAGATCGACCTCGCCGAGACCGAGATGCCCGGACTGATCGCCACCCGCGAGGAATTCAAGGGTTCGCAGCCACTCAAGGGCGCCCGCATCGCCGGCAGCCTGCACATGACCATCCAGACGGCCGTGCTCATCGAGACCCTGAAGGCCTTGGGCGCCGACATCCGCTGGTGCTCCTGCAACATCTTCAGCACCCAGGACCACGCGGCGTCCGCCATCGCCGACCACGGCGTCCCCGTGTTCGCGGTGAAGGGCGAGAGCCTGGAAGAATACTGGGACTACTCCTGGAAGGTGCTCCAGTGGAGCGACAGCGGCACGCCCAACATGATCCTGGACGACGGCGGCGACTTGACGCTTTTTGTCCACCTCGGCCTTCGAGCCGAGAAGGACGCCTCGTTCCTGGACGTGGATCCCGGCCACGAGGAAGGGCGCATCCTGTACGCCCAGGTCAAGAAGGCCGTGAAGGAGCGCCCCGGTTTCTTCGCCCAGTGCGCCAGGAACATCCAGGGCGTTTCCGAGGAGACCACCACCGGCGTGCACCGCCTGTACCAGATGGCCGCCAAGGGCGAACTCCTGTTCCCCTGCATCAACGTCAACGACTCGGTCACCAAGTCCAAGTTCGACAACCTGTACGGCTGCCGCCACTCCCTTCCCGACGGCATCATGCGCGCCACGGACGTGATGATCTCCGGCAAGATCGTGGTCATCGCGGGCTACGGCGACGTGGGCAAGGGCTGCGCCCAGGCCATGCGCGGCCAGGGCGCCCGCGTGATCATCACCGAGATCGATCCCATCTGCGCACTCCAGGCCGCGATGGAAGGCTACGAAGTCACCACCATGGCCAAGGCCGTGTCCCGCGGCGACATCTTCGTGACCACCACCGGCAACGAATTCGTGATCACGGAAGCCCACATGGACGCCATGAAGCACCGCGCCATCGTGTGCAACATCGGTCACTTCGACTCCGAGATCGAGATCGCGAACATCAAGAAGCACAAGTGGGTGGAAATCAAGCCCCAGGTCCACGAGGTCATCTGGCCAGACGGAAAGAGCCTGATCGTGCTCGCGGAAGGCCGACTGGTGAACCTGGGCTGCGCCACCGGCCACCCCAGCTTCGTGATGAGCAACTCCTTCACCAACCAGACCATCGCGCAGATCGACCTTTGGCTGGCCGGCCAGGGGAAGGCGACGATTTCCGGCGTCAAGTCCTACGAGAAGGGCAAGGTCTACACGCTGCCAAAGAAGTTGGACGAGAAGGTCGCGCGACTGCACCTGGCCAAGCTGGGCGTGGAACTGGAAGTGCTGACCGACAAGCAGGCCGCCTACCTGGACATCCCCAAGGAAGGGCCGTACAAGGCGGAGTTGTATCGTTATTGACGTGAATGGGCGGGCCGCCTCCCCATTCCCTGCGGACGCCCCCACACCGTAGAGGCACCCCGTCGGGGCGTCTCTACGGCGACGGGCTCCGGATCACTTCACCGAGGCGAATCCGGCGCTCAGCACCAGATGTCCACCCGAGACCACCTGGGCGGCGTAGAGGCCTTCGGGTGCCGTCAGGGGAATGGAAGCTGGGCCTTGGAAGGTCCTGCTGAAGACCGCCCTGCCCTGGAAGTCGCGCAGGGAAACCTGGAAGGATCCTTCTCCATCGACCCGGAGCGTCCTTCCCACGATCGCCGCGCCATTGTACGGTTCGGGGGACGGACTTGCGGCGATGATTCCGGTCTTCGAGCACGACGGCGGGGCGGGTAGCTGGGGCCGGAGGCCGCTGACGATGCTCGCCCAGTTGGATCCGGGGTTCTCTTGGGCGATGCCGATCACTCCATCCTTGATGCGGGCCGTGGCATTGGACAATACGTCCCAACGCGCGTCGTACCCGGTGCCGGCTCCTCCCGTCCCGTAGCCCGCGTCCGCGAATACGGGTTTGCCCAGACTGTGGTAGACCCAATACCAAGTGGGTGCTCCGGTTTCGGTGTTGCTGATGTCTGTCTGGTCGCCGCGGCTTTGTCCGCCGGAGGTGTTGATGTAGGTGAACTGGTCCAGGCCCAGCGCGGTGTACCACTTCCGTTGCCAGGTGGTGTCGTACCAGGGAGAGATGTCCATGGAAAAGACCGCCGACGGGCAAGCGGCCTTGATCGTGGATACGATGGCCTTCATCAAGGTGCCGGCTTCCGCATTGGTGAGGCCGCCCCCGGCTTGGCTGGTCAACGTGTATTGCGTGAAGTCAGGCTCCATCAACCATACGCTCGGCGAGGACCCCATGATCTTGTACACGCCTGCGCCGTAGCTGGCGTAGATGCCCAGGATCTTGGACTGGTTCTGGCGGATGTAGTTGGCTCCGCCCGTGCAGAGGTTGCTGGAGTTGCTCACGTTGCAATCCTGCAAACCCTGGTCGCGCCGGGCCGCGAAAGCGATCGCGTAGCACTGGTTCACCGGAACCTTGTTGTTGTTCTTGCAGAAGGTGTAGTAGCCGGAAAGATCGAAGGTGCTGCTCTGGCCGGTCCACGGCCCGGTCACGTAGTCCACTTGCGCCAGCAATCCGGGGATGCTCGTTTTGGATGTCGGGTCGACGAACGACTGGTCCGTGCCGTAGTGGAAGCGGCAAGTGGGGAAGACGTCCGCGGCCTGGACCGAGAGCATGGCGGCTGCGGCGAGCAGGATCGAAGGTCTCAAATTCATCGCGAACATTTCGGTCTCCGGTTTTCTTGGTGAACTTGCACGAGGGGCCCAGGCCAGGCGATAATCACTTCCGCTGGCCTGTGGCGTCATTTCGAGGGAGCCGCCATCGGCTGGCCGTGGATGTCCACCCACTGCAGGTTCCCTTTGCTGTCGAACCGCGGGAACTCGATGCCGCCCTGCTTGCGGGAGAAATGCGCCTGGGGCCGAACCGGATCCCGATTCCCTCCGCCGACGATGGATCCCACCACGCCGAACGCGTTCTGGAGCACGAAGGGTCGGGTCTCGCGGCTGGCCAGGGAGACTTGGAAGGTGCGCGTTCCATTCCCGGCGTCGGGGACCTGCGACAGCACGGCGTTGGCGAGCCCGTCCATCAGGGAAAACGCTCCTCGAGGGAGTCCGGACACGGTCACGGTATAGAGGGCCTTGACCGTATCCGTGTTGGTCACCACCACCACCAGGGAGCTGTCCTGGTCCACGAAGCCCCAGGCCTTCGCCTTGCCCGAGGCGCGGATGGGCGAGACCTTGGCCGCGGAGTCCGCGCTGACGATGGGGGCGTACTTCAGGAGCTTGGCTTGTTCCGCGTTGGTCAACAGGCCGTCGGGGGGAACGATCCAGCAGGTGGGGATGGCGGCGGGCTTCAGGCTGTCCACGGCGGCGTCGGTGACGAAGTACCCGTAGGGAGCATGCATCCAGGCGGTGTCGGCTGCCGCAGGCAGGGTCATATATGTGCCCCTGTTCTCGACCGCGCGGAGCATGGTGTCCGAGTAGTAGAATCCCGGTCCGTACACCCGCCTGGGGATGTGCGCCCAGATGGCTGGGGTGACCCCGGGACGTGCGCTGTCGACCTGGTCGTTGTAGCCGTATTGGAAGGCCTGGGCGGCACGCCGGACGTTGCCGTCGCGACCGGCGACATGGGCGTAACCGATCAGGAACCACTGCGTGTTGTATTCCGAGAGGGTATCGCGCAATGGAATGTGGGCCAGATTGAGCCCGTCGACGAGGTAGCCGTTGTCGATGTTCAGCTTGGCTCCCAGGGGCATGGAGGGTTCCCAGGCGCAGTAGGTGCCGAAGGTCCCGATGAGGGTGCCCGGGCTCGAGATGGCGCGGTCGTTGTCGCATTGCATCTCGATCCCGAAGTACCAGTCCTTGGGGTTGGGGAGCATCCTGAAGTAGCGACGGAAATCGACGCCCATCCAACGGCGCTCGGGGACGTTCCAGGCGCACTGGGCTTGGATCAGCGGCTCCACGCCGGTGTAGAGCTTGATCCTGCGGGCCGTCTGGGAGTAGAAGTGTGCCCAGGAATCGTCCCAGAAGTCGGCCCACCGGGAGATCAGGTTCTGGTTGATGTAGGAGGCCTGCGCCGCGACGGTGCTGCCCGGGACGGCGATGCCGGTGGAGTCCTCGAAGGCCTGGATCACCCGGGGGCTGAAGTCGATCTGGTTCGCGGTGTAGCCGGGCATTCCGTCCACGTAGTCGGCGGCGGCGAGGCCCACCATGTGGGTGGCCTGGCACAGCCGTGCGACGCGTTCGGCGGCCCAGTCGCCCCAGACGCAGGCCTTCATTCCGGCGGGGCAATTGGAGGCGGGAAGGGGCTGGGCCGGGGCGATCCACCCGACATCGGAGCTGGAACCCAGCGGTGCGATGTATTGCCCGGAGTTGTTGACCGGTGTGAGGCTGTCGTGAGCGTATTCCCAGTAGGTATAGGCGATCCAGGAGGGGTCGGTGTTCATGGCCCCGGGATGGGTGGAGGAGGTATCGCCCCAGCGGTTGGAACCCGCCCAGCAGACCGCGCTCATCACCGGAGCCGTTCCCTGGGAGACCAGCTTGTCGGCGCTCGCCCGCATGTCGGAGAACTTGGAGGTGTCGCCCTTGTCCCAGAAGAGCTGCTTTCCCCACTGTGCGTTTCCCATGCCCCAGGGAATGCCGGAAATCGTGCTTTCGCTCGGTGGCTGGTCGGGATTGGGTGCTGCGGCAGGCAGGGTTGCGGTCAGGGCGGCCAGCGGAATCGTGAATTGCATGAAGTGCTTGAGCATCGATTCCTCCCTGATACTGGGGACATCCGCCCCGGCGACTCCACCATATCGACCATACAACGAGCGACTTCAAACGGACTTCGGACCTCACTTGCCTTCAAAGAATCTCGGTTGGAGTGGTTCCGGATCCCAAAGAGGTGGAACCGCGAATCTAATCGTGGGGGAAGGGCGTCGCTGGTGGTTCGGGCGGAGGCGGCGAAATGCAGTGGACTCTCCAGTTCACCACGCCTCCGTGTTCAGCGCTCCAGCGTCCCCCGCGTCACCCCGAGCTGGCCGGTGGCGTTGAGTTCGCGCCAGAGCCCCGAGCCGTCGATCTCCCCGGAGAGCAAGCGGCGGTAGCGGTCCAGGCAGAGTTCCATCTCGGCCGGGTTTTCATCCAGGAATTCGACGCGGAACCGCCGCAGTCCGGCCGAAATGAAGGATCCGGCGAACTCCGCCCCCGTCTGGGCGCGGGCATTGAACACCGTGTTGCGGCAACCCGCGTCGGCCTTCACGGGATGGGCGGCGCCCAAGTGGTCCCGCAGGCGCACCTCGTGCTTTTCGCAGGGGCGGCCGCAGTCGCGGAAGTCCACGCCGTCCGAGAGGAAGGCGCAGAACACGCAATGCTCCATGTGGAACATGGGCATGTGCTGGTGGAGGGTGAGCTCCAGCCGGGACGGGTCCGAGGACTCCGCCAGGTCCAGGACCTGCCCGGCGGTGAGGTCGTAGGAGATCGTCAGACCCTCCAGGCCGAACCGGTCCAGGAACCACGATGCCGACCGTGCATTGGCGACGTTCAGGGAGAAGTCGCCGCGCAGGCGCGTGCGCGGCGAGAAGTACTCCAGGTGGTCCCAGGACCGGGCCAGCACGCCGTCGGCGCCCCCCGACTGGACCTGGCGCAGGATCTCTTCCTCTCCGGCCTTGGAAATCCGCGGAGGTGCCGCCCAGATCTCGCGTCCCGGAGCCAGTTCCCGCCAGCGCGCGACAGCCTTGGGGTAGCGCACCGGAAACTCCAATTCCAGGTACAGTGTGCGCACCCCGAGCGCGGCGGCCACCTCCATCTGCGCCTCGGACCGGACCAGCACCACCAGTTCTGGGGTGGCCGCCGCTGCTGGGGGTCTCCTCGCGGGAACGCGAACCGATTCGGGCCGCGTCGACCACATCCTCGGTCTGCGCAGCATTTCCGACAAGTCCTGCACAGCTTGGCGTCTCACCTCGTTCAGGGAGCGCACGGGAACGATCACTTCGCCGACGATGCACGTCTCCAACCCGACCAGGCGAAACGGCGTCCCCCCCAGGCGCCCGATCTGGGCCTCCAGGTAGGCGGCCTCCAGGGGCCGGTGCAGGGCCGGCTCCAGGAGCTGCGCCGTGCGGGCGCGGACGGTGGCTCCGTCGTCGGTCCACAGTTCCAGGGCCAGGGGTTCCCCGACCCGACCGCTCACGCGGGCCCGAACGGGTCGCCGAAAGGCGAGTTCCCGCGTGTTCCAGGTCTTCTCGAGTTCACGTTCCAAGAGCGGGTCGGAGGTCTTCCAGATCTTCTGGCCGGTCTCCACGCGGCACCAGTCGATGGCTCCGTCCCCGAAGGAAAGCCAGATCGAATCCCCATCCGGGCGGACCTCCCAGATCCGGCCGCCCTCCTCACGCGATTCGGGCCGGTTCGCGTCGAACACCACCCCGTCCCCCGGCTTGAGCGGTGCCAGGGGGCGCAAGGAAACCTCCTGTCCAACCTTCCGGTCGACGGTCCCCAGGAAAACTCCCCTCTTCTTGGGGTAGCGCGCGTGGACCAGGGTACGGTTGTCGATACCTCCCAACCAACCCGTGTGCAGACCGCGCGAAAAGGCCATTTCCATTTCGTAGCGGGTGGCCGCGTCGGACGGTGCGGGAGTCCGTCCGGAGCTTTCGGCGGCCATGGCCATGTCGATGGCCTGCCGGTAGAGCCTGGTGATGGACGCCACGTAGGAGGGCTGCTTGAGACGCCCTTCGATCTTGAACGATCGGATGCCCAGCCGGACCAGCTCGGGCACGAGGTCGATCCCGGCGAGGTCCTGCGGAGACAGGAGATACCTGCGATCGCCCAAATCCACGGATTCCCCGTCGCGCAGAAGCTCGTAGGGCATGCGGCAGGCCTGGGCGCACACGCCGCGGTTGGCGGACCGGCCTCCCAGGGCCTCGGAGGTCAGGCACTGGCCGGAGTAGGCGACGCAGAGCGCCCCGTGGACGAACACCTCCAGCGCGACGGGTTCCGAAGCGAGATCCCTTTGGATGCGCGCCATTTCGCGAAGGGTGTTTTCCCGGGCGAGCACGACCGTGGAGCACCCCAGTTCCCGCGCGAGGCGGGCACCGGCGGCGCTGGCGATGGTCATCTGGGTGCTGCCGTGGATGGGGAAGTCGGGAGAGATTTCGCGGATCAGGCGGCAGACGCCCACATCCTGCACGATGGCGGCGTCCAAACCCGCGGCGATCGCGGCGCGCAGGAACCGCTCGGCTTCCGCCATCTCGGACGCGAACACCAGGGTGTTGAAGGTCAGGTAGGCGCGAACGCCCCTTCCGTGCAGCCAGGCCGCGAGCTCGGGAAGATCCTGGAGTCGGAAATTGTCAGCCCGCATCCGCGCGTTGAAGGACTCGGTTCCGAAGTAGATGGCGTCGGCGCCGTTTTCCACCGCGGCCCTGGCGCAGTCCCAACTCCCCGCGGGGGAAAGGAGTTCCGGTGCGCGCGTCATCCCTTCTCCGTTTCGCCGGAGAGCTTCCGCAGCAGAGCCAGGAATTCCAGTTGCTGCGCGGGCGGAGGGTGGCCGGTCAGGTCGGCCACCAGTCGCAGAGGCGAGGTCTGTGCGAGCCATTCCAGCTTCGGCTTGACCACGTTGCAGCGCTCCTTCAACGTGGGGAGATCCGTCCGCCAGGCGTCGTCGAACTCGAGGATGGCCCGACCCCTCGCGATGCCCCCGATCGCCACCCCCGCCGTTCGGGCGGCCAGGCGGCAGAGCATCATGCGCAGAACCATGGCCGCGGGATCGGGGATGGGTCCGAAGCGGTCGCGCAGCTCCACCGCCATCCGATCCACTTCCGCGAGGGTCCGGGACCGCGCGATGCGCTGGTAGACCTGCAGCCTGGTGTGCGAATCCTCGATGTATTCCTCCGGCAGGAACGCGGCGCCATCCAGTTCGATGCGGGGTTCCAGCGGGGCCTTGGGAGGTTCCGCCCCGGTGAGGCGTTCCACCTCCTCCCTCAGGATGCGGCAGTAGGTCTCGAAGCCGACCGCCGCGGCGAATCCGTGCTGCTTGTGGCCCAAGAGGTTGCCCGCCCCGCGGATCTCCAGATCGCGCATGGCGATGGCGTATCCGGAACCCAGATCGGTGAACTGTTCCAGGGCCTGGAGCCTGCGGCGGGCGTCCTGCGGGAGCCGCTCCAGGTCGGGTACGAAGAGGTGGCAGAAGGCGTGGATGTCGGAGCGGCCCACGCGCCCGCGCAGCTGGTGCATCTGGGAGAGCCCGAACTTGTGGGCGTCCACCACGCAGATGGTGTTCACCGTGGGGATGTCCAGCCCGGACTCCACGATGGTCGTGGAGACCAGGACGTCGAACTCCCGTGCCAGGAAGGCCGACATGACCTGTTCCAGTTCGTCCTCTTCCATCTGGCCGTGGCCGACGCACACGCGGGCCTCGGGAACCGTCTCCTCGATGGTGGTGGCCAGCGCCTCCAGTCCGTCGATCCTGGGGGCCACGACGAACACCTGCCCTCCGCGGCCGATTTCGTCGCGGACGGCTTCGGCCAGGGATTCGTCGTGGTAGTTGCGCACCCGAGTCTCCACGGGCAGGCGGTTTCGCGGCGGCGTGGAGATGATGGAGATGTCCCTCGCGCCGGTGAGGGCCATGTGCAAGGTGCGGGGGATGGGCGTGGCGGTGAGGGTGAGCACGTCCACGTCGTGGCGCATCTCCTTGAGACGCTCCTTCTGCTTGACGCCGAACTTCTGCTCCTCGTCCAGCACCAGGAGTCCGAGGTCGCGGAATTTGACGTCCTTGGCCAGGACCCGGTGGGTGCCCACCACCACGTCCACCTTGCCGTCCTGGACGTCCTGCAGGATCCTCTTCTGTTCCTTGGGCGGCACGAAGCGGTTGAGCAGTTCGACCCGGATCGGCCAGTCCGCGAAGCGGTCCTGCAACGTGGCGGCGTGCTGGGAAGCGAGCAACGTGGTGGGGGCGAGGATGGCGGCCTGGCGCCTCCCCATGACCACCTTGAAGAGGGCGCGCACGGCGACCTCGGTCTTGCCGAATCCGACGTCGCCGCACACCAGGCGGTCGGCGGGGTGGCGACCTTCCAGGTCTCCCTTGACCTCGCTCACGGCGCGGGCCTGGTCCGGAGTGAGGTCCCAGGGGAACGAATCCTCGAATTCCGCCTGGAAGTGGTCGTCCACGGGGAAAGGGTCGCGTTCGGCGATGGATCGTCTGGCGTAGAGCTCCACCAGTTCCCGCGCCATCTCCTGCACCGCCTTGCGTGTCTTTTCCTGCAGGACGTCCCAGGTCCTGCCTCCCAGCTTGTGCAGGGCGGGCGGGTCGCCTTCGCGGCTGCCGTACCGCTGCAACCGGGCCATCTCCGCGACGGGCATGCGCAGGCGGTCCTTGCCGTCGTACTGGAGGACCAGCACATCCACTTCCTGTCCGGCGGCGACGATGCGCTCGATGCCCAGGTACTTGCCCACGCCGTGGATCTCGTGGACCACGAAGTCGCCCTTCTGGAGCGATTCCACGTCGGGAAGGCTCGCCGTGCCCCGCGAGCGTCCCTTGCGTACGCGCCGGGCGAATCGGTGGAAGATCTGGTGGTCGGTCCACCAGGCCTGACCGTCCTGCGCAATGGCGAAGCCCGCGGAGAGGTGCCCCACCGCGATTCCTTCGATCGGGAGGTCGCGGACGAGTTCCTCCAGCCGGGCCGCCTGGCCCTGGTTCACCGAAATCAGCGACAGGCGGATTCCGACGCGGGCGAGTTCGCGCATGCGTTCGCCCGCCTCCGCGATTCCCGAACCCACCCTCTCCTGCACCTTGCAGTCCACGCGCAGCGCGTCCGAGTCGCCCACGAAATCCTCGAATCGGACGGAATCCGTCCTCAGGACGCGTTCCCTCGCCTCCTCCGGAGAAAACCATATCGCTTCCGGTTCCGCCACCAGATGGCCCGTTTCTAGGGCCGACCGATGGGCCGCGACGGCCTGTGCCAGGAGTTCGCCTTGGATCCTTTCGACGCTTCCGAAGACGAAGGCGGCCGCGCCGGCGCCCAGATGGTCCAGGAGGGTCCAGTCCAGCGGCGCGAAGAAGGGCCTTTGCCAGGGCCAACCCAACCGGTCTCCTTCGTCCTCCAGGCGCTGCCGCTCCAGTTCGAAGCGCCGGTCCTCCCCGGGAAAGGCCTCCAGGATCCGGAGAAGGCCGTTCTGCAACGCCTCCTGGTCGGGAAGGCCCTCGTCCAGCGGGAGGATTTCGGCCTCTTCCAGGTCTTGCAGGCTGCGTTGGGTGAACAGGTCGAAGGCGCGGAGGGTTTCGATTTCGTCGCCCAGAAGTTCCGTGCGCACCGGGTTGTCCATCCCGTACCCGAAGATGTCGACGATCCCCCCGCGGACGGAGAAGGTGCCCATCTCCTCGCAAAGCGGTTCCTCCCGGTAACCCAGTCGGGACAGGGAAAGCCGCAGATCGCGCAGATCGGAAAGGCCGCCCTTGCGCACCACCAGGGCCTCGCGTCCCAGTGCGCCCGGTTCCGACAGCTTCTGGCCAAATGCCGCGTGGGTGGCCACCACCAGCGCCGGACCCGGTTTCCGCAATGCGTCCAGGGTGGTGAGCCGACTCTCCAGGGCCGCCCCGAAAGGGCGGCGCCATTCGTAGGGCTTGAGCTCCAGGGTGGGGAAGGGCAACACGGAATCGTCGCCCAGGAGAGCACCGAGATCGTCCCGCAGCCGTTCCATTTCGCGCGCATCCGGGGCCAGGACCAAGGTACGGGCGCTGGTGCCCCGGGACAGGTGGTTCAGGGCGATCGCCACGGCAGGTGCCGATCCGTCCAATCCGGCGACACGGATCCCCGCCGGCGAGGGTGCCAAAGCGCGAAGGGATGGGAACAGTGCCCGATCTTCCAGGAGATCCCGAAGGGTGCGCATGGTCTTCTCTCCTGCGACAGGCTGGATGAGTCGGGAGGGGTTTGAACCCTCGACCCACGGCTTAAAAGGCCGCTGCTCTACCGACTGAGCTACCGACTCGGCGATGCCCCGGCTTCTCCCCGGGGGAGGTGCAAAAGTACACCCAATGTCGCCCGAAAAAACCCCTCAAGATCCGATGCCCAGGGGTCGATGATGATCGCAGGGAACTCCAACCAACCCTGGTTGGACCCGGGAAGGGTCCGACGAACCAGGAGCTCGCCATGTCCATCGAACCATCACAGACAGCGATCCAAGTGCCCCAGGACCCTCCGGCGAGCCTCCAGACAGCTGCGTCCAAGGACAGGAAGGATCCGGCGAAGGGTTCCGCGTTCGGACCCGCCTATGTCCTGGATCCCAGCCTTCGATCGACGGTCCCCCAGGTTTCCGGAACCGTGCCGTTCGTGGTCTCCACCCCCGGCCAGACCTTGGCTTCCCTGCCACCTTTGAAGCCCATGGGTTCCGCATCCCTGACCCAGCTGTCCTTGCAGCATCTGCTGGAGCCGACCGGCGGCAATACCGACGCCGGCCAGTAGTCCGAGGCGCAAAAACTCCTCCAACTTGGCGTGGAATTCGCGGATCTGGTCTCCAATAGGCCGGCCAAGGCCTCCATTGGGGGATTTCATGGATGCCATAAATGAAATATCGGGGATCGAGCCGTTTCTGCTGGAAGGCGAGGGGTATTTCCGGGTGGTTCAAAAAAGCCACCTCCGACCCCGGATCTTCACGCCCGAGATCGTGCACAGCGTGTTGTGCATGGCCTTGGAGAAGTTCATCATGGCCATCCTGATGCGGACGGGGAACCTTCCGGACAACCACACCTTCGCGGACCTGGTTTTCGCGTTGAAGACGGAAATCCCGGTCAGCGCCGAGATCGAAGCGGCCCTCCTCACGTTGGACCTGGAGTCGGATCTGTGTTCCCTGGAGATCCGCAAAGTCCGCATTCCGGGGCCCGAGAGGATGCAGGAGTTGGTGGCCGTCGGGGCGCGTCTGCAGGAGGCGGCCCGCGAAGCGGTGCGCGGCGAAAACCGCTTTCCCCTGAATTTGGAATGAAAAGCGAGTAGCGCATCAGGGGATTCGATTGTCATGTACAGGCCTTGACGGATCCGGACATCGGCTGACATTTCGGTCCCCGGGCGTGGATCCAGCCAAGCTTCAGGCGTTGGCCAGGACCAGGCGCATCCATGTGACCCGGTTCATCAGCGCGTCGGCTTCCTCATGGGTTTGGCAGGCGCAATGGACATGGTCCACTGCTTCCTCGAACTCGCCGCCGGAGAAGGTGAAACCGGACTCCTTCAGGTGCGCGAACAGGGCATCACGGCCCACGCAGCCGTAAAGTTCGTCGCGGAGATCAGGTCTCTCTCCGATCACCTTCAAGAACCGGATCGCATGCGTCACGGCCATGGGTCACCTCCCGTCCGGATGGGGAACAGCAACGCACGGGCCATCGACGCCGGTACATCTGAGCAAGCGAGGGGGATGCCGCCGCAGCCGCCCAGGTCAGGAGGGGGTCGGTCGGGAGCCCGGCTTGACGGCTTGGGATCCCGCGGCGCACAGGGGGCAAGATTCGGGAGGGTAGGTCTCCAGCTTCATGGTCAGCAGACTGGTCAAAGGCTGGGACAGGCTCCACTTCCCGCCGGAGCGGTCCACGATGGCCACCATCGCCACCACCGTGGCACCGGCGGCCAGCGCCAATGCCTCCACTTCCTTGATGGACTTGCCCGTGGTCACCACGTCCTCGCAGAGGATCAAGCGATCGGCTGGCAGGATCTCCTGACCCCGGCGCAGACCCATGATTCCGTCGGTGCGTTCCGCGAAAAGGCTGCGAACCTTCAGGGCTCGGGCGAGTTCGTAGCCCACCAGGATTCCGCCCAGGGCCGGGGAGAGCACGGCCGTGGGCCGCAGGCTCTGTAGCTTCTCCGCCAGGGCCTTGGCGAACCGCTCTCCGTGTTCCGGGTGCTGGAGCACCTTGGCGCACTGCATGTAGTTGGGACTGTGGAGCCCCGACGACAGGATGAAATGCCCTTCCAGGAAAGCCCCGGTGGAGCGGAAGACGTCGGCGATTTCGGCAGCTTTCATGGGTGGCGGATCCTGTGGTGAGCTGATTGGAATCGATCTTGGCTCGAGGATCAGAGCGAGATGGTGCGGACCCGGATCACATCGGGGGAGGCGGCGATCTTGGCCACCAGTTGGGCGTCGATCTCGCCGGCGATGTCGACGATGTTGTAGCCGACCTTGCCGTTGGACTTGTTGACGTAGCTCGCGATGTTCACCCCTGCGGAACCCAGAATCTGGGTTACCGCGGCGATCATGTTGGGGACGTCCTTGTTGATCACGATCAATCGCGTGCGGATGCTCTCGTGGGGGATGCTCTCGCACACCGGGAAGTTCACGGAATTCACCACGTTCCCCAGTTCCAGGTAGGCCTTGAGCTGGTTCACCGCCATGACCGCGCAGTTCTCCTCCGACTCCTCGGTGGAGGCGCCCAGATGCGGGGTGCAAACGGCCTTGGGATGGGCCACCAGGGCCTTGGTGGGAAAGTCGTTCAGGTAGGCCTTGAGCTTCCCCGAATCCAGCGCCTCCAGGACCGCCTTCTCCTCCACGATGGGCCCGCGCGAGTAGTTGACCAGGACGGCGCCGGAGCGAATTCCGGACAGGAATTGGCTGTTCACCAGACCCTTGGTCTTGTCCGAGAGGGGGACGTGGATGGAGAGGATGTCCGCGGCGGCGGCCACCTGGGCCATGGACTTGGCGATGGCTACCGAGGGCTCGAGCTGGTGGATGTTGTCGATGGAGGGGAACGGGTCGAACGCGACCACCTTCATGCGGTGCTGGACACCAAGGTTGGCCACCAGGACGCCGATCTTCCCCAAGCCGATCACGCCCAGGGTCTTTCCGGCCAGTTCGTAGCCGGCGAACTTCCCCTTGCCCTTCTCCACCTTCTCGTCCAGTTCCTTGTCGGAATCGGTTTCTCCGGCGGTCTTGGCCGCGAAGGCGATGCCCTCGCCCAGGTTCCGGGCGGAATAGCCCAGCACGGTGAACACCAACTCGGCCACGGCGTTGGCGTTGGCGCCCGGGGTGTTGAACACCGCGATCCCGGCGGCGGTGGCCTTGTCGATGGTGATGTTGTTCACGCCGGCACCGGCGCGGGCGACGGCGAGGGTGGAGGGATAGCCTTCGGTGTCCACCTGGGTGGAGCGGACCAGGATGGCGTCGGGACCGGAAAGCCCGTCGGCGACCTCGTATTCGGCCCCGAAGAGGCCGAGCCCCTCCGGGCTGATCTTGTTCAAGGTGGCGATGCGGTAGGCCATGTCCTGAATCTCCTGGAAGCGGTGGCAATGACGGAGGCGCAAAGATAGCCTCCGGGGAGGGCTCGCGAGAACGGGGACGCCTCGCTCCTCTCTTCTCACCCCCTCCAATCCTCCCTCCGCAGTCGGTACAGCACCTGCTCCCGGAACGGCGCGCCTTCGGGGCGGTCGGCGTGCAGGAAGAGGCCGGATTCGCGCATGCCCAGGCGTTCCATCACCCGCCTGGACCGCAGGTTGGCGGGAGCGGAGTAGGCGACGATTTCCGTCAACTCCAGGCGGTCGAACGCCACGGAAAGGGCGGCGCGCGCGGCCTCGGTGGCGAACCCCCTGCCCCAATGGGCCGTGCCGAGCCTCCAGCCCACCTCCACGCAGGGCTGGAAGGGGTGCAAGGTGGCGGGGATGTTCAGGCCAGCGAAACCGATGAATTCGGCGGTGTCCTTCCGCTCCAGGGCCCAGACCCCCCAGCCGTGGGCTTCCAGGAATTGCGCACAAAGGTCCGCCATTCGGTCGCTTTCCACGCGGGAGAGGGGGGCCGGGAAGAACTCCATGACCAAGGGATCCGCGTTCAGGGCCGCGAAGGGTTCCAGGTCGGTGGCGCTCCACTGGCGCAACCGCAACCGCTCGGTCTCGAATCCGATCACTTTTCCGTCACGGGGCAAATCCCATCGTTTCGGGACGGCGTCTCAGTCCCTGGTGTATCCCAGTGTCTGCGAACTGTCCCGCTGGTACCATTCGGGCAGCGTGAAGTAGAGGGTATCTGGGGCGCGAGACCAGGAAGATGTGTCCGGGGTGGTCGCCGTTGCGGCCAAGCCGGTTCCCCCGCGAGGCCAGATGTCGCGGCTGGCGGGCGAGAAGACGAGATGCGCGGTGTCGGTGGTGGGGAAGGCCCAGGTTCCATCCTCGGTCAGGACCACGGAAATGCCCACGGCGGAGGAATCCACCGCCCAACGCTCGTAGCTGCCGTCCGAGAAGATCGCCAGGCGCTGCACCAGTGAATCCGAATTGTATTCGGTGACAGACCGCCATGTTCCCACCAGGTTCGGATCGGACGCCGCGGACAGCGACGTGGTGGGCGTGGGGACCACCGTGCAGGCACCGAGAAGAAAGGAGAGGAGGAGAAGGCTCGCGCGCATCGAGCCAACAACGTACAACCCGCTCCAATGTGCGCGGACCAGTAGTTTTCCGTCCCTCATGCCCATCGACCCTCCGTCCCTCCCGACGCACCGCGGGTTCCTCTCCCCGCGCGCGGTGGATGAACGGACCGAGCGCTGGACCTCGCCCCACTACTTCTCGGCGCCCCATCTGGCGTCTCCCCAGGGATTGCTGGCGCTGATCTTCCCCGGGACGGGAGGGCAGCCGCGCGACTACCGCCTTTTGGCCGACCAGGCTTCGGCCCTGGGGCTGCACGCCCTGGTGCTGCGCTACCCCAACGACACCTCCATCAACGAAATGGCAGGAGAAGATCCCGCGGCCCATTTGGACCTCCGGCTGGACCACTGGGACGGGAAGGCGCGCACGGGCCGGGTGGCCTTGAGGCCCGGCGAATCCATCCTGGAACGCTTGGCCGGGGCGCTTCGCCGCCTGGATTCCGAGCGACCGAAGGAGGGATGGGGACGATTCATGGCCGACGTGGACCCCGCCTGGTCGAAGATCGCGGCTTTGGGCCATTCCCTGGGTGCGGGCTACGCCGCGTTGGCCGGACGCCTCCACCACCTGGACCGGGTGGTGACCGTGGGCTGGGCGGAATGGTGCCGCGAAAGCGGGACACCGGCGCGCTGGACCGATCCCGACCCGGACTGGGCGACTCCTGCCGCCTTCCGCTTCTCCCTTCTCCACGAACGCGACGAGCTCGTGCCCGTCGCCATTGGTCGGGAATTGGCAATGCGGTTCGCGGAGGAGGCACGGGAAGAGCGGGTCGAGTCCGGCGATCCACCGTGGGGCAGGGTGCGCAGGCTGGTCACGGACCTGGATCCGTCGGCGGAACACTCGACCCCGTCGCCGTGCCACAATTCGCTGGCGCTGGACGCGTTCACGCCCCGTTGGCCGGACGGTGGCGCGGTTCTGTCGGACGCGTGGACCTGGCTTCTGGCGGGCCGGGCGTGAAGATCCCGATGCCCGGTCCGGTCTGGCGCGAAAGGATCCGTCTCGCGGCCCCGTGGGTCTCGCTCGCGACCGGAGCGTGGAGCGCGTTCTTCGTGGTCCGCCGCTACGAACAGGCGCGGCGGGTCGCGTGGCTGCTGGGAACGATCTGGATCGTGCTGGGACTCCTGGCGCTGGTCCGCAGGGCCTTGCGGCGTGACGACCGCAGATGGATGCGCATCCTGGAAACGAGCCTGACTTGGATCGGTCAGGGCGCGAGCCAGGAGATCCTGTTCTTCGTGCTTCCGTTCTGGATCCGATCCACGACCTGGACTTCCCGAAACGCGCCCTTCACCGCGCTGCTCCTGCTCCTGTGCGGCACCGTGGTGGTGGTGCCGGTCTACAACTGGTTCCTGCGCGACATGCGTGCCGCCGCCATCCACAACTCGCTGGTCCAGTTCGCGGCCCTCGCGTTCCTCGTGCCCACCCTGTCCGGGGTGCACACGCTGGAGTCGCTGGCCCTGGCGGGAGCGCTGGCCGGCGGCGTCTCCGCGGTGGCGGCGCGGTTTCGCGGACCATGGATCACCGTTCCCATCGGCGTCTTCGTGGGCGCCTCCCTGGCGGTGGCCGCGGCTCCCTGGATCGCACCCGTCCCCATGCGGATCGAAGCTGGGGTCTTCTGCTCCGGCATTTCCGGACGCAGGCCTGTCGACACGCTGGAGGCGGCGAAGCGGGGTAAGGAACTCTGGGCCTTCACACCGGTCTTCGCCCCGTCGGGACTGCGGGACACCCTGGTGCACGCCTGGTCCAGGGACGGAAGGGAATTCGCGCGGGTGAGGCTTCCGCTGCTGGGGGGAAGGGCGAAGGGCTTCCGGGTCTGGTCTTCTTCCGCGCTGGTGGCCGCGGGACCCGGGAAGGCTTCCGTGGAGACCTTCACGGGCGAGGGGCAGCTGGTGGGCAGGATGACGATTTTCGTCCCCTAGCGCCGATCCACGGATCGCCCCTACGGGTCCTTCTTCCACCCGAAGTAGCCGTTTTTCCGGATGACCTGGGCGACCTCGGGCGGGACCATGGGGAGCCAGGCCGGATTCCCGCTCTTCAGGTAGGCCAGGGCCTGGCGGGAGAAGACCTTGAGGCAGGCGGGATCGTAATCCTGGACGTCCTCGATCACTCCGCGGTCCAGCAGGTACTCGTGGAGGTGCGTGAGGGGATGAGGCACGGAGATGTCCCTGGCGGTGTGCAGGACATCGGTCGCGGGATCCAGGAAGGGATAGACGTAGAGGCGCAGGTCGTTCTTGAACAGCCTGCCGAACCCCTCCAGGATGCCGCCGTCCAGGTTCTGGTAGAAGGATTCGTCGAACAGCTGCTGCAGGGATTGGGCGCCCAGCACGATGGCGATGCGCTGCTTGGTGAACCGCGAAAGCCAGGCCCCGAGACGGAAGAATTCGGAGTGGTCGGAGATCAGCACCGTCTTCCCGCACGCGGACAGCATGTCCGCACGGGCGAGGAAATCGCGGCGGTCCACCGAGCGGCTCTCCGAGCTGACCAGGTTGGACATGGTGATCTCCATGATCTCCAGCGGTTCCTCCTGGAAGGAGGACTCCTCCCGGAGCTTGGCCATGGCCGCGGACATCATGTCCAGGTTCACGGTGCACACCGGACGGAAACTGCCGCGTTCCACCAGGATGGACCGCTTGTGCAGGACTTCGGAAGGCTGGAGGACCTCGCCCGTCGCAGAGAACATGGCCGCCTTGGAAAGGCCCAGCTGGACGAGCTTCAGGCTCATCAGGCGGTTGTCCACATGGCGGAACTCGATTCCGTTGAACTCCACCATGTCGATCTCGATCCGGGCCGTGGAGAGCCCGTCGAGCATGGATTCGACCAGGAGCTCTGGTTCGTGGGAGAGGAAGAACGCGCCGTAGAGCAGGTTGACCCCCACGATGCCCAGCGCTTCCTGCTGCAGGAGGTTCTCGTTGTCCAGCATCCGCACGTGGATGATGATCTGCGAGGTCTCGTCGCGGGGATGTGCCTGGAACTTCACGCCCATCCAGCCGTGCTGTTCGTTGGTGCCCTGGAAGTTGCGGGCGGAGACGGTGTCGGCGAACGCGAAGAAGGCCGTGGAATCTCCCCTGGACTCCTGGAGGCGGTTGAGGTTCAGGTCGAATTCGTAGTCCAGCATGCTCTGCAGCCGGGGCCGGGCCACGTACCGCTCGCACTTTCCGTAGATGGCGTCGGAGACCGTCATGTCGTAGGCGCTCATGGACTTGGAAACGGTCCCCGCCGCCCCGCCCACCCGGAAGAACCAGCGGACCACTTCCTGTCCGGCCCCGATCTCGGCGAAGGTTCCGTAGCGGCGCGGATCGAGATTCACCCGCAACGCTTTTTGATGGGTTCCGAGAACTTCGGTGGAGGGATTCATGTTTTCGAATGTACCAGAAATCCACATATCTCGATAGTTATCCCCGAGTTGTGGATTTCTTTGTGGACAACGTGGGGTATTTCCGTTGAATCAAGGGTGACTAAATCGCTTATGTGCTAGATGTAGTAGTTAATTCGCAAAATACAACATTATATAGATAAAATGAATGTGGAATTCCCCCAAACCCATCGATACAACCGCATGGTTCATGGGCCTCTCTTGCGGGGGGGAGCAGTGAATTGGTATTAATTGTGGGTGCCCGTGGGTAAAAGCGGGTTGTTCTGGAGGAAATAGGGAGTGTTTTACGGCCACAGCACCGTCGCGATTGACGCCAAGGGCAGGACGAACCTGCCCCGCGAGTTGCGTCGCGAGCTCCCTGCTTCGGCAGACGGCAAGGTGGTGGTGGTCCCGGGTCCAAAGGGAACGCTTTTGCTGTTCGACGCGCCGTCCTTCGAGCGGCTCCTCCGATCCCTCCAATCCCGGGAGCGGACGGTGGAACTGGCCGCCTCCATCCGCCGCATGACGGCGATGGCAGCCACGTCGGAGCTCGACGAACAGAACCGCTTGGGGATCCCTCCGCGCCTGATGGAATGGGCCTCCCTGGAAACCCGCGTCACCTTCGTGGGCGAGGGAGACCGCGTTTCGCTCATGCATCCTTCCCGATTCGAATCCGAGGTCCTGGGCACCGACGCTCCCGGATTCGACGGCTTCCTGGACACCCTGCAGGTCCCCGAGGGGGATTCGTGATCCGCCATGTCCCCGTGCTGGCCGGGCGCATCTCCGCGCTGCTGGCCGAGGGTGTGACAGGAACTGTCATAGACTGCACGCTCGGCGACGGAGGCCACAGCGAGGCCCTTCTCGCCAGGTTGCCGCCCCAGGCCCGCGTGGTGGGATTGGACCGGGACGCAGACGCCCTGCGCGAAGCCGCGGCCCGCCTTTCGCACGACGCGAGGTTCACCTGCGTCCACACGGCCTTCTCGAAGCTGGCCGCGGTGGAGGCCACCGGAGGAGCGGCGGGTTTCCTGTTCGACTTCGGGGTGTCCAGCCGCCAGATCGACGAGGACGAGCGCGGGTTCACCATCCGACCGGGCGTCGCGTTGGACCTCAGGATGGACCGCGGGGAGGAATTCGATCTCCGCGCCGTGCTGACGGAATCCGACAGCGAAGACCTGGGGCGCCGGTTGTCCGACCTGGCGGACGTGCCGCGCTCCCGCACCGTCGCCCGCCACCTCTCCGGGATCGCCGCCACCCGAGACCTGGTGTCGGACGACCTCGAAGCCGCGTTGCTTTCCGCCTTCCCCCGCGGCATGCGCGACCGCCCCCGCGAACTCGCCCGCCTGGCCATGGCTCTGCGGATGCTGGTGAACCGGGAATTGGAGGAGATCGAGGAGGCACTCCCCTCGGCCTGGGAGCGCCTGGCGCCGGGAGGACGCCTGGCCGTGCTCACCTACCATTCCGTGGAAGATCGCCTGGTCAAGGGACTCCTGCGAGGATTGATCGGGGACGACCCCGACCCCCGGCGGGACCTCTACGGAAACCGCCCCGATCGGAAGGGCGACTGGGTGGTCCGCCTGGAAAAACCGTCCGCCGACGAAGTCGCCGCGAACTCGCGGGCCCGTTCGGCGCAATTGCGCGTGGTGGAGAAGCGCCGAGGCGTCGCCTTGGCGGGAATCCTGGTCGCCATGGTGATGGTGGGCCTCGTGGGCTCCGTGATGGTGGGCTGCGTCTGGCGCCAGACCAGGCACGTGGAGCTGGAGAAGGGGCTGGAGGCGGCCCGCGCCGATGGCCGGAGGCTGGGCGACAGCCTGGTCCAGATGCAGGCCGCCGTCCGCGCAGAGCGCCAGCCTTCCGGGGTGGCCGCGCGGGCCGCCTTGTACGGGTACCGCAGGCCCCTGCGCCAGTTCCGCCTCCCGGAACCGGACACCTCCCTCGCCGAGGTGCGACCGTGAAGGATTCCCGGATCCGCCTGTTGCGGGGACTGTTCACCCTGCTCTTCCTGGTGCTGGCCGGGAGGCTGTTCTGGATCCAGGTGGTGCGCTCGAAGGAACTCCGGGAGGTCGCCAGGGCCCAGACCAGGATGCGACAGATATTGACAGCACCGCGCGGCGAGATCCTGGGCACCGACGGATCGGTGCTGGCCGCCGACGGTCCGGACGGGCGTCGGGAATGGCCGTGGGGTTCGCTCGCGCTCCCCATCCTCGGGGTGGTCGGCCGGGACGGATCCGGCTTGATGGGGTTGGAATACAGGTGGGACAGGCAGCTGCGCGGGACGGCGGGCTGGAAGGTGGCTCGCAGGACCGGTCGTGGCAAGCCGTGGCCCGGCTTCGACGAGGACGGCGACGGCGCCAGGGAAGGACTCTCCGTGGTCACGACCCTGCGGCCCGGACTGCAGGCCGAGGTGGAGAAGATCCTGGCCGACGCCGTCTCTTCGCACAAGGCGGCGGGAGGGGTGGCGCTGGTCCTGGAAGCCGGAACGGGCGACATCGCCGCCGCGGCGTCCCTGCCCGCTCCCGGGAACCGCCAGGAGATGCTCCAGGGACGCGTGGACGCGGGGATCGTCAACCGCACCTACGAGCCGGGGTCGACCTTCAAGGCCGTGACCCTCTCGGCGGCCCTTGATGCCGGATCGGTGGACCTCTCCACCCTGTTCACCGTGGGGCCCTACTGGAATCCGGGAGACGGCTCGGCCCCCATCCACGACGCCCACGCCGAGGTCGGCACCTTCGACGTCGGGTGGTGCCTGGAGAAGTCGAGCAACGTGTGCTTCGCCCAGATCGCGACCCGCGTGGGTCCGGAGCGGCTCTACCGGGCCGCGCGGGACTTCGGGTTCGGGACCCCGACGGGAGTGGAGATCCCCGGCGAGGAGGGCGGAATCCTGAGGACCGTGGACCAGTGGTCGGTCCGGACGCTTCCGACCCTGGCGATCGGGCAGGAAGTGACCGTCACCCCTCTCCAGCTCGCTTCCGCCTACGCGGCCATCGCCAACGGCGGGGTGCTGGTGCGTCCCCGCCTGGTGCGGGCGCTCGTGGACGCGCAGGGGGACACCGTCCAGCGGTTTCCCTCCCGCCCGGTGCGGCGCGCGGTGACGCGGCGTTCGGCCGACATGGTCCTGGCCGCCCTGGGGCGCGTGGTGGACAGCGGCACGGGGCGCCTGGCGGAAATCGCGGGACAGGAAGTGGAGGGGAAGACGGGAACGTCGCAGAAGGTGGACGCTTCCACCGGAAAGTACTTCCAGGACCACTTCATGGCGTCCTTCGTGGGGATCGTCGGCTTGAAGCCCGACGCACTGGTGTGCCTGGTGGTGCTGGACGACCCCACCGCGAACGGCCACACGGGCGGACTCGCGGCGGCACCGGCCTTCGCGCGCATCGCGCGGTTCGCGCTCGAGGACCCGGCGCTGCCCTGGGGAGCCGGTTCCGTGGACGCGCCGGGAACCCTCCACGCCTGGCTGGGACAGCCGCACGGGCGGTCGGATTCCGCCCAGCAGAAGCGGATGCGCGACATCGCCGGATCGGAGGCCCCGGGATGAGGCTTTCCCGACTCCTGGACCGCGCGGGCATCGTCGCGACGTCCGGAAACGACCCCGAAATCTCCCGGGCGAGCCTGGATTCGCGGACGGCGCGGGACGGGTGCCTCTTCTGCGCGGTGCGCGGAACCGTCCGGGACGGGAACGATTGGGCCGACCAGGCCCTGGCTTCCGGGGCCGCGGCGGTCCTGACGGACAGACGGGAATTGGCGCACCTGCCGGGACGCGTCCTGGTGGACTCGGTGCCGGACGCCACGGGCCCGATCTGCCGGGTGCTCGCGGGCGAGCCCGACCGCGACATGCTCGTGCTGGCCGTCACGGGCACCAACGGCAAGACCAGCTCGTGCTACCTCGCCGAAGCGGTGTTCCGCGAAGCCGGGCTGGCGCCGGCCCTTTCCTCCACCGTGGTCCGAAGGCACCCGGGCGGGGAAAGCGCTTCGTCCATGACGACACCGGACGCGGTCGCCCTGTGGGAATTCGTCGCCGAGGCCGCCGCGGCCGGGGCGAAGTCCCTGGTGCTGGAAGTTTCCAGCCACTCCCTCCACCAGGGCCGGTTGGGCGGCATCCGCGCGAAGGCGGCGATCTTCACTAACCTGTCGCGCGACCACATGGACTACCACCACGGCATGGAGGAGTACTTCGAGGCCAAGGCGCTCCTGTTCTCCGGCCACCTGGCCCCGGACGGCATCGCGGTCGTCAACGTCGACGACCCCTGGGGACGGATCCTGGCGGGCCGCACGGGATCCCGCTGCCGGGGGGTCTCCCTCGGCGATCCGACCGCCGATTGGCGGATATTGGACCTGAGCGTCGACCTGGACGGGAATCGGTTCCGACTGGCGTCCAGGGACGGCGATCTGGAATTGGAGAGTCCCCTGGTGGGAGAGGTCTTCGCCCGGAACCTTGCGGGCGTGGCGGCTGCGGCCTTGGAGCTTGGCCTGGAACCCGAGGCCGTGCGCCGTGCGGCGAAGGACACGCGCGTGCCGGGACGATGCCAGGTGGTGCGTTCGGGCGTGTTCCGGGGAGCCGTGGACTACGCCCACACCCCCGATGCGTTGGAACGGCTCCTGGAGGGGTTGCGACCCCTGGTTTCCGGTCGGCTCGTCTGCGTGTTCGGCTGCGGCGGCGATCGCGACAAGGGCAAGCGCCCCCTGATGGGTGGAATCGCCGCGCGCATCGCCGACCTCGCCGTGGCGACCTCCGACAATCCCCGGACGGAGGACCCGGAGTCCATCCTCGACGAAGTCTGCGCCGGAATCCCGGGAGGCTCCCGGTCGATCCGGATCGCCGACCGCCGGGAGGCCATCGCCACGGCGGCGGCCCTGCTGGAGCCGGGCGACTTCCTGGTGGTGGCCGGAAAAGGACACGAGGACTACCAGGTCGTGGGAACCCGGAAGAGCCATTTCGACGATGTACAGGAATTGTCCGCCGCTCTGGCGGCCAGGGAGGGGTCGGCATGCCGGTCCTGAGATGGTCCGAACTGGTGGAATGGCTGGGAACGACCCCCCGGGGCAGGCCGATTCCGCGAGCCGACCGCAGGATCGCGGTGGGCACCGACTCCAGGACGTTCGCCAAGGGTCAGGTGTTCTGGGTGCTGAAGGGCGAGAGGTTCGACGGGCACGATTTCGTGCAGAACGCCTTCGAGAAGGGGGGGATCGCCGCCGTGGTGGAACGAAAATGGCTAGATAACAATTTCCGTCAAGTGGGCGTCTACCTGCCCGTCGACGACGTGCACGATGCCTTCCTGCGCGTTGCGGGACGGCACGCCCAACGGCACCGGATACCCAGGATCGCGATCGCGGGATCCAACGGCAAGACCACCACCAAGGAGATGGTGGCCCGGGTTCTGGAGTCGCGCGGACCGGTCCTGCGCACCGAGGGCAACCTCAACAACCGGGTGGGCGTGCCGCTCACGCTCCTGGGGATCGGAGACCGGCACCGCTCGGCCGTGGTCGAGCTGGGCACGTCCGGCCCCGGCGAGCTCGCGCCCCTCTCCCGCGCCCTGGCCCCGACCATCGCGGTGCTCACCAACATCGGGCACGAGCACATGGAGTTCTTCCAGACGCTGGAGAAGGTGCGCAAGGAGGAACTCGCGGTGACGGCCGGCCTTCGCCGGGGAGGAACGCTGGTGGTGAACGCCGACGATCCCCATCTCCAGAGGCTGCGAACGAACGCGCGGTTCAGGGTGCTCGGGTTCGGCTTGCGCAAGGGACAGGTCCGACCGGCGAATCTCGAATTCGACGGGATGGGACGGGGCTCGTTCACCATCGGGCGCACGCGTTTCCGCCTGCCGGTGCCGGGGACGCACAACGTCTACAACGCCCTGTCCGCGATCGCCGTGGGCCTGGAACTCCACGTGGCGAAGGGGGAGATCCGAGACGCACTGGAGACCTTCCAGGCGGTGCCGGGGCGGATGAACGTGTTGGAGCACAACGGCATCCGCGTCATCGACGACTGCTACAACGCCAATCCACCTTCGGTGCGTTCGGCCCTTTCCATCCTGGCCGGCATGGAGGTGCGCGGTCGCCGGATCGCGGTGCTCGGCGACATGCTGGAACTGGGCGTGGCCTCGCGCGAAATGCACGAAGCCATCGGACGCTACGCGGGGGAGATGGCCCTGGACGCGCTGTGGTGCCTGGGCCCCAAGGCCCGGGACATCGCGAAATCCGCCTTGGCTTCCGGGATGTCCCCGGACAAGGTCCGGCATTTCGCCGACAAGGAAACCCTCGAGCGCGCCGTGCTCGCGGAGGCGGAGAGCGGCGACGCCGTGCTCGTCAAGGCTTCCCACGGCCTTCGCCTGGACACCCTGGTCCATCGTCTCGTCTCGACCGAAACCGTCACACCTGGAGAGAAAGCATGACCGTTGTCTCGACCTCCGTTTCGCGCCTCCCCCGCACCGCGGTGGTGTCCGGATCCGAACTCCGTTTCGCCTGCGCCCACCTCCTGCGCAGACTCGCCGAGGGGATCCCGGCGGGACACCGACCACCGGAAGTCGTGGAGGTCCCGGGGGGGCGTCCGATCCCGGCGTCGGCGGATTTCCTGGTGGAGGCCGACGACATCCGGCCCGACCTGGAAGGATTCCCCGGCGTCCGCGCCGCCGGCGACCGCGATCTTCCCGGGTCCGCGGCGCTGGATTGGAGCTGGTCGACGAACCGACCGGTCTGGCGAGGGAGCTATCTCCGACACGGGCTGCTCATCGCGGCCGACCAGGGCAAGGCGCACGTGCTTGGGCCGGTGCGGAACCTGCGCATTCCCGGGAAACGCCATCTGGAAGCGGTACTTCCCGCGGTGGCGGCGGCCCTCAGCTGGGGTGTCGAGACCAGGACCCTTCGCGAACTCGTCTACGCCTGGACAGGTCCCTCCCACAGCCTGCAGTGGGCGGGGCTGAACCGCGGAGCCACCCTGTTCGACGACAGCGCGAGCTGCACCTCCGAGGGACTCGACCGTGCCTTGTCGGCATTCGACCAACCCGTGACGCTGGTGACGGGCGGACCCGGCTTCAACGCGGGATTCGAGCTTCTGGACGCGGTGCGGATGCGAGCCTCGCGCGTCGTGCTCCTCCCCGGAAGCCCGGAATGGATCTCGACCGCTTGGTCGCGCCTGGTGGACGTCCGCATCGCCGAGGACCTCGCGACCTCCGCCCGGCTCGCCCTGGAATGCACGGCGTCGGGCGGACAGATCCTGTTCAGCCCCGGATGCTTTCCCAAGGTGGAGGGACTGGGTGTGGGACGCAGGGGCCAGGCCTTCGCCGAGGAGTTCCTGGACGCATGAAACACGCTTCCCCAGAACAGCCGGATTGGATCCTGCTGGCCGCGGCGCTGGGACTGGTGGCCGTCGGGACCGCCATGATCTACAGCGCGTCGTCGGGCTACACGGTGATCCGGTGGAGCTGGGGAGAAGAACACGTCCTGCACGACCACCTGGTCCGGTTGGGCGTGGGGCTGGTGGCCTTCCTGGCCGCCTACCTCGTGCGCCCGTCCTGGCTGGGCACCGGTTCCAGGGTGGGCTATTGGATCGCCATCGGGCTGTTGGCGTTCACGGTGGCGTCGCGTTCTGTGGGCGCGGTGAACGGGGCCAAGAGATGGATCAGTCTGGCCATGTTCTCCCTGCAGCCGTCGGAATTCGCCAAGCTGGCGCTCATCCTGCACCTGGCCTGGGCCGCCTCCCGGAAGGACGCCCGGATGGACAGCTGGACCGGACTCGCTCCCGCACTTTGGAAGACCGCACTGATGTGCGGGCTGATCCTGCTGCAGCCCAACTTCTCCACCGCCACCGCCCTGGCCATGATCTCCTTCGCCATCCTGGTCGCGGCGGGCATGTCGTGGAAGCACATCGCCGCCATGGGCGGAGCGGCCTTCGCGGGCCTTTCGGGCATCATGGTCCTGCAACCCTACCGCATGGCTCGGGTGGCGGCGTTCCTGCACCCCGAGGACCACGCCAGGGGATCGGCCCTGCAATCGCTCCAGGCGGTGGTGGCCTTGGGGAACGGCGGGATCCTGGGCGTGGGGCTGGGCCGCGGGACGGCCAAGCTCCTGCACCTGCCCGAGCCCTACACCGACACCATCTTCGCGGTCCTGGGCGAGGAGCTGGGACTTCTGGGGACCCTTTCCATACTGGGCCTGTTCCTTCTCGTGGTCTGGCGCGGGCTGCGCACGGCCCTGCTTTCCAAGAGCCGCGAACACCGCCTGCTGGCCGTGGGTCTCTCCAGCGCCCTTGGCCTGTACGCTGCGCTGCACGCCATGGTCTGCACCCGCCTGATCCCCACCACGGGTCTCCCGATGCCGTTCTTGAGCTACGGGGGTTCCAACCTCACGTTCTCCATGATCGCGCTGGGACTGCTCGTGAACCTCTCCCGCCGCGAGACGGAATCCGGGAGCGTCGGCGAGGAAACCGGACCCGCGGAAACCCGTTCCGGAATGTCCACCACCACCGCGCGGAGGGCTGCATGGGCCTGAAGGTGGCATTGGCCTGCGGAGGAACGGGAGGGCACGTGTTTCCGGCCCTTTCCGTGGGGCGCGCCCTCCAGGAGCGGCACGACGCGGAAATCGTGGTCGTGGGTCGACCCGGCAGTCCCGAGGAGAAGTGGTCCCTGGACGCGGGCTACCGGTTTCGCGGGGTGCGGGCCGTCCCGCTGCGCCGATCCCGATGGTGGACCAACGCCAGCCTGCCCGCGTCCTTCTTGATCTCCCTTTCCGCGGCGAAGACCGCGATCCGCCAGGAGGCGCCGGGGGCCGTATTCGCGACCGGCGGCTACGTGAGCCTTCCGACCGGGTTCGCGGCGAGAATGTCGGGGATCCCTCTCCTCGTCCACGAATCCAACAGCTACCCCGGAGTCGCCAATCGGCTCCTGGCCAGGTTGGCCGATCGCGTCTTCGCCGGTTCTCCGGCCGGGGCGGCGCGACTGCACGGCGCCGAGGCGGTGGGCAATCCCGTCCGGCCCCTGGATGGAAGGAAGCGCAACGATCTGAGGGTGGCCCTTGGTTTGACGGATTCCGACAAGTATCTGGTGGTGATCGGCGGCAGCCAGGGCGCGCGGGGAGTCAACCGCATCCTGGCCTCGGAGATCCGCGCCCTGGTGGAACGGGGCTGGCGCATCCTCTGGCAGACGGGCGCCGAAGGGCTCGCGAGGGCGCGCGAAGCCGCGGAAGGGCTGCCCCAGGCCAAGGTCGAGGCCTTCGTGTCCGACGTCTACGGCGCTTTCGGTGCGGCCGACCTGGCCTTGACCCGCTCCGGCGCGAGCACCCTGGCCGAACTCGCCCTCCATGGACTGCCTTCCGTGCTCGTCCCCTTCCCGTCGGCGACGGGAAACCACCAGGAGATCAACGCGCGCGAATTCGAGTCCGCGGGTGCGGCGGCGGTGTTGACGGAATCCGGCTACTCGGTGGGGGACGCGGTCCGCGCGGTGGAACGGCTCCGGGAGCGGCGATCCTCGGCCTCCCGCGCCATGCTGTCCTTCGCGCGGCCGGATTGCGCGAACCGCATCGCCGACGCCGTGGCCGACGCAGCGCGAAGGGGGATCGGATGATTCCCCTCCACCTGTTTCCGAGACTCCACTTCACCGGGATCGGCGGCGCGGGAATGGCTCCGCTGGCCGCTTGGCACGCGACCAGGGGATTTCGCGTGACCGGGACCGATCGACAGGAATCGGACAACCTGCGGTGGCTGCGTTCCCTGGGGGTCGACGCCCGCGCGGGGCACGACCCGAAGCTCGCCGCGGCTTCCGACCTGGTGGTGCGATCCAGCGCGGTGGGCACCGACCATCCCGAGGTGGTCGCGGCCCGGGCGGCGGGGGTCCTGGTGGTCCGCCGAGCCGAAGCCCTGGGCGAGGCGACCCGCTCCTCGAGATCGCTTTGCGTCGCGGGCACCCACGGCAAGACCACCACCACGCTCATGCTGGGACGGATCCTCCGGGAGGCCGGAATGGATCCCTGCGTTCTCCCCGGCGGGGTCCCGACCGATCCCCGCGACGTCCTGCGGTCCGACGCCGCGGGACCGCTGGTGGTGGAGACCGACGAATTCGACCGGACCTTCCTGCGACTCCACCCGGACACGGCCCTGGTGACCAACCTGGAAGAAGACCACCTGGACTGCTACAGGGACCTCGCCGATCTGCGCGGGGCCTTCGAACAGTTCCTGTCACGCCTGCCCTTCCACGGCCGCGCGGTCCTCTGTGCCGACGATCCGGGCTCCCTTTCCCTGCGCCAGGCATCCCCCGTCCAGGTCCTGACGTACGGTTTTTCCGACGCCGCCGACCTGCGGGGGGTGGAAACGCCCGACGGTTTCACCGAGGTCCTTTCCGGGGGGCGTTCCGTCGCCAGGCTGGTCCTGGGGATCCCCGGACGGCACAACCGCCAAAACGCACTGGCGGCGATGGCGATGGCCTCCATCGAGGGCGTGGACCCCGCGACCGCCGCCCGATCGCTCGAGGGCTTTCGCGGCGCGCGCCGCCGGCTGGACCTAGTGGGGACCGTGTTGGGCAATCCCGTCTACGACGACTACGCCCACCACCCCACCGAAATCGAGGCCACCCTCCAGGCGCTCCGCGAGTCCTCGCCCGAGCGCCGGATCGGCCTGGTCTTCCAGCCCCACCTCTACTCGCGCACGGCCCATTTCGCGGAAGGATTCGCGCGGGCGCTGGGGCACGCGGACCTGGCCCTGGTGGCTCCGGTCTACGCGGCGCGCGAAACCCCCGACCAGGGCTCCTCCTCGGAAGCCATCGTGTCCCGCGCGTCGGTCGGTTCGGCGGTGGAGCTCGTATCGGGGCGGGAAGAGGCCGTGTCCCGCCTGCGGGCCGCCGCCAGATCCGGCGCGTGGAACCTGCTGTTCGTGGGCGCGGGCGACGTGGGCTCCTGGGCCGCAGACATGGTGGAGGCGACCCCGTGATCGGCCCATCCGTCCTGCACCGGCCGCCGTCCGGGACGCTGACACCACGGCAAGGCACCAACGCCAGGATCCAGGAGGTCACCCGCCAGTCCAACCGATCCGTCGCCCGGTCGCGGTTCGCGGCCAAGGCGAAGTCGAATTTCGTCAAGGCATTCGTCTCGATCCTCGTGGCCGCCGCGGGCGTCGCGGCGATCTCCGTCGCCTGGAAGCTCGCCACGGACCCGCGCTGGACGGGTCTTGCCGCCGTGGAAGTCCGCGGGGCGCACCGCGAAGACCCCGGAGGGGTGGCGGTGTCCTCGGGACTGGTCTGGGGGACGAGCCTGGCGCGGCAAGACCTGTCGAAGGCCCGCGACCGCCTGCTCGCCGACCCTTGGATCCTGGATGCGAAGGCCCATCGCCGGTGGCCGCACGGCGTCCGCCTGGAGATCCGGGAAAGGATTCCCGTGGCGGACCTGGGAACCGGGCGTTGGATCGCCGCCGACGGCACCGTGCTCCCCCGACGCGGCGATGCGGTCCTGCCGCACCTGCTGTCCGGGGACGTTTCCGGAGGCCGCCTGTCTCCAGCCCTGCTCGCGCCTGCCCTGGTGGCGATCGGGCGGATGGAGGCCGAGGGCTGGACGGATTTCGCCCAGGCGTGGGTCTTCCGCGACGGCAGCATCGAACTAGACGGGGGAGCGGGTTCTCCCCGGCTCCTCGTGCGTCCCGAGGATTGGAAACGCGCGCTGGCCCGGTGGGTGGCGTTGCGACGGGAGCTGGGGGATCGCGCCGCCCTCTTCTCGGAGATCGACCTGCGGCACGGGTCGTGCGTGGCCCTGCGCCGCGCGGAAGGAGGAGCGTGATGCGATCCCAGACCCAAGGCCGGATCGTGACCGGGCTCGACATCGGGACCACCAAGGTCTGCGCCATCATCGGGGAAGTCGGGAAGGACGGCCGGGTGGACATCATCGGCGTGGGAACCGAGGTCTGCACGGGACTGCGCCGAGGCGTGGTCATGAACATCCAGAAGACCGTGGAAAGCATCCGCAAGGCGGTGGAAGAAGCGGAGCTCATGAGCGGCGTGGACGTCCAGGACGTGTTCGTGGGCATCGCGGGCGCGCACATCCAGGCCAAGAACAGCCGCGGAGTGATCGCCGTGAGCCGCAAGGGAGGTGTCATCGCGCAGATGGACGTGGACCGGGTGATCGAGGCCGCCCAAGCCGTTCCGCTGCCTCCCGGCCGCAAGATGCTGCACGTGGTTCCGCAGACGTTCGTGGTCGACGAACAGCCCGGGATCCTGGACCCCGTGGGCATGACCGGAGTCCGCCTGGAAGGCGAGGTCCACATCGTGACCGGGGACGTCGCCAAGGTCCAGAGCCTGTTGCAGGCCGTGGAAGGGGCCGGGCTGCGCGTCGCGGACATCGTCCTGGAACCCCTGGCCTCCTCCATCGCGGTCCTGGACGAGGACGAGAAGGAGATGGGAGTGGCCATGGTGGACATCGGCGGGGGCACCACCGACCTGGCCCTGTTCACGGGGTCCTGCATCCGCCACACCAGTTCGCTCCCCATCGGGGGGGATCTGGTGACCACCGACGTCGCCTACGGGCTCAAGGTGCCCAAGGGGCGGGCCGAAGAGGTGAAGAAGAAGCACGGCTGCGCGATGCAGGCCCTGGTGGCGCGCGAGGAGTGCTTCGTGGTTCCCGGGGTGGGCGCGCTGGACCAGCGCGAACTCACCCGCCTGGAACTGGCGGCCATCATCGAGCCCCGCATGGTCGAGATCTACCGAGGGGTGGGCGCGGAACTGCGGGCCCTGGGCTCGCAGGTCCAGCTGGGAGCCGGAGTGGTGCTCACGGGAGGGGGCTCGCTCCTTCCCGGAGCGGCCGAACTCGCGAGCCACGTGATCGGGCTTCCGGTGCGTCTGGGCGCCCCGCGCGGCTTCGGCGGGCTGGTCGAATCCGCATCCACTCCCAAGCACGCGACCGGCGTGGGACTCGTGCTCTACGGGCGTGCCGACGCCGGCGGTTCCGGCAACCAGGCCCAGGGCGGGCCGGGGGGCGACCGCCTCAAGGACGTCTTCCAGCGCATGTCGCGCTGGGTATCCCGATACTTCTGACAAATTCCGACACATAAAGAACCCTCACGCAGAACCACCACAGGAGAACCACCATGAACTTCGAACTCGAAAGCATCCGCGAGTCGAGCCCCGCCCGCATCAAGGTCGTGGGCGTCGGGGGAGCCGGCGGCAACGCCGTCAACCGCATGATCGAGGCCGGCCTGCGCGGCGTGGAATTCATCTCCGTGAACACGGATCTTCAGGTGCTGGAACGCAACCTGGCCGACGTGAAGATCCAGATCGGGACCAACACCACCCGCGGCTTGGGCGCGGGGGCCAACCCCGACCGGGGACGCCAGTCCATGGAGGAGAGCGCCGAGGAGGTCGCCGAGCGGCTCAAGGGCGCCGACATGGTGTTCATCACCGCCGGGATGGGCGGTGGCACCGGCACCGGCGCGGCACCCGTGGTCGCGGAAATCGCCCGCGAACTGGGCATCCTCACGGTGGCCGTGGTCACAAGGCCCTTCGACTGGGAAGGAGCCGTGCGCAAGCGCAACGCCCGCCAGGGCCTGGAACTCCTGCGCGCCAGCGTGGACACCATCATCGTGATCCCCAACCAGCGGCTGCTGTCCGTGGCGGCCAAGAACATGACCATGCGCGAAGCCTTCCGCACCGCCGACGACGTGCTGTACAACGCCGCGCGCGGCATCTCCGAGATGATCCTGCGTCCGGGCGACATGAACGTGGACTTCGCGGACGTCTCCGCGATCATGCGCAATTCCGGCCAGGCCCTGATGGGATCCGGAAGCGCGAGCGGCGAGAACCGCGGACGCATGGCCGCCGAGCAGGCCCTGCACTGCCCGCTCCTGGACGCCGTGGACATCCGCGGGGCCACCGGGATGCTGGTGAACATCACCGGAGGTTCCATCCTGGCCCACGAGATCAACGAGGTCATGGAATATTTCCGCGACGCCATGGGCGAGGAAAACGAGGAGAACATCATCTTCGGATTCGGGGACGACGACGCCACTGACGAGTTCCGCGTCACCCTCATCGCCACCGGATTCGATCCGGACATGCAGAATCTGCCCCAGACCAACGGCATGCCGACGTACGCGGCCCCCTCGCAGGCATCGCAGCCCGCGCCCGCGGCATCGTGGCGCCAGCAGCCCCAAGCGCAGCCCCAGGTCCCGGCCCAACCGGGCAACACCGGTGCCTGGAGCCCGTGGCAGCAGCAGCCCGCGACCCAGGAAGGATCCGGGACCATCCGGGCCCAACGCCCTTCGGGGTCCATGCCGGTGGCCGCTCCCGCACCGCGACCCGCCGCCCGCCGCGAGCCTTCGGGGTCGCAGGTGGCGGTGGCGCCCCTTTCCCAGAACCGCCCGCGCGGGATCTTCGTGCCCGACCTGGACGACGCCATGGACGAAAACATCGACACGCCCGCCTACCTGCGCCAGCGCGGGTGATTTGACCCAGTCCCTCTACGTCCACGTTCCCTTCTGCGAGCGGAAGTGCGCCTACTGCGACTTCGCCTCGTGGGCGGACCGCGGTCGGGAGGAACCCCAGTGGCTGGATCGCATCGAGCGGGAACTGGAGCTGCGGGGGAGCCAGGCGACCGGTCCGATCCGGTCGGTGTTCTTCGGAGGCGGAACCCCTTCGGCCCTTTCCGAGGCGGGCCTGGAACGGCTGTGCCGCGCCGTGTTGGACAATTTCCGACTAGACGCCGCCGCCGAGTGGTCCATGGAGGCGAATCCCCTCTCGCTGACGCCGGGCAAGCTGGAGGTGGCCCGAGACCTTGGCGTGAACCGGATCTCGCTGGGCGTGCAGTCCTTCGAGCCCGCCCTGCTTTCCCGCATGGGCCGCGCCCACGACGCCGACCAGGCCCGGGAGGCGCTGGACCTCGTGGCCGCATCGGGCCTTCGCTGGAGCGCGGACCTCATCTTCGCGCTGCCGGGACAGACGCTGGAACAGTTCCTGTCGTCGCTGGATGCTTTGCTTTCGTGGAAGCCCTCGCACGTGTCGTTCTACGGTCTGACCTTGGAACCGGGAACCGATTTCTGGAAGGAGCACGAGGCCGGAAGGCTGTCGGAGGCACACGAGGACCTCTACGCGGACATGTATTTCCGGGGTGTCCAACGGCTGGCCGCCACCGGAATCCAACGCTACGAGGTCTCGAATTTCGCCATGCCGGGCGAGGAATGCCGCCACAACGAGGCCTACTGGGACACCGGTTCGGCATGGCTCGCCGCGGGAAACGCGGCGCACGGATACACGCCGCACCTTCGCTGGCGCAACCCCAGGGGACTTTCCGCGTGGTACGACTGGGCCGACCAGGGCTTTCCGCTGGAGGGCCTGATCGCGGAGGACTTGGACACGGAGCAGCGCTGGACCGAGGAGTGGTTCCTGGGCCTGCGGCAGGCGCGGGGCGTGGACATGGAACGGCTCGCGCGGGAATTCCCCAGGAAAATGCCTCGTGCGGCCATCGCGAGGCGTATCGCCGCCGGGCATGTGGAAGTGGTGGAAGAACGGGTCCGCCTGGTGGGCGACGGGTGGCTGGTTTTGGACGCAATCGCGGTGGAGTTGTCGGGATGAGGATTCCTGTCGGCCTTTCGCCTCGCGGCGCGGCTTTGGATGTACAAGGGCCGCCGGGCCCCTGTACCCCGGCCAAAGGGCCGACCGCGTGACCCCGGTGCGAAGCAAGCGAAGCGCGACGACCGCAGGTCCAAGCGGAGCGCCGGTGTATGTTTTCGGCCATGGCCACCGCAACGCAGATGGAACTCGATCTGGTCGTCCGGGCAGTGCTGGCGCATCTCGAAGCGGAGGCCATCATCCTTTTCGGGTCGCAAGCTCGGGGTGACAGCCATCCTGGTTCGGACATGGATCTTCTGATCGTGGCTGGGAAGGATGCGTTGGGAGGGTCTCCCGGATACGAAATCCTGGGCCGGATCTACCGGGAACTTTCCGTGCTTCCCATGGGCGTCGACCTTCTGCTCTACACGCCGCAGGAGGTCCAAGCGCGACGAAATTCCCTCAACCACGTGATCGCCCGCGCCTTGCGCGAAAGACGCCTCCTGCATGGGCATGTCTGAGGAATGGGAGTCCATCCTGGAGATGGGTCGGAAGGATCTCCGGGCTCTCGAAATCTTCGAATATTCCAAGGAACTCGCCGAGGAGATTTTCGAATTTCATGCGCAGCAGGCCTACGGAAAAGGCGTTGAAGGCTTGGATTTCACGGCTCGGCGGAGAATATCCACCGACGCATGATCTCGGGAAGTTGATTCCGATTCTCGAAAGATTGGGTGTAGACCCTGCGCCGCTATGGCCTTTGACCCGTTGGACTTCGTTCGCGGTCCAATTTCGATACGACGGATTGCCCGAAGACAGCGATCCGCTTCCACGAAGGGAAATTGTCGTCTCTTTGCAGGCCTTGTACAGTCGAGTACACGGCGATCTTCCGGGCGGAATGCAGTCGTAGGCGTCGAGAAACCGTCCAGCCGAGCGAGGCCCCGAAGGGGCCAACGCGAGCCCGGCAGAGATCGGCAGGGGTACAGGGGCCGCGGCAGGCACCTGTGCGAAGCGAGTGCAGCGCCACGGCCGAAGGCATTTTCTCCCTTGAGGAGGGTCTCGCATGCAACACATCCATGTCCTTCTTTTCGACGGGTTCACGACGTTGGATGCCATGGGCCCCACCGAGGTGTTTTCCAAGCTGGAGGGGCAGTTCTGCATCTCCTACCACTCTCGCAACGGGGGACTGGTGACCAGTTCCACTGGAGCCAGGGTGGACACCCAGCCGGTGGAGGAGGTCCTGGAAAGCGACATCCTGCTGGTGCCCGGTGGACTCGGGACGCGGGGACTGGTGGAGGATGCGCCCTTCCTGGATCTCCTGCGAGGGATTGTCGAGAAGGCGGGAACGGTCCTGAGCGTCTGCACCGGATCGGCCCTGCTGGCCCGGGCGGGGTTGCTGGATGGCCGCGAGGCGACCAGCAACAAGTTGGCGTGGGACTGGGTGGTGACGCAGGGACCAAAGGTCCGCTGGATCCGCAAGGCGCCCTGGGTCGTGGACGGCAAGTTCTGGACCTCGTCCGGGATCACCGCGGGGATCGACATGGCGCTGGGGTTCGTGGCGGACAAGATCCGACCGGAAGTCGCCCGCAAGGTCGCGGCTGCGCTCGAGCACGTCTGGAACGAGGACGGGAAGGATGATCCGTTCTGCGGGTTTCCGTCCTGACGTACGGGGACCTTTCGCTGCGCGGGGCTTTGTTGCGCCTGGCGGTGCAGCCTCGATGTACAAGGGCCGCCGGGCCCCTGTACCCCGGCCAAGGGGCCGACCGCGTGGCCCCTTGGATTCCCCGCGGACCCCCGCCGTCGTCGCGGGCGGCTCGCTTTCGCTCGCCGACTGGCTGGCGGTGTAGCTTTTCCGGCGTGAGTCCATTGGCGGGAGAGGGCGCAATTGCGGGTGCGATCCGGCAGGCGGAATCCGGTGATTTGCCGGCGATCCTGGCACTCTATGCCCAGCTCAATCCCGACGATGATCCGTTGGACCCGGCAAAGGCAGCGACTCTCTGGAACGAGATCCGTGGCAGTCGGAATCTGGTCTACTTGGTCGTGGATGGACCTTCCGGTGTCGTCGGGACCTGCAATCTTTCCATCATCCCCAACTTGACAAGATCCGGACGTCCCTTCGGGGTGATCGAGAACGTGGTCGTCGCGGATGGATTTCGAAGGCTCAAGCACGGAACGCGCCTGATGGCCGAGGCCGTCTCCATCGCCAAGGCGCACGACTGCTACAAGGTGTTGCTCCAGAGCAGCAAGAAGCGATCGGAGGCCCATATGTTCTACGAGGCGGCGGGCTTCAATCCCGACTCCAAGCAGGGCTACGAACTCCGGCTGTGACCCTACATCCAATTGAGCCAACCCAAGGACAGTCCAGCCCACTGCCCGTCGTGCTTTCGGCAGGGCGGGCGGGTTGTGGCACTGTCCATTCTGGGTGTAGGGAGCGCGGCCTGATAGCCCCAGAAGGCGGCTGGACCAGTGAAGGACTGGAATTTTCGTGAAAATGATGGAGAACCTGCCTATCCGGAAGGAAACCCGTGGCCTAAATTCCATGCTTCCGTTGTCCCTCGTTGACAGGACGGAAGGAGATCCGCAATGATGAGACCCGCCCTCGCCCACAAGCGAATTCCAGGGCATGAGGGGGAGAAGCAATCTTGACCGCTATCTTGGACAAAGCGCACCTCCTCAGACATGCGCGCAACACCTATCACGGAGCAGTCGCCTTGCAAAACGCGACGAAGCCGATACCTGCGGCCTATCTGGCCCAGATTGCCCTGGAGTGCGCGTTCAAGGCAAGAATTCTTGGGCTCTACCATTGTTCCCGCTTGAGCACCTTCAAAGACAAGCATCCGGACCTTTGGGACAAGATCTTCAAAGGGAAAAACGGGCATGATCTGGGCGGACTTTCCCAGGAAGCGGTTTGGCCGCGACTATGCATCACACTGGGGAAGGAATCGCCGTTGACAGGGAATGTTTGGAACAGGATAAAATCCAAAGAACCGGAACGTCCTTACAGCCTGCGCTACGGGATGGAAAATCTTTCCCTCCCTGAAGCACAGGAAGAGTTGGATCTTTGCGACATCGTTCTCGCGATGGTGGAGGCATGACCATGACTCGGAAAAAAGCTGGTCAGGTTCTGGAGGCTCGCGAAGAGCTGGCTCCTGCTGAGTCGGCGGTGCCCGCCATGTTCAGTCCGGCGAGTTTCTTCGACATCTTGCAAATGCAACCAATCGAAAAGAAAGCATCTTCTGAAATCGATCCTGTGAACGAGCAGAAGACTCCGATTGTGGCGTTCTATGGCTTCAAGGGTGGTGCAGGCCGCAGCACCGCATTGGGCTACGTAGCGGCACTGCTGGCTCGTCAAGGCCGCAAGATCGGGATTGTGGATTTGGATCTCGAAGCACCCGGTCTAGCGCAGCTATTCGGGTACGCATCCGATGTCGTGGAGAAGGGATCAATGGCTCTGCTGTCCGAGGCAGCCAGCCAGCCATTTCCGGGAAGCCTGGATGCAGTCAGCCAAATGTTGACTGTTCCCGAATCCCTCGGCTCCGAAGGTGGACGCATCGAGATCCTGCCGGCCGGAAGGCTCGACGAGGTCTATCTGGCGCAGCTCGAGGAGTTGGGAGTCGGTCTTTGGCATGCATATGAGCCGGAGCGCCCGAATCCGTTGCGGCGCCTGTTGGAGGAATTGTCGAGTCCGGAGCGCGATGCGCTGTTCCTGGATTGCCGGACAGGCTTCACTGCTCTATCTGCAACAGCGATGTTCCATGTTGCCGACGCGATTGTCGTCTTCCTTCCGGTGTCCGATCAGATCTGGGACGGTGTGAGGGTCATTCGTGATGCTTTCGTGAAGACGCGCAAGGCACGGGGTGCAGTTCCTACGCTGATTTTCGTGCCCAGCCTGGTTTTGCCTGGCAAGGACGGAAATCCTCGTTTGAAGCGGATGATCGAACGATTGAATGCCGAACTGCTGGATGCCCGCGAGTCAACGGATGAGGAGTCCGGCGAGTCATCCATCGTGATTTTGGAAGAGGGAATAGATCAGGACGCCAGGGTGTGGAGTGCGAACAAGATCCCCCTTCCCTTGGGTGCGGTGGGCCCGCAGGACATATTCCGTAATCTGTCACAGGTGCTTGCGGGGGCATTAGGCAAGACCGAAGACACTGGACCTGAGCGAGTCATCGAACGACGTCGCATCCTTCAGGCCTCAAACCTGTCGGAGCGCTTCGGCTACGGCGAAAACCTGTCGCTTCAAGAAATCGAGGAGACCTTAATCGATTCCGAGGATGCCCGGGCGGCTGTGGATCGTTCCATCCATCTGGTCATCGGAGCCAAGGGTGCGGGCAAGAGCTTTCTATGGAAGTACCTGACAAACCCCAGTCGCAATCGAGATCTCCTTCCGGTTCCTTTCGATGTCGAATATCTGGTGGGTTTGTCACCTCGTGCGGATTTGGCGGAAGCGCCCTTTCTAAGCAAGGATCACTTCGAGAAGATCGAGAAGGATTCCGGACTTGTAAACTCTGGAGCCCATGATGTTTTCTGGATCTACTGGTGCCTACAAGCGATTGTTCGCCATCAAGCAGACATCAAACCGGTTCTCTTGGCAAGCGTCAGGCGACCGATGCGTCCCAAGTTAGAGTCTTTCTGGGATGAGCCCGGTTACAAGACGATCATTCCGTTGCTGAAGTCCAGGGATGCCGCCTTGGAAGCAGAGGATCTGCTGAAGGCCGCAGACAAGCATCTGATGTCGGGTACACAGGGTCTGTGCCTGGTCTTTGATGGGCTGGATACTGGATTCCAGAACACCAATCCAGAGGATTGGACTCCGCGCAGGGATCGATATGTTGTCGGCCTGCTCCAATTGCTTGCCCAGTGGCGCACACGGCTTAAGAGAGTTCAGTTCAAGGTCTTTCTTCGAGAGGACATATGGTTAGCGGTCAAGATGCAGAATCGCAGCCATCTGGAGCCGATCACGCGCACCCTTCGCTTCGAGGAACGTGATCTTTGGAGACTGGTCCTAAAGGTGGTCCGACGGGATCCGGCATGCGAGGAGATGCTGAAGGATCCATCGTCCATCTCGGGAGACATCACGGAGTTGCGTCGTGCCCTTTTTCCATTGTGGGGCGAGAAGATCGAGAAGGGGAAACGCGCCTATACCGCCAATTACATACTGAATCGTATCCAGGATTCCCAGGAACGATTGTTCCCTCGCACCATCATGCAGATGGTGGAACGCAGCTGGAAGGCCGAAGCGGAATCGTCCGGTGATGTTAGAGGTGATCGCATCCTGCGCTATCCCAGTCTTCGCGCAGGGATTGAAGAGGCAAGCCGCAAGCGAGTAAAAGACCTGACTGACGAGTACCTCGAGCTTCGTGAATATCTCGAGGCGATGAAGGGTGCGAAGCCTGCATCCTCGCTGCAGGAATTTGTTGCGCATTTACAACACAACCTTTCCAAGGGCAAGAAGCAGATAATCGCCCAATTCTTGGAGACGGACATCCTTCCAAAGCTGGTTGATGTGGGTGTTTTGAACGTGATCCGTTCCCAGGACCAAAAATCGCCTGACAAGATTTTTGTGGCACGCCTGTACCGCGACGGCTTGGAATTGAAGGCCACCACGGGAATGAGCTGAGGCGCAAAGAAAGCCCCGCGCATGCGCCACGTGCCACAGCGCAACCCGTCTCGGGGAAGCACTATTCCGATCGGATGATCGGCCACCGTAGATCGCTGAGCCCCCTTGGGTTCCTGGAATTCCCACACTCACTAACGGAAAATTGCGTCGGATGAAAGAACCGGACGTCATCTCCGATCACCTCGCGGTGTAGTTTTTCCGGCATGAGTCCTTTGGCGGGGAAGGGCGCAATCGCGGGTGCGATTCGGCGGGCGGAGTCCGATGATCCATTCCGTGGGTGAGCCCCGGTGATTTTCCTGATGCACGGGTTCATCGGGTCGGGCAAAACCACGCGGGCGAAGGCGTTGGAGCGGGAGTTCGGCGCGCTTCGGTTCTCTCCGGACGAATGGATGTCCGTCTTGTTCGGGTCCGATCCACCGGCGAGTGAGTTCCCGACGCATCTGACGGATCTCCTGGTCCTGTTCGAGTCGATCTGGATCCCTGCGGCAAGATCTGGCACGCCCGTGATCCTGGACTACGGGTTTTGGACGCGGGCTTCGCGATCCCGGATGGAGGAACGGCTGGCGGAGTTGGGACTGCCTTTCACTTGGGTGGTCCTGGACACATCCATCGAGGAGTGCCGAGCCAGAAACCAAGCCCGCCAGGGCAGCGCCAAAAGCGACCTGAACATCACGGACGTCACGTTCGACCATTTTCTCCAGCAGTTCGAGCCGATGGAATCGCGATTGCTGTGAACCGTTGGCCGCGACAGGCTGACGGCGTTCGTAACCCAACCAGGAACCAACCCCGCCGAGCGAGGCCCCGAAAGGGGCCAATGCGAGCCCGGCAGAAACCGGCAGGGGTCCAGGGGGTGAAGCTATTCGGAGGGCGTCCAGGCTGGCCATCGGCCCATGCGGGCCGATGGAGAAACACGGAAGGGACGCCCGGAGAGTCTGAACCCCCTGGCGCTCAGGATTCCAAAGGAGCCGAGCGCACGGCTCCTTTGGCCGCCGGGTACAGGGGCCGCGGCTGGCCCCTGTAAACCAAGCGCAGCGCAATGGCCGAAGGCCCAAGCCGCCTGGCGCTACCGCGCCGCGACCGCCCTCAGCCCCTTGATCTCCGTCGCCCGGAACATGCCCCCGGCGTAAAGACTGTCGCCCACCTTGAGGGAGTCCACCATGTCGGCGTCCTTGGAGAAGAGGACCTTGCCCGCGGAGTCCAGGGCCACGAGCTGGAAGAAGGTTCCGTCGGGCAGGGGATGCCTTTCCGTTCCCGAAACCTGCAGGTTGATGCGGAACTCGCCCTTGTGGAAGTCGGGAACCCCGATGGAACCGTGGCCGAACACCACCGGGATGCTGTCGGTGCAGGGACCCAACGCCACCGGCAGTCGGTGGTACTTGCCGCCCAGGATCCGGTTGATCCGGTCGGTGGCCGAGTCGATGATGGCCGACTCCTCCTGGCCCAGCTTCACCATCTCCGATAGGTCCTTGGAGGCTTCGCGCCGGGCGGCGTTGTCGGCCAGGTCCATTTCCGCCTGGGTCCCGATCTCCAGGATCCGGTCCACCGGGGTTCCCGTCTCCACGCCCTTGCAGCCGGTCACGACCAGCAGGGCCGTCAAGGTCAATCCGATCTTGCGCATTGGGTCCCGTCCCTTGTTCGGTGAATCCGGTGAACACGGAAAATGGTAGTGATTCCAATGGGGGGAATGGGCGACCAACCGACAGGGGCCAAACGGACGCCGAAGCGGTAGAGTGGACGGGTGGTACCTCGGGCGAGGATCTCTCCGGGCCGACCACGTGCGGAAGGATCCGTGTCGGAGAATTCGAAAAACACGCCTGTAGAGACGTCCAGTTTCCCCTGGCGGCACATGATCCCAGGGTATTCCGGCGGTCGTGACGATCCCGGTCTTTGCCAGAGCGCCCAAAATTGGGCACTATGGGTGCTCCAGTGATCCGACAGGAATCCTACTACTGCAAGCAATGCGGGAAGGAGCTTCCCCCGGAGGGGGTGTACTGCAAGCATTGCGGTCTGCCCCTGGGCGGGACGTTCCGGGAAGAGACGGGGGAGCGCCGCCGCGGGCGCAATCCCGTGCTGCTGTCCGGTGCCGAGCGGTACTCCGCCATCGAACGGCTCTGGACCTCCGACCACGCCACCGTGGACCTCGCCCGCGACCTGCGCCTGGGACGCCAGGTCCTCATCCGGAGGCCGGGCAGGGGCATCCTCACGAGCCAGGATGGACTCTCCGCCTTCCTGCGCGCCTTGCGGACCTCCGCGCGGTTGCGGCATCCCGGCATCGCGGCGGTGTTCGAGGAGGGATCGGACAAGGATGGACCCTACGCCGTGATCGAGTACGTGGAAGGGCGCAGCCTGCGCGACCGACTGGTCGCCGAAGGGCGCATCGGACTCCAGGAGGTCCTGCGCCTGGGAGTGGATCTCGCGGACGCCCTGATGTACGCCCACCAGCAGGGCGTGGTGCACGGGAACCTCACCACGGCCCGCGTCATGCTGGACACGCAGTGCAGGCCGCGACTGCATTCCTTCGTGCGCATCGAGATTCCCGAGTTGCCGCTGCGGCACACCGAATTCGACGCCCCCGACCTGCAGCCCCTGACCCCCCAGATCTCGGACGACATCTTCAGCCTGGGCATGCTCCTGCGCGCGTGCCTTCTGGGACATACGGGACCGGCGGACGATCCCGCCATACCCGTCTCCTTGCGGGAGATCCTCTCCGGAGCGCTCGCCGCTTCCCATTCCGACCGTTGGCGTTCCATGGAGGAGATGCGCGACGCCTTGGCCGCCGTGGGCGGGCGGCGCACCAGGGCGCGCGACGGGAGGTGCCCCGAATGCGGCGTCTTCGCGGCCGAGGACAACCCCTACTGCGGCAACTGCGGGTCCGACCTGCGCGACCTCTTCCGCACCTGCGACGCCTGCGGGAACCGCCAGCACCAGCGCCATGGGATGTGCGGGTGCTGCGGTGCCAACCTGGACGACCAGGGGAAGCTCGCCTTGGAGCAGGTGTTCCTGGCACTCCTGGCGGGAAGCTGGGATTCGGTGGCGCGCGAGATCCAGCGGTTGCGCCTCCTCGGATCGGAATTCGAGGCACAGGACGCAGAGCACGGAGCCGGAGTCCTCCTGAAGGTCAGCCACCTCCTGGAGGAGACCTGGCGCCAGGGCAGATGGGAGACGGTCCAGATCGCCCTGCCCCTGGTGGGCGAGGTGTCGCGCGCGCTGGGCATCCTCACGCCCGCCGTGTACAAACGCCTGGCCGAGAACCTGGGCGCCTGCACGCGCCTGGTGGCCGAGGCCGCCGAACTCGCCCGGGAACGGAAATTGTCATCGGCGCAGGACCGGGTGCGCAGGTGCCGGGAGCTGGCCCCCCTGCTTCCGGCCTCCGCGGAGGATGTCGCATCCTGGATCGAGGCCATGGTGGTCTGGTTCGAGGAACGGCTGGCCGAGGCCAGGGTCCTGGCCGAGCAGGACAACATCGGCGAGGCCCGCGACCGCGTCAAGCTCGCGCTCGAACACATCCACAGGGAAGATCCGCTCGCGGCCCGCGCCCAGGGCGTGTTCGTCAAGACCAAGAGATCCATCCAGGAGGCCGCGGCGTGAAAATGGTCTGCCCGTTCTGCCATCGCCGGATCGACGGCGATTCCGTGTACTGCATGTTCTGCGGGGAGCGGGTGTCCGGTTCGCTCCAGCAGCTCGCGAACGCGGAACCGCGCCAGGCGCCGGAACTTCCGCCCGTCCCCCCCAAGCCGCGCAACGCCGACCGGTACAAGGACCTGGTCATGATCGGCAAGGGCGGCATGGGCGAGGTGTGGTCGGCGCGCGACAGCCGACTGAACCGCAAGGTGGCCATCAAACGGATCCTGTCCAAGTACATGAAGAGCACCACGGTGCTGCACCGGTTCCTCCGCGAGGCGCGCGCCATCGCCCAGCTTTCGCACTACAACATCGTGCAGATCTACGAGCTGGAGCAGGACGAGACGGGCATCTACATCGTGATGGAATACGTGGACGGGATCTCGGTCCTGGAGCGGCTTCGCCAGAAGGGTCCCTACACGGTGGCGGAGATCGTGCCCATCCTGTCCCAGATCTGCGACGCCCTGGCGCTGGCCCACGACCGGGGCATCATCCACCGCGACATCAAGCCGGCCAACATCCTCCTCACCCTGGGAGGAGTCCCCAAGCTGGTGGATTTCGGACTGGCCCACGAACCGGAAAGCGACAGCACCGCGGTGGGTTCGGTGCTGGGCACGGTGGACTTCATGGCCCCCGAGCAGCGGGTGTCGGCGACCAACGTGGACGGGAGGGCCGACGTCTTCGGGCTCGCCGCCACCGCCTACCAGATGCTCACGGGAGAGCGCCCGCGCCACCTCTATCCGGAGCGGATCCCCGTGGAGCTCCGGGCCACCATGCTGATGGCGCTGGAGGAGCACCCGGACCGACGGATTCCGTCGGCGGTCGAATTCAAGCGGCGCCTGAACGCGCTGGATTCCGTCGCGGAGGCCAGTCCGGACAAGGTGAACTGCCCGCGCTGCGGGAAGCCCAACCCACCGGCGTTCCACTTCTGCGGTTCGTGCGGCCAGACCCTGCTGAACCGGATCCAGTCGGGAGCCTCCCACCTGATGGAAGAGATCAACCTGGGCGCGTCCGCCTCGGACAATCCGGTGGGCTGAGCCCTACCGCGCCTTTCCGGTGTCGGGCCCGCCGGACGCCGTACCGGAATCCTCCAACAGGGCACGGATTCCGCTCGCCGTCTCGCGTTCCCCGCGCAGGTCGTGCCAGATCGCCAGTTGGCGCAGCAGGTCCCGGGTGGAACGGTCTCCCAGTCTCCAGGCGCTGTCCAGTGCCTGCTGGGCGACTTCGGGCCGTTGCGCGCGCAACGCAGCCTGTCCCAAGGCCTTCCAGAGCCTCGGTTCGCGGCCCATCCGCCGGCAGGCCTGTTCCATGACGGAAACGGCGGTGGCGTCGGATCCCGACCGCTGCAGCAGGCGCGCCAGCAGCAACCATCCCTCGACGCTGGTGGAGTCCAGCGCCAAGGCCGACTCGCAGGTGCGACGGGATTCTTCCCAGTCCCCCGTCCGTTCCCAAAGGAGAGCCCGCGTGAACAGGGGCGGGGCGGCGGTGTCCGGCGAAACGCTCGCCCAGCGGGACAATTCGAGCCTGGCGGTCAAGGTGTCTCGGGCCAGGAGATCGGCGCGGACCAGCCCCTCGTGGCCGGCTTGGTTCCGGGGGTCCGCATCCAGCGCGCGCTGGAACCATTCGATCCCGCCCACCGGGTCCTTCTGGGAGAGGTGGATCTCGCCCAAACGCAGGGCCGGAAGGGGATCCTTGGGGTCCAGGTCCCAGAGCCTCCCGTATTCGGACACGGCGGCTCCGATCTCCCCGTCTTCCTCGGAGAGGATGGCCAGGTTCATCCGGGCACGCTTGAAGCGGGGGGCCCACTCCAACGCCTTTCTCCAGGCCGCGGCGGCCTCTCCGCGGTGGCCCAGCCTGGCCTCGCAGTTGCCGTAGTTGAACCAGGCGATGGCCGGCTGGACGCCGCGCCGACCGGCGTCGCGGTAGAGCGCGGCGGCGTCCTCGTAACGCCCGGAATCGTAGGCGATGCCCGCCTTGGCGAAGGGGTCGTCGGCCCAGATGAAAAACCGCAGGAGCAGGAGGAGCGCCGCCATGGGATCAGTTCAGGTGGAAGGAGTACGGCATCCGCACCCATTCCGGAACCGGCACCCCTCCCAATTGGGCGGGTTCGAAGCGCCATTCGCGGCTCGCGCTTTCCAGGGCCGCTTCGAACCCGTAGCCGGGCGGCGCGCCCAGGACTTCGATCTTCTCCACGCGGCCGCGCTCGTCCACCAGGATCCGAAGCTCGAGGGCGGCCTCCACTCCGTCCTCCTTGGCGCGGCGCGGATAGGGCGGGTCGGTGATCCGGTCGGTGGCGGCGTCCTTGTCGACCTGGCCGATCTCGTAGACCATGCGTTGGGATCCGACCCCGTTGCCCGTTCCCGTTCCCGCTCCATGGCCCGTTCCACCGCCTCCGGCGGCCACCGCGAGCCCCGCGCCGGCACCTTCCAGGCCCAGATCCAGGCCGGGCAGGCCGTTGCCGGATCCGCCTTGGGCACCGGCGTCCACCAATCCCACGGAAGGACTGGAAGGGATGGGCGCCTGGGCGGATGTGACAGGATTCGTCGGGACCGGCTCCCGGATCTCCCGGGTGGCGGGCAACCGGGGCGGGGCGGGGGAGATCTCCACCGACTGGATGTCGGAAACCGTCCTGGGCCGCGCCACATCCGCCGCAGGACCCGCGTGCAACCGGAAGATCCACCACGCCGCCAGCACCACCAAGCCCGCCGCGGCGAGCCAGCCCGGGTGCGCAGCGCTCCTCTCCCGGGAGGGAACGGGGATTTCCGGAAACACCGGAGCCAGGTCCCAGCGGGGGATCCGGCGCACCCGGAAGGGACGTCGGCGCAGCATCGCCTACCGCCTGCCGGAGCTTCGCTTCATGGGCCGGTTCCGGAACGGACCTTCAGGGCGTAGCGGTGCACGCCCGCGCCGCGCACGTCGTCCAGGATCTGCATCACGCGGGCGTAGGGCAACCGCTCGTCGGCGGCCAGCACCACCTGCAGGGTGGTGTCCACGCGGGTCCTGGAGGACAGGAAACGGCGCAGCCCGGGCCGGTCGAAGGCCCGCCCGTCCACGCGCAGGTTCCCGGTGGCGTCCAGGCTGACCAGCACCGCCTGGGGCGCGGAGCTTTCCGCCTGCGAGGCAACGGGGAGCTTCACCGGCACTGCGGAGGAATCCACGGCCTGGGTCACCAGCAGGAAGATGATGAGCAGGACCAGCATGATGTCGACCAGCGGCGTCATGTTGATGGCGGCGATGTGCCGACGCGGGGAACCGACGTCGCCGGCCATCTCAGGTCCTGCGGTCGGCGCCGCGCGCGGCGGCTTCCAGCGACGCGGCCACCATCATGGTGCGCAGTTCGCGCGCCCGGGCACCCAGCTCCATGACGCGCGACTGCAGGGTGTTGTAGATCCAGATGGCGGGAATGGCCACCGCCAGGCCCACGGCGGTGGCCACCAGGGCTTCGGCGATGGCCGTCATGACCGCCTGGGGCCCCGCGCCTTCGCGACCCAGGGCGGCGAAGGCGTCCAGGATTCCGCAGACGGTCCCGAAGAGCCCGATGAACGGGGCGTTGGATCCGATGGTTCCCAACTGCGCGAGTCCCCTCTCCAGCCGACGCTGGTCGGCGGATTCGGAGGCGGTGAGCAGCTGCTCCAGCGCCTCCGGTGACAGATTCCGGGAGCGCAGGCCAAGGCGGGTCTGGCGCCCCGCCAGGGTGTCGGGAAGCGTGGAGGAGAACTTCTCGGCTTCGTCGGCGTCGGCCATCGCCGGCATGATCCGGGCCTCGTAGTCGGTGGAGTCGGCTTCCTCGCGGCGGTACCGGCGGTGGTTGGTCCATCCCGACCAGAGCACGAGCCCCCCCAGGAACACCAGCAGGGCCATGACCGCGCGCGCCGCCCAGAGTCCCACCAGGTGGAGCGGGCCTTCGCGGAAGTCGGCGAACTTGGCCAGGCGCGTCCGCCAGGAGGAATGGACCTGCACCTGGAAGAAGCCCGCGCCTTCGGGCGGTCCCAGCCCCGGATCCATTGGAAGCGACGGTCCGGATCCCAGGGACGCGATGGCGCTGGAGGCGGAATCGGACAGGTCCTCGCGCCATTCCCAGGTGGAACCCGGACCCGATTTCAGGAGGGCGCCGCGCAGGGAGCCGTCCGTGGACACGTACCAGCCGCCCAGCGACCCGAAGACCAGGATCCGCCCCTGGCGGGGCTCGCCTTCGGGACGGGGGAGGAGGCTTGTGGAGGAATCGAGGCGGCGGGAGCGGATCCATTCCGTCCTCCAGGACTGGACCGCGCGGGCCAGTGCCGTCTCCACGGAAGGAACCTGGGCCACCAGGGTCCGGGCGGAATCGATCGCGGAAAGGCGTTCGGCCTTCTTCCAGGGGATTCCCTCGTCCACCCGTTCGCGCAGCGCCTGCAGGCGACCGGAAAGGTCGTGACGGATTCCGTCCAGAGGGTCCCCCGGGTTGGCGGGCAGCGCGGCGGGCGTGGCGCTCGAGGCCTCCTCCAGGAGGATCCTGCGCAGTTCCAGGTCCAGCTGCGACCTCTCCTGGCGCACCGCCTCCAGGCTGTCCCGCACCTGGTTGAACTCCTCCTGCCAGGAGTCGCGTTCCGCCAGATCCTGCCTGCGACTCTCCCAGTGGGCGGCCACCAGGCTGTCGCGGAGCCTCTGGAGCCGCGCGAGATCCACCTTCTGCGCCTTGGTGGCCTGGCCGGAGGCCGCCTCGGGATTGGCGGAAACGACCAGCGCGAGCGCCGCCGCCGCGATCACGGGAGCACCTTCGCCCGCACCGGAAGCTCCACCCAGGCGGGATCCACCTGGCCGGACAGGATCGCCGCGGAGCGGGCCAGGGCGGCGGCCAGGGCCTTGTCCGCCACGTCGACGGTGCCGTCGGGGCCGCGCACGCAGGCGGAACCGTCCTTCGCGGAGAAGACCTGCAGCGATCCGCCCACGTCGATCCACGTCCCGCGAAGGACGAGTCCGGACGGTTCCGTGCGCGAGCCGGGCCGAGCCTGGATCCTGCCTCCGAGGTCGATCCGTTCGGAAAGGTCGTCCAGGAACGTCCCCATGGCATCCTCGGGGTCCTGGTTCCCGGCGCGAAGCCCCTTGGCCAGCGAGGTCCACCGCTCCCGCAGGTCGGAACTCCCCTCCAGCTCCATGGAAAGCAGAGGCAGGGTCCTTTCGATTTCGCCCGCCAAGGCCTCCGAGAAGGCCTTCTTCCGCACCGTGGCCGGTGCCACGGGCGGCGGCGGCGGCGGCTTGGGGCGGCTTTCCCGATCCAGGGAGGCGCGCAGGCTGTCCCGCTCGCGGGCGAGCCTGCGGGAATCCGACCGCATGGAGGCTAGTCGTTCCTTGGATTGGGAGCGCCATTCGGCCTGGCTCGAGGAATCGGTGGAGATCGCGCGTTTCTCCTCGTCCACCAGGGACTTCAGCCTTTGGGTCTCGTGCGCGACATCGTCCGCCGACTGCGACCAGGCGATGCCGAGGGCGGCGGTCAGGAACAGGAGGGTAGGGCGGAACATGGAAGCGGGGAATCTACCAAACCGTTCAGACGTACTTGCGTTCCAATCGCCTGCCCAGGTCGCAAAGGACCTCGTAGACGATGGTTCCCTGGTTCGAGGCCAGCCGTACGGCGGAAAGACCCGCGCCGGGGCCGATCACCCAGGCGCAGTCGCCCAGGCGGACCCCGGGGAGGTCGGTGACGTCGATCATCATCTGGTCCATGCAGATCCGGCCCACCTGGGGGCACATCCGGCCCCCGATCTCCACCGACAGCTTTCCCGAATGGCCGCGCCAGAATCCGTCACCGTATCCCAGGGGCAGCACGGCCAAGCGCGTGCGACGCCGCGCGGTCCAGGTGCCTCCGTAGCTGACGCTTTCGCCGGGCTCCTTCCACGAGAGATGGCGCACCGTGGCGCGAAGCCCCAGGACCGGTTCCAGCCCCGTTTCCTCCGCGCCGGGAGGAGGATACCCGTACACGGCGATTCCCGGGCGGACCATCTGGAGCCAGGTGGAGGGGTGTCGGAAGATGGCCGCGGAATTGGCCGCGTGGGCGATGGGCGGTCGAAGTCCACGGCCTTCCAGGTCCGAGAGGAGGTCCTGGAACATCACGAACTGGACCTCGGTCGCGGTCGCGTCCTCGTCGGCGCGGGCGAAGTGGGTGAAGATGCCTTCCCACCGGACTCCCGGCAGGGAAAGGACGGCGCGGATCTCCTCCCGCTCGCGGCTCGAATGCAATCCCAACCGGGCCATGCCCGTGTCCACCTTCACGTGGGCCGCGATCGGCCGTCCCGTGGACTCCCCGTGACGGGAAAGGCTTTCCGCCGCATCCGCGTCGCACACGGTGGCCACCAGCCCGTGCAGGTCGTATTCGGCGAGGTCGTCGGGGTGGAAAGGCTCCAGGACGTGGATGGGGGATCGGATGCCGCGGGAGCGCAGGTGGACGCCCTCGTGGAGCCTCGCGACGCCCACCCGGTCGGCTCCCGACTCCAGCACGCGGTTGGCGGTCTCCACGGCCCCGTGGCCGTAGCCGTCGGCCTTGACCAGCACCAGGACGAGCACGTCGGGACCCACCTTCGAGCGGATCCTGCCCACGTTCCGTCCCAGCGCGCCGAGATCCACCTCGACCCAGGAGCCGGGAGCGCTCACTCCCCGGCTCCTGGATCGGAGGGGGGGACCAGCGTCGCGTGGTAGCGCTTGGAGATGCGCGATTCCGTGTGCACCACCAGCTTGCGCAGCCTCTCTTCCGAGCGCAGGACCTGCCGCAGGATCATCAGGAAGAAGGCGGCGGACACGAGCAGGGCACCGAACAGGATCCAGGCCATGGCGATCCTCAGGCGAAGAGGGTTTCGGCGATCTGGACCGCGTTCAGGGCGGCGCCCTTGCGGATCTGGTCGCCCACCACCCAGAAGTCCAGGGTGTTGGGACGGGACTTGTCCACCCGGACCCGTCCCACCAGCACCGGATCGCGTCCGGTGGCGTCCACGGGCATGGGCCAGCGGTTGGAGGCGGGATCCTCCAGCACCTCCACGCCGGGCGCCCCGCGCAGGACCGCGTAGGCCTCCTCCACGGAGACCTCGCGGTCGAACTCCACGTTCAGCGCCTCGGAATGGGCGCGAAGCACGGGCACCCGGATGCAGGTGGCGTGGACCTTGACGGAATCCGTCTCGAAGATCTTGGCCGTCTCGCGGACCATCTTCAGCTCCTCCTCGTTGCACCCCATTTCCGGGATCCAGGGAGCGTTGTGCGGGAACACATTGAAGGCGTAGGGGTGGGGGATCACCGTCCCGCGGAAGGGACGCCCCTCGATGGCCGCCAGCGTCTCCTGCTTCAGCTCCTCCATGGCGCGAGCCCCGGCTCCGGATGCCGCCTGGTAGGTGGCCGCGTGCACCCTGCGGACCCCGAAGGCCTTGTGCAGGGGGAACACGGGGAGGTTCATGATGATGGTGGAGCAGTTGGGGTTGGCGACGATCCCCTTGTGGTCCTTGATCCGCCGGGCGTTGATTTCCGGAACCACCAGGGGCACGCCCTCGGACATGCGGAACTTGGACGTGTTGTCCACCACCACCGCGCCCGCCTTCACCGCGACGGGAGCGAACTCGGCGGAAATGCTCCCGCCCGCCGATGCCAGCACCAGATCGATGCCGTCGAAGCTTCGGTGGGTCAGTTCCTCCACGACGAGCTTGGCGCCCTGGAATTCCAGGGCGGTGCCCGCCGACCGCTTGCTGGCCAGCAGCCGAAGTTCCGCGATCGGGAACTTCCGTTCGGCGAGGATGGAAAGAAGCTCGGCACCCACCGCCCCGGTGGCGCCCATGATGGCTACGCGTACGGACATTAGGTGCGCAAAGATACTCGCCGGACCGCCGCGATTTCCTCCCGGCCGCAAAAGGCGCGGGCCCCCCGACCTCGGCGCGGGCCCTCCAACATCGTAGGTTGGAGAAGTGGCAGAGATCCAACTTCCGACGCGGCTCGAGCGCGCATGGGCCCTCGGAGAAGGGGGCGGGTTGGAGACGCTGGCCCGAAAGGGGGATCTGGTGCTTTGCGGCTCCAAGGTGGAAGAGGTGGATGTCCTGTCGGCGGGAACCCTCCACCACGTCCGCAGGGTCTCGCGGGAACACGGACACAAGATCTCGCTGCGCGCCCCTTCCCGGGTTCTTTTGGACCGGTTGGCGGCCCTGGATCCCGGGCCCGACGCGCCTCCCCCTGCGGCGACCGTGCCCCGCCCGGCGCTGGAGCTGCTGGGGCAAGCGGGCTGGGACGTGGTGGCGCACGTTTCGGAAGCCTGGGCCTTCGGGGTGGCCATGGTGCTCGGGACCTGGAGCCTGGTCACCCGCCGGGAGCACAGTTGGCCGGGAGCCACCTGGCGCCAGCTCTACGAACTCGGTGCCAGCGGTCTGCCCGTGGTCGTCCTTCTGACCGGGCTCATCGGCCTCACCTTGGCCCTCCTGATGGGCCAGCAGCTCGCCATATACGGCGAATCCATCCACCTGGCCACCTTCATGGGCATCTCCTTCGTGCGCGAGGTGGGTCCCATGCTGACGGCGGTGATCATCGCGGGCCGCTCGGGCAGCGCCATCACGGCGGAGCTGGCTTCCATGTCGGTCCAGCAGGAAGTGGACGCGCTCCACACCCTGGGTGCCCGCGAGGCCTCGTTCCTCGTGGCGCCAAGGCTTCTGGCCCTGCTGGTGGCCATGCCGTTCCTGTCCCTGTTCGCTAGCGCGTCGGGCCTCCTGGCGGGCCTCCTGGTGGCGGTCTTCCAGCTGGAACTTTCGCCGTCGGTCTATTTCCAGATCCTGGTGCAGTCCGTGGAAGTCAAGGACGTCTTCTACACCGTCCTGAAGAGCGCGGTCTTCGCCGCCATCATCGTGTTCATCGCCTGCCGCAACGGGCTGGCCACGCACGGCGGATCCGACGCGGTGGGGCGCGCCACCACCGACACCGTGGTGGCGGGCATCTTCTGGACCGTCGTCGCGGACTGCGTCTTCGCCCTCGTGCTGTACCTTTGAACCCGGAAGCGAATTCCGGACGGAAAGTGTCCGATGGTGGCCCCGTCCTCTCCGTGGGGCACCTCCGCGCGGGCTACGGGACCCGCGAAATCCTCAAGGACGTCTCCGTGGACGTGGTCGCCGGGGAGATCCGGGCCATCCTGGGCGGCTCCGGAAGCGGAAAGTCCACCTTGCTGCGCAACGTGCTGGGGCTGGAGAGGCCCTGGTCTGGAAATGTCCAGGTGCTTGGAGCGGACCTTTCCGTTCCAGGTCCCGAGGCGGACAAGGCGCTTTGCCGCCTGGGCGTCCTCTTCCAGGACGGTGCCCTGGTCACCAGCCTCACGGTGGGCCAGAACACGATGCTCCCGATGGTCCTGGACGGAATCGATCCGTCGGGCGCCGCCGAGGAACTCGCCCGCGCGCGCCTGTCGCAAGTGGGGATGGGGGACGCCTGGGGATTGATGCCCGCGGAGCTGTCCGGCGGAATGCGTAAGCGCGCCTCCCTGGCTCGGGCGCTGGTTCGCGAGCCCCGGATCCTGTTCTGCGACGAACCTTCCGCGGGGCTGGACCCGCTCACCGCGCGGGAACTGGACAACCTGCTCCTGGAGCTCCACCAGAGCCTGGGGTTGACCGTGGTGATGGTCAGCCACGAAATCGAGTCCATCAAGCTCCTGGCCCAACGGATCCTGTATCTGCACGAGGGCGCCGTTCTCTTCGAGGGAACCCTGCAGGACGCCTTGGAGACGGGCCCCCAGCGCGTGCGCGACTTCTTCGCGCGCCGCGTGGACCCCGGCGACCACCCCAAACCTTCCACCTGGGAGACCCTCCCGTGACGCCAAGCGACCACTCGTGAACTCGACACCTTCCCAATTGCGCTGGACCGGACTGTTCCTGGCCTGCGGTCTCGGCTTGACGGTCCTCTCCGTGGTGGCCCTCCTGGGTTCCCGGTTCCTGCGCAGCCGGATTTCCCTCGTCTGCGAACTCCAGAGCCGGTCCGTCTACGGCCTCTCCAGCGGTGCGAAGGTCCTGCTGCGCGGCATCGAGGTGGGGAGCATCACCGGCATGGCCTTCGATCCCAAGGATCCCGAACGGATCCTGGTGGACATCGATGTCGACCGCTCCGCACCCGTGTACAAGGACGCCACGGCCACCCTGGAGATCTTCGGGATCACCGGCCTCAAGTACCTGGAGCTGGTGCCGGGAGATCCCGCGGCGGGACGCGCCACGTCGGGCACGGTCCTGGAGATCAGGCCCAGCGTGACGGATGCCATCGTGAACAAGCTCGACACCGTGGCCCGGACCAGCGCCATGGTCATGCAGAACCTGGACAGTCTCACCGGGACACGGCGACAGGTCCAGGTCGATTCCATCCTCCTGGACCTTCGCAGCACCTCCCGGGATCTGTCCGCGATGGCGGGGTCGTTCCGCGCCATGCACCTGGACCGCCAGGTCTCCGAGGTGATGGGGCACGTCGAATCGACTTCCCGGAAGGTGGACAGCACGATGGCCGCCATCGAACCCGCTCGCACCATGGCCCGCATCGACACCGCCACGGGCGCCATCTCGGAGGTCGCGCGTCGCGCCGACCTCATGCTGGGCCGGTCCCAAGGCGACGTCTACCGGACCTTGGAAGACCTCAGCATCACGATGCGCAACCTCTCCGACTTCAGCCAGAGCATCCGGGACAACCCCGCGGCGCTGCTTGGGTCCCGGCGAAGGGATCGTTCCGGAGAGGAGGCGCAACCATGAGACACCGCCAATCGGGGACAATTCTTGTTCTTTCCGCGGCCTGCCTGTCGGGATGCTTCTTCGGCAAGGTGGCCGACTACCGCTACTACGTCCTGGACTACGTTCCGGATGGGGTCCTCCTGCACCAGGGCCGGAACCCGTGGCCCGCCTCGGTCCTGGTCCGCAATTTCCAGATCGGGGAGGCCTACCTCCGGTCCGAACTGGCGTACCGGACCTCCGCCGAAGAGATCCGCTACCGCCCCTACGACCGCTGGGCGGTCCGCCCGGACCACGTGGTCAGCGACATGGTCCGCAGGCACCTCCTGGAATCGAACCTGTTCCGGTCGGTGCAGAGCCAGTACGAGGAGGACAAGCCGGACTACGAGCTCAAAGGCCGGGTGATCGCCCTGGAGGAGCAGGTGGAGCCGCCGTTCCGCTACGCCCACCTGGACCTGCGCATGGATTTCGTGCGCCTTTCCGACAACGCCGTTCTCTGGGGCCGCGAGTTCGATCTGCGGCGCAGCCTGGAAGGAACGGACGAGCCGGTGGTGGTGCACACCCTCTCGGGGATGCTGGAATCGAGCATGGACACCGCGATCGCCGCGATGGATTCGGCCATGGGCAAGGAGAAGCCGGGAAGCTGACGCGCCGCCGCCCCGGGGATCCCTCGGCTTCGGGCCTAGGGTTCGGCGGCCTGGATCAGCGGGCGCGCCGCGGACTCCAGCAACTGGAAATCCTCGTCCGTGTCCTCGTGGTTCGCCATGATGGAATGGACCTCGGGCAGGCAATCCATCAGGCTGTCCACGAGATCGGGATCGAAGTGGCGGCCCTTCTGCTCCCTCAGGAACTCGATCACCTTCTCCTGCGGCCACGGCTCCTTGTAGCACCGTCGGCTGGACAGGGCGTCGTACACGTCCGCCAGGGCCACGATCCGGCCTTCCAGGGGAATGGCCCGTCCGGCGAGGCCCCTGGGGTAGCCCGAGCCGTCCCACTTTTCGTGGTGGGTGAGGGCCACCACCGCCGCTTGGCGCACGACCGGGACGTCGGAGCCCTCCAGGATCCTGGACCCGATGAGGGCGTGGGACTCCATGATCGTCCGCTCGGCGGGATCCAACCGGCCGGGCTTGTGGAGGATCCGGTCGGGGATTCCCAGCTTGCCCACGTCGTGCATGGGGGCGGACTGGAAGATGCTCTCCACTTCGGCGCGATCCAGCCCGATGCGCATCGCGACCAGACGCGAATAGTGGCTCATCCGTTTGATGTGGTTGGAGGTTTCGCGGTCGCGATATTCGGCGGCGGACGAGAGGCGGAAGAGCGTTTCCTGGTGCGACTTGCGAAGGAGGTCGTCGAGTTGGGCGTTCTGGATGGAGACGCCCGCCTGGGCCGCGAAGGCCTGCAGGAGTGCCTCGTCCTCCCCGTTGAACGGGCTCGGGACTCCGTTCTCCATGGCGTTGACCAGTTGCAGGACCCCCACGCAACTGCCGGAGCGGTCGTGCATGGGCACGGTGAGCTGGGAGCGGGTGTCGTAGCTCGCACGCCGGTCCAGCGCCTTGTTGTGGCGGAAGTGGGTTCCAAGAGGGAGGTCGTCCATGTCCGGGAAATTCAGGGACTGCCCGGTGAGCGCGCAGAAGCCGGCCATGCTGTCCCGGGAGATGGGGAGGAGGAATTTCTCGTAGAGGTGGGTCATTCCGTCCTTGCCCAACCGGGCCTCCAGCGTCCGGTTTCGGGTGATGTGGATGGCCAAGGCACCCTGTTGCACCAGGTACAGCGTGCCGCCGTCGGCGGCGCAGAGGTCCATGGCTTCGCCCACGACCATCTCCAGCAACGTGTCCAGCTCCCGGATGGAATTCAGGGCGACCCCGATCCGGACCAGACCGGAGAGCTTTTCGTGGAGCGGAAGGGCGCGCATCGATCTGGGATACTACTATCCGCGCGGCGATCCGTGGGAGGTATGCGCGGGGCGCATGGGGATCATGTGAACGCCGCCATTGCCCAGCGGCCCTCGTTGCCGGTAGGTTGGATATCGAGGACCGCTGCCGATGCCGGCGCCCGGTTCCAGGAGGCTGAGATGGGCAAGACCCTCTACGACAAGGTGTTCGACGCGCATGTGGTGCGGCAATTGGCCAGCGGGCAGACCCAGCTCTTCATCGGGCTGCACCTGATCCACGAGGTCACCAGCCCCCAGGCCTTCGAGATGCTGCGCGACCGCGATCTCCCGGTTCCATACCCGGGTCGCACCGTGGCCACGGTGGACCACATCGTGCCCACCGAGGACCAGAGCCGCCCCTACAAGGACGATCTGGCCGAGCAGATGATGCGGGCCATCGAAAGCAATACCGAACAGTACGGCATCCGCCTGTACCAGCCGGGATCGGGCAAGCAGGGCGTGGTCCACATCGTGGCCCCCGAACTGGGCCTGACCCAGCCGGGCATGACCGTGGCCTGCGGCGACAGCCACACCGCCACCCACGGTGCCTTCGGCGCCATCGCCTTCGGGATCGGAACTTCGCAGGTGCGCGACGTCCTGGCCACCCAGACCCTCTCCATGGGCCGCCTGAAGGTGCGGCGCATCGAGGTGAACGGAAAATTGCAGCCTGGCGTGCATGCCAAGGACGTGATCCTGCACATCCTGCGCAAGCTCACCGCCAAGGGCGGGGTGGGATTCGCCTACGAGTTCGCGGGATCCGCCATCGAGGCGATGTCCATGGAAGAGCGCATGACCGTGTGCAACATGGCCATCGAGGGCGGTGCCCGCTGCGGGTACATCAATCCCGACCAGACGACCTTCGACTACCTGAAAGGCCGCGAATACTCCCCGGCGGGTGCCGCCTGGGACAAGGCCGTCGCGTGGTGGAAGTCCGTGGCATCGGACGCCGACGCCGCCTACACGGATGTGGTGAAGTTCCACGCCGAGGAGATCGAGCCCACCGTGACCTGGGGGATCAGTCCCGACCAGGGCGTAGGAGTACTGGAATCCATCCCCTCGGAGGAGAGCTTCCCGGAATCCGAGCGGGCCAACATCCGCGAGGCCTACGAGTACATGGGCGTCCAGGCGGGACAGCCGATGTCCGGCACCAAGGTGGACGTGGTGTTCATCGGGTCCTGCACCAACGGGCGCATCTCGGACCTGCGCGAGGCCGCCAACGTGGCGCGCCTGCACGGGGGCGTGGTGGCGGCGGGCATCAAGGCCTTCGTGGTCCCCGGCTCGGAGCAGGTGAAGAAGCAGGCCGAGGCGGAAGGCCTGGACCAGGTGTTCCTGGCCCACGGGTTCGAGTGGCGCCAGGCGGGCTGCTCCATGTGCCTGGCCATGAATCCGGACAAATTGACCGGGCGCCAGATCAGCGCCAGCACTTCCAACAGGAACTTCAAGGGTCGCCAGGGATCGCCCAGCGGTCGGACGCTCCTGTTGAGCCCGGCCATGGCCGCCGCCGCCGCCCTGGAGGGGAAGATCTCCGACGTTCGTCAAATCCTGTCCAAAGGAGCCGCGCCATGAGCCGGATCAAGACCATATCGGGCCGTGCCGTCCCGGTGCGCGGAAACGACATCGACACCGACCGCATCATCCCGGCCCGGTTCCTGCGCTGCGTGACCTTCGAGGGCTTGGGCGAGCACGTCTTCGAGGACGACCGCGCCCAGGACAAGGCCAAGGGGCATCCGCACCCCTTCGACCAGGCCGGGTTCCAGGGCGCGAAGGTGCTGGTGGCCAATTCCAACTTCGGGTGCGGCAGCTCCCGCGAGCACGCCCCCCAGGCGCTCTACCGCTGGGGCATCCGCGCCGTCGTGGCCGTGAGCTACTCGGAGATCTTCTACGGCAACACCGTGGCCATGGGCTTCCCCTGCGTCCACGTTTCGGTCGCCGACGCCGAGGCCTTGCAGGCCCTGGTGGAAGCCGATCCGACGCTCGAGGTGGTGGTCGACATCGAAGCCGACCAGGTCCGCGCGGGCAGCAAGGTCTTCGCGTCCACCGTTCCGGCGGGGCCACGCCAGCAGTTCCTGACGGGGTCCTGGGACGCGACGTCGGAACTTGTCGCGGGTCTTCCGGACGTGGAGGTGGTTGCGCGGGGGCTGCCCTACGTGAAGGCGTTCGCCTAGGAGTCCGAGCCCCCTCTCCACTTGTTGGAGAGGGGGAATGGGGGTGAGGTGGGGGCTCCGTTCGTCGTGGAACGGCCAGCGTTCCGGGGTGCGTCCGATTAGATTCCGCAACAGCATCCGGTGGTGGCCCCGGATGCGATGGTGCCTGGTCCGGCGTCGATGGTCGGATGCGGGAAGTTGGACGCATCGAGGAGACGCGAACGTCATGGAACACGGGAAACCCATCGTCCGGCTGATTTCCACGGTGCTCGCATCCGCGATCGGGCTGGTCGGGGCCGCCGATGCCGGGCAGATCGTGGATTTCAACGGCGGCTGGAGGTTCCTCAAGGGGGACGCCACCAACGCCCAGGCCCCCTCCTTTTCCGACGGGGCCTGGACATCGGTCCGGTTGCCCCACACCGTGCAGGTGGAATCGACCCTGGGACCCAAGTACTACGTGGGTCCCTGCTGGTACCGCAAGTCCTTCACGCCGGACGCCTCCTACCAGGGACGCAAGGTGCACCTGCAGTTCGGCGCCGCCATGCAGACCGCGCAGGTGTGGATCAACGGAACCTTGAAGATCACCCACCTGGGCGGATACACACCCTTCACCGTGGACATCACCAACGATCTCGTCTACGGGTCCACCAACGTGGTCGCCGCCAGGCTCGACAACACGTATTCCCCCAATTTCGGGCCCGGCATCCAGTACCCGGACTTCGACTACTTCGGCGGCCTCTACCGGCCCGTCTTCCTGGACGTCTCCAATCCGGTCCACCTCACCGACCCCATCCTGGAAGAAATTCCCGGTGGCGGCGGCGTCTTCGCCACCTTCCCCTCGGTGTCCACGGCCTCGGCCACCGTGCAGGTCAAGACCCATGTGCGCAACGAATCCACCGCCGCCAGCTCGGTGACGGTGACCTCCACGCTCCGTTCGCCTTCCGGAAGCGTGGCGGGTTCCGCGAGTTCCACGCAGACGCTCGCCGCGGGCGCGACCTATTCCTTCGCGCAGAGCATCCTGGTTGGCAGTCCCCAGCTCTGGAGTCCGGACGCCCCGAACTTGTACGACCTCCAAACGCAGGTGTCGTCCGGTGGAACCGTGACGGACACCCAATCCAACGAGATCGGCATCCGGACCATCCAATTCGACCGGACCGGATTCGCCATCAACGGGAAACACGTCCGGATCCGCGGCGCCGACAGGCACCAGGACTATCCATTCGTGGGGAATGCGGTTCCCGCCTCCGGCCAGTACCGCGACGCCCTGCGGTTGAAGGAGGCGGGCTTCAACTTCGTGCGGATGTCGCACTACGTGAACTCCATCGAATTCGTCAAGGCCTGCGACAAGCTCGGAATCCTGGGGATGGCCTGCATCCCCGGATGGCATTCCCCGAGCGGCGCGACCTTCTGGGCGAATTCCTACATCGACATCCAGAAGATGGTTCGCGACTACAGGAACCATCCCTCGGTGGTGCTCTGGGAGGTCGTCCACAACGAAAGCCAGGGTAGCGACGGAAACACCACCTACCCCACCACCGCGAACGCGACCGCCCAGGCGGAATACCCCGGAGGCCAGTTGTACACGGCGGGAGAAAACACCAGCGCCGACATCGGCGTCTGGACTCCCACCGAACAATCCGGTGCCCGCACCGAGGGTGCTCCCTCCAGCCGACCGGTGATGATGAGCGAATACGGCGATTGGAACTACGGCGGGGACAGCAGCACGTCCAGGGTCCTCCGCAGCGACGGCGAAGCCGCCATGCTGGTGCAGGTGGCCAACCAGCAGAACTCCCTGAACCAGAACATGGCCCTGGGTTGGCTTTCCGGCGACGCACTGTGGTCGTACGACGACTACCAGACCATGTTGCACGGGACGGCGACCATCATCGAATCGGGGGTGGTGGACCTCTTTCGCATCCCCAAGTTTTCGTTCTACTTCTACCAGAGCCAACGAGATCCGTCCCTCGTCGTCCCCGGCGTCTCGTCGGGGCCCATGGTCCACATCGCCTCGTTCTGGAACGCCAATTCCACCCCCACCATCCACGTCTACAGCAATTGCGCACAGGTGCGGTTGAGCTTGAACGGGAGCGTGGTGGCGACGCAGAGTCCGGATGCGGGGAAGAATTTCACCCACTCTCCCTTTACCTTCACCGGCATCAAATCCTTCCAGGCGGGAACCTTGGTCGCCGAGGGGCTGATCGGGGGCTCCGTGGTGGCCGCGGACACCGTGAAGACTCCGGGTACGCCCGCGTCCATGAAGGTGGTCTGGGACACGGCGGGGATGTCGCTTTTGGCGGACGGATCCGACCTGGCGATCGTGAACGCGGAGGTTCTGGACGCGAACGGAACCATTGTCCCCACGGCGGCCAACAGCATCACCTTCTCGATCACCGGCGGGTCGGGGCAGTGGATCGGGAACAATCCCACCAACGCGGTCGCCGGTGTCGCAAGCATCCTCTTGAAGACCTCCACCGCTGCGGGCCCCATCAAGGTCACGGCGACCTCCTCCGGACTGGCCGCGGGGTCGGCCATCGCCAATGCGAAGACGGGTGCCGCGGCCGGGATCGTCGTGGAAGATCGCCGGGCAACCGCCGCACCGCCCGCGATGCGCATGGCGGTGATCCGAAACCAACTCCGCCTCTCCTTGAACGGACAGGATGTGCCCATCGGCAGGACCTTGTTCATCGCCGACGCCGCAGGGCACGTGGTCCTTTCCGCCCCGTGTTCGGGTCCCGAGATGGCCGTGGATCTCGCAGGCATCCCGCGCGGAGTCTATCTGGTTTCGATCGGCTCCGGGGCGTCCCACCGCCAGGGCAAGTTCTTCCGCGACTGACCCCCATGGCGCGCCACCCACCGGTGCCGCCTGTTTGGAATACCGCCCGTCATGCACCCCCTCAGGCCGAAAATGATGAACTATTTAAAAAATCTGAATCATTCCGATCACAACATGAAAATGGAGCACCACGAAAATGTTTGAGCTGCTGGTCAAGATCAATTGCCACTCCAGGATCAAGATGCTAAAGCTGGCCGCAGGGAATTTGCTGGAAAAGCTCTATTGTCTCGAAATCAATTGCGATGAGATGGATAGAATCGTTCGATTTGCGCATCATGGACGAGGATCGACGATTGTTGCTGCGAAGATTTGTTCGAATGTTGTGATATTTCAGAATGTGACCATCGGGTCCAATCTGAGATTCAACAAAGTGAACGAGACGTGGGAAAATGTCGGCACTCCGATCATTGACGAGAACGTGGTCATTGCGGATGGGGCTAAGGTTCTAGGCCCAATCTTGATCGGGAAAAACACCGTGGTCGCCGCAGGTGCAATCATGACAAGGGATATCCCACCGGACAGCATTGCCTTCGGAGTGAATCAATTCAAGCCCAAGGATCCCAAATACGATCTAATCTTCCATCCAAACATGATCGATCCCCAACAAATCACGGAAGCCAACAAAATCCGAATGCAAAAATTCAATGCGAACATCATGGGATGAGCGGTACACTCCGGCGAAGCGGCGGGGGTCCCAAGGGGGGCGAAGTGATTCGGAGGGCGTCCAACGTTCCATCGGCCCGTGTGGGCCGATGGAAGTCAGCGGGAGGGACGCCCGGAGAGTTTCGCCCCCCTGGCACGCGGGATCCCCAAGGGTCCTCGTGCAAGGACCCTTGGGCCGCCGGGTACAGGGGCCGCGGCCAGGCCCCTGTAAACCAGCCGCGCCGCAGGCGAAAACCAGCCATGAGGAGCACAGCGCCGGCGAAAGCAACCTCTTTCGAGGGAATGCATCGTCGACGGGTACCGTTACAGGGATCAAAAAACTTATCAGCCTGTGAGCCAACAATCTTACAATAGGTTGAAATCACCAGTTGCGAAAATTGAATTAGAAGTGTATTTTGATTGAAAGGAGATATAATGCCAACTGTCAAGGGCGAAACGCCAATGAAAATCGAACCACTCAAGTGAGGCCTCAATGGTAAGAATCACAGCCATCGCACCCAATGCTGACTATACGATTAGAGTTGATTTAGATAATGGCAAATCAGGCATTTTGGATGTTTCGGAATATATTCATCAGGGGGTATTCGTCGAACTACAAAATATTGAATATTTCAAACAAGTGAAAAATTTTGGGCGCTATATCGCCTGGCCAAATGAACAAGATCTCTGTGCGGATTCCATTGCTGCATCTCTGAAATAGAGCAAGCAATCTAGTGTGCCCGTACCACAAATCTCGTATTGCATAGTGATTCCTCAACAATGATTATGGCCTTGCCAATATGCGGCGAACAAATAGCCTTACGGTTGACACTTCGCTCGGAAAACACTCACGGATGGATATGTAATGACCAATCTCATCGGAATCATTGGCGAACGGTATGAGAACTTCGTTCCGCATTCGATGTTGGAAAAGTCATTGGATTGGCTCAAAGAAGAATTTGATTTCGAATATCAATGGGTGGATACGCTTTCCATCCACAACGACAAAAGCATTCTTCACGACATTTCCGGGATTTGGAGTGCTCCGGGAAGTCCTTTCAAGAGTTTGAACGGGGCGTTGGTCGCCATTCAATTCGCGCGCGAACACAACATTCCCCACCTAGGCACTTGTGCGGGTTTTCAGCACGCGATCATCGAATTCGCGCGAAACACCTTGAACATCCAAGAGGCCCAGCACGAAGAATACGAGTCTTCTTCCGAAGTCCTATTCATCACCAAATTGGCCTGCTCCCTTTCAGGCACGTCCATGGAAGTCAAGCTAAAGGAAAACACGATCGCACATCAGGCCTACCAAAAGCTCCATAGCACCGAAGACTATTATTGCCACTTCGGAATCAGCCCAAAGTACTTGGAAAAGTTTCAGCATCCAGAATTGCTAATTTCGGGCACCGACCAAGACGGCGAAATCCGTATAATTGAATACCCTAAGCTGAGGTTTTTTGTTCTAACGCTATTCGTACCCCAATCCAGATCAACGAAGGAAAAAGTACACCCACTGATCCGACAACTGGTCCACGAGGCCATAAGATGACCAGCACCCCAGTCGAGCGAGGCCCCAAAAGGGGCCAATGCGACCCCGGCAGGCGATGGCGGGGGTTCCAAGGGGGGCGAAGTGATTCGGAGGGTGTCCTGCAAGCCATCGGCCCGATGCGGGCCGATGGAAGTCAGCGGGAGGGACGCCCGGAGAGTTGCGCCCCCCTGGCACGCGGGATCCCCAAGGGTCCTCGTGCAAGGACCCTTGGGCCGCCGGGTACAGGGGCCGCGGCCAGGCCCCTGTAAACCAGCCGCGCCGCAGGCGCATAAACGCCGTGCGCAGCACAAAAAGCCCAGCGCAGCGCAAGGCGAAAGCATCTTGCCCCACCCCGGGAACCGAGTATACATTACGTATATGAACAATAAGCGGAGCGTATCATGGGAATCGTGAACATCGACGATGACCTGCACGACCAGATCCGCAAGGCGAGCGCCGTCTCGGGCCGTTCCATCAACGCCCAGGCGGCCTTCTGGATCCGGATTGGCCTCCTGTGCGAGATGAACCCCGCGCAGAGCTTCCAGGAGATCGTCGTGCGGGAGCTGCGCGCCGCAGGCGTGGTGCCGGAGGAAATCCAGGTGGCCTTGGCTTGACCAAGCGTCCCGGCGAGGTCGAGTTGATGGCGCATTCGGGCGCGTTGCTGGCCCAGGTCTTCGGCCATCTGGACCGGCTGGACCTGGTGGGGATGACCACCATGCAGGTCAACGACCTGGTCGAGCGGCTGATCGTGGAGGACCTCGGCGCGCGCCCCGCGAGCAAGGGGCAGTACGGGTACGCCTACGCGATCAACTCGTCCCCGAACCAGGTGGTCTGCCACGGGGTGCCTTCGTCCACGGAGGTGCTGGTGGACGGGGACATCGTGAACTTCGACATCACGCTGGAGAAGAACGGATGGATCGCCGATTCCAGCAAGACGTATTTTGTCGGATCCGTGGATCCCGCGGCCAGGCGGCTCGTACAGACGGCCTACGAAGCCCTGTGGAAGGGGATCAAGGCGGTCCGTCCCGGCGCAACCCTCGGCGACGTGGGCCACGTCATCGAGCGGCACGCCCGCAACCACGGTTGCTCGGTGGTGCGGGAGTACTGCGGGCACAGAACCGGACCCGCGTCCCCGTCGAGCGAGGCCTCGCAAGGGGCCAATGCGAGTCCGGAAGAAACCGGCGGGGGATCCAAGGGGGGCGAAGATATTCGGAGGGAGTCCCGCGATCCATCGGCCCGTGTGGGCCGATGGAAGAAATCAGAAGGGACGCCCGGAGAGTTTCGCTCCCCTGGCACGCGGGATCCCCAAGGGTCCTCGTGCAAGGACCCTTGGGCCGCCGGGTACAGGGGCCGCGGCGAGGCCCCTGTAAATGAGCCGCGCCGCAGGCGCAAACCAACACGCGCCGCTCAAGGCGCATCCGCCGTGCGCAGCACGAAAACCGCATTCCGCAGGCAAGTCCGCCACGCGGAAGCGATCCCTCCTCAAGGAGCGGGGCAGTTCAGCCGGTTCACCGCGGCGCGGATCGCGGCGTCTGCCGTGGACCCGGCGGCGGTCGCGGTGCACGAGGTCTGGTGCCCCTCGGCGTCGAGCGCGGCCTTGACCTCGTAGCGCAGGAGCGCGCCGTCCATGCCATCCAGTTCGCCCTTCGCGGTCGGCTTCAGGGTCGCGGAAAGGACCCGTGACGCGCCTTCGTCCAGGGACCAGCCCGAGCGCGCCAGCGCCTTGGAGAGGTCGGCTCTCCACGCCTCCGATCCGGGTGCGAGCTTCAACCGGAAGGATTTGACGGTTCCCGTCCAACGCACGGCGATCTTCCTCGGTTCCGCGGAGAGGGATCCGGATTGGGTGCGGAGAGTCCAGGAATCGCCGCCGCCCGATTTGGGGTGCAGCACCACCCTTCCCGAGGCGTCGGTCGGACCGTTGGCGAGGACCGCGCCCCCGGCACCGTCCAATTCCAGGGCCAGATCCGCCACCGGGGCGCCGTTCCAGAGGGCGCGGGCAGAAAGCGTTGCGCCTTCGGGATGGTCGCGCGAGACTTCCAACGTGTCGGGACCCTCCAGCTTCAGTCCCGCGCGAAGGACCCGCGAGAAGGAGTCGCGCACCGGCGCGGAGAGGGGGAATTCCTGGGAACGCGCCTGGGGCTCTCCCAGGGCCGCCTCTTCGCGACCGTCCTGGAACTTGCGGCGATCCACATCCAGGGCGGAGAGTTGGTCCGCGGCATCTTGGGGATGGCTGGAATTCAGGGCCGCGCGCAGGCGCTTGACCCGGTCCACGGCGTCGTTGGACGCCGCGTCCATGGCGGCACGCCCGGGGGCGGCCAGGTCCGAGCGTTCCAGGGTGGCCAGGGAGTACCACGTCCCGCCGTCCTGGGCGGTCTGGACGATCTGGATTCCCGCGATCTGCTCGTCGGACTTGACGTTGTCCTGGTCGGTGGCGGACTCTCCCGAACGCCCGCCCTCCTCCCAGCGGGAATCGCTGGTGCTGGACCGGATCCTGGCCCGCACTTGACGGGAAATGTCCGCCATGGAGGCCTGGCGCGCCTTGTCTGCGGTGGCGCCCGACCCCACCCCAACCCAGCAGGTCGCGGCGGGACACGCGGCCCATTGGCCCGACACCGCCCAGTCGGGGGGGGCGGCCACGACCAAGGTGGCGCCCGCCAGCAGGGCCGCCCACCGACGCAGCATCTACCCGTCCACCAGCTCGAGCATCAGCAACTTGCGGTTCTTGAGCAGTTCGTGGACCTTCACGCCCGGGGTCTCCAGCCGCTGCCGGAACACGCGCGAAATGGCGCTGGTGCCCGAAAACTTGTCCCTGGGCGCCCACACGATGTAGTCCTCGGTCTTGTCCGTGGAGATGTTCACCTTGTGCTCGGGGAACTGCTTGTCCATGAGGTCGTCCAGGGCGTCGGACAGATCCTGCTTGCGTTCGGGGGTGAAGTTCCCGTTGAACTTGACCACCACCTTGTACTGCACGCCCCGCACCGCGTCCGTCTTCCAGTAGTTCTGCACCCGCTGGAGCACCTTTTCGATGGCGTCGTTGGTCGCCTCTTCCACCAGCACCTGGTCGGTGGTGTTGGGCCGGGTCTGCGAGTAGCCCGTCTCGGTGCCCAGAAGCCTGGCCGTGGACGTCTCGTAGGCCTTGACCACCAGGCTCGCCTTGCGCCCTTCCGCCACCGGAGACACGTCCCCCGCGTAGGTGATGTAGACGTCGGCTCCCGTGGCCAAAGCGATCTGGTAGGCCTGGTCGTCCTCGGTCCCCTTGATGTTCCCGACCATCTGCGCCTCGGAACCAAGGGCGTCCTGCGCACGGGGGGACACGACTTCGTACTGGCGCTGGGTCAGGTAGCTCTCGATGGCTCCCGCCGTCTGCTGGGCCAACGGGTTGGCGCCCAGCACGTCCAATGGGCTCTTGCCCTTGGGCGCATCCGGCAGCACCATGATGACGGGGTTTCCCGCCCCCGCGGCCAGATCGGACGTCGAGGAGAGCACGCCCTTGGAGACCAGGAAGTCGTTGAGGGCTCCCTTGTCGATGCGGATCATGCGGGTGACTTCGTAGGTGCCGTCCGGAAGACGGCGCGTGGAGGTCACGTGGTCGGCGGTCCAGGTCACGTATTTCTGCGGGTGGGAGTAGATCTCGTCCAGGACCCGCTGGGCGCTTTGCTTTTCGTCGTCCGTGGTCACCAGCTTGTCCGACCAGCGGAACAGCACGAACTGGATGGCCACGCGCGGAATGTCGGCCTCGGCGTCCTCGGGTTCCACCCCCACGCCCGTGGCCTTGACGGTCACCTCGGTGGGCGAGAAGCTCTCCTGGAAAGCGGCCTCGTTCCCCATGGGCCGGGGAGGTGGCGGCGGCTTCTTGGCGAAGGCGGTTCCCGCCAGGGCCAGCGCCAGGGCCAAGTTCATGGTCTTGAGGGTGTGCATGGCGGGACTCCAGCGGTTCAGTGCAGGCCGTTTTGCAGGGTGCGGTCCAGGTCGTCGAAGGCCGTCTGCGCCGCGGCCTTGGCCTTGTTGGCCTCGATGGCCGTGCGCGCGGCGGCCAGGGCTCCGTCGGCGTCGAGCTTGGCCAGCGAATAGACCGTCACGGTCCCGTCGCCTTGGCTCAACTCGCGCTTCTCCACCGTGCAGCCGGACAGGTTCATGTCCACGAGGGTCTTGCCCACCACCTGCGAGAACTCCAGATTCTCGGCCTGGGTCCCCTTGCCCGACTGCTCCTGGAAGTCCTTCACCATCTCCTGGACCTTCTGCCCGAGTTGGCGCGCGACCTCGCGGCAGGCGCGGTTGTCGGCGATGTCCTTGGCCAGTTGGAAGGTCTGCTTTTCGGCTTGCGCCGACCCGTAGATCTGCCCGTTGGAGGCCTTGGGGGGATTGAGGATGAAATCGGGAACTCCTTGCGGCTTGGGGCCGCAGGAGGCCAACAGGATGGCGGCGAAGGCCGCCGTGGGGAGGATTCTTCTACTCTTCATGATGAGTCTCCGGTTCAAGGGGCACGACCCATAATCAACACTCCCGAAAGGTCGGGGTCAAGCAGGAAAATCGAGGCTGTGACGGCGATCACGACGGGCGGGAATCAACCACCGCCGCCCGGCGTCCTATGCTGATTCGACACGGCTTGGCCGCGATTCGCCGTCCCGGTTCTCAGCCTTCCTCGGATTCGGTCGCGCCCTTCCCCGGACGCAACCGCGTCCACAGGCCCCAGATGGTGCGCGGTTGGGGGAAGGACAGGTCGTGTCCCACCTGCGCCGTCCACGGGTCGGGCTGGGCGCGTTTGGCTTTCAGGAAGGCCAGCATCCCGTCGCGGGTGGGCAAATGGCCCCGGTCCCGGCACTGGCGCAGCCATTCGCACAGGAAATGGGCGGCGCCCCGCAAGGTGTCGTCGTCGGCGAAGCGGCGGGGGAAGAGGGCTTCCGCCGAACCCGCGAGCCGAACCCGACCGTCCTGGACCCGGATCTTGGAATCCGCCAGACCCGCGAGGTCCTTCCAGCGGTCCATGGGGGCGTCGGAGAGGACCGAGTCCCAACGGACCGCGGGCACCGATGCGGGCGCCTCGGGTGCCACTTCGCGCGCCTTGTCGGTGGCGTCGGAGGGTTGGAAGTCGGCCATCACCAGGACCAGGTCGGCCACGGAGAGCCATTCGGAGGAGGCTCCCGCCACGACCACCATGGAAATCCCCCGCTCGGCGAGTTCCCTCGCGCGGGCCACCAGGGGAACGACGCTCTCGCCGGTCGGGAGGAGCAGGGAGATGCGGCGGTCCCGGGTGAGGAAATTGGCCGCCGAGGCGTCCTCGTCCACCAGCAGCAACCGCGCCCCGGTGGCCAGGGCCTCGTGCAGGTTGGCCGCCTGGGAGGTGGCGCCCGAGGCCTCGTCCACGGAAAATCCCGAGGGGTCCTGTCCCGGCAGGCGGCGGAAGAAGGGGGAGAGGTCGCAGGGGGCCACGGCGCGATCCTCCTCGACGGAGACGGATTCCGTCCCCGCGCTGGAGCAGGCGAGGGCGAGCCCGTCCTTGGGGCCCAGCTCCGACGCGGCCTTGCCCAGCGCCTCCAGGAAGGTGGTCTTGCCGTGGAAGGCCGATCCCACCACCACGGTGATGCCGTGCGGGATGGCCAGCCCCTCCAGGGTCGCGCCGTGGGGAAGCTCCAGCCGGGAAAGGAGCCCCTGGGGCACCCTCAGCCGGACCGCGCCGGGAGGCGGGCGTCCGTCCACCCGCCGGTGCGCGGCGCATCCCTGCGGCAGGAAGGCCGCGAATCCGCGCGCATCCATGGCTTCGCGGATTCCCTCGCGCTTGCGCAGGTGATCGGCCAGCTCGCGGACCTTCTCCGGGGGCAATCCGCCCGCGATCTCCAGGGCCAGGGCGGGGACGCGGTCGGCGAGCACGGCGGCGGCGGGCTCGGACAGAATCCGTCTACCCTGGGCCGGGAAGGAGAAGGAGAAGCGCAGCGTCAGCGACCTTCCGAAGGCGCAGGCGGACCGGGGGCGGACGGTCTCGTCGGGCCGCGCGGTGCGGACGCGGCCTCCGGGGCCGTCGCCTGCGGGAAGGGACTCCGCGGGCAGGCGGGCGGAGAATTCCCGGAGGAACAGGTCTTCCAGGGCCAGCCTCTCGAAGGGGTCGGCGGGCAGGAACATGTTCGGGTGGAAGGACGGTTGGAGTTCCAGCCGCATCCGCGAGGCGGGAGCGTAGGGATCTCCCTGGATGTGGTCGATGGACAGCGACAGGTCGCGGTCGGGATGGGTTCCGGACAATTTCCGCAACTGGCCGAACGGCTTGCCGTCCAGGTCGCGCAGGTACAGGCGCAATCTTCTCAAGGGCTGATCCTCTTTCCTCGCGGGAACCGGTTCAGAATTTCCAGGAAACCCTCGCGTCCAACCCGTCGGCGGTGGGAGCCATCTCCAGGGCCACGCCCGCCTTGGCGGCGGACGATTTCTCCAGCCGCAGGATGTCCAGGGCCGCCACCAGGCGCAGGACCACCAGGGTGCCAGCCGCCGAGTACAAGGCCACCTGGCTCGCGCGCCAGCGCCGGTACTGGTTTTCGAATTCCTGGAGATGGAGGTTGTTCGCGGGATTTTCCGGACTGCCCCAGTCCCAACCGTGGGCCGCGTCGTCCGGGAACTGCGCGGTGGTGGACAGGCCCGACAGGATCTGCGCCTGGTCGTAGGAATCTTGCCTGCCGCCCACCGGTCGACGGCTGCGGTAGCTGCGCATCAGGGAAAGCAAGGCGGGATCCGGACTGGATCCCAGCGACGCTCCCGCGTAGCGGTCGGCGATCTCGGCGGCGCTGGCCAAGGCTCCGGTGCCGGTCTGCCAGGAGATGAACAAGGCGGCCCAGCCCAGGAGGTCCAGGGCATGGTAGGCCGGTGCGCTGCCTCCGTACCCGGCCCAGGTGTGGCCGGCGCCGGGAAGGACCAGGGAAAGACCCACGGCCGCGAGCGTGGATGGCCCCTTGGAGGTCGCGGCGGTGTCCACCGTGATGACGGCACCGGTGGGCCCGAAGGAAATGCTGGTGGAGGGAACCAGAACCGGTCCAGGCGCCGGGGTGGGTCCTGGCACCGCCATGGGCCCGGGTGCCAAAATGGGTCCGGGCACCGCGGTAGGCCCGGGCGGGAGAGGGGCCGCGATGGCCGGGCTGGCGGGAGCTTCGGAGCCGGGTGTGGGCTGTGCCGCTGCCGCGGGAGATTTCGCGGAGTCGACCGCCAGGGGGGCGGCAACGACCGGCGGGGCGGGATCTCGCGAGACCGCGGGGATGGAGTCGGATGGCGCCGCGAGCAAGACAGCCAGGAGGAGGCCCGTCATCAGAAGCTCCAGTCCAATTGCCCTTGCAGGGTGGCCGAGGTCGAGGTCCATGCCAGTCCGCCTTGGACCCCCAGATGGTCCAGCCAGGAAGTCTGCAGATGCAGCAGTTCCCGATTCATCCTGGAGGCTTGGAGGGCGGCGTCGAAAGCGGCGGCGAGGTGGTTCAGGATCATGCCTCCCAGGAACCATTTCTGCATTCTGGCCAATTGGTCGGACCGTTCGCGCAGGGCCAGGTAATGCTGTTGCTCGGGCGTGGTCCCGTAGGGATTGATGGTCAGGGCGGCGGGATTGGGTCCCGTGAGCGCGTTGTAGTAGTCCTGGATCTCTTGGGGAGTGACGGTGTTCTGGTCGTCGTCCCAGCCGGTGGCGAACTCCGGATAGTTCCCGATCAGGCTGTAGAACGAGTTGAGGTCCTTGATGTTGTGGGACCGGAAGGAAAGGACCGAGTCCTGGGTCCAGGCGCCCGCTGCCGTGGACGATATGCCTCCCACGGAATATTGGCTCGCGAATCGGCTGGAGTAGTATCCGTTGGCGGTGGTGGGGGCGTCGACACAGGCGCTCCATGCGCTGTTCTGACTGCTGGAGGAAGGGCCGAAGATGGCGTTGCAATAGCTCTCCCGCTGGGGAGCGGTCGCGTTCATGTAGGCTTGGCCGGTGTCCAACCCGCTGCTGTCTCCGTAGAGTCTTTGCCAAGACTGCTCGTAGGCCTGCTGTCTCCAATGGAGGGCCGCGTATTGCTCGGCCTGGCGCTCCTTCTCCCGGGCTTGGACGATGACCACCTCGTACCAGCCCACGCCCAACCCGATTTCGGTGGCCGCGAAGAAGGTGGCCTTGATCCAGGACCCGACATAGATCTGTCCGGCACCGGGGACAATCAGCGAGAGGAAAAAGGCCTTGCGCGGTGATCGGTACCGGCGCGCCGCCTCGGGATCGGTCTTGAGCTTGATCTCGAGGGCCTTTTCCTCGTCCTCTGGGGTGTCGATTTCCGACGGCTCCGGCACCGGGGCCGGAACCGGCGCGGAAACCACCGAGTCGGGTCGCACCTGGACTCCCGGAGGAGGTCCGTGTCCGTGGTAGGACTGGGGCGGGGAGGCGGGGAGCGCAGCGGGCGGATTGGTGTCCGGAACGGGCTGGCTCGGGGTGGCGGCGGGTGCCTTCGCGGAGTCCGACGGCGGGGGAGAAGGGATGACGTCACCGGGTTCCGAGTGGGCGGTAACACCTAGACACAGGGCGGCCAGGAACCAAGCCGACACGGTGGGAGCACGCATGCAGCGAATGTACCAAGCCGCCCAGGGTCGGTGGGATTTCAATCGAAGCCCAGGACGTTTCGCATGGAATACAGTCCCGGCTTTCGACCCGAGACCCATCGCGCCGCGCGCACCGCACCTTCCGCGAAGGTTCGGCGGCTCTCGGCGTGGTGGTGGATCTCGATCCGCTCGCCTTCCCCGAAGAAGCTCACCCAATGGTCGCCCACCACCGAACCGCCGCGGACGGCGTGGATCCCGATTTGGCCCACGGGCCGCTCGCCCGGCATGCCTTCGCGACCGTACACGGCGACGTCGGCGAGGTTCACCCCGCGGCCCTTGGCCAGGGAGCGGGCGAGCATCAGGGCGGTGCCGGAGGGCGCATCCTTCTTGTGCTTGTGGTGGGCTTCCACGATCTCCGCGTCGTAGCCGCGTTCCCCGAGGACCTGGGCGGCCTTTTCGACCAATTCCAGCAGGAGGTTCACGCCCACCGAATAATTCGCCGCCGCCACCACCGGGACGTGGCGAGCCGCATCCTGCAAGGCGATTTCTCCCGCCTCGCCCATCCCCGTGGTGCCCACGACCAGTGCCATGCCGTGGGAAGACGCCGTCCTCAGCACTTCCAGGGTGTTTTCTGGGCTGGAAAAGAGGATGGCCACCCTCTGCGGTGCCGCCACCTCGGCGAGACTCCCGGAGATGGATGCGGACACCCCATCCACGGGCGATGGCGAACCGGAGAGTTCGGGCCGATCCACCAGCCCTTCCACCGGGATCCCGGCGGAAAGGGCGGCTTCCTGGAGCGCCCGGCCCATCCGACCGTAGGCACCCACGATGACGAGGCCCGGCTCCATACTCAGCCCGCGGACTTCACGACCCAGACCTTGACCTTGGCTTCCACGTCCGCGTGCAGCCGGACCGGGACGCTGAACACGCCCAAGGCCTTGATCGGTTCTTCGAGGACGAAGTGCGCCTTGTCGATCTGCAGGCCGGCCTCGGCGAGCTTCTCGGCGATCTCGTGCGATCCCACCGACCCGTAGAGCTTGTCGCCCTCGTGGACGCGGACGGAAACCGTCACCGACATGCCGGAAAGCTTCTTGGCCAGCTCCAGCGCGTCGTCCTTGTGCTTGAGGTCGCGGGAAACCTGGCGTTTCCTCTCGACTTCCAGGTGGCGCAGGTTCGCGTTGGTGGCGGGCAGCGCCAGGCCTTGGGGCAGAAGCCAGTTCCGACCGTAGCCGTTCTTGACCTTGACCACCTCGAACGCCTTGCCGAGACCCTTGATTTCGGATTTTAGGATGATGTTCATCGCGTTCTCCCCGTTCAGCGCATGGTCTCTGCCACGAAGGGCAGGAGACCGATGATGCGGGCGCGCTTGATGGCCGTGGCCAGCTCCCGCTGGTAGTCGGAAGATGTCCCGGACATTCGACGGGGTACGATCTTGCCGCGCTCGTTGACGAAGCGGCGAAGCAGTTTCTCGTCCTTGTAGTCGATGTGGGCGATCTTGTTTTCCGTGAAGAAGCAGCTCTTCTTGCGCTTGCGTCGGATGGCCATGGTCAGTCCTCCTTGTCCGAAAGGTCCGGGTCGTCCAGCAGGTCCGGTTGATCCACGGGGTGGAGCGGTGGCAATCCGGAGGGATTGTCCACGACGGTGAGAAAGCGCAGGATGGTCTCGTCCAGCCGGAGCATGCGTTCCAGTTCCGCCACCAGGCTTCCCTTGGCCACGTTGTAGTAGTACACGGTGTAGTCGGCATGGCTGCGACCCTGGATCTCGTAGGCGATTCGGCGCTTGCCCCAACGGTCGATTCGGACGATCTCGCCGCCGGCGGCGATCAAGGTCTCGAACTTCTTGACCGACGCTTCGATGGCGGCGTCTTCCTGGTTGGCGTCGACGAGGACGACTGTTTCGTACAGCTTGGCCAATTCGGCCTCCCTTTGGACTTGGGCCCCCGCGCGACGCGGGAGCAGGGTGGATGTCCTCGGACCGGAACTCCGGCACCGAGAGGGAGGCAACGTTAGTAAATCTTCGCTCCCTTGCCAGGCTTCAGGGGAGGAGACGCAGGTTGTCCAGGAGGATCGGACCCGAACCGGCCGGGATGTTGACCGCCATCCGCACCTTGAAGTCCGAGAAGGACTTGCCGGCGAGCTGGGTGCCCAACCAGGTTGGGATCGGCATCGCCAGGGTGTTCCAGGTTCCCAGGGGTTTGCCGGTGAGGTCCAGCTGGCCCACCCATTGGTTTTGGATCCCGAGCGACGGAGCGTCGAAGTAGAACTGCAACTGGCCGTACCAGTAGGGATTGGCCATGGTGGAAAGCTTCACGGAGATCTCGAGCATGTTGAAGCCCAGCGCCACCGTCTGGTTGAGATTCGGCGTTTCCAGGACGGTGTAGTTGTTGGGGACCAGAAGCATGGAAGCGGTTCCCTGGACGTGGTCGGCGGAACTCGACTTGGTCACCGGAGGGCCGTTCCAGGAAACCGTCCAAAGGGAAGGATCGTCGAAGCTCATGGAGGCGTTGTAGGGAACCGTGACCAGATCGTCGTACAAGCCGAAGATCCAGGGGGTGCTGCCCGCTTCCACCGCGCCGGCATCGGGGCTGGCCCCCTGCCAGGTCTGGCCGGCCATGTACGGGATTCCGTAGTCGATGGCGAGGGAACCCGGCTCGGGAGTGAAGTTGTTGTCCAGCAAATCCGTCAGATGGGGGTCGGTTCCCACCGGGAGGTTGTGGGACCATGCCAAGCCCATGGATTGGAACGTGGACGGATTCGCCGTACTGGAGGTCATGGGGTAGGAATACTCCGGCCCGGTCGTGAGGCCTGCGGAGAGGATGTTGTCCTCCATCAGGCTCCCGGTCAGATTTTTGATCACCCGGAAATCGGCGAAGGCGTTGAGCTTGATCCCGGTGTTGCTCCCGATCCGGTTGTAGAGCGAATTCGAATTGGTGTCGCCCGCCTTGTTCACCAGGCAATTGAAACCCACTCCGTCGATCAAATCGTCGAGGACGTTGTGGAGGACGTCGTTGTGGGAACTCGCCTCGTCGAGGTAGATGCCCGTCGTGCCTTGATCGACGAGGTTGGAATCGATGGTGACGCTCCCGGCGGGGTGCAGGGGAAAGTCGATTCCGGCCGCGTCGGAGTTGTTCGTGGCACCGAACCCGGAGATCCAGTTGCGGCGGACCACCGCGTTGTCGGTGGCCTCGGTCATGGCATCCACGCCGCAGTAGCCGGAAAGGAAGATGTCGTTTCGCGCGACCACCGCTCCCGACGCCTCGATGGAGATGTTGCCCTCGTTCTGGCCCATCCGCGTCCCGTCGCGGACGACGTTGTTGTCCACCGTGTCGCGCAATCCGTTCATGTCCACGCAGCGACCGTCGCAGCCATCGATCACGGAATGGTGCAGGCGACTGTCGTTGCCCATGACCAGTCCCGCGTGCTGGGAGTAGTCCCACAAGGTCTCGTTCCAGCGCAGGATCCCGGCTTCCTCGATCTTGAGGTGGTGGTATTGGATGCGGCTGATGGTTCCGTTGGGCACGGGCACCACCCCTTGGAACTGGAGGTCGTGGATCGCCCAGTTGGAAACGTTTTTCAGCACGAAGGCCGCCGACGACGATTGCACGCGGATCGGAATCTGGTTCGGGTCGGATCCGTCGGTTTGGAGCCAGATCTTGCCCGATGCGCCATCCCATGCCCACCGCCAAGGGCCGTTGATCAGGTTCTTTGAACCCTCCAGATAGAACGAAGCCCCGACGGCGGCCGGCCAGGACCCGTCGCTGGGGATTCCGACCTGCCCGCCGGTGCCGGAGGAAGTGATGAAGACGGAGTGGGAGGTCAGGTGGTACTTCGCGGAGATCACGGCGCGGGCGCCGGCCAGGTTGACCGCCGGGATGGAGGGATTCACGAGGAGCGTCGCGGTGGTTCCGGTGGTGGCGGTCAGGAAGGGGTGGATGGAAACCGCTTGGTTGAGGTCGGGGAAGCTGGCTTCGGGAAGCGGAGTCGCGTCGTTCCAGAGGCGGATGCCCCGCTCGAAGTAGCCCGCTTCCGCCTTCTGTCTGGTCACTACGGAGTTGTAGTCGAACGGCGCGTTCCAAAGGTTGCCGGAAACGCGCGTCCACGCCACGTTGGAGCCCTGACGGATCACGACGGATTCGTTGGTGTGGCCCTGCACGACGATCGGATTCCCCACCGCACCGCTGGCGGTCGAGACGGTTCCGGTCGCCGTCGCCGTGTAGGTTCCGGCGCGCAGGTCGCAGACGTCGCCCGGGGAATGGAGGGAGGAGATGCACTTGTCCAAGGTCTTGAACGGTTGGGAGAGCGTTCCCTGAGCCGCGTCGGATCCTGCGTTGGCATCGGCGTAGAAGGTGGTGGCGCCACTGGTGCCGAAAAGAACAAGGGTTGTCGCGGCGCAAAGAAACATTCTCTTCATGGAGTGGCCTCCTTTGGGGGTGCCACCATCATAGCATGTGTGCGGGATGTTTCAAGCCCGGGAGATCCGAGTGTCCCGGATACGACCAGGTCCGGGATCGCTCAGGAGGCGAGTTGGAGGGTCCTGGCCAGCAGGGAGGGAACGAACTGGGATCGGATGCCGGGACGATAGTTGTCTCCCCAGCCCTCCAGTTCCGACAGTGTTTCGAAAATGTTTCCCGACAACGAAACCCGGTCCACCGGGGTGCGCGAGGCCCCTTGCACGAGGAATCCCTGCACGCCGATGCTGACATCTCCGGAGACGGGATTGCACCCGGTGGAACCTTCCAGCTTGACCACGTGCAGCACCCTCGGAAACGCCTGCTCGAGGCTTTCGCGGGAACGTCCGCCGGGGAGCTCCACCTGGAGGTTGGAGAAGCCTGCGGACACCCGACCGGTGTATCCCCGGACCGCGTCGCCCGTGGGCGCGATCCCGTCTCGGGCCGCCGTTTCCAGGTTGTGGAGGAATCCACGGAGGATTCCGTCGTCCACGAGCCGACGGGGAGACGTGGCCAGGCCTTCGCCGTCGAAGAATCGGGAACCGGACATCCCCACCAGGTGGGGCTGGGTCGACAGGTGGAACCCCGGGGGTGCCAAGCGCTGGCCAACCCTGCCGACCAGCCGCGACTGTCCCTTCTGCACGGCGTCGGCGAGGAACGCTCCCAGGAAGATCGACAGGAACTGGGCCGATATCCGCTCGTCGAAGAGCACCGGTACGGGGCCGGAAGGGATGGGGTGCGCACCCAGGAGTTCCACCGATCGTTGGACGGCCTGGAGAGCGAGCCCTTCCGCATCCAACCGGGACGGATCGCGCCAGCTGATCCCGTCCCAGCCCATCTTGTCGATCCCGTCCTCCCGCGACACCACGCCGATCCCGAAGGACGCCGATCCGGACCGGCGTTCTCCCAGGAAGCCCTTGGAATTCGCGAGCAGCGTCCTTCCCGTCGAGCGGGAAGCCCCCAGATGCGGGATGTTCACGACGCGCGGATCGGCTTCCCTGGCACGGGCCTCGGCGGCCAGGCAGGCCTCCAGCATCGCCTTGGGGTCGAACCTCTCCACCGCCGGGTTCCACAGGCCTAGTTCCACGGAAGGGAGCGCGTGGACGTCCGTCGCGAGTTCGGGCAGGCGCAGGCCGATCGGATCGGTGAACCTGGCCAGGGCCACCGCGTCGCGGGCGCATCGCCGCACCGCCTCGGGCGCCAACCGCTCGGTGAACGAATAGCCGGGTCTGCCGTCCACCAGCGCGCGCAATCCCAGGCCCGCGGAATCGGAGCGTTCCAGGTTCTGGACCTTGCCCTCGAAGGCGTCCAGGGAAAGGCTCTCCGATTCCTCCCAGATGGCGTCGGCCTCCTGCGCTCCGGCGGCGCGGGCCTCTTCCAGGACCAGCGCGAGGGCGTCGCCCGGCTTCATGCCTCCACCGTTCACGAACGGCCCCCGACCAGGATGGGGTCCACCAGCAGGGAGGGCTGTCCCACGCAGACCGGAATCTGTCCCGACGCCGCGCCGCAGGTCCCCGGGGCGAGCTCGAAGTCGTTCCCAACCATGCGGATCCGGGGCATGATCTCGTGTCCCTTGCCGGTCAAGGTCGCGCCGCGCACCGCTGCGCCCACGCGGCCGTCCTTCACCATGTACCCCTCCTCCACGGCGAAATTGAACTCCCCTGTGGCGGGATTGACGGAGCCTCCGCCCATCCGAACGGCCCACAGGCCCGTTCCCATGGAATCGAGCATGTCCTGGACGGTGCTGGTCCCGGCGGCGACGAAGGTGTTGCGCATGCGCGACACGGGCGCGTACCGGTAGCTTTCCCGGCGTGCGCTCCCCGTGCGGGGCAGGCCGCATTCGGCGGCGCCGATCCGGTCGGCCAGGAAGCCCTTCAGGATCCCTCCCTCGATCAGCACGGTTCGGGCCGTCGGTGTGCCCTCGTCGTCGAATTCCAGGGATCCCCACGCGTCGGGAATGGTTCCGTCGTCGATGGCGGTGAGGCAGGGTTGCGCGACGCTATCCCCGATCCGCCCCGCGAAGGGTGTCGCCTTGCGGCGCAAAGCCTCGGTCTCCAGAGGATGTCCGCAGGCCTCGTGGAAGATCACTCCCCCGAAGCCGTTCCCGATCAGCACGGGCATCTCCCCGGCGGGAGCGGGCTTCGCGTCCAGCATCCTGACGGCGCGCTCGGCGGCAAGCCGCGACTGCCCCTCCACGTCCAGGCCCCGCAGGAATTCAAGTCCGCGGCGCTCGCCCGGAGCTTCGTTGCCCGTCTGGCGGTGGCCCTGATGCTCGGCCACGACGGCCACGGTGAAGCGCGTCCAGCACCTGTCGTCTTCCACGTCCAGGCCCTCGGAATTCAGGATCAGGATGCGGCTTCGCCGGTGCAGGAGGGTGGTGGACACCTGCACCACCCGGGCCGAGACGGATCGCGCCGATTCGTCGGCACGCCGCAGCGCGTCCAGGCGGCCATCGACGCCGGGATCGTCCGGATCGATGCGGGCCGGGTCGGGGGGAACGGTTCCGCGACCGTCGATGGGATCTCCCAGATCCAGTCCCGAGCCGTCGCGCGGCCGGGCCGCAGCCAATTCCTCCACCACGCCCAGGAGGGAGTCCTCGGATTCCCGGCTCGTGTGGGCGTACAGGACCTGGCCCCCGCAGACCATCCGCAGCCCGATGCCGAATTCCGTCCCCGCGGTGGCCGACTCGATCTTCCGGTCGCGCAGGAGCATCGAGGAAAAGCGGGTTTCCTCGACGAACAGTTCGGCGAGATCCGCCCCGTGGGCCTGTGCCGCTTGGAGTATCCGTCCGGCGCGCTGGCGATCCATCAGGCGGCCGCGCAGGCGCCGCAGCCGTCCCCTCCGGAGCAGCCCGGACTCGCGGTCGGGCCCGAACTCGGAGCCGGGCTGGGCGCATCCGCCTTTTCGCCGGATTTGTAGTTCGCGCTCCGGTGGTCGGTCGAGTAGAATCCGTCGCCTTTGAAGATGAACCCCGCACCACCGGAGATCACCCTTTCCATGCGGTTGCCCGTGGCCTCGTTCACCACCACGGGGGATTCGGACATGCTGTGGAAAAGCTCCCGGGTGTCGCCGGAAACCGGATCTCTGTAAACGTATGTGGGCATTTGGAGTCACCCTCCGTTGAGTTGATGGAGGAAAAATACAGGAGTCGAGCCAGATCGGCACTCGATGCCGTCGAGTGCCGATCGAGCCGAGTCGGTCGCGACGAGCCGGTTCCGGCTAGAAACCGATGCCCACGGCGACCGCGGCGATGGGACCCGAGCCGGTGTAGAGGTCGAGGTTGTCCTTGGCCGTTTTCGAAGGGTTTCCGCTGACGATCGTGGAGCGCTTGCTGGTGACGACGGTGGACCAGCCCGTGGTCAGGACCACCACCAGGCCGTCGGAGCGCCGGATCTCGTAGCCGACCTGCGCGTCCACCCACTGGATGGGGTTGATGTTCACGGTGCTCTGGCTGGAGTTTCCGTCGTCCAGGGAGGCGGAATCCACCCCCGAGGCCCTCTTCCAGGCCAGGCCCACGAAGGGGGAGCTGAACGCGCTGGAGGTGAACCAGCGCACGCCGAACCCGCCCCGCAAGCCGGCGTTGCTCCAGGAGCCGCCCGCGTCCAGGGCGAGTTGCTGGAAAGGGTACCAGGTGGCCCGGCCGCCCAGGATGCTGGAGAGGGAATTCACGCCCAGCTCCAACCCCACCACGAAGGGCGCGGCCTTGCGCGGATTGGCCGGTGGAGGCGCCGAGGTGGTGTCGAAGACCGTGCGGTCTCCCATGGCCTGGGAGACCGCGGTGGCGGCGAGGAGGATCGGAATGGTGCGCAGAAGGGTCATAGGGCAAGAATGTACCTCCCGGCGACCAAACCCGCCCTCCGGTTGCGCGGAGGGAGCGCCATCGTGGATCGCGGCCGCCGGGGAGGGATGGCCCGGTTTCCGGCCTATTCCGAGATGGAGCGCCGCGTCTCGTCCGAGACGTAGGGGTTGCCTTGGGCGTCCAGGACGTCGAAGCCGCCGTTGTCGAGCTTCAGGATGATCTGCAGCGGATTGCCGTTGCGCGGGTTGGAGAACTCCACGCTCTCCACGCCCGAGGCCAGGTAGACCGGCTGGAAGGTCTGCGGGGTGGATCCGTCGTAGAGGAAGGCGTCCTTGGCTTCGCCGGAGATCTTCACGATGCGGGAACTGTCCGGGCTCGCGAACGATTCCAGGCTCGGGACGTCGTTGGAGGCGACCTCGACGGGATCTTCCGACGAGTTGGCCGGGATGTAGTTGCCGTCGTTGTAGCAGTACAGGTCCCCGACGTGGTTGGGGTCCTGCCACCACCAGAAATTGTCGTTCCAGAAGCACCAGCGCCCGACGTCGTCGTCGTACCACCACCAGCGGCCTTCGTAGTTGCGGGTCCAGAAGCACTGGTCGCCCACGTACCATCCGTACCAGTTGAACCCGTCGTCGTCCACGTAGTGGCCGTAGTTGAACCCGTCGTCGCGGTGCCAGTAGTAGTGCCCGCGCTCGGATTCCTCCGCGTTGGCGTGCTCCAGGCGCGCCAGGTATTCGGGCCGCCCCACCACGCCCATCTGGTTGCGCACGAAATCATTGTTGAAATGCCGCGCAGAAACCGGCTTCGCGTGCAGGATCCCGTTGTCCAGACCGCGGTCCGGGTGCGGAACCTTCGTTTGGGCCCGGCTGGACATGACCATCTCGGAGCGGTCGGTGATGTAGCCCGGCTCGGACTTCACGCCCAGGTTCTGCAGCCGCTTGCGGACGTAGCCCTGGGTGTAGGGATGGTGGGCGATCGCGTGGGCCGCGTGGTAGTTGGGTTCCGCGACGTGGCTTTGCCGCTCTGGCTGCCGCTCGGGTTGCCGTGCGGGCCCGGACGGCTCCGGCGAGCCGGGAGACAGGTCCCATTGGATCCGCCCGTAGGTCGCCGGATGGTAGGTGTTGGATTGGACGGGATGCTGGTTGCGGACCTGCGGGTTTTGGCCCTGCGGACCATGGGGCTGCGTGGCGGGCTGGGTGTTGGCATGGGCGGGGTGGCCCATGTAGATCACCACCGGAGCTCGCTGGGGGGCCGGTCGCGACGGCGCCTGCGGTCTGGGCGCCGGCTGCTGCGGGCGCTGCTGGTGGTCGCCCCCCTGGCCACCGCCTTGACCGCCTCTCTGGTCGTCTCCGCCGTGGCGGTTGTCCTGGGCGTTCACCGCCAGGGCGACGAGAAGACAGGCGCACGGCACGGGAATGGGAGATCGTTTCATCGGTTCACCTCGCTTAGGGACATGGCAGGGAACCAATTAACAAAGCCTCGCGCCCCATCGCCGGGGATCGGGCACCGACCCCGGGGGAGGCGGATGTGCCCTATTTTCCCAGGGCGTCCAACTTCTCCTTCAGCACGTCGGGCGTGAAGGGCTTGACGATGTAGTTGGTGGCCCCGGCCTGGATCGCTTCCAGGATGCGGGTCTTCTCCGATTCCGAGGTGACCATGATCACCGGGATCTTGGCCGTGTCGGGATTGGCGCGGATGGCCTTGAGCGCCTCGATGCCCGTCATGTTGGGCATGTTCCAGTCCATCAGGACCAGTTCGTAGGGGGCCTTGCCCACCTTGTCCACGGCGTCCTGGCCGTCTTCGGCCTCGTCGACGTCGGTGAAGCCGAGGCTCGCGAGGGTGTTCTTCTGGATCCGGCGCATCGTGCTGGAATCGTCCACGAGAAGGATTTTCATCGGCTGCGCTCCTGTGTCATTTCTGCTCGGTCACGGCGATGCAGACCTCGACCACGAAGTCGCCGTGCGAGCAACTGAAGGGGATGACGATGCTGGGGATGTCCTTGGGCGTGGTCACCTTGTGGTTGGTCCCCACGACCACGGATGGCAGCGAGATGGTCACGTTCAGGCCCTGGAGGTCGGCCTTGGCCGCGCCGGCGATGATGTTGGCGAGCTCGCCCACGGCGTCGGTGACGTCGGCGTCGATGGTCGTGACGTTCAGCCCGATGAAGGCCGACACGGTCTGCAACGCCGTCTTGGTGGGGAAGCTGATGATCACCGCGCCTTTCGCCCCGCCGGAGAGCCCGATGATCCCCGACACGTCGTGGGTCAGGCTGGGCTCGGCCTTGACATAGGGAGCCTGCGGCGTCGGCACGGTGTTCACCATCGTCTGGAAGGTGGAGATGGTGGCCTTCAAGAAGGGATTGATCAGATCTGACCGCATCGCGGCAACTCCCGGGAAGAAGTGGAACGCTCGGACTCTACCACCTCGCGCCGAGCGCAGTCAAGCGTCCGTTCGCGATTCCTTCGCCGCTTCCCGGGACAGCCTGCCGAAGAAGCTTCCTCCCGGCTCCATCCCCGTCGTCGCCTCGCGGGCCAACGCGCGCAGGGCGCGGGCGAACGGCGAGTCCGGCTCGGCGCGGAAGGCGGGTCGGCGGGCCAGGGTGTGGCGGTCCATCCCCTCTTGCCGGGGAATCCACCCCGCCCAGGCCGGCTCCCAATCCAGGAACCTTCCGCACACCTGGGAAAGCCGCGAACCGGTCCGCATCGCCTCCTCCTCGTCGGACGCCAGGTTCACGCACAGCTTGGCGGGCAGGTCGCGGCGGTGGGAGCGCAGGACCTTCATCAGGGCATAGGCGTCGGCCTGGGCGGTCGGCTCCGGAGTGGTGACCACCAGAAGTCGGTCCGAGGCCAGGACCAGGTTCAGCGTGGTTTCGCCGATGCCCGCCCCGGTATCCACGACGGCCAGGTCGTACCCGGATTGGAGTCGCGAGAGGGCCAGGGAGAGCTCTCCGAGCCGAGCGGCCGGAAGTGCGGACAGATGGGCGACGCCGGAGGCCGCGGGAAGCAGGTCCACGCCGGCCTCCACGGCGAGCAGGGCCTCCTCGGGTCCGCAGCGTCCCGCGAGGACGTCGTCCAGGTCGCGGACGGGGTGGAGGCCGCAGAGGATGTGCAGGTTGGCCAGGCCCATGTCGCCGTCGACCAGCAGGATCCTGCGTCCGAGGTCGGCCAGGGCCAACGCGATGGAAAGCGCGACGTGCGACTTTCCCACGCCTCCCTTGCCGGAGGCGACGGCGAGGGTGGGACAGGCGAGATCGGAGCCCAGGCGCCCGGGAGCGGTTGGCGACCATCCCCGCAGGGAGTCAAGCTGGTTGGGCATCGTCGTCTCCCAGCAGCATCCGCGCGAGTTCCTCGGGCGAAGCCTCCGACATGGCTTCGGGGATCTCCTGTCCGAAGCACAGGGCCGCCACGGGGATCCGCTCCCTGGCCGCCAGCGTGCACATGGCTCCGTGGGACTCGGCCTCGTCGATCTTGGTGAACACGAGCTTGGTGGGTCCCAGGTCCCTGTAGGCCCGAACGGAAGTCGACGCGTCGCGCAACCGGGTGGTGGAGGACTGCACCAGGATGAGGTCGGAAGGTCGGATCTTGTCCACGAGGGCCGAGAGCTCCAGGAAATGCATCTGGTTGGCCGGGGAGCGCCCGGCGGTGTCCACGAGCACGACGTCCAGCGCCTTCATCTGCTCCAGGGATTCGTCCAGGTCCGTGTCTGTGAACACCACCCGCAGGGCCAGACCCGCCACGTCGCAGAAGGTGCGGATCTGTTCCTGGGCCCCGATGCGGTAGGAGTCGCAACCCACGATCCCCACGGAAAGCCCGTCCTGGCGGGACAGCCGGACGGCGAGCTTCATCAGGGTGGTGGTCTTTCCCACTCCGGTGGGTCCCGCGAAAAGCAGCCTCTGGTTGCGGCCCCGCGCGAAGCGCAGCGGCGCGCAGGGCATGCGCGAGGCGAGTGCGCGGAGGATCGCGGCGCGGACCGAGGCGGGGTCATCGCGTCCGGATTCGCGCAGCGCCAGGCCCGCTTCCTCGCAGGTCTCCCGGGCCAGGTCCTCGGCGAAGTCGGAGGACAGAAGCCGTCTGTACCAGGGGAGCAGCGGCGCCGAGACGGGCAGGGCGCCGGTCTGGTCCTTCCAGTGCTCGGCCAGCATGCTCACCACCGAGCGGAGCTGCCCCACCTCGTCGCGGACCGCGGCCATGGCCCGCGTGGGGGCCTCGGCGGCCTTGCGCACGGATTCGATGCCGTCCTGCAGGGCGCGCAGCTCGTCCCGGGAAATCGCGGTGGCGTCCTTGCCAAAATCCCCGGAGGTCTGCGACCGGGCGTCGGACGCGTTCCGGTCGGGTTCCCTGATGGCCGGCAGCCGGCGCGAACCGGGGCCGTAGGCCGCGGGAGAGGGCGGGGGGGGGTCGGACGACGGATTCGCGAAGAACCTGTCCTCGAGTCCGGCGGTGACCTCCCACCGTTCCAGGCCGCCAAGCAGGGAGCCTTTGATCTTCTGCGTCCGCAGGATCAAGGCTTCCGGCCCCAGCTCCTCCTTCACCTGGAGGAGGGCCTCGCGCATCGTGTCGGCCTGGAACTTCCGGATCCGCAAAAGGTGTACCCCTCAGGTCGCCGGACCGGGGCCACGCCCGGTCTCGAGAGCCTGCACCGTCCCCCGCGAACGCACGGAGACGCCGGGGACGATCTCGGCGTAAGATAGCACCGAAAGCTGCGGGAACGACCCCTCCAGCAACCTGCGCAGATGGGGGCGCAGGCCGGGCGAGCAGACCACCGTCGGTGTCTCGCCGGAAGCTGTCATGGCCTCCACCAGGGGGCGCAGGCTTTCCAGGAGCCTTCCCGCCACCTCGGGTCGCACCATCATGCGCGGACCGCGGTCCGTGGCCTGGATGGATGCGTCCAGGACCTGCTCCAATCCGGGCTCCAGCGCCAGGACGGGAAGAACTCCGTCGGAATCCGACAACTGCTTGCAGAGGGTCCGGGACAGGGCCTGGCGGACGTGTTCCGTCAGGACCGTCGGGTCCTTGACGGATTTCGCGTGGTCGGCGAGCGTCTCCAGGATGGTGGGCAGGTCGCGGATGGAGAGCCGCTCCCGCAGGAGGTTTTCCAGGACCTTCTGCACCTCTCCGTAGGTGAGGAGGGCCGGGACCAGCTCTTCCACCACCGTCGGGTGGACCCCCTTGGCGTTGTCCACCAGGGCCCGCACGTCCTGGCGGGTGAGGATCTCGTGGGCGTGGCCGCGGATCACCTCCGTCAGGTGGGTGGCGAGCACCGCGGGCAGCTCCACCACCGTGTAGCCGGCGAGGTCGGCGGCCTCCTTCTGGGTTTCCGTGATCCACAGCGCCGGAAGGCCGAAGGCGGGCTCCTTGGTGGAGATCCCGGCGACCTTGCGCGTCACGCCGCCCGGATCCATGGCCAGGTAGCAGCCCGTCATGAGTTCGCCGTGTCCGATCTCCACCCCCTTGATGCGGACCACGTACTGGGCCGGCTTCAGCAGGATGTTGTCGCGGATGCGGATGGGGGGCACGATGATCCCCAGCTCCGACGCGCACTGGCGGCGCAGGAGGGTGATGCGCTCCAGGAGATCGCCGCCCTGGTTGACGTCCACCAGCGGGATCAGCGCGTACCCGATCTCCAGTTCCATCTGGTCGACCGCCAGGTAGTTCTCCACCCTGTCCTCGTCCGTCGCCTTGGTCGCGGGCTTCTCCGCGGACTTCGCGGCGGCGGTGTCCTGGTCCCGCAGCGCCTTGCTCTTTCCGTAGGCGATGGCGGCGGTTCCCGCCGCCAGGATGAGGAACGGCACGTGCGGCAGGCCGGGGACCAGCGCGAGGCCCCCCATGACCCCTGCGGAAACGTAGAGGGCCACCGGGGACTGGGTGAGCTGGCCGGTGATCTCCGCGCCCAGGTTGGACTTGGAGGCCGCGCGCGAGACGATGATGCCCGCCGCCGTGGAGATCATCAAGGACGGAATCTGCGCGACCAGCCCGTCGCCGATGGTGAGCTGGGTGAAGGTCCGCAGGCTCTGGAGGGCGCTCATGTCCAGCATGGCCATGCCCACCACGAACCCGCCCAGGATGTTCACCGCGGTGATGATCAGGCTGGCGACCGCGTCGCCGCGGACGAATTTGCTCGCGCCGTCCATGGCGCCGAAGAAGTCGGCCTCGCGGGAGATGTCGGAACGGCGCTTCTTGGCCTCGGTCTCGTTGATGATCCCGGCGTTGAGGTCGGCGTCCACCGCCATCTGCTTTCCGGGCATGGCGTCCAGGGTGAACCGCGCGGCGACCTCGGCGATGCGGGTGGACCCCTTGGTGATGACCTGGAAATTGATCACCAGGAGGATGACGAAGATGATGGCTCCCACGACGATGTTCCCCCCGGTCACGAAGGTGCCGAAGGCGTTGATCACCTCGCCCCCGATCCCCTGCGAGAGGACCAGGCGCGTCACGGCCACGTTGAGGGAGAGCTTGAACAGGGTGACCACGAGCAGGATGCCGGGGAAGATGCTGAAGTCGAGGACGGACTTGATGAACATGCTGACCATCAGGATGACCAGGGCCGTCATGATCATCATGGACAGCAGGATGTCCAGGAGGAAGGGCGGCACCGGCAGCAGCATGATCGCGATCACGCCGATGATGCCCACGATCAGGATCTGGTCGCGTCGCTCCCCGATGAGCCGGAACACCGGATTGGACCAGGCCCGGTCGGCCTGGTCGCGCATGCTTCGGGCCGCGGTGGAGGTGCTCACGGGCCGCCCCTGTGGATGGCGACGACGTCGGGACGGTCCAGTCCCATCCCGTACGTGGAGACCACCTCCGCGGCTCCGTTCAGAAGCACCAGGCGGCCGTTCTCCGTGTCGGCCACCCAGGCGCGGTCGGGATTCGTCGGATCTCCGACCACGGCCCGCGGGCCGTTCACGGTGGTGGCCTTGGACTCGACGACGCCCGAGCCGTTCAACCGGAGCACCGCTCCAGGCCCCCCCACGGTGGGATCTCCCAGATCCGCGACCCAGACCTTCCCGCCGCCGGCCCAGACGGAAACCGGTCGGAACACGGAGGTGATCCGGTGCACCACCTTTCCGGTGGAATCGAACCCGATCAAGGCCGGAATGCCGAGATCCGCCACCCACAGCGTGGAAGTGACGTCGTCCCACGCCAGGGACACCGGACGTTGCAGGACATCGCGGACGACGGTGTCGAGCTTGCCTCCCGTGGTGCGGCCCAGGAATCCGGAATCGGCGGAGAGGAACCATGCCCGGTTCCATCCGTTCTGGTCCACGTCCACCGCCTGGACGGGTCCGGGCAGGGAATCGAACGAGAGGGACGCTCCGTCCACCCGGCTCAGGATGCCCCGGCTTCCCGACCCCTTGGAACCTCCCACCCAGCAGAAGGCGCCGTCGATGTCGCAGGCCACGGAAGCGGGATGGCTGACGGAATCCTTCAGTGCCCGGGGGACTCCGGTGCTGGTCCATTTCCGCAGGATTCCCGCTCCGCCGTCCACCGCGACCAGGGTGCCGCCTTCGCGCACCGGATCGATGTCCAGGGACACGATGTCGGAGAATCCCAGCAGCCGTTGCACCATCACCGCCCGGTTCCCCACGGTGAGCGCGACCTTGGTGAGTCCCGTGCGCGTGCCGGTCCAGACGCTGCCCTTCTCCCGATACGTGCAAAGGCGGACGAACCAGGGGATCCTGCCCGCCCCCAGCGCATCGGAAAGCCAGATTTCGACCGTGGTGTCCACCAGGCTGTCGGCGGGAGCGTTCCAGCGAAGGATGCTGTCGCCGGGCACCCCGGAGTTCCAGGCCAGGGTTCCCGCCGCGCCGAGAATCGCGGGAATGCCGGCGTCCCAGCGGGGCTGGCGCGTACCGAAGTTGTCGTGCCAGCGGAAACGGAGGAGGGCGTTCTCGCCCGGGTGCACCGCGACCACGAAGGTGTCCGCCCGCGGGAGGATGGTCCGGGTGGCGTTCGTATCCAGGGACGGACCCTCGAGGAGCGAATCCACCTGGGGCAGGATGTCGCCCACCGAGACCACGTACTGGCTCCGCTGCTGTCCTTGGGCGAAGTAGCGCAGGGTGTCGCGAGGAGGGTTCTTTCCAGTGGTGTCGGGGAGGCCGGGGAGCGTGTCCCACCGCAGGACGGCGGTGTCCTGGACCAGGTTGGAATCGGCGTCGCGGATGAACCCGTGCGAGATCACCGTGGCCCTCCCGTATCCCCAGGCGAGGACGGTGGAATCCTTGCCGCACCGGCGCAGGATCGCGCGCACCACCACATTCCCCCCGAGGTAGTTCCCTCCGGGGTCCGGGGATTCGATGGTGACGGAGAGCGCGGGGCTGGTGGCGTCCAACGGCCAGGAGCAGGCCCCCAGGAACCCGCTTCCGACCAGCAGGGCGAGGCATCCGGCCAGGGCTCCCGCGCGGGCCGGGGAAGATCGGAGCGGCGTGGACCTCGCGCTGCGAAGGACGATCGCGAGCAATTCGGCGACCGCCGTGTAGAGGTCGGCGGGGATCTCGTCGCCGGGTTCGGTCTGGGCGAACAACGCCCGGGCCAGCGGGGGATTCTCCACCAGCGGCACATGGGCTTCGGCGGCGATCTCGCGGATGCGCCGGGCCAGGTTGTCCGCTCCCTTGGCCACCACCACGGGGGCGCGATCCTCGCCGGCGCGGTAGCGCAGGGCCACGGCGTAGTGGGTGGGGTTGGTGACCACCACGGTGGCCCTGGGGACCTCGCGCATCATGATCCGGCGGTGCATCTCGTGGCGGAGCTTGCGGATCTTCCCCTTGACGTTCGGGTCGCCCTCGGACTGCCTGGCCTCGTCCTTCACCTCCTGCTTGGACATCTTGAGGTCGTCCTTCCACTGGTGCTTCTGGTAGATCCAGTCCGCGATCCCCAGGACCAACAGGACCAGGGCCATCTTCATGACCGCCTCGAATCCGAAGGAGACCACCGTGGCCACCTGGGTCGCGAAGGGCCATGCGGCCATCTCCAGGAAGGCCCCGTGGTGGGACCAGGCCACCTGGAACCCGACGGCCGCCACCGCGACCATGCGCACCAGGGCCTTCCCCAGCTCCACCAATGCCTTCTTTCCGAACAGCCGCGAGAGGGAGAAGTGGAAGGCCTTGGAGATGTCGGGGGCCAGGGTGCCGGGATGGAACATCCAGCCGTGGGAGGCGATGGACAGGAAAATCGAAGCCAACAGGATCGGGATCACGACGGGCGCCACGATCGCGGTGAACAGGTGGGCGGCGGGCACGAGGGAGACGTTCAGGTCGTCGGCGCCCGGCCGCCAGGTGGGGATGGCCCTGAAGCACTCGACCATGAGACGCTTCAGGGCACCCGTCATGTAGGCGCCGAACCAGTGCAGGGCCAGGCATCCCACCAGGAGGGTGGTCGCCTGCTGCAGGTCCTGGATCCTGGCGACGCTGCCCTTCTCCTTGGCCTCGTTGATCCGCTTGCCTGTCGGATCCTCCGTCTTGCCTTCGTCCGCCGCGGCCATGGGTTCACCTCATCGCCCGGAAGAGATCGCCGGAAACATGCCAGATTTCGTCCTGCCAGCCCCGGAAGGCGCCCAGGATGTAGGGAAGGCCCAACGCCGTCACGGCGCAGGCGGTCATGACCTGCAGCGGCATCGCCAGGATCCACGTGTTGGCCTGGGGCATGATGCGCGAGATCACCGCCATGAGCAGGGTGGTCATCAGGAGCGCCATCAGCACGGGACCGGCCATCTGGAACCCCAGCAGGATGGCCTTGCCGGTGAGGGAAACGGCCAGCGGAGCGATCTGGGACGAATCCACGTGCGCGAGGCCGAGGGGGACGGTGCGGAACGATTCCGCCAGGCAGGCGACCATCTGGAGGTGCCCTCCCCCCGCCAGGAAGGCCACGGTGGCCGCGATCCCCATGAACTGTCCGAACAGGTGGGTGGATTCCCCGGTGGTCGGGTCGAAGAGCTCCACCATGGAGAATCCCGCCTGCATGTCGATCACGGCGCCCGCGAGGTCGGTCACCTGGAACACCAGGGAGAAGGCCCACCCCGCCACCATGCCCACCGCGAGTTCGCGGATGGCGAGGCCCGCGAACCCGAAGACGGAATCCGGCATGTGCATCCCCGTGCGGGAAAGGGTGGGGAAGATGCAGATGGTGAGGGCGGCCGCCAGGCCGATGCGGACCTGCGTCGGCACCGAGACGCTCCCCAGCACGGGTAGGAAGGAGACCATGGAGGCGATGCGGATCAGGGCCAGGACGCCGAGTTCGAATTCCCCGGTGGCCAGGGTGGTGATTTCCTGGAGCGGCTGGGGAGGGATCATGCGTGCACGGTCCGGAACAGGGAAACCAGGTGGATGAAATAGTCGCGGAAGAGGTGGATCATCCAGGGGAAGGCGAACAGGGTCGCGGTGCCTCCCGCCACGAGCTTGGGCAGGAAGGTGAGGGTGGCCTCGTTGATGGACGTGGCGGTCTGGAACACGGAAAGGAGCAATCCCGTGAGTAGGGTCACCACCAGGACGGGGGCCGCCAGCATCATGGCCACCATCAAGGTCTCCCGCACCAGCGCGACGATGTCGGCTTCTCCCATTCCCGGATCTCCTACTTGAAGCTCGTCACCAGGCCCTGGGTGATCAGGGTCCAGCCGTCGACGAGGACGAAGAGGATGAGCTTCAGCGGCAGGCTGACCATGACCGGCGGCAACATCATCATGCCCATGCTCATGAGCACGGAGGCCACGACCATGTCGATCACCAAAAACGGCAGATAGATCAGGAAACCGATCACGAAGGCGGTCTTCAATTCCGACATGACGAAAGCGGGGATCAGCACCGCGTTGGGGATGTCGTCGACGGTCGCGGGCCGCGGGGTCTTCGCGACCCGGACCATGACCGCCAGTTCGTTCTCGCCGCACTGGCGCAGCATGAAGCTCCGCATGGGCTTCATGGCGCGTTCCAGGCCCTCCTTGTATCCAATCTGCTGGGCCAGGTAGGGCTGCAGCGCCGTGTCGTTGATCTGGGTGATCTGGGGCTGCATCACGAACCACGTGAGAAGGAGCGACAATCCGACGACGATCTGGTTGGGCGGGACGGTCTGCGCTCCGAGGGCCTTCTTGACGAACCCCATCACGACCACGATGCGCGTGAAGGGCGTCATCAGCATGATGATTCCCGGAGCCAGCGAGAGCACGGTCATCAGGAACACGAGCTGCAGCGTGATGGAAGCTTCCTGCGGGCTCCGGGCCTGGTCGATCCCGATGGTCACCTTCGGGAGGACCTGCGCCGAGGCGGGAGCCGAAAGCAGGAAGGCGAGGACGATGAACGGCATCCATCTCGACGGCCGGTTCATCTCGCCACCTCCTTCGCGGACGGTTTCCGGATGCGTTCCATGAAGGTGTCCAGCGTCGCGGAAAATTCTCGCGCGGTGGTGCGGCCCGATCCCGAGTCGGCGAGGATCTCCGCTGCCGACGCCCCGGTGAATTCGGCGATGGGGGCCACCGACGAAGCCGCGAAGGCGACGGCCACGACGCGGTCGTGGACGCGGACCAGGCAGATCTGCCGACCCGGCCCCGCGGGGGTCGTTTCCAGGATGTCGACCAGGGATCCCCTTTGCCCGAAAACCGTTTTCCTTCGCACCCGGTGGAGCACGAAAAGGCCTCCGAAGGCGACCAGGACCAGGAAGGCGAGGCCTGAAACCACCTGGAACATGCCGTGTGCCAGCGATCCCGGGGAAAGCGAAGCGGGGGCGTCCACGGCTCCCGAGGACCCCCCCTTTTCCGCCGCCTGCTGGGCCGCCCGCAACCGCGACGCGGAGATGGAATCCACGGCCACCGCCCGGGTCGAGGCGCTGTCCGACCCGCCGGCGGGCGCGACAACCGCCTGGGAATCGACGAACGGGGGCGTGGCCGAGATCGCGGAAACCAGGATCAGCAGGGGAATCACTTGATCGGCCTCGCCCTCTCCTCCGGAGTCACCAGCGTGGTGATCCGGATGCCGAAGTTCTCCTCGATCACCACCACCTCTCCGCGGGCGATGACCTTGTCGTTGACCACCAGGTCCACCGGTTCCCCGGCCATCCGGTCCAGCTCGATGATGCTCCCGGGCCCGATCTCGAGGATGCGCCTTATGGAAAGCTCGGTCTGGCCGAGTTCGATGACGACTTCGATGGGCACGTCGAGCAGGCGTTGGACGGAGGGATCGCGGGAATCGACCCACGAGGTGGCGGATCCGGTGCCGCTCGCGGGGGCACGCGTCGGCGCCGGGGCGGCGGCCTCGGAGATGCCCTCGGTGAAGTCGTCGGTGCGGGAGAAGTCCGCCTGGCTCGCCCGGTCGCGGTCCAGACCCGAGGCGGTGGCCATCAACTCCTGGGAGATCGTGAGCACGGCGGCATGGATCGGGAAGCCCTGGACGTCCAGATCGACGGGGTAGCAGCACGAGCCGGGCGCGGGAACGCCTTCTCCCACCGAAGCGCGGAACACCAGCCGATGCGACCATCGTTCGGTCTGGCTGGTGGTGAAGGCTCCGGCAAGCTGGCTCCCCAGCTCCTGCAACGCGTCCCGGTGCTCCTCGGTCCAGGTCGCGGCACCGTCGCCCATCACCATCAGGTCGGCGAGGAGGGCGCCCGCCTCGCGGGCGAGGAGCAGGGTGATCTCTCCCTTGCCGCCTTCGGAGAGGGTGAACCGGATCGCCAACGGGAACGCGGCCGACATGCCGGGCAGGCGCTCTCCGGGCGTCATTCCGCAGGCGCGGCCCAGCGCCCCGCGCAGTGTCTGCCGAGCGCACGAGCAGAACACCGCGGTCAGGTCGTCGGCGAAGGATTGGAGTTCAGTCGACATCGCCGACCTCGCGTTCGATCAGGGATGTCACTTGGACGCATTTGCGGCCGTGGATCTGGCCCGGTTTGCAGAGGAATCGGCCCTTTCCTCCCGCGGCCAGGACCAGGTCCGCGCCGTGGGATTTTTCCAGCACCAGGGTGTCGCCTTCCTGCAGGCCGAGGATCTGCCGGAGGGACAGGGCGGTTCGGCCAAGGATGGCCTTGAGTTCCACCGGAGTTCCGGCCAGTTCGCGTTCCACGATCTTCCTGGTGTCCGCGGTGGATCCCCTGTTGCTGGAAATCCAGTTCTCCGCGGAGAGGTTTCCCATCACCGGCTCCAGGAACATGTACGGCATGCACATGCTCATCAGCCCCGAGGTGTGGCGCGAACGGAGTTCGAAGGATATGAGGATGACGGTTTCCGACGCGGGGGCGATCTGCACGAACTGGGGGTTGTTCTCGTAGCTCTCGATCTTGGGATGGAAGATCCCGAGGTACTCCCAGGCCTCCTTGAGGTCCATCAGAAGCCGCTCCACGATCTTGTTCATCACCGAACGCTCGATGTCGGTGAGCTCCCGGTTGTACTGCATCGCCTTGCCGGGGCCGCCGAAGAGCCTGTCGATCATGAAGAACACCAGCGAGGGGTTGATCTCGAAGATGGCGTTGCCCGAAAGGGGCTCCATCTGGAAGATGTAGATGCAGCTCGGGTTCGTGACGCTCATCACGAACTCGTTGTAGGTCAGCTGGTCCACCGAGACCAGCTCCACCTCGATCAGCGTGCGCAGGTAGGAGGTCAAGGTGGTGGACAAAACCCGCGAGAACCCCTCGTGGAGGTTCTGCAGCACCCGCATCTGGTCCTTGGACACCCTGTCGGGACGCCGGAAGTCGTAGAGGCTCACCTTCTTGTCGTCCGTCTGTCTGGCCGCGCGCTCGGCGCGGGCGGCCGACCCGGACAACAGCGAACTGGAGGAGGCCATGGTCGTCGCGGGCGGGGGCGGGGCGGAAGCCCCCACCGAGGCCAGCAGGGCGTCGATCTCTTCCTGGGACAGGATGTCGCCCACGGCCGTCTCCTACTGCACCAGCCACTCGGTGACCAGCACCGCGTGGATCTGGATCTTGTCGGGCTTGAGCATCTGGTTGATCTCCGAACCCATCTGCATCGCCAAGGTGTCCTGGGCCTTGGGGTCGCTCACCTGCTGGAAGGACGCGGACGAAAGGATCCGGTTCACCGTGGCCTCCACCCGCATCATCTGGGGCTCGATGTCCTTGGGGAAGTCCTTGTACTTGTCCCCGTCGTATTCCAGGCACAAGGACGCCTTGAGGTAGCGCTTGGCCTCGGTGCCGGCGATGGTCACCGTCTTGGAAAGCGGCTTTTCCATGCACTGGAGGTTCTGCGGCTGCTTGCCGGGCCGGGAATCGCCGCCGCCGGAGGAGTCGTCGTCGGATTTGGCCTGCGAGGCCTTTCCGGCCCCGTGGTCGGAGATCCCCAGGAACCGCACGACCCCGAAGGCCAGTCCCGCCTGGAGGACCAGCACGACGGCCACGGCACCCAGCATGGGACCCATTTTCCGTCCCGCGCGGGGCTTCGCGGCCTCGGCCGGTTCGTCCTTCTTCTCTTCCTTGGGGGCAGCCGACATGTCTTGTCTCCTCGTGTCCGGAGATTGTCGCACTCACGAGCGAGGAAATCAACCGCCCATCGTGTTCAGCGTCTGCAGCATCTGGTCGGAGGTGGTGATCACCTTCGCGTTGGCCGAATACGCCTGCTGGGTGGTGATCATTTCCGTCAATTGCGCGGCCAGATCCACGTTGGATCCCTCCAGCGATCCCGACGCGATCGTGGAGGTGCTCTGGCTGCCGGGCCGGCCGTAGACGGGCTCGCCCGAATTGGGAGACTGCCCGTAGACGGAATTCGACTCCTTGGTCAGGCCTTCCGGATTGGTGAAGTCGGCCACCTCCACCTGGGCCAGCGACTGGGTGACGCCGTTGGAGAACTGGCCGGTGATGATGCCGTCGGTCCCGATGGAGATGCTCTGGAGCGATCCCATGGTGTGTCCGTCCTGGTTGGTGGCCGCCGCGGTGCTCGCCGCGTCGAACTGGGTGAGGCCCGTGAACTGTCCCGAACTGCCGGGGTTCAGCTCGATCGCCATGGGCACGGCGCCATCCTTGGGGTCGATCGTCAGCTTTCCGGCGTTGTCGTCGAAGGTGAACGACGAAACCGTGCCGTCGGCGCCGAACGTGATCTTGCCGGAACCGCCCGAGTCGACCTGTTCGGTGCCGGCGGTGGCGGCCTTCCAGTACCACTGGTTCGCGACCTGGGACTTGGTGAAGGTCACGGATATGTTGTGCGGGGCCCCGTTCGCGTCGTAGGCGGTGATGGAAGTGGTCACGGATCCCGCGTCGGTGGCGGCCTGCTGCTGGGTGAAGCCGAGATTGGCGTTGAAATTGGCCGGGGCCGCGGAGGCCGCCGGATTCGGATCGGTGGCCTGGATGGACAGGTTGGAGAGGGCGAAGGAGGTTCCCGGAAGGCCTCGGACCACGATCACGCCTTCGGGCATGTTGTCGGCCGAACCGGGAGCGTTCAGGGACACGGTGGGATTGTTCTCCAGGGTGCCGTCCGTCTGGGGCAGCTTGAACTGGTTCTGGATGGAGGTGAGCAGATCGCCCATCGTGGTGGTCCCGGCGGTGTAGGCCAGACTCCCCTGCGTGGTCGCGGCACCGCCCACCGAACCGGAGATGTTGATGGTGTCGCCGGTGGCCAGGCCCAAGGCGGCGCCGTTGCTGTTCACCACGTTGGACAGGAGATCGGAGGCGGCTGCGGGGCGCAGGAAGGCTTCCGTGGACCTGGTCGCCCCGGTCGCGATGGTGGAAGGGAAGGAGAACGCGTTGGCCACCAGGGAATCCGAGGTCGGGCGCACGCTGGAAACCTGGAGCTGCGAGACGGCGGTCGCTCCGGCGGTGATCTGCAGCTGGCCCGTCGCCGCATTCACCGAAACGGTGGTGCCCGCCGATCCCGCCGTGGTGCTCAGGAAGGTCTGCAACGAGGCGGCGAGCTGGTTGAGGGTCGTGCCCGCGACCACCGGGAAGCTGGCGGTGACGGTATTCCCCGTGCCGACGTTCTGCGCGGAAAAGGTCAGGTTGTCGGTGGCCTGGATCAAGAGCGGTTGGCCCTGCGCGTTGGAGAGGCTGGTCAGGGCCATCGTGCCGTCGGTGGGCGCCAGGAACCTGTTGCTGGTCGTGACCGTCCCGTTCGCGGCGCTGTTGGAGTCCAGGTTCCTCGAAAAGTCGATCTTCGTGGTGGCCTTGGCCGGCGCCTGGGTGTTGTAGGGGATGGTGAGATCCGTGGGTACCGCGGTGGCGGGAATGACACCGTTGCCGTCGGCGTCGTACCCCTGCAGGATGAGTCCGCTGCCGGGCATGACCAGATGGCCGTTGGCGTCCAGCGAGAACGATCCATCCCGGGTGAAGCTGTTTTCCGGGCCATTGGCGACCACGAAGAACGCCGAGCCTTGGATGGCCAGATCCGTGGTGTTTCCCGTGGTCTGGAGATTGCCCTGGCCGAACTGGGTGTCGATGCTTCCGATCCCGACGCCAAGGCCCATCTGCAGAGGGTTGGTCCCGCCGAGACCGCTTGCCATGGCACCCGGAGCGGTGGCTCCGTTCAGCGTCTGGGAAAGGGCGTCCTGGAAGGTGATGCGGCTCGCCTTGTATCCCGTCGTGCTGACGTTCGAGATGTTGTTGCCGATCACGTTCATTTCCGATTGGAGGCTGCTCAGGCCGGAAATGCCTGAATTCAGTGACTGCATCATGGCTTGGATCCTTTGCGAGCGGTGGTCAGGAAACGGTGTAGAGGGTGGAGAGGGACCAGGCGTTGTTCCCCGAAAGCAGGACCGGTTGGCCGCTGGAGTCGAACCCGGTGCCGTCGATGGCCACCTGCTTGTAGGCGGCGCCTTGCTGGGTGGTCCCGTCGGCACCGACCAGTTGCAGCGTGTAGGTGCCCGCGGGGGCCTGGGCGCCGGTGCTGGTCAGGCCGTTCCACTGGTAGGATCCGGTGTAGGACCCGGAACCGTCCGAGGTCAGGATGGGCGAGCCGTCGGCGTTCTGCCCGGAGGCGGAGAAGGTGTCCACCACGTTGCCCGAGGAATCGAGGATCTCGCCCTTGGCCACGCTGGAGGTCGCGTCGAAGGTCCACGACGCCCCCGAAGAGGAGTCCGCGAGCGTCGCCGACGGATCGCGCAGTTTCACCGTGTGTCCGATCAGGGCGATGGCTTCGCTCGCGGCCGCGCTGTTGGCCGATCCCGACGCGTTGGCGGCGGAGGCGGCGACCTGGACCAGGTCCGAAAGGTGGTAGGTCCCCGAAGCCGTCTGCAGGGTGGTGCCGTTGGCGTCCTGACCGACGCCGGTGACCGAGCCGGTCGTGTAGGCGTATCCTGTCGAGGCTCCGCTGGCGGAATCCTGCACGGAGAGGGTGTAGGTTCCCGCCGCCACCGTCGCGCCGGTGTCGTCCTTCCCGTTCCAGGTCACGGTTCCGTTCCCGCTGGAATCGAGGATGCTCGATCCGTCCGGGTTCGTCCCGTCCAAGGGCAGGGTGCGCACGGTCTTCCCGGTGGAATCCTGGATCGCGAGCACGGATCCCGCGGTGGCCTGGAGCTGGATGGAAGCCGTCTGGCCCGATGCCGGTGCGGCGATCGATGCCTGCTTGAATTCGACGCTCTGTCCCAGGAGCGAGACGGCGGAACCCATGGCCGTGGAGTTTGCGGCGGCGGTCTGCGCGGTGGTCGCGTCCGTGAGCGTGGTGCCCAGCGACTGGATGGAGGTCTGGATGTTCTGCAGGGATTCCAGCGAAGTGAATTGCGCGATCTGCGCCGCCATCTGCTGGTCGTCGGCGGGGTTCGAGGGATCCTGGTTCTGCAGCTGCGTAATCATCAGCTGCATGAAGTCGCTCTCGTTCAGGCTCGAGCTTCCGGTGGCGGTCGAGCTCGTCGAACTCGTCGAACCCGACGTGCCTGCGGTCGACGACGTCGAACTCGACTTCTGCAAGCTCTGCACGTAGTTCGGGATGTTGAGGGAAGGCGCGACTGGTGTGGTCGTTGCGGTCATGTTCAGCTCCAGATGTCGAAGGTGTTGAGTCCATTGCGTCGACCGGTGTCGACCCCCAGCGCGAGCGGCAGCGCGACCAGGACATCCTCGTCGCTGGTTCCGCCTCCACGGCCGGTCCGTCGGCCTCCGTCGCCGTTCGCGTCTTCCCTGCCGTCGGCGCCGAAGCCCGTGGAGCCCGCGTCCTTCTGGCCGATGGATACGGACATCTTTTCCAGGTCCATGCCGTGCTTGACGAGCGCGTCGCGCAACTGGGGCATGGAATCGAGCATCGCCTGGCGGACCGGTTCGTTCTCCACCACGATGTGGGCGTGGACCTTGTCGTTGTCGGTCATGCGAAGGGAGAGCCTGACCTCGCCGAGTTCCTCCGGCCAAAGCCGCAAGGACAATTCCCGGCTCCCGGACGAGAGCTGGACCTGGACCTTTTCCAGGATCTGCCGCCCGATGAATTCGCTGGCGGGACCCCCCGGCGGGAGCTGCTTGGCCAGGACTTCCGACGTCGCGGCCTGGGAGTCCCTGGGGCTGGTGTCCTGCTGGAGCCCTTGGAGAACCTGGAGCGCCGGGTCGGTGGTGGACGCCTGCGGGGTCGCCGGAGTCGGCAGCACCTTGGCGGGCGCCGCGACCGCCGATGGAAGCGAGACGGTCGTGGTTTGTCCGGATGCGGAGTCGGCGGGGACGGAAGGCGGGACCTGGGAGGCGGCGCTCGGGACGGGAGTCGTCGCTGCCTGGACCGCTGCCGCCGTCGGGCCTGCGAGAGCGGTCGAAATGGATTTCGGAGCCGGGCTTTGGGCACCGGGATCCAGCTGCGCCGGGGGATTGGTGGCGGCATGGAGCTGGGCCTGGGCCGATTCCAGGAGCTGGAGGTACCCCGCGGGCAATTTTACCGTCTTCTGGCCGCCGACGGCGGTGCTCGCGCTGGTCGGCGTTCCGTCCAGGTCGTCCAGCGGCCAGGTGCGGGGCAGGAGGAGGGCGGCGCAATCGGCGAGCTTGGAGGGATCCGTGCCCTTCTGCAGGTTGCGGCTCGCGAATTCCAACGCCGAATCCAGCTGGCGAAGGTCCATGGGACTCAATTGGGCGATGTCTTCGGGACGCACCTGGAAACCCAACCCCTGCAGGAGGGAGGCGATGTTCGCGCAGAGGGTCGGGTCCAACGGAGCCGGGGAAGACGTCTCCTGTTCCTGCGGCGATGTCTTGGAGACCTCGCCGGAAGTGCTGGTGACGGAAGCCTTGACCAGGAGCGCCGATACCGAAGTGCTACCCGCTTGCGACAAGGGGGTGGCGGACAGCAACATGTCCAGGACCTGGAGGAATCCCACCGTCGACGGCGCCTGTCCGGATGCGGCCGGGGATGCTCCCGCGGTCGAAGTGCCGCCGAGCGCCTGGGCGATGCCCGAAGCCTGGGCCGGAGAGGAACTCTGCGCCTGGCCGTTGGCCGGAGCGGTCAAGAGCTGGAGGAGCGACGTGCTCATGGTTTCGTCTCCGTCTTCGCGGAAGGCGCCGGCGTGGCACCGGTCGCGGTCCCCTTCTTCGCATCCTTGGAGGTGTCGGCGGCCGCATCCTTGGGCCGCACGGGTTCCGCACCGGTCGCGGTGGGACTGTTCGCCGTGGATCTCGAAGCGCCGGCGAGCAGTTGGGACACCCGAGCCGCCCGTTGCACATCCAGCTTGCCCATGGCGGCGAGGATCTTGGCCCGAGGTCGGTCGTCGGGGATCTTGCGCAGGATGGCGGTCACCAGGATGTCGTCCAGGGCGGTGAGGATCTTGGCCGCCTGGTCCGGTTTCATGCCGGAGAACGTCCCTGCCAGGACGGTGGTGCGCGCGGATTCCAGGGAATCGCCCTTGCCCAGGATGGATTCCAGCCGCAGGCGCTCGGCGCGGATGGTGTCCCGGATCCGGGCGTCGTCCTCCCGGAGCATCTGCACACGGGAAGCTTCCTGCATCGCCTCCGCTTCGCGGCGGTCCAGGTCCGCGGCCCGCAGGAGCATGGCCGAATCCGTCATTCCCATGCGGGAAGTGTCCGTCGAGGTGCGGGTGGCACCCGGGATGTCCTCGGGGCGTTCCAACAAACGAGCGCGGGCGGCGGGGTCCTGCGCCTCGGTCCCGAAGACGAGGCGGACGTTGCCGGTCCACAGGAGCACTCCCAGCAGGACCACGGGAAAGCTCACCACGGCAAGCGCCACCAGGGCGATGATGTCTTTGATCTTCAACACGATGAACGCAGCTCTCGCAAGCCACGGGCCAAGCAATCGGGACGCCCCGAACCGGCCCGTTCCGGCCGGGTGCAGGGCAAGCTTTGCCCGCCCTTGCCCACCTCGGAGGGAAGGAACTACTCTGGGCCAAGGATGATGGATCTTCCCGAGAACGCCGCCCGCCGAATCGTCCGACTGGCGTTGGAGGAGGACATCGGGATCGGGGATCTCACCTGCCGACTCGTTTTGCCGCCCGGCCACCGCAGCCGGGCCCGGGTGGTCGCCAAGCAATCGGGAACGCTCTGCGGGGTGTCCTTGGCGCCGCTGGTCTTCTCGGAATTGGATGCCGTGGACCCGGATGCCGGCGCCTCGGAGGTCGAACTGGTGCTTCTGCGGGAAGACGGATCCGACGTGGCGGTGGGCGACGAGTTGCTTCACCTGGAAGGCCCCACCCGGGCCATCCTGGAAGGGGAGCGGGTCCTCCTCAATTTCGCACAGCATCTTTCCGGGGTCGCCACCCAGGCTCGGATCCACCAGGACGCCGCGGGACCCTCGTGCCGGGTGCTGGATACCCGCAAGACATCTCCCGGCCAGCGCGAACTGGAGAAATGGGCCATCCGCGTGGGCGGAGGCTCCAACCACCGGATGGGCCTCTGGGATGCGGTGCTGGTGAAGGAGAACCACGCCCAGGCGGCGGGAGGGGTGCGACCGGCCGCCCTGCGGGCGCTGGGTTCGATGCCGGCAGGCGCGGACGTGATCGTGGAAGTCCGTTCCCTGGAGGAGTTCGCCACCCTCCTGGACCTGCCCCTGACCCGGGTGCTGCTCGACAATTTCCGACCAGACGACGTGGCCCGGGCCGCCGCCCTGCGCGACGACGGCGGGGCATCCTTCGGCCTGGAGGTGTCGGGAGGGATCCGGCTGGAATCCCTGGAAGCCTACGCCACCGCCGGCGCCGATTTCGCTTCCGTGGGCGCGCTGACCCATTCCGCGCCTCCATTGGACCTTTCGCTGCTCCTGGAGGGGACATGACGGGCACGCAACGCTCCTTCGCCGGCTTCGGCGTCGCGGGGAACTTCGCCGGCCATCTGGAACAGGCGGGCGAGATCCGCGATTTCGCCGCCTTGAAGACCTCGGGAGAGGGACCCAAGGGGATCTTCCCGTTCCACCTCCCGATCCCGGGACATTTCCTTTCCACGAACCCCATCTCCTCCTCCCTGCTCGCCCTCCCCGACGGGGCGCAGGTCCAGGGGGAGCCGGAAGTCGCGCTGTTCGCCGACCTCTCCTGGGACGCGTCGGGCCGGGTCCGCATCCGGCCCACGGCCTTCGCCGCCTTCGACGACGCCTCCATCCGCCGCGAGGGCGCCGCCAAGATCAGCCACAAGAAGAACTGGGGACCGGGATCCAAGGGCCTGTCCGACCACCGCATCGCCCTGCCCGAAGGTCTCGCGGACGGATGCCCCCTGGACCGGTTCCGCATCGCGTCGTTCCTGGGCCGGGACGGATCCTGGCAGGCCTACGGACAGGACAGCCCGGTTCGGGGCTACACCCTCTACGGTCCCGCGCTGGTGGAATGGATGGAACAAAAATTGTCCATCCAGGCCGACGAGGGCCCCTTGGAGGATCTTCCCTCCCTGCTTTCGGCCGCCGGACGTCCCGATCGGGCGGTGATCTCGATCGGCGCCACGCGCTACACCCCGCTCGGCGAATCCACCTTCCTGGAGGAGGACGACCGGTTCGCGGTGGCGGTCTACGACCCTGAACTGGTTTCCGCCTCGGAGCTTCCGGGCCTCGCCGAGGATCCCGCGGCGCGCGAAGGCCTGAGCCTCCTGGTGCGCGAAGTCCGCCGGATTTGAGGCCGACGGTGGACTTCCCCGTCCTCGGCCAGTAGCTTGGCTTCCGTGGGCAACGATCGCGATGTGGTGGTGGTGGGTGCCGGCATCGCCGGTCTGTCCGTGGCCCGCGAACTGGGCCTGCGGGGCTGGCGCCCGTTGGTGCTGGAAAGGGACCGGGCCGGTTCCCACGCCTCGGCGGCCGCCGCGGGAATCCTGGTCTCCCGCGGGACGGTGCGTTCCCGGGCGCCCGGTCGCATGTTCTACGCGCGGTCCCTCGAGGCCTATCCGGAATGGGTCGCGGCGCTTTCCCGCGAGTCCTCGCTCCCGGTGGGACTGGACGAAGGCGACGACTGGTGCTTCTTCTGCCACGGGGGCCGTGCAGACAGATTCCGTTACAGACTGGAAACGGAATCCGACCCCTCGCGATGGGAGGAGGCGGAGACGGCGCCGCCCGCCCTGGCGGGGCTCCTGCGCGACCGTCCCTGGAGGATCTTCCGGTTTCCCGGGGAGAGATGGATCCGCCCCGCCGAACTCATGGCGGCCTTGCTGGAATCGGTGCGGCTCTCGGGGACCAGGGTCCTGGAGCATTCCGGCCCGGTGCGGCTGGAACGCGGCGGCGAGGGTTGGACCGCGACCTGCGCCCACGGAGCGTTCCGCGCGTCCAACGCTGTCGTAGCCGCCGGTCCGTGGACGGATTCCGTCCTGGAGTCCGCGGGTTGGAAGGCCAACCTGGTTCCGGTGCGGGGCCAGCTCGCGAGGATTCCCGCCCTCCACGGCCTGCCGTCCATGGTTCACCTGGAGGACGTCTTCTACGTGGTGCCCCGGGGCGAGTGGTCGGTGGTGGGCGCCACCATGGAGCACGGGGTCTTCGCCGAGAACACCACCCCGGAAGGCATCGCGGATCTCCAGACCCGCCTTCGCCAGCTCCTTCCCGGGCTCGATCTCTCCACAGCGGTGGAATCGTGGGCCGGAATCCGTCCGCGCACCCGCGACAGGGTTCCCCACGTGGGCAGGTTGGAACCGGGGTTGCACGTGGCCTCGGGCCACTACCGGTCGGGGATCTCCATGGCGCCGCGAACCGGTGCGGTGATCGCCGACCTCCTGGACGGCACGGCCCTGGAGCCCGATGCCCTGGATCTGGATCCGTTGCGCCCCCACGGGGGTTGGAGGAGGACATGATGCTTGGATTTTCGGGGATCTGGGGGGCATTGGCCGTGGGCTTCGGCGCCTTCGGCGCCCATGCCCTCCGTTCGCGGCTTCCGCCGGAACTGATGGCGGTCTGGGCCACGGGGGCCCAATACCACCTGGTCCATGCCGCGGTCCTTCTCGCGCTGGCCTTGGCCGATCGGGCGGGCGTACCTTCGCTGCGTCCGGCCTATCGCCTGCTCGCGACAGGTTCCGTCCTCTTCTCCGGCTCCCTCTACGCCTTGGCCCTGTCGGGAATCCGCGCGTTCGGCGCCGCGACGCCCGTGGGAGGTGTGCTGCTGCTTTCCGGCTGGCTCGCGCTCTGTTGTGCCGGGACCTTCCGGCGCGGCGGGAGTCCAAGTCCGAAGCGGAGCAGGTCTCCGGAATAGATGGCGCTGGGCAGGACTTCGCATTCGGCCCAGCACCCCGGGCATTTTTCCACCCACTCGCGCGCTTCCCGGAAGCCCGGGCTCGACGACATCCCGGAAAGGTCCTGGCGGGAGAGATTTCCCACCCGCGCCGGATTGAATTGGCAGACGGGCACGGAGCCGTCGGGCAAAAGCCGCAGGTGCCGGCCGAGGGCGGCGCAGGGTGGAGCGGTCGCGGCCACCTTGCCCAGCCGCTGTGCCAGACCCTTGCGGTAGTACGCCTTGGCCAGGCGCACCTCGGGGCTTGCCCTGGACTCGAGTCTTTCCATGGCGGACAGCAGCCGTTCCTCCGCGGCGGGACCAAGCTTCGCCAGCGGCGTGAAGTTCCCGATCTGCCCGCGGGAGCTCTCCTCCGTCCAATCCTCGCTGTAGGTGCCGGAAGCCTCGTAGGCGAGCACGACCTGGTGTTCCACGCCCATGTCTTCCAGCAGCAGGGAAAGGGGAAGGATGTCCGCGATTCCCGACTCCTCCACGATGGTCTGGTTCACGGACAACCGGATGTTGCCCGACTTGCGGAGCGCGGAAACCGCCCCCAAGGTGTCCAGCACGTTCCGGTACGCCCCCTTGTGTCCTCGGATGCGGTCGTGGTTTTCCTCGCACCCGTCCAGGGACACCAGCAGGTGGAGCGGCACGGCGGGGTCGCGTTTGCGGCAGTATTCCACGATGGGGCCGGTCAGGAATCCGTTGGTGGTGATGTGCAAGGCCAGGGGACGCAGGATCCGCTGCGCGGATGTCGCGATGCGCGCGAAGTCGGAGCGCACGAAGGGCTCCCCTCCCGTGAGCCGCACCGCGTCCAGTTTCGGGAGCTTGTGGTACACGGCTTCGATGGCGGAGGCGTCCAGGTCGGAGCGGCCATCGCGCTTCCAGGAATCGCACATCTGGCAGCGGGCGTTGCACCGGAAGGTCACGATATGGGTCAGAAGCCGAGGGCGCTGCACGCCCCGGGCCATTTCGAGGGCCAGCGAACCGGCCCTTCGGGCGAGTCGCACGGAGGTGTTTGGAATGGACATGGGTGCCAATATGCCCGGTCCGGGGGATCCAGCCCAGGGCCGATGGCGTTTTGTCACGGTTTTGAAAAATGATCCCCCGTTCGCGCGATCCGGTGGCTGCATGTTGCGCCACAGAGTATCATATGCCGCCAGATGCGATGCGCCTCCAAACAGTTGGCCGTGGTCAACCTCTGCAAGCGAGGGCGACGGTCCAGACTCCTGCTGGGTCTCTTCGGACTGCTGGTCGCCGGTTCGACGGGCGGATGGATGATGTGGGCCGACGTGGATCCGCTCTGGAGATGGATTCTCCTGTTTCCCCTGTTCGGGAGCTTCCTCTGCATCCTCGAGGCCTGGACCAGCACTTGCGTGGTCCTGGCGGCATTGGGGGCCTGGGACCTGGGTTGCGGCACCCAGCGCGTCCCCGACCAGGGACTGGAGACCGCCTTGCGGTGCCGGTCGCTGAAGCTGATGGGGGTCTCGTTTCTCCTCTCCCTGTTGCTCACGAGCATCGCCGTCTGCACCTCCTCCCGTTAGGCCATGGCCCGTGGCATCCCAGGCATGGAACTGAGGACGGAACCGCTCCAGGGGGGATCGGGCGAATCCCACATGCGACGAGACGAGGAGGTCTTCCTTTCGATGGAGGCCGCTCCCTCCGGAGCTTCTCCGGAATCCCGATTTCCATCGCTGCGACTCTACCTGTGGGACCAACCCACCGTGAGCCTCGGACGCGGACAGACCCCGGAAGTCGCACTTTCTCCCCGCTGGGATGCATGGCGGAAGGAGCCCTCGTCCGACCCCGATGGACCGGTCGCGGTGGTGAAGCGTCCCACGGGCGGCCGCGCGGTGTGGCATCAGGACGAACTCACCTATTCGGTGGTCTTCCCTCTGGACCACCCCGTGTTCCAGGACGGGCATCGCGGCCCGGAGGAGTTTTTCGGGGCCTGGCTGTTGGAGTCCGGACGCCGGGCGGGGATCCAAGACCTGAGTCTGGAGCGCGGAGGTTCCAGCCGAGACCCCCTGGGACTTGGACCGGCGCCCTGTTTCGCTTCCACCAGTCGACACGAGCTCAAATGGCGGGGGATGAAGTGGGTGGGATCCGCCCGCCGGTTGGGGAAGATGTCGTTGCTTCAGCACGGCTCCATCCGGCTGGGGCCCGGGGGAGACCGGTTGGAAGCTTGGCTGACCGGAGTTCGGCCCCGGGACGATCGGCCCTGGCAAATCCTCCCCGCACCCAAAGTGCTGGCCTCCCATCTCGCCGATACCCTCCTGGATTGGATCCGAGCCAACGGATCCCCGGTGGGGTGATCCAGGCAATTCACCCGAACCATCGGGCGGAATTCCCGATAAAATCAGTATCTAGTGAGTAAATGAGGAAGGATTACCGGATCTTGAAGGTGGGCATGGACTTCGCTTGGGTGGTCGCACAGAATGAGACAGATCGTCTCTTCCGTATCCTACCATCGAAAGGTGTTCCCATGAAGAAGCTCGCCATCCTTGCCACCGCCGCTTTCCTGTTCGTTGCTTGCGACAACAAGCCCAAGGACACCGCGACCAAGGACACCACCGCCGTCGTCGTCGACACCACCAAGAAGGTCGACACCACCAAGAAGGATTCCACCAAGGTGGACTCCACCAAGAAGGACACCTCCAAGGCGAAGAAGATGTAATTCCGCTCCTTCCCGCACTTTGGGAAGGTTCGAGAGTTCGACCCCGGTCCATCGCGGACCGGGGTTTTTTCGTATCCGGAACATTTGGGCTAAAGTTCGGGTTCCCATCTGCCTATACCTTGATCACCGGGCTTAGGTCCGGGCCTCCGAACAGGGTGGAGGGTGTGATCCAAGAGTCTTCCGGAATCCCGGGGACTCGTGATTCGCACGACCTGTTCGAAATTCAGGGGGAACGCCAATGCTCATCAACGACAACACTTCCGCCCTCGGGATCCAAAACTCGATGCAGACCAACCTGACCAAGCTCAGGTCGTCGCTCCTGAAGCTCGCCACGGGCCTGAACATCAATTCGGCCGCCGACGATCCCGCCGGGCTGGCCACGGCCGAGGCCTTGAGCGCGCAGATCCGCGGCAGCCAACAGGCGCAGAACAACTCCAACGACGCAGCCGCCATGCTCCAGATCGCGGACTCCGGCGGCCAGCAGATGTCCGACACCCTGCAGCGGATGCGGGACCTGGCCACCCAGGCGGCGAACGGGACCTACAACAGCACCGATCGCGCCGCGATCCAGCAGGAATACTCCGCCCTGGCCTCCGAGGTGTCGGACATCTCGCAATCGACCACCTACAACGGGATTCCACTGCTATCGGGCAAGCAGGGGTTCAGCTTCCAGGTCGGGGATGGCTCTCCGGGATCGGTGGTCAACGTCTCCACCGGGAGCCTCTCCTCCACGCTTTCGCTGGGCAACGTCTCCACGCAGTCCGGCGCCCAAGGGGCCTTGTCCACCCTCGATGCGGCCCTTCAATCGGTTTCGGCCCTGCGCTCGGGTCTGGGATCCTCCATGAACCAGCTCTCCAGCGCCTCCAGCAACCTGGGATCCTTCGTCGTGAACGCCGCCGGCGCGGAATCGGACATCATGGACACGAACTACGCCCAGCAGAGCACCCAGCTCTCCGTCAACCAGATCCTGAACCAGTCCTCCACGGCCATGTTGGCCCAGGCGAACATGCTCCCCCAAGGAGTCATGGCTCTGCTGTAGAGGCCTTCCCGAAGAATCCGAGCAGGAGCAGGCCGGGGACGCAGGCGACCACCGTCCAGAGGTAGAAGCCGGACCAGCCCAGACGGACCGAAAGCCATCCCCAAGGCGAGGTGAGGATGTCCCTGGAGAAAGCCATCAGGCTCGAGAGCAGGGCGAACTGGGTGGCGGAGTAGCGCGGATCGCACTCGCCGATCATCCAGGCGACCAGCGCCGCCGATCCCATGCCCACGAAGAAGTTCTCCGAGATCACCGACGCGGCCATCAGCGGCGGATCGCGTCCGTGCAGGGCCAGGAGCCAGAACAGGATCCCGCACGCTCCCTGCAAGGTTCCGAAGGCCCAAAGCGCTCCGCGCACGGAAAGGCGGGACATGGCGATCCCGCCGGCGGCCGTTCCGGCGATGGAGGCGCCCAGACCCGCTCCTCCCAGCACCTGTCCGACCTCGGCGTTGGAGTATCCCAGGGCCAGCAGGAAGGGCGTGGACGAAGCGCTCACCAGGTAGACACCCCACTTGAACAGCGCGATGAAGGCGAGGGCGGCGGCGGCCCGGACCCAGCCGCGGGCGCGGACGAAGGCGGAGAAAGGCTTCACCACGGCGTCCGCGAGGCTTTTGGGCGAGGCGACGGACTGCACGGGCTCGGGAGCCAGGAAGGTCGCCAGGGCGAGGCTCCCCTGGAACAGGGCGAGGAGCAGGTAGACCGACCTCCATCCCAGGCGATCGGCCCAGATCAGGGCCAGCGCTCCGGTCACCAGAAGGGCGATCCTGTACCCCAGGACGGCCGTGGAGGCTCCCGACCCGCGTTCGGCCTCGGGGAGGACGTCCACGCGCCAAGCCTCGAAGGCGATGTCCTGGCTGGCCGACAGGAAGGCGACCAGCACCGTCGCCAGGGCCAGGGGTCGCAGCGACTGGCGGGGATCCGCGAAGGCCATGGCGGCCACGGCCACGGCCAGCAGGATTTGGCAGACGAGGATCCAGCCGCGGCGGCGCCCCAGGAATGGCGGACGGAATCTGTCCAGCAGGGGCGCCCAGAGGAATTTCATGCTGTAGGGCAGGCTCGCCAGCGAAAACAGTCCGATGGATTTCAGATCCACCTTGCTGGTGGACATCCAGGCCTGGAGGGTCTTGGAGGTGAGGTAGAGGGGAAGACCGGAACTGAAGCCCAGGAACAGGAGCGACAGGAACCGTCGCGATCTCACCAGAGTCTCCTCGGCTCGGGAAGCAGGCCCAGGCGGCGCAGCGGTTGGTCGATGATCGCCCACTCGTCCAGACCGGTGTTCACCCCGAATTCCACCCGGGTGGCTCCGGTGGGCGCTCCGAAGATCCGCACATCCGCTTGGTGGAGTCCGCCCGGGTTGTCCAGGGCCCTGGAAAAGGCCAGGGAAAGGTGGAAGGGGTAGGCGCTGTGGATGCGACCGGAAAGTCGGGTCTCCCAGGTGACGGATCGCGAATAGTCCCATGCCTGCGAACGCAGGGACCGGTCGGGGTCGTACCAGTCCCCTTTCCAGGCGCGACCGGCTTGGGCGGAAGCCCCGGCGCTCCAGTCGTCGAAGAACCAGATCCAGCCGCCGCCGCGGATGTGCACCAGTGGAAAGCGCGTCGCCATGCGGAAGTACGCCGTGTGGGTGCCTTGGAAGGTGCGGGTCTCGGTCTGTCCGGGCACGAAGTCCGGATAGCCCGGAACGGAGAGCCCCTCCAGGTAGAAGTCGCTCAACGTGTCCACCTGGCTCTGCCAGTTCAGGATCCCGGCGACCTGGGCGTCGAACTCGAAGGTCTGGTCGTCCCACAGCGGATTGGGGACGGCTTCGCGGATGTCGGCGGAGACCCGGTCGACCGTGCTGGAGACGGTGCGGGCGGTGACGGCTCCGTTGGCCTCCTGGATGAAGGTGGAATCGAAGGTCCCGGATCGCTGCAGGTCGGAGAATTCCGAAGAGGCCTGGATGCGCGCGAAGGTGCCGCGCTGGTCGGCGAGCTTGTCCAGCCCCTGCTCCTGCTGGCTCAGGTAGGTCCAGAAGAAGGTCGGGGCCAGGGCCGAGTAGGCGCTGAAGCGGAAATCGCTGTCGTAGAGGTCGAAGTCGTAGCCCGTCCAGGAAAGTTCGGCGTGGAGCTTCTGGTTCTGGGTGAGCGAATACCGCGCGCCCGCCACCACGGACGACACCTGCATGGCCCAGGGCTGGGTGATCATCTTGCGTCCGCTCCCGGTGTCCGCCTCGGTGCTGGAGGTGTCCTGCCCGCGCAGATTCTGCCACGAGGCCTCCGTGTAGAGGGTCGGCCACCAGGAGCGGTTTTCCCATCCCACCAGGAAGACCTTCTCCTGGCGCGGATTCATGAGGTTGGGCTGGTCCAGGCCCAGGTAGTCGAACCCGTTGCCCAGGTCCAACAGGCCCAGGAACACCAGGCTGTTCACGCGGGCGGGATCCAGGACCTGGGCACGGGCCCCCGCCATGGCCTTCCACTGCGAGCCCTCGTACCCGAAGAGCGGAGGCGTGCGCTGGGCGTAGAGGATGGGCGAAAGGAGGGCGCGGTCCGGGATGGACGAATAGGGTTGCTCGCGGCTGGAAAGGTCCCAGGTCTCCTGGACGGGCGCGGTGTCCGCCGGAGCCTCCGACGTCGCCGGGTTCCTGGGTGGGAAGGGGTGGAGCGTGTCCAGGATCTGCAGGGAATATCCGTCGGTGCCCCAGTCGACGAATGCCATGCGCCTCCCGTCCGGGGAAGGGGCTGGCTGGAAGGCTCCGCCCTTGACGGAGGTGAGCTGTTCCACCTTCCCGTTGGACAGATCCTGACGGTACAGGTCGAAGATGCCGGTGCGGTCCGAAGAGAGGTAGAGCCATTTTCCGTCCGGAGAGAACGCGGGGTCGCGCCACTCGGACAGGGAATCGCCGGCGCGCGCGATCAGGTGCCCGGCGCGGTCCACGAGGTCCACCCTGCGGAGCGTCCCGTCGAAGCGGTCGACGGCGAGGGTCCTGCCGTCGGGAGCCCACCGGACCGCGAAGACCGGCTGGTTGGGCTCCCTCCCGGAGGCGTCCGGGAGGGGGTACAGCACCCGGCCCGCTCCCGATCCGTCGGAAGGCAGGATCTGCACGTGGAACGCCATCCGGTCGCGGACCACCACGGCCATGCTGTCTCCTTGGACGGCCGGACAGAAGGCGTGCATGGCATGGGTCAGCCTCTTCTGCTCCGGCTTGGGGTCGGCGGTGAACCGGGTGGAGTCCTTGCGTTCGGGGTGCAGGACCGCGGTGTAGATGTCCAGGACGGGCCGTCCCCGCGAATCGTCTTCCCGCCCGGAATGGAACCACACCTTGCGGGAGGCGGTGTCCACGGAAAACGGCGAGCGGATGACGGGCGCCACGACCCAGCTTCGGTCGGCGGTGTCGCGGGGGTGGAGGTCGTAGGCCCAGAGCGAATTGATCTGGAAGTCCGACCCCCGGTTGGAGGAGAACAGGATCAGGGTGTCGTTCCACCACAGCGGCGAACGGCAGTTGAATGCGTTCCCGAACAATTTCCGTCCCTCCACCAGCGGGGAGGCCGCCTGGATTTCCCGGCGCGCCAGGGCCTTGGACGAATCCCGCCACTCGGACCAGAGGACCCGGATGTCCTGTCCGGTGAGGCTTTTCCAGGCCGCGTCCGGAGTCTGGACGGGCCACTTGGAGAGGGCCTTCCACCATCTTCCCGCGAATTCCTGTCCGCGCGTCTTCTCGATGAACCGCATCAGGCTGAACCCTTGCCCGTACACGCGCTCGTAGTCCAGTCCGGTTCCGGAAAAGGCCCCCATCTGGCTCCAGGGAAGCAGGCTGTCGGCGTCGGCCGCCACCCGCTGGATCATGGCGCGGTGGGTGTCCCAATGGTCGCCGCCCATCTTCAGGCTGGTCCACTGGGCCGTCCCTTCGGCCATGGACATGGAGTAGGGGTCCAGCGACCAGAGCAGCCAGCCGCTGGAGGTGAAGGGGTGGTCGGAACCGTCGTCCCAGCCCAGTTCCAGTTCGGAGATCCAAGGGGGAGCCTTGGCTCCCTGCTGGATGGACACCACGTGCGAGAATTCATGGGCCACCACGTCGCGGATCCAGTCGTGCGTGCCCCGCAGCTCGAAACCCAGGTCGGCGTCCCAGATGGCCATGGTGTTCAGGCTCGCGATGGCCCAGCCGTTGGAATAGTCCTCGTCGTACACCAGGAAGTCCGTCTTCCCGGCCGGTGCCCAACCATAGAGGGCCGTGATCTCGGGATAGACGGCCTCGGCGCGCGCAGCGCAGGCCTCGGCCGCTCCCCGCAGACCCTTCTCGTAGAAGAAGCGGAAGTGGGTGGTCTCCGAGGTGTACCAGCGGACTTCGGGATGGTTCTTGTCCTGGTCCTGGTCGCCGTAGGCGAGAACGCGGAGGGACGTGATGAGCACGGTCGCGAGCAGGAGGCGGATCTTCATGGAGTCGAGGAAGATAGGTCCTCGTCCGTGGCCCCGCTCGGGGACTCCTTGTATCCTATATTCGACTCCCTGCGAGTCTCAATCTCAATCCTTAGAAAGGCACCCCATGGGCACCGTTTCGCTTCGAGGCAACCAAGTCCAGACCTCCGGCAACCTCCCCTCCATCGGCTCCAAGGCCCCCGACTTCCATCTGGTCAAGCAGGATCTCTCCGGCATTTCGCTGACCGACCTCGCCGGGAAGAAGGTGGTCATCAACATCTTCCCCAGCATCGACACCGCCACCTGCGCGACCTCGGTGCGCAAGTTCAACGAGAAGGCCGCTGCCCTGGAGGGAGTCGTGGTGCTCTGCGTCTCCAAGGACCTGCCCTTCGCGGCCAAGCGCTTCTGCGCCGCCGAAGGCCTGGACAACGTGGTGACCGGATCTGCCTTCCGGGACACCTCGTTCGAAGACGCCTACGGCGTGAAGCTTCTGGACTCTCCCCTGAAGGGGCTCATGGCCCGTTCCGTGGTCGTGCTGGACGCCGCCGGGGTCGTGGTCCACACCGAACTCGTGCCGGAGATCTCCTCCGAGCCCGACTACGAGGCGGCGCTCTCCAGGATCTGATCCACGAGGAGGGCGGCGGGCCGGAAACGCCCGTCGTCCTCCACCCGACCGAAGGCGAGCGCGGTTCCATCCCGGCCCAAAGCCAAGACCAGGGGGGCCTGCGGGATGTCCGCCAGGATGTCGTTACCGTTCGCGAGGCGCTTCAGATCTTCGGGCCGCACGTGGAACCGCGGCCAGTCGAACATCATGGCCACCGGAACGACTTCCGGCTCTCCCGGCTGCACCTCGCGCGCATCGGGAAGGCGCCAAGGCCCGATGGCGGTGCGCCGGAGCGCCGATACGCCGGCGCCGAATCCCGCCCGCTCGCCCAGGTCGCGGACCAGGCTGCGCACGTAGGTTCCCTTGGAGCACCGCACCCGCAGCGTCGCGTCTCCGGGCTCCCAGCCCGTGCCCGCCAGAGGGGACGGTCCCCGAACCGGATCGATGGAATCGATGGTCACCTGTCGCGCCGGGAGGACCACCTCTTCCCCCTTCCGCGCCCGTTCGTAGGAACGGACACCGCCCACGGAAATGGCCGAGAACGCGGGCGGAACCTGGCTGATCCCGCCCATGAAGGGACGCGACAGGTCTTCCCAATCGACCCCGTCCCAGGAGGCCGCGGTTTCCGACAGGATCTGTCCATCCAGGTCCAGGGTGTCCGTGCGCACACCGGGGCGAAGGCACACCAGATACTCCTTCCGGGCGGCTTCCACATGGGAAAGGAGTCGCGTGGCCTTGCCCGCGGCCGCCATCAGGAGGCCGGTCGCCAGCGGGTCCAAGGTGCCCGCGTGGCCGATCCTCTTCTCGTGCAGCAGGTGCTTGAGGGGGGAGAGCGCCTGCTGGGACGATTTCCCTCGCGGCTTGTCCAGCGGCACGAATCCGCACACGGTGGGGAGGGGCTCCATCCCGGCCAATGTAGCGCCGTCCAGCCGCCTTTCAGCCGATGTCGAGCCTGGGTGGTCCCTGGAACAATTTCCGGACACCCGCCCACCAGGCGACCAGGAGGGCAAGCGAAAGCGCCACCACCAGGTAGAAGACCTTCTCGTTGGGAGGCACCGAGCCCACGAATGCCAGCAGCAGACCGCCCAGGACGGCCAGCGCCGCCAGCGGCTTGGAGAAGCCCTTCAGGTCGAAGGGACCCTTGTGGGTCCATGTCTTCCCTTCCGCGAAAAGGCCGGCGGCGGTGGGCATCACGTAGGACAGGTAGAGCATGACGGCGCAGGCGGTGGAGAGGATGAGGAACGCGCCCCCGTACAAGGTCGCGAGGACCACCAGCGCGGCGGAGACCCAGATGGAGGCCACCGGGGTCCGGAGGGTCGGGTGGATCTGTTTCAGCCATCGCGATCCGGGAAGGCCTCCATCGCGGGCGAAGGCGTAGCTCATGCGGGAGGTGGAGGTGAGGCAGGCCAGGGCGCACAGGTAGTTCACGAAGAAGATCCCGATCCCCAGGACCACGCGCAGGGGATCCGGGAGGATGTGCAGCACCGCGTCGAAGAATCCCATGCCCTGTCCGACGGCGACCTGGATGTCGGGGATCACAAGCACGAACGTGCAGATGAGCAGGAAGCCGAAGAGCGCCGACCATCCCACCGACCTCAGGATGCCCAGAGGCACCACGCGCGCGGCGTCGTGGGTCTCCTCGGAGGTGTGGGCGGATGCGTCGAACCCGGTGATGGTGTAGATGGTGAGCAGGAGTCCCACCAGGAACACCATTGTGACGTTCTCGCTCCGGGGCCAGGCTCCACCGTCGGCTCCGGTGAAATTGGTGAAGGTCCACAGCCGGGAAAACTCGAGAGGGGTCTTGGAGAAGGCGAGAAGCGACGCGATCAACACCGCTACGATCGCGAAGATCAGGTATCCGGAGATGTCCGTGAGCCTGGTGGTGAGCTTGGGGAACCGGTGGTTGAGCAGGGCTTGGCTCGCGGTCACGATCGCGAGGAAGGCCGTCTGCTGCCCCCAGCCCAGCCCGGCGGGATCGATGCCCAGAAGGGGCGCGATCAAGGTCTTGAAGAAGGGATCCCACACGCCGAAGTTCACCGAGGCCACCACGAACACCAGTCCCAGCAGGTTGAACCACGCGGTGGCCCAGCCCCAGCCCTTGCCTCCCAGGATGGAACTCCAGTGGTAGAGTCCGCCAGCCGTCGGGAAGCTGGAGGCGATCTGGGCCATGGCCAGAGCCACCACTGCGGCGAACAGGGCGCCCACGGGCCAGCCGATGCCGATGGAGAGTCCGCCTCCCGCGCTGAGGGCGGACGGGAAAGCCGTGATCCCACCTGCCAGGACGCAGATCATGGAGAAGGAAATGGCGAAGTTGGAGAACGCCCCCATCCGCCGCGAAAGCTCCTGCTTGTAGCCCATCTCCTGGAGCCGTAGTTCATCCGCGTCCATGGGAACCTCCAAAACGGGTTGGGAAACATTTCCCGACCGCCAAAGACGGATCATCAATACCGATGCCAGCCCTCGATACCGCCATTCGAGGAAATCCCTCGACCCTGGATTGTCAAGATCTGGCAGCAATGCGAATGACGGACTGACAAGTATTTCATTGCCAATTCAAGGAGCGCAGCGAAACCGCGACCGACCCGTTGGCCAGGGCGGGGCCCACGTCCAGGAAGTCCCCAGCTTCGGCGACCAATCGATCCAGGACCAAGGTCTCCCGGCCCGGCGCTTCCAGACGGAGAGCCTGGCCCAACGCGCGCGCATGGTCGTCGGAAACGAGCACCACAAGCGGATGCGCGACCGACAAGCCGCCGAGGAAGGAAGCGATGGATCGCAGGAGTTTCCAGTCCAACGGGTCTGGAAGGAGAATGCACCAGGCGATGGCCTGCCCAAGGTTTCCATCCGGCAGCGAAAATGGTTGGGACGGGAATTGTCTCAGGTCCAGTCGCATCACCGGCAAGCCGCGCAGCGCGGTTCCCTCGCGTCCGTCCCAGACGGTGCTTCCGGAAAGCCGGGCAAGTCGCGAGGCCACGCCGGTCACGGTGGTTCGGATGGCCTGGCCCTCGGGAAACCGCAGGCGCGCGGAAGACACCTGCTCCACGAAGGCCTGCGCGAGCTCCGGTCCGAGATCCCCCCAGGCCAGGGGATCGGAGGGAGGGTGGCGAGCGCAGTCCCCGACACCCCCGCAGAGGTAGAGCAGGTCCCAACCACCGGGCGGACGGTCCCAGGGAGCGTCCCAGGCCCACGCCGGGGCGTCTCCGTCCAGGGCGCGCAGGCAGATGGCCGCGGCGCGGCGGCACAGGGTCTTCCGGTCCCCTTCTGACAGGATCCGTCCCAACTCCAGGGAGAGTCCCGCTTCCCGGGCCAGATGATGCGCAGGTGCCGTGGCCCGGAGGATTTCGCCCGCGCGGCCCAACCGGATCATCCTTCCACCCAGGCGCAGATTGGCGAGCCGATGCCCGCCGTCTGGGTGGAACACGGCGGCGTTGGCGGTGCCGCCTCCGATGTCCAGGCAGGCCGCCCGGCGAAGCCGGGCACGCGCGTCGGCTTCCGCTCCGCTCGCCCGTCCGGCCAGGAGGGACTCGATCCTTCCCCCCGCGAGCGATCCGACCAGGCCTCCGCACAGGGTCCCCAAGGCATCCAGGGCGGATCGGGCCTCCGGCCGCCGCGCCGCCTCTCCGGTCACCAGGGCGGTACCCATTTTGGGCAGACCGAAGCGGACCGTGGATTTCGCGAGAAGGTCACGATGCCACCCGACTAGCGCCGAAACGTCCAGGCTGCCGTCGTCCTTCCAGGGGGTTTCCAGGATCGGGCTCTCCGAAAGGAACTCGGCGGGCCCCCACGAAGCTCCCATCGGCTCCAGCCTCCAGAGGGCGTGGTGGGTGGTGGTGGTGCCCACGTCCACCCCCAGGGAGACCAATCAGGCCTCCGGACAGAAACCGACGCCGCTCCCGGCTTGCCGGCGCATGGACGCGGCCCATCCGGCCACCACGGCGGCGGCTTCCAGCGGAGGGATCCCTCCCTGGTGGATGTTGGACAGGACGTTGCGCTCGGCGTCGGTGCGGCCCAGGCGTGGACGGAATCCCAGGTAGGCGGAGAGGCCGAGCGCGGTCGCGAGTCCGGGTCGTTCCCCGATCAGCAGGATTCCCACGTCGGGGCGCAGGATTTCGCCCAGCGAGTCCAGGATTCCCACGCGGGCCAGATGGACGAAGACGGGGCCGGCCACGGATTCGAAGCCCTCCGCGCGCAGGCAGTCCAACAGGGCGGGAAGGAGCACGGGCACCTGGGCTTCCACGGCGGCGGAGGAGAGTCCGTCTCCGACGGCCACCAGGACCTGTGCGGAGGATTGCAGGGCCGAGCGGGTCCTTTCGTCCTCTCCCGGGCGCAGTCTCCGACCGGCATCGGGGTCCAGCAGGTATTCGGTCTTGTCGTGGGCGGCGGAGTGAAGCTCCAGCGAGCATTCGAGGCGCGAGGGAAGTTCGTGGTCCACGGATGTCCGCACGGCGTCGCGCGCGCAGGCGTGGTCCACCTGGAAGCGCAGGAGTTCCGCCGTGGTGGGTCGCGTGCCCGCCCGGCCCGCCAGGATCCTGGCCGGAGTGGACCGGCGCAGGGCCGGAACGATTTCCGGGAGGGCCCAGTTCACGAGAATCTCCGGCGCGATTCGAACAGAGTGGGGTCGCCCGCGGATTCCGTCAGGAGGCCGTCGCGCAAAACCCCCTCCTTTTCCATCCAGGCTTCGAATTCGGGAGCGGTGCGCCTGCCCAGGGTCTCGCGCAGGGCGGCCAGGTCGTGGAAGCTGGTGGTCTGGTAGTTGAGCATGACGTCGTCGCCCAGAGGCACGCCCATGAAGAAGGTGCAGCAGGCGGCGGCGAGCAGGATGGCCAGGCTCTCCAGGTCGTTCTGGTCGGCGTCCATGTGATTGGTGTAGCAGACGTCCACCCCCATGGGCAGTCCGTGGAGCTTCCCCATGAAGTGGTCTTCCAGGCCCGCCCGGGCCACCTCGCGGCCGTCGGCCAGGTATTCCGGCCCGATGAACCCCACCACCGTGTTCACCAGGAACGGGTCGTGGACCCGGGCCAGCCCGTAGCAACGGCTCTCCAGGGTGAGCTGGTCGATCCCGTGGTGCGCCCCGGCGGAAAGCTCCGACCCCTGGCCGGTCTCGAAGTACATCACCTGGCCGAGCTCCGGGCGCAGCTCCTTCTGGCAGGCGCGCGCTTCGGACAGAAGTTGTCCCGAGATCCCGAAGGACCTGCAGCCGTCTTCGGTGCCGGCAAGGGACTGGAACACCAGATCCAGCCTGCCTCCCTGTCGCAGCACCTCCATCTGGGTGGTGGCGTGGGCCAGGACGCAGACCTGGGTGGGCACGCCCAGCACGTCGTGGACGTGCTCGCTCACGCCATCGGCGGTGCGTCGCACCGCGCCCACCGAGTCGTCCGCCGGATTGATCCCCACCACCGCGTCGCCGCAGGCGTAGGAGAGCCCTTCGCGCAAGGAGGCGAGGATCCCGGCCAGGTCGTCGGTGGGGTGGTTGGGCTGCAGTCGGCTGGAGAGGATCCCGGCACCGCCCAGTCGCGTCCGGCAGCGCACATCCACGGCGATCTTGGCGGCGGCCGACACCAGATCCAGGTTGGACATCAACTTGGCGACGGCGGCGATGGCTTCGGAAGGAAGTCCCCTTCCCCAGCGCAGGAGGGTGGGGCCTTCCGCCGCGAGAATCCGTTCCCGCAGTTCCCCGACGCTCCAGCCTCGGACTTCGGCCCAGGCGGCGGGATCGATCCCGGCCTGGATGGACCGGGTGACTTCGTCGCGGTGGGGAGGGACGGCGGGCTCCTCCAGGAACCGCGAAACGTGGATTTCCGAGAGCACCTGCCTCGCCGCGATCCGCTCCTGCACGCTCGTGGCGGAAATCCCGGCCAGGCGATCGCCGGATTTGGGGGAGTTGGCCTTGGCCATCACCTCGTAGAGGCTCCCGAAGCTCCAGCTTTTGCCTCGGACCGTGGTTTTCAAGGCGGACATACTGGAGGAAAACATCTAGCATAAATCGGGCCAGAGGTCACCCGATGGAAGATTGGTTGGGTAGGTGTTGGAATTGTCCCTCAGTGTCATTGTGTGTCCGGAGCCCGGTGTTTGCCTGCGGGTTGGATCGGGCCGCGATAGATTCAGGCCAGCCATTCGCCACGTCCGAAACGAGCGTGGCCGAGGTCGCCCACGCCACGGCCGATTCCATCGACGGGGACTTCGTGTTCCATGGCCACTTCCAGCCGTTGGGTCTCGACAGTCGCGACCAGAACGTCAGCCTCTTCTCCCTGGACATCCGGCGGGGACATCGCTCCGGCGGGCGCGAACACCTTCGAGTCGCAGGTGGGCTGGGCCTTTCCCAGGCCCGGAAACAACGGGACGGATTTCGTCTTCATGGGCGATGGGCGGCTCCAATTTCCGGGTCACCAACGTGGCCAGCGGGTTCCGCCTGGAGGTGGTGGGGGCTTCGAGCACCGCCGGAGCGGTGGTGGACCAGTACACGGACGACGGAGGGTCCAACCAACGCTGGCATCTCGTGCGTTCGGATTCGGCCTGGTGGCGGTTCGTGAACGTGGGAACCCTGGGCAAGGCCATGGTGGTGCAGGGCGCCTCCACCGCGGACACCGCGGCGGTCGTGCTGGGCACCTTCTCGTACGGCACCACCCAGGAGTTCGAACTGGATCCGGTGGACGGAGTCGTTTCCGGGACCACCTACGAACTGTTGGCGCGCAGCAGCGGGAAGGCGGCGACCACCCGGCCCGCCGACGGATCGGTGGTCCAGGCGACCGACGCGGGCCTGCCCACCCAGGCCTTCGTCGCGACCGCGAGGAGCCAGGGGCGCTTCACCTTCAAGCAGGGAGCGAAGTTCCTGGATGTCGTGGACGATTCGATCGGAGACGCCGCCAAGCTGGTCCTGGGGTCGGATTCCGGCCTCTCGGGACAGTGGACCGTCGACGATGCCGGGAGCGGCTGGTACTCCATCGTGAACGCCTGCAGCGGCAGGAGCCTGGATGTCTACGGAGGGGCCATCGCGACCGCCGACGGTACCGTTGGTGGGGCCGTGAACGGGGGATCCGGATCCGGGGCGATCACGCCGTCCGCAGGTCGTTGGCCACAGGTGCCTTTTTGTCCTATACTGTGTCCATGATCCGCTCGGCCCATCGCCCTGTCGCCGCCGCACGTCCCTCGGACGTGCGCTTCGACGCGCGTGCCGCCCGAGCTACCGCCGCCATCGGCTGAAGCGCGCCCTCTCGACCGTTCCAGGGAACACGGCCGAACCCGGGCCGATCTCGTATTTGTTCCCTTTCCGAACCTGTCCACACAGAGGAGCGATGACGATGAAACCCAGGAGCATCCAGCCCAGTTCCCGTCTGAACGGCGTGAAGTACGAGATCCGCGGACCGCTGGCGCGTCGGGCCCAGGAGCTGGAGAAGGCCGGGTACGAAGTGGTGAAGCTCAACATCGGGAACCCGGGTGCCTTCGGGTTCCGCGCACCCGAATCCATGCGGCTCGCCATGATCGAAAACCTGCGCGAAGCCGACGCCTACAGCCACCAGAAGGGCATCTTCCCGGCCCGCGAGGCCGTGGTCATGCAGCAGCAGACCCGCGGCGTCATGGACGTGACGGTGGAAGACGTATTCATGGGAAACGGAGTCTCGGAGCTGATCCTCACCGCATTGTCCGCACTGTTGGAGGACGGGGACGAGGTCCTGCTCCCCAGCCCGGACTACCCGCTTTGGACCGCGGCAACCATCCTGCACGGGGGCGTGGCCGTCCACTACCCCTGTCGCCCCGAGAACGGCTTCGTGCCGGATCCGGAAGAGATCAAGGCGCTGGTCACCCCCAGGACCAAAGCCATCGTGGTCATCAGTCCCAACAACCCCACCGGCGCGGTGTATCCGCGCAAGGTGCTGGAGGCCATCGCCCACCTCGCCGAAGAGCGCCAACTGGTGGTCTTCTCCGACGAGATCTACGACCAGATCCTCTACGAGGGCGCCGAGCACGTCCCCATGGCCACGCTGGTGAAGAAGACGCTTTGCGGAACCTTCGGCGGACTCTCCAAGGTCTACCGCGCCTGCGGCTTCCGCGTGGGCTGGCTGGTGTTTTCCGGCGAGAAGGGCGGAGCCAAGGACTACCTGGCGGGCTTGGACCTGTTGGCCTCGCTGCGGCTGTGCTCCAACGTCCCGGGCCAATGGGCGGTGCAAACGGCCCTGGGCGGCAGGCAATCCATCCTGGACCTGACGCGGCCCGGCGGACGCCTGTGGCAAACGCGCCAGACGCTCCTGGACGCCGTGCAGGCAAGCGATTTCCTGATGGTGCAAAAGCCCATGGGTGCCATGTACGCCTTCGTGGGGGTGGACACCGCCAAGATTCCGGACTTCGACGACCAGACCTTCGCTCTCTCGCTGCTGGAGCGAAAGCACGTGCTGGTGGCGCCGGGCACGAGCTTCAACGTCTCCTACAAGAACCGCTTCCGCGTCACGCTCCTTCCGGACTGGGAGACCATGCTGGACGTGCTGGGTCGCGTGGACGATCTGCTGCGCGATTGGGCGGCGGCGGGGGCGCCTTCCTAGAATTTGCGACCTTTGGGGAACATATGGAATACCGAAAGCTTGGAAATACCGGACTCGCGATCAGCACCATCACCTATGGATCCTGGCTCACCTTCGGGAACCAGATGGAGCTGGACGCCGCCCGCGAAATCGTCGAAAAGGCCTTCGCGCTGGGCATCAACTCCTTCGACACCGCGGACGTCTACAAGGGCGGGGAAGCGGAGAAGCTGCTGGGGCAGATCCTGCCCAAGCGGCGGCGGGCGGAATACGTCCTGGCCACCAAGGCCTTCTGGCCCATGTCCGACCACCCCACCGATCGGGGTTTGTCGCGCAAGCACCTGTTCGATTCGGTGGAGTCCAGCCTGGAGCGCCTGAATCTGCGCTGCGTGGACCTCTTCTACTGCCACCGCTACGATCCCCAGACGCCTCTGGAAGAAACCAGCGAGGCCTTCGACGACCTGATCCGCCAGGGGCGCATCCTGTACTGGGGCACCAGCGAGTGGAGCGCCGCGCAGATCCGGGAGGTGCACGAACTCTGCAAGCGCAAGGGGTGGCGCGCGCCGGTCGTGAACCAGCCCCACTTCAACCTGCTGGGCCGTGGCATCGAAACCGAGATCCTCCCCGCCTGCCGCGAGAACGGAATGGGGACGGCCTGCTTTTCCCCGCTCGCCCAGGGCGTCCTGAGCGGCAAGTATTCCGGCGGACGCGTTCCCTCCGGAAGCCGCGGGGGCAACCCCTCCATGAACATGTGGATGAAGGAAAACCTCGCGGACACCGAACTCCTGGCGCGCGTCGATCGTATCGCGGAGATCGGTCGCCGATTGGGCGCCACTCCCACCCAGGTGGCCCTTGCCTGGGTCCTGCAGGTTCCAGGTCTCACCTCCGCCATCGTGGGGGCTTCCAACGTGGCGCAGCTCGAGGAGAACGCGAAGGCGGCGGACCTGAAGCTCGAGCCTGCGGATGTCGCGTTGCTCGAGAGCTGGTTTCCTCGGCAGGGCTGATCCTTTTTTTGGGGACCAAGCGATCCATCCTTGTAGACGGTCGTGGCGTCCCGCTTTCCGTCGTCGTGTCAGGGGCGAACACTCACGACTCTCGGCTGCTGGCCCCGACAATTGACGCGGCGGTCTATGTCGCCCCCAAAGGCGAGGTGGCGAACCTTTGCCTGGATGCCGGTTACACCGGAAAATCGAAAGATGTCGAAGATCGAGGAATGAAGCCGCACATCAGGCCCAGAGGCGAAGAGAAGAAGGGTGCGAGAGGGAACAAAAAGCCTCGGCGATGGGTCGTCGAACGAGTCTTCTCCAGGCTCAACCAATTTCGCAAGATCAAGATCCGCTACGAGAAACTGGATGTGTCACACAAGGGACTGCTGGCTCTGTGCTGCGCAGCAATCGCCTTCCGACAGGTTATCTCCATTTACGGATAAGCTCTAAGCCCATGGGAGGGCAGGAACGCCTTCGGCCGCCGGGTACAGGGGCAGCGGCTTGCCTTTGTGAACCAAGCGAAGCGCCACGGCCGAAGGCCCAAGCGCAGCGCCATGGCCGAAGGCCCCCGACTTATCTTGGCGTACCGCAAAACGAAGGAGAACGGGATGGACGTCAAAGACAAGGTCGTGCTGGTCACCGGAGCCTCGGCAGGAATTGGCCTGGAGGCCGCCCGATTGTTGGCGAAGCACGGGGCCATCCTGGCCCTCAACGCGCGCTCCACGGACAAGCTCGAGCGGTTGTCCCTGGAGTTGCCCGGTTCCGCGACCTTCCCCGCGGACATGTCCGTGGAGTCCGACGTCCGCGAGCTGATCGCGAAGGTCCACGAGCGATTCGGCCGGATCGACGTCCTGGTCAACAACGCGGGTCGGGGCATGCACAGCCCCCTGGAGTCGATGGACATCCAGGAGTACCGGGACTTGCTGGAGCTGAACGTGATCGGCCCCATCGTGGCCATGCAGGCGGCGATCCCCCTCATGCGCGTCCAGGGCGGCGGCGCCATCGTGAACATCAGCTCCGGTACCGCGCTGATGTACGCGCCCGCCTTGAGCGGATATTCCGCCACCAAGCGGGCCTTGAACGGCCTGTCGCTGACGGCGCGCAACGAGTTGGCGGCGAGCGGAATCGCGGTGAGCGTGGTGTATCCCTACATCACCAGGAGCGACTTCTACAAGAACATGGTCACCGCGGGTCCCCGGCCGGGCAACGCCGACGACTACGCAACGGGCCGCCCCCCCGCCGACACGTCCGAACACGTCGCGGGATTGATCCTGGACGTGATCCAGACTGGCGATGCGGAGATCTTCGCCCACGACTGGATGAACAAGGGGATGAAGTAGCCTCTACCACACCTCGATGGAACCCGCCCCCGTCGCTTCTCCCACGGAGTACCTGAGGAGATAGGTTCCGGGCTTCAACGCGCCCAGGGAGATGTCGAGCCGATGATCGGGGGCGGTCAATTGGGCCACATGGGAGAACGCCGGGGATCCGTTCAGCGCGTAGAGGCGCACGCTGGTCTCGCCCGGCTGGGAGGCCATGATCCTGAGCGTCTTGCTCGCCGAATTGTACTGGTGGGAAAGGCCCGCGGCACCGGTGCCTTGGATTGTCGTGGTGGTGCCGTACACCAGGCGATTGGAGCTCGCGCCCAGGCCGCCCATCGCGTTGGCGGCGCGGACCGTGATGGTGTCCCCCTTGGAGAGCGAGGAGCCGTTGTAGCTGTTGGTGGTGACGTTCGCGAGGTACTTGCCGTTCTTGAACACCACCCAGCAGAGGGCGGTCGCGTCGTCGTTCCAGTCGAGGGTCGTGCCGACCCGGGCGACCACGGGTGCCGCCTCTTGCACGGTGGAATTCTGCGGCTGCCAGTTGTCGGTGCCGCCCAGCACGTTCGCGAGCGTGTAGGTCGCGGCTTGGGCATCGGTCAGCACGGGGTTCAACGTGACCGTGGTCCCGTTCAAGGTGTAGGTCGTGCGGCGCTTGCTCAGGTCCACGGCGGATCCCGTGGAGGTCGTGCTCTTGTATTCCGCCAGGCGCAGGGGATTGGAATCCATCGGGTTGCCCCAGCCCGCCGCGCTCGGAAGCTTGTTCATGGTGGTGTTGAGGAAGACCACCCGTGCGGCGCCCCAGGAACGGCCCAGATTGGTGCCGCCGACCGTTCCGTCGACGGTGCAGTTGTTGAAGACGTAGCCCCAGCTCGAACTCGATTGCGAGGCCGTGATGTCGCTCACCTTCATCTCCCACAGGAGCACCCTGTTGAAGTAGATGTCGCCGCCACCGCAAATGAAATCGGTGGTGCCGTCGATCTCGCCGCCTTCCCAATAGGTCCTGGTGCCCCTGGTGTAGTAGGTGTCCTGGGTGCTCTTCAGCTTGACGTTCTTGTAGACGATCTTGTTGCCCTGTTCCATGACCACCACATGTCGGCCCGTCGTGTTGTAGGTGGAGGTGTTCCCGTAGTTGGACTTGTTCAAGAGTGTCAGGTCCTGCAGGTACAGGTTGTTCGCACCGTTGAAGTAGAGCGTCGAAGTCACGCCGATGCCTTCGCTGGTGTTCTGGTTGTACACCACCGTGTTGTCCGCGCTCTGGCCGATGAACGAGACGTTCGACGTCGGGAACGTCGTCATCTGGTTGGCATCGCCGGTGAGGCTTCCGATGTTGTACTGCCCGTCGGGAAAGAAGATGTAGAAGCGGTTTCCGGAGGATGCCGCGCCGGCCGCTGCGGACATGGCCGCCTTGAAGTCCCCGTTGACACCGACCACGAAGCTGAACGTCTGCCGGGTCAGGGCGAATCCGGCCTGGGGCAAGGCCAACGCGAACAGTGCGAAGGCCGGGAAGCGGAATGGAACTTTGGACACTCCACGGATGCGGGGATCGCGAAGGGATCCGGTGAGGTCGATCATGGCGTCCTTCCTTGGTGAAGCCGACATCCGAGAAAGTATGCCAAGTGTCCGATTTCGAGTGGTCGTGTCCTCTCACTGACAACGGAATGTTTTTGGAAGTTCCGGGGTTGGGCGCAAGGAGGTAGACTGTGATCCATGCGAACCCTCCCAGCGGCCACTGTCGGCCTCGTCCTCCTCGTCGGCTGCGACAAGGCCAAGAAGTTCATCGACCCGACCGGCCAGGCCTATGGAACGCCCCCACCCGCAGCGGTGGCCAACGGGTCCTCCACCCCGGCCCCTGCGGCCTCCAACAGCGCCCAAACCCCGTCGACCAGCGCAGCGCATCCCGCCGGGCCTCCGCCCGAGGCACCGGGTCGCCCATTCGACGCCCCCATCCGGGCACCGGCGGTGGGTCGGAACCTGACCGCGGCCAAGGTCGTGTCCCAGATTTCGGGGATCGAGTTCGAGGACGACCAGGGCAAGTGGACCTTCAAGAACGGAGTGGGGAAAAGGGGTGCCACCTACGCCAGCTGGGTGGACTCCGCGGGCAAGCCATGGGGGCTGGCGGTGGGCGATGTGGACATGGACGGGTCGGACGACGCCGTCTTGCTGGTGCGCATGGATCAGGCGGGACGCGACCCGAGCTGGGAACTGGCCTTTCTGAAAAACCAGGAAGGGGTCCTCTACGACATCCAGACCGTGGCCCTGCCCGGTTCCATGGGCTACCGCGACGTGGACATCCAGGGGAATTCCGTGGTCCTGGTGCCCGAAGGCGGTGGCCCCAACGTGCAACTCGGCTTCTCCGGCGGGGCGCTGTCGATCGCGAGGCAGTAGGGAGGCGGGGCCTTCTTTTTGCGCCTTGCGGCGCGGCCCTTTACTTTTGCGCCTTGGCAGGCGCGTGCATTCTCTGGTGCCTGCCCGGCCCCGGGCCCCGGCCAGGGGAGAACCCAGGCCTTCTCCCCTGGACCCCGCGCCTTCGTGGTGGACTTCCGTCCCCCACACCCCAGCACCGGAACGGCTCACGCGGGGAGTTTTGCCGTACGTCAAAATCTGCGCGCCCGCCTGCTTGCCTTCGGCAAGATGGCGGGTGGGTTTGATACCGTCTGGTCTGGTTGGAGGGGGTGGATCGGGCTCAATTCGTTGGCGGGGCTGCTACGGCATCAGGGCTTGCGTTTGCCTTGCAGGGCCGCAGACAGGATGGATGTGGGGATGCCCAAATGGCCGATCCATCGTCCGAGATGATTCTCGTCCAAGGTTCCTGCCCGGGTCCGAACCATGCCGAGGATGTCGCCCCACTGGCGATCCGAGATCCCGTCGCCTTCCAGAAACCATTTCAACTTGTGGAGAAGGACATCTTCCGGTCGCGCGAAAGGCAAATCAGCTCTGCCGCCCGACGTGGCGATGGAGACGAAACGCCGATTCTCCAATTCCTGCGACAGCCACGGGTCCGGACCCGCGACGAAAATATCGACCTTGAGCGCAGAATCCAGATGGATCAGATTGCAGGTGCGTTTCCGTTCCACTGCATCGAGGATCATCCGCTCGTCGGCCAGGAAAGCCTCGCTCCAAAGCCGAACCAGCGTCGGCACCTGATCGGCGGCAAGCTCGGCGACCAGGTCGACGTCGAGAGTCGCTCGCGGGACACCGTAGAGGGACGAAGCCACGGACCCGCCAACGAGCCACCTCGCACCGACGGCCTCCAGCGGCTTGGCGGCCAGCAGGGCGATGGTCAGTGGTTCCAAGAGGCGATTTCCGACCCGAAGGCCGCTTGGTGGAGTTCGGTGGTCAACCACCGACGGGAGGCCTCGATCCGAATCCGCCGATCCGGCCAATCCGGATGCATGCTCCTCACATCGGCATCCGCCAGGCCCAGAATCGCCCGGGAATAGGACGAGGTCAACTCCAGCTTCTGAGTGGGGGACATCTTGCCCAACAGCTTGGCCTGAATTTCCAGAGCATGCTCCTCCGAGGAGTTGGCGGAGGGATCGAAGTCGTGGGCTGGGGTCATGGGACCAATCTACCTCCGCTGGCGCCGGGCCTTCTTTTTTGCGCTTGGCGGCGCGGCATCTTGTTTTGCACCTGGCGGCGCGGCTGGTTTACAGGGCCTGCGCGGCCCTGTACCGGTGCGCCCATCATGGGCGCAGTCTTGGAGGTGGAAGTCCTCCCGCGAGTTGGCCACAGCGAGCGAAGCGAAACCCAACTGCGGCGAGGCAACGAACCGTGGAGAGGAAGGGTGGATCGAAACCGTGAGCCGATGTACAAGAACCGGATATGAGGCGGAGCCGACCAGGGCGAGCGGGCGGGTAACCGCGAAGCTCTTGTGGTCAAGGGTCGGAGTCGTAGATCTGGCGGTTGTGCGGTGAAGGACTGCGTTCTTACCTGGGGAGATCCTGGTTCAGCTCCC
>Ga0181516_10000044_pt1 | contig 126176 bp, 112 predicted proteins | sample PEATcosm2014_Bin_25_FD_121104 | JGI IMG/M metagenome (GOLD analysis project Ga0181516, IMG submission 121104) | Peatland microbial communities from MTU Mesocosm Facility, Houghton, MI, USA - PEATcosm2014_Bin01_10_metaG | ecosystem: Environmental > Terrestrial > Soil > Wetlands > Peat | place...
TAGGGCATTTTTGGTTTTACCGTAGACCAGTTTTGAAAGGGCACGGCCGGGGTACCCTCTGGGTCGCCGTGCCGCAAAGCTCCAATGAAATCAATGGGCTTTAGCCCCTGAGGGAAAGCCCTATGGACTACACCATTTCCGAATCTGCTCTAGAGGCTCTTCCGCAGATACTCGAAGGTCACGTACCCAATGAACGCCGAAATCATTGCGATGACAAAATTCGTTCCTGTAAATATGTCGTTGAACGCAAACGCCAGGCTCTTTCCCTGTCCGTTGACGCCTGTGAACTCTCCCATCAACAGGTTCGAATAAAACAGAAATACAATGAACGCAACCTCGATCACGGCCCGCAGGACTGGGACCAGGCGACGCCGGTTTTTCGAAATAGGAGCCATGGATTTTCAATCGTAGCAACACCGGGCCCGCAAACAAAGAAAAACCGGAGAAACACGGTAGCGTCCCAAATTCGATCTCCAGTGCGATGAACGGCTTCTTGATTGGCACTAGACCGAAATAGTACAATTTGCAGGCGGTTTCAGTAGTTCAGTCCGATGATCACCAGCATCCATACCCTGATCTATTCCGACGATGCCCCCGCAACGCGCGCATTCCTTCGCGACGTCCTCGGCTGGCCCTACGTCGAGGATGCGGCGGGCGGAGGCGCGGGTTGGCTGATCTTCAAGTCCGGGCGGAGTGAGATGGGCGTGCACCCGACCCACAGCGTCTACGATGGCAAGACGTACGAATCGCCGCGGCACCATCAAATCTCCCTGATGTGCGACGACATCTCGCACACGGTCGCTGAACTGACGGGCAAAGGAGCGGAGTTCCGCGGCGAAGTTCAGGATCACGGATACGGACTCGTGGTCATGATGGCCGTACCTGGCGCGGACGACATCATGCTTTACGAGCCCAGGCATCCGCTGGCGTATAGCCTTTGACCGATTGAAAGGGCAGCTAACACGCTCCCGCCTTTCACTCTTCGCAAGGCATCGTTCAAATCAGGACACTGCTAAAAACACAATCTGCTTTGCGTTCAAGCGAACGTGTGGTTTCCTAACAGTACCCGCCTATGCGCAAGCACCTGGAAACCTACTTCGAATTTGCCCATCTGGGAACCAACTGGCGCACCGAGATCCTCGCCGGCGTCACCACGTTCCTCACCATGGCTTATATCGTGCTGGTCAATCCGGCCATCCTGTCGGCCGCCGGGGTTCCGCTGGCCGCAGCCACCGCGGCTACCTGCCTTTCGGCGGCGTTCGGTTCCATCCTGATGGGCATCGTCGCGCGCTATCCCATCGCGCTGGCGCCCGGCATGGGCCTCAACGCCTACTTCACCTACACCGTCTGCCTCAAGATGCACATCCCCTGGCAAACCGCCCTGGGCGCGGTGTTTCTCTCCGGCGTCATCTTTCTCGCGCTCACAGCCGGCGGCATCCGGCAAATGATTTTGCGCTCCATTCCCCACGAGCTCTACGCAGCGGTCGCCAGCGGCATTGGACTCTTCATCGCCTTTATCGGCTTTCGCAACGCGGGCCTGGTAGTTGGCGACCCCGAGACCCTGGTCGGCCTGGGAAACCTTCGCAGCCCCACCACCGCGCTGGCTCTGCTGGGACTCATCCTGATGGTCGCGCTTGAGATCAGAAAAGTCCGCGGCTCCATTCTTATCGGCGTTCTCACCACAACGGCCATCGCCTGGGCATGCGCCTTCGCCATCCTTCATTCCGGAGCCCAGGCCGCCGGAGCCCCTGCGACCCCGGCGGCGGCGTGGGCACAAAACCTCCTCCGCTGGTCGCCCGCGCCGGGCGGCTTCCACGCGCTGACGGGCACCGCCTTCAAGCTCGATATCCGCGGCGCACTCAACAAGGGCCTGCTGGAGATCGTCTTCGTCTTCTTCTTCGTGGATCTGTTCGACAACCTCGGCACGCTGGTTGCCGTCACCAAGCGTGCCGGACTCATCGCCGCCGACCACTCCATCCCCCGCCTTAATCGCATTCTTTTTGCCGATGCAACCTCGACGGTCTTCGGCTCATTGGCCGGAACTTCGACCGTGACCAGCTACGTGGAGTCGACGGCCGGCGTCATGGCGGGCGGCCGCAGCGGCATCACGGCCATCGTTACGGGATTGCTTTTTCTGGGAGCAATTGGCGCCGCGCCGTTTGTAGGCATCGTGCCCCCGGCAGCCACCGCTCCGGCGCTGATCCTGGTGGGCTCGCTGATGCTGGCCACCATCACCGAAATCCGCTGGACCGAGCCGCTGATTGCCGTTCCCGCCTTTCTCACTCTTGTGCTGATTCCGCTCACCTACTCCATCGCCAACGGCCTCGGATTCGGCATCATCGCCTGGGCCGTACTGCATATGGCCACAGGCAGATTCGCCCGCAAGGACTGGCTTCTCTACCTGCTCGCCGCGCTGTTCCTGGTCCGCTTCATCTACCTCGGCGCAAGCTAGAGCCTGTTACCATTCTGCTCGGGAACAAATGGGAGCATCCATGCACTGGTCCTACTACCTGGCTTACTTCTTCGGTGGCGCGTTCCTCGCCAATACCATGCCCCATCTTGGCAACGGAGTTTCAGGCCGCCCCTTTCAAAGCCCCTTCGCAAAACCGCCAGGGAAAGGCTTGTCCTCTTCGGGAGTCAATGTCCTCTGGGGATTCTTCAATCTTGCCGTTGCCTACCTTCTCCTGTGCCGGGTTGGCAGCTTCGACCTGCGGAACTGGCAACACGTTCTCACGCTCGGCGCGGGCATGCTGATCATGGCGCTCAATCTCGCCTACGGCTTCGGGCGGTTCCATGGCGGAGTGCGATCCTGACTCCGCCGTTGTTCTCGCCGGCACGTGTCTGCGCTCGTTCCGCATGCGGGAAAGGCAGTAAACTCTTTTCAATCCTTCCCTGTGTCGTAAACTCTTTTCAATCCTTCCCTGTAGTATGAGTGAGAGACTTGGGCCACTCCCGACGATGCGCGCCATGAGGATGAACGGTAACCGGTGGATGGAAGCAGCGCGGCAGTTGACGCTGCCCGGCGTGGCCGTGGCGGCTTTAGTCTCGCTGGCGCTGGCGTTTTCGTTATCGGGCTGCGTGAACGTGGCCAGTTACACGCAGCCTACGCTGGTTCGCGTCATCGACGGCTCGTACGCCGCCCCGGCCGTCAACGTCGTAGTGGAAGGCACCTTGCTTGCCGGCAACGTTGGCCAGGGAAACATCACCCCCTACGGCACTCTGACGGCCAGCACAGCAGCCCCCATCAAGATCACGGCTGCCACCGGCGGCGCCGCGCTGCTGACCACCAGCGGCATGCTTCTCGCCGGCCATCAGCACTCCGTCTTCCTCGCCGACATCGCCGCACCGCCCGGCGGCTACACGGTCACCGTGCTTGAAGATCAGCAAATCGCGGCCGCGAGCGGCCACTCGGCCTTCCGCTTTCTCAACCAGGCAACCAAGACCGGCGCGATCGATGTCTACATGATTCCCACCGGCGTCACCATGGCCAACAGCATCCCCATCGCTACCAATCTGCCCGTCGGCAACGCCGCCACCTACATCGGCTTTCTGTCGCAGACTGTCACCATGGTCATTACGCCGACCGGCACAATCACGCCCAAATATACTTCCGCGCCCCTGGCCCTCACCGGCGGCGAAGTCCGCACCGTGCTCCTGGTCGATGCCCAGTTGACCTCGAACCCGCCCGTAGAAGCATTCATCGCCAACGACGTGGATTAAGGCGGTCCCCTCCGGATGAAATCACCATTACCGCTGCGTGCACTTCTTTTCCTATCGGTCTGGATGGGCGCGATCGGGTCCCGCGCAGGCGCCGACACCTATCGAGTCGTTCACATCTACCCGCACGACCCGCAGGCCTTCACACAGGGTCTCATTTATATAGACGGGCACATTTATGAGAGCACGGGCCTGAACGGCCGCTCGACGCTGCGCATGGTCGACCTCAAAAGCGGGCGCGTCCTCCAGAGCCTGCCGCTGCCCAGCCAATACTTCGGCGAAGGCCTCACGGGATGGGGCAGTACGCTTATCCAACTCACCTGGCAAGCGCACATCGCCTTTGTGTACGACCGCTTCAGCTTCCGGCAGGTGCGCACCCTCCGCTATGAGGGCGAAGGCTGGGGACTGACTCAGGACGGAAAAAATCTGATTCTCAGCGACGGCAGCGCAACGCTGCGCTTTCTCGATCCGGAAACCTGTCGCGAGGTGCGGCGCATCGTGGTGAAAGACCGCGGCTCTCCGGTTACGGAACTGAATGAACTGGAGTTTGTCCACGGCCAGATCTACGCGAATATATGGCACTCGGACAGGATCGTCCGCGTCTCGCCTTCTACCGGCAATGTGCTTGGTTCGATCGACTTGGGCGGCCTGCTGCCGGCAAGCGAACGCTCCGATCAAGAGGCGGTTTTGAACGGCATTGCCTGGGACGCCGCGAACGACCGGCTCTTCGTGACTGGCAAGCTGTGGCCGAAGCTGTTCGAGATCAAAGTAAACCCTGAACCGGTCAAGGCGGTTCCCGTCCGCCGCTCACGGTAGCAAATCGGAACTGCCCACCCCGCTCCGTGCCTCGATCACATTCCCCCGTCCCTCTGCACGCGTATACTTTTCGCCAAGGCAAGCCATGGACCCTTCATCGATCGTTCTTCCGAGTTCCCTGCAGAACGCGGCCGTCCTCACTATTTTTCTCGCCTTCCTCGGCTACCTGGTGACGTTTTCCTTCACCCGCATGATGGCACGGCGAAGCGACCGGCTGCGCCTGGTTGACCGGCGCCTGAACGACTTCTACGGGCCGCTCTACGTGGCCACGGTGGCGGGCAACATCTCCTACAAGTCGCTGCTTAAGAAGCAAGGCAAGACGCAGTGCCACCCCATCCGCGACGAGGATTTGAAGGAGTGGACGCTGTGGATGACGACCATCTTCATGCCCCTGAACGATGTTCGCGAGAAGATCATCATCCAGAACGCCCACCTGATCGTCGAGGAGCAGATGCCCCAATGCCTGCTCGACTTTGTGACGCACGTGGTGGGCTATAAAGCGCTGCTGGCCCAGTGGGCGGAAGGCGACTACTCCGAGCGCCGCTCCACCATCGGCTGGCCGCCGGAGTTCGACAGCTACGTCGAACGCTCCTACAAGGCTCTCAAGGCGGAACAAACTCGCCTGCTGCACAACGCGGTTTGGCGGCTATGGCATCGCGCCAACGGCAACAGGCGCAAACGGTTGCCCGGCGCGTGAAGCCTCGATTTCATACAGCATTAATCCGCAAAGATCCCGGTCAAACTCATACTCCCCCGCATGCGGAAGCTTCATCGCTGCATCGGCGGCTTTCTCCCATGCATTGCTGGCTTCTTTCAGATTCCCCTCGATCCAGCACAGTGCGCTCTTCGCTCTCCAATAGTCCACGTTGAAGCGGACCGGCTTCTTTGCCTCCATCCGCTCCCACCATTTGCGAGCCTCCTGAGCATCGCGCAACAAGCAAGCGTATCCGAAGACGAACACCGTAAGCAGCTCTGCGTGAACGCCATAAGCCGATTCCGCATAAATCCGCGACGCCTCCTTCAGCGCCCACTCTGCTTCGTTCATCTGGCCCCGGTCAAGATAGCAGTTGAAAGCCAAGAGACGGAGCAGCAATCCCTCAGACCCCTGCTTGATGCCGGCAGCAGCCCGTTGAATGATTTGTATGTCGTAATCCCTCGGCCTCAATGCGGACACTACGCTTGATCCGGCCATGGCGATCACCCGGTAGAAATCGCCCCAGGCTCCGCCCGAAAGAAGCTGATAGATTCTTGCGCCGTCGGAATAGCTCGCCTTGGTTTTGAAAGGGACCAGGTTTGCGGCAAAGCCAGCGAGGCTGAAAACGCCAAAGAATGCCAAGAGGCCACCGGCCTGGACAGCCGAAGCGGCGGCTGCCGCGAAAGCGACCCCGAGCGCCAGGAGACCGGTTATCAGGTTCGCAAGCGGACCGGCGACGATCATCCATACAGTGCGACCGCACGCGAAATCTGCCGCGGGCGGCACAATGCCCGTCGCGCCCCCTCCCTGCAGAATGGCCATAAGTTGGAACCGAAACTTCCATTTGCCGCTCTCTACGCGCCACTGAAGCGGCCCGATCACGAACGCGCGAAGCTTCATCCCGAGCGCCAGACCGACGACCGAATGGCCGAGCTCGTGCACGAAGGTGATTAAGAGAACGGTAAGAAGGATTGTGACCAGGCTTATATGCAATCCGCCGTGATGGATGGGAAAACCCTTGGACCGATACCAGTGTGACAACCAGGAGTACAGACCATAACTTAGTGCGAAGCCCCAGATCCCTGCGGTCTTGTTGATGATTTTGCTTGTCCCGTCGCCGGAAAGCGGGGCAGTTTCCTGGATCTTCTCGGACAAATCGGGGCGTTTGTAGCGGAGCGAAAAGACAACGGCGCCAATCACTCCAATGGCCGCAAATAGACCCACGTGAATCAAGGGCACATGGTGAGCATGTTTGTGCGGAATCCACTTCTCCGCGACGATCACAAAGAGCATTGCGGCAGTGTGCAGAAGGCTTGCGGCAATTCCCCATCTCCTCGCCGATGGTTTTTCTCGCAGGATCGTCCACCATGCTTTGCCAAAGGTGAAAGCCATGGCTGAGAACACTGCCGGGACGCTCAGTGCGCGGAGAATGAGCGATGCGCCCAGTGGCTGGGTCGGGTGCAGAACAAAGCGCAAAGTCGACCAGAGATTAACTGCAACGGTCAAAGCGCAAATTGCCGCTATGAACGCAAACATCGAGCCCAGGAGCAACCTAACTGCCCGCATGGCGTGCCCTCGCTTTCCGGAGTGGCAATAGCTTACGAGAAGGCCTAATGACAATCAACGCCACTAAAGTGTTAGGAATGTTAAGGGTCGCCGCTCGCCTGGTTGCCGGGTCAAGCCGCCAGCACAGGGTTCAGCGACGTCACCTTGGCCACCGCCTTGGTCAGCCGCGCCTCCAGCGGCCGGCTGCCCTTGTACTCAACCGGCGAGTAGAAGTGCTCGACCGACTCCACCAGGTACGCACCGGGAAGATAGACCTCTGCCGCGCCTACGCCATTGCCGGGCAACAGGATCACGTCGCCGGCGCGCGGCAGCGAGTGGAGCGTCTCCAGCGGCACCAGGTTGATGCAATCCCCATCCCCGGCCACAAACTCCAGGCAGTCCTGGCTGTGCAGCCTGCCCTCGCGTTCGCGCCGCGCCTCCCGGCGCGCTTTGAACGACTCATAGTAGGTACCCAACATGACTGGAAGCCCGATCATGAAGCCGACTACGCTGCTGTACTGTGCAATGAGTGAGATCCAATGGTGCGTCATCCGGCCGTTCTCCTCCAACGCAAAGGTTAACGCATGCCGGGCGCTTCTTTATCTGGTTTTACAACGGCGGGCTACCTTCACACGGGCACGGGCAACGCCAGATTCTTCCACAGGCGCAGCGTAGGACCGGCCTGATTGACGGTATAGAAGTGCAGCCCCGGCGCGCCGCCGCGCAGCAGCGCTTCGCATAGACGCGTGATTACCTCGGCGCCGAACTCCTGTAGCCCCGGCTTGTCGTCTTCGAGTTCTTCCAGCCTCAAGCGCACCCAGCGCGGCAGATCGGCCCCGCAGCCGCCGCAAAAGCGCACCGTATTCGCAAAGCCGGTGATGGGCATGATGCCCGGCACAATCGGAATCCCGATTCCCGCCTTGTCGCAGCGCTCCACAAAGTGGAAGTAGGCATCGGCATTGAAGAACAGTTGCGTTAGCGCCGCATCCGCCCCTGCCTCCACCTTGCGGCGAAAGTTTTCGAAGTCCTCGCTCGGGCTCTGCGCCTGCGGATGCATCTCCGGGTAGGCCGCCACATCGATGTGGAAGTGGTCCCCGTGCTTCTCGCGGATGAAGCTGACAAGCTCATTGGCGTAGTGAAACTCGCCCGGCGCGGACGCGCTCATCGCCGTTGCCGGCAGGTCGCCGCGCAGCGCCACAATGCGCTTCAAGCCCATCTCGCGGTAGCGATCGAGTAGCGCGGCAACGTGCGCGCGCGTCGAGCCCACGCAGGTCAGATGCGGCGCCGCCTCCACGCCTGCGTGCTCCACGATCGCCACCAGTGTCTGGTAGGTGCCGTCCTGATCCGAACCGCCCGCGCCATACGTAACAGAAAAATAATCCGGCCGCACCGCTGCAAGTTGGCCGATGACAGCCGGAAGCTTGGCCACGCCTTCCGGCGTCCGCGGCGGAAACAGCTCGAAAGAAAAACTCAACGAAGAATCCATTTATCCGTTCTCTATCAACATCGAGAATTACGAAAATCGCCGGTTGTCCCGGTCGCAGAACAGCTTGCCGGGTGCCCCAGGTCTTCCGCCGTGGCGGACCGCGGCGGAGACCTGGGAAACCACAACTGTTCACTGTCCACTGTTCACTGCCCACTGGTGACTGTTCTTAGTACCTGTAGTTGTCCGCCTTGTACGGCCCTTCCACCGGCACGCCCAGGTAATCGGCTTGCTTGGCGCTCAGCGTCGTCAGCTTCACGCCGATCTTTTCGAGATGCAGCCTGGCAACCTCTTCGTCCAGCTTCTTGGGCAGCACGTAGACGCCCACCTTGTAGGTGCCCTTGTTGGCCCACAGATCCAACTGCGCCAGCGTCTGGTTGGCGAAGCTGTTGCTCATCACAAAGCTCGGGTGGCCAGTTGCGCAGCCCAGGTTCACAAGCCGCCCTTCGGCGAGGATGAAGATTCCATGACCGTCTGGGAACTTGTAAAAATCCACCTGCGGCTTGATGTTCAGCTTGGTCACACCGGGCTCCGCGTTCAACGGATCCACTTGAATCTCGTTGTCGAAATGCCCGATGTTGCACACGATGGCCTGGTCCTTCATCTTCTTCATGTGCTCGAGCGTGACAATGTCGGTGTTGCCGGTGCACGTGACATAAATATCGCCGCGTCCCAGCGTGTCTTCAATCGTAGTAACCTCGAAGCCCTCCATCGCCGCCTGCAATGCGTTGATCGGATCCACCTCGGTCACAATGCAGCGCGCGCCCATGCCGCGCAGCGAGTGCGAGCAGCCCTTGCCCACATCGCCATACCCGCAGATCACGGCCACCTTGCCCGCCACCATCACGTCCGTCGCGCGCTTGATGCCATCTGCTAAGGATTCGCGGCAGCCGTACAGATTGTCGAACTTGCTCTTGGTGACGGAGTCATTGACATTGATGGCTGGAACCAGCAGCTTCCCCTGCTCCATCATCTTGTAGAGCCGGTGCACGCCCGTCGTCGTCTCTTCCGAGACCCCGCGCCATTCCTTCGCAACCTTGTGCCAGTGCTGCTTGTCCTCGGCGTAAACCTTCTTCAGCAGGTCCTTGATCACCTGCTCTTCGTGGTTGCCTGAAGGCGTATTGACCCAGCCATCGCCCGCTTCGAGCTCATAGCCCTTGTGGATCAGCAGCGTTACGTCGCCACCATCGTCCACTACCAGTTGCGGTCCCTTGCCGCCCGTATGCGCCAGCGCCTGATACGTGCACCACCAGTACTCTTCCAGCGACTCGCCCTTCCACGCGAACACCGGCACGCCCGTCGCCGCAATCGCCGCCGCGGCATGGTCCTGCGTGGAGAAGATGTTGCAGCTCGCCCAGCGCACCTCCGCGCCCAGGCTTACCAGCGTCTCAATCAGCACCGCCGTCTGAATCGTCATGTGCAGCGAGCCCGTCACGCGGACCCCAGCCAGCGGCTTGCCCGCCGCATACTTGTTCCGGATCGACATCAGGCCCGGCATCTCCTGCTCGGCGATGGTGATCTCCTTGCGGCCCCAGTCGGCCAGCGCCATGTCGGCCACTTTGTACTTCAGTTCGGTCACTTCCAGCGTCGAGCTTGCCATGCGAATTCTCCTTTATATCGTCCTATCGTGATATGTTGATATGTAACAGAAGTTAAGGTGAGTAGTCAATCGAAAACTATGCCGTCCATCGTAAAAATCCTGCGCGTGGTCGCCGATCCCAACCGGCTCCGCATCCTGCTGCTCCTCAAGGGCGAGGAGCTTTCCGTGGCGGAGTTGCAGGAGATTCTGGCCATGGGCCAAAGCACCATCTCTACCCACCTCTCGCAGCTCAAGCAGGCCGGCCTGGTGGAAGACCGCCGCACCGGCAAGAGCAGCCTCTACCGCCTCGCATCCCAGGCATTAGAGGAAGTTACAGCTTTGAAAGGGCACGACGGGGTGCCCTCTGGGCCTCGTGCCGATAGTGAGGTAAATTCTGCCGGGCCTTTAGGCCCTGAGGGACCTTCCGCTTCCTCCGATCAGAAAGCGGGCAGTTTTCTGCGCGATCTATTAGCCCGCGCAAAGCAAGAGATTCCCGAATCCGTTTCCGACCAAGCTGCCATGCGCCGCGTCTTGAGAAAACGTCAAGACAAGATGCGCAGCTTCTTTGACTCCGTCGCCGGCCGTCTCGGCAAGGACTACGTCCCAGGCCAATCCTGGAAAGGCGTAGCCGAGGCCCTGCTCCGCCTGATGCCGCCCATGACCATCGCCGATCTCGGCGCCGGCGAGGGAGCCTTCGCGCTCCTGCTCGCCCAGCGCGCCAGGAAAGTCATTGCCGTCGACAGCTCAGCCAAGATGATCGAAGTCGGGCGCGACCAGGCCCTCCGCCACCAGGTCACCAATATCGACTTCCGCCTGGGCGACATGGAAGAGATTCCCATCGCCGACGCCGAAGTCGACCTGGTCTTCTTCTCGCAGTCGCTGCATCATGCCCTGCACCCCGAGCGCGCCATCGAGCAGGCCTTCCGCATCCTCATCCCCGGCGGCCGCATCGTCCTGCTCGACCTCGTCAAGCACCGCTTCGAAGAGGCCCGCGAGCTCTATGCCGACGAGTGGCTGGGCTTCAGCGAAGCCGAGTTGGAATCGATGCTTGAAAAAGCAGGTTTCACCGATGTGCAAACGTCGGTCGTTCACAAGGAGCCCGAGACGCCCCAGTTCCAAACACTGCTGGCGGTGGCCAACAAACCAGCCTAGCTCAGCGACCTACCTCAAGCGTGGGAAAGCACTGCACTCAGCTTTCGTCAGCTGCGGGCACCCTCGGCTTCCAGCAGTTGGCGCTTGCGGCCGATCCCCCATCGATAGCCGGTGAGCGAGCCGCTGGCGCCGACGACTCGATGGCAGGGAACAACGATCGCCACTCGGTTGGTGGCGCATGCGCGCGCCACGGCACGGGTAGCCCTGGGGTCGCCCAACTCCAGCGCAAGTTGACTGTAGCTGCGCGTCTCGCCTCGTGGAATGTTTCTTAACGCCCCCCATACCCGGAGTTGGAATACGGTTCCGCGCAGGTCCAGAGCGTCGCTCCGGCCTCGGCTCTGTGCCAAATCCGTCCCTTCGCGCACGCTATCGAGCGCCGCGTCGACAAGCCCCGATAGCGAACGGTCCTCGTGCAACTCGGCTGCGGGAAACTCCGCACGCAGGTTCGATACAGCCTCGCTGCTCGATGACGCAAGCGAGAGCCAGCAAAGGCCGCGATCGGTTGTTCCCACAATCACCCAACCAAAAGGGGACCGGGCCGTGGCCCATCCGATTTTTTCGCCCCTGCCGCCCTTGGCAAAGCGCGCCGGCGTCATGCCCAGTTGCGCGCCCTCGTAGGCGCGGCTCGACGAGCCGAATCCTGCTTCATAGATTGCGTTGGTCACGGTGTCTCCCTGCTTGAGCGCACTGCGAAGCGTGCGCGCCCTGAGTGCGCGTTGGTAAGCGAGTGGGCTTGCCCCCATCTCGCGCTTGAAGAGTCTCTGCGCGGTAAAGGGGCTCATCCCAGCCACGCGCCCCAACTCCTCGAGCCGCACCGGCCTGTCGAGGTTGGCCTCGATGTAGGTGCGAATCTTATCCAGGGAGCTGTTCTGCGAAACAGCGGGCTTGCATTTTTTGCAGGGCCGGAATCCGGCGGCCTGCGCCTCTGCGGCCGTGCGGAAGAAACGCGCGTTGGCCCTGAGCGGGCGGCGGCTTGTGCAACTTGGCCGGCAGAATACCCCCGTGGTTTCGACTGCATAGAAGAAAGCTGCTGCAGGATCGCGGGAGAGAATCTGGTTCCAGGCGGCTTCAGGATCAATGGCCCCCAGGAGCTCGTCTTTGCGAACGAATTGAATCTTGCTGCCCATGAGAACTATCGTCGCTCTTTGCCGCCCGGCGCGCTATCCGGTTCTTGCGCGCAATTCCGATTTCCTTCGAGGAGCCCGGGGTGACCCGTCACGCAATTCCCTTCAGCGCTGCCTCGGCACGCACCAGGTCCTCTTCCGTATCCACGCCAATGGTGTCCCGCGGCGCGTCCGCCACATAAAGGGCAATGCCGTTTTCGAGCAGCCGCAATTGCTCCAGCCGCTCCAGCTTCTCCAGCGGCGAGGGCGGTAGCGCGGCAAACCGCTCCAGCGCGGCCTTGCGGTAGGCGTAGATGCCGAGATGCTTGCGGTAGCCGGCAAACCCCGTTCCGTCGCGGTCGAATGGAATCGTCGCCCGCGAAAAATAGAGTGCCCGGCCGTCGAGAGCCGTGACCACCTTGACCGCATTGGGATTCGAAAACTCCTCCGGCGGGCAGTGGACCGCCAGCGTGCTGACCTCGACCTCCGGCCGGGCAAAAAGGTCCAAAAGCGGCGGGAAGAAATCCGCGGTCAGCGTCGGCTCGTCGCCCTGGATGTTGACGTAGATATCGGCGTCGATCAGGCGGGCCGCTTCGTAAACCCTGTCTGTCCCGCTCGGGCAGTCCGGCGAAGTCATGGCCACAGGAATCCCGCGCTCTCTGCAGACCTTTGCCACTTCCTCCGAGTCGGTCGCCACCACCACCGGGTCCATCAGGCCACTGCCGGCAGCCGCCCGCCACACCCACTCCACCATCGGGCGGCCAGCAAGGGTCCGCAGCACCTTCCGGCTCAGGCGCGTCGAACTCAGCCGCGCCGGAATCACCGCGGCAATACGGAACGTACTCATGCAGGCGAGTTTACAGGAGCAGGCGGGCAAGTTTCATGCGCATCCGTTCCCCAGCTCCCAGGTAAGCTTGTCCGGGAGCGCTGCTCCGGACACGGTCTCACGGCGCGTTTGACCTGCCATTCAGCCCCCCGTATCATCAAGGTTGGGAATTGTGCACCGCTTGTGGTCAGCACCCCCTCAGCGGGCCACTGTGGCCTGCGCTGGCAAAATGTCCTCCAGGCCCTTCCAGGCGCCCCCTCCGGCGGAGTAGCTCAGATGGTTAGAGCGACGGATTCATAACCCGTAGGTCGGCAGTTCGATCCTGCCCTCCGCCACCAATCAATTCAGCAATGCTCGCGGAATCACGAAACCTGTTCTCCCGGCGCGGTTCGGGCGCAAAGGAAGCTGCGCCCCTCACAAGAGACCCTCAGCAAACACTGATGCCGATCGCTCCGCGGCCGATCATTGAGTTGGGGAACCTTCTGGATTACGAGGGCATTCCTCGGGCTGCAGCGTTACACTCAAGGTGAAAAGGTCATTCCTCCATGTCCACCACAGGCAGAATTTCGGATTCGTTCGGCTCGGAACCACTATCCATAGCGGTCATAAGCCCGAACGACCAACGCCGGAACGCCGCGCTCAGCGCCCTGGACAAATTTCCCAACGGGCGAATCTGGGAATTCATGTCGTACCCCCCGGATGTCGAAGCTGTAGCGCAAATGCTCAAGCAGCGATTCGATGTCGTCATCATTGACCTTGACAGCGACCCGGATTACACTCTCGAACTGGTTGAGCAGATCTCAACCTCTGGCTCGATCAACGTAATTGTCTATTCGGGGATGGCTGATCGTGACTTGATCGTCCGCTGCATGCGTTCAGGCGCCCGCGAGTTTCTCCACCTGCCGATCACTTCGAGCCAGATGACCGAGGCCTTGCTTCGCGCCTCGGCCCGGCGACTGGAAATCCCTCGGCCCGAGAATTCGGGGACGCTCCTGGCCGAAGAACCGATGAGCAAACTGCTCTTGTTTCTGAGCGCAAAGGGCGGCGCCGGAGTAACCACGGTGGCCAGCAGTTTCGCGGTTTCGCTTGCCGCGCAGTCCCGTCAGCGCACTCTGCTGATCGATCTCAATCTGCCGCTTGGAGACGTGGCGCTGAACCTTGGACTCAAGAGCCAATACTCCACCGTGAGCGCTCTCGAGAATGCCAAGCGTCTCGATTCCCATTTCTTATCATCCCTTCTCGTTCAGCACGGTTCCGGGCTGTTCGTTCTGGCCGCCCCCACCGAAATAACCCCTGCTCAGCCCACCGATGAGGCTATCGGAATGCTGCTCAAGGTTGTCCGCCAGAATTTCGAATATGTGGTGATCGATGCCGGATCGAAACTCGATCTGAAGCGAAACTATCGCTACTATGAGACCACCACCCTCTACCTGGTGACGCAGCTCGGCATTCCCGAACTGCGCAATGCCAATCGGCTGATTAAACGGCTCCCCAGTGAACGCGGCCCAAAACTCGAAATCGTAGTCAATCGATTCGATTCAGGGTTCGAGGGGTTAGAGGAAGAGCATATTACGAAGGCTCTCACCCAACCTGCCAGTTGGAAGATTCCCAATGACTACGCCGCCGTCCGCCGAATGCAAAACTCGGCCGTCTCGCTCACCGAGGAAGACACGGAGATAGCGCGTGTAATCCACGCGATGGCAGAATCGGTCTGCGGCCAGCCCTTCGTCCCGGAAAAGAAGAAAGGGTTCAGCTTCCTATAGAGACCGGCATGCCAGACCGGGAGAAATTTGACGCCGGCAAGGCTCCACAATCGGGCGCCGGCGGAAAGTCCCAATATCTCAGCAGGTTGCCGGCCGTTACTGCGCCCAACCCTCCGAATCCTTTGTTTCCGCCCAACGCCAGCCGGAATTACCGCTAACACACCACTTGCGGTATCATTGCGTCTAAAGGATATGCGGCCTGCTTCCCCTTGGGGCCCGCCTAGGTGGTGCGTGTGTCCCGATTCTTTCACCGTTCGGTATTTGTTCTCTCCGTAGCCATCTTCGCCGCTCTAGGCCTGGGCTTTGCCCTGGGCGAGTTCGGCCTCCTCGGTGTTCACGCCGGCACCGATCAGGATGGCGCCTACCGGCAGATGCGCGTGTATGCCGAGGTTTTACAAAAGATCCAGACCGATTATGTGACCGACCCCAGCATGGGTGACGTCACCACAGGCGCCTTGCACGGTCTGCTTGAGTCGCTCGACGCCGACTCCAGCTATCTGACCCCCACCGAATACAAGATTTACAAGGAAGAGCCTGTCTCCGGTGCTGCCCAGGTGGGCATCACGGTATCCAAGCGTTACGGATATGCGACCGTAGTGAATGTCATGCCCGGATCTCCCGCGGACACGCATTTGTCCGACGGCGACGTCATCGAGTCCATCGGCAGCCAGTCCACTCGCGAGCTCTCGCTGGCGGTCATCCGCCTTATGCTTGAGGGCAAACCGGGAAGCACGGTTCTGCTTTCGGTGGTTCGCCCGGCCAAACCGGACCCCGACAAACTCACGCTCACCCGCTCTGTGGCCGCCCCTCCGGCACTCGGCACGCAGCAATATGACAATGCCACCATTCTGTACCTCAAGCCCGGCTTGCTGACTTCGGACCGCGTGGACGAGATTGCGGCGAAGATCAAGGCCGCGCCCAAAGGCAGCAAGATTCTGCTTGATCTGCGCGATGCTACCGGCGATGCTCCCCAGGGACTCAGACTGGCTAACTTCTTCATCAAGCAGGGAACCCTGGCCACGCTTCAGGGCCAGCAGTTTGCCACCCAGACCTTTACCGCCGATCCCGCGAAGTTCCTCACCGCCGCGCCCCTTGCCGTGCTCGTCAACCGCGGCACATACGGCGGCCCCGAACTCACAGCCAATGCAATTCTTGACCTGACCCGCGGCGATGTAGTCGGCGAGCGCACCTTCGGCGAGGGGTCGTTCCAAAAGTCAATCGAGATGCCCGACGGCGCGGACCTGCTGCTCACCGTGGCTAAATTCCAAAGCCCCTCGGGTAACAAGATTCAGGACAATGCTGTTACGCCCAACGTTGTGGTGGCCTCGCCCATCGATGAAGAGGAAGAAGGCGCTGTTCCACCCAAGGGTGACGATACGCTGAACAAGGCGCTCGATCTGCTGAAGGCCAAGAGCGCCTGAAGCGAGAACCGGACGTCTTCAAATTTTGGGCGCGGCCTTTGGCTGCGCCCATTTCAGTCTGCAACTCTTGTTTACCGGTATAGCACTTTAGTTGTAGGACGTTCCCATCCATTTCATCTGTACACTTGGATAAAATGCTAGCCTGAAGCTGAAGCAATTTCTCTCCCGCTGCTTGGAGAAACTCACATGAGGCCTGAATCCCTTGGCGGTCACTCCTGATCAGCCTTTGGAGCTGCGCGGACTGGGGCGGAGGCAACCACTCCGTGGACCGCGGGTTCCCGCAAAGCACCACCGCAAGCTCGCCGGCCGCTCTGCGCTCGCCGTGTTGCTGGTGCTCGCGGTCATTACTGGCTCCCTGGCGGGCCTTACGCTTGTCTACTCCGTCGACTTGCCCCAGATCGACGAACTGGAACACTATCGCCCCTCGACCCTGACCGGCCTCTACGACTGCAAGGGCCGCGTCATAGGCTCCTTTGCGCTGGAACGCCGCGAAGTGGTCGGCTACGACGGTTTCGCCCCCATTCTCCGCGAAGCGGTCATCTCCATTGAAGACAAGAGCTTTGAGTCCCACTGGGGCGTCAATGTGCTGCGCATCGGCGGCGCGTTTGTGCACGACCTTCGCACCCACGACCGCTCCCAGGGCGCCTCAACCCTCACCATGCAGTTGGCGCGGAATCTCTTTCTCTCCTCCGACCGCAACGTTACCCGCAAACTCCAGGAAGCCTACCTCGCCATTCAGATCGAGCGAAGTTTCACCAAGCAGCAGATCTTCACTCTCTACGGCAACCAGATCTACCTGGGAAGCGGCATGTATGGGTTTGAGGCCGCCTCGGAGTTCTACTTTTCCAAGCACGCCAAAGATCTGACGCTCACCGAGGCAGCGCTGCTGGCCGGCCTTCCCAAGGGGCCATACGCCTACTCCCCACTGGTCAATCCCGAGAAGGCGCTCCGCCGCCGCAACCTGGTGATTTCAGAGATGGAATCCGACGGGATCATCACCCATGCTCAGGCCGCGCAGGCGCGAAACACACCGCTCGGCCTGCACGTTGCCGAGCCACAAGGCTCGGTCGCTCCCTGGTTCCAGGAGGAGGTACGGCAGGAGCTCGACAAGCGGTTTGGTTCCGAGCAGGTCCATGAAGCCGGCCTGCGGGTCGACACCACGCTCGATCTGGACTTGCAGCAAACAGCAAATCGCGCCGTGGACGATGGCCTGGCCGTCTACGAGCGCCGCCGCGGATGGAAAGCGAAGCTGGACAATGTGATCGCTACCGGCTCCACTCTGGAGGAATACCGTCATCCGGATTGGGCTGTCGTATCCGGGCCCGGAGACTACGTCCATGCCCTTGTCACCCGCGTGCTGCCCATGGAAATCCGCGCCCGCATTGGTGCGCCGGGCCAGCAAGGCTCCGAGATCGTACTGCTACCGGCGGATTGGGAGTGGACCGGCCAGCATTTCGCCGACGCCCTCGTCAAACCCGGCGATATTGTTTATGTTCATCTCACCGCCGCGATGGAAGGCTCTGCCCGCCGCGGCACCCTCGAGCAGGACTCCGGAGCCCAGGGCGCACTGATGGCGATCGACAACACCAGTGGCGATGTTCTGTCCCTTGTTGGCGGGCGTGACTTTGCAGTCTCCCAGTTCAATCGCGCAATTCAAGCGGAGAGACAAACCGGCTCCAGCTTCAAACCTTACGTCTACACAGCCGCCATCGAAGACGGAGTCAAGCCCGACGACACCATCGTGGATGCGCCGGTCCGGTTTGGCGATTACGTCCCGCACAACTACGAGAACGATTACAAGGGCCGCATGACCATTGCGAACGCCTTTGCCGAGTCGCGCAATATTCCCGCCCTCAAGCTGGCCGCGCGCGTAGGCATCCATAAGGTCATCGACATGGCCCATCGGTTCGGCGTCACCTCGAACATTCCCGCCTATCTGCCTGTCGCACTCGGCGCGGTCGAGATATCGCTCGAAGAGCAAGTCGCGTCCTACTCGGTCTTTCCTAACGACGGCGTTCGCGTCACGCCGCACCTTGTCCACAAGGTCTCCAACGCCGATGGCATCACCCTCTGGGAAGACCGTCCCGCCGTCGACCAGGTTATCGACCAGCAGACGGCCCGCACCATGATGATTCTTCTTCAGGCAGTGACCGCGCATGGCACCGGCGCCGCCGTTGCCCAATTGAACCATCCCCTGGGCGGCAAAACCGGCACCACCAGCGACTTTACGGACGCCTGGTTCCTGGGCTTTTCGCCCTCGGTTACCTGCGGAGTGTGGGTCGGTTTCGACAGCCGCGAATCCCTGGGTGAAAAAGAAACCGGAGCCCGCGCTGCCCTGCCCATCTGGATCACATTCATGAGGGCTGCTATCGCCGGCAAGCCCGACGAGCAGTTCCCCGACGACGGGCCGGACAGCCTGATGCTGAAAGCCGCGGCGTCGACGCCGGCGAAGCCGGGAGTTCGACAACCAGCGCCCGTGTCCTCCGCTCGGCAGCTCAAGCCTGCTTCACCGGCCAAACCTCCTTTGAGCCCGTCGTCCGGCACTGTGCACGCAATTTTGCCTGCGCGGCCCGGCGTCGATTCGGCCGTCAAAGTGCTTGTCGATGTTCCCGTGGGCGAGCCGCACGTCAGACCGGTCCTTTCGCCGGGCTCAGCACCCGAGAGCCGTCATGGCGGAGCCAAGCCCACACTCGCCGTTCCTCAACATTGAAGAGAGTGCAGCTGGATTGTTGCATTTGACTTTTGCCAGATTGCCTATGCAATAAACGAATGGGCATCGAGTTCGACCCAGCAAAGAATGAGCGCATCCTGCGGGAGCGAAGGCTTTCAGGCCAACTTCGAGATCTGCGCGCAACAGGCAGCGGGTGGCAGCGCCGCGCGGATGAGGTGCCCAGTTCCTGGCAGGAGAAATCGGAGGAAGTTCACGCGTCCCGCTGATTGGCGAACCGTAGGAAACTCTTCTACTGGCATCCATTCAAGCTGATGCTCTGCGCGGTTAATTGTGCCCCTGGCGTCGCCGTCAGTAACGATTTTCCATCCGATTGAAACGCCGAGAAGCCGAAAGACGGCGTGCAAACAACGCTCTTGCCGGGCAGCGCGTAAACAAGGTAGGTGGGCGCGACAGCCGCCTGAAGGGTCCCGCCACTCGTGGGCCTGAGGGGACTCTGAGCCGGCACGGGCAGCGTAAAGGTGGTGCAGTAAGGCGCGCCTCCAGGGCAGGCGCCTGCTGTTGTGCTGAAGGTCACAGATGGCGACGCTGTGAACAATGGCAGCGCAATCGCCCAGAGAATAGCCGATCCGTCCTCAGCTCTCGATCCATCCAGTGCCTGCATCGCGTACTGGGGCACCACGGTTCCCGGCACCGCGATCGGCGCGCTCGCGATCACTCCCGTAATGGTCGCCGGCGGGGAGGTCTGCTGCTCGCCCAGCAAGCCGCAAATCCCGGCGCAGCCTCCCATGGAAATGGCTCCCAGGTTTCCCCCGCCTGAAGCAGCCGTCGTCAAATACGGTGGGTAAGCTTTGCCCGTGGAGTCCATCGCCTCAAGCACAATGGCGGAAGGATAGGTGACGGTTTGCGCACAGAAGCTAAATCCGCCGTGCACATCGGTTGAGACCTGTTGCGCTGGAAAGAATTCGTAGAGCGGCGTCGTGCCTAACTCAGTCCCCAACTCCAGAACCGCTACGCCTTGCGCCACAGGCTGCGAAGTCAGCGAATCCTGTAATGTCCCTGAAAAGACAACGCCAGTGCAGCCGTTGCCCGCCGGTGGCGTTGGCGCAGTCGAATTGCCTCCGCACCCCACCAGCCAAATCCAAAGCAAGCAGACAACCACGGTCGCTCTGCATGCAGTCTTCATAGTCGCCCCCGCTTGCACGGGCTTTCAAGACAGTCCGGAATGAAATTTGCACCATTCTAACTCGGAGCGCACGCGAGACCCTATTTCTTCTTGCCCTTCTTCGCGGCCTTTTGGACTTTGGCCTTCTTATCCGCGTCATGTTCGTGAACCACGGGAATGGGCGCCATGTCTGGACCGATGCGCTGCACGCGCGTGTCGATCATTTCGTAGCGAATGGTGCGAGGGCTTGCCGGGCGGGTAATGCCGGTGGCCGGATCGGTGGAGATATCCTGTCCGCCGGCAAGCATGAAGCTGAAGGTGGGTACACTGCTCGAGGTCGCGGCTCGGTTTGGTCCTTTGCCCGATCTGCTGCTTGTTACCTGGGCAGGCGCCTGGCTTTCAACCCTCACCGGCAAAAACCCCTGAATCGGATGCAGCATGAATGCGGTCTCGTAGCGGTGATGGTGAGAACTCCAGGTGAAGACGCGCACCTGGTCAAAGTCAAAAGGCAGGCCGGAGCTCAGCGGCGCTGTGACTGTAAGGTATTCAGGGACCGTGTGGTCGGGGGTCGAAGCGTCGGGGTCGGTGATCCTGGTGAGCACCCAGGCGCCGATAAACCGCTGGCCCTCGCCATATTGGGCAATCTCGTCAGGAACATCCACGTCCAGCCGGTTGCCGAGCAGCCAACCTGTGTGTCCCTCTTTGTCGCGCGCAAGCCACCAGTCTTCCATGATTGGGGGTGGGACTTGCGGCTGGACGGGAACTGTTGCGGGTGGGGACTTTGGCCCCGAAGCGGGCGGCGAGGCGGATGCGTGCGGCGGGGTCGTTCCCGGCTGAGGCGGTTTGGGCGCGTCGGTCTTTGGCAGCAACGCCGGCACCGGACTGCCAACTTTTGGCACTGTGGCCCGGGCCAGGAGCTGAACCTTGGCGTTCCCCAGAAGCAGATAGAAGTTCTCCGTTCTGCGGCCGGGGAGAATGTGCATGTAGAGATCGTCGCGAAGGGTGGCAGTTGCGGCTGGCGGGTCGGCTTTGTGCTTGTCAGCCAGTTGCGCGAACCCTTCATACGTCTTGCCTTCAATCACGGCTCGCTCTTCAATCCAGCCAATCTGGTTCTTCTCCGTTTTGACCTTGAGGAAGCGGCGGCCGCGCTCAAGAACCTGGAGCGGCTGCCCGTTTACTACCTCGGCCACGCGTTCTGAAACCGCGGCGACGCGGTCGTGGAGATAAATCTGCCGCGCCGAGACGTAGACCGTTTCGTATTCCTGATGGTGGAAGCGGGCGCATCCCGAAGCAAGCCCAAGAACGCACACGGCAAAAAGCAGCGGAAGCAGCCGCAACTGGGGCACAGAAGCTCGGGGGCGCCGGAGAATTGGATCGATGGGAATTGGAGTTCGCGTGAACACGGCCTATGGCGTTCCTATTGAGGATAGCACCTTAACAGTGGACAGTGGACAGTGAACTATGCTCCTAACCGAAGGGAGCTGGCTCTGTGGCCGGGCTTCCCGCAAAGAAGCCCATCCTCGCATGAACGGCGACGATCGGGCCGCCCACCGCTTCCGAATTGAAAACCATTCACTGCCCTCTGCCCTTACGGCAACGCCGCCACAGCGCCGGCCTGGACGGGGTCGGTTCCCGTAGCACTCGAGATCGCCGAATCGAGCTTGCCGGCTGTCGTCGCGTCGAAGGTAAAGCCCAGCAAGTCCGGGCTGCCTCCGGAATTCACCACCAGCAGGTAGTTTCCAGTGGAGTCCTCCGTCAGGCCCACTGGGGTGATTCCGGCTGTGGCGGTGAGGTTGAGCTGGCTAAGCGTAGACGTGGCGCCGCTGGTGGTGACGGAAAAACTGGCGATGTTGCCGGTGCTGACGTTGCTGACGGTGCGGTTGACGACATACACGTAGTTGCCGGCGTTGGTTCCGTAGCGCGTGGGATAGATGGCATAGGGCGCGAGTCCGCCAGTCGCGAAGGGCGAGCCGGTGACCTCGGCCAGAGTACTGTAGTTGAATACGCGCAGTCCTCCAGTGCCGCCTGCGTTGGTGCCGGAGAAGGCTGCTGTTTCGCCAATGTACAGCAGGCGGTTGCTGGGATCCACGGCTACGGACAGAGCCGCGCCGGCAAGGTTGACCCGCGGAATGTTGCTGATGGTTCCGAAGGGCGTGGCGCTGCCCGCGGAAAAGGTCACTACCTCAGTACCGAAAGAGCCGAGGGCCACAAAGACATTCTTATTGTCAGGGGAGACAGCGAGCTGCTGCACGGTTGCCCCAGGCAACAAGATGCTTTGCTCGATGGTGGTGGTCGGGCTTCCTGTGGTGGCGTTGATGGGGATGGCGAGAAGCGCAGCGAGGTTGGGACCGGCCTCCACCAGCCAGGAGCCGGAGGATGTCGAAACCACCTGCATGGACGCGGCGACATCCTGCGAGATCGTGCTGCTGCTGGGCAGGGTGAGCGTGCCGCTCGAACTGATGTCAAAAAGGTAGATGCCGGTGGCCGTGCCTACGTAGAGAAAGCCGCCGCCGGGTGCAACGGCGATGGAATAGGGCGCGGAGGGGAACGTGAACGCATTCCCGGATTGGGTCACCACGCCGGAGACCACCGAAAAGCCCGCAATCTGCATGGTTCCCTGGTCGAGCACGTAGAATATGCCGCTGTTGCTGCCGGCCGTCGCGGTGCAACTGCCCGATGAACTCGACACCTGAGCGCAGAGATTGGTGGTCGCCGTTAGGCTGCCCGAGGTTCCGGTCACCGTAATCTGATAAGCTCCGGCAGTCGTTGTGGCCGTGGTGGCCGCGTAAAGCGTGGACGTCTGCGCCGTCGTGGTGCTGAACGCAATGGAAGTGGGAGAAAGGCTGCAGGTCGTGGCACTGACAGCGGCCGTAGGCGCGCTTGTCACCGAACATGCGAGTGAAACGGTCCCGGAAAACGAGCTCGCCGGCGTCACGGTAATGGTCGAGGTGTTGCCGGTGGTGGCGCCTGGCGTGACGGAGATGTTGCCGCTGTTGGTAAGCGAGAAGCTGCTGTTGCTGCTGCCGCTAGGGGCATCCCAGAAACCCGCGCACCCGGCCAGAAGCGGCGCTGCCGCCACAAGCATCCATGCCCGCCTGCCAATCCTCATTGCCGCTCCTCGGTTTTCGCGCTGGATGCGCCCCTCTAAGGGTATCGCTTCGGGCCCTGGTTTGGCGTTGCCGGGCACGTCGTGCTGAGGGATTTTAAGCACAGTACGGCTCTCCGCCCTTAGAATCAAGGACGCACGTGGGCTTGGATTCGCTCACTTCAATAACCGGGAAAAAGCGGCTCCTGGTTCTCTCACTGGCTCTCTCGGATGGCCTGGCCGTCGGGAGCTGCGCCTGGATGGTGGGAATGAGAGCTTCGTAGCGAAGGACGGCACGGACTTCGGGCTCTGAGATATCCATGAATCCCGATCCCCGGAATCAATTGCCCGGAAATGCGAGCGGCCCAATGCGTCCACGATGGCGCGGCCCTGGGTGTCAGTTGGGACGGCTTCCGGAACTCCCGGTGCCGCTTGAACCACCCGATGTCGACCGGCGGCGAAAACGGTCGTCCACCGGCTGGCGTCCCTGGAAACCCGAGTCGACCGTGTGCCAGTGCTCGATAGACGTCTCGCCCATGCGCCAGCAGAGCAGCACGACCTGGTCGTCGAGGCGAAAGGGAAAATCGAGCAGCCCGGCGTCGAGGTCCTTCACCTGAACGCCGATGGCGTCGATTTCGGCGATGCTTTCCCTGGCGAGCTTCAGGTGGGCCTCCATCTCCGCGCGTTGCTTCAACACGCCCGCGGCATCTACCCTCATGCCACCGGAGATATAGATCCGGCGCGCCAGCTCTGAGAGGCCGGTCTCCACCTTCTCCGCTGCCTGCTTGCCTTCAATGGCGCGCTTGAGCAGCGACTCAAGAACCGGGAGCAGCGATTGCGCTTCGTCGATCGTGAAGGTCTTCATGGTGGAACGCCTTGATTACAGGATACTAGAAAAGCAGGGAACAGGGATCAGGGAACAGCCGAAGCCGTCCGCGCATCTGCTTTTGACAATGGCCAACAGCTTGGAATCTCAACATGGAGAAACTGCCGTTCGATCAACATTGTCTGAAGTGCGGAGCCAAACCTCGTGAAACGTGCAAAAGCGAAAAGGGAATGGTAATTCGCAGAGTTCACTCCGAGCGCTGACCAAAGAAGCGGCGCTGACCAATCCGCACCGCTAACCCCGGCTCCTGCGCCCTGTTCCCTGTTCCCTGATCCCTGCTTTACCCCACTTCCAGCATTCGGTCCAGCGCAACCTTGGCCCAATGCTTCACGCCGGCTCGCACCTGGATGCGGTTGACAACGCGGCCTTCCACCAGATTCTCCAGCGCCCAGGCAAGGTGCTGCGGCGTGATGCGGTACATGGTGGTGCACAGGCAGCCCGTATCGTCGAGAGTGACGATCTTCTTGCCTTCCGGGGCAAAGCGGCGGGCCAGTCGGTTTACCAGATGAATCTCGGTACCGATGGCGAACATGGAGCCCGCAGGAGCCTGCTCGACGATAGCGATGAGGCGTTCGGTTGAGCCCAATGCGTCCGCCTTCTGGCAGACCTCCCAGCGGCACTCGGGATGCACGATGACCTGGATGCCGGGGTGCTTCGCGCGCACCTGGTCGACGTGGCCGGGAAGAAAGCGCTGGTGAACGGCGCAATGACCCTTCCACAAAATTACGCGGCTGGCAACGAGATTTTCTTCCGTCTGCCCGCCCTGGCCTTGCCCGATCTGGATTGCCCACGGATCCCAGACAGCCATCTCGTCCAGGGCAATCCCCATGGCGTGCCCGGTATTGCGGCCCAGGTGCTGGTCAGGCAGGAAGAGAATCCGTTTACCCCGCGCAAAGGCCCACTCGAAGGCGGCGCGGGCGTTGGATGAGGTGCAGACCAGGCCGCCATGTTCGCCGCAAAACGCCTTGATGGCGGCCGTGGAGTTCATATACGTCAGCGGTATCGTGTCGCCGTCAAGACCGAGGTGCGTGAGCGCATCCCAGCACGCCTCCACCTGGGAAATCTCGGCCATGTCGGCCATCGAGCAGCCGGCATTCAAGTCGGGCAAAATTACCTGCTGGCCTTCGTGGCCAAGAACGTCCGCGCTCTCAGCCATGAAGTGCACACCGCAGAAAACAATATACTTGGCATCGGTCTCTGTGGCGACTTTGGAGAGCTTGTAGCTGTCGCCGGTGAAGTCGGCGAAGCGGATCACTTCGTCGCGCTGATAATGGTGGCCGAGCAGGATGGTGGTCGAGCCCAGCTTGGCGCGCGCCGCCGCAATGCGGTCGTCCATTGAATGATCGGGGAGCGCGAGGTAGTTTTCAAGACTGCAAACGTCGATAGCCTGCGGCGAGGCCGCCGCCTCTTGATCGAGAACAAGGGTCACTTTATTCCGCCTTCAGCCCGGCTCATCCCTCATGGGACAGCGGGCGGGGTTGTTGAAAGCAAACCGACTGCAGTGGACGCACTGAACCTGTTGAGGTTATCGGCGCTGCCGCCGACTATTTCTAGGTCCCCCATCCACGGGGTTGTTGCAGTCCTTTCACATGAATGGACGCGGATCGAGGCCGGCAGTTTCAAATGAATAACCAAGCCGGCCAGGTCAACCCACTCCTGTCTAGTGTAGCGCAGGCACGACTACCGGCAGTAACAGCCGGACTGGCGGTGGGATAATCCGCAGATCAGAGAGTCGAAGCGAGGTTGAAAGTGCAGGGTTGAGTTGGGAGCGGCAACGACCGAACTGGAACAGATACTTGCCGGCGACGGCGCAGCAGCGCCGCCGGCGTTCATTCTTGAAGGGCTGTCAGATGAGCTCGCGCACCGAAGGATCGAGGGAGCTCCACGGAGCATTTATGAGGAGCTGTGGCACATAGCATTCTGGCAAAAGGTCAGCATTGATTGGATTCACGGCATCGAGACGCCTTATCCGGAGCATGCGTCCGCCGGATTTCCGACCGAGAGCGACGTGGCCGAGGAAGATTGGGAGGCGCTAAAGGCGAGGTTCTTTCACGACAATCAGGAAGCAGCGTTGGCAGCGTGCGACACGGAGAGGCTGGAGTTGCCAATAGGCTGCCCATCGCGGTCGGGAGTGCCCATGCGCACGATGACTGTGCGCGAGCAATTGGAGAACCTGGGCGCCACAATGCGTATCATTTCGGGCGAATTGTTCTCCTGCGGCAGTAGCTTAAAAGCTGGCCGCCTCCGTAGGGAGGCTATAGCTGGTGAGGCCTCTGCGGTACCTAGCCCGTGCGGTTTGTGAGCGCCAAGCGCGGGCAGGTATCATAGTTCTTCATGGGAATTCTTCCGACAATTGAGGTCGCCAATCTGGGCATGGCGGATTCGCTGATCCTCATGGTGATGGCGCTTGTGGTCTTCGGGCCGCGGCGGCTGCCGCAGATCGGACGCCAGATCGGCAAGCTCATGTACGAGTTCCGCAAGGCCTCGAACGACTTCAAATTCCAGATGGAAGAGGAGTTGCGCACCTCCGAGGAAGCCGACCGCCGCAAGAAGGAAGAAGACGAGCGTCAACGCAAGTTGGCAGCGAACCCGCCCGCGCAACTTGAAGCCGGCGTGACAGCCGCACCGGAGACTCCTGCAACCGAAAGCCCCTACCCTTACGGCACTTACGGCGAAGCGACAGAAGCTCAGGCCAGGGCCGAAGCGGCCTATCCGAGCATCCAGCCACCCGCGACCGGGGAGCCGGTTCCCGCGGCATGGCCCGCAGACGGAGCCGCTAAGTCCAGCGCAACTGCGGCCGTGGAAGCGAGCAGCGCTGAAGCTCCTGCCGCCGCCCATGAAAGCGAAACCGGACCCGTTGCCGTTGACGAACAGATTCCCGCCGAGAAAGAGAACGCCGTGATCGAAACCGCCGTTGAGGATGTAAACAAGACTCGAGAACCGGCGGCCCGCAATGGTTGATCCTGCGGACGCGATCGGCAAGGCCCGCCAGGCAATGACGCAGCGCGCGGACCTGCCCGGCATGAGCCTGATGGAGCACCTGGACGAGCTGCGTAAGCGCATCGTTCACTCCGCAGCCTACCTCGCCGTCGGCTTTTTCGTGGCCTTTTACTTCCGCGAGCAGCTTTATGGCATTGTCCAGGCGCCGCTCCAAAAGCTGAATCTGCCCATCAACAAACTCAACTTCTTCCACCCCATGGATGCGATGAACCTTTACCTCCAGGTGGGGCTGATCGGCGGAGCAATCCTGGCCTCGCCCTTCATCCTCTACCAGGTTTGGCTGTTCATTGCGCCGGGGCTCTACCAGAAGGAAAAGCGGTTTGTGATTCCCTTCATGGCGGCCACAATGGGACTGTTTCTTGCCGGCGCCAGCTTCGGCTACTTCTTTGTATTGCCCGGCGCGCTGAAGATTCTGATCCTTGGTTTTGGTGGCAAGTTCAACCCCGTAATCTCCATCGAGGACTACACCGGGTTCTTCCTCTCCATTATTCTGGGACTGGGCGTCAGTTTCGAGTTGCCGATTCTCATCTTCTTTCTGGCCCTGTTCGGCATCGTAAGCCCGCGCTTCCTTTGGAAGAACATCCGTTACGCGATTCTGGCGGTGTTCCTGGTGGCCGCCGTGATTTGCCCCAGCCCCGATCCGGGCACGATGTGCGTGTATGCGGTCCCCATGCTCGCGCTCTACATCGTAGGCATCGGCGTGGCATGGTGGGTGCATCCCTCGCGGCGGCAGGCCAAGGAAGCCAAGGAGAGCACGTAATGTTCTTCGCCTCATCCTGGAAGAAGGCCGCGGCGGGGATTGTTCTGCTTGTACCGCTGGCCGCGCAAGCTCAGCAGCACTTCGACGGGGCCAAGGCGCTTGAATACGCGCGCGAGTTTGTGTCCATCGGCCCGCGCTGGCCCACCGGTCCAGGCCACATGAAGGCCGAGGAGTTTCTGCGCAGCCACTTCCAGCGCGCGCACGACCAACTCGAAGAGGACACATTCACTGCCGACACGCCCATCGGTTCGGTGCCCATGCGCAATTTCATCGTGCGCTACCCCGGCCAAAAGAATGGCGTTATTGTCCTCGGCACTCACTACGAGACCAATTATCCGCTCAGAAATATCGGCTTCGTAGGCGCCAACGATGGCGCCGCTACCACCGGGCTGCTGATGGCTATCGGCGACCGGCTGCACGCCGAGACTGCGGGCGGAAAGAAACTCGACGGCTACTCTGTGTGGCTGGTTTTCTTCGATGGCGAAGAGGCGATCAACTCCTGGTCGCGCTCCGACTCCACCTACGGCAGCCGCCACCTGGCAGCCCGCTGGGGGCGCGACGGAACGCTGAACCAGATCAAGGCCTTCCTGCTGGCCGATATGATCGGCGACAAGGACCTGGACATCCAGCGCGAATCGAATTCAACCGGCTGGCTGGTCCTGCTCATGGGCCAGGCGGCGAAGAAGTTCGGCTATGAGCATTACTTCTTCAAGCAGGAGATGGCGGTAGAAGACGATCACCTGCCGTTTGTGGAGAGGGGTGTGCCTTCGATCGACGTAATCGACCTGGACTACGGACCCAATAACAGCTATCACCACACCGCCCAGGACACGCTGGACAAGATCAGCGCGCGCAGCCTCACCATCGACGGGGATGTGTTCCTGGAGACGATCCGGCTGATCGATCTGCGGTGAAAAAACAGGGAACAGAGATCAGGGAACAGAATGCGTACTGACTGACGAACAGCGTGCGGAAAGAGGAACGGAGATTGGCTGAGGCGGAGATCGGCATCATCGGGGGCAGCGGACTTTACTCGATGCCCGGATTCACAAACGTCCACGAAAAGCGTGTTGAGACCCCGTTCGGCGACCCGTCGGAAGCTTTCGTTCTGGGTGAACTGGAGGGCCGCAAGGTGGCGTTTCTGGCCCGGCATGGACGTGGCCACCGCATTCTGCCTTCGGAGCTGAATTTTCGCGCCAACATTTATGCGTTCAAGAAGCTTGGCGTCGAAAGGATTCTGTCCATTTCGGCCGTGGGATCGCTGAAGGAGGAGCATAAGCCCACCGACTTTGTAATGCCGGACCAGTTCATCGACCGGACATTTCATCGCATCTCCACATTTTTCGGCGAAGGCATCGTCGGCCACGTGGCATTTGGCGATCCGGTGTGCGCCACGGTGGCCAAGGCCGCATCCGACGCTTGCAACACTGTCGGCGTGGTGGGCAAACTCGGCGGCACCTACGTCTGCATGGAAGGCCCGCAGTTCTCCACCAAGGCCGAGTCGCATCTCTACCGCAGTTGGGGCGCGGACGTGATCGGCATGACGAATCTGCAGGAGGCCAAGCTGGCCCGCGAAGCGGAGATCTGCTACGCGACGGTCGCCATGGTCACCGACTACGACTGCTGGCGCGAAGGACACGACGCAGTGACCGTTGAAGAAATCGTGGCCGTGCTGCACAAGAACGCTGACAACGCGGCGAAGGTAGTGAAGGCGGCGGTTGCTGCCATGCCGCGCGAGCGGACATGCGCCTGCGCCTCGGCAGCACAGTTTGCGGTGCTCACCCAGCCGGATGCGATTCCCGCGGCAACAAAGAAAAAGCTGAACCTGCTGTTCGGCAAGTATCTTGGCTGGTAGCGGAAACCGCGGTGCGGCCAGAACTGGCGGGGCTTGCGGAGTTGACTCAGCTCGCCTTCATCTCAAATAAACTATCGCGAATAAGCAGGGAAGGATATTGAATGGCAATTACCGTAGTAGGCAGCGTCGCGTACGATTCGATCGAAACTCCGGCGGGGCGCCGGGAGCGTTGCCTGGGCGGCGCGGCAACTCACTTTTCGCTGGCGGCCAGCTTCTTCACCGATGTACGCGTCATCGCGGTTGTGGGCGAGGACTTCGGCCCCGAACAGGAGGCCGTCTTCCATGCGCGCAACATCGACACGCGCGGCATCGAGCGAGCCCCCGGCAAGAGCTTCTTTTGGGAAGGTTCCTATCTCGACGATCTCAATGAGGCCAAGACCCGCCAGACCGATCTGAATGTCTTTGCTTCGTTCGAGCCAAAAATCCCCGACGCTTACCGCGACTCGGAGTTTCTGTTTCTGGCCAACATCGATCCCGTGCTGCAGCGCCGAGTGCGCGAGGCCATGCCGGATGTGAAGCTGGTGGCCGGCGACACCATGAACTACTGGATCAAGGATCATCGCGCGGCGCTGCTTGAAGTATTGAAAGGCCTGGATATTCTGCTCATCAACGACACCGAGGCGCGCATGCTGGCCGGCAACAACAACCTGGTCCTTGCGGCGCGCGCCGTGATGGCAATGGGGCCGAGTTCGCTGGTAATCAAGCACGGCGAATATGGAGCAACGCTCTTCCACAGAACTGCTCCAACGAATAGAGGAGCGGAACTCAAAGTGCCTGGGCTGCCGCTGGAAGAAGTGGTGGATCCGACCGGCGCGGGCGACAGCTTTGCGGGCGGTTTCTTCGGCTACCTGGCTTCGCAGCCCGCGCTCACGCCCGCCGTTTACAGGCGCGCCATGTTCTACGGCAGCGTGATGGGCTCGTTTGCCGTTGAGCGCTTTGGCACGGAGCGAATTGCAAAGCTCTCCCGGAAGGAGATCGACGACCGTTTCATGCAGTTCCGCGAGTTGACTCACCTTGACTGAAAAAGCTTCCTCTTCCACGGCCCCGCCTGCCACTGGCATTGCCCGCATTGAAATCGTGGCCGTCCTGGCTTGCTGCGCGGCGGCCTCGCTGGGCGCAATCGCGTGGAGTTGGCGCAATGGGACGCTGCTCAACTGGGGCGACGCTGTCGCCCACCTGCACATTGCGCGCCGCGTTTTCGATTGCCATCAGCCGCGGCTCTCGCAACTGGGCTCGGTGTGGCTGCCGCTGCCGCATGTCCTGCTCCTTCCTTTCGTGCAGGTCTACAGTTGGTGGGCGAATGGGATTGCAGGCATCTTCCCGTCGGCACTTGCCTATCTGGCCTCATGCGTGGGCATCTACCGGCTGGCGCGGCGCTGGCTGCAGCCTTCTGCTGCCGCCCTGGCACTGACCTTCTTCGCGATCAATCCAAACCTGCTCTATCTGCAAACCACGGCCATGACCGAACCGCTGTTTGTGTGCGAGATGATCTGGATTGTCCTATGGCTGGTGGAGTGGCGAACGCTGCTGGATGAAAACCCGGACAAATCCGACCGCCTGCTTGCTTGGATCGCGGCCGGACTGGTGGCCGCCATTTTCACCCGCTACGATGGCTGGGTAATGGCCTTCCTCGCTTGGACCTCCATTGGCCTGGTGCTGCTCAAGCGCGGCCGCTTGCGTTCGCGCACCTTCTGGCTGGCGAGCGCCGTGGTGGTGGCAGCACCCATTGCCTGGCTCGTCTACAACGCGATGGCGTTTGGCGACTGGCTGGAATTTGCGCGCGGGCCTTACTCGGCCAAGGCAATTGAGCTGCGCACTGCCGCGCACGGCGCCGGGCCGCCGCATCCTGGGTGGCACAATCCCTGGGTCTCGCTGCTGTTCTTTATAAAGGTCTCTGAGATGGACACGGCCGCCGCGGCCTGGGGCAACAAGCTGCTGGCCCTCAGTGTGCTTGGAACCGCAGGCGCCTGGATGGTCGCTCGGCGCCGCGCATTCACGTGGGTGCTGCTGCTGTGGTTGCCGGTTCCCTTCTATGCGTACTCGGTGGCCTATGGGTCGGTGCCGATTTTTTTGCCCACCTGGTGGCCGCACTCGTGGTACAACACGCGGTACGGAATGGAGCTCCTCCCGGCGCTGGCGCTGGGCGTAGGCCTTGTCGCAAGCTTCGCGATCGGCGCAGTGCGCGGGTTCAAGCCGCAATGGGCGAAGTATGCGGCGGGAGTCCTCTTCGCGGTTGTCGCCCTGAATACTTGGCAAGTGTTGCGCGAACGGCCGCTCGCGTATGTTGAAGGCACCAAGAACATCAAGGCGCACCGGCCTTATCAGATCGAAATTCCTCCCGTGCTGCGCGCTTTGCTCGCTCAACGGCCAGGCGCAACGATTCTGATGGAGACCTCCGTCGATCCTGAGATTGTTGCGCTCACAGGAATTCCGCTGCGGCAGACAATCAATGAGGCCGATCTTGAAATCTGGGATGCGGCTCTGAAGGCCCCTGCCGAGCACGCCGCAATTGTGCTGGCCTTCGACGGCGATGCGGTGGACCTCGCCGTAAAGGAACATCCCGAGGGACTAACCGTTGTCCAACATTTCACGGCGAAGGGCCAGCCATCGGGAACGCTTTACGTCTCCGATACTCCACCTTCATCCGGCCTCAGCAATCGCAGCGCTGCGGTGATAGCATCGGGCAAGGCAATTCGCAATCGGGAGGAAGATTGATTCCCTTCACCAAAGCCCACGCCTGCGGCAATGACTTTCTCATCGTGATGGAGGAGGCCGCTGCGGGCCACGATTGGGCGAGCCTGACGCAGCGGCTGTGCGCGCGCAATACCGGCGTCGGTGCCGACGGCATCGAATTCTTCGCATGGACCGGTCCGAGGTCGGCGCGCATTCGCCTGCACAACGCCGACGGCTCTATCGCCGAGATCAGCGGTAATGGCACGCGCTGCGTGGCCGCGTGGATGACGCGCGAACGCAGTTTGCGGCCCGGTGACGATGTGGAGATTGCAACCGACGCGGGTCTCCGCGTCTGCCACGTAAATGGCGTTCAATCGGACGGCGGTTTTAGCGTAGAGGTGACGACTGGAATGGGCATCCCGTCTTTTGCGTCGCGGACGGTGAAGCTGACGTGTGGCGACGAGATTCCGGGCGTCGCTGTTTCCACGGGCAATCCGCACTTTGTCATTGTGGCGGACAGCGTGGACTTTTCGGTCCTGGGCAAGTCGTGGCAAGAGATCGGCGCGGAGGTTTGCGTTCATACCGATTTTCCCCACCAGACCAACGTGGAATTCATGCGCATCGTGAATCGGCGCGCAATCGAGATTCGCATCTTCGAGCGCGGCGTGGGGCCAACGACTTCCTCCGGCACCGGCAGTTCGGCCACGGCAGCGGCTGCGCTGGCTTTGAACGGCTGCGTTTCGCCGCTCACCGTTGTAGCGCCCGGTGGCGGGCAGACCGTAGCCTGGGACGGACCCGGAACCGAGCTGCTATTGACCGGACCGGCGGCCCTGATTGCGCGTGGTGAGGCCTGGTAAACATGGCGATGCAGAAGCCACTCTCGTTGAAGCCTTCAGCAGTCCGCTCCGGCGCGGGCGTCAGCGCGATTGCGCCTGCTTCGTTTGCGCAGCCCGACCGGGTGCAGCGCGGCCTTGAGTCTTTAGGCGCCCTCGGATTTGAACCTCGCCTTTGCGCATCTGCGCTCGAACGCGGGCCGCTCTACTTTGCAGGAACAACCAAGCAGCGCCTGGCCGATCTGCATGCTGCCTTCGCGGATGAAGAAACAAGCGTTGTGATGTCCTTGCGCGGCGGCTATGGCTCCAATTACCTGCTCAACGGCCTGGGCTTGAAGTTGATTGGCGAGCATCCCAAGCCATTCTTTGCGTACAGCGACCTGACCTGCGTGCAATTGCGGTTGCTGGATGAGCTCGAACTGCCCGCATTTCATGGGCCGATGCTGGCCGCGGATTTTTATCTTGAGGACGGCGTGCATCTGCCCAGTTTTCAGGCGGCGCTTGCAGGTGAACCGTATAGCGTGGGCGCGGCTGAAGGACTGCGCGTGTTGAAGCCTGGTAAAGCGAATGGCATTCTCTATGGCGGCTGCCTCAGCATTCTGGTTTCGCTGCTGGGCACGGACTGGGAGCCGCAGACCGAGGACAAACTGCTCTTTCTCGAAGACACCGGCGCCAAGCCCTACCAGGTGGATCGCATGTTGTGGCAACTGCGCCACGCGGGCAAACTTGCTGGAGTGCGCGGCATCGTATTCGGCGAGATGCTGGATTGCGTTTCGCCTGGCGCCGCGCCGGATCTGCTGGAACAGGCAATTCTCAGCGCGCTGGCCGGCTTCGATGGACCGATCACCATCGGTCTGCGCAGCGGCCACGTGTCACGGCAAAATGTAACGCTCACCTTCGGCGTCCAGGCCGAGTTGACCGCTGCCTCAGAGGCGCAATTGCATTTGCTTGAAGCGGCGGTGAAGCGGTGACAACTTCGCCCCGGCACATCCATCTGAGCGGAATTTGCGGCACGGCGATGGCGTCGCTGGCCGGGCTCTTGCAATTGCAGGGGCACCGGATTACCGGCTCCGACAAAGCGGCCTACCCTCCCATGAGCGATCTGCTTCGCGGGCTGGGCATTCCGATTCTCGAGCCCTACGCCGAAGCGAATCTCGAACCAAAGCCGGACCTTGTCGTCATTGGCAACGCGCTCTCGCGCGGCAATCCTGAAATAGAATGCGCGCTCGACGAGCGAATTCCCTTCACTTCAATGGCCGCATTGCTGCGCGAGGAATTTCTCATTGGCCGTGAGTCGCTGGTGGTTGCCGGGACGCATGGCAAGACCACCACAACCAGCATGCTGGCATGGATCTACCAGGTAGCCGCGCGCGAGACGCCGGCACTGGAGCCCTCGTTTCTAATCGGCGGCGTGGCGGAGAACTTTGGATCTAGTTTTCAGTTGCGGCCCACGCACACCTTCATTGTGGAGGGCGACGAGTACGATACGGCCTTTTTCGACAAGGGTCCGAAGTTTCTGCACTACTTTCCCGATGGGCTGATTCTTACCCACGTCGAATTCGATCACGCGGACATCTACGCGGACCTCGATGCGGTAAAGACAGCGTTCAAGCGCCTCGTGAATCTGGTCCCGCGCCGCGGCCTTATCGTGGCCTTCGATGGCAGCGACAACGTAACCGAGTGCGTTTCTCATGCGCTCTGCCGCGTTGAGCGCTACGGATTCTCGGAGGCCGCGGACTGGCGCCTCAAGAATCTTCGCCATGAGAATGGACTCACGCGCTGGGAAGTCTGGAAGGGCGGCGCACTGTGGGCCGAGCTGGAAATGCACATGGCCGGCGAACACAACGCTCTGAATGCGACGGCCGCGGCGGCGCTTGCATCGGGGCAAGGCGTCAGCAAAGCAGCGATTCGAACGGCGCTCAAGACCTTCAAGAGCGTGAAGCGGCGTCTTGAAGTCCGCGCCGAGATCGCCGGCATCACGGTCATCGAAGACTTCGCGCACCATCCTACCGCCATCCGCGAAACACTGCGGGCGCTGCGCTCGGTTTATCCGCGGGCGCGGCTGTGGGCCGTTCTGGAGCCGCGCTCAAACACGCTGCGCCGCAAGGTGCTCGAATCCGATCTGGTGGCAAGCCTTCGCCTGGCCGATCGTGTTGTTCTGGCCGGCGTCTATCAGCAGCAACGCATTCCCGACGCCGAGCGGCTGCATCCGGAAGACGTTGTGGCGGCGCTGAATGCGGACGCGGCAAAGACGGGGGCGGAAGGCCCAATTGCCGAGCTGCTGCCCGATGCGGACGCAATCGTGAATGGAATTGCGCCGCGGCTCGAGTCCGGCGACGTGGTGGCGATTCTCTCCAATGGCGGTTTCGACGGCATTTATGAGAAACTTCCAGCGCGGCTCCGAGATCTCCATTCCTGACCGCACAGAAAGACCGCTATGCTCTCTTCTTTGGCCTTCATGGCCACCATGGTCATCACCGGCATTCCCACCGCAGTTCTCTTCATTCCCTGGTGCTGGATCACAGGGAATGTGCTTCCACTCTACAAAGGCACGCGCTTCATGCTCTCCAGCAGTTGCCGATTGGCCGGGATACGCTTCCACACTTCGGGCCTCGAGCACGTGCCCACAGACCGCGCATGCATCTTCATGTCGAACCACGTCTCCAATCTTGACCCGCCCGCGCTCATCTCGCTCATTCCCGGCCGCACCTCGGCTTTCATGAAACGATCGCTGATGAACCTGCCGATCATCGGCACCGGCTTTCGCATGGGCGAGTTCATCGCCGTGGACCGCAGTGGAAACGCGGCAGCCGCCAGGGAGAGCGTTGCCGCAGCCGAACGCGTGCTTGCCAAAGGCGTGCACATCACTACTTTCGTTGAAGGCACGCGCTCCCCCGATGGCCGCATGCTGCCCTTCAAGAAGGGCCCGTTTTTTCTGGCCATGGGCGCCGGCGCACTCTGTGTTCCGGTCTCCATTCACGGCACTGAGAAGATTCTGCGCAAAGGCAGCCTGCGCATGCATCCTGGCCCCGCGTATATCGTCTTTCATCCGCCTGTCGACCCGGCCGCATTTACGAATCGCGAAGACCTTACGCAGGCCGTTCGCGCGTCCATAGCTTCCAGCCTGCCGGAGTGGATGCGAACATAGAAGTACAGCCCCGCAAATGCAGCGGCCAAGCGAATCTCACCCGTCTTACGGAATCATCATGATCGCATCGCTTTTCGTCTTCGTTGTCATTCTCGTTTTGAGCATTCCCTCCGCGGCGATCTTCATTCCGCTTGCCGTGATTACCGGCAACGTGGGACCGCTCTACGCAGTCACCTGCTTCATTGTCCGTACCGGTTTCTACGCCGCAGGCATCCGCGTCGTTGTTGAAGGGCGCGAAAATGTTCCCGCCGGCCAGGCGTGTATTTTCATGGCCAACCACGTCTCAAACCTGGATCCGCCGGGCCTGATTCCGCGGATTCCCGGCCGCACGGCCGGCTTCGCCAAGCGCTCGGTCTTCAACATTCCTGTCTTCGGCTATTGCATGAAGCTGGGCGAGTTCATTCCGGTGGATCGCACCGGGATCGCTTCACGCGCACAGGAGACCGTCGCCGCGGCCAGGCGCGTCCTGGAAAAGGGGATTCACGTCACCACGTTTGTCGAAGGCACGCGCTCGGAAGACGGGCGCCTGCTGCCGTTCAAGAAAGGCACGTTTTATTTGGCAATGCAGACCGGCGCGCCGTGCATCCCGGTATCGGTGCACGGAACCGAGGCGCTGATGGCGAAAGGCAGCTTTGCCATCAAACCTGGAACGGCACGCTTCGTCTTCCACGCGCCGATCTATCCTCAGAATTTTGAGACGCGCGAGCAGTTGATGGCCGCTGTGCGGACAGCGATTGCCTCCGGGCTGCCGGAGTGGATGCGGGACTAAAGAATCAGGACCGATCGACCTTACGCTACGGCTGAATCATCGCGTTGTAGCCGTCGTTGAGCAGTTTCAAACGCCAGCGGTCGGCGTCTTCTCGATCGTTGAAAGGGCCAATGCGAACGTGGATAAGATTGTCCGCGGGATCGCGCCGGGAACTGACTGCATAGCCGCGCTTACGCAATGCACCCACCAGCACATCCGCATCTTCCACATGGGAGACAGCGGCAATCTGCACCATGAGCGGAACCGCGGGAGGCAAAACCGGACGCGCGCTTGTTGCTGAGACGGCGGGAGGCGCGTTCGCCGCCGGGGCCAGTACGGGACGAACCTGGGGCTGGCCGGAAGCGGCTGCGGCCGGGTTCGAAGCCGGCGGAGCCGCTGCCTGGCTTGCGGCTGCCGCGGATTGCGGAACGCCGGCAGCGCCGGGCTGCGAAGTATCGCCTGGTGGCGGGATGCTTGGGGCAGCAGGAGCGACGGCGGGTTGCGCAGTGGCCGACGGTTTGGCCAGGGAACCGTTGCCCTGCATGGGCGTTTGCGGGGCGCCCGAGGACTGTTGGCTGGCAGCCGCCGGCTGTGTGCCGCGGCGGCCCACCTCATACCCCAACCCGAAGCAGAGCCCGCAAATCAGCACCAGCCCAAGAAAGATGAACAGCAGAGTGCCCAGGCCCAGCGTCAGTTCAGTGTCTCGCCGAGGCCTGGGCTCCTCAAGCTCTTCGTCGTCGAATACTCCCCTCATGCACCGTCCTCTGGCTTAGGGCTTGTCGGCAACCGCCTTTATCGAGCCTGAGATCTTGTTCAGCAGCGTCATCATCTCCAGCGGCAGCGGGAAGACGATGGTGGTATTCTTCTCGACCCCGATATCGGACAGGGTCTGCAGATAGCGCAATTGCAGGGTCATCGGCTGGGTGGCCATCAGAGCGGCCGCGTCCACCAGCTTTTGCGCGGCGTTGAACTCGCCCTCCGCGTGGATGATCTTGGATCTCTTCTCGCGCTCGGCCTCGGCCTGCTTGGCCATGGCGCGCAGCATCTGCTCGGGCAGGTCCACCTGCTTCACTTCGACAGAAATCACCTTCACGCCAAACGGTTCCGTCCGCTGGTCGATGATGGATTGAATCCGCAGATTCAGCTGGTCGCGATGGCTCAGCAGCGTGTCCAGTTCCACCTCGCCCAGCACCGAACGCAGGGTGGTCTGCGCGAACTGCGAGGTCTGGTAGACGTAGTTGACTACCTTGATGGCGGCATCGTTGGGGTTAACCACATAAAGCGTGACCACGGCGTTCACCTTGATGGTCACGTTGTCGCGTGTAATCACGTCCTGCGGCGGAACTTCCAGCACCTCCTGGCGCAGGGAGATGCGGACCATCTGGTCCAGCGGCCGGAAGACAAGGATGATGCCGGGGCCCTTCGGTGTTCCCAGCACGCGGCCCAGGCGGAAGATGACCCCGCGCTCGTATTCGCGGAGAATCTTGATGGAGTTGAGCAGATAAAGCACGAGGATGGCGACAACGATCAGGACAGGCATCATGGAATCGAACATTTAAGTTCCCTCACTCAGCACGGATTGTACTCCGTTCCTCAAGCCGCAGTGCGGTGCTACGCGGTGGATTGCGAAGCCTGCGACGGTGATTCCGCGGCCACATGGAGCAGCATCTGCTCATGGCTCACCACGCGCAGACTAGCTCCTTGGGGCATCGGTTCGTCGGAGACGGCCCGCCAGATTTCTCCCTCCACCAGCACGTGTCCGTCAGGCGCGAGCCGTTCCATGGCGATGGCCCTGCATCCCACCATCGCATCGGCGCCGATCAGCGCCTTGCGTCGGCGGGCGCGCACGGCAAGGCGCACCAGAAAGAAGGTGATCCCTCCGAATCCCGCGCTGATGGCGAAGGCTACCCACGGTGTTACGCCCATCTCCGGCACCGGAGCGGCAACCAGGGTAAGCGTTCCAAAGGTCAGGCAGAGGATGCCGGCAATGGCCAGCACTCCATGGCCTCCAAACTTGGCCTCAAGCAGCAGCAGAATCAGCGCCGCCACCAGCAACAAGACGGCCGTAAAACGGATGGGCAGAAGGTTCAGCGCAAAAATAGCCAGCAGCACCATCAGCGTGCCCAAAGCGCCGGGAACAATGGTTCCAGGCGAGTTGAATTCGAGATAGATCAGCAGCGCCCCGCCCACCAGGAACAGCAGTGCGATGTTGGGGTCCACCAGCCAGCCCAGCAGTTCATCGCGCAATGAAGGGCGAATCACCTCAATCCGCGCGCCGGCCAGATGGAGTGTGAGTTTGTTCCCGTCCAGGCGCGTAATCTGGCGGCCGTCGAGCGAGGCCAGCAGTTCGGCATCGTTGTTCGAAATCAGGTCGATGAGGTGCTGATTGAGCGCCTCCTCTGCGGTGTAGGAGTGCGAGGAATGCACGGCTTCCTGCGCGGCATCCGCGTTGCGGCTGCGCCGGGTGACATAGGAGCGCAGAAAGGCCTCGGCATCGTTCTCGATCTTCTGGCTCATGGTGGTGTCGGGCTGTCCGCCAAACTCAAGAACCGGGTGAGCCGCTCCGGCGTTGGTGCCGGGAGCCATGGCGGCCACGTCTGCCGCTTCAAGCAGGAAGAAGCCGGCCGAGCCGGCGCGTGCTCCAGCCGGGGCCACGTACACGACCACAGGAACCTTCGAGTCCAGAATCGCTCCGGCCATGGTCCGTGTGGAATCGAGAAGGCCGCCCGGCGTATCCATCACCACCAGCAGCGCCTGGGCGCCATCGCTGTTCGCGCGTGCAATGGCCTGGATCAGTTCGGCCTGCGTGACTGGCTGGATGGTGTCCTTGAGGACAAATTCATCCACCAGAGGATGCTGGGGCAGGGGATGCTGGGGCTGCGTTTGCTGGGAGACGGCAGAAAGGCCAAATCCTGACGCCGCCACCAAACCGATGAGTGCCGCACCCGCTCGTATTCGCTGAAGCATGGCTTGCTCCTTCAGGGCTCTGCCGAACGCCCTGCTTTCAGTGGCCACGTTTGGCCTGAACCTGCCGCTCCAGTTCCTGAGCCTCCGGGCTGGCAGGCTCCAGATTCAGGGCCGCGGCGGCATCGTCACTGGCCTCGCTCAGGTGGTTGGACGCAAGATCGAGCCGGCCCAGCACCATGTACGCATCGGCGCTCGGTCGCAGTTCCAGGGCTTGATGGGCCTCCATGCGGGCGGCATCGACTGCTCCGGTGCGCTCACGGACCTGGGCCAGTCCCGCGTGCGCCTCGGCGCAGTTGGCGTCGGCGGCCACGGCGGACTGATAAAGCCGTTCGGCTTCCAGCAGCAATCCGCGATCCAGAAACCCCCTGCCCTGGGCAGCGAGTTTCTGGGCCCGCTCAAGAGGCGTAAGAGCAGCCAGCCGTTCGGCGTCCACCTGGTCCAGCATCTGCGCCGCCTGGCGAAAGGCCGCCGCGTCGAAGGTGCGCACAATGCGTTCCAGTGGATCCGGCGCGGCATCGGAACCCGGGCTGGCATTCCCGGCAGCGCCAGCCTCGGTTGCGGATGCTGCGACCAGTCTCGCGCCCGGTTGCTTCCACGCCGTTTGCAGCGCCAGCGCTTCTTCGTCGTTCGGCCGCAACCTTAAGCACTGGACCAGCTCGTTCAGCGCCCCCGGAGTCTGCCCGTGGTGCTCCAAACTGACTGCCAGGTTGAAGTGGTAGTCAGCGGAGTTGGGATCGTCGGCTGCCGCCTGGATGAACAGCTCAGTGCCATCGTGGCCCTGGCGGCTTACGGCAACCCCTTCATTATTTACAACCTCGGCCAGCGGCAAAATGCGCGCCACCTCGGCAAACGCCTTCTCCGCCTTTGCGTAATTGCCGGAGAACAGCAGCGACAAGCCGCGATAGTAGCCGGCTTCCAGTCCCTCTGAATCGGTCTTGTCCACCTTGGCGAAGGCCTCGGCGGCCTGTTCGTACTGCTGGCCGTTGTAATCTTCGCGGCCAAGCGCCATCCAGGCGGGACCGAACTCCGGGCTCAGCTTCACGGCCTGCTCAAGATGCCGCAGACGCTCCGCCTGGTCCGGCTCGGTGATGCCCCGGATGTACTGTTCGAATGAATCCAGGTGGATGCCCTTTCCCGCCGCAACAAAGGTCTCCTCAGCCACTGTGATCCGCGGATCGAGCTGCCGGGTCAGCTTCCAGGCCAGCGAGTCGAAGACGTCGATCAGCCCATGCATCTCGCCGCGCGCGGTCACGGGCTCGCCCATGCGCAGATGGGCCACATCCACCAAACGTGCCTCAGCCACAATGTCGCTGCCGTCTGTGATGTAGCTGCCCACCACGATCGAATCCGCATCCAGCGTCTCGGCAAGCTTGAGCGAACTGGCCCGCGAGGGTTGGAACCCCTCCGGCAGCCCCAGGTGGTCCAAAGCGTACATGCGATCGGCACGGCTCATGGGGTCAAAACCCGCCGAGCGAAAACGGCTGCTGAGCAGATTCGCCGCCGCCTCGCGGATCCACTCCAGGCTGGGCTGGCCGGTGCGGTTGTCAAAGGGAAGCACCAGTAAAATGCGTCCGTGATCGGCGGCTGAAGGCGTCTGAGTGTCATTCGCCTGCGACTGGCCAGGCGCACAAACCGCTGTAGAAAAAGCGAGTACGATCGTGAGCCCCGCGCCGGCAGCAAGACGGCGCGCAACGCGCAAACGGAATAGGAAGAAAGTAGGCACGACAGCCTGATTATAGGCGTTGCGGCCTGCGGCCGCTGCCGCCACGCCTCATCGGTTGAACCTAATTGCCGGTAGGAATGATCCCGGCGTTCTCCACCATCAAAATGATAGTTCTCTCGGGCGCGCGGGTCCGATGGAGGACTGTCCTGGGCACGACGAATCCTTGCCGGGGAGAAAGTTCAACGGTCTTGTCTTCGAGATCGATGAGCAGTTTGCCCTCGACCACATAGAAGAACTCGTCGTCCTCATCGTGTTTATGCCAGTGGTATTCGCCCTCGATGATGCCCACGCGCACCACTGACTCGTTGACTTTGCACAGGGTCTGATTGAACCACTTGAAGGTGCAGGAGTCTGCGAGCGCCTTTTCGTCGACGATCTCGAGTGGAGCGTGCAGAATATTCAGGCGCGTTTCGTAGGGAAATTCAGCAAGCGAGTCGGGCATTTCGGACCTCCGTCTCCTTTTTTTTGAGAGCAGTGAAACCCCGCTTCGAATCGCAGGTGCTCCGCACCCGGATTATTTCACTTCGTACCGCGCCAATGGGCCGCCACCACTTCTCAGCCGCGCCTCCACTTGCCGCTCGAAGCGAATAAGCCCAACCCACGTGCCGTCGTCCTCGCGCTTCCACACCAGCGTCCCATGAAGCTCAGCCGCGATCAGCTCGGGCGGCATGTCGTGGTGCAGTCCGAAGAACTGTTCGTCCAGGGCTTCGCTCTTCTTTCCCAGGCTCAGCAGCGGCGACGGCGGATCGTACTTGGTGGAGAAGACCAGGGCCGCGGAGTATTTTTCCGGCTCCTGCGCCGCTATGCCAATCTGCGCAGGGGTAAAGTCTTCGATCTTTTCCACGTCCCAGGCCTCTTTCACGTAGCCCAGCTCAGGACGGGTAAGCTCGTCCGTCATGGGCCATGCAGAAAGCACCGTTGCGCCGGGGTAGCGATGTTCGAGCTGTCCAATGCCGGCCACGTGCATGCGCACCACGCGCGCGTAAGCCAGGTTGTCTTCCGGGGCAAAGCCGTAGGGCGGATTGACGAACAGCCCCACCAGGAATGCAGCCGCGGAGAAAAGCGCAACACCCTGCCAGTAAGGAATCCGGCGATAAAACGTGGTGACGGCCACCAGCAGGATCAGCGGATACATTGGCAGCAGATAGCGCGTGAGCAGCGCGCCGCCGAGCACGCTGAACAGCACAGCATTCACCAGCAGCAACAGAAGAATCCGGCGCAACGCGGGGCGGCTGATACGCGCGCGGTCGCCGCCCTCGCCGTCGGGACGAGGCGAGAGCAGAAGGGCCGCGATGGTCATCAGCACCGGGACAAACATATTCATGTGCGCCGTGAGGTGGAGGATGCGATGGCCGAAGGCGGCGAGGAACCGCACCGGCGAAAGGTTGGCCTGGGCGTTGTAGCGCAGGTACGCGGGGTTGCCGAACAGGAATCCTGTTTTTGCGTAGTGCCATGCGTACCATGCGGCCAGCGGCAAAACGCAACTCGATAGCCAGGCTGTTTCCTTCAGCAACCCTCGCCGGGCCGCTTGATGCGAGCGAACAGCCTCCACCAGGCTGACCGCTGCCAGCGCGAGCGGGATAACGATTGCTGTCTCTTTGCAGAGCGCCGCGGCCGAAAACCAGATCGCGGCCGCCCATGGACTGCGATCGCGATCGGGAAGCGCGAAGACGAACCCCCACAGCGTGCAGGCTGCGGCAAAGATGTCCGCATGGGCCAGCGAACTCTGCGCAAACCATATCGGATAAAGACCGGTAAGGAGCACGGTCCAGAAGGCGACCGAGGGCACGCCAACCAGGCGCATGGCCAACCGCCAAACTGCCAGCAGCCCAAGCGCGGCCACTATCAGCACGGCTTCGCGCGTAACCTCCGGCAGAAAACCCGAGGCCTTCCACCAAAGCGCCAGGTACACGCTGGGCAACGGCGGATGGGCATTGGTCAGCGTGGTGATGGGAATCAGCGAGCCGGTGCGGAAGAAATCCCATGCCGCCGGAATGTAATAGCCCGCCTCGTCCCAGTAGTACGGAACGCCCAACAGCGTGAAGTGGCTGGCATAAAGCGCCGCGAAGATGACCGGAAAGATCATCCAAAGCGGCAGCGGCGCGTCCAGCCGTGGCTCAATGAGTCTCTTAAAGCGCAAGCGAACGCACCCCCATCCGTTCCTTTTCCTTGATCCCTGAACCCCGGCCCCTGGGCCGCTAGTTTACCGGTCCCTGGGGAAAGTTATGGCTCTGAGGCTCAAGATTCAGGGTGCCGAAGGCCTGTTCGTACTGGGCGAGATTCTGACCCAGAACATTCCACAGGGCCTTGGCTTGCTGGGGACTCAGGAAAATGGCCTGGTGGTTGCGGATGGTCACCTGCTCCGGCGTCTCGCTGGAGGCCAGGCCGAATACAAGCTGGAAATCCCACACGCTGACGCGCACCTGCACGCTGTTGGCATAGGATTCCCGGTAGTCGCCGGTCTGGACAAGATTCATCTGAGGTTGTTGCGCGGATGGACTCATGGTCCCTCCAGATTACGACGGGAGGGGCGGCGCTGCCGAATGGGTCTCTCACTTTGCGTAGCGAAGATCGTCAGACAGCGGACACCCTTCGCATCGTGCCGTTCGCCCGCAGTGCGCCTTGCCCACGGCCACGGTGAGTGCATGAAACTCGTTGAACAGTCGCGCGTGCCTCGCTGCCGGATCGCCCGCGAACGTCTGCCTCGTAAGATCAGCCAGCGCCTCGTAGCTTTTCTTCCCCTTCGGCAGCGCGACCAGCCCGTGCCGTTCGGCGATGCGGCGAAGATATTCGTCGGCAACGGGTACGGGGTGGTTGAGAGCGTAGAGCAGGATGGCGTCCGCGGTCTCCGGCCCCACGCCGGGCAATTCCAGAAGGCGGTGGCGGAGCGCATGCGTTGGCGTGGCCGCAAGCGCGTCAAGCGATCCGCCGAATTCCGCATCCAGCATGGCCACAAACGCCTTCAGCGCAGGCGCCTTGCGGGTGAAGAACCCGGAGGGCTGAATACATCGCCGCAGCTCTTCGAGCGTCAGCGTGCGCAGTCCTTCAACAGTGAGCGCACCGGCCGCGCGCAGATTGGCCAGCGAACGCACGACCGCTTTCCACGCGGTGTTCTGGGTAAGGTATGCACCAAGGATCACCTCAAACGGCGTCGCCGCCGGCCACCAGTGTTGGGGTCCGTAGGCCAGGGCAAGCTGGTCGTGCATCCCGCGCAGGCGTTCGGCGGGACCGGGTTTTCTGCGGCCTTTCAAGGCTGATGATCCTGTGGCGGCGGAGACTGCAATTGCATCTTCCACTCCAGCACCCGCGCGCGTGCAGCCGCCGCTTCGGCCTCCGGCACATGGCCTGCGGTTTGCAAGCTGATGGAGAGCGCCGTATGCGCCAGCGGATCGCCGGGCGTCAGCGCAGTCAGCGCCAGCGCTGCGCCCACCGACTGCTCCAGCCGTCCCGCATCCCGCAGAGCCCGAACCAATCCGTGATGTGCTTCGCTGTGGCCGGCATCCAAGGCAATAGCGCCGCGAAAGGCCTCCGCAGCCTCAGCCGCCGACCCGGCAGCAAGCAAGTCCAGCCCCCGCTGGCAAAGCTCTTCGGCAGTGTGTTCGTTGGTTGCGGTCACGGCTACCTTTAGGATAAGGGCTGAGCCGCCTCATCGATTGCGGCTCATCCCCAGGGAGACAGCGATGAAGAGTCACACCGAGTATCTGGTCTTTGAAACCAGGAAGCGCCAAGAGATGGTCCACGTCACCAGCGAAGTGGAGCAGATTGTGGAGCGTAGCGGCGTACGCGATGGCCTGTGCTTTGTTTCGCCCATGCACATCACGGCGGCGATCTATGTCAACGATCTGGAGGACGGCCTGATTGAAGACATCGGCAAGTGGCTGGAAGAGCTTGCCCCGGCGCGGCCCGACTACAAGCATCATCGCACCGGCGAAGACAATGGCGATGCACACCTCAAGGCGCTGCTGCTTCACCACGAAACCACGTTGCCGGTAACCAACGGCAAGCTCGACCTGGGCACCTGGCAGCGCGTCTTCTACGCCGAGTTCGACGGCCAGCGTCGCAAGCGAGTCATCGTCAAGGTGCTGGGGGTGGAATAGCCAATCTGCCCGAATTGGACAGCGGTAGACCGAAATGGGAACCAGCCGGCCGCGGGTGACTATCGTAACCGCAGCAAGGACAACCCGTCATTCAAATGTGTATAGTATTGTTCCTGGGTTTCTAAACATATTCGGAAGTACGCATGCAGGTCTCATTTCCGATGAGTTGCGCCTGCGCCGGGCATAAAACTTCGCGAATGATGACGGGCATGTATGGGAAAGGAAGTCCCTCGCCATGACCGCGCCTCCGGGCTCCATTCGCTCTATTCCTGCTTTCATTTGCAGCTGCTCTGTTCGCCTTGAAAGTGCGCTTGTTGCGCTGCTGTTTTTGCTGCCTATGCTTGGCGCGCATGCCTTCGCGCAGACCACCACCATCAGCGGCACGGTCTACGATCCCAGGACCACCGCCAGTTCTCTCCCCCTGCCCAATGTGCTGGTCTATGTAACCAGCGCGCCTGTGGCGCCGCTCCCCTCCGGTGTGCAGTGCCTCACCACATCCGATCCCGTTGGCGTGGTCGGCTTCACATACACTTCGGCGGACGGTACCTTCACCATCGGCAACATACCTGTAAACGCCGCTTATACCGTTGTGATCCAGGCGGGCAAGTGGCGCAGGCAATTCACCGAGACGGTCGCGGCCGGCCCGCTCACCGGGCTTGCCCTCCACATGCCCTCGGACCACACCCAGGGCGACATCCCCATGATCGCCATCGCCTCGGGCTCAGTGGATGCGCTGGAGTGCGTCCTGCTCGATATGGGCATCTCCCCCACGGAATTCACTGACGACAACGGCTCCATCAATCCAGCCGGACACATCCATCTTTACAAAGGCACTAGTTCGGCTGGTGCGGAGATCAATGCGTCCACTCCCCAGCAATCCGTGCTGATGAATAATTCGGCCACCATGAATGGTTACGACGTGCTGATGTTTCCGTGCCAGGGAAACGCGAACAATCAGGCGACTCCCGCAGGCGCAACCAACCTGTTGGGCTATGCAGACGCAGGCGGCCGGGTCTTTGCAACCCATTTCAGCTATGCCTGGCTCGACCCCGCCGTGCCCTACAGTTCGCAATTCCCGCCGGTTGCCAATTGGAGCGTCAACCAGACCCAACCCACGCCCGACCCCGGAACGGCCACCATCAACACCGGTTTTACCGACGGCGCGACGCTTGCCCAATGGCTTTTTAATTCCGGAGCGTCGACTACTTTTGGACAGGTTCAGCTCAGTACGCTGCGCCACGATCTGACCAGCGTGATTGCGCCCACGCAGGCCTGGGCAACTCACAATGCCAGCGGCGATATCATGCAGCTCACCTTCAACGCTCCTGTCGGCGCTGCTGCCGCAAACCAATGCGGGCGCGTGCTCTTCAACGAGTATCACGTGTACAACGCTTCTACTCTGGGCTCCAACTACAACGCTGCGCTCCCAAACGGCCAGACATTTTCCGAATGCAGCCAGCAGCCCCATGTAATGACCCCGCAGGAGGAGATGCTCGAATTCGCCCTGTTCGATCTTTCTTCCTTTGTCACGCCCGTCGTTGTGCCCACGCTCTCCGTGACCTTTAATCCCAGCCCCTTGATCGTGAAGCAGGGCGACACAGCAGACCAGGTCACGATCAATGTCACCAACACCAGTGCCTCTACGCAGATCTTTAGTTCCGTCGTTCTGACCCTGACGTTGCCTGCGGGCCTTACGGCCACGGCGCTCACCGATTCATCCGGCGGCTGGCTCTGCACGTTAGCCACCCTCACCTGCATGCGCACCACCAGCATTGCCGCCAGCGCAAGCGATTCCGTCTCCCTGACCGTGAGCGTGCAGCCATACGGGCCAGGCGCCTCGGGTTTGATCGCCGTCATCGCCTCCAGCCCCAACTTCTCCAACAATGTCACGGCGTCGGATACCGTCATCTTCCAGCAGCCGCCGGCAATCACATGGCCCACGCCGGCGAACATCGTCTTTGGCACTGCATTGGGTGGAACCCAGCTCAACGCCACCGCCTCGGTTCCTGGCGTCTTCAGCTACTCCCCGGCCGCGGGAACCGTTTTGAGCGTCGGACAGCACACGCTGACGGCAAACTTCGCCCCGACCGACACCACCGACTACACACCCGCGACGGCAACCGTGACACTGACCGTGATCCCGGCGACTCCTTCACTGGGGCTCACCTCCAACGCCAACCCCGTCTTCCTTTCGAATGCTGTCACCTTAACTGCATCCATTACTTCCTCCGCCACTCCGCCCACCGGCACTGTGGTCTTTATGGATGGCGCAACGCAGATTGGCTCGGTCCCTGTCGCATCGGGAGCTGCTACCTTTACCACGACATCGCTTTCCACCTTGGTTCACTCGATCACCGCTGTCTACTCCGGCGACGCGAGCTATGGGCCGGCCACCAGTGGCGTGCTGTCGGAAAGGGTCGTAGACTTCACGCTCGCCCCATCCGGCAGCGGAACTGTAAGTGTGCCCGCCGCGGGGACTGCATCGTTTCCGCTTGTCATTACCCCGGTTGGCGGCCCGACGCTTCCTGGAGCGATGACTCTGAGCATCACCGGACTTTCACTGGATTCGAAAGCGGTCTTCTCCCCGTCTGCGGTAACGGCAGGATCCGGGACAACCAATGTTTCCCTTCAGGTGCAGTTGCCCGGCACGGCAGCGATCCAACCGCCGGCCCGGCCCTTTGCAGGCGGCCCGCTCCCGTTGGTATTCTGCCTCATCCTGCTGCCCTTTGCCGGTCGCCTTCGCAAAGCCGCCCGGCGTTGGAACAGGCTTGCATTGCTTGCTCTCGTGGGCGCGGCCCTTGCTGTGGGCCTGCCAACGGCATTGTCCGGATGCGGCGGCAACGCCAAGCTGAATCCGCAATCGTACTCGCTCACGGTTACTGCGGCCTCCGGCTCTTTGTCGCATGCAACCACGCTGAAACTCACGGTCCAATAGGCCGCGCGCAAAACTCCGTGCTCCCGCATCCCAGGCCTTGATTCTGAGACCTGGGATTCCAGCCAATTGCACATCTGGTTGACTCACTCTCGCCGATTTCGCCGGAGCTATAATCGAGGGTCTGGTCAGGAGCCGCTCCCGTGACGCGCCTATTCTTCAGCACTTTCATCGCAGCCTCACTCTGCGCGCCGGTGCTTGCAGCCGCACAAGATCCTGCGGCTCCGCCCGCCTCCACCATCCAGGCCAGCACAAACCTGGTCGTCGTCGATGTCGTCGTCACCGATAGCAAACATAACCCCCTCCACAATCTCGCCACATCCGACTTCACGGTGCTTGAGAACGGTCAGGCGCAGTCCATCAAGACTCTTGAAGAGCACCACTCGTGGGAAGCCGCCGCGCCGCTGCCCCAGCCCCCCAGGCTCCCTCCAGGCACATTCACCAACTACACCAACGTACCCGCGAGCGGCGCGCTGAACATTCTGCTCCTGGATTCGCTCAACACCCCCATCACCGCCCAGGCCGATGTCCGGAACCAGATGCTGAAGTACTTGAAAGAGGCACGTCCCGGCACGCGCATGGCCATCTTTGGCTTGACTACCAGGCTGATCCTGCTGCAGGGATTCAGTACCGACCCGGATCTTCTCAGCGACGTGCTGAACGGGAAGAAAAGTTCGCCGAAGGCTTCCGTTGCGATGACCAATCAAGTCAACGGCGACAATCCCGGCGCGGACGACCCCATGATGGACATGGCCGAAGACGCACCTTCCGTTCTTGGCAACAATCCCAGCTACGCCCAGGTGCTCGCCGGCCTCCAGCAGTTCGAAGCAGAAACGCAGTCCTTCCTGCTTCACACCCGTGCGCTCTACACCCTTGACGCCCTCAACCAGCTTGCCCGCTATCTCAGTGGCTTGCCCGGCCACAAGAATCTCATCTGGTTCTCCGGTTCTTTTCCCCTCAATATTCTTCCCGACGGCGATCTCCAGAATCCTTTCGCCGTCGTCGACTCAGCCGCGGATGAATTTCGAGACACGACCGATCTTCTCTCCCGCAGCCAGGTTGCCGTTTATCCCATCGATGCCCGCGGCCTGATGGTCATGCCCATGTTGAACGCCGGCAGCTCCGGCGCCAATTATGCACAGACCCCGAACTCCTTCGGCAGAGACCAGGCAAAATTCTTCCAGCAGACTGCTGACGAGCACGGCACCATGCAGCAGATGGCCGAAGCCACCGGAGGACGAGCTTTTGTCAACACCATTGGCCTGAGGGAAGCAGTCGAGAAGGCCATCGACGCGGGCTCCAATTACTACACAATCACCTATTCGCCCACCAACCAGAAATGGAACGGCGATTACCGGAAGATTCGTGTCGAAGTAGCGCGGCCCGGCATCACGCTCGCCTACCGCCGCGGCTACTTCGCCGACGATCCCAAAGCGCCGCCTCGGCGCGGTGGACCTGCCGCCGCGGGCCTCGCCCAGGCGCCGCCAAAAAGCGCCATGCGCACCGCCATGATGCGAGGCGGTCCCGATCCAACCGAAATCATCTTCGCAGTCAACATCCGGCCCGCGGTTGCCGAACCCGAACCCGATGTGGCGCCCGGAAATAAGGTCGCCGAGAAAACCGCGGGGCCGTATCGGCGCTATACCGTCCTGTTTGGTATCGACGCGCACGATGTCGACTGCGCGGCCGCTCCGGACGGCGCCCGCCAATGTGCATTGGCAGCCGAAATCCTTGTCTACGCTGCTGACGGCAATCTTCTCAACTCAGCAGTCGGAAGAATGGAGGCGAACATCACCGCGGATCGCTACGCTGACATGCTGAAATCCGGCATCCATTTCCAGCAGGACATCAGCGTCCCCGTCAGTGGCGAGTCCTTCCTGCGCATCGGCGTGCACGACGAAAGCGCGGACAAGGTGGGCGCAGTAGAGATTCCGACCGCTGCCATCCGCGAAGCGCCACCGCTCGCCCCAGCCGCCGCCCCGGCAGCAGCGCCCGCTCCGCCCGCTCCTAAGTGAAGATTGAGATTGAGTGCCCCTTATCCGGGTTCCCGCGGAAGGGCCTTTGTCCGTGAGGCGGAGTGACTGCCCTGGGCGTTGTCGAACGGTCTCGCCCGCCGCGCCGAATGAGATCTGGAATAGAAAGGCGTCCAATTTTGACAAGGAAAATCACACGGCAGCGATCCTATACCGCCTTCTCCACCACTGCCTTCGACAGGTTGCGGGGCCGGTCCACGTCCACGCCATGTTCGAGAGCCATGAAGTAGGAGAACAACTGCAGCGGCACAACCTCCAGAATCGGCAGCAGGTATTCCGACGCCGCTTCCACGCCTACGACATCGCCCGCCAGCCCCCCTATCTCCGCATCGTCCGAGTTGGCGATGGCAATCACTTTGGCTCCCTGCGTCTTCATATCGCTGAGCAGTTGCAGCGTCTTTTCGTAGCGCATCACTGAAGCCTCAAGTGCGCGGTCCACCGTGGCCAAAACCACCAGCGGCACCCGATCGCTCACCAGCGCATTGGGCCCATGCTTGAGTTCCCCCACCGGGTAGCCCTCGGCATGGACATACGAAGCCTCTTTCAGCTTGAGCGCGCCTTCGCGTGCGATGGCGTAGTGGATGCCGCGCCCGAGGTAGAGAAAAGTCGCCGCGGATTTGTACCTGCTGGCCAACGCCGCCGTCTGCTCGCGCCAGCCATCGAGCGCGGCCTCAATCTTTCCCGGCACAGCCAGCAATTCCTCGATATGTCCGCGCACTGCCGCCGCATCCATGCGCCCCAGCCGCGCGCCTTCGTAGAGCCCCAGCAAGTAAAGAACGGCTAACTGGCAGGTGAAGCTCTTCGTCGCCGGAATCGCCTTCTCCACGCCCGCGGCCAACGGCATGGAAACATCGGCATCGTGCGCCATGGTGGAGGCGGGATGATTGGTAATGGCCAGGGTCTTCTGTCCGCGCAGCCGCGCCTCTTCCAGGGCCGCAAGCGTGTCTGAGGTCTCACCCGATTGCGATAGCACCAGAACGCTGGGATGGCGAAGGTCCAGGCCGCCGCGGCAGCTGTATTCGCTCGCGTACTCCACATCCACTGCCAGCCCGCACAAGTCCTCGAGAAGAATCTCAGCGTAAAGACCGCTGTGCCGGCTCGAACCGCTGGCGGCAATCAAGATCTCGCCCGCCGGGTTGGGCCAACCCGCCAACATGCGGGCGACCTCAGGCTTCAGGCCTTTTCCGGCCAGGTAGAGGGCCAATGTACGGTTCAGAGCCGCAGGTTGTTCATAGATCTCCCGCAACATCTCATGAGCAAATTCGCGCGCTATGTTCTGCATATTCCCTGTTCCGCCGGCAAACCCTTGCAGGCCGCGTTGAGCTTCGAATATGATCATAGCGCGTTCGATCAATCATTTTCTTGAACGATTCTCGAAAAATAGCCGGAATCGCTCATTGGACCGGCACAGGATCGGGCTGAAGAGAGGAACAATCGGTACCTTATGACCGACTCAATAAGCCGGCGCTCGGAGCTGATTGTCAAGCTGCTCCTGCGCACCGGAAGCGCAACGATCGAGGAGATTCTGGCCGAGGCCGGCTCGTCGGCGCCCAGCATCCGGCGTGACCTTGCGCGGCTTGAGAATCGCGGCTTCATCAAGCGCACCCACGGCGGGGCAACGCTCGTGGAGCCGCTGCTTTACGAACCGTTCCGTTACGACAGCACGTTTCTCGCCCGCGAACAGAGCCATGCCGCGGAGAAGCGCCGCATCGGCCTCGCCGCGGCCGAGCTTGTCCAGGCCGGCGAAACCGTGGGGCTCACGGCAGGCACCACCAGCACGCACATCGGCCGCAGCCTGCGCCACCGCGAAAACATCAAGGTGGTCACCAACGCCATCAACATCGGCATGGAGCTGTGCAACCAGCCCGGTATCCGCGCCTTTCTCACCGGAGGCGTGGTTCCCTGGGCATGGTCGTTCTCGCTCACCGGCAGCGCCGCTCTCAGTTTTCTCGACGATGTCTACCTCGACAAGGTTTTTCTGAGCGTTACGGGGTTTGACGCTTTCCGGGGTGCGTCAACGCTTGAGACGGAAGAGGCGCTGGTCTTCCGCAAGATGCTCAAGCAATCGAAGCAAGTGATCGTGGTGGCCGACCCAAGCAAACTGGGCCAGGTGAGCCCGGCCTTCATCTGCCCCGCCAGCGAGATTCACCTGCTGATCACAAGCACAGCGGCAACCGCCGAGATCGTCGCGCCCTTCGAGCAGCTCGGCATCCGCATTCTTCGCGCGTGATTCCACGGAACCATGAGGCATTGCCACCCGCGCACCTTCGCCTCTAGACTTGAAATGGCTGGAGTTGATTGACGCACGGTTGAGCAACTTCCGGCCGCTATATCGCCCGAATTGCGAAAGTGGCGGAATTGGCAGACGCACCAGACTTAGGATCTGGCGGGGTAACCCATGGGGGTTCGAGTCCCCCCTTTCGCACCAATCATTTGCAGAGAGCCGCGCGAATTCCCTCCGCGCCCTGGACACATATCCGTAGCAGGGACTTCCCACCCCTGACCCGCATTCGCTAAAGCCGGCAAATCAGAAGTTCGCGCTCATAGATCATCTCCGGTGGAAGATGGTCGTGCAGCGCCAGGAAAAGTTCCTCGTGACCGATCAGCTCCTTGCGCCACGCGGCTCGGTCCACCTCCTGCAGCTTCTCAAAAGTAGCTGGTGAGAAGTCGAGCCCCTCCCAGTTCACGTCCTCGAAATAGGGAGTCCAGCCGATGGGTGTCTCCCTGGCCAGAGCGCGGCCGTGAACGCGATCGACAATCCACTTCAGCACCCGCATGTTCTCAGCGAATCCGGGCCAGAGAAACTTGCCATTTTCGTCCTTGCGAAACCAGTTCACGTGAAAAACCCGCGGCGTGAGGGACAGATTCCGTTGCATCTTCAACCAGTGCCGAAGATAGTCACCCATGTGATAACCGCAGAAGGGCAGCATGGCCATGGGATCGCGGCGAACCTTGCCGGTCTCGCCGGCGGAGGCTGCCGTCGTCTCTGAGCCCATGGTCGCGCCGGCGTAGACCCCCGTTGACCAGTTGAAGGTCTGAAAAACGAGTGGCATGGTGGTTGCGCGGCGGCCACCAAAAATGATGGCCGAGATGGGAACTCCTTCCGGCGCCTCCCAGTCGGAATCCATGCACGGGCATTGGCTGGCAGGCGCGGTAAAGCGCCCGTTGGGATGCGCGGCCGGCTGCCCGCTCTGCGCGCCGATCTCCGCGGTCCATCGCTTCCCCTTCCAATCGGTCAGCTCGGCGGGAGGCTCTTCGGTCAAGCCTTCCCACCAGACACCACCTTCCGGAGTAAGGGCCACATTGGTGAAGATCGTGTTCCTGGCCAGTGTTGCCAATGCGTTCGGGTTGGTCTTGTCGCTGGTGCCCGCTGCCACTCCAAAGAAGCCCGCTTCGGGGTTGATTGCGCGAAGCTGCCCATTGGCGTCGGGCTTGATCCAGGCAATGTCATCGCCCACAGTCCACACCTTCCACCCTTCAAAACCCTTGGGCGGAATCAGCATGGCAAAATTCGTTTTCCCGCACGCCGAGGGAAATGCCGCGGCCACGTAGGTCTTTTCACCTGCAGGCGATTCAACACCCAAAATAAGCATGTGCTCGGCCATCCAGCCTTCGTCGCGCGCTATGTTCGATGCAATGCGCAAGGCAAAGCACTTCTTGCCCAGCAGCGCGTTCCCGCCGTATCCCGAACCGTAGCTCCAGATCTCGCGCGTCTCGGGAAAGTGGACGATATATTTCTCGCTGTTGCACGGCCACGGAACATCCTTCTCGCCAGGCGCCAGCGGCGCGCCCACTGAATGCAGGCAGGGAACAACCCGCTTCACATCCTTGTCGATCTCGGCAAACACCGGCGCGCCAATGCGCGCCATGATCCGCATATTCACAACCACATAGGGAGAGTCCGTAAGCTCCACGCCGATTTGCGACATCGGCGATCCCACCGGCCCCATGCTGAACGGCATTACATACATGGTGCGCCCGCGCATGCAGCCGCTGAACAACCGCTTCAGTTTTCGCCGCATGGAGAACGGGTCTTCCCAGTTATTCGTGGGACCTGCATTGTCTTTCGAAAGCGAACAGATAAACGTGCGGTCTTCCACGCGGGCCACATCGTTGGGCGCGGAACGGGCGTAGAAACAGCCCGGCCAAAGCTTCTGGTTGAGCCGGGTAAAGGTTCCGGCCTTCACCAGTTCATCGCAGAGCTCGTCGTATTCGGCCTGCGAACCATCGACCCAGTGGATGCGTTTTGGCTGGCAAAGATCAGCCATCTTCTCGACCCAGCGGATCAGATGCTTGTTCGTTGTCGGTATCGATGAAACCAGTAGTTCCATTGCGTTCTCTCCGGGCAGCTTGTATGGAAGGACTTAGAAGGGGGTTATCTTGATGATACAACGAATCCACAAGGCCATTGTATCCAACGGCCGAATGCCCTGGGCACTCGAATCGGCGATCTTTGCTCCTGGAGTTGCTTCCACCCTGCGCCAATTCTTCAAATCCAGCTGCCTCCTTCCCGGAGGGAAGATGCGAAAAAAGCCCCGGAAGGAGCGCAGCGCAATCCTGGGATAGCATCCAAATCAAATTGCCGCGCCCCTTACGTCGGCGCGATGGAGGACATAGCAAGTACGATCGTCTTCCGCGATGACGTCGGCCCGTCGAACGGGTATAAAGGAATATAGGTATTTCCATACCGCCTCTGCCAAACGAAACCGGGCAGAGTTGGGGCGCCCGGTGAGGACCATGAACGAATTCATCCCCAGAATGATCGAAGTGAGACAGAACTATCCGGCTTCAACCAAGCTGGATTTCTCAAGCCTGATCGAACGCCAGTTCGCCCAGGCCGGGATTAGCGAAAAGATCAAGCCGGGCATGACCATTGCCGTCGGTGTTGGCAGCCGGGGCATCGGCAATTTGAGCGAAATTGTGAAAGCCACAATCGACGCGCTAAAGAACGCCGGCGCCAGGCCGTTTATTGTGCCCGCAATGGGTAGCCACGGCGGCGCCACGCCCGAGGGGCAGACGAAAGTCCTGGCCGACTACGGCATCACGGACCGGAACCTCGGTGTCCCCATCGAAGCGCGCATGGACGTGCGCTGTATCGGCACGGTTCTCGATGGGCGCGACGTGTTGTTCAGCATTCCCGCCCTTGAAGCAGACGGCGTTGTCGCCATCAATCGCGTCAAGCCCCATACAGATTTTCGCGGACCGCTCGGCAGCGGCATTCTGAAAATGCTGACCATCGGATTCGGCAAACAAGCAGGGGCCAACAGTGCGCACCGGGCCGTCACCCACCTGGGGCACGAGCAGGTAATTCGCGAATTTTCCAAGGTCATTCTCGATTCGGTTCAGGTGCTGTGCGCCGTAGCCATCGTGGAAGATCAGCGCCACCATACCGCGGAGGTGGAAGTGATGCGGCCGGACCAGATTGCGAGCGCCGAGGAGCGGCTGCTGGAAAAAGCACGCGGCCTGATGCCGCGCTTGCCGTTGGATGAGATTGACCTGCTCATTATCGACGAGATCGGAAAGGAGATCAGTGGCGCCGGCATGGACCCCAACGTCACCGGCCGTGACGGCTCGGGCTACTCCGACTCACTCCTTGCGGAGAGCGAGGGGACGCCGCGGGTCTTCCGCATCTTCGTTCGCGACCTCAGTGTCGCAACCAATGGCAACGGGATTGGCATTGGCATGGCCGATTTCACCACAAGCCGCGCTGTGAAAGCTCTGGATCTGCGCTATACCTACATGAACGCACTCACGTCCATCAAGCTGCTATCGTCGAAAATCCCCATCCACTTCGATTCCGATCGCGAGGCAATTCAGGTCGGCCTGGCTACGCTTGCCTCCGCGAACCCGGAGACGTTGCGCGTGATGCGCATCGCCAATACGCTGAGCCTCGAACGCCTGCTTGTATCGGAAAACTGCGTCAAGCTGCTCACCGGACGCCCGGAAGTATCGATAAGCGGCACGGCGCAGCCCATGCGCTTTGATGATCACGGCAATCTTCCACCATTTTGAGAATCAGGAAATCAAGCCTCCCAAATTCAGTTTGCCAATAATTACCCTCATCCGGCGCACAATCATTTGAGAGTCGGTTCCCGGTCCTGCGCGACCTGACAGCCAAGTGTCATTGAGTGCAGCCATAAATCCTTTCAGAATCAGTATTCTGCAGCTAACCCTTGCAGGCCCAGGAATTTGCCGCGCAATCGCACCCTAAGTCATTGAAAACGGTCAGTTTTTTTTACAGAGTCGCAGCAGGGTGGGGGGGGATTATCTACCGGGAATGTCGTCCTGTCATGCCCTGCGGCGTCAAGTGCCACTCGCCCGCCATCCCTCGGAGAAGCGCCTACCGCGTCGCTGCCCAAACGTGATAGCTGTTGAAGATAAACTGACCCCCCAGAATCAGCAGCCAGACCCACAGCGCAAACCGCAAGGGCCTGCGCGGAATCCGCGTGCTCAGCAGCGTTCCCGAAACAGCCCCAAAGATGCCGCCGGCAATCAATTCCATCAGCAACTCCGGGTTGGCCGCGTGCGAAAACCAATGCGCGCCGCTGCCGATGAGCGAAACTGCGAATCCGAAGGCGATGTCCGTGCCGACAATCTGCGCGGGCGCAAGTGGCGTGAGACTGAGCAGCGCCGCACTGCCCAGCGCGCCCGCCCCGGCTGAAGAAAACCCAACCTCGGCGCCAACCGGGAACATGAGCCACGAGAGCAGCGGGCTGCGATCGCGGGGATCTCGATTCTCCTTCGCCGGACGCATGGAGAAGGCAAGCTGCCAACTCGCCGTGCTCACCAGAATTGCGCCAAGGATCGCATTGAGCAGATTCTGCGAACCAGCGGTCACCAGGTGCCTGAGGAACAGCGACCCGACCAGGACGCCCGGCGCTCCGCCCAGAAGCATAAAGCCAAGTGTGCGCCACGCCACGTTGCGGCGCAGAATCTGTGCGGGCACAAGGATCAATTTGATGGCCGTGGAAAACATCAGTCCGATTCCAACCGCAACCGGTGCAGGCACTTTGAGGAACAAAACCAGGATGGGCACCGTGATGGTGCCCGCGCCCACGCCGGTGAGCGCGATGAACAGCGCAATGATGAAACCGATGATGTAGTGCATCCTGTTGCCCCAGCCTCTTTGCTTCCGCCTGGTCTTTCAAGCCTTACCGCGCCGGCGCCGCCTGTATATGAATTCCGCACTCCACCTTGCGTCCCGCCCACCGTCCCGAGCGCGGATCGTTTGGATCGCTCGGAATGGATGTGCATGGTTCGCAGCCGATGGAGGAGTAGCCCCGCTCGTACAACGGCAAAAGCGGAATCGAGAGTTGCTCGCATGCATACCAGACATCGCGCGTGGACCAATCCGCAAGAGGCGCAAGCTTCAGCACTTGATTGCCGCCCGGAAGCGCGAATATCGCCGACTCTTCAAGCGCCGCGCGGCTCCTCGCCTGTTCTCTCCTCAGGCCCGTAAGCCATACGCGATAGTTTGCAACGGCCTTGAACAGCGGCTCCACCTTGCGCAGCCCGCAGCACTTGTCGGGCGCCGTCTGGTACAGCAGCCCAAACTCCGCTTCCTGTTCCGCTACGGTCTTCTCCGGCAGGAGATTAATCAGGTTCAGCCCCCACTCGCGCGCAATGCGATCCCGATATTCATACGTCTCCGCAAAGTGATAGCCGGTGTCGAGAAAGAGAATTGGAATCTTTGGATCGATCGCAATCGCCAGCTTTGTCAGCAGCACGTCCTCCGCCTGAAAGCTGCAGGTGAGGCACACATCCCCCTTGCCCGTCACTTCCCGGGCAAGCGTGGCTCGCACTCTGTCCAGCTTTGCATTTACCTCGGTGTTGATTTCCACTGTGCTCATCACAAGCCCGCCATTTCCGAAGAGATGAAAATACCCGTGTCGTGCAACAACTGATGGACCGCGGAAACAGCCCTGCCGGCGCGCTTCGCGCCGTCCGCATCATCCGAATCGTTCGCGGCGCTCGCCACCTCCGCGTCAACCACGATCTGCTTGCCCTCGATGCGCGCAATCACCGTACTGCTTTCGTTCGTGTTCACAACCAGCGCCAGCAACCCCGATTCCACTTGCAGCGAAGTCACAATCTCCAGCAGGCTTGGATGAAGCACGAAAGCATCGTCGTCGGCTTCAATGCGAACCGGAACAGCCCCGGCCACAAACAGGGAGCGCTCGATAGCGTCAATCAACTCCTTCGGCCCCTTCAGTTCCAGAACCCCGCCGCGATGACCCCAGCGCGCTTCTCTTTCCCCAGCCGTCAACGGTCCCCATGCATCTGCGAGCAAGGCCGGGCTCGCAGCCGCATGACTGTAGGCCGCGGTAATCATGCCCGCTGCGACCGTCCCATTGGTCTCCGCGTCCACCAGGATAAACGCGCCGGTGCTGCGATTCTCTCCGTAGGTGTCAAGCGCGATCGGCCTCAGCAGGCTCAGAGTCACCGCGCCGATGTCGTTCATATGCAGCGTGCGTGCCGGCTCGTGGTTCAGCGTCCCAAGGTCGGTGCGGTGCCCGATGGATGTGAGGAACACAGGCACCGTCTGGCTGGTGTGCTTCAACAGATATCGGCGATGCAGTTCGAGCGGGCGCTGATCCATCCACACCAGTGCGGCCTTCGCGCTCTTTGAAACCGTCGCCGGAGCCTGGGAAGAAACGATCAGGTCACCACGGCTGATGTCGACTTCGCGATCGAGCACCAGCGTTACGGAGAGCGGCGCAATGGCCTCCGCGAGGTCCCCGTCCCAGGTAACAATGCGCTCCACCTTTGCGCCCCTGCCTGAAGGCAGAACAGTGATCGCATCGCCGGGACGAATGGTTCCCGACGAAATCTGCCCCGCAAAGCCGCGGAATGTGTGGTCGGGACGCAGGACACGCTGCACGGCAAATCGAATTGGCGCGGTGCGCGTGTCCACCGAGGATGGCAGCGACTCAAGCAATTCAAGCAGCGACGGTCCGTTGTACCAACCCATCGCGTTCGACTTGTGCACGATGTTGTCGCCCTTCAGCGCGCTCACCGGCACGAAAACTCTCTCTACCGGGTTGCCGGTATCTGCCGCAATCTGATCCAGAACGGCGCTGAAGTCGGCTTCGATGGCGCGGAAGGCGCCCTCATCGTAGCCGATCAAATCCATCTTGTTCACCGCAACCAGAACGTGGCGCACCCGCAGCAACGATGCAATGTAAGCATGACGCCGCGACTGGATGAGAACGCCCTTGCTCGCGTCAATAAGCACGACCGCCGCATCGGCTGTCGATGCTCCGGTGGCCATGTTGCGCGTGTACTGCTCGTGGCCCGGCGTGTCCGCGATGATGAACTTGCGATGCGCCGTGGAAAAATAGCGGTATGCGACGTCGATGGTAATGCCCTGCTCGCGTTCGGCGCGCAGTCCGTCTGTGAGCAACGCGAAATCGATCTGACCCGGAGCCGTGGTTCCCTTCCCCTCAATCGAGCGCACCTGGTCTTCGTACACGGATTGCGTGTCGTAAAGCAGGCGTCCGATGAGTGTCGACTTCCCATCGTCCACACTGCCCGCAGTCGAAAAGCGGAGCAGATCCTTCTCGCGCTCCTGCTTCAGGAATTCGTCAATTGAGAATGCGGGGGGCGCTATCGTGGCCATTTAGAAGTAGCCCTCCCGCTTCTTGATTTCCATTGAGCCTTCCTGGTCGTGGTCGATCACCCGGTTGGCCCGCTCCGAGGACCGGAACGAAATAAGCTCTGCGATTATTGCCGGAATGGTCTCCGCATCGGAGCGGATGGCGCCCGTGCAGGGGCTGCAACCCAACGAGCGCAGCCGCGACTTCACCATCTGCGGCTGCTCTCCGGCCCGCGCTACAAAAGCCTGCTCGATGGGCAGCAGCGCATCGCCGCGCACATACATCGGCCGCTCCTTCGCAAAGTAGAGATCGACCACCGGGATCTTCTCCTCGTGGATGTACTGCCAGACGTCCATCTCAGTCCAGTTTGAGAGCGGGAAGACGCGAATACTCTCGCCGGGATGGATGCGTGCGTTGTACAGGTTCCACAACTCGGGGCGCTGGTTTTTCGGATCCCACTGGCCGGCGCCGTCGCGGAATGAGTAGATCCGCTCCTTGGCGCGCGACTTCTCCTCATCGCGGCGCGCGCCGCCGAAGGCCGCGTCAAAGTTGTAATGTCTCAGCGCATCCAGCAGCGCCTGCGTCTTCAAAAGCCCGCAGCATCGCTTTGTGTCGAGGACAATCGGATTGGTCCCCGCCGCGATGGCCGGTTCATTGCGCCACACCAGCAACTCCGCGCCAATCGAGCGCGCCATCTCATCGCGAAACGTCAGCATCTCGGCAAACTTGAATCCGGTGTCGATATGCAGCAGCGGAAACGGAATCGGCGCGGGGTAAAAGGCCTTCTGCGCCAGCCGCAGCATCACCGACGAGTCCTTGCCGATGGAGTAAAGCATCACCGGCCGCTCAAACTCCGACGCAACCTCGCGAAGGATGTGAATGCTCTCGGCCTCGAGCAGGCGCAGATGACTCAGGCGCGGCGGAGCCTTGGGCTTGTCTTGCAGCTCCACTTGCTGTATGACTAGCGGCGATTGTCCGCGGGTTGCTGTTTCGGCTACCGGCATGCATGACCTCTTTGCTTCGAAGGTGGATGCTGAAGGCCGGTACAATTTGAAAACGCCACCCGGCAATTCAGCTACGGGTGTGTCTTCTGGATCGATTGTGCAGGGAGATCAGAGACTAGCGGGGACACCCGTCGAAATTGTTCGACAGGCAACAACAAGAGCGGCTTAGGAAAGCGCGTACCATGTGTCCGTTTATAGTAGCAAAGTTGCGACTCAGGCACAAGGTTGGTGAGTGGTACAGACTGAAAGCTAAGTGCACGAGCCCGCACATAAGTCCAGCAGAATCATTGCGGGCTTCAGCCCGGGATGGAATGCGCCCTTCAACCGAACTGCAGTCCTTCCTGCCTCGCCGCACTCGGGCAGAGGGAAGACTCCTTGGTTTGGCGAACAGCGCTTTCAAGCCGCGCCGTTCATCTACCATCGAGAGAGTCCATGCCCGCCAAGCCCAAACTCGGCCAGAACTTCCTCAATGACGCTCAGGCCGCCGAGCGAATTGTGGCGGCACTCGGCGATCTCTCCGGCCGCACGGTAATCGAGATTGGCCCCGGGGGCGGCGCTATCACCGGAGCCCTGGCCGCGAGGGCGAACCGCGTTGTCGCCGTCGAACTGGACCACGGACTCGCCATCCACCTGCGCGCTCAGTTTCCCCCCGGCAAAGTAACTGTCGTCGAGCAGGACGTGCTGAACTTTGACTTCACTCAAGCGTCGGCGGAACCTGCCACGGACGGCAAGCGGCTCCGGGTCGTGGGCAATCTGCCCTATTACATCACCTCTCCCATCCTGCTCAAGCTCGCGGCAAGTCACGCCGCGCTCGACGTCGCTGTCCTCATGGTCCAGCGCGAAGTTGCCGATCGCATCACTGCGCAACCGGGGTCGCGCGACTACGGGCTGCTTTCCATCACGGTCCAGATGTTCGGGCCGGCCGAGCCCCTGTTCACTCTTCCCCCGGACGCGTTCTCGCCGCCACCCGACGTTCACTCCACGGTCTTCCGCTGGCGGTTTGCGCCGCGATTTGTCGAACTCGGCGTCGAAGAGGCAAGCTTTCTTCCCTTCGTGCGCAAGGCCTTCGCGCAGAAGCGCAAGACACTCGCCAACAACCTTCGCGCCGCCGGATTCACGCCCGCAGCCGTAGTCGCCGCGATGGCGCAAGCGGCGATCGACCCCCAAGCCCGCGCCGAGGCTTTGTCCATCGAAACCTTCGCCGCACTTTGGAGGTTCCTGGATTCCGGCCGTCTTGAATCTTAGGCCTTGAATCCGGCTGGACTCCGGTAACCATCGCCACGTATTCTCTCCTTAACCCGCACCGCCGGGGGGCTTTACCGTATTCGGCAAAGAACAAGGGAGAACGGGCATGAGAAAAATCGCGTTCGCAGTAGCAGCGTTGGCCCTCGCCGCGGCAGCAGCGGCGGCTGGCGCGGCTCCTGCGCCGGATACTAAACAGGTGCACGCGCGGGGCTGTGTGCAGATTGCCACAGAGGGCCGTTGCCTAGTGCTCAAGGACGTCAATAGCGGAGTTCTCTATAACCTGCTGATCAAGGGCGCAGGGCCGGACGCCGGGTCGGGCATCGACTTTACCGGCACGCTCTACGATGGCGCGACGGCCTGCATGCAGGGTGTACCGGTGCGGGTGACCAACTGGACGCGCAAGGAGTACTTGAAGTGCGCAAAGTCCCGCGCGAGAACCGGTCAGTAGTCGTGGAACCGCGGCCCGCCTCCGCCGCTCCATTCAACCGCACAACCATCAGCGCACGCGCAACAGCATCTTGAGCGTGTCGCCACGCGATCCAATCATCCGCTCAAAGGCCTTTTGCCCGTCTGCGAGCGGCAACTCTGCGGTCCATTCCGTAAGGTCTATCTTCCCTGCAACGAGCAGATCGAGCGAGCGCTTGAAGTCCATTGCCGTGTAGCCAAAGGACATCAGCACGCGCTGCTCCCTGCGGATACTGGCTCCAAAATCGAGTTCGCTGCGTTCCGCCGCCATCCCCAGCAGCACCACCGTTCCTCCCGGCTTGCAAAGATGGAAGGCCTCCTGCCGCGCCTCCTCCGATCCGCAGGCATCGAGCACGAGGTCAAGACCATCTTCGGCCCCGCGGCCGGCAAAGCTGCGCGCCTCGCCGCTCTCGGTCTCGGAATTTGCGGCCAGCGTTGCACCCATCTGCCTTGCCGTGGCCAGCCGCACTGTATCCACGTCCTCCACCAGCACCTCGCTCGCGCCAAGATGCAGCGCCATCTTCAGCGCCAGCGCGCCCATCGTACCCACGCCCACAATGCCCATGCTGAACCGCGGCTGCGGCGCGGCCAGCCGGAACAGGTGAACGATGTTGGCCAGCGGCTCGGCAAGAATGGCCTCCCTATCGTCCAACTCGTCTGGTATCTCGTGCACCTGCGATCGAGGTACAGCAACAAACTCGGCGAAACAGCCGGCAAGCGCATCCATTCCAAATAGGCGCAGGCCGGAGCAGAGATTCCCCCGGCCGCTCCGGCAATTTGTGCAGTGCCCACAGCCGATCAGAGGATCGACCACCACCCGCTGTTCTTCGCGCGTGCGGCCCACCAGTTCATGGCCCAGAACCAGCGGCGGAGTGCGACGCCGGCTGCGGCCCAGGAAACCAGAGAGATCCGCGCCGCAAATGCCGGCTGCAGCGACAGCAATCTCCATCTCGCCCGCAGCGGGTTGCGGGCGCGGACGTTCTTCTACAATCAGCTGGCGCAGAGCGGTATAGACCAGCGCGTGCATTGCTCTCCCTGTTCCGCCGTTTCCTGACCTGCCGACTCAAAACCCGCGGCAACGGCGCCGAAAATGAATCTGAGAAGATTTCCGCTATCATACGGCCTGCTGCTAGCCACTCGTATTCCGGATTATGCCGGTAAGCGCGTAAGCTATCAGGAGGGCATACCCAGAGGACAGTTCCTTGATTGCTTTCTGCGATTTTGGAAGCTGCAAGGCACCCTGACGCATCTCGCTGAGAAGGTAGCAATGAATCCGACTGTTGAAAGCCGCCACACTTCCTTCGAAGAGACGCTGCTGAGCGCCCGCCGCACCATGCTGCTGAGCGAGATCCTCAAGCTGGCCATGGACAGCTTCCGCTCCGCCAAAACCCGCTTTTTCCTGACCGCCCTGGGCATGGTCATCGGAACCGCATCCGTGATCCTTGTGGTCACCATCGGCATGACCGGAAGGCAATACGTTCTGCAATTGATCCAGAAATTCGGCACCAATTCCGTCGAGGTGGAGTATGCCGGCGGCGGCGCAACCAACGCCGAGCGGGTGCGCTACACCGACTACCTTACCCGCGAGGACGAGAGGATCGTGGACGCGCAGTTGCCGACCGTGATGTACTCCTCGCCGGTGATGGACATGCACGACCGCATCAGCTTCGGAGGCGGCGTGGTTAAGGACACGCTGGTGCTGGGTGTCAGCCCTCAGTACGAGTTGATTCACAATCTCATTGTCACCGCCGGGCGCTTCTTCGACGATACCGACGATGTCACTCACCAGAAGGCCGCGGTGGTGAGCGAGTTGTTCGCCAGGGAACGGTATGGGGGAGACGATGCAGCCGTCGGCCGTACCTTCGAGATCAGCGGCATTCCGTTCACCGTCATTGGCGTATTCAAGATGAGCGTCAACGACTTTGGCCAGTCGGAGATCGCTGACCAGACAATTCTGATCCCCTATTCGGTGGTGCGCTACTTTACCGGAACCGAGCGCGTGAACCAGATCTACTTTTCGATGCGCACCATGGACGACGTGCCAGACGGCGCAAAAGAGATTGAGCGCATCATCAAGTCGCGACACCGTAGCGACTCCGTCTACAAGACGCAAACCCTCAAGGAACTACTGGACATTGCCGCCAAGAGCGCCGACGCGCTGACGGCAGTGCTGGTGTTGGTGGCCGCCGTCACCCTGGCGGTGGGCGGCGTGGGCATCATGAACATCATGCTCGCCAACGTGCGCTCGCGCATTCGCGAAATCGGCATCCGCAAGGCACTCGGCGCCACCTACCGCGAAATCAAGCTGCAGTTTCTCGCTGAGGCCATCATCATCTCGCTCACCGGCGGACTGGTGGGCACACTGGTGGGCATGGCCATACCGCTGTCGATTCGCTTTTTCACCGACTACGAACTTCCCATCTCGCCCTGGTCAGTGATTATTGCGCTGGCCGCGGCCGTGGGCGTAGGCGTTATCTTCGGCACCGTTCCCGCAACGCGTGCCGCCCAGATGAACCCCGTCGATGCGCTGAAATATGAGTGACCCTAAACTCAATCCGCCCGACGCGGAAAACGAGCCTTCCCAGGGACCCAATCTGATCCTGATCTACAGCCTTATTGCGCTGGCCCTCGTCGCCGCCATCGGCTTCGCCTTCCTGATCGTACTGCCGTTTTATAACCGGCGATAAAGTGACTCCACAGTCGGAGCGCCTGTGAAAGGCAAAGCTTTTCGTCCAGGAACAGGCACTGTGTCAGTTGGATCGACCGTCTGCTTCAGACAGACGGGACTCAGGACTGGATTCAAGCAACCTCAGCTTTCGACCGTCTCTGAGATGAAGGACCTTGAAAGCACCGTCGGTAGCCTCATTCCAAAAAGGCGGCCTCGCCGATGTAACGGGTTCTCTGATCTGCTCGAAGACGCCGTTCTGCCGGATGTCCCCCTTTAGATCCCAAACAACACAAACAATGAAATGGCTTCCGGTGAGCCGGGAGCAAAGCGACCATCCGTAAATCTGGGCCCCGTGCATTACCGGTTGTGCCGGCTCCCCGGGAACCGGCTGCGGGCGCGTGTATCCGTATTCGAAGGAACGCATTTGCGCGGCGGCGCGGCATGACTCATTCGTGAATTGGTATTCGTGATAGTACTGGGCGAGTTTGACATGACCGCCTTCCGGCAGCTTTACCCAGATGTGATCGGTGTCGATGCGCAGCGAAACGGCCTTGTCCTTCAAGCCGGCAAGTTTACCAAGACCTGGCTCCCAAGCCTGGTGCCATCCGATAACCAGTTTGTCGTCCGCCTGGAAGCAATAGAAATACGCGCCGTAGATATTAGGCAGAGGAAGAACCGGGCAGTCGGCATAGCACAGGCTGGCTTTCTCTGATTCGAGCAACGTGGCCTGAGTCGTGGACTGAGCAGCACAGCATGAGCAAAGATAAGCAGATAAAAAGAAGGTCAAATATATAGAGGGGAGCCTCATGGGCCGCAGTATACGACAGTCTTCTCTCACAGAATCCTGCCGATCGCCAACGATTACCGGCCAGCGATCCTCATTTTCCCGACCCCGTCTGGTCTCCGCGCGCTTGACTGGCCTCGGCCCGCTCGACAATCAGAACCGGAATCCCGTCCACAACCGGGTAGCCCCGCCCGCACGCCGTGCAGACCAGCCGTACTTCTTCCGGATGCAAATCACTCAGGCATGCCGGGCAGGCCAAATGGCTCACGAGAGTTACGTCAAACTGCAATTGCCGCGCAGGTTTTTGATCCCATGAAATTGACTCACCATTTTTCCTGTTCACTGGACCGTCGCATCGGGTTTGCGATCGAGTCCCGCATCGGGGCTAACCGCGATACGCTTCGCATGACCGGCAAACTCCCGCTCAATGCGTTCAGTGGTTCCGCCCTTGGCAAACTCGTAGGCCACGCGAACGCCATTGAAGATGGCGCGGTCGTTCGAGGAGCCGTGGCCGATGATGCACACGCCGCGCACACCCAGCAGCGGCGCTCCACCGTACTCCCTGTAATCCAGCCGGCGCCGGAAGTCATTGAACGCACGCCGCGACAGCAGCGCTCCCACCTGGGCGGTCACCGTCCGCGTAAGCGACTCGCGCAGCACATCGCGCACAAAGCGCCCTACGCCCTCGCTGGTCTTCAGCGCAACGTTGCCAACAAAGCCGTCGCAGACGATCACGTCAGCCAGGCCGCTGAAGATGTCGCGTCCCTCCACGTTGCCAATGAACTTGATCGGAAGCGCCTTCAGCAGCGGATACGCCTCGCGGGTAAGATCGTTGCCTTTGGTCTCCTCTTCGCCGATGGAGAGCAGCCCAACCCGCGGTTCGTTGATCTTGAGCACAGTGCGCGCATACATCTCACCCATCACAGCAAACTGTTCCAGGTTGTGGGGCTTGCAGTCGACGTTTGCGCCCACATCCAGCAGCACGCACGGGTTGCCCGTTGAACTGGGCATCGGAGTCGCCAAGGCAGGCCGGTCGACGCCCGGCAGCGCACCCAGGACCATTTTTGCCGTGGCCATGGCCGCGCCCGTATTGCCTGCAGTCACAAAGCCCGCCGCCTTACCCTCGCGCACCAGTTTCAGCCCCACGCGCATGGAGCTGTCGCGCTTGGTCCGCACCGCGTGCGCCGCCTTCTCCTCCATCCCAATGCGTTCGGAAGCATGATGGATCACGATGGGTAGATCTTCGTTGTCCAGGTGTTCGTCCAGAACGTCGCGGAGCTCTGCCTCCGGTCCAATCAGGTGGACACGCACAGGCAGAGTTCGGCAGGCGAGAATCGCCCCGCGAATCTCCGGCTCAGGAGCTTTGTCGGAACCTACAGCGTCAAGAGCGATGTCAATGAGCATGTCGTATTACCAGGGATGCACTGTCTCGAAGCCAATGGCCATGAGTTGACGCGACCACCAGGGAGCGGCGACCTCGCAATACATTGGGAGGGGCGCAGTTTCCCTGGGAATGCCGTGGAGGCTCAGTCTACTTGGCTGCTTCCTTGATGTCCAGAACCTGGTTGCCCTTGTAAACGCCGCACTTGGGGCAGGCGCGGTGGGGCAGCTTCTTTTCGTGGCAGGTTGGGCACTCGGACAGTCCCACTGCTGTCAAAAAGTCGTGAGAGCGGCGAAGTGCGGTCCGGCGCGTTGAGTGGCGCCTCTTCGGATTCGGCATGATGCAATTCCTTTCGTGTCCCGCCCGTTTCTTGTAGCTTCCGGCCGCAAGCGGCCTCACAGCCTTTCGGCCTGGCGGAACACCCTCAATCTCTTGAGGTTATCTGGTCCGTCCCGGAACAGCCCGGGTGCCCCATCCTTTTCGCGCCTTTTGCGAAGTGGGTGGGAAAGCAGAGCCTCAGGGTCCAAACTACTAGCAATTCAGGACTTGATCCGGCTGCGAAGCCCGGACAGCGCCTCCCAGCGGGGGTCGCTCGGACCCTCCTCGCATGAGCAGGCCTGACTGTTACGGTTCGCGCCGCAGCGCTGACAAAGTCCCTTGCAGTCGGGCTTGCATAACGTCCTGACCGGAAGGGACAAAAGCACCTGCTCCCGCAGCACATCTTCAAGCAACAGACTGTCTTTTAGATAATAACCGATTTCCGTCTCCGGCGCTGTAATCGACCGTTCCGTGGCCTCGGAATCGGCCGCCGCCGGCCTGAAGATCAGGTCGAAGTCGGCCGCCAGCTGTATCTGCACCGGCTCCACGCAGCGCGCGCACGGAACCTCGAATTTACCCGCGAAACTCCCCCGCAGCCGGATATCGGCCACAATATCTCTCGGGCCCCGATGCTCATGGAGCACCTCCGCCTGCCCCGATGTGGCCAGAGCCCCAACCTGCGTGGCCTCTTCGCCCAGATCGACCGCCCCGGCAGCCAGCTCCAGGTCAAATTCGATCGGCTCCCGCTCCAACTCGCTTACTTTGAACTCCATGCTATGAGCCTAAAACATTTTCCGATCGTGTGTGGGGGAATTCTACACTGGTCAATCGCCGTCCCTGTCGGCCAACCTCTGCGACGATATCCGGGGCCTTGGGAACCGGATATTCTGGTTGCACTCGGATCAACGCGTTGCTGAGTTATGAACGAAAAGACAGCCTCCATCTTCGCTTGCAGTCCTGGACCGCACATTCGCCTTGCCACGGACGCCGACCGGCCGCGGCTGATTTCGCTCGTCAACTCGGCTTTTTCAATCGAGACGTTCCTTGAAGGTTCGCGGACTGACAACGAGCGACTCTCTGAAATGATGCAAAAAGGCAGCATTCTGGTCGCGGAGGATATGGTCGCTGAGGACGGCTCGAGCCGTCTTCTGGCCTGCGTCTACACGGAGGCCAAGGGCCAAAGGGGATATTTAGGCCAGCTCGCCGTGGATCCCGCACACCAGGGCAAGGGCCTTGGGCGCATCATGGTCGAGGCCGCTGAAGAACGATTGCGCGCGAATGGATGCGAGGCCGTGGACATCACCGTCCTCAGCCTGCGTCCCGATCTGCCGCAACTCTATCGCCGCTTCGGCTACGTCGAGACCGGCGACGTCGATGGGTTTCGCCCCATTCGCCGGCTCGCACCTGGCTTCGAGTGCCACGGCATCAAGATGTCCAAGCAGTTGTAAGCTACTGCGCCTTTCCCGGCCCATGCAGATACCGCCCCGCGAACTCCAGGAAGAAGGGCCAGTTCGGCGCCGGCGTGTGCCCGAACTGGTGCTGCCGGAATGCCAGATCGCCCTCTAGCAGTCCGGCCTCGATAGGCGGAAAATTCGCCGTTCCCAGATCCTTCTTGCCAAGCAGCCGGTAAACCGGCCCGGCCCCCACCGCGCCCAGAAACTCGCCCATCGAGTCGGCCCACTCATCCCCCGCGGTATTCGAACCCACGCCGATGAAGACTGGCCTTGGCGCGCACAGTGCAATCAGCTCGTGCGCATCCACAGGCAGGTCGCCGGTGGTCAGCGGGCCCGCGTACTTCAGGAAGTTGCCGGCCATCCAGTAGTAGAAAGTCGGCGCGGCTGCAAGATTCTCAAGCTGCTCGCCCATCACATGCCGGTAAAGCTTGTCCCCGCCGGTTCCGGCCGAGCTGATATACGCCACCGCAAACCGCCTGTCGTAAGCCATCGTCACCAGCGCCGCCTTTCCAAACCGCGAGTGGCCCATAATGCCCACCTGCTTCGCGTCGACGGCTTTGTCGGTTTCCATGTAATCCATCGCCCGGCTCGCGCCCCACGCCCAGGCGCGCAGCGTGCCCCAGTCCACAGGGCTTCGCGGCCGGCCCTTATTCATGAGGCCAATGATGCCCTGGTCGAGTCCTGCCCCGCTATCGTCTTGATAACTCGTCGGCTGCAGAATTGCGTAGCCCCACCCCTTCTTGAGCACCTGCTGCTGCCAGCTCGGCCCCGTGTTGCCCAGCCCTCCAGGCAACATCTCCGGAATGCTGTGAGCGATGGCCGCCATGAACTCCGGGCTGAACGCCAGCTCAAGAATCACCGGAACCGGCCCCACCGCATTCGCCGGAGTGGTCAGCAGCAGGTCGATGTTCACCTGGATCGCCGGATCGGCCGAATTGTCCAGGTGTCCATTCAGCCGCTTGGTCTCGACCGGCATTTCGCCGACAGTTTCGCGCGACGTGTTCATTACCTCCCACGTCACTTTCGGCACCTGCGCCGGCACTCGCCCCAGAACGTCGCGATCGAAGTCCTCCACAATCTCCGGCCGCCGCTGCGCCCACCACATCTTCGCGGAAGTTACGCGCTTGCCGTTCTTCAGCTTGAGCGGATCCGGCAGCGTGTTGGGATACGGGTTCGCCTTGGCTTCGTCATAGTTCACCGCGTTGGGCGACTTCGGATCGTGGCTCGCCGCCGGACGAAGCTGCTTGATTCCCAGCCGGTCCATCATCTGCTGGTGGTCCTTTTCCGACGCTGCCTGGATTGCCAACTGTTCCGGCGTTGGGGCAGGACGGGCCGATGCGGCCTGGACGGAAGCAGGTGCAGACGCAGGTGCTGCCTGCCCCGCAAGATTCATCCCGCAAGAACCGGCAAGAAGAACCAGCACAAGCAGCCTTGAAAGCTCAATCAACCGCCGCTTCGCCAGGTACATCGCCATCGCAGACCTCAATTCCAGCGCGTCTCCACGGTAAGAAAACGAAACGGCCCAAGAATATCGATTCGCCTCCGTTTGGGCAAGGGTTCACTCCACGCGGAGTACCGAAAGCTCCGACCATCGAAGCGCCTTCCGTTCGGCTATTTATGCGGGAACGCTCAAGCTAAGCCGGAACCAGCCGATACAAACAACGAATCGCTCAAGAAAGGGTCCCAGGCATGCAGTGGCTACGCAACCTCCCCGTCTCCCGCAAATTCATCTTCGCCTTTGGCATTGTTTGTGGTCTCTGCATTCTGCTGGGAGCCTACACTTTCGCCACCTTTCGAGTAATCGGTTCCAAATGCCTTGATGTAAGCAGAAATGCATTTCCCTCGGTGGTCAACCTCGATGCCGCCAAGAGCTCAATGAACGCCGTGCGCCGCGAAGATCTCGACCTGATGCTGTGCCAGACGCCTGACTGCACGGCAAGCCATTCCAGAAATCGTCAGCAGGCACTGGACGCGTACCAGAAGAGCCTCAAGACGTATGAGCCGGCGATCGCCTACCCAGGGGAGCCCGAGCTCTACCAGAAATTGACGACGACATTCGACCAGTATCTGGATGTCAGTAATCGCGGAGTCGCGCTGGTCGAAGCCGGTAAATCCGGGGAGGCGCTCGATGTCCTCAGCGGGGATTCCATCATTGCTTTGTTCAGCAACGCGCTGGCTGCAATAAACGCCGACATCGAGCTCAACGTCAAGGAGGGTACGATAAGCGCCGAGGGCGCCACCAGCACCGCCATGCGCGCCCTGTGGATCAACGTTGCAGCGACTGTGCTGATCGTCCTGCTCTGCATGCTGATCGGCCTCGTTCTCACCCGCGAAATCGCGCCCCGGATCAACAGACTCAAAAACGCCGTCGAAGCCATGGCCGCCAAGGACCTGACCGCGAACGTCCGCGTTACCGGCACCGATGAGATCGGCAAACTCGGCATGGCTTTCAACTCCAGCGTCGCCTCTATCCGCGAAGTCCTCGAATCCGTAGCTCATGGCGCGGATACGCTCTCATCCGCCACCACGGAGATCAGCGCCCGCTCCGTCCAGAATGCCGCCAACTCACGCACCGAGTCCAGCAAGATCAACCAGATCGCCGCCGCGGCGCAGGAGATGACCGCCACCATCGGCGAAATCAGCCACAACGCCGAGAATGCCTCCGCCGCCAGCCGCACCTCGGCCGAAACAGCCGATCAGGGCGGAGCCGTGATGCAGGCCGCCGCCGTCACCATGGAAAAAATTGCTGCCGCCACCAACTCCGTCTCCGACAAGATGACCTCTCTGGCCCATCGCTCCGAAGAGATCGGCAAGGTTGTCAACGTGATTCAGGAGATCAGCGAGCAGACCAACCTGCTGGCGCTCAACGCCGCCATTGAAGCTGCCCGCGCCGGAGAACATGGCCGCGGCTTTGCGGTGGTCGCCGGAGAGGTTCGCCGTCTCGCAGAGCGCACGAAAGGCGCCACAGAAGAGATCGCGGGCACCATCCGCAGCATCCAAGATGAAACCCGCGAGACTCTTGAAGTGATGCAAGAGAGCCGCACCGCAGTTGAAAGTGGCATGGAAGAGACCTCCCGCGCGCGTCAAAGCCTCGAGGCCATCATCGAGTCTTCCAAACAGGTTGAGCACGAGATCAACCTCATCGCCACCGCGGCCACCGAGCAGACCGCGGCCTCCGGCGAAATCTCAGAGTCTGCCGGACAGATTTCGCAGTTATCCAACGAAACCACGCAGGGCGCCGAAGAGGCGGTCGAAGCCCTCAAGAATCTCGCCTCGCTCGCCGGCGACCTCGACGGCATGATTCGCCAATTCCGCATGGAAACCGACCAACAAACAGGAGGAAGGCTCGCACCACCACAGCAGCCGGCGCGCCAACGCTCCACGCAGCCAGCCCGCTGCTGAACGGGTGGCCCGGGTTTTGTCCGCTGTTGCGGATGAGACCTGAGATCTAAATGAAGTTTCGAATTCAAGCCAGGCGGATACCCAGATCAGCGGCCCCGGCGACCGGTTACCCTTCCAACGCCGGGGCTCCCGCCTGCCCCAGCCCTTTCCCGCGCTGCCGGTTTCCTCCTCCGGCAGCGCCCTTTTTGCCTCGCTTCGAATTTCACTGCCACGCAATGCGTCCAATCTCCGCTGCTATGGTAGCCTCCGAATAACAACGATCGCCGCATTCCGGTGATACCCACTGCGGCCAAATCTGGCTCCAACCCTGGGGGATATGCCTGCATGAGCGTCAAATACGACCTGATCGTCATTGGCTCCGGACCCGCCGGTCAACGCGCTGCTGTGGCCGCTTCCAAGATGAACAAGCGCGTGGCCGTAATTGAAGCCCGTACCGTCGTCGGCGGCGTCTGCGTCAACACCGGCACTATTCCGTCCAAGACGATGCGCGAGGCCGTGCTCCACCTCTCCGGCTACAACTACCGGTCCATCTACGGCATCAATTACCGGGTCAAGGAAAAGATCACCATGGCCGACCTGGCCTTTCGCGTCCAGGCCGTCATCAAGACTGAAGTGGACGTCACCGAGGCCCAGCTCTCCCGCAACGGCATTGACGTGGTCCACGGCATTGCCAGCTTCATCGACCCCCACAAGGTGCATGTCGCGGGCCCGCAGACTGAAACCACCCTCGAAGCCGATCACATCGTCATCGCCGTGGGGACCAAACCCGCCTGCTCGCCCACGGTGCCGGTAAATGGCCGCACTATTGTGAACAGCGACCAGATTCTCGGCCTTGAAGGCCTGCCTCGCACGCTCATCGTGGTCGGCGGCGGCGTGGTGGGCGTGGAATACACCTGCATGTTCGCCGTGCTTGGCGTCCGCGTCACGCTTATCGAGAAGCGCGACCGGCTGCTCGAATTCGCCGACCGCGAAATTATCGAAGCTCTCAGCTACCATTTGCGCGACGCACGGGTCACCCTGCGCCTCGGCGAAGAGGTGGAGTCCGTCGAGGAGCCGACTCCGGGCACCGTTGTGGCCAACCTCGAAAGCAAAAAGAAGGTCTCCGGCGACGCATTGCTCTACGCCGTGGGCCGCCAGGGCGCGGTAGACTACCTTAACCTTGGCGCCGCCGGCCTCGAGGCCGACAATCGCGGCCGCATCGCCGTCGACGCGCACTACCAGACCAAGGTCGAACACATCTTTGCCGCCGGCGACGTGGTCGGCTTTCCCGCCCTGGCTTCGGTTTCCATGGAGCAGGGCCGCATCGCCGCGGCCCGCGCCTTCAACGACCAGGCTGCCACTTCCAATCCCGGCTTCTATCCCTACGGCATCTACACCATTCCCGAGATCAGCTTCATTGGCAAAACCGAAGAGCAGCTGACCGGCGAGGACGTGCCCTACGAGGTCGGCATGGCCTACTACCGCGAGGTTGCCCGCGGCCAGATTCGCGGCGACACCACCGGCCGCCTCAAGCTCATCTTCCATCGCGACACCCGCAAGGTGCTGGGCGTGCATATCATTGGCGAAGAAGCTACAGAGCTTGTTCACATCGGCCAGGCTGTCATGACCCTCGGCGGAACCGTGGACTACTTCATCGACACCGTCTTCAACTACCCCACCCTCGCGGAATGTTACAAAGTAGCCGCCTTTAACGGCCTCGGCCGCCTCCATCGCTATCAGGCCGACTAATGCGCAATGGATCGGCCGCACCAAGGCAGCTAGGCGCTGGAAGCAAGAAGCTGGAAGCTAAAAAGCCCGGAGGGCTTTTTCATGACTACCGCCATTGGCATCGTGATTACGGACCACATCGTCGCCGGCAGGCTTGAGGACCATCGTCTCATCGCCAAGCCGCTGCGCTATCCCACCGACCCCGACGAACCCGACGCGTTAGCCGCACTGCCCCCCACCGAATTGGTTGAGATGCTCGCCGGCCAGATCGCCTACCTGGCAAAGGCCGATCCCCGTCCGCTCGCCGCCATCGGTGTCGCCGTTCCCGGCATCGTCCGCAACGGCGTTGTCGAGGACTCGCCCAATCTGACCCAGATCAAGGGAATGCGCCTTGCCCACGACCTCTCAAAAGAACTCGCCGCCCGCGGCATCGCCGCGCCCGTTCACGCAGCCAACGACGCCGACGCCATAGCCGCCGGCGTAGCCGCCACCCACGGACATCTGGAGAAACTCACGCGCGTCTGGACCATCGGCAACGGCATCGGCTACGGGCGCTGGCCCTGGGTGGATGGCGTGTGGGAAGGCGGCCACATCACCGTCACTCTCGACCCTAAGGAGCGTTACTGCGGCTGCGGAGGCCAGGGGCATCTTGAAGGCATCATGGGCTATCGCGCCATGCGCATGCGTTTCCTCGACTTGGAGCCTGAAGAGGTATTTGCAAACGCAAAACACGGCGACCAGCGCTGCCGCGAGTTTGTCGACCTGTGGCACCGCGCCCTGGCCGCCGCCACGGCTTCCTTCATCCACATCGCCGGCCCCGGCCGCTTCTACTTCACCGGCCACAACGTGGGCTTCCTCGAGCTCCCCGTCTTGCGCGCCCACGTCGAATCCATGGTCAAAATGACCCCACTGCAAAGCTTCTCGCTTGAGATCCTCCCCCCCGACGACGAAACCGCCCTCCTTGGCGCCGGGGTGTCAGCTCTACGCGCGCTGGCGCATTAACCCTTGGACTCTCTCATGCATCCCACAAACCGCGGGTGCCCTGGGCTGAGCTTGGTGAAGTTGGGAATCTACCTGAGCGAATAGCAGGGTCCCGCAAATCCCCCCAACGCGCACGCAATCTGTTGCTTCTGTTTTCTTAGCATTTGTTTACGCCGCCGGCCGACAGCCGACAGGAATACCATGCGACCCAAACGCACTACTTTGCCGCCCGATAGACAACCCCATTCACTCTACATATTCGCAGCGAGGCGAATTCCCTGTTCCCTGTTCCCTGTTCCCTACTTTTTAATACTTCCGTAAATACGTCTGCGACAGCCGGTCATGCCAGCTCAGGTGGTCTTCGTCAAAGACGGCCCACATCACGCCCAGCCCTACCGGCACCACGGACAGCAGCAGCCCCACCAGCCGGCTGAATCTTTGCGCGCGCGTCGGGTTCTTTCCATCGAAAGTGCACAACGCGATGCCTGCGTATTTCGCTCCAGGCGTGCCCTTGGCAAAGGCGTAGAAAAGCGCATGGTAGAGCGCGGCGATTACCGCAAGCGCCACCGCAGCGCCAATTTCAACCTCGCGCACCGGAGGAAGATCCTTTACGTTCACCGCGGCCACCAGGGCGGCCACCAGGAACGCACTCATCATTAGAGCGCCATTGACCATCGCAGCCATCAACCGCAGGTTCATTGGCGCAAGCTCCACATTCGGAGCTTCGTCCAGAGCCTGATCCGTCTGGCGCGCCGGTTCTGTCGATGACCTGACAGGGGCCTGCTCCAGAAACTCCCGCTGTGGCTGCGCATCCAGTTCAATGCCGGACCACTCCGCCCCCGTCCAGGCGGGCGCTGATGCCATATCCACAGCACCGGCCGCCGCGGGCCCCATCGAAATTGAGCCGGGGTCTACCTCGAATATGCTCAATTGACCTTCAATTGCGGCATGCGATCCTTCGGCAAGCCTCGGACGCACTTTGCGCGTTGCAACAATCTCGCGAGGAAACTCGATAAGGTTGGCATGAATCGGCTGAGCGGGTTCCACCGCCTCAATTGCCTCGCCCCCGGGCCCCTCCTGACCAGGCCAGGCCGGTTCCCTCCAATTCTCCAAAGCTGCATCAGCAATCCCGGCTCCGTGGGTTGCGCGGGTCGCTGCGGATTCAGGCTGGCGCCCCGGCAGATCCGATTCCCAGCGGATTTCGAACCCTTCCCGTTCGTGAGCCTGCCTGTCCAGCGTCTGCCCCGGCTCCGCGTTCGCTTGCCGCTCTTCGACATCGAGTGGGGCCTCGACTCCAAGGGAGCGCATCTCCCACGCCGGCTCAGCGGCAGAAGCGGCCTCAATCCCGGCCAACACAGATTCAGCGGCAGCCTGGGCCTCGAGTGCGGCCTTTGACACAGCTTCCGCGGCGCGCACGGCGGCGCGGGCTTCACCGGCCAGAATCTCGCTGTAGCTGGGGGCATTGGCATACCGTGCTGCAACCCGGGCTGCCGCCGCCGCCGCGCGGCTGCTGGCACTGTGGTGCGGCTCAGCAATTGCTTCCGGTTCCGCGGCCGAAGATATTTTGCGATCTTTATGTGCGGCAACACGTTGGTTTACTTCCTGCTTCCACGAAGGTGGAAGGCCGGCTTGATTTGGCAATGTACTCAAGGCTTCTGTATCCCTTCCGTTCTGGCTCCCGCCCCCCCATCGCCCGGCTCCTGACCGGTCTTGAGAAGAGCTTGCGGTTTTTCGGTCCGTGTTCGAGCCTGGAAGGCATCCAGGGCAACTCGGACAACACTTGCAGTCGAAAAAAGAGGTGAGCGGGAAACATCGGGTACGGCCCGGATCTTCACATCCGTGACCGGCACGAGAAACCCGAATGTATCCTGCTGCCAGAGCTGCGGGGAGAGCGTCCCATCCAATGCGGCCCGCGTTTGCTATGCTGAGCCTTGCACCGGTCTTAGGTTCTTGGGTTGCATCCTCGTAACATAGTAATTATCACGCTGTTTGCCCTCTGTCACGTGCAACTTTCGGGGCAAACGTTGACCAATGCGTTACATTCGTCCCAACAACAACCTACAGTCATCGCGGCCGCTCCAATCAGCGGTGCCGCCGCCCAACTTCCTGAAGACCCAAGCCAGGAAATGCTGCCCCTTGCCGAGCCTGAACCCGCACCCCCCAGCGGTGTGCCTGTTCAACTCGACGCCGACCGCCAGACGCGTGTGGGAGATGTAGTCACCCTCGACGGCCACGTTGTAGTGCACTACCGGGATTACATTCTTCGCGCCGACAAGGTCGTTTTCAACCAGTCCAACTCCGAGCTCGAGGCGGAAGGCCATCTCCAGGTCTCCGGCGGCCCCAATGGCGTGCTCATCAATGCAAGCCACGGCGACATGCGCCTCAACATGCACACAGCGCGCTTTTACAACGTCAGCGGTTCGCAGGGCATCCACTCCGCAGGTCGCGCCGCCGTCTACTCCACCTCCACCCCATTCCTGTTTACAGCAAGGGTCGTGCTCCAGACCGGCGACGACAGCTACCGCCTGATTGACGGCACCATGACCAACTGCCGCTTTCCGAGGCCCGACTGGCAGATCATCTCCCGCGCCATCAAGTTGGATAACGGCACCGCGTCCACCTCGAACTCCTTCTTCAAGCTGCTCGGCATGCCCGTCTTCTATCTGCCCTACCTTCGCCATCCGGTAGACGAGAACGGCCGTGAAAGCGGGCTGCTGATTCCAGTTCTCAGCAACTCATCCATCAAGGGATTCATTGTAGGCGAGCAGTTTTACTGGGTTATCAACCGCAGCATGGACATGGTCGCCGGCGTCGAATTTTTCAGCAAGCGCGGGTGGGCTCCCAGCGGCGACTTTCGTTACAAGGGCCGGGACCTCAACCACCTGATCCTGCGCTGGAATGCCCTGCTCGACCGCGGCGTCGAACAGCAGATTGGGAACACGATCGCTTCCAGGGTGACGCAGCCTTCGGCAACACTTCCCGGCCCCATCGGTTTTGAACGCGTAAACCAGGGCGGCGTGGATCTGGTCGCCGAGGGACGCAAGGACTTCACGCCCCGAATTTATGCCGCCGGCACCATGGAATACCTCTCCAGCTACCTCTACAGGCTGGTCTTCAACGACAACTTTGCTCAGGCCATCAGCTCCCAGGTGGCCAGCGACGTCGGACTGACGCACGCCCGCAATGGACGCATCCCCTCGGTTTCCCTCGATCGCTTCGAGACCTTTGCCAGCTCGTCCAATGGCGACGAGGCTAGAATTCTCCACCTGCCCAGCGTGCGCTACGACGTACTCGATAAGCCTTTGGGCGGCATGCCTGTCAACTGGGGGCTTGGGTCCTCGATCAGTTACCTCAGCCGCTCCGAGCCCCGTTTCCACGCCCGCAACGTAGGCCGCATCGACGTCTATCCCCATATTTCCCTGCCCTTCAACGTCGGCGGCTGGAGCGTAGTTCCCGAGGCAGCCTTCCGCGACACCTCCTATACCATCAGCCAGATCCCCGACCTGACCGACCTGCGCCACGGCGTCCCCACCATTAGCCACGATCCGATTCACCGCATCGATGCGGAGGCCTCCATCGACATCAGGCCCCCTGCCCTCGAGCGCGACTTTGTTCTCGCCCGCTGGAACCGCGTCATGCGCCACGTTATAGAACCGGAACTGTCTTACAAGTACGTCGGCGGCATCGGCTCGCAAGCCCGGAATGTCCTGCTGGTCGACACCACCGACATCGCAACCAACACCAACCAGGCCGGCTTCTCGCTCACCCAGCGGCTCTACCTCCGGCCCAGAAATGACCAGCCCTGCGCCAAGGACGATCCTGAGGCCGCAGGCGGCTGCCCGCCCAAATCGCGCGAGTGGGCCAGTTGGCAGATCGCCCAGAATGTCTTCATTGATCCCAACTTCGGGGGGGCGCTCATCCCCGGCCGCCGCAACGTCTTCGACTCCACGCTCGACATGAGCGCCGTTGCCTTCCTCACTTCGCCGCGGAACCTGGCGCCCATCACCTCGCGTCTGCGCTTTGAGGCTATCGACAGGCTCCGCATCCAATGGGACTTGGACTACGACCCCAAACAGGGCCAACTGAACTCCGACAATTTATATGCCGGCTACAGTTTTGGCCGCACCACCGTGGGCCTCGGCCATGCCCTCCTCAACGCCGTCGACGAAAGCCGAGGAGCCGCTTCCACCATCAAGAGCCAGCAGTTACAGCCCTTTGTCACCATTGGCAAGCAAAGCGGCGCGGGATTCAACTTTGCCGCCAACACCGGCTATGACTTCGTCCTGGGGCAGTTGCAATATGCCGGCATCCAAGCCACTTACAACTGGGACTGCTGCGGCCTTACCTTGGGCTACCGGCGTTTCCAGCTCGGCGCCGTCCGCAACGAAACCCAGTATCTCTACAGCTTTACTCTGGCAAACTTTGGCTCAGTAGGCGACATCCGCCGCTCCAACTCCATCTTCCGCGACCCCACCCTCCCCCCAGCTTATTGAACCGGAGAAGCCTTTGTCCTTATCCCTTCAACCTTCAGCGCAGTTTCATCATGGCTAAGGTGGAATACCATTTCTAAAGGTTTCTTATTGTTTCTTATAGCCCTCTTCCTCCCCTGAGGGTTGCCTTTCCCTCCCTCCCGCGTCCACCCACTATCGCCAGGAAAATCATCTTTTCAGTCAGGGCCCCATTCCCCCGGCTGGAGTATCCTTTTCTGAGAGGGATTTAACTTGTCGCAATCACGAATTTTGGCGGTTTTGCTGGCTGTTTGCCTGACCGTCGGCTGCAAAGCCCAGACCGCATCCGACCCCGTACTCGATCGCCGGATCGAAGTCACAGTTCGCAGCCAATACAACATACCCCAGGACTACAATGTCGTCCTCGGCGCCCGCAAACCAAGCTCGTTCTCCGGTTACAACGATCTGCCGGTTACCCTCTCCCACGGCACCCATACCCAGGTGGTCGAATTCCTGATCTCCACCGACGGCAAGAAACTGGCCCGCCTGGAGACATTCGACCTGACCAAAGAGCCCGGCTCCGACATCGACGTCGCCGGCCGCCCCATCCGCGGCAATCCAACCGCCAAGGTCACGGTCATCAACTTCGACGACCTGGAGTGCCCCTACTGCGCTCGAATGCACCAGGCGCTCTTCCCCGCGACGCTGCAGCGCTACAGGAATCAGGTGAGGTTCATCTACAAGGACTTTCCTCTGAGCGAAATCCACCCCTGGGCCATGCACGCCTCTGTCGATGCCAACTGTATTGCCGAGCAGAATGCAGACGTCTATTGGACCTACGTGGATTACCTCCACTCGCATAGCGATGAGGTAAACGGCTCCGACCACGATCAGGCCAAGAGCGTCGCCGCGCTTGACCGGATCGCGCGCCAGGAAGCGACCATAGGCAGACTCGACAGTGCGAAACTCGATGCCTGCCTCGCGAAGCAGGACGAATCGGAAGTGAATAGCTCGATCAAGGAAGGCTCGGCACTCGGTGTCGACGGAGCCCCTGCCCTCTTTATCAACGGCGAGCGGATTACCGGCGCTATCCCTGAGGAACAGGTTTGGATGGCAATCGATCGCGCCCTGCGCGCAGCGGGTGAAAAGCCTCCGGACGCGCCGGGCCCCACCCCTTTGCCCTCAGGAATTGCCAGACCCGGAGCCGGTAAATAGGTGTTCGCCATGCTATCCCTACGCCGGTCTGTCGATTTATCCTTGAATGCCGGGACCTTACAAGGTCCCGCAGGAGTGACCAGGTTGCAAGTTGATTCGTTTGCCTTCATGCGCTCTCGTGTTGCCTTCGTTCTTCTCCTCACTGGAACCTCTCTTGCCATTCTCTCCGGATGCCAGCGTTCGCCCTCAGCCGACGTGGTTGCCACCGTCAACGGCAAGGAGATCATGCGCGCGGAGCTTGACCGCAACTACCAGGCTACCCTCGGCGACGCCCCGCAAAAGCTCTCTCCCGAGGAAGCCGGTATTCAACGTCTTAAGGTCCTCCACGACATGATCGCGGACGAAATCCTGCAACAGCGTGCCGCCAAGCTCAACCTTGCCGCAAGCGATGAAGACGTCAATGCCAAGCTCACCGAGGTCAAGGCGCCTTATACACAGGAAGAGTTCGATAACCAGCTCAAGCAGCGCAACATGACCCTGGACGACTTCAAGCGCGCCATCCGCCACTCCCTGACCAGGGACAAGCTCATCAACAAGGAGATCGAGTCCAAGATCAACATCACCGACGCCGAGATCTCCGCTTATTATTCCGCCCACAAAGCGGAGTTCGACCTCATCGAGCCGCAATATCACCTGGCACAGATCGTGGTCACCAGCGCGCCATCGCAGCAGGCCGGGAATCTGCAAAACAACAAAGCCTCAGGCGACGCCGACGCCAAAAAGAAAATCGAAGTCCTCCACAACCGCCTCGAAGGCGGAGAAGACTTCGGCACCGTCGCTATGAATTTCTCTGAAGATCCAAATACCGCCTCCAACGGCGGCGATATGGGTTTCGTCAAGGAGTCCGCCCTCAAAACCGATCCTCAAGTCTACGACGCCCTCAACAAGCTCAAGCCCGGCCAGTTCACTGAAGTGATTCCCCTCTATGACAGCCCTGGCCCATCCCACAGGACCGTCGGATACGCCATCTACAGGCTCCTCTCCCGCGACCCGGCCGGCCAGCGCGAGTTGAACGACCCGCGTGTCCAGCAGGCTATCCATACGACCTTGCATAACAACCGCGTGCAACTGCTCGAGAACGCCTACTTCGAGAAGCTCCAGGACGAGGCCAAGATCCAGAATTACCTGGCCGACCAGATCCTCAAGCAGGGCGCGCAATAACGAAACGCTCCGGGTGCCCCACCCTCACCACAGTTTCATCGTGGTTAATGCAGGATAGTTCCAACTATCTATTGCTTCTTACATTTTTCCTTTATAGACCTCTATGTTTTTCCCAAAGCCCACGCCTCAACGCCACCACTCCGACCGAATCTCCTGTCCCGCAACAACCTCAGAAGGCACTCCAGGCGCCGGCGACCAAAGCTTGATATCCTTCACCGCAAAAACACTCTCTATCGGCTCAGTCCAAAAGTGAAGCGCAAGATCGAATAGCCCCCAGTGTATCGGCATCAGCAAGCCCTGCCCGCCCAGAGCGCGAAAACTCCGCACGGCTCCTTCCGGGCCCATGTGTATATCAGCCCAAAGTGGATTCGAAGCGCCAATTTCAAGCATGGTCAAATCGAATGGACCGAACCGCTCGCCGATCTCGCGGAAGCCATCCCATTCCCCTGAGTCCCCGCCGTAATAGACTTTGCGCTCCGGACCGGCCAAAACAAACGAAGCCCACAGCGTCTCAAAGCGATTGAACAGGCTGCGTCCCGAGAAGTGGCGCGCCGGGAGCGCAGTGATGGTCAGCGACCCAACCTGTGCACTCTCCGTCCAATCGAGTTCTGTGCAGCGGCCCCCATCCACGCCCAGCTTTGTCAGAAGTCCGCCGACACCCAGAGGCGTAATCCAGCGTGCCTGCCGAAATGTTTCCATATGAGCAAGCCGCCGAACGGTGCCTTCTCCCAGGTGGTCGTAATGGTCGTGCGAGATGAGTACAACGTCGATCGCCGGCAAATCCCCAAGCGCCAGCGTCGGCGGAAAAAACCGCTTCGGACCAGCCCACTGCGTAGGGGCCGCGCGTTCATCCCATACCGGATCGACAAGCACGCGCATGCCGTCAATTTCTATCAACGAGGAAGAGTGACCGAACCACGTAAGGCGCAACCCGGATTTTGGGCCTGCTGTTTAAACCCGTCCGTCCGTATAAAACGGCCCCAATGCGCGCTTCGGCGACCGTGCCGCCGCACCAAAAAAGAAGCGCGGACCAATCTTGAACATGATCGAGAGATCGCCTACGCTGGTCGGCACCGGGTTCCTGAACTTGCGGCCATCCCGCTCGGCTGGAAGGAGAGTCATGCCTATTCGATGGCGAATCGCATACCGAGATTCGGGGAAAACCCACAGTTGACCATTTAGACCGCAAACGGGCATGCGATCATGTGGATTACAGCTCACACACAGGAGCGCCTGAGGGCAGGATGAACGGATGGGATCGCAAATTTGTTGAAATGGCCGTGCTGGTAAGTTCGTGGTCGAAAGATCCATCAACGAAGGTCGGTTGCGTGATTGCGGATTCTGACCACGCCCAGCTTTCCGAGGGCTTCAACGGATTTCCACGCGGTATCGCCGATGACGAGCGCCTTCACCAGCGGGAGATGAAGTATCGGCTCATCGTTCACGCCGAAGCAAACGCCATCGCGGCGGCAGCCCGCAACGGCCACGGCCTGAAGGGCGCCACCGCTTACGTTACCTTCTGCCCGTGCCCTCAATGCGCGGCTCTGCTCATTCAGGCCGGAATCGTCAGGGTCGTCACTATCGAGGGAGCAACTCCTGCGCATTGGCTGGCGGAATGCGAGATCGCGCAAAGCCTGCTCCGCGAAGCCGGAGTCACCTACGAGGAAGCCGAGCGAACCGCCTGACAAGTTTCCGAGAGAGAGCCTCGCACGGCACGCCTCCGTACCCCGATCCTCCCCGTCATTCCGAGCGCCGCGTACACCGGGTCTCGATATTAAGTTTTCTCACCGCGCGCCTCAACTCGCGAAAGGGTTCGCGGATTCATTTGCAATTCACCCCAGAACGCCCTGCCTTCCACATCGCTCCGTTTAAGGTCTCTGGTCTTCATGAGCCAATATGCGCCGAAAGCCCAAATGCCCGCCATTTCAAGGCCGAACGCTCCGTGGCCCGAGCGGTAAGCCAATGCCCAACCCGCCAGCGGAGCAATCACCATGACCGCCGCCAGAATCCGGCGCCAACGACGACACCTTTTATCAGCTCACGTTCCGCAGAAAGTCTGCAGGACACACTCTTCAGGGCGGGCAGGCACCGCATGCATCTCAAGCCCCGGCCGCTCCTCATAGGGCCGCGAAACGGCGTCCAGCATATCCTCGAACGGCTGGAAATCCTGGCGCCAGCTTGCAGCGTTCAGCGCTGCTTCCACAAGGTGGTTGCGAGGGATAAATACCGGATTCTCTCTTCGCATCTCTGCGGCGCGCGCCTGCCCATCTTCCGGCTCTTCTTTCAGACGGCGGCGCCATCCGGCAGCCCAGTCGTCGTATCCGGCGGAGTCCGCAAACAACGTCCGAACCAACGCATCACCCTCCGCTCCGGCTGCGGCATCGCACAATCTCCTGAAGGTCAGGGTGAAGTCAGCGCGGTTGGCCGCCATCCGCCGCAGCAGATCTTCGGCCAGAGCCGCATCCCCCTCGCGCTCCGTAGTGAGTCCAATCTTGCGGCGCAGGCCTGCACTGCGCGCCGCTTCAAACTGCGGCTCGAAAGTTGCGAGTGTTTCATTGGCCGCTGCCACCGCAGCCTCTTCGCTCCCTGACTCCTCTGCCAAAACCGGAAGCAATGCCTCGGCCAGGCGCGCCAGGTTCCACAGTGCTGCGCGGGGCTGGTTGCCATACGCGTAGCGGCCGCCATGGTCAATGGAGCTGAATACCGTCGCCGGATCGTAAGCCTCCATGAAGGCGCATGGGCCGTAATCGATGGTCTCTCCGGAGATGGATGTGTTGTCCGTGTTCATCACGCCATGGATGAAACCGAGCAGCATCCATTGCGCAACCAGTTGCGCCTGTCGCGTGACGACGCCCCCGAGCAGAGTCAGGTACGGTTGCCTGGCCTGCGCGGCCTCGGGATAGTGCCTGGCAATCGCATAGTCGGCCAACATGCGCACACCTTCCGTGTCGCCCTGTGCCGCGAAGTACTGAAACGTGCCCACGCGCAGATGGCTCGCTGCTACCCGTGTCAGCACAGCTCCCGGCAAAGCTACTTCTCGCAGTACCCGTTCTCCGGTAGTCACCGCGGCCAGGGCCCTTGTGGTGGGCACGCCCAGCGCCGCCATGGCCTCGCTCACTATGTACTCGCGCAACACCGGACCGAGTGCGGCCCTGCCATCGCCCCCGCGCGAGAATGGGGTACGGCCGGATCCCTTGAGCTGGACGTCGTAACGCACCCCGTCACGCCCCACCACCTCGCCGAGGAGGTTCGCGCGCCCGTCGCCGAGCTGAGGCACGAAATGCCCAAACTGGTGCCCGGCATATGCCTGCGCCAACGGTTCTGAACCCTCGGCCACGCGGTTACCGGCCAGAACCGCAATACCATGCTCGCTTTTGAGAGCGTCCGCATCGAGTCCCAGTCCCCGAGCCAGTTCCACATTCACCTTCACAAGCAGTGGAGCCGCCACCGGTGTGGGGTCCAATCGCGCGTAGAAGTGCTGCGGCAACCGGGCATACGTATTGTCAAAGCCGAAGCGCGCCTCTTGGCCGCTCAAGGCGGCCCCGGTCCGCGGCGCACTGCAAGGAGTATCAGGTGAATCCATGCTCCATTAGATGTCGGTTTGCTGTTTTGGGCTCGTTCTCGTAGCACGGCGCCAACTGCCGTCCGGGCGCCACCTAGGCCGGTCGTTCTCTGGCCGGGCGGCTCGGGCGCAGCGCACACACCCGGGCATCTCGCTCCATGCTGCCTCTACACCTGTACTCATCGTGTTCTCGGCTCGATGAGCGCTTTCCCCATGATGCGCCCATTGAGCGTCGGTGCTCTTCGCGGCGATCTCAGGCAACCGTTCGTATGGCGGCTGGAGCTTGACCGTCGATCTGATTCACAAACCGATATGTATGTTCTTGAAACCACAGTAAATCCGGTACTTGTTGCTTAGGAAAGCCCCTCAAGAAGAAAAATTTTGCCAGGCACCGATGAGTTTTGGCACCCCCGCCGGTTTTACCCAGTAGAAAGGCAAGATCGGGCCGGCCAAGGTCAGCCCCAAAACCGGGCCCGCAGCGAAGGGTATTTGTCGCTGCAGTCGAAAAGGAGATCATCATGAACCTCGCACAGAAAACAGCCTTGATTACCGGCGCCAATCGCGGCATCGGCCGTGCACTCGTGCTTGAAGCCCTGCGGCGCGGAGCAAAGAGGGTGTATGCAGGAACCCGCCGAACGCTCGACATCGCCGACGAGCGTGTAACGCCGCTGATGCTCGACGTGACCGACGCTGAGCAGATCGAACAGGCAGTCCGCCAGGTCAGCAGCCTCGACGTCCTCATCAATAACTCCGGAATCGCTCCCTATGACGATCTGAGTGATCCGGCCGTCATCGAGCAAGCCCTCGCCGTCAATTTCTTTGGCATGTACAAGGTTTCGCGTGCGTTCCTGCCCATGCTGAAGCGCACCAAAGGCGCCCTCGTCAACAACCTGTCGCTGATGGCGCTCGCTCCGTTGCCGCTTACGCCCAGCTATGCGATTTCAAAGGCAGCGGCGTTAAGCATGACCCAGTCCCTGAGGGCGCTGCTGGCGAGTGAGGGAGTAAAGGTCCACGGCGTCTTCCTGGGTCCCGTCGACACCGACATGACTCGCGGCTTCGAGATCCCGAAAGCTTCGCCCGAATCCGTCGCGCGGGGCATCTTCAACGGGCTGGAGAGCGGTGAAGAGGACATCTTCCCAGACCCGGCATCGCAATCCATCGCCGAAGGCTGGCGCACCGGCGTCGCCAAGGAGTTCGAGCGCCAGTATGCAGGCTTTGTGCCGCAGAGCGTGGCCGCCCTTTTGTAACCACCGCCCCTGCTGCGGCAAAAAATCAACTTCCAATGAAGGAAAGAACTACGGAGGAGCGAGTCATGAAAAAGCAGGACTTCACAACGTCATTCACGGTGGACCAATCTCCCGAAGAAGTTTTCAAGGCAGTCAACAATGTTCGCGGCTGGTGGTCGGGAGAAGCCAACGGTGACGCCGACAGGCTTGGCGCCGAATTCACATACCGCTACAAGAACATGCACAAGTCCACACAAGAAGTCACGGAATTCGTTCCCGGTAAGAAGGTCGTGTGGCATATTACGGATGCCGAACTGACCTTTGTCAAAGACAAGACCGAGTGGATCGGCACTGAAATTGTCTTTGAGATCGCCAGACAGGACGGCAAGACCGAGCTGCGCTTTACGCATGTGGGCCTGGTTCCTGCATTCGAGTGCTTCGGCGGCTGCTCGGGTGCCTGGGGCGCGCTCGTCGAAGGCAATCTGCGCAATCTGATCACAACGGGCAGGAATCAGCCGGACGCATTCGCGTAAGACAGCAATGAGGCTACTCACGCGTGCATGCGCCGGCTTAGGGCAATCACCCAACCGAATCTTCAAAACCTGAATCGTCAGTACAAGGGAGGAACCATGTCGAGCCAAAACTACACCGCAACCATTTCGGTCGACCAATCGCCGAAACAAGCATTCGAGGCCATCCGGAACGTGCGCGAATGGTGGTCGGAAGAGATCGAAGGCAGCACCGCCAAGGTCGGCGACGAGTTTAAGTATCACTACCGGGATCTTCACTCGTGCACGATGAAGCTAGGCGAACTGGTGCCCAATAAGAGAGTCGCCTGGCTCGTGACCGACAACTACTTCAACTTCACCAAGGATGAGACCGAGTGGAAGGGCACCAAGCTAATTTTCGACATCTCGAGGGAGGGCGATCAAACAGAGATTCAATTCACGCACCAGGGCTTGGTCCCGGCCTACGAGTGCTACAGTGTCTGCTCCGACGCTTGGGGCACATACATCCGCGGCAGTTTGAAGAGCCTGATCGCAACCGGCAAGGGCTCGCCCAACCCGAAGGAAAGGACGGAAAAAGTTTAGAGCGAGCCGGCAAAACCTGTTATCGAGCATCAAACATTGAAGGTGACAACTCGAAATGAGGAGAGCATATGTGCCCAGTATGCATTGCAAACGCAGCAGCAATGGTCGCCGGAGCCGGATCCACGGGAGGAGTTCTGGCGGTGTGCATCGGTAAGCTGAAGAGATTTTTCACAACGAATCGTCCCGGTCAGAAAGCAAAGGAGAAATAAGATGGCGACGAACAAAGAGAGTGAAAGGGAACACGGGAAGGAGCATCTCGCGATGAAAACGCCCGCGATCGTATCGCAGCTGGAGTGGGAGGCTGCGCGGCAGCAACTGCTGGTGAAAGAGAAGGCGTTGATGCACGCCCGTGACGCGATTGCCGCTGAGCGCCGGCGGATGCCGTGGATGGAGGTAGAAAAGAAGTACGAGTTTGACGGACCCGAGGGCAAGGTAAGTCTGCTCGATTTGTTTGAGGGCCGCCGGCAGTTGATCGTCTACCGCGCCTTCTTCGAGCCCGGGGTCTTTGGCTGGCCCGATCATGCATGCCGCGGCTGCTCCCTGGGCGCCGACCAGGTATCGCACCTGTCTCATCTGAACGCCCGCGACACCACACTCGCCTGGGCCTCGCGCGCGCCGCAGGCGGACATCGCGCGCCTGAAGGCGCGGATGGGTTGGGAGATGCCGTGGTACACGATGACTGACAGCTTCGACGCGGACTTCGGCGCGGACCAATGGCACGGCCACAATGCATTCATCCGCGACGGCGACAGGGTGTTCCGCACGTACTTCATCAACAACCGCGGCGACGAGGCGATGGGGACCACTTGGAGCTACCTCGACATGACTGCACTCGGACGCCAGGAAACCTGGGAAGACTCGCCAGAGGGTTACCCGCAGACTCCGCCGTACAAGTGGTGGAACTGGCACGACAACTACGATACGGAGACCGCGCCTGATCCGAAGTGGATCGATATCACCACCGACCCTATTGGAGCAGCCATCAGAAGGCGCGAGGCAGAAGCGAAATCCTGTAACTGCGAATGAGCGCAACTGCGAAGCGAAAAGCCAGTCCAGCAAAGGAGAGATCAGTGACTGACTTCATGAGGGATGAACTCGGAGCGCCCCAAATAGCCGATCGCGCCGTGTTTCAGGCAGAGCTGGATGCACTGCTCGTTCGAGAGAAAGCGCACACCCACGAGGGTGACGCGATCGCGGCAGCCCGTCGGCGCCTCCCAATGGTGGAAGTCGACCCGACGACAACGCTGATTGGCCCGCAGGGACCTGTGACGCTTCTCGACGCGTTCGAGGGACGACGGCAGCTGATCGCCTACTACTTTATGTGGCGCAGTGGCCACCCTGCGCCGGAGCAGTGCGAAGGGTGCACTTGGGTTACCACGCAGGTCCGCGAGCTGTCCTAAATCCATTCTCGCAACGTCACCTACGCCACGTTTTGCCGGGGCCCCTACGAAGAGAGCGCCCGGTACCGCGAGTTCATGGGCTGGGAGATGCCCTGGTACTCGGCCTCCCAGGAGTCGCTCGAGACTCATCTGGTCGGACGCCGTGTCGGCAGGATGCACCTTGTTTGCTACGTACGGCAAGAATCTAAGGTCTTCGAGACGTACTGGACGACGAGTCGCGGAGTCGAGGTGATGGATAACAACTATCACTTGCTTGATTTGACCGTCTACGGACGGCAGGAGCCGTGGGAGGACTCGCCGGCGGGCTGGCCGCAACAGTGCACCATCACCCGGACCAAAACCGGCTCGCCCACCTGGAAACCAGAGTGGCCAGGCGGACGCCCCATCGCTCAGTGGTCCCGTGTACAAGCTGGGTATTCGGACGACCTGGGAACGGGAAGGAGCTGAGCACGGCGCATGATTTGCGAGAATCACGAGGAGCGCATAGCTACCCGGGCATCATTCAGGGCTTCGAAGCCATGCCCCGATTACAAGGCCCTTGAAAATGGTCTCCGGAAGTCCCATATTAATTGCTATGGAATTGGCAGAGCCATCCCGCCGGGGGCCAGTCTCGGGGTATGCAGACCAGGCCTTTGAACGGCTCGCCGAACCGTACCGCCGGGAAATCAAATTGCATTGCTACCGGATGCTGGGTTCGCTGCACGAAGCCGAGGATCTCGTGCAGGAGACCTATCTGCGCGCCTGGCGAAGTTTCGCGAGCTTCCAGGCCGGCAGCTCCGATGAGCGAGGATCTTTTCGCGCCTGGCTTTACCGCATCGCCACTAACGCCTGCCTAAATGCGCTCGAAGGCCGCAAGCACCAGCAGCGATTCCTGCCCGACCAGCTTGGCCCCGCCGGGCCGCCGAAGATGGAAGGCGGCCCAGCGCTCGACGTGCCCTGGCTCGAACCTTATCCGGACGCAAATCTCTATCCAGGCTCAATGCCGGCGTCAATTATTGAAGGCTTCGCCGACGCCCGGCCAGGTCCCGAGGCGCGCTACACTGCGCGGGAGTCAGTACAGCTTGCGTTTGTCGCTGCCATTCAGCAGTTGCCGCCGCGCCAGCGCGCTGCGCTCATGCTCTGCGATGTCCTCGGCTGGGCATCTGCCGAAGCAGCAACTTTACTTGGCGGTTCCACCGCATCCATCAACAGCGCCTTGCAGCGGGCACGCGAGACGCTCTTGCAGCGCTACTCTGATCGCCGGCCGCCACTTGAGTCCCAGACAACTCCCGAGCAGCAAAGGCTCCTCGGACGCTATCTGCGGGCTTGGGAAGGACACGATGTGGACGGTTTCGTGGCTGTACTCAAGGAAGATGCAACCGCCGTCATGCCGCCGTGGCTGCAGTGGTTTGCTGGGCGCGAGGTCATCGGGGCATTCTTTGCTGCGGCATGGAAGACCTGCGGCGGCCTCCATTTGGTGCCGACCTCCGCCAATGGGCAGCCGGCTTTTGCCATTTATGAGTTCTCCGGCGCAGACAAACGCTGGAATGCGCACTCCATTCACGTACTCACGCTTGAGAACGACGCGATTTCTGCGATGACTCTGTTTTTAGATCCCGACCTCTTTCACGACTTCGGGCTTCCGCAGTTCCTGCCGGAGGTCGCGAACTCTGGATTCCGGAACCAATCGCACAACTCGTAAGCTGCCGCTCAATTGCGCAATGCTCACCGGCGTACCCTTCGGCTGCGATCTTGCACACAAGACATCGTTCCAATTCTCCACTGGTGCTCATAGAGCAATGCGCTCATTGAGTGCGTCTTCGGGCCGACGACATCGATTACTCCTTCAGAACTTCACTGCGGTCTGCGCTCCGGAATAGGCAACCGTCTTGTCAGGCGAGGCTGTTACGTCTCCTCCCACCCCATGCCCAGGCGCGACGACCACCACGTTAAAGGTGTGTCCGGCAGTCATCCCCTTGTAGCTTCCCTGCCGTGCCCCGAAACTCAGCGTACGTCCCGCATCATCCCAGTGCATCGGAATGATCGCGTGAGCGCCATCCTCGTAGCGATAGCTGTCTCCCTCATCTTCGTAGAGATTGAAGTCGCCATCCGCGCCGGGATATACGCGCACCTCAATCGGATCGCCGGCCTGCCCCGCGTACTCGATCATTGGTCCCAGCGGCAGAATCGAACCCGCGCGCACATCGAGTGGAACCCGCTCGATTGGCGCTGCCGCATTCACAGTCGCACCACCCGCCTTCCGTTCACCTGTCCAGAAGTCGTACCACCCGGTTCCGGAAGGCAGATAAACAGGGCGTTCCGTGGCGTGTTCCTTCAGAACAGGGCTCACCAGGATCGCCGGCCCAAACAGAAACTGATCGCCAATCTCCCACGTCGCAGGATCGCTGCGGAAGTCCATCACCAGCGGCCGTTGAATCGTGTAGTCCTCGCTCGTGACCTTCCACGCCAGCGAGTAAACATAAGGCAGCAGTCGATAGCGCAGCCGATCGATGGCCAGCAATCCCGGATAGACGCGGTCATAAATCCATAGTTCGTTGTGGTCGCGGTGACCGTGAGTGCGGAAGATCGGGCAGAAAGCGCCGTACTCGAACCAGCGGGCGTACAGTTCCTGGTATTCCGGCTTGTTGAACGATGCCGTGTACAGCGGATGATAGCCGCCGATGTCGGTGGTCCAGTAGGGAAAACCGGAGAGCGCGAAGTTCAGCCCCGCCGGCACCTGGTGCCGCAATGCCCACCAGCTCTGATAAACATCGCCCGACCACACGGTAGCGCTCACACGCTGCTGGCCCAGGAAGGCCGAGCGTGTCAGCAAAAAGACGCGTTTCTCCTGATTGGTCTGCTTCCAGTGATCCTGAACTCCGAGATTATGAGCGAACGGGAAAATATTTGTGTATTCCAGACCGCTCCCGATGTTAAGCTGCTTGTCCCGCAAACTGGCGTCGCCTGAGTGTGGCCAGTGCTCCTCCGGTTCCGCGCTGTCGAGCCAAAACGCGTCCCACCCCTGCGCAAAAAGCTTGCCGGCAAGTTGACTCCAGAAAAAGTCGCGCGCGGCCGGATTGGTCGGATCGTAAACATGTGTATCGCCGACTTCGAAGCCCCGACGCTTGATCTCCTGGAAGTTCTTTGAGTTCTCGTCCATCAGGCCCCACACCGAGATCATGGCGTGGACGTGTTCGTCGTGAAGCGTCTTCAATTCGGCGGGAACATCGGTGTAATTTTCGTTGAAGACCGGATCGCCTTCGCCACTCTTCGTCCACCAGAACCAGTCCTGCACAATGGCGTCCATCGGGATGTGCCGCGAGCGGTACTGATTGGCTACGTCGAGAATCTCGGCCTGCGAGGAGTAGCGGTCCTTGGACTGAAAGAGCCCATAGGACCATTGAGGAAGCAGCGGAGCGTGGCCGGTCATCGTGCGGTACTGATGGATGATCTGATCCATCTCCGGCCCGTACAGGACGTAGTAGTCCACCTGGTCTCCCGCCATCGACTCAAAGTTCACGTTGAGTGGAAAGCGATTGTCGACGTAGCTCAAGGAGGCGGTGTTCCAGAGGATTCCGTATCCCTTGCTCGACAGCAGCAGCGGGATGGCGACATCCGTATTGTTTTGCCCCAGTTCCACCGTGCTGCCGCGATAATTGAAAAGTCCACCCTGGTGTTGACCCAGCCCATAGATGGCCTCGGTTGCGTCGGGTAGAAATCGGTCCTCGATGTGGTAACGCGACGCTATTCCTGAAAGCAGATATGTGCGAGGGAGATTTGGATACTCCCGCACCAACGTCTCCCCGCCGAGAGTCTTGAAGGTCAATGCCCCCTGCAGTTGGGACAGAGAAATCGTCATGCGGGCTGTTGTCATCGTCGTGATGCCGTTCGATTGGCTGAACTGGAATGCCGCTCCTGGACAGGACTGGGACTTTTCGAGCATCCATGGACGCGATGCTGTTGAAGCGGGTGCGCCAGCGGGCCGGCCGGTTACATGAATCAGCGAATCCCCGCAGACCGTTACATCCAGCACCTCATAGTCGTTGTGCGCAGTCAGGCCTTCTGGAGACTTCTCCACCTGCATTGCGGCAGGATGAGGAGCGGCCCCAGCGGCCGTTTGAGCGGCCACTCCGGTTGGCGGAGCGACGATCAACATTAGAAAGAGAAGAACGGACAGGCAAGGGAAACCTGGGGAGAGAGACTTGACCAAGGTGCACCTCGTGAAATTCAGTCGAAGGAATGCCTAAGAAAAACGGCCCCCACCGAAGGCGGGGGCCGTTGACTTTGACGGTTGAACTGAAAACTGCTTACTTCAGGTTGCCGCTCGAATCCATGGTGATGCCGCCAGGCCCGGCGTTCTTCTTCTCTTCGTTGGCCTTGCGCGTGCCCATCGCCTTGGTGCGCCAGTCTTCAGCGGCCGCAATGTCTGCCTTGACAGCGGGAGCATCGCCATAATCCACGTCAGCTTTGCGCCTGTAGATCAGGTTCAGATAGGCCATGGCGTCGTCATAGTTGGCCCGGTTTGTCACCGCATCGTTGAGGTATTTCAATCCCTCGTCAACCAGCGGGCCGTTCTGAGCCTTGAGCGGTTCCATCACCTTCTTGGGCGCCTTTGCATTGCCTTCGCCATCGTCGTTGACGCCGGCCGATTGCAGGGCCGTCAGCGTGTTCTCGTGAGCTTCAGTCCAGTCGATCACGCCGATCGTATAGGCGGCCTCTGGATCCTTGGGGTCCACGGCCAGTACCTTCTTCTGCCATTCCTTGGCGTCATCCAGCTTTTTAATCTGGAAATAGATACCCGCAATCTGCTTCAGACTGTTGACGTCATTCGGATCCTTGGCCAGAACTTCCTTGAAGATTTCGATGGCCTGATTCGCGGTCTTCAGATTCTCGGCGGTATCCAGGCCGGGGACCACGTTCTGTGCCAGCGCAGTGGCCAGATAAGTCTTGGCCATGGGCAGGCTCGGGTCAAGCTGCGTAGCTCTCTGGAAGTGACCGATCGCCTCTTCGTAGTGGGCGCTCTTGTACGCTTCCACTCCCTTGTTCAATTGGTCACGGGCTGCAAGTTGGTCGCACCCGCTCATGGCAAGCGCCATGCCGGCAAGGGTAACCGCTAACGCCGTAATACGTGCGGGTCCATTCATGTTCGTATCCTTCTCCTTCAGGCTAGCGTCTAGCGACTGCATGCCTGGAATCTAGTACACCTGGCTGCAGGCGGGAGCAACCGAAACCAGGACTGAAAAATTGTACTCCTGTTTCCGCCCGGCATTACCGCTTCCGGACGTAGCTGGCAACCATTTTGAGAATCCGGGATATTTGGTTTATCCCTTCTTTTCAACCGGCCAGCCTGAATCTCGAGGCCCTTAAACTCTCTATCCGGTGCGATCGGCTCTGGTTGCGTGGCCAAGACCGACAGCCTTCGCGACTCCCAATGCGGGAGAGGCCCGGTTTCGCCCAACTATTGGCCGGCCTGAATCTTCGGCGTCATCAACCCGATGTGGTCCACGTTGGCCGCGCGGCCAATGTCGATCACTTCAGCAATGTAGGCGAAATTCAGATCGTCGTCACCCCGGACGAACATGACGCGCTCGGCGCGGTTGGCGTAAATCTCCGTCAACCTGGCCAGCAAATCGCGCTTATCCACGTCGGTCTCATTAATCTTGTACGTGGGGGATGCACCGGGTCGATACAGAACCTGCACGACGATGGTGCGGTCGGTCTGCTGCTGCTTCTGAGGATCCTTGGGCGGCTGGGGCACCAGCGCATCCAGACCCTTCGGAGTCACCGGCACGATGACCATGAAGATGATCAATAGCACCAGAAGAATGTCGATCATGGGCGTAACATTGATGTCGGACGAGTAGCCTCCCCCGCCTCCAGTCGTCATTGACATGGTTTCAAACTCCTCGTTTACTGCAACTTCGTTAAAGAAACGGGACAACCGCAGACCTATTGACCGCCTGAGAGGTTGCCTTCCTTTTTCTGCGTGAGCAAACCCACTTCATCCACGCCGGCAGTGCGCACGTCGTCGATAGCGTCTTCAACCGCCTTGTACTGCGCCCGCGCGTCCGCGCGAACATAAATCGTCTTGCCTGGCTTGTCTGACAGCTTGTCTGCGACCTTGCGGCCAAGCTCGCTGGGAGCGACCTTGTCCTGCCCCAGGAACAAACCGCCATCCCGCGTGACGGCAACGACAATGGCGTCTTCCTTGTCGGCGTCGGGCATGGCTACGGCGTTGTCTACCTGCGCCATATCGATCTGCACCTTGTTCTGGAGCATAGGGGTGATCACCATGAAGATGATCAGCAGCACCAGCATCACGTCCACCATGGGGGTGACGTTGATATTCGAGTTAACCTTGGAGCCTTCGTTGCGAACCGCGATTCCCATTGTTAAAACTCCGTTGCCTGTGATTTTCCGTCCCGGATGGCTTCCGGCATTGCTCGAAACCAAATGTATCTTGCGCGAGGTCGAAACCGGCAGGCAGGAGAATTTTCCGGTTCTCCTGCCCCCGCAGCTTCTCACTCGAACCGACAGCCGCCTCGCTTAGCGCTTGTGGCTCTGCTTGATGAAGTAGTCGACGAGTTCGCTCGAGGAGTTATCCATCTCCACGTCGAAGGATTCGACGCGTCCGGTGAAGTAGTTGAAAGCCATGACGGCGGGGATGGCCACGAGCAGCCCGAACGCCGTGGTGACCAGGGCTTCAGAGATGCCGCCGGCAACCGCTCCGATTCCCGAGGTCTTCTGGGTAGCGATCTGCTGGAAGGCGTGCAGAATGCCAATGACGGTGCCGAGCAGTCCAACGAAGGGAGCGGTAGCGCCGATGGTGGCAAGCACCGCGAGCCCCCTCTTCAGCTTGGCGTGGACGATGGCCTCAGCCCTCTCCAACGCCCGGCCCGAGCTCGCGATGGTCTCCTCGGTAGCGGTGCCGCCGGAAGCGCGGAACTCTTGCAGGCCAGCCGTTACAACTTCGGCCAGGTGGGACTTCTTGTTGCGGTCGGCGATCTTGATCGCCTCTTCAAGCTTGCTGTCCTTCAGGGCTCCGGCAACCTTGGGCGCGAACTCGCGCGACTGCTTGCGGGCAGCAGAGAAGTACAGATAACGGTCGATCATGACAGCCAGCGACCAGATCGACTCTACGAAAAGCGTGAGGGCGATGAACCGTACCGGCCATCCCATATGATCCCACAGCCCCATGGGGCTGAAGCTGACCGTCTGGTCATCCTGGAAAAGTGCCAGGCTGCTGACCGTGTGCGAAGCGAAGTGTGCGAGTTGAGCGAGAATCACTGAATCGTTCCTCCTAAGGAGTTTTCTGTGAACTGAAGACTATCCGCCGCGGCGGATTGCTGGGAATGCGGCTCATTCCGGGTTCGCATTCAGGTCAAAAGCAAGACTCCCTGCCAAAAATGCACCAGGGAGCCAGAGTGTTGGTCATCCGCCCAGGGTGAAGATCACATTCACCGTGGTTTCTACCTCAACCGGATCGTTATTGAGCAGGTAGGGTCTGTAGCGCCATGTCCTCACCGCATCCATGGCGGCCTGCTGCAACATGGCCGGTCCACTGATCACGTGAAGTCCCTCAATCTGTCCCGTCTTGGAGATCGTGGCCTGGAGCACCACCGTTCCTGAAACGCGGGCAGCCTTGGCGATCGGCGGATAGACGGGCTGGGTCTTCTGAATCAGCATGCCAACCATGACGCCGGCTGAGATGCTTACCTTTTTGGGAGCCGCGGCCTTGACCTGAGGTCCCTTGTTGCCGAACATGCTGTCTGTAACGCCCGTGTTGCTTCCGCCCAGACCTTCCATTCCGGCCACACCAAAGGTCGACGGAGGCGCTTCCTTCTCGGTCACTTGAACGATGTTATGCGGAATACGCGTAGGCGCCGTCAACTGGTTGTTCATCATCTCCGACTGCACATGGACTACGTGCACAACCTCGGGCGGAGGCGGAGGTGGCGGCGGGGGTGGCGGCGGGGGTGGTGCAAACAGCAGCGTCTGCATCATTCCCTTCGGCAGCGCCTCTGGATAGATCAGCGGAATAAGGATGAGCAGAACAAGAATTGAACCGTTGACAATGCCCGTGAACATCATCCACCGGCCGCTCTTGGTCTTGATCCTGTTTCCGGATTCAAACGTGGAATCTTCAAACATGGCCAGCCTCGAATCGGGTGTTGGTTACTCCTAATTAGACACCGCGAGAACCGCAAATGTTCCCGGGATTAAAAACAGTCCCCATAGAAGCGTGTTCACCTTATCAGAACGACGCCTCACGTGCAAAACCTGCTGCGAAACCGGTGCAATTTCCGCGCTTCGGCGCGTTCCCGTTGCCGTACCCAGCCACAAGTCAAAATTCCTAAACGCGCGCCCGTTTCGCGGCCGGCAATGCAGTAGTCTTGCCCCGCTTCCCGCGCCACTCCTGCCAGGCAACCAACATTGGGGCGGCCACGGCAATCGATGAATAGGTTCCGATTAGGATACCCACGACGAGTGCAAATGAAAAGCCCTTCAAAACCGGACCGCCAAAGATATAAAGCGAAAGAACGGTCAGGAATGTCAGGCCCGATGTGAGCACGGTTCGGCTCAGCGTTTGGTTAATGCTACGGTTGACGACGTCAGGCAGCGCCTCGCGCCGGCTCATGCGCAGGTTCTCTCGGATGCGGTCGAACACGACGATCGTGTCGTTCATCGAGTAGCCCACCAGCGTGAGGATGGCCGCGATGACGGTCAGGCTGATCTCCTGCCCGGTCAAGGCAAAAGCGCCCACTGTGATTAGCGTGTCGTGGAAGCAAGCAACCACCGCAGCCACGCCGTAAATCAATTGAAAACGGAACCAGAGGTAGATCAGCATCCCCGCCATTGAGTAGAGCGTGGCGAGTCCAGCCTGTTTTTCAAGCTGCTTGCCGACAGTCGGACCCACGACCTGCACGTTACGCACCGTGAACGGATTGCCATAGTGCGCATTCAGTGCGTCCACAATCTGCTGGCGGCCCAGGTCGAGCGCGCTCTCATTAGTCTGCTCGGGCAGGCTGATGAGCACCTCGTTGTTGCTGGGCACGTCATAGACCACGACGCTGGCATCCTTGATGCCTGCGTCTTCGGTGGCCTGGCGGATTTTGTTGATATCCGGGGTTTGGGCAAACTTCACCTGCACCTGCGTGCCGCCGCTGAAATCCACGCTCAGGGGAACGGGACTGCCGATTCGCACCCAGTGCATGCTCATCGAAATGATGCCGGCAATGCTGAAGATCATCGAAAAGGCAAGGAAGTACCATTTCTTCCCAAGCCAATCCACATTTACACCGTGAAACAATTCCACTGGTTCTCTCCGCTTCCTGCAGGCTGAAGACCCTTGGGCTCCAGCGTTCAATATTCATCCGCCGCCAGCCAAAAACCCGATCCGGCGGCCTGGTTCCAAAACCTAGATGGACACCATCTCTCCGGGTTTCAACCGGTTCAGGTGCGCATCGAAAATGACCCGCGAAACATACACCGCCGTGAATAGGTTGGCTAACAGACCGATCGTCAACGTAGTCGCAAAGCCTCTCACCGGGCCGGTCCCAAACAGGAACAGGATGGCCGCCGAGACGATCGTGGTTACGTGCGTGTCGACGATGGTGACCCAGGCATGAGCAAAGCCCTGGTCAACGGCAGCCGAAGGGGCCTTTCCCGCCCGTACTTCTTCGCGAATACGTTCGAAAATCAGCACGTTCGAATCCACGCCCATGCCGATGGTCAAAATCACTCCTGCGATACCCGGCAATGTGAGGGTGGCGCCCTTCCAGAAGCCGAGGACACCCAGCAGAATAATCAGGTTCAGGATCAGCGCCACGTCGGCGTTGATGCCCGAGCCCCGGTAATAAATGAGCATGAAGGCCATGACGACAAGTACGCCCACAATCGCCGCGGTAACGCCCTCGCGGATCGAGTCAGCGCCCAGGGATGCGCCCACGATGCGGTCTTCCAGATAATTCAAGGAAGCCGGCAGCGCGCCCGTCCTCAGCATCTTCGAGAGAATCTCAACTTCTTCCGGAGAAAAGCTGCCTTCAATCTCGCCGCTGTCGCGAATGGCGCTCTTAATGTTGGCCACTTCGCGGACGCGTCCGCCCATCACCACCGCCATGCTCTTGCCGACGTTGGCGCTCGTGTAGTCCCAGAACTTGTCGCCGGCCTCATTGGTCAGCGTGAAGCGGACATCCCTGAGGCCGTTCTGATCCGTGCCGGGGTCGGCGGAGCGGAAGTCGCTGCCGGCCACCACGGAGACGCGCTGCAGAACATATACGCTGTCGGCATCGGAACCGGTTGCCAGCGCCCCTGATCCGTGGACCATCATCTCGTCGGGTGGAACCGCCCCGCCCACGCTTGCCAGTGCCGCCGCCTCGTCCTGGTAGGGTCCGCCCACGACAGCGTGAATCTCAAGCCGGGCCGTGGATTGGATGATGCTCTTTACCCGGTCCATATCGCTGATGCCCGGCAGTTCAACCAGAATCTGGTTGGCGCCCAGGCCGTAAGCCTCAATCCTCGGCTCGCTCACGCCCAACGAATCCACGCGGTCGCGAATGGTCTCGATGGCCTGTTGGACGGTCTTGTCCTCCAGGGCCTTTTCGACCAGGGGCTTCATGGTCAGCGTAAAGCTGGTGTCCGAGCCGCCACCGCTCAGGTCGTATTCACTGGAAAACTTCGAATCAAGCAGGGAGCGCACGGCGCTGGCATTGGCCGGCGTGGCGCCTTCCACTCGAATGGTTTCCGGCTTGGTTGGGTCAGGCTTGTAGACCTGGGAGAAGCTCAGGTTGGCGGTCTTCAGATCCTGCTGAATCTGCGTGACCATGTTGTCGGTTTCGGCGTTGACCGCTTCAGATACCACCACCTGCAATATCAGGTGAACACCACCGCGCAGGTCCAGGCCGAGGTGAATCCGGCTGCTCAGAGCATCCAGCAGAGCCTTTCCGCTCACGCCCGACGGAATCCCGAAGATTCCGTAAAGGCAGATCAGCAGGACTGCAAAAATCAGGGCAACCTTGTTCTTAAGATTCTTCTTCATGGTTCCGTTTCTCTACGTCAAAATTGCTAAAAAGCCCGTCCGAGTCTTGAAGACCCGAAGGCCCTGCTATGAGCCCGAAGCGTCTTCCTGGGTGGTGACGGAGGCAATTGCGCTCTTGGCTACTTCCAGTTTAAGGTTATCCGGGGCTACACGAAGAATGATGGAGTCGTCCTTGATGGACAAAATGATGCCTCGGATGCCTCCGGCCGTGGTCACCCGGTCGCCGGTCTTGATTGACCCCAGCATTGCCTGCCACTGCTTCTGCCGCTTCTGTTGCGGGCGGATCATCACCAGGTAAAGCACCGGAATCAACAGCAGGGGCAGGAGCACCGTCAGTCCGCCTCCGGCTGGTCCCGCAGGTCCTGCCAAAATTAGTGCGAAACTCGTCGCCACACTTATCCTTTGCTCACCCTCGAGCCGCAAACTCGCTGCGGTTCAGGGCACAGGCACACACGGCCTTTCGCCGGGTACCTTTGAAATAGATTTGTCTCCGGGAACGGTCCTGGCTGGCGGTCCAACCCAGGCTCTGGCCAGACGCCGGGATGGACGGCCTGACTGGCATTGGACGGAAATCGGATTCCCATCTCGTGCCCGCATCCGTCTCTCAAAACCCTACCGCCGTCTGCTTCCTGTTCGACACAGCTTTCCTTTGGCGCTCCGGTGACGGAAAAGTAACCCCTCTGCCATAGCCCTGTCCGTCCGGATCCCAAAAGAGCGCCTAGAGAGATAAGATACGCGCGCCCTGTCGTGTGTCAAGGCGCAACGCCCCTGAATCGGCCTCCATCCGGCCGCACCCATCCCCTTTATAAAGCCCTTACCTATTGGCTGCTCCATCCTTACTCCTTGCGGTTTCATCTTGAAGCGTTACGCTTTCCGGCCGTAGACGCTCCTCAAAACAAAGCCGGGCATCCCCGCCGGAAAGCGAGAAAGGGGAACGGCTGTGGCATACGAACTCCATCCCGAGTCGCTCTGGATGATCCCAGTGATCCTGGCCGTGGGTTTCATGCTCTGGATGCTCTGGCATCTGCACAAGGAGATCAGGCGGTAAGTCAGCGGCGAATATGCAGCAGCCATTGGTTTGCTTTCTGACCGTTGGGACGAAGACGCCTCTACTCGAGCGGTTAATCCTGCTGAAGCCCGGCGCGATGCCTTTGTCTGCTAAATTGGCTGACTTTCTACTGGACGCCCTTCTAATTTGCCTTGGCTGTCGCCGCCGTGGCCGGAGTATCCGCATCATCACCCGAATCCTCAACCAGCAACGCCGAGCCGGGAACAATGTCGTAGCTGACTGCATCTTTGCCGGAGGGGTGGAAGGTAATCCGCAGCGGCTCGCGCTGCCAATCCGCCGCACCGCAGGCCGGGTCGGGCCGGTTTTCCTCGTCGAAAGCCGCCATCTTTTTGGCCAGCATTGGCTTGCGCGCCGCCAACTGCGCTACGACCGCATAAAGGCTCTTGCCGGTCGGCGTAACTCCGCAATAGGCTCCGTAGTCGCGAAACCAGCTCACCTGGCTTACGCCGGGGTCGTAATCCGGCAGTTTAAGCGGCGTCACGCGACCGGTGACGCGATCCACCATCAACCAAGGGCCGCGTTGCCAGACCCAGTGGCCCAGCTTGTCTCCGGGCAACGTATCGTTGATGCGCATCACCCGCCTCACGACAAAGCTGCGGTCTGTAACATCGTGGGAATCGCCTGTTGTCCACTCCTTTAGAACGGTGTCTACGAGGAGAGGACGAATCTTGAGCGAATCTTCACCAGAGGCCGCGCCGGCCGGGTCGCCGGCCTTCGAATAGGGCACGTGCTTTGTCGCACCCAAGACCACAGTGTGTCCCTTGCGCGGCGCCGCATGCGCTGCAACTTGAAAATAAATAGATGCAATTGTAAGCATGGTCACTGCAACCACGCCTGCAACACTTCGGCACTTGCTCATTTCTATTTCTCCTATAGCTTTGCTTCCTCCACGGCCCGCGCCACGCGAAATGCCGTGCCCTCGTTCAGATGCGCGGCCAACACCTGCATGCCCACCGGCAAACCTGCCCTGGTCGCGCCACAAGGCACATTCACGCCGCAAATTCCCGCCAGGCTTGCGGTTACTGTATAAATATCGGCCAGATACATAGCCAGCGGATCGCCAGTCTTTTCTCCCAGTTTGAAGGCCGGCATCGGCGAAGTGGGCGTCACGATGGCATCCACCTCGGCAAAGACACGCAGGAATTCCTCCGCCAGCAGCCGCCGCACCTGCTGAGCCTTGAGGTAGTAAGCATCGTAGTAGCCTGCCGAAAGCGCATAGGTCCCCAGCAGAATCCGCCTCTTCACCTCGGCGCCAAAACCCTCGTCCCGCGAGTGACTATACATCGCGGACAAGGTCTCGGACGCAGGCGACCGGTATCCATAGCGCACGCCGTCGAATCGGGCCAGGTTGGCGCTGGCCTCGGCGGTAGCGATGAGGTAGTAGGCAGGAACGGCGTACCGGGTGTGCGGCAGCGAGACCGGCTTCACGGTGCATCCAGCCTTTTCAAGCGCGGCAATCCCCTTTTCAATCGCCGACCGCACCTCCGGGTCGAGCCCCTCGGCAAAGTACTCCGGCGGCACACCGATGCGCAGACCAGCTTTTCCCGGTTCTTTGAGCGGTTTGTCGCTCTCAGCCGCGTAGTCCGGCACCGGTGCCGGGGAACTGGTGGCGTCCTTCGGATCGTGCCCGGCAATCACGCCCAGCAGGGTGGCGGCGTCGCGCACATTGGCGGCAAACGGCCCCACGCGGTCCAGCGACGAGGCAAAGGCAATCAGCCCGTTGCGCGACACGCGCCCATACGTGGGCAATACGCCCACCACCCCACAGAAGCTTGCCGGCTGGCGAATCGAGCCGCCGGTGTCGGAGCCCAGCGCGGCAACAGCCATATTCGCCGCCACCGCCGCCGCCGAGCCGCCGCTGGAACCGCCCGGAACCCGCTTCGTATCTACCGGGTTGCGCACCGGCCCGTAGGCCGAGTTTTCATTCGACGAGCCCATGGCAAACTCGTCGCAATTAATCTTGCCCAGCAGCACCGCGCCCGCCGCCTGCAACTTCGCTACGGCAGTGGCGTCGTAGGGAGGTCGATAGCCCTCCAGGATCTTCGATCCCGCCGTGGCCGGAGCACCCTGCATCACCAGCACGTCCTTGATACCAACGGGAATCCCGGCCAGCGGAGCAAGCGGATTGCCCTTGGCAGCCGCATCGTCCACGCGGGCGGCCTGCGCGAGAGCGCGCTCTTTGGTCAGGCTCAGATAAACGTTCAGCCGCGGATTGATCTTTGCAATGCGGTCATAGTACCCGGCAGCCAGATCGGAGGCCTTGGTGCGGCCCGAGGAAATCTCAGCGCGCAACTCCGCCAGCGTCCTGGGCCTTTCGATATAGCTTTCCGCGGGGTAGTTTTCTGCTGCTTTGGCTTCGCTCGACAATCGATCCTTCCTTATTGAATCTTCGTTGCTTCCCGGCCGTAGAATGCAGCTGCTACCGCTCGATCACTTTGGGCACCTTGAAAAAGACATGGTCGCTCTCCGGCGCCTGGGACATTACGGCCTCACGATCGAGCGAGGGTTCCACTTTGTCAGGGCGCGCTGCGCTGACTCCTGCTGCGTCTCCGAGTTCACTCACCTGGGCCAGCGGGGCCACTCCACTGGTATCCAGTTCGTTGAGCTCTGCCACGTAATCCAGAATGGCATTCAAGTCGATGAGCATGTGTCCGGCTTCTTCCGGTTTGAGCTCCAGGTGAGCCAGTTCGGCCACGCGCTCAACTTCTTCGACGGTAACTTTGGCGGTCATACCTGTGCCTTCCCCATCGCAGGCCTTACGGACCCGGTACGGCTTCAAGTCCCGCCGCGGATGCCCTCTCTTCAGCAAAGCCCGAAGATAGAGTATAGCCCGTTGCTCGATCCGGTTCGCTCGCCAATGACCCTGCCTGCGGCCTCAGTCCACGGTCAGAGTCAAGTTCACCGCGTGGGAGATACCGGTGGAACAAATGGTGACCGGAATCGCATAAGTTCCGGGAGGAGTGGCCGAGCTGCTGCCCGAACCCTTCGAACCACCAGAGCCGCCTCCTGCTCCTCCACCCGAGCTTGTGCAACTGGAGACTCCCCCAACAATGACAGCCATCAGCACAGCGAGTAGCAGGACCTTCCGGCGACTGCTCAACGCCATCGGCAACAGCAACAGCCCGCAAACCATCGGAAGCATGCGCCACTCGCCGGGGCTTTCCATGTGTGCCGACCCGGATTTCCCCGTCGAGATCTCAACAGTCACGTTCCCGGTGGCTCCGGCGCTGACCGTCGTAGTCGTGGGGTTGAAGAGGCAAACCGCATTCGCAGGAAGTGTGCCGCACGTGTAGGTAAAGGTTCCCTGGGCTCCGTTGGCGGGATTGATCGTCACGGGATAGTCGGCGGTCTGGCCTGCGGCTACCGTCAGGCTGCTCGAGCCGGCGACCGCGGCCGTGAAATCAAAGCCTATCCCCGAAAGCGCCACGTTGGCTGGAGACGCGACGGCACTGGAACTGACCGTCAACGTTCCGGCCGCCATTCCACAAGCGGAGGGCTGAAAGATCACCGAAGCGCCGCAGCTTGCCCCAGCGGCAAGACCGCCGGTGCATGTGTTCTGAGAGAGCAGAAACGGACCGCTTACGGCAAGCGCGAGCGAGCCGATGGCAAAGCTGCTGCTGTTGCTGATTGTCACCGCCAGCGCGGTGCTGGATTGACCCACCCCAACAGCCGGGAAGGTCAACTGCGCCGGATTGCCGCCCAACCCGCTCGTTAGCTGCCCCGCGCCGTTAAGCGAAACCGAAACCGGCGTTACCCCAGAAGTCGAAGAGGAGACCGAGAGCGTTGCCGCAATGGTCCCGGTCGATGCTGGCGTAAAGGTCACCTGGACCGTGCAATTGCCGTCCGGGCCCAGAGTTGCTCCGCACGTAGTGGCGCCGATCGAATAACTGGCCGCGGCCGGGCCGGTGATCTGGAAGCCCACATTGGCCAACGGTCCTGCCCCGGTGTTGCTGACGGTCACTGTCTGCGGCGCACTGGCCGCTCCAGGCTGCTGCGTCGAAAAGTTCAAACTCGAGGGGCTTACGCCGAGCGCCGGCGGCGCCATTCCCGTACCGGTAAGCGCAGCCGTTTGCGTACGCAGCGCATCTGCGACAGTCAGGGTGCCGGACTGGCTTCCCACCTGGGTCGGTGCGAACACCACGCTGATGGCGCAAACAGCGTGCCCGGTAAGTTGCGTTCCGCAGTTATTCGAGGTCTGAAACGCACCGTTTGCTGAGATGCCGATTGCCGTCAGACTCTCGTCCCCGCTGTTGGTCAGCGTGATGGTCTGTGCGGCTGACAGTGCGCCCGTAGCAGTCGCAGAGAAACTCAGCGCCGCCGGGTTTAGAGTATCCATCGGTGCCGCGGCCCCGATGCCGTTCAACGCCACCGTCTGCGTTCCGGCCCCGTCGGTGAATGTCAGTGTGCCGGCTGCCGCACCTGCCTGGGTAGGCGCGAACTCCACCTGCACCTGGCAACTGGAGTTCGCCGCCAGGGCGGTGGTCCCGCATGCGTTGCTCAAAATCTTGAATGGAGACGAAATGGCAACACTGCTGATGGGGATCGCGACCCCGCTGCTGTTGCCGGCCTGAATCTGCAGAGGCGCAGATGTTGTACCCACTTCTACCTGGCCGAAATCCAAGCTCGCGGGTGTCAGGCTGACCGCGCCCGCCGGAGTCCCGGTCCCACTCAGATCCACCGCCAGTTGTCCGCCATCGACGTTGGCGCTAATGGTCACCTGCCCGGTTCGGCTGCCGGTTCCGTTGGGGGTGAACGTCACCTGGATGCTGCAATTCGACCCAGCCGCAACGCTCGCGTTCGCGCAGTTGTCTGTTTCGCTGAAGTCGCCGCTCGTGGAAATGGCGGTCACCGTCAAAGCGACACTGCCGGTATCTGTCAGGGTCACCGTCTGCGCGCTGCTGGAGGTCCCGAACATCTGGCCGGCAAAGGTTAGCGCCGCAGGGCTGGCGGTTGCGGTGGTCAGGCTTGTACCAGCTGTCCGCAGCGGCGCTTGCCATAGTCCGCGGCCGTAAGTTGCGGCCACCAGCACCGGCGACGATGCGCCTGCCGGGGATGCGGTGAGCGCAACTACAGGCGCCGCCGGCAATCCGGTTCCAAAGACTGACCAGCAGTTGGAAGAAACCAGGGCGCAGTTTCCAACCTGGGTTGTAAAATACACCCCCTCATCGGTGGCGATATACACCGTGTCGGCGTCCTGCGGGTCCACCGCAATTCCGCTTGCGGGGGTGCCCGGAAGGTTGGCTGTCAGATTCGCCCAGTGCGCCCCTCCGTCTGTTGTGCGGTAAGCCACCCGCACCGCTTCCGACGAGTTCCTGGCTCCCGCGACGGTTATATATGCCGTGTTTCCCGTTGCGTCGTGTCGGTCGATGAAGATGCTCGATATGTCCATGCCGAACTTGTTCAGGGAATCGCTGTCGTTTACCACAGGGTTCAGCGTAAGATCCTGCCAGACAGGCAACGCACTCGACGCCGGATTAACGACGGCACTGAGAACGTGTCCGGCCAGGTTCGCGCCGCCATCGGCGGAGCTGTACATGCCCAGGTAAACTCGCTCGACCCCACCAGGCAGTGCCAGCGCGGCCATGGAGCGGATAAGCGCATCGCCGCTGCAGGCGCCGCTGCTGAGACCGTTATCAAGAATCGGGCTGATGGCGTTCGTTCGGCTCCAGCCGCTTCCATCTGCCGGTCCGCGCCACACCCTGCAGGTCCCAACCAGCAATTGTGCCGGGTCCAGTGCATCCAACAGGAACGGCGCCGGCGCGGGCATGGTGTACCCGTCTCCGCCGACGTCCGCATCGCCGACCACCGGGCTGACCCCGAAATCCGCGGCTGTGCAATCCGCCGATTGCGCACACTTGTAGATGGAGACTCCCGCCTGATTGTTCACGTACCAGTTGATACTGTTCGTCGGGTCGATGGCCACTGGGCCCCCGAAACCGCCGAGAATCTGCGGCCAGTTGGAAATGGCCGAGCCGCTCTTCACCCCCGCGGTCCCGTTCACCCCCAACCCAGCCATCATCGGATAAGTTGTTGCTCCCACCTCGGAGACGCTTACAACCTCGGCCAGCGACCCAAGGCTCCCGTTCAGGTTTTGGAAGTGGCTGGAATCGGCCGAGGCGCAGACCTGCCCGCTCTCTGCAATGCCATCGGTCGATCGCCAAAGTCCACTGTCGTTACCAATAAATATTTCAAGAGGATTGGCAGTGTTCGAGGCCAGGGCGTGCTCAAATTCGCCCACTTGCGCGCTCGCGCAGGTTGTCGAATTGGTGGTGTTGCGCCAGGCGCACCCCATGGCCAGGCTGCACTTCCACAGATCGTTCGCGCCGGCCAGCAGCAGCGTATCCTGTCCCGCCCCTGCCCCTGCGGGCACCGCGGCCAGCGCCAGCGTATAGCTGCCGTTGGCGATGGTGGCCGCACCTTCGGATGTGTTGGTCTGCAGCGCCGCCGTACTCCACCGCTGCGCGAATGTCATGGTCTGGTTGCCGCACGTACTGCCGCTTACTGCGCACTGATCCTGCCAAAGCCCCTGGTCCTGGTCGTCTCCATCCACCGTCCAGGCAAAGGTATCTCCGGTGGATGGATTCACCGCCAGTGTGCCGCGAAAGATGGGGCAGGCGATTGATCCGGTGCCGCCTGCATTGTTCGGACAAAGGAGCGCGCTCAGGCCTGTGCCGGGCTGCGCGGTCATGCGCGTCCAGGTAATTCCGTCCGAGGACTGGTAGTAGCCATGGAACCGCACCGCCGCCACAAACAAATTCCGCACCGGGTTCCACACCACCGAAGTGGCCGCATTGCCATCAGGCGCTGCAAACGCCGCCATCGGCCCCTGGACATCGCTTCCGTTGCCGTCCGTAATGGTAGCCAGATGCCACGTGGCGCCGCTATCGGGGGAGTAATACATACCCTCGTAGCTGTTGCCGGGCCGCTCCGCATTCACCAGCGCGCCTTCGTAGGCCTGTGAGACCGCCGCCACCACCAATTGCGGGTTGACGGTGCTCCAGGCAAAGCCCGCAAACCCTTCCCCAAGAAAACTGGAGTCGCGAACGCCCAGGCCCGGTGCTACATCATTCGTCCTCGATATCAGACTCCAGGTGTTTCCTCCGTCGGCCGAACGCAGAATGCCGCCTCCATAGTAGGAGTCGAGCACGTCGTTCGGATCCCCGGTTCCGGCCAGAATTACACCCGTCCCGCCCGGCTGAACCGTCAATGCACCGATGCTGATTGAGGCATCCACGGCCCCGCCAAGAGCCGCCAGCGTGTCAGTGAGCGGTGTAAAGACCACGGAGGACGGTTTGGACGTTCCCGCATTCTGCGCCACCCAAACCCCACCCCCGGTTGTTCCCAGGTAAAGTCGGTTCCCGGTCGCGTCGGAGGGATCCAGAGCAAGCGCGGCCACGCGGCCCGTCACCATGCCGAAGCCGGGCGTCTGGACTGCCGTCGGACCCAGAGGCTGCCATGTCGCGGTTGCCGCGCTCCCGGCCTCGATTCCAGCCGTGCCTATCGCCCTGGCCGCGCGTCCCCTGCCGGTATGCAGCGCAGTGATCCCGCGGGCAGCAGTCCAGCCGCGCCGGGTCAGAAACCGCTCGGCCTCAGCCACGCGCGGGGGCAGATTCTCCCGGTGCGTCCTGGCCTGCGCTTGTGGACCCGAAGTTGATTCCTGCGCACTTATTGTTTGAGCTGCCAGGACAACAAAAAACGAAAGACCCCATGCGGCTAATCCAAAGGCGCGCTTCCAATCCGCCCGCTTGCCTTCCCGATGGGCAGATACGCGCTCGCCGGCCCAGTCGCGTTGGGCGGCCATGCTGACCTTTTGTTCGAAGATGAGATTCTTCACACGCGTCCGGAATCCGGTTCCAGCCTCCCCTCACCGTCATCTTCCGTGGGGGATGAGCGCAGGAGCCATTGGATTACGCAATGTGAAACAAGCAGTTTCCGGGATTGGAACTGTGGGCCATTATAGGAAGCAATGAATCGACCCCTTGTGATCAGCGATACAACTGCTCGTTCGCCAGGGAACAGACCGGTTTGGAACCCCTTTTCCTCCTATTGTTGCGAGTGTATATTCAAGCCGAGGCAGATATGGACGACCTCGCAGGTCTTCAATCTCGGATTCTCGCGATTTTGGTTATTGGCATACTCCTCATAGGGTTCGCGCTCTTGCTCAGAGCGACTGCCAGCGATGCGCGAAGGAGGGGCAAGTCGCCACTGTTAGTGATCCTGCTGATCCTGATCAGCTTCCCTCTGGGGCTGATCGTTTGGCTCCTCTTCCGGCCCGAGCCAATCGAGTCGGATAGCCCGCCATTCCGGCTGAAGGACCACCGCATTCAGTAAGAACCAGCGATTGGTAGGAATCGCACTCCGCGCCCGGATCACTCGTTTTGAAGGCGAGGGTACCAGGCCCCCCCTGCTGGCGGATATAGTCCTGGGAATCGAACTTCCGCGAGATCGACGTGCCTGTCATTGGACGCACCAGTCCGAAGATGGGGCGGTTGAACCAGGGCCGGTCCAGTTTGCCCACAATTGCCCAGGCGATCCCCGCATAACCGTTCGGATCGCGTCCGTCCAGTTGATAGCGATCGTTCAGGAGCACGGCCCAGTCGAAGGCAGTTGCCGGGTCCGGCGCCCATTCCAGAATCTTCTTTGCCCAGTACATGCGCATGTAGTTGTGCATCCAGCCGCTCGAGACCATCTCTCGCTGGGCCGCGTTCCAAAGCTCGTCGGCGGTTTCGCCGCGCTCCAGTTGCTTGAGGGTGTAGCGATGGGGGCGTGGATCGCCGGCATGTTCGATGAGTGTCTTGCGCGCCCAGGGCGCCGCGCACTCCCAGTTGTCGTAATTCGGCTCGTGGCGGACAAAAAGCACCGCCAGCTCTCGCCAGCCGATCAACTGCTCGAGGTATCTTTCGCCTGCCATCGCCGAAGCCTTGCCCCGGGCAACTGCCTTCTCTACTGCACGAGCAATGGTCAGTGGTCCGATATTGCCGAAGTGCAGATAGGGTGACAGGCGGCTGGTGCCGCGCATCTCCGGGTGATTGCGGGTCTCCACGTACTCTTTGAGTTCGGCGTTCACAAACTCGCCGAGGCGTTTGAGCGCTGCATGCGTGCCGCCGGTGAAGCTGTCCACCGGACCGACGGAACGGTCGAGCGTTTTGAAGCCTTTCGCGATGTCTTCTGAGAGAGAAATTGCGGCAGGCGCTTTGCGCGGCTTCCACGTGTGGAGAGGCTTGATCCTTGCCGGCGCAACGAGGTAGTTCGGCAGCTCGGCCTTCAGATGCGGGCGAAAGTGATGCAGCAGGACAAAGCTGCGCTCGAAGATCCGCGAGGGGACAACGACATCGGCGTCGACCGTCCAGTAGGGAATCCTGAGCCGGCGGGCAAGTGTCCGGCGCCAACGCTCCGGCTCGCGGCAGGGGTTTTCGTCGCCGATCACCAACACTGCTTTCACCTCTTCGAGGAATGCCTCCAGCGTGGCGGGTGCTCGTCGCACTACAAATCCCAAACCGATCGCGGCGGCGTCCTCTGCCACATCACGCAAACCCTGCTGCAGAAAGTGATAATGCCGCAGGTTGGCGTTGGGATAGTTGGGAATCACCTGGAAGTACACCACGACCGGAAGCGCGAGCAGATTCGCTGCCTCGATGGCTGCATCAAGCGCAGGGTTGTCCACGATGCGCATGGCCCGCTGCATCCAGTAGACGACGCAGACTCCGTCCTCTCGCGGCGCACGGCCTCTCCGCACCCGCACGCGGGGTTGCGCGGCGAGCCGGACAAGTTCTTCCGGAATCTGTGTTTCCCTGGCGGCAGAGCTCAATGGGATTCGGCCTCTGCTTCTATTCTGCATGGCCGGCTGCGTGCGCTCTTTCTCTGTTTTTGCAGGGCTGAAAAAATGCCCCGCAACTTTGACACGACGCGTTTGGATTGGCCGGTCGCCGCCGGATTCCCTGCCGTTTTCCCCAGGGTTCAGTCACCCAACATTCTTCACGGCCTCACGGACTTCATGCAGGCCTGCATGGCCGGGGGCCTGGCGGGGTCGGCGGCCTGCTTGAGGACCTTGCACAGTTTGAGCAGCATTGAGCGGGTCTCCTGCCTTGTGGTGTCACGGCCGGGGTTTTCGGCGGGGCGCGCGTGGCCCGGGCACTGGTGCCGGGAGCCCGGACCCACAGAAATAATCCCCCCACCCTATAGCGACTCTGTAAATGAGCTGTCTATTTTCATGAGGATATGAAGGCAATAATATACTTGACTAACGATGATCGAATCAGCCAAACTCGAAGATGCCGTGACAGGGCAGCAGCCTGAGATAATTTCATTTGATGTATTTGAGTCTTCGACATTCGGCCTCCATTGCGTTAACAAGGATATGGACTGCCTTTCCCATGCCCACCAAACTGTTGATGACGTTAGTGCCTTCCAGCCCCTCAATCTTGCCAAAAGCTATATAGAGGGAGACGTGGACTTCGTAATCGCATATCGCGTCAGGCCCGAGTTCTATCAGTACCATCTCGTTTTTACTGCTATCCCACTTGTGGGGGTCGGGCATCCTGAAAAACCCTGTCCCTTTTATGGCGGCGCCCATCCTGATCGCTCCAGTGCCGAGGGGTTGGAGGATTCTATGTTTGTCGGTGTTACAGAGTTTGTTGAGGGCCCAAAGGGTTTCATTCCCTCCGCGATACGGTGCGAACCCGCACATAAGAGACTTGATTGGTTCCGGGACGTCTTTGCAGCGACCCAAGGCCCCTGTCATTTCTCCGAGCGTCCCAGCGAAAGGAAAAGCAGCGATACGGGGATCAGTGACCCCTGCGGCCAAGGCAATATCGAAGACGGCACTATCCAAAGCTGTACGCAGTGCCCCAACGACTTCAGCAGTGAGGTCGATAGTAGAATCTGGGATCGGCTCAGAAGGTACGACTTTATGAATCGTGTGGCGCGGCAGGTTCGGGTGAAGCTCGACGACCTTTTTGTAAGGATTTCTGTACCTGAAGTCAGCGAGTTCGGCGTTGAGTTCGTTGAGACGTTTTTCAGCCCACGATAATTTTCTTCTGGCAGTTTCGAACGGTTCGCCCATTTGCGCTTACCATATCCTCATGAAGACCAAACCACAGTCTCTAGAATACAGCGCGTTTGAGAACCTGCTAGGCACTGTCCTAAGCGTTCCTAAGGCTGAGATAACTCGGCGAATCGAAGAGGACAGGCGAATGCCTAAATCCTCTTCCCCCGCTTCTGCCGTCCCAACCAAGCGTACTTAGACCGGTATTTCTCCCACCTTGCCGGTCAGTTCTGCATAGGTGAGGCGTTTCCCTGCCACTTGCGATACTGCCAGCGCGAATCTATCCGCATCGGTCAAGGGATTGTCCTTTGTGGCGCGATTGTTGAAGCGAAACACTTGCTCACTCAGGTATTGGTCAAGGTGGAAAGGCTCTACTGCTACATAGGTGCCGCGCAGAGTCCGCTTGAGCAGTGACCAGAAGTTCTCGATACCCTGAGTGTGAACTTGGCCGCGAACGTATTCCTGCGAGTGATTGATGACCTTATGGATGTAGTTCCTGCTCAGGCCGTCATAGCCAATATGCTCGTCAGTGTAGACCTTCGCAAAGGGCGTGACGTTTTTGAGAATCGCATCCTGCAAAGTGCGGCGTGTGACGTTGGCCACGACGTGTGCGCGAACCTGGCGCAGTTCACGATCAAGCATTCCATGTACAGCGGTCTTGCCGACGAATCCACCTTTGAGTCCATCACGCGCCTGTAGCTTCGCCTTGCGGTCTTTGTGCATCTTCTGAGGGTTGGGGCCGATAAACGCCTCATCGGACTCTACAGGGCCACCAAAGCCAAACTTGTGCTTACGTGTATCGCGCATGGCTTCACGAATCCGATGCAGCATAAACCATGCCGACTTTTGAGTAACGCCGATATCCCTTGCCACTTCATACGAGCTAATGCCATTTTTGCAATTCGATACGAGCCACATGACCACCAGCCATTTATCCAACTTGATAGCCGAATCCTCGAAGATGGTCCCGACCTTCACAGAGAACTGCTTACCGCAATCGCGGCATTGCCACCGCTTCTGAGTCTTGAGCCAATGCTGGCGATCCGCCTTGCTGTCGCACTTGGGGCATACGGGGCCATTGGGCCATTTCAGACCGGACACAGTATCAATGCAAACTTGTTCATCAGCGAAGTATCTGATTGCATCTGAAAGGGTTTTGACTTGGTTTGCCATAACATCTACAACCTTACCCGATAATTAATCGTTAGTCAAGTATATTATTGCCGATATGAAGAGGCATTCCGGGCAAATTATTGGGCCTATTGGAGTTCGCTGCAGAATATTGTTGCCAAAGGAGTTACGCCGCGATGCAGGGGCCCGGGCCAGACTTTTCCCGCATCCCGTTAATCCTCAAATGAAAACCATCCGAGGGTCGAGCGATCCCGGTCCTTTGTTCAATTCCTATTGTGCGCCAGTGGCTTGTAATTATCGGCAAACTGAGATCTGCATTGTGTTCGGGGCGGCCTGCATCGCAAAAGGGCTGACTTTTGGCGGCCTTTCAAAGAAGCTGAAAGCTGATGGCTGAAAGCTACGAGTTGTCCTTCTACCACCGGCCCCAGGCGCGGCTCATGTAGTCGGACAACGTCATGCTGATGAGGCCGAGGAAGATGAAGATGCCGGCGATGACGGTAAGCTTGGTGAGCTTGGTCGAGTACTTCACGCCCATGAAGAACAGCACCACCAGCATGGCTTTGCTGGTTGCAATGGCCAGCGCAATCACCGGATTCCAGGGGCCGAGGTCAATAAACGATGCCCACACCGTAAGCGCGGTCCCCACAAGCAGCGAGAAAAGAATAACGATGTAGACAGTCGGGCTGGTGACGTGGTGCTCGTGTTCGGTGTGATTGGTTTGCTCGCTCATGCGGTCGTGTCCTTTTATTGATGTCGGCTGATCAAGTAGAGCAGCGCGAACAGATAGATCCAGACGATGTCGACAAAGTGCCAGTAGAGGCCGAAGTTCTCAACAAACGTGACATGGCCGTTGGTGTAAGCCCCGGCTCGAGCGCGCACGATCATGAATCCCAGGATGGCGATGCCGATGATCATGTGCAGCGCGTGCATGCCGGTCATGGCGAAGTAGAGGAAGAAGTAAAGCTCGGTGTGGCGGGCCATGTCGAGAGGCAGCGGGCTGTCGCCGTATTTTGCCGCAGCCTCGTCCGAGGCCGGATCGAGAAAGGACTGAAGGCTGTAGTGAAGGCCCGGAATGTGATGCTTCTCCCACTTCTCGTGATACTCGATGGTCTTGATGCCCAGGAAGGCCATGCCCAGGATGAAGGTAAGCGTGAGGCAAAGCATCAGGCCGTTCCTGCGGCGCGTCTCGGAGCACCATACGCCCATGGCCATGGTGAAGCTGGAAAGGATAAGGACCAGCGTGTTCAGCGAGCCCCAGCGAACGTCCAACTGATGCGAGGCGGCCACGAACGCCGGGTAATACCAGTTGCGATAGATGAGGTACGCGGTAAACAGGCCGCCGAAAAACATGACTTCGGTGAGCAGGAAGAGCCACATGGCGAAGTTGGTGGCGTCCGCCTGCTGATCGACGGTCTCAAAGTGGTGGCGCTGGTAGGACGGATGCTCCCCGTGGTGCGGGTCGCCAGCCTCAGCCAATGCGCCGTGTCCGTGCGCGGGGCCTGCAATGGGACTATCGGACACTTGCCACCTCTTTCGCTTGCTGGGCTTCAAGCCACTCGTAGTCGTAGGCTTCGTGGTCCATGATGGGGATCCGGGTAAAGTTCTCGGTCAGCGGCGGCGACTGGGTCTGCCACTCCAAGCCGGTGGCCTGCCATGGATTGTTTCCGGCGATCTCGCCATACTTCAACGACCAGGTAAGGTAGAGCACCGGCAGAAGATAACCGACACCTAGAATCGTGGCGCCCGCGGTGGAGAATACGTTGAGCACCTGGAACTCCGGCGGATAGGCCGCGTAGCGCCGCGGCATGCCCAGCATGCCCAGAATGAATTGCGGGAAGAAAGTGAAGTTGAATCCGATGAAGGTAACCACGGCCGCCATTTGCGAGATCTTCTCCGGATACATGCGCCCGGTCATCTTGGGCCACCAGAAGTGGATTCCGGCCAGGAAGGCCATCAACATGCCGCCGACCATGACAAAGTGGAAGTGGGCGACGATGAAGTAGGTCTCGGTGAGGTGAATATCTGTGCCCGAGGCGCCAAGGAATACGCCGGTCAATCCACCGATGGTGAACAGACCCATGAAACCGAAGGAGTAAAGCATCGGCGTCTCAAAGGTGATAGAGCCTTTGTAGAGGGTGAACGTCCAATTGAAGATCTTGATCGCCGAGGGCACCGCAACCAGCATGGTGAGCAGCGAGAAGACCAGCACGGCATAGTTGGAAATGCCCATGATGAACATATGGTGGGCCCAGACAAAGAAACCGAAAACCGCGATGGCCACAGAAGAAAAAGCGACGGCCGTGTATCCGAAGACGCGTTTTCTGCTGAAGGTGGAAATGGTTTCGGAGATGACTCCCATGCCGGGCAGAATCATGATGTAGACGGCGGGGTGGGAGTAGAACCAGAACAGGTGTTGGAACAGGATCGGGTCGCCGCCCTTGGTGGGGTCGAAGACGCCGATGCCAACGGTACGCTCCAGGGCCACCAGAACAATGGCGATTGCCAGCACCGGCGTGCCCAGCACCATCAGGATGCTGGCCGCGTAGTGGGCCCAGCAGAACAGCGGCAGCCGGAACCAGGTCATGCCAGGGCAGCGCATCTTGTGAAGGGTCACAATGAAGTTGAGACCCGTAAAAATGGAGCTGAATCCGGCAATGAAGACCGCCATGCCGGTGGACATGACATTGGTGTTGATGTAGTGCGTGGAGAGCGGGGTGGTGAAGGTCCAGCCCGTATCGACCCCGCCCGCAGCCATGGTGTAGATGACCAGAATGCCGCCGGCAACATACAGGTACCAGCTGAGCAGATTGATCTTGGGCAGCGCCAGGTCCTTGGCGCCGATCATCATGGGGATAAAGAAATTCCCCAGCGTGGCCGGAACCGACGGTACCAGGAACAGGAAGATCATGACCACGCCGTGCATGGTGAACACCTTGTTATAGGTGTCGGTGGCCATCAGGTCGCTCTGCGGCGTCAGGAGTTCGAGGCGGATGAGGCCGGCCAGCGCTCCGCCGACGAAGAAGAAGAACGTGATCGAGATCAGATAGAGAATTGCGATCCGCTTATGATCTCCGGTCAGCAGCCAGCTCAGCAGTCCATTCTCCTTGGTCAGGAAGTTGGTCTTCGGAATTCTGGCCGTGGACTGATCGGGAAGACTTACGATTGTGGCGCTCATGGGTTCACCTTCCCCTGCGGTTTCAGTTGTTGCCTTGCCGCAGATCCTTCGCTCTCCGGGAGCAGGTCGGTTGTATTTGTTGTCTGCTGGATGCGGTAGTCGGAGTTGAGGTTCTTGATGTACTCGACCAGCGCAATGACGCCCTCTTCACTGACCTGTCCCTGGTAAGTAGGCATGATGGGCGCGTATCCCTGGGTGATGTGCTGCGACGGATTCAGGATGGACTCGCGCAGATAAGCGTCGTCGGCGGTGATGGCCTGGCCGGTGGACAGGGTCAGTTTTGCTCCGTAGACATTTGCCAGGCTGGGGCCGCGGGCGTCAGGCCGGATGTTGTGGCAGGCGTTGCAGCTCAAGCTCGCGAACAACCGTTCCCCGTTTTGGGCTAGCGAGTCGCCGCTTGTAGAGCCGGCCAGCCACTTCTTGAAATCGTCCGGCGACAACACTACCACGTCGCCGATCATCTGCGAGTGGTTGGTGCCGCAGTACTGGGTGCAGAAGAGGTGATAGGTGCCCGGCATGGTGGCTTCAAACCAGACCGTGGTGTAGCGGCCGGGAATCGCTTCCCGCTTTACGCGAAAGGCGGGAATGGAGAAGCTGTGAAACACATCTTGCGAAATCAGCGTCAACTGCACCGGCTGCCCCGTGGGCACATGCAGGGAATTGATCTCGTGCTGACCGCCGGGATGCTCGGCCTTCCACATCCACTGCTTGCCGACCACGTAAATGTTCATGGCGTTGGCCGGCGGCGTGTACACGCGGAAATAGATTAGAGCGCCCCAGACGAACATGATCAGGAACAGGCCCAGGGGGATGATGGTCCATGTGGCTTCAAGCAGCGTGGAACCCTCGATCTGGACTGCTTGCGGATGGCGCTCCTTGCTATAGAGAATGGAGAACGCGACCACCAGCAGAAGCACGATCGTGAGCCCGATCAGGCTCACCAGGACCATGAAGAAAAACAGCGCGTCCATCTGCGGCGCAATCTTCGACGCCTCCGGCGGAAACAGCGCGAAGTTGGTCATCCACTTGACGAGAAACTGCCACAGTACTGGGCTGATCTGGTTCATTCCTTTATCCGTTCACCTTTTTGCCGGTCCCCGAATTCCCTGCCCCGGTGGTTCCGTTTTGGTTTGCGCTGTCCTCAAGGTGGTAGTCGCGGCGGAACATGACCAGCATGAATCCGCCCAACAGCATCACTGTGAGGCCGCCGCCCATCTGCACCACTCTGGCCACAATCAGTGAATGGGTATTGGTCTGGGGATTGTAGTGGTAGCAGTACGTAAGGATGTTGTCGACCGGTGAGCCGATACGGTTGGACGACGCCTCATCCAGGCCCAGCAGCAGATCCCTGGGCGAGTACTCGACTCCCATGTAGTATTGGGCCAGCTTGCCCTCGGGAGTAACGATCTGAATCGCGCTGGCGTGCGCGAATTGGGGGATGTCGCTGTTCGGCACCTTGAGCTTGACGTAGCGGAAGCCGACAGCCTGGGTGAGCGCGTCGATATTCGGTTGCGTGCCGGTCATGAAGTGCCATCCATCGGCAGATTCCGGATGGCCGTATCTCTTGAGGTATTCACGTTTCTTGGCCGCAGCCAGGTCAGTGCCTTCGGTGGGATCGATGCTGACGACGAGGATGTTGAAGTCCTTCCCGGGGACGTATTTCACCATCTCAAGAGCGCTGGTAAGGCCATCGAGCTCTTCAGAACAGAGCATGGGGCACCGGTAATAGACAAGGGCCAGAATCGCGGGGCGCCTGCCGAAGTAGTTGCCCAGCGCGACCTGCCGGCCCGCATCGTCGGTAAAGGTGAGATTGAGCGGCAACTGCTGGTTCAGGCGCTGCGCGATGCCGACACCATCGAGAAGCGCTGGCGGCTTGTCGTTGGTTTGCCCCAGTTGTTTGTCGCCGTAGCTTGAGACCTGGGCCATGAGCGCAGGCGACGAAGCCGCCGCGCAGAGCAGAAGAGCACCCGCTGCCGCCACCGCCTTGGCGCGCCAGGTTCTCCGGAATGTACCTTTGCTCTGCATGACTCCTGCTCTCTTTCTCCCGCATCACTCGACTTTGCTTGCCGGGGGCGCTTGAAACGATACCCGAATTGCTACTTGCTCTCTCCGCGTTGCCGGGCCTCGATGGCCTGCGCTTCCGCCTTCTCTTGTTCAAATCCCGTGCGAACGAAGCCGTTTGTCAGCGGCACCTGAATCACCGGCGTGCTTTCCCCGGTCATCAGCGGTGCGGTCTGGACGGCCGGCGCCACCGGCAGCCCGCGCTGCGCGATCAACTCCATGGCGCGGTCGATCGGAATTCTCACCTTGGAGTGCGCGGGGTCTGCCCAGCTGTAGTTGTCCAGCAGCAGGTCCTCGCGCGCGTGCAGGTCGGCCACATCCTGGTTGCCATCGTCCAATTGCACCCGCGGCGTGGGAAATTGCTGGGTGAGTTCGGCGACCTTGTTTCGCAGGTCCGGGCTGTTGGGCATGTTGCCGAGCTGGCGAACGTCCACCGACTTCGTCCACTTGGTGTTCGGCCCGTCTTCAACGTTCATGCGCGCGTTGATGACCTTGCCGATTCCATAGCATAGGACCGCCGTAACGACGACAAAGATGGTGAGCGCGGTAATAAAAACGAGGATGCCCGTGGTTTTGACGTCGCTCTGCTCAAAGCCGCTGGATGTATCGATCTTCTCGGGGGCATGCTCGTTCTTTTCGGGTCCCGATCCGTGATTCTCAGGCTTGTGCATGTTCAGGCTCCAGAATCTCCGCCAGATGCGGATCGTTGGTCTGCACCAGCGGCCGCGTCTTGAGGCGCGTGCAGAAGAAAGCCACCCAGAAAGAAACCATCGCTACGGGAACGGCCACATATTCAAGGATTCCCCAACTGAAGTGAAGGTTGCGCGCCGCGTCTTTAAAGTTGGGCTCGATGAGCCAGAAGAGGTCGAATGCTTTCGCGAAGACCATCCATTGGCACACGCGCACCAGCCGCTTCTTGTTGCGCTTGATGTCGCGCGACAGCAGCAGTGTGAACGGGATCAGCCAGTGGAAGAGGAAGTCCAGCGTGATGATGATGCCCCAATGACCGCGAATGCGATCGAGGTACCAGGGAATCTCCTCTGGCAGATTGCCCGACCAGATGATGAGGAACTGTCCGAAGGCCAGGTAGATGTTGAGCATGACGAAGGCGAATGTCAGCTTGCCCATGTCGTGCTGTTCAGTCTGGCGGAGAATCGTCTTGAAAGGCTCGTCTTTGGAGAGCGAGATGGAAACAATAATGGAGAGCGCGAGCACCGAGTAGCCCTGGCCGACCAGGAAAAGCAGGCCGTAGACCGAGGAGTACCAGGTGGGATCCATCGACATGACCCAGTAGATAACCGCGGCAGTCATGGTGAGTGCGTAGACCACGATGCCGGGACCGCTGATGTTTTCGAATTTCTTGATCCAGTAGGGCGTGTTGCCTTGCGGATCGGCGTCGCGCTGGAGGCTCAGGCCGCTAAGGCGCCACGTGTAGAAGGTCCAAATTGCGAAGCAGAGCAGGCCCACCCAGGAGAAGGTGATGGGATTGAGCATGGGGCGCTTGAATTCAATGCAATGCGCCTGGACTTCGTTAATGAGACCGGACTTGAGTGCGGCGCTGACGTCGCCGACCTGGGCCCACAGGTAGAGCCTCTTCATCTCGATGACAACGACGCACCAATAGAAAAAGACCAGCGGAAGGGTGCGGCTCATGGCCTCGAGTGGACGGCGCAACAGCAGGCCCCACTTGCCGCCGGAGCAGTACTGCACCATGAGCAGGGCCAGGCCGCCGACGCACCAGCCGAACGTCAGCATCATGCCCAACACCCAGGCGCGCAGGAGGTGATCGATTGATCCATCCGCAAAGGCCAGGACAGCGGCGATGACCGAGAAGATCACTCCTACCGTAAGCGCGCGCTTCTTCCAGCCGTCGACCAGGGCCGGCGCGCTCAGGTCGGCGGGGAGCGCCTTGGTATGCGAATCGTGAGCCATTCCGTCTGTCCTTACTTCGCGGCCGCATTGGCGGCGGGTTTGCTTGCTGGAATCGAAATCTTCGGGTCTGCCGGATAGGCCGGGGCCATCCCCGGAGTGCCCTCTTTGGCGATAGGGGGATAAGCCTGCACTGCCGTTGCGGGCATACCCCAGGGCTGAGCGTACTCAGGATGTCCTTCGGTCTCCGCAATGCTCTTCAGGTCCCGGACCTGTGCACCCGTCTGCACATCGGCGGGAGTAGCCGCCTGGCTCAACTGAAGTGCGCGTATGTAGGCCGCAACCGCCCAGCGGTCTTCCGGCGTCAACTGCGCCGAGTAGTCGGGCATGGATCCGTAGCCGTGGCTCATCACGTAGAAGTAGTGCGAGATGGGTTGCGAGAGGCGCACCTGATCGTGGAGGTTGGCAGCAGGCTTGAACCCGCGCTGGACGATCTCGCCCAATCCATTGCCTACGCGCGAGTGGCAGGGCGTGCAGTAGATGTTGAACCGCTCCTGGCCGCGCTTCAAAACTTCGATTGTCACCGGGAAGGGCATGAGATTCTGCTCTTCGCGGTAGCCATTCGCTCCCTGAATCACACCGGTGTAGAAGTAGCTGTCGTCGTGCAGTTGGCCGCGGGCCATTGTATTCAGCACCTGCGGACGCGCTCCGCGATGATCGGCATAGAAGTCCGTTCCACGCTGGGGAAACATCCTGGGCTGGTCCTGCATGTCCTGGCGGCAGCCAGCGACAAGCAAGAGGGTCGAAAAGGCTGCAGCGGCCATGAAATGTTTTGCTGTCCCACCCTTTCGCCAGAAAGAAGGCGAAAGGATGGGGCAGCCGGCCGAGCACAAGCCCTGATCCCCGATCTCCGATCTCTGATCCCTGTCCATCAGTACTGCACCTCCACAACCGAGGCCGGGTGGAAGGTCTCGAGATACTTCTTCGCTTCAATCAGGTCGAACTTGGGGTCCAGCGCCTCGAGGCACAGGAAGAACTTGTCCGTGGTTGCGCCGTCGCGGAAGTTGGGCGCGTTGAACAATGGATGATAGAGCGCCGGCAACCCGTTAAGCGCCAACATGCCAAAGCAAGCTGAGAGGCCGGCCCACAAAATCGTCCACTCGTAGGCAGGCACAATGAAAGCCGGCCACGAATACATCGGGCGTCCGCCAATATTCAGCGGATACGCCAGTGTCGAAATCCAGGTCTCCAGCGAGAACATGGCGGCCAGACCCATCAGCGCGCCGACCAGCGTAACCAACGGCACCTTGTTGCGATGGAAGTTGAGGGCTTCGGCCGCTTCCTCCACCGGGTAGGGCGTGTAGCATTCCATGCGGCGCCAGCCGTCCTGACGCGCCTGCCTGGTGGCGCGCACCAAGTCGCTGGGGTTATCGAATTCGGCCAGCAGGCCGTAGGTTCCTTCCCGTGCGGGCATCCTTAGTCACCTGCCTTTGCTGCGGCCTTGGGCGTGATCTTGGGACCAATCTTGGCACCAGGCAACATCATGCGGATCTCGTTCATGGGAATCATGGGCAGGAAGCGCACAAATAACATAAACAGCGCAGTGAAGAGGCCCAGCGTTCCCACGTAGGTCATGTAGTCCCATTTCGTTGCGCGATAGGTTCCCCACGACGAGGGCAGGAAGTCGCGGTAGAGGCTGGTGACAACGATGACGAAGCGCTCGAACCACATGCCAGTGTTGACAACGATGGAAAGGAAGAACATGTAGGCGATATTGGTGCGCAGCTTGCGGAACCAGAGAGTGGTAAGCGGAATTGCCAGGTTGCAGGTAACCAGCACCCAGTAAGACCAGCCCATGGGGCCGAACATGCGGTTCCAGAACATGAAAGTTTCCCAGTGCGAGGCCGAGTACCAGGCCATGAACGCTTCCATTCCGTACCCGTAGGCCACGATGAAGCCGGTGGCGAGCATGACCTTGCCCATATTGTCGATATGCCGCTCGGTGACCAGCGCTTCAAGGTGGTAGAACTTGCGCAGCGGAATGGCCAACGTGAGCACCATCGCGAACCCGGAGTAGATGGCGCCGGCCACGAAGTAAGGCGGGAAGATGGTGGTGTGCCAGCCGGGAAGCACGGCCACGGCGAAGTCGAAGCTGATGACCGTGTGCACCGAGAGCACCAGCGGGGTGGCCAGGCCGGCCAGCAGCAGCGATGCCGTCTCATAGCGCATCCAGTGGCGTGTCGATCCGCGCCAGCCCACTGACAGGATTCCGTAAACGTACTGGGCGATCTTCGATTCGGAGCGATCGCGGAGGGTGCCGAAGTCCGGGATCATGCCCATGTACCAGAAGACCACGGAGATGGTGGCGTATGTTGAAACCGCGAATACGTCCCACAGCAGCGGAGATCGAAACTGCGGCCACACCGTCATGGTGTACGGCAGGGGAAGCAGCCAGTATCCGAGCCATGGACGGCCCACGTGGATCAGCGGGAACATGCCGGCGCAGACTACGGCAAAAATCGTCATGGCCTCGGCGAAGCGGTTGATGGAGTTGCGCCAACCCTGTTTGAAGAGAAGCAGAATGGCCGAGATCAGCGTTCCGGCATGGCCGATACCGATCCACCAGACAAAGTTGATGATGGCGAATCCCCAGGCCACCGGCTGGGTGATGGCCCAGATGCCGACGCCGACCAGGAACAGCCAGGTTACGGCCACCAGCAGCATGGTTGCCACCGCGCCCGCCACGCCGAAAAGGGCGAACCAGCCCAGCGGCGTATGCGGCGTAAGCACGATGCGCGAGATCTTCTCGGTGACCGACCTGAAGGTCTGCCCCGGCCCTATGACCCGGTACTCTCCGGTTGCTGGGTCAAGCTTCGGGTTGTCTTTCAATTCGACTGCCATCTTGGCTCCGTTAACCTGCTAAGAGATTCACCTCTTCACTGCATTTCACATCAACCCTTTGCCGGAGCGTGTTCCACCGGCGCTTCTTCGAGTCCGGAGTTCGGATTAATGACCGCAGCCACATAAGTGGTGCGTGGGCGCGTGTTCAGGTCGGCTAGCACCTGGTAGCTGCGTTCATCGGCGCGGAGTTTTGCCACCCGGCTCTGCTTGTCGTTGATGTTGCCGAAGGTAATGGCGGATGCCGGGCAAGCCTGCTGGCAGGCGGTCACAATCTCACCGTCGCGCACCGGGCGGTTCTCCTTGTCGGCATCGATCTTGGCTTCGTTGATCCGCTGCACGCAGTAGCTGCACTTTTCCATGACGCCGCGCGAACGCACGGAGACGTCGGGGTTGCGCATCAGCTTCAGGCTCTCGGTCTCGTAGTCGGAGTAGAGCAGGAAGTTGAAGCGCCGCACTTTGTAGGGGCAGTTGTTGGAGCAGTAGCGGGTGCCCACGCAGCGGTTGTAGACCATGGTGTTGAGGCCTTCCGGCGTGTGCACGGTGGCGCCCACCGGGCAAACCTGCTCGCAAGGCGCGTTTTCGCAGTGCTGGCACGCCATGGGCTGGAAGTGCGCGCGCGGCGCGGAGAGATCGCCCTCGAAATACGTGTCGATGCGCAGCCACTGCAGGTTGCGGCCGATGCGGACCTGCTGCTTGCCGACGACGGCGATGTTGTTCTCCGCATAACAGCTGACGATGCAGGCATTGCAGCCTGTGCAACTGTTCATGTCGATGGACATGCCCCAGGCGTTGTCGGGGTAAGTCCAGTTGGGGAACATCGAGGTCCCCATGTCGGTCTTCTCGTGGCCCTCACCCTCGTTGGCGAAACCGGGATTGGCCTTGTACTCTTCCAACGTCGCGTAGCGAACGATGCCGCGCGGACCGAGCGCCTCATCGGCCTCGAGCGAGTTGTTGCCGGTTCCCTGCTGGCCGAAGGTCTTCCCCCGTTGATCCTGGTAGTGGCTCTTGGTGATGGCAATGCCCCACTTGCCTTCGATCTTGCGGAGGGATCCCGTTGCGTAGAACGGCGCCCAGGTGTTGCGGATGAGGTAGGCATTGAAGCCGGCTCCGGAGCCAACGCGGCCGGCAAATTCGCGGCCGTAGCCGAGGTAGACCGTTACCGAATTATCTGGATGGCCGGGCGCGACGATGACCGGCGCCTTCACTTTGCCGTTGCCGACAGTCAGCTCGACGATGTCGTCTTCTTCCAGACCCAGCCTGGTGAGCGTTGCGCCGGAAACGATGGCCGCGTTGTCCCAACTTAGATTGGTCACCGGCTTGGGCAGCTCCTGCAGCCAGCCGACGTTCGACCAGCGCCCGTCGTAGATGCTGGGATCGGGACGAAAGATGATCTCGAGCGAATCCTTCGCCGTGGGCGCGGGAACTGACCCCTTGAACGCACCACTCGCACTCGCACTCACACTCTTCTCGTACGCCGAGCCATCGATCCAGCCGGCATGCAGCGCGGTCCGCCAGCCCTTCTCGAAGTCGCCCTTGATCAACGGCTTGCAGGTGGTGCGGACTGCTTCGTATGCACTCAGCATCGGCTCATCGAGCAGAGATTGCAGCACGTCGTGCGCCGTCCGGCCGCCGTAGAGCGGATCGATCATGGGCTGAACGATCGAAACCGTGCCATCGTAAGCCCGCACGTCGGACCACGACTCAAGATAATGCGCCGCTGGAATATGCCAATGCGAAATCTGACCGGTCTCGTCGACATGCGAGCCCAGGTGAGCGACGATGTTGGCCTTGCCGAAAGCATCGCCGAACTTCAAGTCGGCAGGCGCGTTGTAGATAGGATTGGCGTTCAGGATGACCAGCCAATCCACCTTGCCCGCATTGAGATCGGCGACAAGCGCCTTGAAATCCGCGAGCTGATCGCTAGGCAGCGGGTTCATGGGTGCGGGCGCGACGGTGACCGTCTTGCCCACGTTGCCCAGAGCGCTGTTGATGGCCAGGGCGAGTTGCGCAACCGATTCATCCTGATAGAGGCCCGGGATCACGGCGGACTTACCGGCGTTGGCCTTCAGGTCCTTTGCCACAGCGGCAAGAAACTTCTGCTGGACATCGGTCCACGCATAGGCTGGGGA
>Ga0181516_10000049_pt1 | contig 122617 bp, 84 predicted proteins | sample PEATcosm2014_Bin_25_FD_121104 | JGI IMG/M metagenome (GOLD analysis project Ga0181516, IMG submission 121104) | Peatland microbial communities from MTU Mesocosm Facility, Houghton, MI, USA - PEATcosm2014_Bin01_10_metaG | ecosystem: Environmental > Terrestrial > Soil > Wetlands > Peat | place...
CACCGCCCGGCGGCGGCGTTCATTCAATACGGCTCGGGGTAGTTTATGCGCTTCCGTCTTCTCCATATTCAAAAGACGCTTGCACCTGTGAAATTGTCTCATCTATATGGGCCGAATCAGTAAGGGCACAACAGCGGTCCCTAAGGGTTCAACGTGGCGCTTAAGATTTCCATCCATCGTCCAGATCTTTCAACAAGTTACTCCTAGATGGTGCTGTCACGGCAGAGGTTGCGGGTTCGAGCTTCGTCTGAAGTAAGCCCAACAATCGGAAACACTACCAGGCAGCGCTGCCCGGTGGAATCTCCGCTCTATCTCTTCACCAATGACGAGAACGGGACCATCACCTGCGGATCTCGCCAGAAATCGAGACCGATCACCGGACCGATATCTTATCCCACCATGGCTGTAGGTCTCCGGACGACTCTTCATGAGTTTTGCAAACAACTTTTTGCATCCCGTTGCGATCGATTTCACGTATAAGGAGGATGAGAGCGCGAATGGCGATCAAAATCGACGAATTTCGCAGATTGATCGAGATCCATCAGCGCATGGTTTTCTCTCTCTCCCTGCGCATCACAGGCGACTATGCGACTGCCGAGGAGGTTGCGCAGGATGTCTTCCTCGAACTGCACCGCAGCTGCGATCGTCTGGCAGGCGCGGATCATATCCGCTTCTGGCTTCGCCGAGTCACCGTGCATCGTGCCACCGACGCACTGCGCAGCAAGGCGCTCCGGCCCGAAGCCGCAGCGGAAGAGTGGATGGAAGAGAAGCACGTCGCGACCGCGCCGGGCAACAGCAGCGCCGCCGTGCAGGCTCGCATCGAGGATCTGCTTCGTGCAATGCCTGAACCCTTGCGTATTGCGGTTGTTCTTCGCTACCAGGAGGAGATGCTGCCCGGCGAGATCGCTCTTCTCCTCGGCCATCCTGTGGCGACGGTCAAAAGCCATTTGCAGCGCGGTCTCAAGCTGCTTCGCCGCAAGGCGGGCGTCACTATGAAGGAGTACGTTCGTGAATCAGCATGAAGAATTGAATCAGCCCGAGGAACTGCACCTGGTTGACGAGTCCTTCGCGGAAGTCGAAGAGCATTTGGCATATGCGCTACGCCCAGTTGCCCCGCCGAATGGCTTTGCGGACCGGATCGTGGCGCGAGCAGTTCAGATATCGCCTTCCACCAGAGCGAAGGTCGTCGAGATGACCGGTCGGCGGCGGCTCTGGACAGGTTGGACAATCTGGACAAGCGGAGCCATTGCAGCGGCACTGCTGGCAGGTTTCTTCATCACTGGGCAAACCCGAGCACGCCACCAGCGGCAAGAGGTCGAACGTGCCGAGCATCAGTTCGAGGTCGCGCTCCGCATCACGGACGAAACCCTCGAACAGACGCGCCAGCAGTTGCACGAGGCCGGCGTCGACCTGGGCAACTGAACGAGATGAACTGGTAAGGCACAGATCGAAGGAGAGAGCGATGATGAAGATGACGAAGACAATCCGGTTGGTCCTGGCAATTGCGATGGTTGCGGCCGCGACGGCGAACGCGATCGAGCCGAAGATCAAGATCAAGGTCAAGATTAAGCCGGTTCTAACTCTGGCAGGCCTGTCGATGCAGGTTGAGAACGTCTCAGTGGGCGCGCAGGCCAAAGACGATCTCCTCGCTGGAACGGAGAAGTTTGCCCAGGGCGCCTCCAGCGTCACCGAGGTCAATCTCGACTCCACAACCATGGGGATGCTCGGTGATGACCACGGCCCCAACGCTGACAAGGCCCGCAAGTTGAACTTCATGGTGGTCCGTTCCTACAGCTACGACAAGCCCGGCATGTACCGCGCGGAGGACGTCGACCTCTTCCGCAAAAAGATCGAGGATGGCAGTTGGAGTTGTCCCATTCATGTCCGCGGCCAGAAAGACTCAAGCGACATCTGCTCTCGCACCGGCGCCGATCACGAGACCAACGAGATGATCATTCTCACCGTCCGTCCCCAGAAGATCACCGTCATTCACATGAGTGGAAAGATGTCCCTCAACGACCTCAGTCACCTGAGCCACAGCACCAGCAGCCTCACATACCGCTAGGCGCTTCACTACCCACGACGTAACGAGGCAGTTAGTTCCCCCTGAGGCAGACCCGCCGCCCAGGGCGCCGGGATTCCTTGCCTCATCGCAGGCCCCAGGAGGTTGTCATGATTCGTTCTCTGATCGCAGTATTGATGATGGCGTTAGCCTGCGCATCGGCGAATGGTCAACCAGATGGAATGACCACCGCGGCGGCGGCAGAGAATGTGCCCCAGAGCAATGCCGAGTTTCCGGGCAAGCCAGAGTTGCTGCGGCGGATCGCGTTGTATGAAACGGCAGCCCGAAACGCGGAGGCTACGCAAGCGGGCCATGAGAGCCTCGTGAAGATCTATACGAATCTCGGCGCCTTGTACGAGGATGCGTCCATGTATCTCAAGTCAGAGGATGCAATGCGGAAGGCGATTTCGCTGCTGGAGGCTGGGCCGCAAGACCAGTTGGCGGAGGAGATTGGCCATCTGGCCGTGCTGCATGTCGCTATGGGAGAGCTGCGAGAGGCCGAAAAAGATCAGATGGAAGCGTTGCAGATTCGTGAGACCGTGGGAGATCCAGTGGGGATCGCTCTCACCTGGAACGATTTGGCCGATCTGTATGTCAAGCAGCGGCACTACAAAAAGGCGTTGGGTTACGCTCAGAGAGCCATGGACATTCTCGGGGATCGTCCGGACGTTAGCCCGCCGGATCGTATTGCGGTTCGACAAACTCTGGCGCTCGCGTTCTGTGGTTCCCGCGATTATCAGAGTGCGATCCCACTGCTGAAAGATGCGATTGAATTGTCAAAGATCAGCTCGGGAGCGGATAGTTTGGAGGTTGGCATTGACTATTACCTGCTGGGATACGTGGACTGGCAGAGTGGCGATATGATTGGCGCGGAAGAGTGGATGGGGAGGGGCATCACGAGAATGAAGGTTGACCTCGGATGGGGACACACCATCTATGTGAATGCGATCAGGCAATATGCCCGCTTTCTCAAAGAGACCGGCCATATGGAGGAAGCAGCATCTGCCCAGGCGGAGGCGCGACAGTCGGAGGCGGTCGTGGACGCGCGCTCTTACCGCTAGGCCGGGTAAGTTCAGAACCGCAGTATCGCATCAGGTTTGCGCTTTGGTCGACAGCGCTATAGGGACGCGGCGGTCGCTGCATGCCTTTGATCGAGCCAGACTATATGGCAAAACGGTCAGCATGGTGAACGAGTCGTTCGAGATAGATCCCGGGAAAAGTCCACAGGGCAGGCCGCGCCACGCAGGGCGCAATCGCAGACACTGCCTATCACCCTACGTCCCGCAAAAAGTCTGCAGAACAGACTCCTCGGGACGGGCAGGCACCGCGTACTTCTCAAGCCCCGGCCTCTCCTCGAATGGCCGCGAGACGGCGTCCAGCAGCTCCTCGAACGGATGGAAATCCTGCCGCCGGCTTGCCGCATCAAGCGCCGCTTCCACAAGGTGGTTGCGCGGGATGAAGACGGGATTCACACGCCGCATCGCCGCAGCCCTCGTATGCCCATCTGCCGGCTCTTCGTCGAGACGCCCGCGCCAATCAGCAGCCCAGCCGTCATACGCACACGGGTCGGCAAATAACGTCCGAACATCCGCGTCGCCGTCCGGTCCGGCCGCGGCATCGCAGAGCCTGCGGAAGGTCAACGTGAAGTCAGCGCGATTGGTAACCATGCGCTGGAGAAAATCTTCTGCCAGTGCCGCATCTCCCTCGCGCTCTGTAAAGAGGCCAAGCTTGCGGCGCAGTCCGGCCATGCGGGATATCTGGTACTCCGGATCAAACGCACTGAGCGCTTCGTTTGCCGCGTTCACCGCAGCCTCTTCGCTCCCAGCCTCCAGTTCCAGAACCGGCAGCAATGCCTCGGCCAGACGCGCCAGGTTCCATCGCGCTGCGGGGGGCTGGTTGCGGTAGGCATAGCGCCCGCCATGGTCAATGGAGCTGAACACCGTGGCTGGATCATATGCCTCCATGAAGGCGCAGGGGCCGTAATCGATGGTCTCGCCCGAGATGGATGTGTTGTCCGTGTTCATTACGCCATGGATGAAACCGAGCAGCATCCATTGCGCAATCAGCTGCGCCTGCCGGGCGATCACGCTCTCCAACAACGCCCGGTACGGCTGCTTGGCTCGCGCAGCCTGGGGATAGTGTCGGGCGATCGCATAGTCGGCCAGGGTTTGCGTTCCTTGAATGTCGCCGCGCGCGGCGAAGTACTCGAAGGTGCCCACGCGCAAATGGCTCGCTGCTACGCGGGTCAGCACGGCCCCCGGCAGGGCTGTATCTCGAAGCACACGCTCGCCCGTGGTTATTGCGGCCAGAGCCCGGGTGGTGGGCACGCCCAATGCCGCCATGGCCTCGCTCACTATGTACTCGCGTAACACCGGCCCAAGCGCGGCTCTGCCGTCGCCTCCGCGCGAGAAAGGAGTCCGGCCGGAGCCCTTGAGCTGGATGTCGTAGCGCACACCATCACGCCCCACCACTTCGCCGAGGAGATTGGCTCGTCCGTCGCCAAGCTGAGGCACGAAATGCCCAAACTGGTGCCCCGCATAGGCCAGCGCCACAGGCTCGGCCCCCTCGGCGACACGGTTACCAGCAAGGATCTCCACGCCTTGTTCGCTCTTGAGCGCGTCCGCATCGAGTCCCAGTTCCCAGGCCAACTCCGCATTTACCTTTACAAGCCGCGGGGCCGCAACCGGCGTCGGATCCAATCGCGAGTAGAAGTGCTCCGGTAACCGCGCATACGTGTTGTCAAAGCCGAAGAGAAGCTCCTGGCCGTTAGAAACGATGGCGGTCTGCGCAGCGCCAGGGGAAGTATTGGGTGAACCCATGGACTATTGGATGTAAGTTTGCTGTTTTGGTCGCGTTCTGTTGGCGCGTGGAGAACGACGCCGACCGCACGGGCATTTTCCGGTTGCAACGCTAACTTCCTAGTGTCGATCCTGAGATGCAGCCCAGAATCACTCCTACTCAAACGATTGGTCGGCGCAGATGATCGCGATTTGTAGGGGCGCAGTCGTAGTTACCCGACTTTGAGCCCACAATCAGCGAGACTGCCTGAGTGAAGTAGGTAATCATCGCATTAGAAGTAAGTATTCCCGGCAGAGCTAGTGGTAGCTACTAGCCACTCTTCCAGGAACCCTCTCAACTCCACCGGCGGCCGAAGCCAAACATCCGCTTTGGTCTCGTGCAATTGGCCGCGCACCAGCACGCTCAGGCCGCGTGGGCCAGCATTCTTTACGGCGCGGAACGCCGCCTCGTCGGTTAAATCGTCCCCCAAGTATGCAACCGGTGCGCCAGAATCGGCCTCTCGCAGGATCGCCTCAACAGCAGAGCCTTTGTCGCGCCCCACGCGCAGTTCAACCCCCGCCTCAAACTCCAGCAGGTTCAGCCCATCCGCGCCCGCAAGCGGCTCGAAGAGCGACCGCGCCTTCTGCTCGATGAGCCTTGCCTTGCGCGGTGAAGCGCCCCGCCAATGCACCACCACGGCGTTTTCCTTGTCCTCGAATAGTCCGCCCATGCTATCGTGTTTGAGCTGTGAGCGCAGCAAATCGAGCTTCTCACGGGCTGCGGACGGCGCCTGCTCCAGTTCCCTGCGTCCATCCGGATACAGGCGTTCGGCTCCGTGCAGGCCCCAAACCTCGAGTGGCGGGTCAACGCCGAGAAGCGGAGCAATTTCGTGCGCAGAACGACCGGTGATCACGGCCATGCGCGTCCCTCCCTGCCGTCCGATGCGGATCAGCAACTCTCGTACACCGGGCCAGGGCCGCGCCTGAAAGCGATCCACACGGAATGGCGCCAGTGTCCCGTCGTAATCCAACAGCAAAAACGGAGTTGCCCCGCCCACAAAGGCGTCAAAAAAATCTTTCAGTTTTTCTGCCGCCTCGGCCGTCACCGGATGCTCGCTTTCTATGCCATCTTGCGGCGCACAATGTCGATTGGTGAAACCGATGCTGGCTGGACGCGGCCCTGATCGACCGCCGCCGGCGGGGACTCGATGCGCAAATCGCGCAGGTCGCCCAGTATGCTGGCCGCCCAGCGATAGACGTTGTGGTCCATCACGTGCTGGCGCATCCGCTGCATCCTCATGCGCCGTTCGCCGCGATCCATCTCAAGGCCTTGATGGATGGCCTCGGCTACGCCTTCAATGTCATAGGGATTGACCACCAGCGCATCGAGCAACTCGGTGGCCGCGCCCGTGAACTTGCTCAGCACCAGCACGCCGTCCTCGTCGTCGCGCGCTGCTACATACTCCTTAGCCACCAGATTCATCCCATCGTGAAGCGAGGTCACCAGGCACACATCCGCCGCGCGATACCAGAGATCCACATCCGCATGGCTGCATTGCCGCTCGATGAGCAGGACCGGCTTCCAGGAGTTCGTTTGGTAGCGCTGATTGATGCGCTCAACGGTTTCCTCGACCTGGCGGCGCAGATTTACATAGCTGGGAATCCGCGAGCGGCTCGGCGCGGCAATTTGCACCATGGTCAGCCGCTCCAGATACCAGGGATGCTCATCGAGAAGCTTCTCGACAGCCATCAGGCGCTCGACGATGCCCTTGGTATAGTCCATGCGGTCCACGCCCACGATCAAGGTTTCGCAGCGCAGACCGAACTCCTTGAGCAGCTCCGCGCGCGAGGGTCTTGGCGTTCTCCGCTCCGGCTTTGCGCCGTCCAGGGCCACGCTCACCGGATAGGGGCGCACGGTGCTGGTGTGCCCATCCCGGCGGGCAGTCATGTGTTCGCGGTCGGTACGCGACTCCAGAACGCGGTCAACGGTGGAGAGAAAGTTATTGCAATGCAGCGGGATGTGAAATCCGAGCAGGTCCGCGCCCAGCAATCCGTCCAGAAGCTCCGCTTGCCATGGGCAGATGCCAAATGCCTCTGGATTGGGCCAGGGAATGTGCCAGAAGATGGCCACGCGCGCGTCCGGGCGCACTGCTTTGATAAGCCGAGGCACAAGCGCGAAGTGGTAGTCCTGCACAAAGACAATGGGATCGGCGCTTCTCTCCATCTCCTCAAGCAGCGCGGCGGCAAACTTCTCATTGACACGCTGGTAGCACTCCCAGTCCGAAGCGCGAAAGATAGGCCGGGTGTGCGCAATATGGCATAGCGGCCAGAGCCCTTCGTTGGCAAAGCCGTCGTAGTAGCCTGACTCCTCCTCGCTAGAGAGCCAGACCCGGCGCAAGCTGTAACGGGGATCGTCGGGCGGCACGCGGAGCCGATCGAACTCGTCAACGTGCTGAGCATCTTCGCTGCCGCTGCCATGCGCTACCCAAACGCCATCACAAGCCCGCAGCACCGGTTCGATCGCTGTCACCAACCCGCTGGGGGGGACGATGCACACTGTCTCCCGCCCTTGAAGGACATGCATATACGGCTCGCGGTTCGACAACACAAAGATTCGGCTGGAGCCGAAACGCTCCCGAATGTGCACGGCCAGCCGCTCGGCGGTCCAGTGATGCTCGCCGGCGTCGCGCAGCCGTGCTTCAGTTTCGGCCGCGGCGCGTGCCTCCATCAGGCTTTCCGCCATTGTCTCCACCTCGTGGGCCAGCGGAGTAAAGAGACTCAGCTCAGCTAAACTTTTGTCGGCAAGATCGTCGGGCTGCCCCATGCGCAACCGCCTGAGCCGCTCAGCTACCCGTATCATGGGCCGCATGAGAAACCAGCGAACCATCAGCAGCGTAATGCAGACGATCAGAAGCACAAAAGCGGCTATCCGCCAAAAGCTTCGCTGCCAAACCTCCGCTCCCTCTGCACGAATAGAGTCGGCATCTTCCAGAATCACCAGCGCTCCGGCCATGCGTCCGTCGACGTACAGCGGAACTGCCTCCTCGAGCCACTGCCGATTGTCCTGGTGGCCAAATACGGACGAGTCAATACCCTGCTTGATGGCCTTGTCCAATGGACCGCGCGGCAGCGCTCCGAACACCCCGGCCGGACCTGCTTCGGTCATCAAACCTCCCTGGAGGTCATAGACAGCAAGTCCCAACGCTTCACTTTGCGAGCGCAGCCGCGTTGCCTCCGTGGCGAGCTCCGCCGTCTGGCCGCCGGCCAGGGATTTCTCGATCTCCAGTTGCAGGCTCTTGCTCTGCCACGCAGTCCTGCGCTCCAGTTCCCGTCGCAGAACGTGCTTGTGGGCCAACACCTCAAAATAGGTCGAGGCTACCGAGACCAGTGTGATTCCCACGACGAGCGCAAGAATCAACCGCATGCGAAAGAATTGCATGTCACCCCTCCCTGTTCTTTTCTAAACCGATTCTTCTTTGTTATCCTGTGCGATTAAGAACAGTCGCTTACCCGTTAGATGCAATTCGGCTTGCTCAAAGCCGTCGCATCTGAAAGGCCAGTGGTCAACTTATTGAAAACACGGCAAGGGCCTCCGTATTATGGCCATTGAACCATGGATTTTCTGCACACCACCGAGCAAATCCTCCCTGTAAATAGGTCTCCCAGGGGGGAGCGGCACAACGTCGCGTCCCACACCGGGTTGTCGGTCTCATGGTCAGCAAACTCCGGGCTCGAATGCCCCGCCCCCTGAAAGGTGCGCATTGCGTCTACTTCGCCGCCGCGGTGGAAAGGATCGAAACCGCGTGTTGCAAAAAACCGCTCCATCGATAGAAGTTCCAAGTTTTTAGAAATGCCGGATGGATTCGTCGGGGCCGACAGTTGGAGCGACTGGGGGTTTAACGCTGTGCTCGCTGGAGTGTTCGGTGTGGCTTTCGAGCGAGCGGCTCACGAGGTCGCGGGAGCCTAGACCCACGGCGAGAGCGAGAGTTAGCACGATGCCGCCGAAGAGGATGCCAAAGGCCAGCTCAACGATGTTGCCGCCGATCTGCAAGTGGTCGAGGACCATGGCGCCGGTGAGAACGAATACCAGCCACTTGACGCCGAGCGATAGGAATCGCGCGTATTGGAGCTGCGCATTGACTGCTCCGATGAGGACCGAGCGTGCCAGAAAGCGTGCGCTGAGAGTGCCGGCGATGAGCAGGAAAGCGGCGCCCACGATACGGGCAAGGTAGGGCAGGAGCGAGCTCGGCAGTGCCGCAGCTGTCGCATAGGAGGCGTCGAAAGCTGAGACGCCGATGACGAGTCCGAGTAAGACGCAGGCCCAGAATGAGGCTCGGGCGATGAGCGCGGAGGGGGAAGTCGATGGCGCCCAGTCAATGTTGCCGCGCCTGCGGGCAAGTCGATCATCGAACTTGGCCGCGGCAAGCACACGCCTTAATAGCGCGGAAAGAGCCAAACCAATCAGCGTGAGTAAAGCCAGGGCAACAAGGAACGCCAGAATACCGGGCAATATTGAAATGAGCAGCGAGAGAACCCGGTAAATCGACTCCTGGAGTGCGTCGGACATATGGCGCCAGACGGAGTTGTTGCCGGCATACAAAGACTGCGAAGTCTGGTACGACTCTGGCTGAAACATGGTGGCACGAACGTTTTGCATAGGACTCACTCCTTGAATCGACTCTCCTGATTGGTAGCGGAGTTGGGTTTGATTCGCGGTTTGCTCATGGATTGAACCTGTCTGGCCATCGCCATCGCGAGACAAGGTATGTCTTGTCGGCCTCGAAAGCGGCGGCGACGGCCTCGATATGGCTTTCCGGGTCGGTGCCGGAGGCTGTGATGTTGATATGGCTTGCGACCCAGGCGAGGTAAAGCGGAATCAGCGCGCCGAGAAGATGTCCGCGGTTGATGGTGCGGAGCCGGTAGGCCAGCACAAAGTCGTAGACAATCCGAGCCCAGAGGCTATCAGATATGCGAAACGCCGGGCCGTCGGTCGCGGAGAGTCGCTTGAGTGCGAACAGCGAGCTAGGCGGCAGGACGAGTGACCAGACTTCCTCGATGTTGGTGTAAGCGAGCCGAAACGCGTAGATCATAGGGGCAATTTCAGCGGCTGCATCGCTGGGTGGCGCTTGCGGCACGGGTATCGGGGCGGGGATGGCGTTGCGCGCCGGCGACAACGGGCGAAAACGCTGCCAGAATGCCGCTTTGGCGTCGATATCGGAAAACAGCGCTCCGGTAACTAGGGGAAGGATCGTGTTGAGGTCGAGCCCGGTGTGCTGCGATTGGACGAGCGGACTAACGTAGAACTGGTCGATGACCAATCCGGCAACCGTGGCCTCGTTGATCGGCCAAAGCGGCATCTCAGCCTGGTTGCTCGCAGTGAAACGATGAGCGGCGTCTGCGAGACTTTGGGCCATGCGTAGCGAGAGCCCTAGATGGACAGCCAATGGAAACCGTACGGGGGAGGCAAACAAAGCGCGGGTGAGCGGATAGAGAATGGCGGAGTTGACCAGGCCGGCACGCGCCGGCAAATTGTAAAAAGGGACTGCGAGGTCAGTGGGGGTGGTGAGAACGGCACTGGCAAGGTCGCGGAGTGCGACCGAATCGAGCGAGCCGGCCGCCGGGCCCAGCATGAGAATGGCGCTCGATCCGTTCTTTTCGGCGAGCTGGTAAACGTTGACGAAGTCAGCCGCGGTCAGTGTCCAGGATGGGTTGGTCGCCGGAGCGGCGACGATCCGCAGGGATGGATAAGAGCCTGCCGGAAGCGCGCCCTGCATCGCGATGAGCAGGCTTTCAGTTGGGAATGCGGCGGTCAGGTTGGCGAGAGCATGTTCGAGATTGTCTGGCGTCATGGCGGCGAGCAGGACGAGAAGCCCGGCGCCGGGGTGCGCTGGAGGGGCAGTAATGCCGGAAACTGGGTCTGCTGTCGTCATGTAGATTCGAGAGCCTGATATTAAGCTGACCGGCGGCTCTCAACAGGCTCCGATTGACCAGTCTCTGCGTGGCTAGAAGCCTTATCAGGTTAAGATGCCGGGAAGCGGGGCAAGGATCATGCCGGCCTCGCACGTGGTGGCTGGAGTTCGAGCCATAGAAAGGAGTAAGGAGCGAGGGTAAGTACATACGGGGCTTCGGTGATGGTGGGGAAAGGCACATAGCCCAGCATCTCGACAGGCTCGGCGCCATTGTAGCCGGCGAGGTCGAGGGATACAGGCTGGGCAAAACGGCTGAGGTTGGCCACGCACAGAACGGTCTCGTGCGAGCCGTCTTTGCGTTCAATGTCGCGGAGGTAAGCAAGGATCTTGCGGTTCGCCGGACTCAAGAATTGTTGGGTTCCACGGCCGAAGACCTGGAAGAGTTTGCGCAAGGCGATCATGTTTCGGGTCCAGTGCAGAAGGCTGGACTGATCGCTTAGCTGAGCCTCCACATTGATGGCCTGGTAGCCGTAGATGGGGTCCATAATGACAGGAAAGTAAAGCCGGGCGGGGTCGCACTTTGAGAAGCCGGCGTTGCGGTCCGAGTTCCACTGCATCGGGGTCCGAACGCTGTTGCGGTCACCGAGGTAGATGTTATCGCCCATGCCGATCTCGTCGCCGTAATACAGAATGGGAGTGCCGGGAAAGCTAAGCAAGAGAGAGTTCAACAACTCGATGCGGCGCCGGTTGTTGTCGAGCAGGGGCGCCAGCCGGCGGCGGATACCGCCGTTGACGCGCATGCGCGGGTCGTTCGAGTAGGCGAAATGCATGTAGTCGCGCTCGTCTTCGGTGACCAATGCAAGAGTGAGCTCGTCGTGATTGCGAAGAAACAGGCCCCATTGACAGTTGTCCGGGATGGCTGGCGTCTGGGCCATGATGTCGGTGATCGGCAGGCTGTCTTCCAGTCGCAAAGCCATATAGATGCGCGGCATCAGGGGAAAGTGGAAGGCCATATGGCACTCGTCCCCATCGCCGAAGTAGGGAAGGACATCGGCGGGCGACTCATTGGCTTCAGCCAGGATGAGACGGTTGGCGTATTCAGCATCGATAGCGGCGCGGATTCGCTTGACGACAAGATGAGTTTCCGGCAGGTTCTCGCACGATGTCCCATCGCGTTCCACCAGGTATGCGATGGCGTCCATGCGCAGCGCGTCGACACCCATGTCGAGCCAGAAGCGCATGGCTTTGAGAACCTCTTCCATCACCGCGGGGTTGTCGAAGTTGAGATCGGGCTGATGCGAAAAGAAGCGGTGCCAGTAGTATGCCTTGGCCAGGTCATCCCAGGTCCAGTTGGATTTTTCCGTGTCGGTGAAGATGATTCCGGCGTCTTTGTAAAGATGATCGGTATTGGACCATACGTACATCTCGTGTGCTGCTGACCCAGGCGGCGCAAGCCGGGCAGCCTTGAACCAGGGGTGCTGATCGCTGGTGTGATTGATGACCAGCTCGATCATGACCTGCATGTTGCGCTGGTGAGCCGCGTCCAGAAATGACTTGAAGTCGTTCAGGGTTCCGTAGGACGGGTTGACGTCGACGTAGTTGGCGATGTCATAGCCGTCGTCGCGCAAGGGCGAGGGAAAAAAAGGCAGAAGCCAGATGCAGGTGACGCCAAGGTTCTGGAGGTAGTCGAGCCGCGAGAGCAGTCCAGGGAAGTCCCCGATGCCGTCGCCGTTCGAGTCGGCAAAGGCTCTGACGTGGAGTTCGTAGATAATCGCGTCCTTGTACCAGAGGGGATCGGTTGCGCTTGCCGCCTTCTTCACTCTTGGGTTCTCCAATGTGTTTGGATGCAAATTCTTCGATTAGTGCGCAGTGACGATGCCCTGCTTCAGGTTTGGTGTCCATACGGATACGCTGCTCAGTGACCCTCGAACAGATGCCTAGGGTCTGCGCCGCTTGTATTCGCGAACAGGGCCGCGCCGGAAAACAGGGCGAGATGACCGAGCTGAGCTTCCTTATCCGCAACGCCAGGCAGTGCGTGCTTGAGCTCCATAGTCGGATGGAGGATTCGGTCCAGCCTTCAGGAACAAATTGGCATGCCGTGAGCGAGTGGATTTCGAGAGCGGCCAGCTCGCACCATGTTCCGGCCCATGTCACAATTCACCGAGTTTTCTCAAAAAAGGGTTGCATGTTGTCGCTCAATCAATTAGTTTACTAACTAGTTAGTTAAAACATTGACCGCCACCAATCCAACCCGAACCCAGACAGAACGTGCTGACCACACACGCGCCCGCATCCTCCTTGCCGCTACTCGCGAGTTCAGCTCGAGCGGATTGGCCGGCGCTCGCACCGAGCAGATCGCGGAAGCCGCTGGCGTGAACAAAGCCCTCATCTACTACTACTTCCATGGCAAGGAGGCGCTGTATGCAGAGGCTCTGGAGTCCGTGGCCGACCGCATGGCAACCACAAGTATGCGGGTCCTGGCCTTGGAGTGCTCCGCGGGCGAGCGGTTGCTTCGCTTTGCGTTAAACCACTTTGACCGCATCTACTCCCAGCCGGTCTTCCAGAACCTCATGCAGCAGGAGATGATTCGCCTCCGCAAGGGGGAATCGGACGTGATGAGCCCTCTGATTGAAAGACTTTTCCGGCCGTTGGGAGACAAGATGTTCGCCGTGGCAGAGGAGGGAATTGGCTCTGGGGAGCTGATCCCGGTCGAAAGTTCGCAGGTAATCTACGCCGCGCTGGGACCGAATGTCTTTTACTTTCTCTCCGCTCCCATGATGCGCCTGATTGGCCAGTCCGATCCCTTCGAGCGGAGTGCGCTAGAGTTTCGGCGCAGGGCAGCCATCGAGTATCTGGGCCAGTCGCTCTTCGTCGATCGCCAGTATGGCGCAGAAGTTGCCGCGCGCGTCCTTGCCGCAACGCCCATGCCCCCGCCTGCCGAGACCGTAGTCTGTGAGATTCAGGCCACTGACGCAATTACAAGCAACGCCGAAACACCTGAAATGAGGCGCCAATGAACGCACGCAATCGAGTTTTTCTGATCCTGGGGTTTCTCACCCTGGGATCGCTGATCTGGTACTTCGTCACGGTCCGGCCTACGGGTGACCTGCAGTTGATCGGCACCGTCGATGCCAACGAAGTAGTGGTCAGCGCCAAGATACCCGGCCGCATACAGACCCTGACCGTCGACGAAGGCCAGGATGTGAAAGCCGGCCAGCTTATCGCCATCATCGAGAGCGATGACCTGCAGGCCGCCCGCGCGGCCGCTGAGGCCACAGCCTCCAGCCAGAAGTTCAAGCTTGGCGAGACGGTCGAAACCGAGCGTCAAACCGTAGGCGAGGTGGGCAGCGCCGCCGTCAACGCCGAAGCGCAGGTACGGGCAGCTAAGGCTTCGCTCGCCCAGGCTCAGGCCAATTACGACCACCAGCAGGCCGACACCAGCCGCACCGTGGCGCTGGCCCAGCAGGGCATCATGAGCGCCCAAGCCAAAGACGACGCCGCCACCATGCTGCAGGCCGCCAAAGCTGCCGTCGATACTGCAACGCAGAATGTCTCCGCCGCGGAGGCTTCCCTGCGCCAAGCTCGCGCCCATGAACTGCTCGCGACCGTCGCCGCCCGCACAGTGGACGAGACTCGCGATCAGGTTGCAAACGCCCGCGCCCTCGCCGAGCAGGCCAAAGTCCAGGTCGGCTACTCCCAGGTTTTCGCTCCGGTCAGCGGCAAAGTCAACGTCCGCGCGGCCCGCCAGGGCGAGGTCGTCGCCGCCGGCGCGCCCATCGTCACCATCATGGATCTCACCCAGACCTGGATCTACGCGCCCCTCCCAGAGACCCAGGCAGACACCGTCCAACTCGGCGACTCGCTCCGCGTCGTCATGCCCTCGGGCACTACGCTTCAGGGAAAAATCATCGTTAAGGCGGCTGAGGCCGATTTCGCCACACAGCGCGACGTGAGCAGCCGCAAGCGCGACATCAAAACGATCCAGTTGAAGCTTCTCATCGACAATCCCGGCGAGAGTTTCGTCCCTGGCATGACCGCCGAAGTCTACATCCCCAAAAACAAGCTGGTGAAACAGTGACCGCCCCAACACAGCAGCCTGCCATCGCCATCGAAAACCCGGCGATAGCCGTCGAAAATATCGTCAAGCGCTACGGAAGCTTTGAAGCCGTCAAAGGCGTCAACTTCTCCGTTGCAGACGGAGAGATCTTTGGCTTGCTTGGCCCCAACGGCGCCGGCAAGAGCACCCTCATTCGCATGATGACCACGCTGGTTCCCATCACCAGCGGCAAGGCCATCGTCGCCGGCCACGACGTGGCCAAAGACCCTGACGCCGTCCGCCGCATGATAGGCGTCATTCCTCAGGCTCTCACCAGTGATCCCGACCTGACTGTCGAAGAGAACCTCAGCATCTACGCCAAGCTCTACAGCGTCCCTAGAGCCGAGCGCCAGAAGAACATTAACGAAGTCCTTGAAGCCGTCGACCTTATCAAGTGGCGCGGCGCGCAAGTAAAGACCCTCTCCGGTGGTATGCGCCGCCGCGTTGAAATCGCCCGCGGCCTGGTACACAACCCACATATCTTCTTTCTCGACGAGCCAACCACCGGCCTCGATCCGGTATCCCGCATCGCCGTCTGGGAGATGCTCAACAACCTCAGGGAAACCCGCCATCTCACCATGCTTCTCACCACCCATTACATGGAAGAAGCCGACAAGCTCTGCGATCGCATTGCCATTGTCGATCACGGCACCCTCGTCGCGCTCGGTACCCCCCTCGAACTGAAGCACAGCGTTCCCGGCGCCAACGTCGTCGAGGTGCATTTCGACCGCGAAACCCCCGAGTGGCAGGCTCGCCTGGAAACCCTTGAAGGCGTTACCAGCGTTCAGGCCGAGTCCGCAGGCTACTACCGCGTGCTAACCTCCTCCGGCTCCAAAACTACCATGCAGTTGGTCGAGTTAGCGGCATCCCTCGGCGAAACTCTCACGTCTCTCAGTGTCCAGAACACTACGCTCGACGATGTCTTCGTCCATTACACCGGCCGCCAGCTTCGCGACGAACTGGTCAAGCCGCCTGTCTTCACCTTGCCGCCTCGTCCGGGAGCCCAGCCATGAACAGAATGTTCGCCATTGTCGAACGCGAGATGCGCAAGTTTTTCCGCTCTCCAACTCTCATGATCATGTCTCTCATGATGCCGATTTTGCAGTTGCTCATCATGGGCAACGCATTCGGCGGAAAAATCACCGGCGCCCACGTTGCCGTTGTCGACTACGATCACGGCCCCGAGGCCGTCAAAATCCGCGAGGGATTCGACGCCATCGCCGTCAACATCAAGACCTTTACCACGGTCCAATACACAGACGAGAACAAGGCCCGTGAAGACGTGCGCACCGGCAAAATCGACGCCGCCGTTATCATTCCTGTTCAATACTCGCGCCGCGTCTACGCCCAGAATGCCCCCAAGATCGGCCTCGTCGTCGATAACTCCGACCTGTTCACATCGGGCAGCCTGGAAGCAGAGATGCAATCGCTGGTCACCGCGCTAGCGGCTCCGGTCATCCAGCCCCGCCTTGCTAACTCCATCGCCCTGGAGATCGTCGAGCTCTATCCCTACGTGGATTACATGAAGTTCCTGCTCCCCGCCTGCTGTGCGCTGGCTATGTATATCTCCGTCATGATCGGCGGAGGCATGTTATACATCGACGACAAAGCCCGCGGCGTCCACGAGGGCTATCTCGTAACTCCCATCACCCGCCTCGAATTAGTCATGGGCCTCAACATGGCCGGTTCCATTAAGGCCATACTCTCCGGCATCTGCCTCACTGTGATCGGCTCCCTCATGGCTGGCCTGGGCGTCATCTTCCATCCCGAAGCCGACCTCGAACTCCTTGCCCTCATCATCGTCACCGCCATCGCTTTCAACGGCATGATGTTCCTGATGATGGTCCGCGTCGACGACCCGCTCGTGCCGCGCGCCATGTTCGGCGTGCTCAACCTGCTCTTGTTTTACCCCTCCGGCGCTATGTATCCCATTGCTGCGTTTCCACGCTGGCTGCGCGCCATCGCTGTCATCGACCCATTCACCTATTGCGTTCACGCCTTCAAGGCCATCCTGTTAAAGGACGGCGGCTTTGTCGCCATTCAGTACGATCTACTCTTCCTCTTCGTCTTCGGCATGGGTACGCTGCTCATCGCCACGCCTCTCTTCAAGCGGACACTGTAACAAAGCCTGATTGAACGGGCCGGGAAATACTTGCCGCGAGAGGTCTCAGGCGGCCTGCCGCCATGCCGAATAAACCGTCGCGAACGCAAGCCAAGCCGGAAGGGCGTTATCCTAAGGCATAGACAAATGGAATCCGGCCCCATCAATCGCGGTGAAAAGATCCCCACCCTGAAACTGACGGTGGTCCAGTACGGCATTCTTGTCATGATGCTGGCGCTCGCGGCGGGCCTATGGCGGCTGCAAGTGCTGGGCGCGGACTACTATCGCCTCCAGGCCGAGCAGAATCGCATCCGCAAAGAACCCGTCATGGCTGGCCGCGGCAAGCTCTTTGACCGCGACGGCCGCCTGCTGGTGGACAATTATCCCTCGGTCTCCTGCTTCCTGGTCCGGGAGCAGGGCCACGACGTGGACGCTGATTTGCCCCTCATCGCAAAGGGGCTCAGCCTCGATTTGGACCAATTGCGCGCCACCCTCCACCACTATCGCGCCGCGCCCGGCTACCAGCCCATTCCCGTCAAGCAGGACATCACCGCCGACGAGCAGGCCTTCATAGAGGCCCACCGCAACGAGCTGCCGGAGCTCGAGACCATCGACGAAGAGCGCCGCCTCTATCCCCGCGACGGCTTTGCAGCTCACCTCATCGGTTACGTCGGCGAGGTGAGCGAAGAGATGCTCAACGACTCGCGCTATGCGGCCTACGAGCCCGGCGCGGTCGTCGGAAAGGCTGGCGTCGAGGAGACTTACGACCAGTTGCTCCGAGGCCAGGACGGCTCTCGCGATGTGATTGTCGACAGCCACGGCCGCGAGGTGGGATACCTGGGCATCCAGCACGCCATCCCCGGCCAGGATCTCAAGCTGACCATCGATATAGACCTGCAACGAACGGCGGAACTGGCTTTGGGCGACGCCAACGGCGCGGTGGTCGCCATGGACCCCCGCAACGGCGAGATTCTCGCCCTTGTCTCCCATCCCAACTACGACCCCAACGCCTTTGCCGTGCGCATCAACCGCGCGGACTGGAACCAGCTCATCACCAACCCCAACCACCCGCTGATGAACAAGGCCATTCAGGACCAGCTCGCTCCGGGGTCCACCTTCAAGATCATCATGTCAGCCGCCGGCCTGCAGGAAGGCGTGGCGCAGGACATGCGTGTCAATTGCGTCGGCGGAGGCACATTTTACGGGCGCTTCTTTCACTGCGACAAGCACCATGGCGTCTTGAGCATCCAGCAGGCCATTCCGCTCTCCTGTGACACCTTCTTCTATACCCTGGCTCAAAAGCTGGGCATCGACACCATCGCCAGGTACGCGACAGCGCTCGGCCTGGGCTCGAAGACCGGCATCGACCTGCCCGACGAGAAGGCTGGCGTCATGCCCTCCACGCAGTGGGAGATGAAGAACTACCACCAGCGGTATTACCCCGGCAACACGATTTCGGTGGGTATCGGCCAGGGTGAGACCCAGGTTACGCCGCTGCAACTGGCGCGGGCGCTGGGAGGCATTGCTTCGAACGGTCACCTGGTGCGGCCCCATGTGGTTGCGTACGACCAGCTTCCCGCCGAGTTCCATCAGGCCGTCCTCGACAGCTTTCCCGGCACCGGGGAGACAACCGTCCCGCTCAACCCCGACACCTGGACGATCATCACCGACGGCATGGCTGCAGCCACAACCACCGGCACCGCAGCCGCCTCCCACATGGAAGGCATCGACTTTGCCGGCAAGACTGGGACCGCCCAGGTGGTGGGCGGCGGAGATACCCACACCAAGGGCGGCGCCAAAACCCCAAACTCTTGGTTTGTGGGCATGGTTCCCCGCCGCAATCCCGAAATTGTGATTGCGGTGCTGCAGGAGCATGGCGACTGGGGCTCCAACTCGGCCCGCATCGCCGCCCAGGTGGTAGCCACATACGTCAACAAGAAGCGCAAGCAGGAACGAAACGTCCTGGACCAGGCCGGCGCCTCCAAGCCGGTTGAAGTGGGCGCAGTCTGGTCCGAGCCTGCCCCCCCGGGCCGCAGGCATGGCGGAGCTTCCTGGCAGGATTCCGTCCTCCATGCGGGACACTTCACTGTCAATCCGGCACTCGAACCAGCCAGCTCAACCGCACCCAAGGCTCTCGCCAGCGGCCAGCTCCCGCTGCCTGACTGGCTCGGCGCATTTCCCCTCCGCGCCAAGAAAGGCCAGCCCTGATGCGCCGCATGTTGAGTTTCAGAGACTTTGACTGGACCCTGCTGGCGATGGTGCTCATCCTCTGCACCGTCTCGGTCTTGGAAATCTACTCCGCCACGCTCCACACCAAATACTCCGGCTTTCACACAAAGCAATTCCTTTATATCGCCGCTGGCCTGGCGGCAATGTTTCTGTTCTCCAAGATCGACTATCACAAGCTGATCGACTTCGTTCCCTGGGCCTACGGCGTCTGCCTCTTGGCGCTGGTCGCCGTAAAGTTGTTTGGAACCAAAGTGCTGGGCGCCCGCCGATGGATCAAAGTCGGGCATATGCAGTTTCAACCCTCCGAGTGGGTCAAGCTGATCCTCATCCTGGCCGTAGCCCGTTACTTTGCCAATCTCGGTGGCCGCAGCCTTACCTGGAGGGACATCTTCAAGGCCTTTGCTCTGGTGGGGGTTCCCATGGTGCTCGTGCTGATCCAGCCCGATCTGGGGACCGCGCTCACGTATACGCCTATTCTGGTCGCCGGCCTCTTCCTGGGCGGAATCAATGTCCGCCAGGCGTTGATTTTGTTGACCTGCGGAACGGTGCTGATCGCCGGCGTCTGGACCAGCGGCAAGATCCTCAAGCCCTATCAGAAAGCTCGCCTCACGAGCTTCATCAACCCCGACAATGACCCCAAGGGAACCGGCTACCAGATCCGTCAGTCATTGATTGCAGTGGGCTCTGGAGGTGTGTGGGGCCAGGGCGCCGCCAAGGGTTCCCAAACTCAGGGCGACTTCCTCCCCATCCCCCATGCCGACTTCATCTTTGCCGCTTTTGGCGAAGAGCATGGCTTCGTCGGCGCGGTTTTGGTCCTGCTGCTATACTTTTTCATATTGATGCGTTTGATTCAGAACGCTCAAACAGCCGCCGACCTGTCCGGTTCCCTGATTATCATGGGGGTAGTGGCTGTGTTGACCTTCCAGATTGCGGTCAACGTCGGCATGGTCATCGGCTTTATGCCAGTCACCGGAATTCCTTTACCGTTAATGAGTTACGGCGGATCTTCGGTGTTGTTTACGTTCCTGGCGCTGGGCGCGGCGATGAATGTCCGCATGCGCCGTTTCGTAAACTGACGGTCTTGGGGCTTGTTGGCCCGGGCCGGTTTCACAGGTTCACCTCTTGCGTCCCCCGGAACTGTCCGGCCCGCAAGAGAACAAGTTTTAAGCATTTACGGCGTTTTTTCAATCTGTGTGGCTTTCTGGCATTGTGCTGGTGGCTGTTGCCCAAAGCAAGAGCGGCTCGGTGGATGCGGTTCCGGGGGAATACAGGTAGATAAACGCGATAGCCGGCCAGGTCCGGATGGATCTCGAGCCCGGCAGGATTGGGTTCATGAGCACGCAGAGACGGGAAAACCGTTGGCAGCGTACAAGTTGCACGAATAGCGCGGGGCCATCCAGGATCCCCGGCGACGGGTATTCGTCGCTCGGGTGGAGAGCTTCGGGGAACGCAGCTTCCCCTCCGAACGCGCGGCACGGCCGTGCACACGCCAAGGTTGGAACGGCCCCGCCGGGATTCCCGGCATGGTTGGCCACAAACTCTCTGCAATCGGATCACCGCACCAGCACGGTCGTTAAGCAGATCGTCCGCAGCAGTTCGCCGCCCTCAGGGGCTGCCCGCCGCGCGGCCTCCGCCAGACCAGCGATTCGCAGGTCATCCGTTCTGCACATCCCATCTCCTTCCGGTTTCGTCCGCATCCATCCAACCTTGCCGCAGTTCCCAGCAGGCAGACGCCGCTGGACGGAAAGGTACGATGGCAAAGGAAATCTGCATCTCCTCAACGCCGCATGAGACGCGGCTTGCAATTCTTGAAGACGATCAACTCGCGGAAATCTACTACGAGCGCGAAAACGAATATACCTTGGCGGGCTCGATTTACAACGGCCGCGTTACGCGCGTCCTGCCTGGCATGCAGTCCGCCTTTGTGGATGTTGGCCTCGAACGCGACGCCTTCCTCTATGTAACTGACTTCATGGAGCTGGAAGACCCGGAAGAGACCGACGAGATTGAAAAGGCCGCTGCCAGCGGCGGCAACCAACCTCCCCGCGAGGTCCGTCATAGCCCCGCTCCAGACGGCAACGGTGGCCGCGGCGAGGCTCGCCCTCCCCGTTCGGGTCAAAAACCCGAGCAGAAGACCGACCCAAAACAAGAATCCCGGCCCGAACGCCAGCCCAGGGCAAATCGCCTCGCTGTCGAGGCCATTCCCGACGCCGCCGACGCCGTTCCTCAATCCTCATTCATTTCTGAGTCGGCAGACGACACCCAGGAAGATTCTGCCGAACCCGGCGCCAAGCGCTGGCGTGGACGCCGCCGCCGTCGCGGTGGCCGAGGCGGCGCTCCCGAATCCCAGGAGAGCCGGCAAGAGACTTCCAGCTCAGCGGGGCCCGCTGAGAGATACAACGAGGCACCTTCGGAAGTCGAGGTCGCGCCGGTCATTCACGCAGCCGGTGGAGACCAGGGTGATCGTTATGTGTCACAAGGCCGCGGAGTTGCTCCTGCTCCCGCGTCCGGCGCCGGCCGCGACTCCGTACCTGCACCCTTTGTTCTTCCCGGAGAGTCGCTCTCTAAGTACGGCGGAGCCCCGGAAGACGAAGCCCCTAAGTCCGGCTCCTCGTCCAGCCCGGCGGCTCCGGCTCGTCCGGCCAGCACCTTCAAGCCGGCGACCCTGATTGAGGCGCCCATCGCATGGGATGGCAGCGGCCTGCTCCCCGGCGAATCGATCTCCAGGCATCGCGGCCGCCAGCCCGAGTCCGGCACGGAAGCTGAACCAGAGGCCGGCAAAGCCGATGCAATCCAAAGGAATGGCGACGCCCCAGATGCCTTTGAGGAGGAAGAACTCGTTTTGGAGCAGACCGAGCCGAGTCCAGCCTTGGCCTTTTCGCAGGCGATTGAGGCAGCCCCGGAAGCTCTTGTTCCAGAAGCCGCGGAAGACCACCTGGTCGAGGAAGAGCTCATCGAAGAAGATGAGTTTGAGGAATCGACCGAGTCCGCGCCCGAACCTCCCGCAACCAAACCAGAGGACTATGAGATTGAGCCGGTGATCGAACAGCCTGCGGCCGGCGAACCCCTGGCAGACCCGGTCAAACGGCAGGATGAAACCACAGACGACCCTGAGCCGGGAACAGCTTCCGCCTTCGAGGCCGCCAAGCCGGAACTGGCCGAGGTGCATCAAGAGCCGGTTGCCGAAGCCTCAGCGCCCGCTGAACCAGAACCCGAAACCGCCGAAGCCGGTGAGCCGGAATCCGATCGCGCCGCGTCACATAACATCGACCCCCTGCCTCCCTCCACATTTCGACTCTTTGGCCTCGGAGGCAAGAAGAAGGCTGACGAACCTGCTCCCGATCCCGTCGTTCCGACGGCCCAGTACACTGTAGTGCCAACGGTCTCTGCCTATGCCCCCGGCAGCGGCCTCATAGAGGAAGAGATCATCGAAGAGGAGGAGTTCGACGCTCCCCATCGTCATCATGGCAAGGCCGAGGAACAAGACCTGGAAGACTTTGAAGAAGAGACGCTTCCGGCACAGATGCGCACTGGCGACCTGGGCGAACTGTTGCAGGAGGCCCACCTCGACCACAAGATCCAATTGAACTTCGACGGCAAGAATGGCGAGGATGAGGACGGATTCGACGACGACGACGATGAGGAAGAGCCTTCAGCGGAAGGCCAGCCAGTAACCGCCGGCGAAGGCCAGCGCCAGGCCCAGCAGCCTCGGGATCGCGGGGTCCGCGGTCGCCGTGGTCGCGGTCCGCAAGGTTCGCAGGGCAACCGCCGCGGTGGCCCCTCCCGTCGCTCCATGCAGACCTCCGACCTGCCTATCATCAGCGACCTGCTGAAGCCGGGGCAAGAAATCCTTGTCCAAATCGCCAAGGAGCCCATCGCCAAAAAGGGAGCCCGCATCACCAGCCATATCGCGCTCCCTGGCCGATTCCTGGTCTTCATGCCGACGGTTTCGCACATCGGCGTCAGCCGCAAGATCGCCTCCGATGAGGAACGCCAGCGCCTCAAGCGCATTCTCGTCCACGAACGCGGCGAAGCGCAGGGAGGCTTCATCGTCCGCACTGCTGCCGAGGGCGCGTCGGAAGAAGACCTCCGCGCCGACCTCCGCTTCCTCATCCACCTCTGGACCGAGATCAAGACCCGCTCCGACGATTCCAAGTCGCCGGCCCTCATCTATCACGATCTCTCGCTCATTGAACGTATCCTGCGCGACCAGGTCAGTTCCAACTTCTCCAGCATCTGGGTCGACTCCGAAGCCGACTATGAGCGCATCGTCCGCTTCCTCAACCGCTTCTCGCCGACACTCGTCCGCCGGGTCAAGCTCTACACCAAAGAGACTCCGCTCTTCGAGCACTTCGGCATCCAGGACGAAATCTCCAAGGCGCTCCGCTCCAAGGTCTGGCTCAAGAGCGGCGGTTCCATCGTCATCAACCAGACTGAGGCGCTAGTTGCCATCGACATCAACACCGGCAAGTACGTCGGCAAGTCGGCGCGGCTTGAAGACACCATCGTCAAAACCAACCTCGACGCCGTACCGGAGATCGTTCGCCAGATCCGCCTCCGCGACCTCGGCGGCATCATCGTCATCGACTTCATCGACATGGACGAGCGCAAGAACCGCTTTAAGGTTCTGGCCGCCCTCGAAGAAGCCCTCAAGAGTGACCGCGCCCCCACCAAGGTTCTTCAGTTCAACGACTTTGGACTGGTCGCCATCACCCGCAAGCGCGTTAAGCAGTCTCTCGAGCGCACCCTCAGCGTTCCGTGCCCCACCTGCCAGGCCACCGGCATGGTCAAGAGCCCGACGACGGTCTGCAACGAGATCTACACCGAGCTGCGCAAGATGAAGAAGCACTTCGAGGGCGCCGACGTTCTGCTGCGCGTCAACCCGGAAACTGTGAAGGTGCTCAAGGGCAACAACGGTAGCTGGCTTACCGAATTCGAGGAGTTAGTCGGCAAGAACATCCTGGTCAAGAGCGATGCCACCCTGCACCCCGAACAGTTCGACATTCAGGGCTAAAAGCGGCGAGTTATCAAAGAAAATTTGACCGATGATAGGAGGCTAGAGCATCGCTCTAGCCTCCTATTCTTTTTGTCCGTAGCCGCGCAACCTACGCGCGTGGATGGTGTCTAACTTTTTACCGGGAATGATTTACGACTCCCTGAATGCAAGATAATTCAATCGATTGAGGTCAAAACATGTCATCTTTCAATTGGATGTCGCTAATGCGGCGCACCAGTGTCCTCTGTGGCGCGTCAATTCTTGCGGTTAGTTTCGCGTGCGCGCAATCCACATCTTCCTCGAACCCATCCGCTTCAAGCGCCGTCTCTGCGGACGAGTCGAGCTCCAGCTCGTTGCGGCTTGTTGCCGATGACAATCTCAGCGGCGTTGCGGAATTGCGTACCGAGGCCGCGGCTCTCGGTTCGGGCGCAGGTGCAGGCGCGGGTCAATACGGCCACGAGAAGCACGGGGCCTTCAGCATGAACCGCCTTGCCATCGAGCTGGGAGCCGGTTTCAACGCCCCGGTTGGCAACGACACTCCGTACATCACCTGGGGCGGCAACTTTACCGCCGGCGGCGGATTGAACTTTACTAAGCGCTTTTCACTGTTGGGCGAATTTCAGTTCCTCGACAACAAGCTTCCCGGCGCCTTCGTTGCGGCAGGCGGGGGGGAGGGCGGGAATGCGCACATCGTGGCCTTGACGGCGGATCCGGTGATCGACCTGTTCCCGGCGCGGGTCAATAGCGTCTACGCGACAGGCGGGGCTGGGTACTATCACAAGAGCACTAACTTCACCGTTCAGGAGTGCTGCGACTTCTTCGGGTACCCGGTGACCGTGACGTCAAACAGTTTTACGTCGAACCAGTTCGGCACTAACATCGGACTTGGTATCACCCACCGGCTGGGCGGAGTCTACGGCGACGGAAAGACGAAGCTCTTCGCTGAGGCGCGCTACACTTACATCCACACCCCGCCGATCACTGAAACCAACGGTCTGGGAACCACCGAACTGATCCCTGTAACTCTGGGTATACGCTTTTGATTGAAACCTTTGCATCTCGCAGGATTTGTTAGCCTTCTCGGCAGGTTTTTGAACTCGTCTTGCGTGGGAGCCACAAGCTTCTTGCCAAGTGGCTCACCCGCACCTGCCTGAATGCTACTCATTCGGTCGCTGAGATGACACTGGATCATTGAAGATAGGGCCAACCGTCAGCGGTCCAGCCTAGGATGTTGATTCCTAAAGCGGGATTTCCGGCGTTGTTGCCATCGTAGTAGTGGTAGACAAGGGTATCGCCACCTGTATCGGCATAGACGATCTGACCGCCTGGGCCGTTGATGTTTCCGTGTGCGCTGAGCAGGATGGTTCCCCCGCCTGAAGTCATGGCGATGCCGCCGCGGTCTGTGTACGGCCCGGTAACTGTGGTGGAGCGTCCTACGACAATGCGATAGGTACTGCTCACCCCCTGGCAGCAGTCATCGATGGAGGCGAACAAATAATAGTATCCGCCGTGCGGATAAATGTAAGATCCCTCGATCCCGGTGCCCGACGGATGGTAGGCGAGTTGTGTGCAAGCCGCGCCAGTGGGGATGCCCGTGGCTGCATTGACCGGCACGATTTGGATGCCGCTCGACCATGAGCCAAAAGCAAGCCATACACTGCCTGAGCTATCGACGACCGATGCCGGATCGATGGCGTTGGCGCCGGGGCATTTGCTGGATGTATAAACGGCCGCGCCGGAATCGGTGAAGGTTCCCGGCACTCCATTTGAACTGATTGCCAGACCGATAGCCGAGTTACTGCTGCCGAAAGTCGAGGCCGCATAATAGAGCCAATACTGACCGTTGTGGAGCGAAGCGTCGGGAGCCCACAGATCGCCGCTCGCGGCGGTATAGGCGTTGGTCCAGGAGGGAAGCGAGGAAAGCGCATAACCATCGTCGGAGAAATTGATGCGGTCGGTCGAAGTATGGGCGTGAATCGAGCCGTGAGTCGAAAAAAGATAATAAGTGGAACCCGCCTTCAACATGGAAGGGTCGTGGATTCCAATAATCGACGAATCCGGGGCGGTGTACGAGACAGTCACGGAGGCGGGATTGGAGTATGGCGAGACGTTGGTCGATGTTAACTTCCACTCCTGGCAGGTGCAACCGGTACCGCTCATGGCGCGAGCGCCCTGATCGAATGTGGCTGAGGAAGCAATGTTCGAGTTGGCGTCTTCGAGATACAAGCCACTGTTCACGTTCTTAATCAAATAATTGCCATCCGTGAGTAGATAGAACGACCACAGATGATCATTGGTGCCGTTGTCCGACCATTGCAGGGCTTGCGTTCCGGCGGTTGTGGATGCATTTGCGATGCCCATCACCTGATGCGTGAGCAGGTTCTCAACGTTATATTGGGTGCTGCCCATCGGTATGAAATGCCAGAGCGCGTCCGTCGATCCGGTGTCGGCCTCTTGCGCCAGATCGGCGCCGGCCGTCTGGCTCTGGCTCGCAATTCCAAGGACCATGTTGCTCGCGACGTTTTCAAGCTTGTATTGGTAGCTATCGCTCACGGCGGTAAGGGTGCCCATATCGGGCGTTGTTCCTCCACCACCCCCGCCGCCGCCGGAATTAGAGCTGCCTCCGCCGCAGCCGCTTAGTGTAACTCCAGCAGCCAGGGCAACCCCCAGCCAAATGCGGCGATGCGTCTTCGTCGGTCGTTTTAGTAACTTATTCATTGCGCTTCCTGTCGATGGCCCCTAAGACCAACTGTGATTGACTTCCGTTGTAACTCTTTGATTCTTTCCGCTCATTGATGTTTCAGTGATTGTCAGCGTTATCTTCGCTCACAAAAGGACAGTTTGGCGTGCGCAGCATGTTCACCGCATCATTTGGACTCCCCAGCGGTTCCGAGCGCTGCCCTGGGCCAGCCGTTCTCCCAGGTCAAAGTTGAGATCTGCAGTGCAGGCTTTCCCGTGTTCGCGTCGTATGCATGAAAGACGAGAATGTCACCCTCGGGCCGCTGAAGGATCGACTCTCCGCCGGGGCCGAGCCACCGGCTGTTGGCTGCAAGCAGTTGCGTTCCACCGCCTTTGAGCATCGGCTTGCCGTCGGCATCGACATAGGGTCCAGTAACTCGGCGCGACCTGCCCACCATTGTTCGATAGGTGCTCCTCGTACCGCGGCAACACAAATCGAACGAGACGAACAAGTAGTAGTAGCTGCCATGGCGCACGACGAACGGTGCCTCAATAGCCTGCCAGTTTGCCGGCAACCCTGGCTTTGGTGGGTCCGGCAGGTCTGGCACGGCTCGCGCGGCCAGCGAGTAGAGTGTAGGATCGGCGGTCGAAGGCTTGCCGGTGATTGGATCGATCCGGCGCATTTTGATCCCGCCCCAGAAGCTGCCGAAACTTAGCCAGGGTCTGCCTTTTTCATCGAAGACGATGTTCGGATCGATAGCATTGAAGTTATCTTCTCTTGTCGATTTCAGAACCAGGCCTTCGTCTCGCCAGTGGTATTTCGGGCTTTGCGCATCGAGCGTTTCATTGGTCGCCAGGGCGATGCCGGAGGTGTTTACGCCGAACGCCGAGTAAGCATAGTACAAGTGGTATTTCCCTTGAAAATAGGAGACGTCGGGCGCCCAGAGATTCTTTGTGGTTGGGCTGGCCTCCTGAATCCATTCAGGAATTCCGTCGAAGACGTGGCCGCAAAACTTCCACGCAAGCAGATCGTGAGAGCAGCGGATGGGAAACTGGCCCTCGCTCGATCTCGAGGTTGTGGCGAAGACGTAGTACATGCTTCCTTCGCGTGCAATCGAGGGATCGTGCGTGAAAGGGTAATCGCCACTTAGAGGCAATGCATGGGGCTCCTGGCAACGAAGCAGACCCGTGAGGATCAGGGACAATGCGGAAACCAGCAGGCACATCGAACGCACGAGGAATCCCTCTTTGTTGTGAAGGGGACCAATGTCCCTAAACTGTCAATTGGCGCGATCTTGAAGTAAAGCGCGACGCCTGAACTCCGGCGCCGCGCCTGGTTGATTCTCCGGCTCATTGAGACGGGGCCGGAGTTAGTAGCTCAGTAGGTGATCCTCATCGTGAACTGGACATTTCTGGGTCCAAGCAGCGTGCTGGTTATCTGCCCGAAGTTGGTGTCCTGAATGCCTGAGTCTGGTTTGTTGAAGGAGTGACGGTTGAAGGCGTTGAACATTTCGCCGCGGAAATCCATCTTGACCCTGTCACTGATTGGGATAGCTTTGTTGATGCCGAAGTCCTCGTCGTAGAATCCGAAGCCGCGGATGTCGGCCGAGTTGCGCGGCATGGTGCCGAATTTGTAAGGAACGTATAGGCCTGGGTTGGGGTTGGGATCTGCGAAGGCAGCGCAGTTCCAATAGCCAGTCGTGCAAGCCCCCGACCCCGCGCCGATCGATCCACTGTTAATGAAGCTGAACGGGTTGAATGGTCCCGATCTTCTGGCAGCCTGGGTGGCTACACGGTTGGGGCGAATGCCATTGTCGAAGCCCGGGATACCATTGGCTCCGAAGAAGCTAATGGGCTGCCCGCCCAGGTAGCGCTGCACGCCGCTGATGCGCCAGCTCGAAATCACGGCGCTGACCGGCTTGGGCGTATTGGCCAGGAACTGCTTGCCCTTGCCAACGGGCAACTCGTACAGGTAGCTCACCACAACGTTGTTCGGGATGTCCTCGTTGCTGACGGCCTTCTCCGCCTTGTGATCGTATGGGTTCTGGGTTCCACCCTGGTTTTGCAGGGTGCTGTAGTAAGGCTGGATGGCGTCGGCATCGGTCAACGTCTTGGAGAAGGTGTACGACGCCAATACGTTGAGTCCGTTGTGGAATCGGCGTTCCAGTTTCGCCGTCAACGCATCGTAGCTGGCCTGCCCAACGTTCTGCAGATAGCTGTCTTCGTTGACGTAGCCATACTGCGGGAAGGGACGCAGAGCCTGCTCGACAGGTTCGGTTTCTCCCCATGTGCAGCCGGCGTTGCAACTGAAGCCGGCGTAGGGCTGCAAAGGGGGCGAACTAAAGCCGTTCGGTGGAGGTGCGACAGCCCACCACGTGAGGCCAGTGCCATAACTGAGATCCTTCAGCGGGATGTCGTTGGGATAGTCGATCAGTCCATGCAACCGGACCGAGTGCATGCCCAGGTAGCCGAGCGAAACGAACAGGTTAGGGCTGATCTGGAACTGGTTTTCCAGCGTCCATGTGCCTACCATCGCCGGACGGCCGAAGCCCTTCTCGACCAGGTCCGCCGATTGGCCATTCAGTTGCGTTGGATCGAGGTTAGGCTTGCTGGGCAACACGGGAAGCCCGGCATCGACCTGCGGACCGGATATGGGATCGCCCGTGAAGAGGGTGTTATTAGCTGTGAATCCCTGAACCGTCCCCTGCCCAAAGTCGGCATAGATGAGCGGGCCGTAGTAGAATCCCGCGCTGCCGCGCAGAACGTCCTTGGGGGTAATTCCCCAGGCGAAGCCTACGCGAGGCTCGTAGTCCTTGTGGTAGACATCGGCCCAGGTTTCGTTCTTGCTTCCGTTGCGTCCCGTGCCCACGCCGCCAAAGACCAGCGCGCCAGGATAACCGGCGGCCCCAGTGTTGGGCAGACTGGGATCCATGATCGTCGTGTCGCCTTCGGCTTCATGTCGCGGCGTGTCCATGCTCCAGCGCAGTCCCAGATTGACGGTGAGGTTGGAACGTACCTTCCAGTCGTCCTGGAGAAACAGGGCGTCGTAGTGAGCGACCCAGCGCGGCGCATGGAGTTGCTTGATGGCGTTGGCCGTGCCGGCCTCGCCGATCAGGAACGCCGCGAAGGAGTTTCCGTCCCGTCCCCAATAGGTCTGGTCCGACGCGGTCTGGTTGTCCCAGAAGGTGAAGCAGCCTGAGGTGCCGCTGCACGTGCCGCCGATCTTGCTCTCGAACGAGAACTGGTGATATTGCATCTCACCGCCGAACTTGAAGCTGTGAGAACCATGCTGCCAGTGCACAATGTCGTTGAGCGCGATTGCATTGTCCACGTCCTGCGCATCATCGTTTTCGCCAAAGTTCGGGAAGGGGCTGCTGATAAACACGAATCCCGGGAATACCGGACCGGAGCCGTTCGCGATGCCCAGCGTGCTATCCCAGTTGGAGTTCATGCTCACAGCGCGTGACTGGTTGTAGTTGTTCGACCGGTTGGTGCCGAAGGTCAACGAATTGATCAGCGTCGGGCTCACAATCCACTCCCAGCCAGCGCGGGCCAACTTGCCGAGCTGATTGACCTGCCCGCCGCCGCCGCTGGTGAGAGGCTCAGGCAAATTCAAGCCGCCGCCTTGATCGGTGTTTTCCCTCGCACTGTAGAAGCCCCAGATCTTGTGATTGATCCCTAAATTCTGGTCGATGCGGAAGCTGTAGACCGTCTGACTGAGTGAGTCATGACTGTCGTAGACAAAGTTGTTGGTGCCCCCGCCGGTCAGATTCGGACTCGGCATGTACTTCAGGACAGCCTTGGCCACCTGGCTCTCCCGGCTAACAGGTATCCGGTTGTTTGCAAATGAGGTGCCCCGGCACCCGTTGGTTTCCGGCACAGCGGGGTCGAAGATCTCGCCGTAAAAGATCGGCTTGTTGCTACCGTCGCACGTGAAAGCGCCGGGAATCTGTGCGCCCATCGTGGACGAGAAGTCGAAGTACTGTCCGTTGCTGCCGAGTTCGGCCTGAGTCGGAATCAGGCTGGTGATGGCCGAGCCGGTGGAGTAGCGCAACTGCTCCCAGCCAAAGAAAAAGAATGTCTTATCTCTGCCGTTGAAGAGATGCGGAATCCAAACGGGGCCGCCTAAGCTGCCGCCGAAGTCGTTCTTCGTATCTGGAGGACGTTTCAGGGACGCCAGTACGGCGGGGTTGTTCTGATTCTGGGCGATGTAGCCGTTGTTGAACCAGTTGTTGCCGTCCAATGCCGCGTTCTTGTAGAAGTCGAACACGGCGCCGTGGTAGCTGTTGCCGCCGCTCTTGGTGTTGAAGTTGGCTATGCCGCCAGTGGTTCTGCCCAGTTCCTCTGGCAGGCCGGATAGGCTGACATGGAACTCGTTCACCGCTTCAACTGAAGGCGCGACGATGTCGAACGAGCCGGAGCCGTTCTGCATCCGGTTCGTCGTGATGCCGTCTACCAGGTAGTCGGTTCCTTCTTCCTGGCCGCCGTTGATCTTCGTCATCTGGAAGCCGGAACCACCTGACGATGTGCCCGGTCCCACGGTTCCTGGAACGAGAAACTCCAGTGTGGAGAGCGAGCGCAGGTTGCCGCTGACCTGAAGCGGCAGATCGGCCACTTGCTCGGGAGAGATATTGGCATCGATATCCGAAGTCTCCTTCTCCAGCGCAATCGTTCCGCCGGTTACGGTGACGACCTCGGAGGTGGCGCCGACGGCAAGAGAGATGTCCTGCGCCGTGCTCGAGCCGACGGCCACAACGACGCCGCTATAGACCGCGTTCTTGAAGCTTGGAGCGCTGACCTTGACTTCGTATGTACCGGGGTGCACTGCGGGGAACGCATAGAGTCCGGTTGCGGAGCTGACGGTGGAATAGGTTGTGCCGGTGGCGGATTCGAGGGCCGTGATGGCTGCCCCTTGCACCACTCTCCCGGCCGGGTCGGTGACGACGCCGCGAATGGAGCCAGTGTCGAGCTGAGCCACAACAGGCGCAGCAAACCCTAAAAGCATGAGAAGCAACGCCAGAGATGCCCCTCGGGGCGCATTTCCGGTTCTGATTGCCTTAATGCAAGCTGTCATGACCTGCATCGGTCCTGAGCATGAATTCATGTGTCTGCCTCCTGAGCAAACGCTTTCCTTCAAAGTTTTTGCAGTCCCTATCTTCTGTTTCTCTGCCGCTCCTTGATTTTCCCTACTTGCCTTTCAAGTGGGTCAGACCCGGCGCGGGCGGCTGCCACACCAAGTCAAAGCCTGTTGGATCTTATGGTTCCGAAGACATCGCTGCTATCTCCGGATCGTCAACCGGCAGCTCGGTCCGTTTGTGCACAATTTGCGCGGCTCTGTGGTCCTGCCGGTCTTTCACCAGGGCTCTCATGCGCTGGAAGTTCTGCATGGCAGCCTGCGCTTCTTGCGTGTCGTGCAGCTTGCGATAGACCTGCGCCAGCCTGTAATACGCGCTCATCGCGCGATCGTTCGATGGGTCAGCAGCGATCGCCAACTGAAACTCATGCACCGCATCCTGGTCCTGATCAATCGCTGTCAGCCCGCTGGCAAGGTAATAGTGCGCGTCGCTCAGCGAGGGGTCGGCGCTCAATGCGTCGCGCAGCAGCTTTACGCCCTCTGCGGGATTTTGATTCTGCACTAACATGCTTCCCAGCTTGTACATTGCGGAGACCGCGTGGGGATCGATCTGAAGCTCCTCCTGGTATGCGTCGGTGGCCTTGTCGAATTTGCCGGCGATCCAATCCTGGTCGCCCAGTTCCTCATGCAGTCCCGGCTGCCGGGGCGCTATCTTCACGGCGAGCTCGAATTCGCTGATCGCCTCCTGGTTGCGATATGCCTGTGCGTAGGCTTCGCCCAACACCTGATGAACCCGTAATGAGTCGTGATCCAGCTTGTACATCGCGTCGTAGGAGGCGTTAGCCACCAAAAGATAGGCGCGCCCGCGATGATAGAGAACGTCCACATCCGACGGATCCAATGCGTAGGCTTTGTCGAGCGGAGCGATCGCATCTTGCGGGTTGTCCTCTGCCAGATGGCAAACTCCCAGCCACATGAAGGCTTTGGCGCTGTGCGGGTCCAAATGCGTTTCAAGCAGCAAGCTGGCTTCCGCGTCCTTGAAGCGATTCTCACGGTACGCGATCACGCCGAGAAACAGATGAGCGCCCCGCAATGTCGGCTTCAGCCGCAGCGCCTTTTCAAGGGATGCCTGCGCCTTGTCGAGTTGCCCGGCCCGCTCCTCGGCAAGGCCCAGATTGAAATAAGCTTCGGGGAAGCCCGGCTGAAGGCTCGTCACTTTGGCATAAGCCTCGATGGCCTGGGTGAAGTTCCCCATGGTCATGGCGTCAGCCCCTTGCTGCATTGTTTGCCGCATGGCTTCGCCAGCCTCCGGTTGCGCGTGTGCCGTTACCAGGCATGACCCTCCTGCAACGGCAGACAGCAGTGCCCATTTGAATAGCAGGCTTCGAACGCACTCACCGGCCGTGCGCTTCGCCTTGGGCGCTCTCGCGCGGGGATGAATCCCGGGCGTGAGAAGATTCATGTTCGCCTCCTGAGCAAGCTGTTACCTGCCATATAGTTTCGTTCCCCTCCGTCTAGTCGGCGGAACAGATTCGCATATGCCCACGGCAGGCACGGCCGCAGAAGCCATAATCCAGAAAGAGCGAGCTCCTGACCCCTCATTGAGCGGACAGAACCCGGTAATCTCTTCCATATTCTGGTGATCGCTGGCATGCTCGCCAAAAGCTACCCCTTTTCCCTTTGGAAAACGTCTACTCAATTGCCGGACTGGGCGCGATCAATCTCACCATCAACTTCAACAGATTCAATAGAAGAAGCCAAGGAAACGTCAGGGGATGTCGAGTAAGCGTTTCCTCTAGTAGAGCAGAATACATCGCCCTCTTGAAGAGCGTGCCCATTTCAACACCAGCCTGTGACGACCTGCAACGCTATTAACGGTTTGCTGGGACGTTTGTTGTCGATAAGTTATTTATTTTACATATACTTATACTAAGAGTTTGCCGGACATTCCCGGCCGCTGAGAACCCCGTTTCTTGTCGCTTGAGGCCCTGTGTGTTATCCGCTGGAGGCGCATTTTCAGCGATGGTATAGTTGTTGGTTAAGGGAAATCTGAGTCCAATATGTCGATAGCTGATCCATCTTCGACTTGGGTACCGGAAGTACTGAGTTCGGAGCAGGTCGGCTTGGTACGCCTTCACCTCAGTGAGGTTTTGGCGAGCCACGTCTTCGCGGGAAGCAAGCGAACACAGGATTTTCTTCAACTGATCGTTGGGCATGCTCTGGACGGCGAATTCGATAGTCTGCGCGAACGCATGATTGGGGCCGAGATGTTCGGACGCCCTGTCGGTTACGACACCGGAAGCGATTCCGTAGTTCGCGTCAAAGCAACCGAGGTTCGAAAGAGACTGGCGCAGTACTACCTTGAGACAGACCGCGAGTCCGCTGTCCGCATCGAGCTCCCAAGCGGATCCTATGTCCCAAGGTTCATCTTTGTGCCGTTGGCGGCGGCGGCTCAGCCGCGGGGCGATGCTGTTCCTCCGGCGAACGGTGCGCAAACCATCGCCCTCGGTGAAGGTTCAAGCGCGAAGACGTTCTCGTCGACAGTTGAAGCGCCACCCGGCATACCCTCAAAGCCGGTGCGCCGAGCGCCGCTCGTTCTGGCGGGCGCCACACTCGGATTGGCCATCATCGCACTGATCGGCTACGCGGGATACAAGAAGTGGTACGGGGATTCACGTGGCTCGTCGGAGATTCGCTCCATCGCGATCCTGCCGCTTGAGAACCTCTCGGGCGATCCGGGCCAGGAGTATTTCGCCGATGGAATGACGGAAGAGCTGATCAATGACCTCGGCCAGGTATCGACCCTGCGCGTCATTTCACTCACATCTGCAATGAGTTACAAGGGCACCAAGAAGAAGCTGCCCGAAATCGCCCGCGAGTTGGCGGTGGACGCGGTGGTCGAGGGGGGCGTGCAGCGCGCAGGCGACCAGGTGCGAATCAGCGCCCAGTTGATCGACGCAAGGACCGATCGTCCCGTTTGGGCGCATACCTACGTCCGCGATATGACGAGTGTACTAGCCCAGCAGGGAGAAGTTGCCCAGGCAATTGCGGACGAGATCAGGACCAACGTGACGCCGCAGGAGCAAGCGCGCCTTGCCCACATGCGCCTGGTTGACCCGCAAGCCCAGGATTTGTACCTGCATGGCACTCTCAAGTTCAATACGGACGATTGCAGGAGCGCTATCGACTATCTGAATAAAGCCATCGAAATAAGTCCCAACTATGCGCCGGCGCACGCCGCCTTGGCCGCTTGCTACGGCCGCTTGGGAGAATCCGGCCAAATGGCTTATAAGGAGGCGTTTGCCAGGCAGAAGGCCGAGGCCGTTAAGGCGATCGGACTGGATGACTCGCTGCCCCCGGGCCATGCCGAACTGGCCAACGCCTCGATGACCCTCGATTGGGACTGGGCTGCCGCCGCGACGGAGTTCCACCGGGCGCTGGAACTCGATCCGAATTCAGCGCCCCTCCATGAGCGATACGCTTTTTATCTGGCGCGGACCGGCCAACTGCGTGAAGCCCTTGCCGAGGAGGGGCGAGGAGTAGACCTCGATCCGGCCTCCGCCCGCACATTCCATAATGAAGGATTCATCTATTACTTTTGTCGCCAGTACGACCAGGCGCTGGCGCTGATCCAGACTGTAAGTGCGCTGGACATCAATCTCCCCGACTGGAACTTTCTTTTGGGCGATGTCTACGTAGAAAAGGGCATGTACCCGGAGGCCATCCGCGCATTTATCAGATCGGGCGACGGCCCATATTCACTGGGCCATTTGGGAAATGCGTATGCCCGCGCGGGCCAAGTCGAACCAGCCCTCAAGATTATCGCGCAACTTGAGCAGGACGTGAAACGAGACGGCATAGGCAGGTACGAAATCGCGCTCGTCTATATCGGACTCGGAAGGAAAGACGACGCCTTTAGATGGCTGCAAGACTCCCTCAATACCCATGACGTGGGCCTTCTCTACCTCAAGATCGATCCCCCCCTCGATCCCCTGCGCTCCGACCCGCGCTTTGACGACCTAGTGCGGCGCGTCGGCCTTTCAAAATAGATAAAAATCCGGAGATTCCCGAGGGTGCATAGCGAGTTTGTCTCCGCTGTGCAGCGTGTAGCGTGGGAGGAGCGCAGCCGCCAATCCCCACTCGGCGTCGATCAAGAGCAAATACCGCGACCGAAGCTTTGTCCGTCTTTGGTGCTCATTCCGGCACCCAATAAGACACATCCCATATAAATTCGTCTCCCAAATACATGTCGTGCGATTTGGTCAAACCGGGAAGTCAAGCGGTATGCCGCTCCCTTCGCTCTGGTCTTGACTGGACAGTCCGGGACGGCATAAAACAGATCCTTGGTGGGCAGTGAGGGACTCGAACCCCCGACTTCCTGCTTGTAAGGCAGGCGCTCTAACCAACTGAGCTAACCGCCCACTCCCGGCGGCAAGGCGATTGCCGTCCTTCAGAAATCATATCAGCGCAGTAACGCGCCGCGAGATTTAACCCCAGCACAAAGGTAGTGCGGCCTGAATTGATAAACTCACCCGGTGAGCCGCCTCATCCTCAATGCCGATGACTTTGGGCTGACTGCCGGGGTCAATCGCGCAATCGTCGAGCTGCATCGGGCCGGAGTGCTGACAAGCGCCACGCTGATGGCGCACGCCGCGGCGACTGAAGATGCCATCGGTCTAGCCATCTCCGCGCCTTCTCTGGGCGTGGGCTGCCACATAGTTCTGGTGGACGGCGAGCCGGTACTGCCCGCACAGGAGTTTTCCACTCTCGTGGACCCGCGAACAGGCCGGTTTCATCCGGATCTCGGAGCATTTTCAAGGCGGCTGTTCGCAGGCAGCATCCGTGCCGCTCAGGTCGAAGCCGAGGCCGCCGCGCAAATCGCCTTATTGCAAAGTCGCGGCTTGCGTCTTACGCACGTCGACACGCACAAGCACACGCACATGTTTCCAGCCGTCCTCCGGCCGGTGCTGCGGGCAGCGCGCGCGGCCGGGATTTCCGCCGTCCGCAATCCCTTCGAGCCGGCGTGGAGCGTGCGTGCCACACCCGGCGCTCTCTGGATTCGGCGCGTCGAGGTGAGCCTCCTGCGGCAACTTGCCCCTGCCTTCCGTCGCGTTGTGGCGGAGGAGGGATTCACCACCACCGACGGCGCCCTCGGGGTATCCGCCACCGGAGCCCTCGACTCCCAAGCGGTCATCTCCCTCCTTGGCAACGTTCCGCCGGGCACATGGGAGCTGGTGACGCATCCCGGCTACAACGACTCCGATTTGGCCAGGGCGCACACGCGTCTGCTTGCATCGCGAGAAGTTGAGCTGGAGACGCTGTTGAGGTTGCAGCGGAAGCCAGGCATCGAGCTGATCTCCTTTGCGGGGCTGGGCAGCGAGCGTGAATCTTCCGAGCCGGGAAGAACGTCCAAGGCAATGGGTCACAGCAGCAGCGGAAGATAAAAAGTAAAGATCAGGAAGGTTTTATGCGCATCGGCATCACCTGTTATCCCACCTACGGCGGTTCGGGCGTGGTGGCCACGGAACTCGGCATTGAGCTGGCGGCCTTGGGCCACGAAGTGCATTTCATCTCCTATTCGCAGCCATTTCGCCTCACCGGCCGCGACAACGGCATTTTTTATCACGAAGTTCCGGTCTCCAGCTATCCGCTGTTTGAATTTCCCCCGTATGACCTGGCGCTGGCGTCGCGCATGGCAGAAGTTGCTGAATACAATGAGCTTGACCTGCTCCACGTGCATTACGCCATTCCCCACTCGGTCAGCGCCCTGCTGGCGCGCCAGATGCTGGCGGCCCGCGGCCAGAGGCTGCCGTTTGTCACTACGCTCCACGGCACTGACATTACTCTCGTCGGCCTCGACCGCTGCTACCTGCCCATCACCCAGTACGCCATTCAAGAGAGCGACGGAGTCACCAGCATCTCCAACTATCTAAAGGAGCAAACGGTCGAGCATTTTGGAGTGACGCGCGGCATTGAGGTGATTCATAACTTTGTGAACTGCAATGTGTACATGCCGATTTTGGATGACGCTAAACGTACAGAGGCGCGCAAGCGGCTGGCGGCGCCGGACGAGGCGATCCTGATGCATCTCTCTAATTTCAGGCCTGTTAAGCGCGTTGTGGACGTGGTGAAGATCTTTGCGCACGTTTTGCGGGAGGTTTCGGCACAATTGATCCTCGTGGGCGACGGGCCAGACCGTTCCGCGGCGGAGTGGCTGGCGCACGACCTCGGTATTCAGGCCAAAGTTCACTTCCTGGGCAAGCTGGAGCGGGTCAACGAGCTGCTCCCGCTTGCGGATCTTCTATTGATGCCAAGCGAGCTGGAGTCGTTCGGGCTGGCGGCGCTGGAGGCCATGGCATGCAAGGTTCCGTCGGTCGCGACACGGGTGGGCGGCGTACCGGAGCTGATCGACGATGGGGAGACCGGCCTGCTCTATCCGGTGGGCGACATCGACGGCATGGCCCAGGGAGCGGTGAGCCTGCTCAAGGACCCGGACCGCCTTCATGAAATGCGCGAAGAGGGCCGCAAGACGGCGCAAAAGCGCTTCTGCTCCACCCTCGTGGTGCCGCACTATGTGCGCTACTACGAGCAAGTGCTTGCTGCTGGCCGGGGTCAGAAATCCGGGGTCAGAGATCAGTGGTCGGAGATCAGGGGTCAGGGAGTAGGGGCTAGGGACTGAGGGACTCGGGACTCGAGACCTGCGGGTCGGGGGCGAAGGTGGGGGTGAAGCCTAGCTTGCGCCAGAAGTTCTCGACGAGGGTTACGGTGGCAGGGCTGGTGCGGGTGGTGGTGCGGAGAAGGATTTCGGTGCTCCCCCCCGCTGCCAGGCTGGCGGCTTCGGCCGCAATGGCGATGCACTTCTCCGGGCGATAGGTGCAGGCGGCCAGGTCGGCGATCGAAAGCCGCGTCGTCGGCGTGGCCAGCACCGTGCGCGGCGGAGCCATGCGATCCAGCAGCCAAAGGATTTCGAGCTTCGATTCGAGCTCGTCCGGCACGCAGTCGATCGCCAGATCGGCCTCGCGGACCGCATCCTCAAGGGTGGAGACGAACTGGACGTTGGGCAGGGCCTCGGCGCCGAGGACGGCCCGAAGGGCCTCCTGCGCGTGATGCAGGTTGGCCGGCATCACGTCTTCCAGCAGCACGCGGAAGCCGGCGCGGGCGGCGCTCAGGGCCAGCCAGCGGCCCAGCGGGCCGGCTCCGATGATGGCGACTGTGGACAAAGCTCCTGCTTACTTGGCAGACAGGGCTTCGGCCACGTCCTCGGCGCTGGGCTTGGCGTTCAGCAGGTGCTCGGCCACGCGGATGCGCTCCTCGCGCGAGAGCGTCGGGACAGTGGCCAGCACCCGGCGCAGGGTCACGGCAACGTCGTCAATGTAGTTCATCAGGCGGATAGCTTCTCCAGACAGCGGCATAATTTTCCTCGGGTTTGAAGTTCTCCTCTCATTGTAGGGGGTGGGGTCGGGGAGGGGAAAGGCGGAGGTGTCAGTGGATAGTGGACAGGGGTCAGTGATCAGTAAGACCCCATCCCGCCGACGAATTGTTTGTGCGCGGCGGAGGGTCATTCTCTGCAAGGAGCGGAAGAGTGTGGTTTCCGGGTCGCTGACGATTCCAAGATTGGTTCGATTGCGGGCCACCTGTGTATTTCTGGGACTGGTCCGGACGCTGCGGCTCCTCAATGAGCGCATTGGGTGGTTGGCTGCTGTTGACTTTTACCGGGCCGTCGTCTGGCGGGATTCGGTGGTCTCCCAGGTCCGAAAATCCGGACCTGGGGCACCCAGATTCTTGTGTGGCAGCTGGGCCACGCCAAGCCTCGTGTTAGATTAGTCGAGTAAACCCAATCGTTTGCGGGGTCGGAGGTTCCAAGAGATGCACAGCCTTGCTCGATCCAAACCAGGCCGCGTACTACTGACGTTAGCGGCCATCTTGATCTTCACAGTACCCCTCCATGCCGTGGATCACGCACAAAGCGACACCAGACTTACAAAAGCAAAGATCCAGGGAGCACGCAATCTCGCAAGTTCATATGTCACGATTGCAAAACAGAATTTCACAAAGGGCTCTAAGGAGCTACGCAAAGCAGAGGAACTTTACGCCGATGCACAAGCTAAGTACGGCGATTGGGCCTCATATGTCAGCGACTCAATACGAATGGGGAAGAAAAGACATCTCAATACCGACCCAAACTACGACAAGAAGGCTTCCGACCTAGATAAAAGCGCCGAAGAATTCGTAAACTATGTGCACACAACGGCAAATGGTCAATCGAAGGCGGTTGACCCGATTTTCGCCGCATTGTCTGGCCTGGGCGTCACGTTTTGGAATGATTTCATTAACCAAACGACGCAGCAGCGTGAGGCCGCCGCGAAGGACTTCCTTGCCGAGACAAATTGGCCGTTCTGGTCCGAGATTCCAGACGGCACGGTACCTACGCCAACACCTGCGGCGGGGGGCACCGCCCCGCCAACGGCCAGCTCAAAATCAAAATCTCCTTGATCCGCAAACCGGCGGCCAGCTGCGTAGAAGGCGCCTAGGGTGGTTTGCTCATGGGTTATGAAAAGATGGGCCGTCGATCTATCGCTTTCTTGTTCGTGCTCTACGGCGCGACACTGACGACGTTCTCCCAAGGCCCTCAGCAGGTGGATAGCCTCCCTCATCGCGAGGATCGATTCGCGCTTCTGATAGGGGTGGACGCATACCAGAACGCTCATATTCAAGGGCTGCAACGTTCCTCCCGCGACGTGATGGCGATCAAGGACACCCTTGTAAGGTTCGGCGGGTTCCCGGAGGGGAACATAATCGTCTTATCGACAGGATCGTCCCCGGAATACCAACCCACCCGGACTAACATTTTGGCGGCGCTGGATCGACTAAAGAGAAAGGTATCCGAGGGGGGACTATTGTTTTTCATGTTTTCCGGCCACGGCGCGGCAATCGGCGATAAAGAGTACCTGCTGCCATCGGATGCCGTCGTCTCTGAAGCTGGGGTGCCTTGGCTTGTAGACGGCACAGCCCTCCCCGACGATGAAATTCGAGACGACATCGCTTCGACTCGCGCCGGGCAAGTGATCGTTATCCTAGACGCTTGTCGCGATGACCCCGAGCCCGGAGTCAAGGGCCTATCAAATAACAACGCATCGAAGGCCCAGGCAGAGAGCTTTGATTTTAAAGCCGACAAGAGTGGTGTGCAGGCTTCGGCGGTCATCTATGCCACTGAAGCCGGCAAGACTGCAGGAGTGGACGATAAGAGCAAGCTGAGTTATCTGACAGAACTCCTGACGGACGGAATGCAGGGCAAGGCTGCAAAAAACGGGGGCAAAGTTACGCTGCTAGACGTGGATAATTACATCAAGGATTCTGTGCCCGCTTTGGTCGAAATCGATCACCCCGGAATGGTCCAGAAACCCGTGGTGAATATATATGGGTATCGAGCAGAGAGTCTGGAGATCTCCGATCCATCCAAAAAAGTGGAAATCAAGGGAAATATCAATTCCGATTCGTCGGTCAGCAGCGCTGACATTGACGCAGATAAGCCAATACCGTTGCAGCCCGGCACCCTGGACTACTTGTCGCTTTTTGCCAAGTACCAGACGAACGAGTTGGCTTTGGGAAACCTCGGAGAGGCGGCTTTTGTGAGGGGCGACTATGGCTGGACCATCAGATTCCTGGAACAGGCAAGAAAGATTCAGGGTTCTAAACGGTGGATGAAAGAGTACCCATATCTGGCCGCAGCCTACTGGCTGTCGGAGGGTAACCAAGCTAAGTTCGTTGCCACGCTTCAAGCGATGATCGACGACGCGCGGGCCTGGGAGACGAAGGCCGATCGAGACCGCGACATCGAGATGCTCGGATATTGCGTAGAAGTAATGAGAAACATTCTTCGTACGTTGCCGGCGGGACAATCCGACCAGATGGCAAGTTTTATCTCTCGAGTGGAACAGACAAGGCAAAACCTAGCCTTCATCGACGATCCCAACTTTCGGAGAAGACTATGCACTGTCAGCGGGAGTAGCGAAAAGGGAGGTTCTCGTTGGAGTGGAATCGGTTCGTACCTGCCAAATTCCGCCGATCACCTCAACCCCGACTACCACCAGCATGGGTTTCAATGCTGCGGGGGCGGAGCGGAGCCATCGAGTATCCGAGTAGTCATCCCTCTCGGGATCGAAATCGAAACGTCTGGGGAAGGGCAATGGGAGGTGATCCCCGGACCTGGCTGGACGCTCAATGCATCATGCAGCCCGACAACCGGTCCCCAGGGGACGGGGTGCAAGGTGACTGCAACAGTTTTTGAGTACTTGACTATACCAAACTGGGCAAACAGTTTGAGTCGGAATCCCCACTGACCCCTTGCGTCTTTCCGGAGAAGGGTAAGGTGACAAGCCGCACATTCTTCCGGGTGTCTCATCCTTCGCTTTTTTCTGGCGGATGCGTTTGGTCCCATACCTCAAATCTGGGTGCCCGAGGTCCGGATTTTCGGACCTGGGAGGGTGCAGCCGTGTTCCCGTCGCCAACCTGTCCAGAAGGACTCGATCTCCACGGTTGCTTCGACTCCTGTTGCGGCGTGAGGCGGGGCGACTGGAATGCGCGATGGGAGCCGAAGCATAACCGCAGGTTCCCTTTCGGCAAGCTCTGGGCGGGCATCGGCTTCGGGCAAGAACAAACGCAGGTCCTTCGACTCCGCTGCGCTTCGCTCAGGATGACAACACTTGAGGCAGGTTGGGAGCCGACGGGTGGGGTGATCCCTCCCAGGTCCGAAAATCCGGACCTCGACCCCACGGACGAAGACCTGTCCGTGGGGACCCCGGTGTGGGTCACACAGATTCTAGTGTGACGGCATTTCTACCGCAGTCCCACCGGACCTGATCCCTCCCAGGTCCGAAAATCCGGATCTCCACCCCACGGACGAAGACCTGTCCGTGGGGACCCCGGCCTGGGGCACCCAGATTTTTGTGTGGCAGGCGGGGCGCCGGCATTCCGGTTCGCTGGTGGGTCAATTTCCCACAGTGGGCTTGACCGGATCCTCGACAATCCCGGCGTGTTGGGGCGGCGTGGCGCGGTTACAATGGCGGCATGAGGCATTCGGCGGAAGCTGTTGCATTGACGTTTGTGAAAGCGATCAACCGGCATGATGTGGATGCGCTGGCGGCATTGATGACGCCGGAGCACAGGTCTGTCGACTCGCTGGGGAAGATGGTCGAAGGACGGGACAATGCGCGGGCGGTATGGGTTGGGTGCTTCCGCATGGTTCCGGACTATGCGATTTCTCTCGAAGAGACCGTGTGCAGCGGGCCTGTTGTGATCCTGCTGGGCGGGGCTCAGGGCACCTACACTCCGGATGGATGGTTGAAGGCGGAGAACTCGTGGGAGACGCCAGCGGCGTTCCGCGCGGTGATCAAAGACGGGAAAGTGTCTGAGTGGCGCGTGTATGCCGACAATGAGCCGATGAAAAAGCACATGAAGGGAAGCATGTAGGGCCGCAAACCACGATCGAGAGCAGCCGCCGCGGGCTTCGCGCGATGAATGAAAGGACAGACCCAGGATGGGAAATCCGGCCGGGATGGCGGTGGTCGAGGGAGTCCGGGTTGAGGGAAATGGTACCGCAGGGCGGAATGGGGTCGCAAAAGATGGGGAGATTTTGTATCCTTAAGTGGATGGCACCGCTTGTTGGCGGCTAATCCAACGCAAGGAGACTTTCATGACCGAGAAAGTGAAGTTGACGAAGGCGACCGCGAAGCCACCCAAAGCTACAACCAAAAAGAAGGCAGTCGCAGCACCAGCCAAGGCGACGGCGCCGTCTCCCGAAGAGATCAAGCAGCTCGCGGAGAAGTATTGGGCAGGGCGCGGATACAAAGATGGATTCGCGGAGCAGGACTGGCTGAAGGCTGAGCAGGAACTGCGGAAGAAGGCTTCCTAAGCAAGACCAATCGCACCTGAATCAATGTGTCTGATTTTGCAAGGGTTAAAACCTTGACCGGGAAGCCGTGCTCTTTCGAGGCTCTCCCGGTGCTTTATTCGCGGATCTGTAGCCGGTCGAGCGCGGGGAAGAGCGCTACGGCGATCACCGAGTTGCCGATGGCTTTGAAGAGCTCAGTGAACCAGCTCCAGTCCAGTTCGAGCCCGAGAAGAATGCGGTAAACAAAGATATACAGCGCGCCAGAGAACAGTGATAGCAGGAAGTTTAGGATCAGGCGGATGGTGTGGTTCTCCACGTCGATGCGGGAGCCGACCGATGCCGCCGCAAAGCCGACTATGGTTTTGGCGACGCCGTTGATGCCGATGGCATGATGAGAGAGCGCGTCCTCGAAGATGCCCATGGCCGCGCCCATGACCGTTCCCTGGATGGGGCTGCGGCGGTCTAATGCGAAATAGACCGTAACCACCAGGGGCAGGTCGAACCAGGCGTATCGGCCCATGAGCCGCGGCAGCCATGCCTGCAGCACCAACGCAGCCAGGGGGACCAGGGCGTAAACCAGCATCGGATAGCGCCGAATCTCGAGATCGCGGCGGAAGTCTGCATCGAGGACGGACATGGCTATGGATTCCTCCTCGGATTGGTTTGCTGGCCGGGCTTGGAATCCGCCTTTGGGGTTGGCTTGGTTGCGGTTCCGCCGGATGGCGAGGCGCCGCTTTCCAGCCGGGGCTTCGGCTTTGCGTCTTTTGGCGCGTCTATTTTGGGGGCAGTGTCTGCGTCCGCAGGAATCTCCGCTGCCGAACCTGGAGTGAAGCGGTCAGGATGCTGCGGGTGGAGCAGCTTGGGCTGCCCCTGTTCGGGAATCACCGCCGGGGCGGGCGGGCTCTGTCCTGGCTGAGAGTTTGCCGGGTTTGCAGGCTGATTCGTCGCCGGCGGGGCTGGATCGGTGAGGCCCGGGAGCCGCTCAGCCATGATCTGGGAGGCCTTCACCTGCTCCTTGATTTCCGCCGCCTCGGAGCCCATCTGCGCCTCACTCGTGGCCAGATCCTGCTGCTGTTGGGGAGAGAAGCGCGATTCGGTCGCGGTAATGACGAGAACCTCGTCCAGGCGGTCTAAATGGGCGGCAGGCTTGACGATGACATCGATAAAGCCGTCGCGCTCAGGGTCGCGAACCACCTTTTCGACGACCCCGACGGGCAATCCGCGCGGGAAGATCAGGTCGCCGCCGGCGGTGAGCACTTTTTCTCCGGTTTGGATGCGGTTGTCAGCAAGGAGGCCGACTATCTGAGGCTGGCCGGCTGCGTTGCCGCGTAAGATGCCGCGAATGCGGGTGGTCTCGAGAATCACACCTGCGCCGCTAATCTGGTCGTTGATGGCCAGTACCTGCGATGCGTGCGGAAAGACGTCGCGGAGCTTGCCGACGATCCCATCCGCGGTAATGACCGCCATATCGCGATCCAGGCCGTCGGCGGATCCCTTGTCTATGTAGAAGACGCGTGACTGATCGCTGCCGCTGGAGCCGATGGCTTGGGCGGCCACGGTCTTGTAGATGTACTTTTGCTGGAAGTCGACGATAGCCTGGAGGCGCTGTCCCTGGCGAGCATCTTCAAGCAGAGCGGCCTGCTCAAGCCGGAGCCGGTCGATGGTATTTTGCAAATCCTGGTTCTGCTCACGGACGTGGCGGAGGTCGAGGTAATCCGTCCACAGGCTGCCAACGCCAAGCTTGGCGCCGTGGATAAGCCTCTCAGGCGGCGAAACCAGGGCATTGGCCCAAAGCCGGATGAGGCGCACGCCTGACCCGTCTTGCGGGTCGAGTGTGTTCGGTCCTGCCGCGGTGTGGCGCACCTGCACGGCGAGGCCGATGACCTGCGCCAGCAAGACGGCGAGCAGGACAACCAGATCTCGATAGCGGGCGAAGAACGATTCCATGGCGGTGGGTGAAGAAGTGAAGAAGTGAATGAGTGAAAGAGTGAAGGAGCGAAGGAGTGAAAGGTAAAGAAGTGAATCGTAACCTGATTTCCTTTCTTCACTGGTTCACTCATTCACTCTTCCACTGTCTCAGTCAATCTTGATCTTGCGCAGCAGGCGGAAATCGGAGAGCATTTTTCCGGTGCCCAGCACCACAGAGGCAAGCGGATCATCGGCCACTGAGACGGGCAGGCCGGTTTCTTCGCGGATGCGCTTGTCGAGGTTCTTGATGAGCGCGCCTCCGCCAGTCAGGACGATTCCGCGGTCGCTGATGTCGGCTGAAAGCTCAGGTGGAGTGCGCTCGAGCGCCACGCGAATGGCGTTCATGATGACGGCGATGCATTCGCCCAGCGCTTCGCGAATCTCGCTGTCGTCGATGGTGATGGTCTTTGGCACGCCCTCGATAAGGTTGCGGCCCTTGATCTCCAGGTGCAGCGGCTTGTCCAGCGGGTACGCCGATCCAATCTCGATCTTGATGTGCTCAGCGGTGCGCTCGCCGATGAGCAGGTTGTACTTGCGCTTGAGGTAGTTGGTGATCGCCTCGTCCATCTGATTGCCTGCCATGCGCACAGAGCGGGAATAGACGATGCCGGAGAGGGAGATGACCGCAATGTCTGTCGTCCCGCCACCGATATCCACGACCATGTTGCCCGAGGGCTCTGTGATGGGAAGCCCGGCGCCGATGGCCGCTACCATGGCCTGTTCCACCAAGTAGACCTCGCTCGCCTTGGCGCGGTAGGCCGAGTCCTCGACCGCGCGCTTTTCAACCTGCGTGATCTCGGAAGGCACGCCGATGACGATGCGCGGATGGACTAGCATCTTACGGTTGTGTGCCTTCTGAATGAAGTAGTTGAGCATCTTCTCGGTGACTTTGAAGTCGGCGATGACACCGTCCTTCATAGGCTTGATGGCCACGATGTTGCCGGGGGTGCGGCCCAGCATCTCTTTGGCCTCTTTGCCCACGGCTTCAACCTCGCCGGTGTTCTTGTTGATGGCCACAATGGAGGGCTCGTTGACAACGATGCCCTTACCGGCAGCGAAGACCAGAGTGTTGGCGGTGCCGAGATCGATGGCCAGATCGCTCGAAAACATGCTGAAGAGCGAGCGCAGTCCGTGCGACCGAGAGGAGCGCGATGGATAACCGTTCGATGACATTAGAAAACCAGTTCTACCTCATCGCCTATTGTACGGCCAGCGACTGGGGACCGCATTGGAAGCCGATAAAGGGTTGGAAAAGAAGCACCGCCTGCGCAAAACGGGGCGGCAAGCTAAAGAACGTTGATCGCAGCCGCGCCAATGGCGAGTTGCGAGAATATTTGAGTCCAGTCCAGCCACTGGCGGAGCGCTGTGGGCCGCAGAACCTTGTCTGGAACCACGATCGTGTCGCCTGGGTTCAGCCGCAGTTGGTTGAACCTGTTGCCCCAGTATCCGTTGACGGCCTCACGGCTGACCACCGAACCGTCGGCGCGAATGACAAAAGAGTGGTGCCAGTCCGCGTTACGATTTGGTCCGCCGGCCATACGGAGGTAGCGGCCTGCCGGTCTCTCTTGTTGGTAGAGAAATGAATTCTGGTCGTATACCGCCCCAACGACGTTAATCGTGGTTGGAGCGAAGGGGACGATGAACCGGTCGCCATTTTCCAGGTTGATGGCAGGCACGTCATCGATGCTTGATCGGTCAGGCGAAAACTGCAAGACAATCCGCCCCGTCGCCCGAATCTGGCTGAGCCTGGCGATCAAGTCCTGGCCGGCTGTGCGCGAGGCAGACACGTCGGACGCGCTGCTTGCCGATGAGGTAGCCGTAGCGGCCAGCGCCTGCGTGCCGCGCTGAGCTTCCATGCTTACAGTGCGCACATACTCATCGAGGCGCTGCTGCTGGAGCACGCGCGTCGACTCACGGGTGAACTCCGAGCCATAAAGATATGCCTTCGATGTAAGTCCTCCGGCACGAATAACCAATTCGCGCAGTGTTTCGCCCGGCTGCACGCTGTAGATGCCGGAATGGACAAACTCGCCTTCCAGATTCACATACTTGGTCTGCTTGTCGAGCGGCACGCGGATGTCGGCTTGCGAGAAGATCGTGATCGTGTCGCCTGGTTGCAGAGGCAAATCCTGGCTGGCATCGTGGTTGAGCACCAGCTTGCCCAGATCGAACGGGATGAGCGAGGTCTTCAATGTCTCTGGATCGAGGCGCTCAATCACCGCGTAGTCCCAATTGATCTCAGGAGCCGACAAACGCACCTCGTTCCGTTTGGTTTGTCCGGCGCCGCTTGATGGAGTTGCCTGCGAGAGCCGGGATGCGATCGACCCGCTGCTTCCTGTTTGGCGAGCTGTTGCGGGCTGTGCCCCGGTGGTATTGGAATCTTGCCCGGTACCATTGGCGTCTTGTCCAGGGGCGTTGCTACCTGCCCCGGAGTCATCGGGGCTTCGCTGGTCGTTTCGTGTCAAAGCAGAGGTCAGAGTCTCTTGCGATACGGAAGTAGTAAAAACCTGGCTATTCGATTCGGGGTTTCGCTGATCCCGCCCGATGGTGGAGATCATCGGTTCAAATTCCGGTACAGGCAAACCAAGATGGCTGCGCTTCCACCAGTAGTCACGGCTCACCAGAGAGTCCCGATCAGGAATCAGATCGCTCAGGCGCATGCCAGGCCGCAAACTGAAGCGTCCCGGATTAGCTACGTTCCCTCGCAGAGTCACCGTCTTCTGGTAGGCGGGAACAATGGCGTAGATGCGAAGAATGTCGCCATCGGCAAGCGGGGCAGCCAAGCCGCCTGCGTCGAAGGTAAACTCCATGGCCTGACGAAGCTGGTCCTGTCCGACTCGATCCAATGAGATCCGCGCGCTGGAAGACATCGAGGTGGTTTTTCCCGCAGCTTCCAGGATGTCGCCAATGGACTCGCCGCCGCGCAACTCATAGATTCCCGGGTCGCGAATGCTTCCTGTTACGGCAACTTGAGCTCCGGCCGCGGGAATGTAGAGGACATCTTCGGGCAGCAGCCGGACATCGCTGGATTTGTCACCGTGAATGAGGAGTGCGTACAAATCGAAGTCCGTGATGGTCTTGCCGTCCCGCTTCAACTGAATGTGCCGCAGCGAACCTTGCGGGGATGGACCGCCGCTGGCAAACAAGGCATCCACGAGCGAACTGAGGGAACTCACGGTGTAGACTCCAGGACGCCGCGCCTGCCCGGTCACATAAACCTGTATCGATCGAATTCGCCCCATATCGACTGAAAGATCGAAATTGCGATAATTCTTTCCCACGGCCGCGCGCAGATGTTGATCCAGTGCAGAGAATTCAAGACCAGCTACATGCACCGAACCCGCCTGGGGAAGATAAACATCGCCCGACCTGTCAACGCGCAGATTGCCGCTGTAGTTGATCTGTCCCCAGATGCGGACGCGCAATTCATCCTCGGGCCCAACTACATAGTTGGAGCCAACGGGAGTCAGGTCGCTGGGAGAAAATGTGGATGGAACATTGCGGAAGAGGCTTGCGCCGTAGATGGGAAGCAGTTGACCGGTTGTGGCAGCTACAAACTTCTGGAACTCGGTTGGCGGATCAGGCGGCAATGGCTGTTGTTGCGGCTGGGTGCTGTGCCTTCCGCCGAGAGTAACACTCTCAGACGCCGCGGAAGCCGCAGTTTCGAGCGATCGAACGCCTTCAATCCCAGATGTCTCGCGGGATGGGGACTGCTGCTGTTCTGGCGCACACCCCTCGCTCGTGGCCGTTTGCGCATCCATGCAATCGCCGGAAGGGCTCTGCAAGGGATCGACGGAGTCATTCCCTGTCAACACTTGAGAGCAGAACGCCGGAGACGCCGCGAGCACAAGCAGCGCAAGGGAAACGGAAAGGATTCTTCTCATAGATGTACGCTATTTTCCAGGATTGTACCCCCGGCCCGCAAGCACGTTCAGAGCTCCGCTCACCTGCACTCCAGCGACTCAGCGCGCTCCTATCCGGCTCAGAACTGCGGGAATCGTGCGCAGAAGAATGCCGAGATCGGCTTCCAGAGACCACGATCGGACATATAGAGCGTCCAGCCAGGCTCGCTTCGGATAGTCTACATTGCTCCGCCCAGAAACTTGCCACAGCCCGGACAGTCCCGGGGTTGCGGCAAGATAGAAAGGCAGCAGGTTGCCATAGAAAGCAGTCTCCGCCTCTACGATAGGACGCGGACCTATCAGCGACATCTCTCCGAGAAGAATGTTGATGAGCTGCGGGATCTCATCCAGGCTCCAGCGGCGAAGAATGGCGCCGATCGCGGTAATCCGGGGATCGCGGAGATGCTTGCGCATCCGCCATTGCAGCACTTTGCCGTCCGATTCCGTCCCCCCGATGTGACCCATCCGCGCGGCACTCTTGTACATCGAGCGAAACTTCCAGATTCGAAAGAGACGTCCATCGCGGCCAATCCGCTGCTCGCGATAAAAGACCGGACCTTCCGAGGTCAAGAGAATCGCTACTGCTATCAAGAGCCCGGGAATTGCAAACATCGCAATCATTAGAAGAGCACAAAAAATATCGAAAGCCCGTTTCACATACCGATAACGCCATGAATCCACAGGTTCCTCTGTGGATAGTAAGTAATCTGCCGAATAGATGCTTTCAGATGCGATTGTGTCTCCGTCGAGCACTGCAAGGGGGCTTTCATACACAGCTCGAGCCTGAAACCTACTCACAAATCCTCCTCTGGGCTAAGTGGCCCCGATGCAAAGCTCTGTCTGCCGAAAGGCAATCGTCTCCGGGATTGTTCTTACTGAAGGAGTGTGAATCTCCACCCTCTTCTAAACAACGCCCCGTGATGCTAACTGCGCATCGTTAAAGGAATTGCGCGACAAGATTGTTCCCTTCTGTGTTAGCAAGGGAGGCCGATCCAAACCTTCCCGCAACTCAATTCCAAGTTAGACCAAGGAAAACCGAGTCAGCAACCGATCAACTGCAGAGAGAGAGGAGTGCGTTCCGAATTGCGACGACATTCCAAATTGGGACAGCTAAAGAAAAGAGCGAGGTGCTGCGGTCATCGAACTGCGTGCAACCCTGGCATTCACACATGGACAACCACCCTGAGCGAACCCAAAGCATTTGCAGGATGCATTCTGCCCGCTACACGCAAGTTCGATTTTGCAGTCATCTTGAAAGAACTTTTGACTGATGATCGCACAGTATCTATCGAATAGACAAGCAAAACGCAATTTCGTCTCATTTTGACGAAAAGGTAACATGCATGTTTATTCTTGTGCTAATAGCGAGTAAGCAATAAGCGCAGGCTGCTTTGATAGGCTATACTTCGAGCATTCGTCGAGATTAGCGGAAGACCAGGCGGTTTAATTAGCTTTTTGTGCCGCTGGAACTGGTTGCATCGGAATGATTTACACGCCGGACGAGGTAACGGCAAGCCTCCTTTGCGTCCTTGAGATTCTGGGCCAACGACATCCCCTTCTTCCTTACATAATGCGCCGGCTGCGTCCAGAACCCCAAATGCATCCAAAACCCCGAATGTGAATGCAGGGTTAACATCTTTACACTCAGAAAAGCGGCATTGCAGTGCTCGAGCGGGACGTTGCAATGCCGCCGAAAAACGCTCAGGATAGGGGTGGCGATTTGAGCCGGGAGTCACGGATTATCCAACCTATGAAACAACCTCTTTCACGCCGCGGTTTTGTTCAATCCGGCGCGCTCATTGCGGCGGCGTGCGTTGCGCCGAGTGCGGTCTCATCCTTTGCTGAGGCTGCGACCGCGGACGGAAAGCCGTCACCCATTCATTTAGGGCTGGCAAGCTATACATTCCGCAGTTTCAGTCGCGCTCAGATGATCGGCTTTATGAAGCAACTCGGCCTTGCCTCGTTGAATGTCAAGGACGTGAAAGATCATCTTCCTTTTGAATCGCAACAAGAGGCGAAGGCGCTGGAAGACTATGCGGCGGCCGGCATCGCTCTCCATGCAGCCGGAGCGATTTACTTTCCAAAAGACGAAGACGCCGATATCCGGAGCAAATTCGAGTATTGCAAACGGGCTGGGATTTCCGTGATTGTCGCGGGCGACCCTACGCCCGAAACTCTTCCCAGGGTTGAGAAGTTTGTGAAGGAATATGACATCCGGATCGCGATTCACAATCACGGACCGGAGGATAAGGTGTGGCCTTCGCCGCTGGACGTGCTCAAGCTGGTGAAGGATAGGGACCCGCGCATTGGATGCTGCATCGATGTCGGCCACACGGTGCGTGCTGGCACGGACGTGGTTCAGGCGATTCACGAAGTGGGGCCGCGGCTCTTCAACATGCACATGAAAGATCTGACAGATTTCCATAGCAAGGAGAGTCAGGTTGCCGTGGGAGACGGCCGGATGCCGGTTCGGCAGATATTCGAAGCCCTCGTTGCGACCCAATACAAGGGCTTTGTCGATCTCGAATATGAGATTCATGCCGACGATCCCATGCCCGGCGTCACAGCCAGCTTTGCCTATATGCGGGGCGTACTGGCCGGCATGGGATTTGCAAGCCGGGGCTGAAGCGGCTGGTTGCGATGCTGCCCGACCATTGCGCACCATTTTTGGACCGAGGGACGCTGAGGGAGCAAACACCTCGGGTTGAGGGGTATTCTGTTTGAGATCCAGATGCCGGACGATGAGCCGCAACGCCAGATTTCCGCGCGCAAGTTGCCGATTTCCAGGAAGACGCGCGGAAGTATAAGATGTAAAGGCAATGTTGCGGCGGGATGGCCTCATTTCCCTCCTGACAGTCCCCGTCTCAGTGTGTATACTGTGGTCTGACCTCTCTAGAGGTCAGACCACGGCCCGCTTCAGCGAAAAGGTAGAGATCGAATCATGTCGATTCATGAAGACCGTCTGTTTCCCGCCGACCCCGATACAAGAGCCATAGCCAAGGCGCTTTACGCGCACATCAAGGCGTTGCCGATCATCAGCCCGCACGGGCATACCCAGGCGGCGTGGTTTGCCAAGAACGAGCCATTTCCAGACCCGGCAAAGCTCCTGGTGCAGCCCGATCACTACGTCTTTCGGATGCTCTATAGCCAGGGGATCTCACTGGAGGATCTTGAAATCGGCAGGCCGGAACTGAAGAATCCGCGCAAGGTCTGGAGCATCTTTGCCAGTCATTATCATTTGTTTCGCGGAACGCCGACGCGCATGTGGATGGACTATGTATTCGAGGAGGTCTTCGGGCTTCAGCAGAGGTTTTCCGCATCCACCGCCGACCTGTTTTTCGACACCATCGCGGAAAGACTGAAGACGCCGGAGTTCCTGCCACGCGCTCTGTACGAGCGATTCAATCTGGAAGTGCTGTCGACGACCGATTCGCCCCTCGACTCGCTGGACGATATCAAGGCCATCCGCGCATCCGGCTGGAAGGGAAGAGTTGTGCCCGCCTTCCGCCCCGACCCGGTGGTCGATCCTGAATTTGCAGGGTTTTCGGCGTCGATTCTCAAACTGGGTGAACAGACCGGCGAGGACTCCTCGACCTGGACCGGCTACCTGAACGCACTGCGCAAGGCGCGCCTGCGCTTCAAGGAACTGGGTTGCACCTCGACCGACCACGGGCATCTGACAGCGCAAACCGCCGATCTGCCCGCAAACGAAGCGGGGGATTTGTTCAGCCGGGTTCTGGCTGGCAAGGCCGACGCTCAGCAGCAGGTGCTCTTTCAGGCGCAGATGCTGACCGAGATGGCGCAGATGAGCCTGGAAGACGGCCTGGTGATGCAGATTCATCCGGGCAGCACGCGCAATCACAACCGCAAGGTCTATGAGAAGTACGGCCGCGACGTGGGTTGCGACATTCCCCGCTCTACCAATTATGTGGATGCGCTCCGCCCGCTGCTCAACCGGTTCGGCAATGAGCGCGATCTGACGATCATTCTCTTCACGCTCGATGAATCCACCTACAGCCGCGAACTGGCTCCGCTGGCCGGTCACTACCCCTGCTTGCGCCTTGGACCCTCATGGTGGTTTCATGACAGTCCTGAGGGAATGATGCGGTTCCGCGAGCAGGTGACGGAGACCGCGGGATTCTACAACACGGTCGGGTTCAACGACGACACCCGGGCATTCCTTTCCATTCCGGCGCGGCACGACGTGGCGAGGCGCATCGATTGCGCTTTTCTGGCCAGGCTCGTCGCCGAACATCGGCTGGAGGAGGACGAGGCTTTCGAATTGGCGCATGAGCTGACATATGGCTTGGTGAAGCGGGCTTATCGGCTGTAAGGAGAGTGGGATGGCAGGCAGCGCGGAAATAGAGACATTGAGCGAAAGCGATTCCTCTCCCGGCACGCGGATAGGGTATGTGCGCTGGACCATCTGCGCCATGCTCTTCATTGCTACGACGATCAACTACATGGACCGGCAGGTTCTCGGGCTTCTCAAGCCCACCCTCATGCAGAGCGTTGCCAATCATGGCATAGGCCTGACCGAAGAGAGCTTTGGGACCGTCGTAGCATTCTTTACTCTTTTCTATGCGATCGGCCAGCTCGCCGCGGGGCGGTTTGTCGACAAGGTCGGCACGCGCATTGGCTACATGGTCATCATGGCCCTCTGGAGCCTCTCCGCGATGGGCCACGCGCTGGTTAACTCGGTACTCCAGCTCGGCATTGCGCGCTGCTGTCTGGGAATCGGCGAATCGGGCAACTTTCCGGCCGCTAACAAGACCGTGGCAGAGTGGTTCCCGCAGAAGGAGCGCTCGCTGGCTTTCGGCATCTTCAACTGCGGCGCGAATGTCGGAGTGATCCTGGCTACGCTCATCGTGCCCTGGGTGACCATTCACCTTGGCTGGCACTATGCCTTTCTGGTCACCGGATTCTTCAGCGCGTCCTGGATTGTGCTGTGGTACAGCAAATATCGCAAGCCCGCCAATCACCCCACGCTGACCGGCGCCGAGCTGCGCTACATCTATCAGGAAGCGGCGGAGCAGATGGGTCCATCCACTCCTTGGGTCAAGCTGCTAGGCTTTCGCCAGACCTGGGCATATGCCATCCCCAAGTTTCTCACCGATCCTATCTGGTGGTTCTATCTTTACTGGCTGCCTGGCTATTTCACGGCCAAGTTCAATATGAGTCTTGTGGGCCTGGGCTTGCCGATCTTGATTGTTTACAACGCTTCAGCTGTCGGCAGCATCTATGGAGGCTATCTTCCCGCGTCCTTCATCCGCATGGGGCTTACCGCAGCGCGGGCGCGGCTGACAGCCATGCTGCTTTGCGCCCTCCTCGTTGCCCCAATCTTTCTGATCAACTACCTTCAGGCGGATAACTTCGGGAAATGGGCCGCTGTCGGACTGCTCAGCCTGGCGGCCGCGGCGCACCAGGGCTTTTCGGCTAACCTCTTCACCACGGCCTCGGATATGTTTCCGCGTACCGCTGTCGGCTCGGTCACCGGTGTCGGCACCATGGCCGGAGCCGTCGGCGGCGTTCTGATTGCCCAATTGGCCGGTCATGTTCTGCAAATATCGCACAGCTATTCGATTCTTTTCATCATCGCCGCAAGTGTCTATCTCGTGTCGTTGTTCATCATGGTCATGCTCGCTCCCGGACTGAAGAAAGTCGAGTTATCCGCATGAGTCTCTACTGCGCTATCGGAAGTGTCGATACCGATCTAACTCCTCAACAGTTGAACGATCTTCTGGTTGAAGGCCTTGCTAAACTTGGGGCGCGCAACAAAGTGCTTGCCGTGCCGCCCGATCAAACCCGCGCGCACTCCCGCGCCGGCGAGTTGACCCGCTATGCTTGGCAATACTACGGCGACCGGCTCAAGGCGGTTCTCCCCGCGCTCGGCACGCACACCGCCATGCGGCCGGACCAGATCGCCGATATGTTCGGTAATGTGCCGCAGGAGCTATTCCGGGTGCATGACTGGCGAAACGATATTGAGACGCTTGGCGAGGTTCCGGCGGAGTTCATCAGCGAGCAGTCGGAAGGCAAGCTGAGTTACAAGTGGCCGGCGCAGGTTAACCGGCTCATCTCGCAGGGCGGCTTCGATCTCATCCTCTCGGTTGGCCAGGTCGTGCCCCATGAAGTTATCGGGATGGCCAATTACACCAAGAATATTCTGGTGGGCACGGGAGGCCGCGAGGGCATCAACCGCAGCCATTACCTGGGCGCTGTCTACGGCATGGAGCGCATCATGGGACGCGCGGCAAATCCCGTGCGCAACGTGCTCAGTTATGCTTCGGACCATTTCCTGAGTCATCTGCCCATTGTTTATGTGCTGACTGTGGTGGGACGCCGCGCGGACGGCGGGTTGGCCGTGCGCGGCCTTTATATTGGCGATGACATCGAGAGCTTCAATCTGGCAGCGGAACTTAGTCTCAAGGTTAACTTCGAGATGCTGGACACGCAGATCAAGAGAGCTGTCGTCTATCTCGACCCGCACGAGTTCCACTCGACCTGGCTGGGCAACAAGGCCGTCTACCGCACGCGCATGGCACTGGCCGACGATGCGGAGTTGATCGTGCTCGCTCCCGCAGTGAAGGAATTCGGCGAAGACAAGACCATCGACAGCCTGATTCGCAAGTACGGCTACCGCGGAACCCCGGCCACGCTCGAAGCAGTCAATGCCGACCCAAGCCTGGCCAACGATCTGAGCGCCGCCGCGCACCTTATCCACGGCTCGTCAGAGGGGCGCTTCAAGATCACCTGGTGCCCTGGCCACCTTACGAAGGAAGAGGTTGAGGGCGTCGGGTTCAACTATGGCGATCTCAGCACGATGTTAACTCGCTACAATCCTGAAAAGCTTGTCAACGGCTACAACCAGGTGGACGGGGAAGAGGTGTTCTTCATCTCGAATCCAGGGTTGGGGCTGTGGGCACACCGCAGCCGGCTGTAAGCCGGAAGAGAGTCTTCACAGTCAACAGAAGAGTTTCGAAACACGCGGAGCCAGGGCCCTGCACAACCGGAATGTAAAAGCCATGAACATTCAGCTTTTAAGCTTCGAGGGCAAGGTAGCAGTTACAACCAGAGGCGCCTCTGGAATTGGGCGCGTGAAGCTTGTTTGAACTAGATCAACTGACGTAATTCAAAAAAGGGGTGCAAATTGGATAAGTCAACAGACGTGCCAGTCTCTTGGGATCTGGCGGAACTGACGAAGATGTACGACTTCACGGGGAAGACCGTGGCGATTACCGGCGGCGCCGGAGTTTTGGGCGGCGAAATTGCCAGCGCCCTGGCCGGATGCGGCGCAAACGTGGCCATCCTGGACATGAATGCAGAAGCGGGCAAGGCGCTGATCGAGAGCCTTGGGGATCTCGGCAAGAAGCTCACGTTCTTCAAGTGCGATGTGCTTAATCGGGAGAGCATCGGCCAAACAGCTCAGGAGGTAGTGAGCCATTTCGGCAAGATCGACTGCCTGATCAACGGCGCCGGAGGCAATAAGCCTCAGGCCACAACCAGCGCTGAGTTGAAGTTTTTCGACCTTCCCACCGACGCAGTGCGCTGGGTCTTCGACCTGAATGTGCTGGGAACGATTCTGCCCTCCCAGGCGTTCGGCAAGGTCATGGCGGAACAGGGCTATGGCACGATCTTGAATATTTCGTCCATGAACTCATTCCGGCCTCTGACCCGCATTCCCGCTTACTCGGCGGCAAAAGCCGCAGTCAGCAACTTCACTCAGTGGCTGGCTGTGCACATGGCTCAGGAATATACGGCGAAGATCCGCGTGAACGCGATAGCGCCCGGCTTCTTTCTGACCAATCAAAACCGCTTTCTGTTGACCGACAAGGAGACGGGCGACTGGACTCCGCGCGGCAAGACGATTGTCGGGCACACACCGATGGGCCGCCTTGGCGAGTCTAAAGATCTCTTTGGCTGCGTGCTGTGGCTGCTCTCGCCGGCGTCTGAGTTCGTGACCGGCGTGGTGATTCCGGTCGATGGCGGTTTTTCCGCATTCAGCGGCGTGTAGTCGCTGAACGGGTTCATCTCCGCACGGCTCGCAATGCGAGCTGCCAATAGCCTTGTGGAGGCGCAAAAGCGACGCCTCCGAAGATAGATTCTTTTGAAATGGAGAATGTATGTCTGAAGCATCGTGTGATATCGGCCTGATTGGCCTTGCAGTCATGGGACAGAATCTTGTCCTCAACATGAACGACCACGGCTATAAGGTGGCTGTCTTCAACCGCACCGTGTCCAAAGTGGACGAGTTTATCGGCAACGAAGCAAAGGGGACCCAGGTTGTGGGCGCCCACTCGATCGAGGAGCTGGCCACACTGCTCAAGCGGCCGCGCCGCATCATGCTGATGGTCAAGGCCGGCGACACCGTAGACAAGATGATCGACCTGGTGCTGCCTCACCTGGAGGCGGGCGACATCGTGATCGATGGCGGTAACTCGCTGTTCACCGACTCGAATCGCCGCACAAAGGACCTTGCAGAAAAGGGCATTCTGTTCATCGGCACGGGCGTTTCGGGCGGCGAAGAGGGCGCGCGGTTCGGCCCGTCGATCATGCCTGGCGGCAATCCGGCTGCTTGGCCGCATGTGAAGGGTATCTTCCAGGCGATCTCCGCCAAAGTCGAAGATGGCACCCCGTGCTGCGACTGGGTGGGCGAAAATGGCGCAGGCCACTACGTCAAGATGGTGCACAACGGCATCGAGTACGGCGATATGCAGCTGATCTGCGAGGCATACGATCTGCTGCAACGCGGCCTGGGACTCACTGCCGACGAGCTGCACGAAGTGTTTGTCGAGTGGAACAAGGGCGAGCTGGACAGCTACCTGATCGAGATTTCCAGCCAGATCTTCGCCAAGAAGGACGAAGACGGGACGCCGATCGTCGACAAGATTCTCGACACTGCCGGCCAGAAGGGCACGGGCAAGTGGACTGTGTTCAGCGCGCTTGATCTCGGCCAGCCGGTAACACTGATTGGCGAGTCGGTCTTCGCGCGCTGTTTGTCGGCACTGAAGGACGAACGCGTGAATGCTTCGAAGATTCTCACAGGGCCGGCGGCAAAGACCGTCGAAGGCGACCGTGCAGCGTTTATCGAGGATGTGCGCCGCGCGCTGTACTGCTCAAAGATCATCTCGTACGCGCAGGGTTACATGCTGCTGAGGGCCGCGGCCAAGGAGAATGGCTGGAACCTCAACATGGGCGGCATCGCGCTGATGTGGCGCGGTGGATGCATCATTCGCAGCCGCTTCCTGGGCAAGATCAAAGAAGCCTTCGACAAGAACCCGGGGATCGAAAACCTCCTGCTCGACAGCTTCTTCTTCGAGGCGCTCAACAAGTATCAAGCGTCGTGGCGCAATGCGCTGGTGCACGCAGTCCAGATGGGCGTGCCAACTCCGGCATTCTCAACCGCGCTGGCGTTCTTCGACGGCTACCGGACGGCGCGGTTGCCCGCCAATCTGCTACAGGCGCAACGCGACTTCTTTGGCGCGCACACCTACGAGCGCATCGACAGGCCGCGCGGCGAGTTCTCTCACACCAACTGGACTGGGCGCGGCGGCCGGGTTTCGTCCTCGACCTATACCGTCTAGAGCGCCAGCCGTAGCTCGCGTTTCTACAATACAAGCGCAGTTTCCGATACCGTCGAGGGCCTCTTTCCCAGGAAAGAGGCCCTCGGCCGTTTTGGCATTCCGATAGCATCGTATACACTCTGAAGTCATGCAGAGACTCGCCAGGACTATGACTACTGCAGGCCAATGGTTTCTGGCGAAGCCGCGCGCGATCGTTCTGGCGATTGAAAGCCTTGCTCGAATTGACTGCAATCATGGTTCAATCGGAGACTTAAATGGCTGAGTTGGCGACGCCGCGTCTATCTTTCACCAACAGCCTCAGCGCGTCGAATAAGGTTCCGCGGCAGATCAATCGAACCCTCATCTTCAACCAGATCCGCAACAAGCAACCCATTTCGCGCGCGGATCTGGCGCGGTCCTCTGGACTGCAGAGAAGCACCGTCTCGATTATCGTGGAGGAGTTGCTGTCCGATAAATGGATCGTTGAAGGATCGATGGGGAGGCTTCCTCGCGGCAGAAGACCTACATTCCTGAATTTGAACGTTCAGCGAGGCGTGCTTGCCTTGGATATTCATCCTGCGCAGACAACGCTGGCGGTAACGGATCTCGGCGGCAGAATCGTTGCACAAGACATCATCGAGCTTCCCGCCAATCCACAGAAGGTCCTCGGCGCTATTGTGGACGCGATCCGAATGATGATCGCATCCAATAGCGACCGCTCTTTCGACGGCATCGGCATCAGTCTGCCGGGGCGATTCGATCCTCATCTGGAGAGATTCGTCTTCGCGCCCAACGTACCCTGGCCAATTCAGCGCATCAAGTCCCGTGTGGAAAAGGCCACCGGCCTGCGAGTCGTGGTGGATAATGCCGCCAATGCCTGCGCATTGTCCGAGGTCTGGTTTGGCGACAGCGACGGAATGCACGACCTGGTTGTGGTCAACGTGTCGGAAGGATTAGGCACGGGCATCTTTGCCAACGGCCGGATCGTCCGCGGAGAGGGCGGCTCTGCCGGTGAGTTCGGTCATGTGCAGGTTGACCGGAATGGATTGCCGTGCGGCTGTGGCAGCAGGGGATGCTGGGAGACTGTCGCCTCGAATCGGGCCGGGATGCGTTACTACTCCGAGATTGCCAATAAGCCTTCGCCGCCCTTCGACGCGCTTCTGGAGTTAGCCGATTCGGGAGACCCTGCGGCGAAAGAGGCGATCGGAAAGATGTGCGCCGCGCTCGGCCGCGGGATGCATATGATCGCGTCAGCTCTGGCGCCCAGTGAGATAGTCGTGGTGGGCGACATTACACCGCTCTGGCATTTCGCAGGCCCCCTGGTGGAGGCCGAAATGCGCCGGAATCCTTTGGTAAGAGTGCCCAGTATACGGGCCGCTCACGAAGGCAGCAGGGCGCGACTGCGCAGCGCCGTCGCTCTCGTGATGCATGAGAATCCGCTCTGAGGAGCGCAATGCGGAATACCGCTAGGCGTAAGAGCTTGGGTTCCAAGACAAACGGCAGCTCAAGAAAACGAGAAACGGCCCAACGAGGCCTGAGGTCTCCCACGTCTCAAAATCGAAACATGGGCACCCAATCATTTGGAGAGGGTCGGGTATGGGCGGCCCGCCCTTTTGGAGAAGGTTGGGAGTGACCGGGGGCCTGTTGTTGGGATTTGTGGTCTCTCACCCTTGCGACAAAAAACAAGTACGTCGCAAGGATGGGGCACCCACTTTTTAGGGAAGGTTAAGATTCCGAAAGACCTTGGGGTGGGGCTCCCGGCTCACATGGATACGTTATAACTGGGCACTCTGTCTCGCACGGACGCACTGGATGGCATTATGTACTCCTCGGCCCATTTCTGAGATGATTTCTGCGGCCTGCACGTAAGGACGGTGCGCCCTGGTGAACACCGCCACTGCATAATTCTCGCCGTCAGGATAGGTAATCACAGCAATTTCGTTGCGGATACGTCCGAAGAGCGAACCGCTCTTAGCAGCAAGCCGGCCGCCATCCGGCACGGCAGGTTCGAGCCGGCGCCCGACTTGCTGGGACATAACTGAGCGCAAAGATCGACATGCTTTAGGCGGCCCAGCAGTGTCGGCCCATACCGCAAACAAAAAGGTCGTCATGTCCCGCGCCGTGGTGCGGATTGTCCTTCTTGGATCGAGGGCCGCAACCGAGTCAAGTCGTGAAGCATCGGTGCTCCTTAGCCGTGCTTCCTCGCCCAGGGCGCCCGATTGTGCCTTAAGCAGTTCCGGGTACGAAGGCGAGCCCATCTCGGCAGCCATTCCGTCCAGCATGGTTTGCAAATCGCTCTCAATGACGGTCGCCTCGCATCCGCACGCCCGCGCACGCTCATTGACCCGCGGCAGTCCCACAGTCCGGATGATGATGTCAGTTGCCGCGTTATCACTGACAGTCAACATTAAATAGGCGAGGTCGAGCAGAGATACGCTAGCGGGGTGGAGAAATCTAGATATGCCAGTGGGCCCTGGCGTGACGAAGCCCGGTTTCATTTCTATTAACTCCGCCGGATCGAACTCGCCAGCCTCTACTTGCGCGTAAAACTCAAGCGCGACGAGCGGCTTGAACACGGATGCCGTAACAACCGAATCGTCAGGCCGGATGCCAAGCTCGGCGCCCGATGAAAGAGCGCGGACGTGAATGGCTGCCTCGCACCCAGCTTGAGTGAAACCGGCGCTTATGGCGTCAACTGCTTCTAGAAGCTCCACCATTTGGTTTGCACCTTTCCTGATTGCCGGGCCAGCGATTGCGATTATCACACCTGGCGACTGGCGCACATCTCGATTATCCCTCACAAGATTGGGCGCCCCGGGTCTCGATTCTGAGTCGAGACATGGCCACCCAATCATTTGTGGATGGTCAGATACGGGCTCCCCGCTGGACGGTTAAAGGGGTTTCCTGGTGGAATTGTGTTTCCTATCGAAACTAGATTACTATTCCTTTGGTGATGGACCGGACGGTCTTCCTCTCTGAAGGAGCAGTAAATGAAGCGGGTTGGATTATTGCTTCCGATTCTGGCGGTGCTTGGTCTTTTGCCTGGTTTCAGCCTCGGGCAGCCCCCCGCAGGCCGCATCAAATACAACTTCAACTCAGACTGGAGAGTTTTTGCAGGCGACCCGCAAGGGGCTGACCTGCCGGAGTTCGACGATTCCCAGTGGAAGCGGGTCACGACGCCGTACGCGTGGAATGAAGACTCCGCTTTTCGCGTGAGCATTCACGACCTGCCGGTAGGCGTGGCGTGGTATCGCAAGCACTTCAGAATGCCAGCCTCCAGCTCGGGGCAAAAGACCTTTCTGGAGTTCGAGGGCATTCGCCAGGCGGGCGAAGTCTACCTGAACGGTACCTTGATCGGACGCCACGAGGACGGCGTGATGGCGTTCGGCTTCGATATCTCCGAAGCGGTGAAGCCGGCTCCGGCCGAGAATGTGCTGGCGGTGCGAACGGATAACCGCTGGGACTATAAAGAGAAGGCGACCAATACCCCCTATCACTGGAACAACGGCAATTTCTACGCCAACTATGGTGGCATCAGCAAGAGCGTCTGGTTGCATGTGACGGGCAAGCTCTACCAGACGCTGCCGCTCTACTCTCAGCTTGGAACGAGCGGAGTTTATGTGTGGGCCAGCGAATTCGACATACCGGGGCGCAGCGCACGGATCACCGTCGAATCGCAGGTTCGCAACGAAGAGAGCGCGCCCAGGACAGTCGAATACATAGCTGAAATCAAGAATATGGATGGACGCGTTGTGAGCCGCATCGACGGCGGCACAGCGACACTGGCAGCCGGAGAGACGCGCACGCTGACGGCCTCGACCATGGCGCATGATTTGCACTTCTGGAGTTGGGGCTATGGCTACCTTTACACCGTCGCGACAAAGTTGTCGGTGGATCATCGCACGGTGGATACGGTGAATACGCGCACGGGCTTTCGCAAGACTGAATTTACAAACGGGATGGTGCAGCTTAATGACCGTGCGCTCGACATGCATGGGTATGCTCAGCGCACCACCAACGAATGGCCCGCCGTCGGCCTGTCTGTACCGCCTTGGATGAGCGACCTGAGCAATCGATTGATGGTCGATGGGAACGCGAACCTTGTGCGCTGGATGCATGTGACGCCGTGGAAGCAGGATGTAGAGTCATCCGACCGCGTAGGTCTGATCGAATCCATGCCGGCGGGCGATGCGGAAGGCGATTCGAAGGGCAGGCAGTGGGAACAGCGGGTGGAACTGATGCGCGACGCCATCATCTACAACCGCAACAACCCCAGCATTCTTTTTTATGAGTGCGGCAACAAGGGCATCAGCGACGAGCACATGCTGGAGATGAAGAAGGTGCGCGACCAGTACGATCCGCACGGCGGCCGTGCCATCGGAGCGCGCGAGATGCTGTCAAGCAAAGCGGCCGAGTACGGCGGGGAGATGCTCTATGTCGACAAGAGCGCAACCAAGCCGGTGTGGATGCACGAGTACTCGCGCGACGAAGGGGCGCGGCTGTTCTGGGACGAGGATTCGCCGCCGTTCCACAAGGATTCGCCCGACTACAATCGCAATCAGGATTCCCTTGCGATTGAAGATGTGCGCCGCTGGTATGACTATTGGGCTGCAAGGCCAGGCACTGGGACGCGCGTGAATGCAGGCGGCGCAAAGATCATCTTCTCCGACTCGAATACGCACTACCGCGGCGATAACAACTATCGGCGCAGCGGAGCAGTAGACGCGATGCGCCTGCCCAAGGACGCGTACTTTGCCAACCAGACGATGTGGGACGGATGGGTCGATGTGGAGCATCCCGGCATCCATATCATCGGGCACTGGAACTATGCGCTCGGCACGGTGAAGCCTGTCTACGTGGTCTCGTCGGCAAGCCGCGTGGCACTGAAACTGAATGGGCGTTCATTGGGCGATGGGGTTCGATCGAGCGAGTTTCTGTTCACCTTCGACAAGGTCGCCTATGAACCGGGCACACTTGAGGCTATCGGCTACGATGCGCAGGGCAAGGAGATTGCCCGTACCGAATTGCGGGCCGCTGGACCTGCGGTTGCTCTGCGGCTGACGCCGCAAACCGGTCCCGGTGGGCTTCGCGCAGATGGCGCGGACATGGCGCTGGTCGATGTGGATGTGGTGGATACAGCAGGGAACCGCTGCCCCACAGCACACGACATGATTCACTTCACTCTTAGCGGAGCGGCCGAATGGCGGGGCGGCATAGCACAGGGTTCCGCTGTCGCCGTGCCCGTGAATACAGCGTTGAATGACAACAAGGGATTGTCCGCCACGCCGCCGACGCCGCTGTTGCACGAGGATAACTACATCCTCTCGAAGACGCTTCCAGTCGAGGACGGGGTGAACCGCGTGATTCTCCGCTCGCTACCTACAGCGGGGAAGATCGTGCTGAGTGCGGAAGCAGAAGGACTGAAACGGGCGGAGATCGAACTCGCGTCGATAGCGGTTGACGAGCGCGATGGGCTCTCCACATCCATGCCCGATGCAGGCCTGCCTACCAATCTGAAGCGCGGACCAACGCCGCCGGGACCCTCCTTTCATCAAACGAGGTTTCCCATTGCTGTTGCGTCGGTCACAGCCGGATCCAACGCAGCCAACGCCGGCCTGAGCCAGGACGACGACGACTACACTTCCTGGTCCAGCGATGGACCGATTGATAACGCCTGGATCGAATATGTCTTTGCCAAACCGGAGACGCCCAGCCAGATCGACCTCAAGCTCGCCGACTTTCGCATGTTGCATTATCCTTTGCGGATTACTCTCGACGGCACAACTGTGTGGGAGGGTGTGACGCCCACCAACTTCGGTTACTTCACGGTGGATCTGAAACCGGCAACTGGGTTGCATCTTCGCATTGCATTGACAGGCGTTCCCGAACGCGAAATCGATCGGATCAGAGAACTCACTGCCGCCACGCCGCCCAGACCGGAAGCGCCGCCAGTGAAGACTGTCTTGACTGTCACGGAGGCGGAGATCTATAGGACGGACCAATAGGCCGCCCTTTCTATAACTCATCGCCAAGCTTCTTGCGGTTTCGGAGTGTTATTCATGATGCATCTCAATCGACTCGTTCTGGTTCCCGCGCTCGCGCTTTTGGGGCTGGCCACGCTTGCGGCGTCCGCCCAGACTCCTGTGCGCACCGTCGTCGATTTCAATGCCGAGTGGAAGTTTTTCCAGGGAGACGAGGCTCATGCGGAGCAAGCCGCATTTGACGATTCCGGCTGGCGCACCGTCGATGTGCCGCATGACTGGAGCATTGCCGGGCCTGTTGATGCGAAGAATATCAGCGGCCCAGCCGGAGGGTTTTTCCCCACTGGAATCGCGTGGTATCGCAAGAGTTTTTCTCTGCCCGCCAGAGACGCACATCGCCGCGTTTATATTGCATTCGATGGAGTGATGGCTAACAGCGACGTATGGATCAACGGCTTTCACCTGGGGCATCGGCCAAGCGGGTATGTGAGCTTCTTTTATGACATCACCGGTCACGTTCAGTTCGGGCCAGCCGCGCACAATCTGATTGCTGTTCGCTGCGACACTTCGCAGCAGCCCGCCTCGCGCTGGTACGAGGGCGGAGGCATTTATCGGCCGGTGCGGCTGGTTCTCACGCATGATATGCATCTGGAGCCGTGGAGCACGTTTGTGACGACGCCTGTGGTCACCGCCGGCAAGGCCATGGTGCGCGTCGAGAGCTCGGTGAACAATGACTCCGGCACGGCGCGGCGGGCTGAGATCGAAGTCGAATTGATTGCGCCCGATGGAAGTGCGGCCGGTCGAATCGTGATGCCAGGGCAGAGCATTGCCCCCGGCGCAAAAGCTCACTTCAGCGGCGAATGCCCTATATCAAACCCGCAGCTCTGGGATCTCGATCGTCCATCGCTTTATCGTGTTCTGGTGCGTCTCAAATCCAGCCATGATCTTACGAAAGCTGATTCGATAACGGACGATGAAGAGATTCCTCTCGGCATTCGCGAGTTTCACTTCGACGCCGACACGGGCTTTTGGCTCAATGGCAGCAACTTCAAGATCAAAGGTGTGGCCATTCATGCCGACGGAGGCGCCTTTGGAATCGCCGTGCCCATCGCAATTTGGCAGCGCCGTCTAGCCGCGCTGCGCGCGCTCGGCGTAAATGCCATCCGCACGGCCCACAATCCGCCCTCGCCGGAGTTTCTCGATCTCTGCGACCGCATGGGCTTCCTGGTGATGGATGAGATCTTCGATTGCTGGACGGTTGGCAAGAACCCCTACGACTACCACCTCGACTTTGAGCAGTGGTCGTCGATGGATACCCGCGATACCGTTCGCCGCGACCGTAACCACCCCAGCATTATTCTTTGGAGTGCCGGCAACGAAATTCACGACACGCCGCACGCCGAGCTGGCGCATGGCATTCTCGCCCGGCTGCTTGCGGTCTTCCACGAAAACGATCCTTCGCGTCCGGTGACGCAGGCCCTCTTCCGCCCCAATGTGAGCCACGATTACGACAACGGGCTGGCCGACATGCTGGACGTTGTGGGGCAGAACTATCGTGTGGACGAGATCCTTGCTGCTCACACGCAAAAGCCGTCGCGCAAGATTCTTGGGACAGAAAATATTCATGACCGCGCCTCCTGGGTGGCTTTGCGCGATCATGCGCCGTACTCGGGCCAGTTTCTTTGGTCGGGCCTCGACTACCTGGGCGAAGCTGGTCAGTGGCCGCTGATCAGCCGCCCATTTGGTCTCTTGGATCGCACCGGACTGCCTCACCCGCGCGCATGGGAACGGCAAAGCTGGTGGTCCGCGACGCCAAACGTGCATATCGCACGCCGTGTCGCTGCTGGCGAGCGGGCTGCCATCGATCCCGGCTACGAGTCAGTTCCGCAGGCCATGCAAGAGACTTTGCTTCTTGATTGGACTCCCCGGAACACCGACGCGCACTCTGAATCGGTCGAAGTCTACAGCAATTGCGAAGAGGTCGAGCTGCTTTTGAACGGCCAATCGCTGGGCAGGCAGAGGCTGCACCCGGATGCCTCGCCGCTCACATGGAATGTGCCCTACGCTCCTGGGTCCCTGAAAGCAGTGGCCTATAACCAGGGCAGTCAGGTGGCTGAAGATGAGCTTCACACCGCAGGAAAGGCGGCGCGCATCGTGCTGTCACCGGAACGTACAACGATTTCACCCGGCGGCGACGATGTCGTCACCGTCGTTGCCACCGCGGTGGACGCATCCGGTGTGCCCGTGCCGGACGAGTCTGCGGATGTTCAGTTCTCAGTTTCGGGTCCGGCGCTGATTGTCGCCGCCGACAACGGCAGCATTACGGACCACGAGTCTTTCCTGCTTCCGCACCACCATCTGCACGGCGGCCGAGCGATCGCAGTCCTCCGGGCAACAGCGTCCTCGGGCAGCATTCGCGTTCATGCCTCCGCGGCGGGCTTGGTGGATGGCGATGTGCGGCTCTCAGCCGTTCCGAGCACCACTTCGAGCTTCGTGCGCGCGTTCTGAAGCAGGCTTCCGGGCCGGGTTGGCGCCTCTTTTCTGACCGGAGCGGGATACTTTCGGGACAGTGGCGCGCGAGCCTCTTCGCGCAGCAAACTTGGCGAGCATGAGGGCTGAATGCGCTTCAGGCACGCGCGCCAAATGTTTCCCCGAAACTCGGCGAGTTCCCCAGAGAAGATCGATCGAGCGAAAAGAGACGAAGCCCGCGGTTGCAAAAAAGAAAATAATTTTTCTATTGACATTCTTTGTTCGGATGCCTTATTTTCTTGCGGTGGTCCAAACAAGGGCTAGAGCTGCGCTTTAGACGTTGCACCGCCCACAATCATTGACGGAGGCTTTCCAAGCGGACATATGAAAACAAACGAGTTTGCCGGCACAACGAATGTCAGGCGCAGGTGCGGCGGAAGCTGGGCAAGCGCCGCAACAATCTTACTCGGGCTTGCAATCTGCCTGGGATGGGCGGCCGTACAGGCCGCGGCACAGACCGGTGGCGATGGCGCCATTGAAGGTACGGTGACGGACGCAACCGGCGCGGTGGTTGCAGGCGCTTCAGTTACCGCGACCAACGTTGGTACCGATGTGGCGACTACGAGGCCCACTTCGGACGCTGGATATTACGACATCGCGCCGCTGATCCCCGGTAAGTACACCGTTACGGTGACAGCCAAGGGATTTGAGGTTTTCAAGCAGGAAAACATGGTGATCGACGCCATGCACGTCACCGGCCTCAACATCGCTCTTAAACCTGGCTCGGAGGCGGAGACGATCGTCGTGACAGGCGCTCCGCCCGCGCTAGAGACGACTAACCCCGTCCTCGGCGGGACCATGGAGAACGACGTCTACATGGAATTGCCGCTCATGGTGAGCGGCAACCAGCAGCGCGATATCACGCAGTTCTCGAACCTGCTGCCCGGTGCGCAGGTCAACCCGGCTGGCCGCTCTTCGGTTGTCAGCGGAACGGCGTCACGCCTCGCCGAGGAATATCTCAACGGTATCCCGCTCACGACCATCAGCCAGCAGGGCGACAACCGCCCCATCTTCAATCTGGTTCCCATGGAATCCATCGACCAGATCCAAGTGGTCACCAGCAGCGCGCCCGCCGAGTATCAGGGCGCGGGACTGGAAAATTACACGCTCAAATCGGGCACTAACAAGTATCACGGCACGGTTGCAGACTTTATCCGCAACACGGTATTCGATACCTGGGGCTTCTCCGCGCCTTGGGCTACCGTTACGAACTCCGCCGGTGTTAAGGGTTACCAAAGCGTTGTTGGCACAAAGCCGGTCGACCATCAGAATGAGCTGACCGTCAGCGTTGGCGGCCCCATCAGCATTCCGCATCTCTTCAATGGTCGCGACAAGCTTTTCTTCTATGGAACGTATGACCGAGCCCACACCCGGTCCGCTCCCACTTACGGCGCGGACACCTTGCCAACCACACTCATGCAGAAGGGCAACTTCCAGGAATTGCTTCCGACGTCGGCTGGTGGACTGGGCAATACATCCAACGTCAACTATCCGGTTTACGATCCAACCACATTGGCTACCTGCACAGCAAACAATACCGGCCAAGCGCCCTGCCGCTATCAATATGGGTACGGCCCCGGCGTCGGCGTAGGAGCCAACGGCAATCCAGTAGCACTCGGCTCCGGCTCACCCGTCAATGTGATTCCAGCTTCGGAGATCTCTCCCATTGCTCAAAAGATGCAATCGTTCCTGCCTCCGTTGGCCAACACAACGACCGGCGTCATCGCCGCCAACTATATTGGCGGCATCCCCAGCGGGTATGACAACTGGATTTATGCGGGCCACATCGATTACGACATCTCGCCCAAGCAGAGACTGTCGATGAGCCTGACCGGTGGAAACCGCCACGCCGTGCCGTATACCTCGGGCTCCGCCAATCTCCCGGTGCCGTATCTGGCTGCCACTATCTCCACGGTCGCAGGGCACTGGGCCGACATCGAGCACACCTATACGATTACCCCCAATCTCATCAACCAGTTCAAGTACGGCTATTCGAACTTTGGTGGCCCGCCGGTGAAGAACAGCACCGAGGGGATTGCGCAGTACGAAGCGACGACAATGGGCATCACGGGTCTCCCTCCGGGGCAAGCTTCCGATGAGTTTCCGGGAGCCAGCTTCACCGGCAACAATCTCGAGACAAACTGGCAGCAGCCCGACGTCACCTCAACCACGGTCTCCAATGCGCTCACCATGGTCGACAACCTGCAATGGATAAAGGGGAAACATGCCATTACAGCCGGCTTTGAACTGCAATGGCTTGAGGTCCAGGCAAGCAGCGCCGACGGCCCCTCTACTCCAATTACCTTTACCTGGGGCTCTAACGAAACGGCCCAGGTTGCTGGCACTTCCTACACGCCAAGTACCGGTTTTTCCTATGCCAGCTACATGGTTGGCGCGGTGGAAAGCAGCGGCGATACCTTGCAGTCAGTTGCTGAGTACGGAGGACGCTATCGCCCTCTCGCTCCATACTTCCAGGACGACTACAAGATAACCCGCAAGCTGACCTTAAATCTTGGTATGCGCTGGGATTACATTCCTACCTTCCATGAAGTGAAGGACCGCTGGGGCTTCCTGGATCCAAGCGTGACCAACACGATCACAGGCAACGCAGGCATGTTCATGTACGCCGGCAACACTGGCGGATCCGCGATCAGCATCGGCAGCCGTACGCCGGTCAACACCTACTGGAAGAACTTCGGCCCGCGCCTGGGCTTTGCGTATTCCCTGAATGACAAGACTGTGATTCGCGGTGGTTATGGCGTGCTCTATTCTCACGCCGGTGGCACGGGCGGGGCGGGTCAGGCGGCAACCGGTACGAGCAATACTGGGTTCACCACTCCGGTTGTCTTGACTGCCGCCGGTACTGGGGTTACCGCCGGTCCTAGTTTCTATCTCAACAACAATCCGGCGTTCAGCCAGTCAAACACCACCTTCGGCGGTCCCAGTTATGTGCTGCCCACTCCTACCGGTCCGACCGCCGCGGCCCAGTCGGCCAACGTTGGCTTCTACGTGAATAGCGCCGGCTCCTTTGTGACCGCAGCCGCAGCGCCCGGCTACCCGGATCCGTATCTTTCGGACCGTGCACCGCAGTTCGACTTCTGGAACTTCGGCGTGCAGCGCGAGCTCACCCGGAACATGACCGTGATGGTGAACTACGCCGGCTCGGAGAGCCACTTTATCGCGGGCGCAACCACCATGCGCGGAATCCAGTCGGGCGGAATCAACCCAGCCTATTCGCTTGCCTTGGGACAAGGAGGCACCGTCGCCGCTCCGCAGTATGGACATGGTCTGCTCACACAGCCGGCTACAACCGCAAACATAGCTACGGCGCAGAACTACATGCCGGGTTGCTGCATCTCCCCATATCCGGGGTTCGCGACGGCCGCGGCAAGCGCGAAGGGCGCGGCTACAACGACTATCGCCCAGGGATTGAAATGGATGCCGCAGTACACCAGCACCGCCGACACTTGGGGCATCGACGTTGCAAATGCGAATTACCACGCAGTGCAGATTTCTCTCAGCCAGCGTTTTTCGCATGGCTTGTCATTTACCGTCAACTACACCTACTCGAAGGAGATGGACGACGCAGGCACCAATCGCAGCGGATTTGCGATTCCGTCGGGTTCCACGCTAAACGGAAAGGCCTGGCGTCAGAACCGGATCGACTATAGTTTGAGCACGCTCAGTGCGCCGCAGCAGTTGGCGGCATTCGGCGTTTACAAACTACCCTTTGGCAAGGGCGGAATTGGCTCAGACAACTTCCTTGTTCGCGCACTTCTGGGCGGATGGGAGACCTCGCATATCATGCAGTATGTTTCCGGACCGCCGTTGACGCTCAGCGACGCAAACTGCGCGGTCACGGGCCAGGGCACCTGTATGCCGGACGTGAATCCAAACTACACTGGCGGGAAGAACGGCATCCGTCAAAATGGGAAATGGGGCGCCGGTGTCACAGCCCTCACGCTTGGAACGCTGTCTTATGTCAATGGGTACATCAGCAGTGCAACCCAAGGAAACGGGGCGGGTGGTGTTGCCTGTGCCACCAGCACCGGACCCTTCTGCAACGCCAACCCCCTTATGATTGGCGATGCACCTCGCACGGGAGCGTTCGGACTCCGGGCGCCCAACACATTCCGTCTCACCAGTGGAGTCCGGCGGAGCTTTGACATCACGGAGAAGGCAAAGTTTATCTTTGCGGTGGATTGCCAGAACGTCACCAACGCCGTCACCTTCGGTGTCAACGCGGGCAATCTGTCCATTCCGACCTCCGTCAGTGCTTCAACCTTTGGAACTCTCAGCTTTGCCAGTTCGGATAGCCGCGACTTCCAGTTCTCCGGGAGGTTGAGCTTCTAGTTATTTGATCGTTTGCTAACTCCGGCTTCGGAGGGCGCGGAATTTCCGCAGCTCCGGAGCCGGATTCATTTGTAACCAGCGTTTGAGGAAATTGCATGTCGATTCGAGGGAAGGCAATTATGCTCGCCATTGGGGCGAGCATTTGCATCTTTGGGCTACACCGGTTGGCGAATGCACAACATGAGCCCACTGCAAAGGAGCAGGCCAACATTGCGAACAACGCGACGCGTCACTTTGGCGATGCTCCGGATAACCCTGGCCCGATTGCTACCGATCTGTCAACGTCGACCAAGCCTGCGGCGGTGGCCAAGGCTATGCGCAAGGTAGCCGATTGGCAGCTCGAAAGGGCTCAGCCTTACTTCGATCGGATTTGGACATGGAGCGTGCTCTACAGCGGTTTCATGGCCGCTTCGGACTCGCTGGGCGAGCCGAAGTATCGCGATGCCATGCTGGCCATGAGCCAGAAGTTTGACTGGCAACTACGCTCGCATCTGCCCAACGCCGACGATCAAAGCGTCGGGCAAACCTATCTGGAGTTCTATCTGCTCAAGAAGGATCCCGCGATGATGCGGCCAACACAGAGTGAGTTAGATGCGATCCTGGCTGCGCCGCGGACATCTGCAATTCCGGGCAAGGAGATTGCGTGGTGGTGGTGCGATGCGCTCTTCATGGCGCCCCCCGTGTGGTCGCGGATGTATGCCGCCACTGGGGACCGCAAATATGTCGACTATCTCGATGAGGAATGGGCCAAGACATCCAGCCGCCTCTATGACACCCAAGAACATTTGTATGCGCGAGATTCCAGCTATCTGACCCGGACCGAGGCCAACGGAAAGAAGATGTTCTGGTCGCGTGGCAATGGGTGGGTGATGGGAGGAATCATCAGAACTCTGCAGTACCTTCCCAAGGATGATCCGGCGCGCGCGAAATATATCTCGCAGTTGCGTGAGATGGCGGCGCGAGTAGCCGAATTGCAGGACTCGGATGGACTTTGGAGAGCGGGTCTGCTTGACCCTGCCGACTACGATTTACCCGAGGTGTCAGGCTCAGCCTTCTTCACTTACGCGTTGGCCGCAGGCGTGAATGAAGGCTTGCTGGACAAGAAGGTTTATCGGCCAGTAATTGAGAGGGCCTGGACCGGACTGTTGCATCATGTGTATGCCGACGGACGGCTGGGTTGCATCCAGCAGACGGGCGCAGAGCCGGCGCCTTTCAAGGCATCGGCGAGTTATACCTACGGGGTGGGCGCCTTTCTTTTAGCTGGGAGCGAAATCCGCCAGATGCATGGTCATTCCGTACGAAATTGAAACCTTTTCCAGGAGTTACCTCGGCTCGCCATACGGGATATCTTTCGAATCCGTCATCGCAGAGTCCGTGAAGACCGGCTTGCTGCCGTCCGCTGTCTTGATGGTGCTGTCGGTGATGGTCCAGTTCCGGGTGTTCGCAATAGAGCCCGCGGTGGCCGCCTCGATATCCAGATGGTCGAAGTGAAAGCTGTCAAGCGTAGCGTCGGGGTAGGCAGCCACGTTGAACGCACTTTTGGCGCCAGTCGCTTTGATATTCCAAATGTGAACGTCGTGGAAGTGGGGCATGCCTTGCTGCTCCGGGACTTTGGTTGCAAGAGTAACCCAGTACGGAGGAATTTCCTTTACGCCGGAAGGAATCGTGGCGTAGCTATAACTCGGGTTCCAGTTCATGGTGATATGGATTGGAATAGCGACGCCTTCGAGGGTGAGGTCGTGAATACGGATATCCTGAGCAAAACCTCCACGCGTGTGAGCGGATTTGAAAAGAACGCCTGATGGGACGCCGCTCAGCGCGGTGATGTTATAGGCCTCGATGTTACGGAAGCCTCCCGAGGTCTCGCTGCCGATGGTGATGGCCGCGGCGCCGTGGCGCACGATCGAGTCGCGAAGAACGATTTCCTCAGTGGGCCGGTTAACGCGCAGGCCGTCAGAGTCGCGTCCTGCCTTGAGGCAGAGAGCGTCGTCGTTCACGTCGATGTCGGCATGTTCCACCAGCACCTTGCGCGAAGAGTCGATGTCGATTCCGTCGGTGCTGGGGCCTTTTCCACCTTCGTTGTTGCGGATGATTACGCCGTCGACGTGAACATCGTGCGAGTACAGTATCTGCACAGTCCAGAAGCCGGAGCGCTTGAGCATGACGCCGCCGCCAAGTTGAATGCCGGAAGAGTTTTGAATGAGAATGAGGCGCGGCCGGCGGGCGTCATAATCTGAGGCCCAGCGCAGGCCCTTAGGCTCATATATAGCTCGCAGATCCCAGTAGGACTTCCACCAGATGGGGCCGTCGCCATCGATTGTGCCTTTGCCTGTGATCACAACGTTGTGCTGGTCGCGAACGTTGATGAGGGCCGCCGGCCAGGTCATTTCGATACCGGCAATGCGGGTGGGAAGCATCGGATAGTCATCCAGCTTCTCGGAACCAACAAGCGTGACGCCCTCCGGAACATCGAGAGTTACACCCGATTTGAGAAACAGCGAACCTGTTAGATAAGTGCCTGGTCGCAGCGTAATGGTGCCTCCAACCGCCGCGGCCGCATCGATGGCCTTCTGAATCGATAATGTGTCCAGTGTCGCGCCATCTCCTTTCGCTCCATATTCATTGGCCAGAAACGTCTGCGGCGTGGCGTATGCTTCGCAAGCCGCCAGCAGGCTCAAAAGTGCGCCCATGGCTATCCATCGAGTTAATCTGCTCATTTGCTCCTCTGTTCCTCTAAGTGAATGGGGCCGAAAAGCCCTGAAGGTATAGGTTGCAAGTTATCCATATCCTGGGGATCGAAGCGCCTTCCATACTTCGCTCGCAATGCCGTATAATCGCGTGGAGGCTGTCCAGCCAACAGATTGATGGCGGTGTTATAGACGTGAACTTCGATCCGATTCTCGCCGCTGTGAACAAACTTTGAAATGTCGATCCGGTAAGGCGGATGCCAGAGCGATCCCGCCCTTTGACCGTTGACAAATACGATGGCCGCTTCTCTGATCGGCGGATCGAGAAGCGCGCTCATGCCGGAAGCATTGGGGCGGCGATTGTCGGTGATCGGCGTTCCAGCGCCGAAGTCGAGTAAGAATTGAGTGTCTTTAGTAGAAGACTGACTTATCGAAACGCTACGCGTGTAGATAGCTTCGCCGGAGTAATACTGCCTGCCCGGAAGTGCGGGCCACGAAGCTAGACTGGTGAGATCCTGGTCTTGCGTGCTGTCGGCAAAACGAATCTGCCAGCCCTGGCTTAGGTCCATCGCTTGTCCTTCGCCGGGGCTGGAAGATTGCGTAGCGCGTTGAGCTGACTCGTTGGACCCGGCTCCAAGAGTGTCTTTGAAGATGAACACGCGCGACTCATAGGGCGCAAGCTGTACGGGAATGCGAGCGGCAGCAGCATGTGAAGCGGACTGGAGAATGTCACCGCTATCGGGATTCCATGCCTCGACGTAAGGTCGAGGAGAGCGAAAGCGAATGTTCCCATCAATGGGCTGATTTCCGGTGTTAACAACAAAATATACATCGCTGTCCGATAGCTTGCGATGGATAAAGCCGAGACCCGTCATTTGCCCGGATGCATCCACGTCCGGAGGCAGTGCGCGGTGCAGTACATCGGCAAGATCACCAAGCGAGCTGACGAGAATCCCGTTGTGGTCGTTCTCCCGGAAAAGATGCGTGGATAGAGACGCAATCTCGGCGGAACTGTCCTTCTCCTTAAGTCCCGGCGCTAGCGATGGAAGCCTGCCCAGCGCAATCACTTTGCCTGATGTTGCGGCGTAGGTCTCTATCTTCTTATAGGTCGCGAGCGGAATCCTGTTGGTTGGCGGAAGGATCAGGATGGGGTAGGGAATGGTGCCTAGCTTCTCGATCGTGGCGGCGTCAATGTAATCGATGTTATATCCAGCATCGAGAATGGCAGCCATCAGGCCGGGCTCGATCCGTTTCTTCATCTCGTCGGTTACTGAAACATGACCTGGGGCGAAAGCGGCCTGGGCGTCGTCCTCTGGCAAAAGAATTGCGATGTCATTGGCCGGCTTGCCTTGACGCAGCAACCAACTGACTCTCTGCAAATATTTCATTACGTCCGGCATTACAGGAAACCACGGGTTGTGCGAGTTGAAAACCGCCGCTGCGTAGAGCGACCAGCCCGGCTCACCCGCTGCGGCAGGGGAATACGGATAGCCGTGCCCGACAAACTGGTTCACTCCGAGCAGGAACATCCGGTCGGCCTCGGCCTTCATGTCCAGAGGAGTGGCGCGGAATGCGGGCGAATGGAGCCATGTCCAGGTCTCCGCGGAGGTGATGATCCGTCCGTAGAGGTGGTTGGAGGAGCTTGCCCATCGTGTAAAAGAGAAGGCGTTCCATTGCGGGCCTTCGCCTTCAGGAAGGTTGGCAACGGACTCATCCGCGAGAGTCACAGCAGGTTCACCGTAGGTCTGCGAACGGAACTTGGAGCGATGCGCCTCGGCAAACTGTGTAAGCGGCGACAAGTAGTTGTCGCGGATAAGTTCGGAGAGGGTCTGTCCCCAGTCGTGGCGTATAGCTTCCGCTTCCAGCGTGCCTCCGGCGAGGAGTTGCGGTAAGTGAGGAATGAGATCGTATCCGCGGCGCTTTTGAAACTCGGCGGGTAAGTCGGAAGTCCAATCGGAACCATAAACTTCCAGCGAGTCGGAGAAGACAGAGTAGGGCGGCTGGTCGCCGAATGCGTTCAGCAGCGGTGAAGCTACATCGGCGAGATGTTCGTCGATGGCGGCGTGATTGAAATGGTCGAGCACATAACCCTCTGCGCCCGCGGCCGGGCGTTTGACCATCTGACGCGTGTGGCTTGCGATAAAGAAAAGAGCAGTCTGAGTCCCTTTGTCTGATGGAATGGAACCGAAGGAAGGATCCATGCGCACCGCAGAGGATGGGTCGAAAGATTGCTCAGTACCCGAAACTGCAAATGCGGCAATCAGGCTGTCGCCGTCGGCGAGCGGAGGATGAGTTATCGCCGTAGTGGTAATAGGCATGGAAACGACTTTGAGCCGGCCGGCTGCCGAAGCAAGGGTAGTTCTTGGACCGCCGTAGGGCCAGCCGCTGCCCAGGGTGATATCGACGCGCAACCCGAGCGACTGAGCGGTGCGGTTAGCGAAATTTACATCGTCAAGAAACTCCGGCGACAGATATTCCAGGTTCTTGATTCCTTTGGCTTCGTCGTCGAGCATCAAGGGGTATACGGGCTGAATCTCAACGCCGCCGATGCCCGCGCCGCGCATGGTCTCCAGTTCCCGTTGGAGTTCAGCTTTGGTCACGGCAGGACCGAACCACCACCATCGCATGATGGGTCTTGCGTCGGCTGGGGGATTCAGGAAACCTTGCCGCAAATCCGGGTTGGAACCTTGCGCAAAAAGAAGCGTCGAGAGTGAGAAGAGAACGGCCACTACTCGCGAAGAGCGGAGTGCGAAAGGCCGGACGGATTGTTTCAATGAACAGAGCCGACGAGTCATGCAGTTACTCCAATATGCCGGTCACAATGGAAACTCATGCCACCCCGGCGCAACTGGCGAAATGATATAGAAACGGCCCTAGCCGGGCAATGTCGCGAGCAACAAGGTACGGAAAGATAAAAATGTTGTGAACTTGTTCATAATCAGTCGCTTGAAGGTGACAAGTGAGTGTTACCCGTGAAAGAGAATAGCACAATCGAGCCGTTCTTGTTTCGGGATGTTTTCGTACAGGTGTCAGGCGAACATTTCCCGCGGATAACTTCAAGTAGATTGCTCGTGATGGCTATTCTCAGTGCCTCACTGGTATAGTGATTTCTCTGGTTTGCCGGACACGATTCGAAGGCAGACGTGGAGGGACGGAACGATGCTTGTGCGTGGAGCGGCAGTTTGCGGGATCAACCTGGTGTTGCTGGCGACCTGTTGGTCGTCGCTGAGGGCGCAGACGGCTGCGGCGCCAACCGCCTATACAGTCACAGCAAACAATGGGATGTTTGGCACGGAAACGGTCACGAAGACCTATCGGCTGGGATCGAAGGCGCTTGTTGACAATCGCACTCCTTCGGACGAGACAGGGCCCAAGGCGATTCACATTCGGACTCTTTACGATCTGGAAAAGATGGTAAGTCTGACATGGGATCCGGTGAACAGTTCCGCCCCGTGCGGGAAAGGAGCCTTCTCCGGCGATTGGGGCGACCCATTCACGGAGGCGACCGAACTGGCCAGCCAGGGCGCCACGCAAGTGGGAGCAGAGACAATTCATGGGTTTGCTGCCAATATTCTTGAGGTGTTTGCCGGGCCCAGCGGCAAGATGCGGGTGTGGGTAGGCACCGCGAACAACGTGATTCTGAAGGCTCAAATGATGCCAACAAGTGGCGCGCCGCAAACCGTGGTCGAAGTTACGGATGTGAGCCTGACTCCACCGCCAGCTTCGGTGTTCGCGATCCCTGCGAATTGCGCCGCGGAGGGCGCTGCCCCGCTGCCCCCAACGGATGATGAAAAGATTGAGGCATTGACGGGCGGGAACCCGCAGGACTTTGCAAGAGCCATTTACGGACCTGGATCCAAGGACTCCTGTACGGTGCTCTTCCGGGTGGTGAAGGCCGGTAGCATGGAGCCAATCACAAGGGGATTCCAGATAGCTGTGGACATGAACCTGGCAAACGAACCCAGACCGAGTTACACGATCGGCCTGAGCCCAGGAGGGCGGGCGACCTTCTCCGGCGGCGGTTTGCACGAAGTAACTCCCCAGATCCGCAACGGAGTGCTGCGTATCGACAATGCGCCCGATCATTTCGATGTGGAGACGTCTTTTGGAAGCGGCGGGTCGGGTTCGGCGCTGATCTACAAGCAATGCTACGCGCCGCAAACGGTTCTGCTCTACGTGATCAACAATCCTGACAAGTTATCCGACGGAGGAGAATTCTTGTGGGTTAAGTCGGGCAAGTACGCGGCGCCCGCGCGTTGAATCTCGTAAGCACCGTCCATCGGCGATTGCTGCCAGACTGCGAGTTTGCGTTGAAGAATTGTATGGTTCTTCGCCGAGGCCTTGCGCGACACCCAGTCAGCTCTCGATGTAGTCCCAGAAGGCGTCGGACAGTTCCGCGCCTAGTTCGTTGAGCATGCGGCGAGCAGCGCGTTCTACCTCTTCGATAAGCCCGTGCAGATAGTCGCGTGAGCGGGAGATGGCCACCACGCCGATGGTGGCCGATTGCCAGGTGACTGCCTCATCCATCTCGGCTACGGAGATATTGAAGCTCTGCTTCAACTGGTCTTTGAGCGAGCGGACGACCTGCCGCCGGTCCTTGAGCGACTGGGCATGCTCAATGCGGATTTCGAGGGTGAGTTGGGCGACGGGCATAGCTCTACGGTGTTTCCACGGACAGTGTAAGTCCGTTCGCGCCGAATTCGAGGATTTTTCTTCAGGAAGAGAAACAATTTGCCCGATCGGTTGAGGCTTGGTACGAAGGGAATGCGCCTTAATCGGAGAACTGCGCCAGTTGTTCCGGCGCTGGTTTTGGCGTGAAAAAGCTCACCACCACCATGGCAATCACGGCCGCGGCCAGGGCGGGGAAGATGGCGTCGCGGGCGGCGAGGATGGGCGGGAAGAACTCTCTGACCGCCTCGATGTCCCAGGCCAGCGTGACTACCGTGCCAGAGGCGATGGCGGCCACCGCGCCCCAGGCCGTCACGCGCTTCGAGTAGAAGGCAGCCAGGACTACGGGGGTAAGCGCGGCGGAGTAAACGGTGTAAGCATAGAGCATCTTCTGGAGAATGCTTTCGGCGTAGACCGCCTGGTAGAGCGCCCAGCAGCCCAGCAGAACGACACACAGCCGGGAGACGATCAGCACACGTTTGTTTGACGCCCCGGGCGCGATGTAGCGCACGAAGACGTCATTGACCAGGTTGGTCGCAGGCGAGAACAGGTAGTTTGAGGCCGTGGAGATGACCTTGGCGAAGACCGCGCCCAGCAGCAGAGCGCCCATGACTGCGGGTAGGCCGTGGCGGGCCGTGTAAGGGATGATCTCGCGCGGATGCAGGGCGACCTCGCCGCTGGGATAAAGCGCGCGGCCGAAGACGGCGATGGCCACGATCAGCGTCTCGAGTACGATTGTGCCCAGAATCCAGCCGACGACCGATACGCGCGCATCCTTCTCGGACTTTGCGGAGAAAAACTTCTGATACATCACCTGGTTGCCCAGCATGAGCAGCAGGACTGGCACCAGGAATTCAAGCCCGCGAATCACCCCCATGCCGGCGGATTGCCGCACATGGTCGGGGCCGAGCCGGTAGTTGCCCAGAACCTGAAAGTATTCGGGCGGCAGCAGGGCGTGGAGTCCGGCCCATCCGCCGGCCTTGAAATAGAGCATGGGCGCGGCGACGATGCAGATGACGGTGACCAGCGAGCCGATGGCCACATCCATATAGGCCACGGAAGACATGCCTGCCATGGCTGTGGTGACAATGACGAATGTGGCGATGAGATAGGTGCCCAGCTCCGGCGTGACGGTGTCTGGAAAGATGAGGTGAAGCACGTCGCCGCCGCCGCGGAACTGGTAGCTGGTGATGGCGACGTAGGCAATGAGGATGGCGATTGTGCCAAGCACGCGCGCCGTCTGGTTGTAACGGGCCTCGAGCAGGTCGGGCAATGTTAACTGGGCAAATTTGCGGGCGCGGGGAGCGATGAAGTAGATGAGCAGCAGGCCCAGCCAGCCTCCAGTCGGCTGCCAGAGCGCGGCAAAGCCGTTCTTGTAGGCGTTCTCCGCTCCAGCGAAGAGCGATCCGGCGCCGATCCACGAGGTGAGCAGGGTGAGCACCAAGACCGCGGCGGGAAGAGACCGTCCGGCCAGCAGGTAGTCGGCCTTGGTCTTCACCTGGGAGGTGCGATAGACGGCCACCGCCAGCAGTGCAACGACAATGACGGCCAGCACAAGAATATAGAGTTGAGACATTTGCGGGCTTCCTCGCAGGCGCAACCTGGATTTCCAGAAGTGTACCGGATGGAGGAGCTGCCCGGCGCTATAGCTGCTTCGACATGACGATGCTATGGCACTCGACGCCGGATTTGAGCGGCTGAGTCGGGTGGAATTCCTCGACACCGGTCTCGACATATCCAAATCTGCGGTAGATGGGCGGTAGTTCTGTGCGCATGCTCAGCACGGTGATGTCTACCGCTACGCATCCCTGGCGGCGCAGATGGTCTTCGGCGGCCTCGACGATCATGCGCCCGAGGCGCTTACCCTGATAGGCTGGGTCCACGGCGAGCTGACCCAAGTAACCGCGCTGGCCACGAACTTCAGTGTAGACGCAGCCTAAAAGCTGGCCGGAGCTATCCACTGCTTCCGCAACCAGGACGTTCCCCTTTTGCATCATGGCCGTCAGACGGGCTTCGTCCGTGCGCGTGCCCTCAAGGAAGGTCTCGATGGAGTAGGCAGAGTTGATCAATGGAATCAGGCGGGTTCTGTCGGCAGCAGTTGCCACGCGAACGCGAAGAGAAGGATCGGTCATGGAAGGGGAACCTGTCGGTTCAATCATGGGCTTCAAACAGGGCCGCAGAAGCGTAGCCCTCGGGCTGTTGCCCCGTAGTGCAATTCTAGGGCCTCCTGGCGGGGAGTTCGCCAATTGCCGGCTGCAAATCGCGCATGAGTTTCGTCGCGACACCTTGTGCCCATACGGGAAATGACTCTTGTCGCTAATACCCATTTTGATTCTTAGGGTAGCGAGCGCTCGACTGCGTACTGCAAGTTGGCCAGTTGACGCCGCATTTAAGTTCAAATCTTCGAAGAAAATGGCGATTTGCACCAAGCCAGGAGGTGTCTGCTGACTTCGGCTGTACGCATAGCCCTGACGAGAGCCGAAATGATGAACGGATCAATCGAGCCGGCGACCGGTCAATCGAGGGCGAGGAGGTTAGCGAAAGCCACTTTCAATCGAGAATAGGAATGTTCTTCGCAATAGCCTTCCCAATCCGGGGAAGTGGAAGCGTCGTCCCTGTGCCGCAGTAGCTCCCGTATAGCGATCCCTGCAGCCTGCACGTCTCCCTGAGGAATAACTGTACCCATTCGAAATTTGCGGATTCTTTCTGCCATCAGATAGCCGTCGCTGACGATGACCGGTTTCTTGAACGTGGCAGCCTTGGTAAGAATCCCACTGCTGTCGGCAAAGTCAAGGTAGGCAGCAAAGATTACGTCAGCCGCACAAAGGCAAGCATTAAACTCCATTTCGTCGTGGACGCGCCTAAAGAGCGAAAATACGTTCGGGAGTTGGGCCGAGAGCGTGGAAAGTAGTGCTTGCTCTTCCTTGGTATACCCTAGAGCCGCTAAATCTCCGACAAACGCAAAGCACAAATCGCTGTTCGCGGGATCGAGCGCCAATTTCGCAAGGGTCATTGTGCCTTTAGTGGGCTTCAAATAACCGAATAATCCGACAATCGGCGCTCCGTTGGCGAATTTCTTCAACTCCGCCGCGATGGGGGAGGAAACGGCAAGCCGCTGATCGGTTAAATCGGGAAAACAAATCACAGGCCGATCGCAGAGCTCTTGCATCATTTCGGTGATGTCCGGATCAAGAACGGCAATCGATTTCATCCTGGGAGAGCGAAACAGGGTTGCGACCCAAGGTGGCAAATCGCTCAAGGATGCCCGAGGAAGCAGCTTCCGAAACTTGCCCGAGTAGATATAAAGAGCCGACCAAGGAAACGGAAAAATGAGTACTGATTCGCGCCGTCTGGAGAAGTGATTGTCATACATGGACGCAAAAAAAACCAGATTGAACTTCTTGTGCAGGCTAAACTCAGACCGAAAGAGTGCGAATGACAGCTTCAAAGTGGAAAGAATAGTTGCCAGCCTGTATTTGACGCGGTCGGGCAGGAACCGGCAGGGAGTTACATTCGTGAATCGGCGCGTTTTCAGCCGTGACCGATCCTCTGCGCTAAGACCATCGAGCGCTGCCTGTACATCTTCTGGCTCCGGGCAGAATGCTGTGACATGACAGCCCAGTTCGAGCAAAGCACGAACGAAGAGTTTGAAGTATGTCGGCTGGTGCCCACCCCACGAAGTTTCAACGAGGGCGATGTTTTTCTCGAACGGCATAATAAGAGGGTACCAAATGAATTTGTCAAAAACAGCTTGGAAACAGAAAGAGGCGATCCGATGGGCGAGAGAGCGCCGTAATTCGCCTACGCATGTGAATCATCGGCCGCATCCGGCGAACCGCTGACACTCTGAGGCCGCGGGGAATGTCTCGACCTCGGCCAAACTCAACTTCTCTGCTCCAAGCACGCCGTCATTGTCGTCCCCCTTGTGACCGGCCCGGCCATGAACGTCTCATCTTGTGTCGGACAATCGTCGCGCATTGACGGAGGGTAGCCCACGCCGTAGGCTCATAGCCTGGAATTCAATGCAAGCGAACTGTAGCGCGAAACAATCGACTTCGAACTGGAACTGGCTCCCGGAGCGGTCGATTTCGGGGAGGAGGCCGAGGAGGCAGGGCAACTGGCCACGGCGGGGCGGGCCGAGGTGCTGCACGAGCATCGCGGTCCCAGAGATATTGTGGCTGACATCCGGCTCTTTGGCCTTGGAACGAAGGCGATAAAGATCGCGAGCGGAGGAAACCGGTAGTCTATCGTCCTTCAGCCGGCAAAGTATAATGGGAAATCCTGTTCAACTCGGTTGGCAAGCCGATCGCCAGGATACGTCGATTGGAGAGAGAGCGAGAAGCGATGAGAACAACCCGGTTATGCACGGATGCTAGCGCCGAAGCCGGCACCCGAAGAGGCACAGCGGGCATTGTGCTGATTCTGCTTGCAGTCGGCCTTTGCTCGGCGCTTCACGCTCTTGCCAAACCTTTTTGGTTAGACGAGATATGCACAGTTATGATGAGCCGCCTACCCAGTGCTTCGGAGATATGGAAGGCATTGGATCATGCTGCGGATTCCAATCCCCCGGTCTACTATCTTGTCAACCGGCTTGCGCGCCAACTTGTGCCGGACGATCATCTTGGTTATAGGCTTCCTTCGATTCTGGGATTATTGGGGATTGTCTATTGCATTTACATAATTCTCTCCAGAAGAGTAAGCAGACTGTCAGCGCTGGTGGGCGCGACTTTTGTTCTGTGCACTCCGTTGGCAGAATATGCGTACGAGGCGCGGCCGTATGCTCTGATGATCGGTTGTGTCTCCTGCGCAATACTCGCCTGGCAGCGGATCGAAGACTCTAGTCTCTATGCTATTTTCGTAGCCATCAGTCTGGCCGCGGCGGTATCTCTGCATTATTATGCGGTTTTTGTTTGGCCGGCCTTTCTTGTGGCTGAAGCTTCAGTGTGGATATTCCACCGCCGCTTTCGGGTTAGCGCATGGGCATCGATTGCTGCCGGTGCCTTACCGCTGTTGTTCTTTTCAAAGCTATTATTGAGGATGCGTCAATATTATGGTCATAACTTCTGGTCGCACGTCAGCTTCAGGCAAATTGTCTTTATGCACAACTGGCTCTTTAATATGAGCGGTTATTGGGGATGGAGCTTTGCGGTAGGCATTACCGCAATAATCCTGTACTACAGCGTTGTCAAGGCAGCGACGCCGGGGCTGCCGGGTAATCAAAAAGTTGAGGAGGAGGCGTTCCCGATCGAGGAGCGGGCTTTGATTCTCATGCTCCTTTGGCTGCCAGCAATCGCCATAGCGGCGTCTAAAATTGGCCACGGAGGAATGACGGAACGGTATATGATGCCAACCATCCTTGGCGGCGCGCTGGCCTTTGGGTACTTGACCAGCAAATTGCCTAGAACAGTGGGGGTGCTTTTGCTCTTCCTATTGTCGACGAGTTATGCTCTGTCCTCGGTTGGAGTCGTGAAGAACGCTCTGAACGGTTCTCTCCTAGAATCGCGAGTTGCCGCAACCCATGAGTTGCAAGCGATCGTTGCCGAAAACAACAAGTCCGGATTGCCGGTTGTCATGTCGAACGAAGTCAGGTATTTGCCGATGGTCTACTACACGCCCGCCGCCTCGAAACTCCAGTTGTACGCAGTTACCGATCCAAGTGCGGCGGTCGAGTTCGCAGACAATAAGTCCGACTCGGCAGACCTCGAGCTTCTCGTACTGCGCCAATACTTTCCTCTGCAAGTTGAAGACTATGGTGGTTTCGTTTCGAAGCACAGGGAGTTTCTTGTGGTATCGGGCACGGGAGGAGGCTATGGGGGAGGCTCCGAATGGTTGCCGGCACGCCTCGCGCACGATGGGGATGACGTCAGGCTTCTCTCTACAGCAGATCAGACCACGCTCTATCACGTGATCATGAAGCCTTAGGCGCCTTCAGGGCCGTGAAGTCGCCTGCCGAATTGCGGTCCGATGGGACTATCCCATAGTTCTGGTGGTCACGTTGAGCATATGGAAGCCGCGAATTGGCATTCGTGAACGGCGGAGATGCCAGCCGTCAGCTAACCCGGATTGACGGGGCGGAGCCCGCGCCGTAGGCTCATAGCATGGAATTCAAAGTAAGCGAATTGGAGCGGGAACCGATTGACTTCGACCTGGAACTGGCTCCGGGAGCGGTCGATTTCGGTGGAGAGGCTCAGCAGGCCGGGCAACTGGCCACTGCGGGGCGGGCCGAGGTGCTGCACGAGCATCGAGGGCCTGGGGACATTGTGGCCGACATCCGGCTGAAAGGGAACTTTGCGGGCAAGTTCCAGGTTCCGTGCGCGCGCTGCGTGGAGCCGGTAGAGATTGGACTTGGGGCTGAGTTCGACTTGATTTTCCGTCCGGCGGAGGCAGATTCCGAGGCGCCGGAGCGGTCAATTACTGCGCCGGAAACGGAAATCGGGTATTATCAAAGGGACGGTCTATTGCTTGAAGACGTGCTGCGCGAGCAGGTGCTTTTGTCCCTGCCGGTCAGAACGCTGTGCAAGCCTGACTGCAAGGGACTTTGCCCGCGCTGCGGTGAGGATCGCAACGTTCAGTCGTGCTCCTGCGAAGAGGGTCCGAGCGACCCCCGCTGGCAAGCGCTGGCTGGGCTCCAAGGCCGGATCAAGTCCTGAGCAACAAGCCCCCAGAGGATCTCTGGATAAATTGAGGGTGCTCCGCCAAGTGCCGGAAGGCAGGTAGGGCCGCGCGCGGCCTGGAGCCGGGATGAAGACGGCGGAGACACGAAAGGAAGTTTTGTCATGCCCAATCCGAAGAGGCGCCACTCGACGCGCCGCACCGCACTTCGCCGTTCTCACGACTTTTTGACCGCCGTGGGCCTGTCCGAGTGCCCAAACTGTCACGAGAAGAAGCTTCCCCATCGCGCCTGCGCCAAGTGTGGAGCGTACAAGGGCCGCGCCGTTCTGGACGTCAAAGAAGCTGCCAAGTAGATTGAGCGCCCATGCTCGTAGACATAGCGCTTGACGCCGTAGGCACCGACAAAGCTCCGGAGCCGGAGATACGGGGAGCGATCCTCGCCTGCCGTGCCTTGCCTGTGCGGGTCCATTTGATTGGGCCTGAGGCGGAGCTGCGCGACCTTCTGGACGAACATCTGGAAAACGAAGATCTGCCCATCGTCATCCACCATGCCTCAGAGCGCATCGGCATGGAAGAGAAGGCGGCGCACGCCGTTCGGACCAAAAAAGACAGCTCGATGCGCGTGGGGCTGAAGCTGGTGCGCGAGGGCAAGGCGGCCGGATTTGTGACTGCCGGCAACACTGGAGCGGCCATGGCTACGGCCAAGATGGTGCTTGGGGCGCTACCGGGCGTGGATCGGCCTGCCCTGGCGACCCCGATGCCGAGCTCTACCGGAAATCCGTGCGTACTGCTGGATGTGGGTGCCAACGTGGACTGCAAGGCGCACAATCTGGAGCAGTTTGCGGTGATGGGCGAGATGTATGCCCGCAGCGTGCTCAAAATCAATGAGCCGCGCGTGGGTTTGCTGTCCATCGGCGAAGAAGAATCCAAAGGCAACGACCTGACCCGCGAGGCCTTTCAACTGCTCAAGGCTTTGCCCATCAATTTCATCGGCAACGTGGAGGGCCGGGACATCTTCAGCGGCCAGGCCGACGTGATTGTCTGCGATGGTTTTGTCGGCAACGTGGCCTTGAAGACCAGCGAGGGTGTGGGCCGGTTTGTGCGCGATGTGCTGCGAGAATCGCTTACACGCACAGTGACTGCTCAGGTGGGAGCGCTGCTCTCGCGGCGCGCCTTCAACGAATTCCGGCACCGCCTGGATTACAGAGAGTATGGCGGAGCGCCGCTGCTAGGCGTGCGTGGGATCTGCATCATCGGCCACGGCTCATCGAACGACCGGGCGATCTTCAACGGCGTTCGCGTGGCTTACGAGTTTGCTGTTGCGGGCACGAATGCACGCATAGAAGCCGAGTTCGCCAGCCGTCCGAAGCGGGTTGCCGATGTGGCCGGCCCGAACAAGCCGGGCGATCCGGCGGAGGGTCCCGATGCGACCGTCCAATAAGCCAGGCTCGATAGAGGCCAATTCACGCGGCTCTTACGCATTTGACTCGTCGGTTCTGGACCAATTAGCCTGCCCGGCCTGTCTGGGCAATCTCAAACTGGCTGAGAGCGAGCTGATTTGCGCAGCCTGCGACCTCGCCTACCCGATTGTGGATGGAATTCCGGTGCTGATATCGGAGTGCGCGGAGAAAGAAAATCCGTCAAAATGACTCAATGCGGATTCCTGGGAAGGAAGCTTCATAGATTCTTCGGTCCAGGGTGAGCAGTGTGTATCCACGAACCGAAGCGTGCGCTCCAATGAGGAAGTCTGTCAGGATGCGGCGGGGCAGTAACCCGGTGCTCGCGACTCTTCTCTGAACATAGCCCTGAAAGGCCACTCCCGCCGCGCGCCATACAGTCTCTTCAAAGCGCCAGTCCAGTTCAATGCCTCCTGCACTGAAGAACACGTTGAGAACGTGCTGTGTCTTTGCGGGAAGGCCCAGCAATTCAGCATAAACCGGGCCAGAAACTACAAGCCTGCCCGATTTTCTAGATCGATCGATTGCGGCTTGCGCACTTTCGTTCAGGCTCTGCTCCTCGTTGAGCAAAGCTATTACGACGTTGGTATCAAGCGAGACTGTCGTCATACTCGTCGTAGCCTCGGAGTTCACGCATGTAGGCCATTAGACCTTCGCGGCCAGGGGCCATACCAGGGACGCCAACGCCCCTCCATTTTTCAAAAGGGTTCTCTTCAGCGTCGCGCGCAACGCGGAAGCCGCCCTCTTGCTGCTCGAAACAGATAGAATCGCCAGGTTTGACGCCGAGGGATTTTCGAACTGCTACTGGGATGGTGATCTGCCCCTTGCTGGTTACTTTGGCGCGCAGGGAATGCGCCGGTACGGGTTTTGCTGCGGTAGCCATACAGAGAGGCTCCTTACTTCCTGGATATTACTCCTTACCGTTCAGGTCTTTCAAGCTGCATGCAGCAGGGGCTGAATCGGTTATCGCCGATGGTGGAATGGCAGCACGATCATCAAAGCGAAGCCGATAGCCGCAGCCATCGCGAGCGCGATCAAGCTATAGATGAGAATGAGATTAGGTCCCTGGGATGGCAAATCTTCATGATCTGCATCTGGATCGGGCTCGGGGCTGGCCGTCTGGCGCTCGGGGTTATTCATATTTGAGGGACTCCACGGGATCCAACTGAGCAGCGCGGGTGGCGGGCACGGTACCGAAGATGACCCCCACCGCTGTGGCTGCGGTCAGGGCAATGATGACGGACCATGGCGAGACCGGTATGGCATAGTCGGTGAAAAAGCGAACCGACAGCGGGAAGGCTAGCCCTACGACGGTCCCGACGATCCCGCCAGTCAGCGAGATAATGATGGCCTCGGAAAGAAATTGAAGCTTGATCTCGCGGCGGGTTGCGCCCAGAGCCTTGCGGATGCCGATTTCGCGCACGCGGGCGCGGACGTTGGCCAGCATGATGTTCATAATTCCCACGCCACCCACCGCCAGCGTGACGGCGGCCACCAGAACCAGCACGGCGGTCAGAGCGTCGGCAATTTGGCCAGCTATGGTCAGCAACTCCTTGAGCGTCTGCGCCTTATAGACCGAGTTGGGCCGGTGGCGCGTTTGCACGATGCGCACGATGTCCTTTGCGGCATCGGGCACCTCGTCCATGCTGCGCATGGAGAAGTAGATTTGGTTCACCCTTTCGGTTCCAGTGAAGTAGCGGGCCACCGAATAGGGAATCAGAATGGTCTGGTCGACAATCTCCGATTGGCCAAAGTCGTCCACGCTCTCCCGGAAGACACCGATGATCGTGAAGGGGATGCCGCTGATCTCGAAGGTCTGGCCGACGGCTGCATCCACGCTACCGTACCTTTCTTTGGCGAACAGCTCAGTGACTACGGCACACTTGATGTGAGCTCCATTGTCGGTTTCGTCCAGGAAGCGGCCTTCGCTCACGATCAGATTGCGGATATTTAGGTATTGGGGGCTCACGCCGAGCACCAGAGTATCCTTCGTCACGCCGCCGCCAAAGCTGATGGGGACATGCATCTCCAGTACCGGAGAGGAGTACATCACGCCGGGCAATTGGGCATCGACCGCCTTTTCGTCTTCACGGGTGAGAAAGTCGTTGTAGCGCACGCGCTCCGCGGCTGTAACTCCACCGCCGGCATATTCAAGCTCCACCGAGTTGGTGCCGATCTTCTGGATCAGCTCGAGGATGTACTGCTTGCCGGTCATTCCGATGGTGACCACCATGATGACCGACGCGGTGCCGATGACCATGCCGAGCGCGGTGAGCGCAAAGCGCATCTTGCTGGCGCGGAAGCTGTCCATGGCCAGCTTGAGGATCTCGCTGAGCAGCATGGTGCGGCGGGCGCTGAGGAGCGTTTGCTGGAAGGCGTTCTGGCGGTCCTGATCGATCGGATTCATTTGGTCCTGTTAGCAAGATGCGCGAAGGTGGGTTGCGGCTTCTAACATCATGAGTCGCAACTGGGCATGGGCTCTTTTGCGGGCGGTTCACTTCACTGGAATGGGCTGTAGAGACCATGCGGGAGGCTCAACCCCGCGAGAACCCCAAGACGACTCCACCTCTATAGCTTACGCGATGATTCGTGCGAGCCTGCTTGCAGGATTGTACGGAATTTGAGCTTCTGGCGAGTATCGCACTCATAAGCGCGGGGCGTTCTCGACAGTATGACCGGTGTAGTAGCGCGCAAGGTGAGCCGGATCGTGATCGAGAGAGCGGGGTTTGCATTTCGCTGGGCGATTTGTTAAGATCGAAAAATGCGCCTGGAGGACACCTCTGGGCAGTCACAAGCACCACGGCTATTGGGCCTGTTCGAGTTTGCTGGCTGCGGAACGCGAAACGCGTTGACCGTGAGCCCAGCACCCGGGTTCCCTGCAAAGCGGGGCTGGCAAGAGCGGTGGGAGACGAGGATGGAATGGCAAGAAAAGACAGCAGAAACATTGTGAGTGCACGTGCGGCTGTGACCAAGCCGTCCTATGCTTTGCCCGAGGCCGTCGGCCTGCTCAAACAAGTGAAATACGCCAAGTTTGACGAGACCGTCGATCTTACGATGCGTCTGGGCGTGGACACACGCCATGCCGACCAGATGGTGCGCGGGACGGTAGTGCTACCGCATGGGTTGGGCAAGACCAAGATTGTGGCCGTGATTGCAACCGGCGACCGCCAGAAGGACGCCACCGCGGCCGGGGCCGATTTTGTGGGCGGCGAAGAGATGGTGGAGAAGATTCAGAAGGAAGGCTGGACTGACTTCGACGCGCTCATCGCCACACCGGACATGATGAAGGTAGTGGGCCGTCTGGGCAAGATCCTGGGACCGAAGGGCCTGATGCCGAATCCGAAGACGGGAACGGTAACGATGGATGTGGCCGCCGCGGTGAAAGAGATCAAGGCGGGCAAGGTGGAGTTTCGGGCGGACAAGACCAGCCTGGTGCATGTGCCGGTGGGCAAGCTGAGCTTTGACCCTCAGAAGCTGGTGGACAATGCGACGACGGTGATCGGAGCGATTGTGCGCAGCAAGCCTTCGGCGGCCAAGGGCAAGTACATCAAGAGCGTGACGCTGAGCTCGACGATGGGCCCTGGAGTTCCCCTGGATTCCGCGGTTGCGGACGCGGCCGGCAAACACTAAAAGCAGGGATCAGTGGTCAGAGATCAGGGATCAGGGATCAGTTGGTGCTTTGATCTGATGGGCGTTTGTGCCGGACCGAATAGATTGCAGGCGGGATTTTCAACGATAGCCCGATGATGGGCTTGGGGAGGGAGCAGGAGACGGAGTTTCGAGGATCGAGAGAGTTTTTTGCCGATCCCTGACCCCTGACTTCTGACCCCTGACGTACGGAGCGAAGACATGGCGATTTCAAGAGCGAAGAAGACGGAGAAGGTCCAGTTGCTGGCTAAGGAGCTGGAGACCTCGACAACGGCGATTGTTGGGACATTTTCAAAGCTGACCGTGGCCAAGGACTTTGAGCTGCGCAAGGTGATTCGCGAGGCGGGCGGCAAGTACCGCGTGGTGAAGAACAAGCTGGCAGCCGTTTCCGGCACGGGCACGCAGGTTGAGGCCGCGCTAAAAGGGCTGAAGGGCGTGAACTCGGTGGCGTTCACGGCGGGCGATCCAGTAGCGCTGGCCAAGGTTTTTGCCAAGTGGGCGGGCGACAATGCGGCGGAGTTCCAGTTCAAGCTGGGGATCGTCGACGGCAAGCTGCTGAGCGTGGACGAAGTGAAGTCGCTGGCGACCATGCCGGGCAAGGAAGAGCTGTTTTCGAAGCTGCTGTTCCTTATCAATGCGCCGGCGCAGCGGTTGGTTACGGTGCTCAATGCCACGGGGCGCGACCTGGCGGTGGTGCTGGGCCAAGGCGTGGAGAAGGAAAAGTTTGCCGGAGAAGCTGCGGCGTAAGAGCCGCTAGCTTTTAGCTTCCAGCTCTTAGCTTTCTTCTCGTGCAAGCCAAACTGATCGGCTTGACCTCGGCAGAGCTAAAAGCTAGAGGCTTGAAGCTGAGAGCTGGTTTTCAAGGATTTGGCCGTAGAACAGGCAGGAAGTGCGCGGGTCTGGCGCATCGGAAACTTCCTGGTTGGGACTGGCGGCCGGTAATGGCAATTCAATCGACTATGGTCAAACGATTTTGAATGGAGAAGAAAAATGGCGGATTTGGCGCAGTTGGAAGAGCAGATTGTATCCCTGAGCTTGCTGGAAGCAGCGGCTCTGGTGAAGAAACTGGAAGAGCGTCTTGGTGTTTCGGCGGCAGCGGCGGCTCCGGTAGCGGTAGCGGCAGGCGGTGGCGCGGCGGCTCCTGTAGTTGAGGAAAAGACCGAGTTTCAGGTGATTCTGAAGGATTTCGGCGCGAACAAGATCAGCACCATCAAGGCTGTGCGCGAGGTTACGTCGCTCGGTCTGAAGGAAGCCAAGGATCTGGTGGACGGAGCTCCGAAGGCGATCAAGGAGAGCGCAACCAAGGACGAAGCCGAGGCCATCCGGAAGAAGTTTGAAGGCATCGCGACGATTGAGATCAAGTAATCGGGATCAATTGTGTAAGAACTTGCAAAGACAGCCAGGACGCGCTACGATACCTGTTGCGCGTCTTTTCGGCCCATCCCGGTTTTTGAGGGAATGGAGCGGTGGCTGGCGGCGCGTCCTGGAATTGTGTAGAGGCACTCAAGTGTTCGTATGCCGGAGCTGAGCCAAGCACTCCGACTGCGGGCGCTACATGATTTTTAAGTGCCTTAGAGTCAATGGATTGTGGTTTACCTTGGGTCAGGCGGGCAAATCCATTGACGAGTAGTGAGTGGTTGGCGAATCGCGGTAGAAGCGAGCTTTGGGATCGGCGAGAGCATTGCAAAGGAATTCGGATGGGGGCACAGGCGATCAGCCGCGCTCGTGAGGTATTGCGTCCTCACGGGCTATTTGTGTGTCCCGGTCTCATCAGGTGGAACTTTTTGAGCAGTATCCGCCTGTGCGCACAAGTATCTTTTGACGGGTTTACCCGTTGCGCTTGCTTCTCTCTATTGTGCGCAGTCTAGCGCACTTGCCGGATGTGCGGCAATGCCCACAACGCGATATTGACGCGACTCTCACGAAACCCGCTTGGCATCGATGACGCGCAGGGAGATTTGCGGCCCGTCTGAAGGTTTGCCTCGTCGCTTGCAGGCGCGGATGGATGGGACTGGAATCTGGAGAGGTTTTCCAGTCTGATTTTTGATCTGGATTTTCGTTTTTCTTACCGTAATCAGCTGGCGCCCAAGAGACTCGGGCCCTGGCCCGGAGCCTCAGGGAGCCGGATTGACGAGCCTCAGGAGTGAACATGCCCAACGAGAAGCGCGCGATTCGCAGCCGGCTCGATTTTTCAAAGATTCCTACCGCAACCCAGATTCCCAACCTGATTGAAGTGCAGCGGCGCTCGTATGAGCGTTTTTTGCAGATGGACAAGCTGCCCAACGAGCGGGACGACTCGGGGCTGCAGTCGGTTTTTGTGTCGGTGTTCCCAATCACCGACTTCAGGGGCATTTCGCAGCTGGATTTTGTGGACTTCGCGATCGGCAACTGGGAGTGCAAGTGCGGACACCTGAAGGGGCTGCACCACTTGCGCACGGCCTGCGTCCATTGCGGGGCGATGGTGATTACCGATCCGTTCCTTCCCGGCGAAGTGCTTTGCCAGAAGTGCGGAACCTATAACAAGAACACCCCCGACTTCTGCAACAAGTGCGGCGACCCAGTAAGCCTGCAGTTGAAGTACGACCAGCAGGAATGCGAGGAGCGTGGCATGACCTTCTCGGCGCCGTTGAAGGTGACGGTGCGGCTGACAATCTATGAGAAGGATGCGGAGACCGGCAACAAGAGCATCAAGGACATCAAGGAGCAGGAGGTGTTTTTCGGCGACATTCCGCTGATGACGCCGAATGGCACCTTTATTGTGAACGGCACGGAGCGGGTGATTGTTTCGCAGTTGCATCGCTCGCCTGGCGTCTTTTTTGAGACGGCGAACAACCGCACCTATTTTCTGGGCAAGATCATTCCGTATCGCGGTTCGTGGGTGGAGTTCGAGTACGACCAGAAGAACACCCTCTATGTGCGCATCGACCGCAAGAGGAAGTTTCTGGGCACGATCTTTTTGCGCGCGCTAGGCCTGCGCTCGGAAGAAGAGATTTTGAAGACTTTCTATACCGTGGACCGGCTGCACATTGCCGACGGCAAGCTGCATTGGGCGGTGCCGCAGGATGTGAAGGCGGGCACGCATCTGGTGGGCGCCAAGCCGGCGCACGCAGTGCTGGCGAACGGCGAGGAGATTGCGCACTCCGGACGGAAGATTACGACGCATACGCTGAAGGCGATTCGCGCTGCCGCGATCGACAGGATCGAGGTGGAGGCGGCCGAGCTGGATGGCGCGCTGACCGCGGCCGACGTGGTGGATCTGAATACCGGCGAAGTGGTGGTCGAGGCCAACGTGGAACTGACGGCCGACCGGCTGCACAAGGTGCTTTCGAGCGGCGCGGCGAGCTTCGAGGTGTTCTTCCCGGAGCGCGACGATGTAGGCAACATTATCTCCAACACGCTGAAGCGGGATTCGATCCGCAAGCCTGAAGAGGCGCTGATCGAGATCTACCGCAAACTGCGGCCGGGCGATCCGCCGACGCTGGATACCGCGACGGCGCTGTTTGAGGGCATGTTCTTCGACGCGCGCAAGTACGATTTTTCGCGCGTGGGCAGACTAAAGTTCAACATCAAGCTGTATGAAAACCAGGATGCTACGCACCTGGACCGCCGCACGCTGACGCCTGAGGATTTCTACGCGACTATCCGGTATCTGCTGAAGCTGCGCCGGAACATCGGCATGGTGGACGACATCGATCACCTGGGCAACCGGCGTGTGCGCGCGGTGGGCGAACTGATGGAGAATCAGTTCCGCATCGGCCTGGTGCGCATGGAGCGGGCGATCAAGGAAAAGATGAGCGTGTATCAGGAGCTTTCGACGGCGATGCCGCACGACCTGATCAACGCCAAGCCGGTGATGGCGGCGATTCGCGAGTTCTTCGGTTCGTCGCAGCTTTCGCAGTTCATGGACCAGACCAACCCGCTGTCGGAGATCACGCACAAGAGGCGCCTTTCGGCACTTGGGCCGGGCGGCTTGTCGCGTGAGCGCGCGGGCTTTGAGGTGCGCGACGTTCACCCGACGCACTACGGCCGCATCTGTCCGATCGAGACGCCGGAAGGCCCGAACATCGGCCTGATCAGCTCGTTGAGCTGCTTTGCGCGCATCAATGAGTATGGGTTCATCGAGTCGCCGTATCGCAAGGTGAAGGACTCGCGGATTCTGGACTTTGTGGAGATCGTGAACGCCGGGGAGAGCGGCCTGCGCGTGGGCGATCACATTGAGAAGGAAGAAGCCGCGCGTCTGAATGCTGAGCTGAAGGCGGCCGGCAAGCGGGCGATCGACAACATTCCGTTCAGCTTCTATCTCTCCGCATGGGAAGAGGACAAGCACACCATCGCGCAGGCCAACATCGAGTTCAACGACCAGGGCGTGATCACCGAGGATCTGGTGAACGCTCGCCGGCAAGGGAACTTTGTGCTCGTGAATCGCACCGACGTGGACTACATCGACGTGAGTCCGAAGCAGCTTGTTTCCGTGGCCGCGTCGCTGGTTCCGTTCCTGGAGCACGACGATGCGAACCGCGCGCTGATGGGCGCAAACATGCAGCGTCAGAGTGTGCCGCTGCTGGTGGCCGAGGCTCCGCTGGTGGGCACGGGCATGGAGGGCGTGACGGCGCGCGACTCCGGGGCCGTGATTCTGGCCAAGCGCAACGGCATCGTGGATTCGGTCGATTCCGAGCGCATTATCGTGCGCGTGGAGGGCGAACACCATCCGACGCAGCTTTCGCGCGAGGTGGGATCGGACATCTATCAGCTGATCAAGTTCAAGCGGTCGAACCAGAACACCTGCATCAATCAGAAGCCAGTTGTCCGCGAGGGCGACCGGGTGGTAAAGGGGCAGGTAATCGCCGACGGACCTTGCACAGAGCAAGGCGAGCTGGCCCTGGGACGCAACGTGCTGGTGGCCTTCATGCCCTGGCGCGGGTACAACTTTGAGGACGCGATCCTGATCAGCGAAAAGCTGGTGCGGGAGGACTACTACACTTCGGTCCATATTGAGGAGTTCGAGATCGAGGCTCGGGATACGAAGCTGGGCCCCGAGGAGATCACGCGCGATATTCCCAACGTGAGCGAACATGCGCTGCGCGACCTGGACGAGAGCGGCGTAGTCCGCATCGGCGCACAGATCAAGCACGGCGACATTCTGGTGGGCAAGGTGACTCCCAAGGGAGAGACCCAACTGACGCCGGAAGAGAAGCTGTTGCGCGCCATCTTCGGCGAGAAGGCCGGCGATGTGCGCGACGCTTCGCTGACCTGCCCTCCGGGTATCGAGGGCACGGTGGTGGGAGTGCGCATCTTCAGCCGCAAGGGGCAGGAGAAGGATGAGCGCGCCAAGCAGATCGAAGGCGAGTACGTTGCCAAGCTCGAGAAGAACCTGGGCGACGAGATTCGCATTCTGACCGATGAGCGTTTGAAGCGCCTGGACGGCATCCTGGGCCGCAAGGAAGTGTTGGCCGATCTGCACGACGAGCGGACCAACAAGCGCTTGCTGACCAAGGGCGCCATTCTGGACCGCGAGACGATCGAGCGGATCTCCACCAAGAATCTGAAGCGCATCCGCTACGCCGACAAGGATCCCCGCGTCAACGAGCAGATCGACGAGATCGAGGAGATGACTTCGCGGCAGATCGAAGTGCTGCGCAAGATCACCAACGAGAAGATTCTGAAGCTGCAGAAGGGCGACGAATTGCCTCCGGGCGTGATCAAGCTGGTAAAGGTCTATGTGGCCATGAAGCGCAAGCTCTCCGTGGGCGACAAGATGGCCGGCCGTCACGGCAACAAGGGCGTGATCGCGCGCATTCTTCCAGAAGAAGACATGCCGTACCTGCCCGATGGAACTCCGGTGGAGATTGTGCTCAATCCGCTGGGCGTGCCTTCTCGTATGAACGTGGGTCAGATTCTCGAAACGCACCTGGGCTGGGCCGCCCATGCGCTGGGCAAGAAGATTGCCGATTTGATCAAGGCCAACACGGATGCGGAGTATACGCGCGAGCTGCTCAAGAAGGAGTTCGCGGGAACCGCAACGCTGCGGCAGTTGCTGGAATTGGACGACGAGATGCTGTTGCGCGTGGGAGCAGGCATGGAGCGCGGCATCTGGTTCGGGACCGCGGTTTTCGACGGCGCGCAGGAGAGCGAGATCAAGGCTCTGCTGGCCTCGGCCGGCTTGCCTTCATCGGGCAAGACGCCGCTGTTCGACGGCATGACGGGCGAGCAGTTCGAGCAGCCGGTGACGGTGGGCTACATCTACATGCTGAAGCTCTCTCACCTGGTCGACGACAAGATTCACGCCCGGTCGATCGGGCCGTACTCGCTGATTACGCAACAGCCGCTGGGCGGCAAGGCGCAGTTCGGCGGGCAGCGGTTCGGCGAGATGGAAGTGTGGGCGCTGGAAGCTTATGGCGCTGCTTACATCCTGCAAGAGCTGTTGACGGCGAAGTCGGACGATGTGTATGGCCGCACGAAGATTTACGAGGCCATCGTGAAGGGCGAAGCGGCGATCGAGCCGGGAGTGCCCGAGTCGTTCAACGTGCTGATTCGCGAATTGCAGTCGCTGTGCCTGGACGTGGAGTTGATCAAGCGCGCGGATCTGATCAAGAAGCTTCCGGCGCCGGATTTGGCAGCAGTGGCCGATTGAGGTTCGAGGTATCCCAGGTTTCGAATTCGAGACCTGGGGCACCCAGCATCGAGCTAGACGCAGAGAGTGTTTTCAGGGTCCTTCTTGAAAGCGGCAAACACCGCTTCCCGGGAAGGAAGGGTCCTTCAGAAATCCCGGGAAAAGCCGCGGCAGGCGCCGAGAGGCCCGCCAAGGAGGGTCGCCTTGTTCCGTTCGAACCCGTTTGAACTTTCCAGCCCCATTACCGACTTTGACGCCATCCGCATCATGCTGGCATCGCCGGAAAAGATCCGCAGTTGGTCCCATGGCGAGGTCACCAAGCCTGAGACCATCAACTATCGCACCTTCAAGCCGGAGCGCGACGGCCTTTTCTGCGCCCGCATCTTTGGACCAGTGACCGACTGGGAGTGCCTGTGCGGCAAGTACAAGCGCATGAAGCACCGCGGCGTGATCTGCGACAAGTGCGGCGTTGAAGTGACGGTGAGCAAGGTGCGCCGCGAGCGCATGGGGCACATCGAGCTGGCATCGCCGTGCTCGCACGTGTGGTTCTTCAAGGGCCTGCCTTCGAGGATCGGGCATCTGCTGGACATTTCTCTGCGCGATCTGGAGAGCATTCTCTACTTTGAGTCCTATGTCGTGGTCGATCCGGGCGACGCGCCGGTGAAGGAACGCGAGATCATCAAGGACGAAGGCAAGTTCCGCGAGCTCGATCAGCAGTTCCGGCCCTCCGGCTTCAAGGCCATGATGGGCGCTGAGGCCATCAAGGAATTGCTCAAGCGGGTGCAGATCGAGGAACTTGGCGTTGAGCTGCGCGAGCGGATGAAGACCGAGACCTCCGTGCAGAAGAAGATCAAGTATGCCAAGCGGCTGAAGGTGGTCGAGGCGTTCCGCAAGAGCGACAACAAGCCGCAGTGGATGATTCTGGATGTGCTGCCGGTGATCCCACCCGAGCTGCGGCCCCTGGTGCCGCTGGATGGCGGACGCTTTGCCACTTCCGACTTGAACGATCTTTATCGCCGCGTGATCAACCGCAACAACCGGTTGAAGAAGCTGATGGACCTGCACGCGCCGGAAGTGATTGTGCGCAATGAGAAGCGCATGTTGCAGGAAGCGGTAGACGCGCTGTTTGACAACGGCCGCCGCGGCCGCGTGCTGCGCGGCGCCAACAACCGTCCGCTAAAGTCGTTGAGCGATACGCTCAAGGGCAAGCAGGGCCGGTTCCGGCAGAACCTGCTGGGCAAGCGCGTGGATTACTCGGGCCGTTCGGTCATCGTGGTGGGCCCGGATCTGAAGTTGCACCAGTGCGGGTTGCCGAAGAAGATGGCGCTCGAGCTGTTCAAGCCGTTCATCTATCACCGTCTGGAGCAGACGGGGCACTGCACGACCATCAAGCAAGCCAAAGAAATGGTTGAAATGCAGGAGCCGGTGGTGTGGGACATCCTTGAAGAAGTGATCAAGGACCACCCGGTGCTGCTGAACCGCGCTCCAACGCTTCACCGTTTGGGTATTCAGGCCTTTGAGCCCGTGCTGGTCGAGGGCAAGGCGATCAAGATTCACCCGCTGGTCTGCACGGCCTTCAACGCCGACTTCGACGGCGACCAGATGGCGGTTCACATTCCTCTGTCGCCCGAGGCGCAGATTGAAGCCAGCGTGCTCATGCTGGCGTCGCACAACATCTTGTCGCCTGCTTCTGGCCAGCCGATCACGGTGCCCACGCAGGATATGGTGCTGGGTCTCTATTACCTGACCAAGGCCAAGAAGGGCGGCAAGGGCGAAGGACGCGTGTTTGCCAACACGGAAGAGATCCTGATGGCGCTCGAAGCCAAGGAAGTGGAGACGCTTTCGCCGATCCGGCTGCGCTATACGGGCAAGGTGCTGGACATGACCACGGCTTATGACGATCAGGACCTGACCCATACCGAAGCTGTGGACTTCAACAAGGAGTACATCTCGACCACGGTGGGCCGCGTGATTCTGAACGACTCGCTGCCTTCGGGGATGCCGTTTGTCAACGGACTGTTGAAGAAAAAGGGTATCGGGCAACTGGTGAACTACTGCAACCAGAACCTGGGCCTCGAGGTAACGGTGGGGATGCTGGACCGCATCAAGTCGCTGGGCTTCCAGTACGCAACCAGGTCCGGGCTGTCGGTTGGCTTGGATGACATGGTGATTCCGGCCAGCAAGTACACGACCGTGGACGACGCGGACAAGAAGGTGATCGAGGTCCAGAAGCAGTACATGGACGGCGCCATCACCAACGGCGAGCGCTCGAACAAGGTGATTCAGATGTGGTCGGCGGTGACCGACAAGGTGGCGGACGAGATGTTCGGCAACATGAAGCGCGCCGACGACGAAGGTGCCATGAACCCGATCTACATCATGGCCGACTCCGGCGCTCGCGGATCGAAGCAGCAGATTCGCCAGCTTTCCGGTATGCGCGGACTGATGGCCAAGCCTTCCGGCGAAGTGATCGAGACGCCTATCACGGCGAACTTCCGCGAAGGGCTGACCGTGCTGGAATACTTCATCTCGACCCACGGCGCACGCAAGGGATTGGCGGACACGGCTCTGAAGACGGCCGATTCCGGCTACCTGACGCGGCGGCTGGTGGATGTGGCCCAGGATGTAATCGTGACCGAGTACGACTGCGGCACGGTGGAAGGTATCTACGTGGGCTCGATCGTCGAGTCGGGCGAGATCATCGAGCCACTGCGCGACCGCATTATCGGCCGCGTGACGCTGGAGCGCATCAAGGACTACGACGGAAACGTGGTGGTGGATGTGAACCAGGGAATCGATGAAGACATCGCTTCGGCGATTCAGGGCGCGGGCGTTGAGAAGGTGAAGATTCGCTCGGTGCTTACCTGCGAGTCGCGACGCGGGGTGTGCGCGCTGTGCTACGGGCGCAACCTGGGCTCGGGGCGCATGGTGGAGTTGGGCGAAACTTGCGGCGTGATTGCGGCACAGTCGATTGGCGAGCCGGGCACACAGTTGACAATGCGTACCTTCCACGTTGGCGGCACGGCCAGCCGCGTCTCCGACAAGTCGCGCCTGGACGCCAAGAACAACGGCTTTGTGCGCTTTATCAATCTGAATACGGTGGAAAGCAGGGATGGAACGCTGGTGGCGATGAACCGTTCCGGGTCTCTGGCGATTCAGGACGAACGCGGCCGCGAGAAGGAGCGCTATCAAGTGGTCTATGGAGCGCGCCTCAAGGTCAAGGACGGCGAGCATGTAAAGCTGGGCCAGGTGCTGGCAGAGTGGGATCCTTATACCTACTCGATCCTTACCGAAATTGGCGGCGCGGTGCAGTTCAAGGACTTGCAGGAAGGCATCACGCTCAACGAAGAGGTGGACGAAGTGACCGGCCTCTCGCGTTGGGTGGTGGCCGACGCACCGGACGAGAAGCGGCAGCCTGCGTTCGTGGTGAAGAATGCGAAGGGCCACAAGCGTTATCTGCTGCCCCGCGGCGCTCACCTGATGATTCAGGATGGCGACGAGGTGGGTCCGGGCGACGTGCTGGCGAAGATTCCCAAGGAAAGCACCCGCACCAAGGACATCACCGGTGGTTTGCCGCGTGTGGTGGAGCTGTTCGAGGCGCGCAAGCCGCGTGAGACGGCCATCATCAGCGAGATCGACGGCGTGGTTCGCTTCGGTGAGGTTGCCAAGGGCCAGCGCAAGATCTATGTGACGGCGGACAACGGCGACGAAAAGGAATACTCCGTGCCGCGGGGCATTCACGTGAACGTGCAGGAGGGCGAACGGCTGAGCGCCGGCGATCCGCTGATGGATGGGCCGCTGAACCCGCACGACATTCTTGCAGTGCTGGGCGAAAAGGCACTCCAGGCCTACCTGGTGAATGAAATTCAGGAAGTCTATCGTCTGCAAGGCGTAGCTATCAGCGACAAGCACATTGAAGTGATTGTGCGTCAGATGCTCCGTTGGGTCAGGATCGACGAAGTGGGCGATACCAATTTCCTGATGGAGCAGCAGGTGGACCGGTTCCGCTTCCGCGAAGAGAACGAGCGGGTGCTCACCAATGGAGGCCGTCCGGCAATCGGGCGTCCGCTCTTGCTGGGCATCACCAAGGCATCGCTCTCGACCGACAGCTTTATCTCGGCGGCCAGCTTCCAGGAGACGACCAGGGTGCTTACCGAGGCCAGCATCAACGGCGCGATCGACAACCTGCGCGGCTTGAAGGAGAACGTGATCGTGGGAAGGCTGATTCCGGCCGGTACGGGCCTCGAATACTATCGCAACGTTCAGCTCTCTCCGGAGCTGGAGGAGGCGGCGGCCCGTGTGCAGCAGGAAGTTACGGCGGAGATCGAGGCGGCGGAGCGCGAACTGGAGCTGATGCGCCAGGAGGGCGAGGCCGAGGAGATGGCGGCCGAGTAAAGGTGTGCCATCCCACCCTAGCCGCAAAAACAAAGACGCGGCTAGGATGGGGCACCCACAACCCTTCTTACAACTCAAGAGGCCCGGCGCAAGCCGGGCCTCTTCTTCATGGAGCGGTCTCTGCGGGTTTAACCAACAGGAGAACCGCCGGCGGGCGTGAATTCCCCGCATTGGTTCCCCCTCAACATCTGTTCGATTTGGCGCTTGCCATGCTTTGCGGCGTACATGGCGGCGTCCGCGGCGCTCACCAGGCTGTCCGCGGTGGCGGCGTCTTCCGGGTAGACGGCGATGCCGACGCTGGCCGCGCCGTACAGAAGAAATTCCCCGACCGCAAAAGGTTCGTCGAAGCATCGTTCCAGGCGGAGGGCAATCTCATCGACATCCGCGCGGTTGCGAACCACAGGGACCAGAGCGGCGAATTCGTCGCCTCCGATCCGCGCAAGCATGTCGACGTTGCGGAGCTGGCGCTTCATGCGCAGCGCCACTTCCTGAAGGTACAGATCTCCGATCAGGTGACCGTAAATGTCGTTCACCTGTTTGAACTTGTCCAGGTCGATGTAGATCAGTCCGAAGACACTCGCCTTGAGGCCTGCCTCTTCAATCTGGGCTTCCAGGCGCTTTTCCAGGGAGAAGCGGTTGTGGATGTCAGTGAGCAGGTCGAACTCCGAGCGTCTCAGAAGATCTTTGTAGAGGCGCCGGGTTTCAATGGCCAAGGCAGCCAGCCCGGCCGCCATGGAGAGAGCCTCGGACTCGCTTGCAGAGGGTTTGGTGAGCACATCGAACGCCGCGAACATTGTGCCTATAGGCTTTCCTGCGTGGACAGGAAGCTCGACCTGGACGACACGCAGTGAGGTGAGTTTCCGCGGGCAGTTTCCAAACTGCGCTCCATCCGCGATGCGGCACCAGCAAGGGGAGCCGCGCAACTTGAAGGAGACCAGTTCCGTGATCTCTTCGACGATCTCGACAAGCGGGCGGGATCCGTTGATGTCCTCGAGGATGCGGCTGCGCCGTTGTTCGATGTAGGCCAAAGCGGCGGTTTGCCGGCGCACTCGGTGCTCGATGGTCCAGCCTCTGGCGCCGACAACCAGGACGACCGCGAGCAGCAAGCCGACGAGATAGATGAGGTTGCGGACGGTGAGCAAGGAGGGCTTGGCGAGAATCCCTATATCGTCCGGCGTCCGCATGAGGACATCGAAGGGGACCTCATGGTTGAATGGCCTGGAGTTATCGAGGGGGATGCAGATTCCCGAGACGCGGACCCTGGAGCCGAGCGGAATCCGGTTCATAGGCGGCGGAAGCAAGCCCGCAGCACTCGGGGGGCGGTATACGGCAGAGAAGACCTGGCCATCGGAGACCAGAACATACTCATCTCTTGAGTTCTCTCGAACCTCCATCACCACCTGCCCCTCGATGGAGACCAGATCGAAGATGTGCTTGCTCGATGCGAGTTCGCGCCCTGTTGTCGGCAGCGGAACGATGGGAGAGTAAACCGGGCTTTCCTTGATTTCGGCGCTGGCAATGGCTAGATATTCGTCATGCAACGTGGCAAACCCGGTAACATCGGCCTGGTCGCCGACCCGTATGGGTTTCTCATAGTGCGTCATGATCCACAGGCTGTTTGCACCGTTCTGAAGAACCAGGGCAGTACCGGGCTGATAGTAAGTAACGGTGCCTTGAACTCGGACTCTCTGGGTGAGGGTCTTCACATGATAAGTGTTCAGAATTTCATCCATTGAGGTGACGGGGAGAGCCCAGGGGCTCAATTCGGCGCTCTTCAGGATTTTTATGTCCGCAAATGACAGAACGTCGAGCCCAACTCCGACATGCTTCATCTTGCCATCGAACTTCGCCGAGGCCACGCCGGTAACCTCGACCTCGTTGTCGATCAGATCCTGGAGCGGGTTAGGATCGTCGCCCTCTACCCACACATCGAGGGTGCCCCCGTCCATCAGCAGGTGAATCTGGGTGGCAGTGCGGCCGGAGCTGAATCTTACGTCTTTGCTGCGGACGACGGCGCGGACGGTGACCCGCATGCCATCGAGCTCCGAGCGAATCAACTGGTCGAAGGTGGCCGGCACGGGCTGGGGCAGGACGCCGTGATGGAGCAGGGTCACGCTGTCGGCGGCCACAATGGGGCGGAAGCTGTCTTGCACGCTTCCGTGCACCAGAACCCGATCCCCGGCAGCCAGCTTGATATTCGAGTCTGCCCGAACATGAAGACCCTCGCCGGCATCCTCGACAAACATCGATTTTTGCTGTCCGCGCCAGTAGGTCACGGTCGCTTCAAAGGCAACAGGCGGCCCGGTGGATGCCTCGGCATGACTGAGCGCGTGAATGGCGTGCAGGGTGGTGAGGGCGGCTGGCGGCGCCGCCCAGGCGGCCGAGGCGCACCCGAGAGAGATCGCAATCAGTAGGCGAAGCATCCTCTTCATTGGGCAGAATCCAGTGGGACGAAACTTGTGTTCTCTGTCCGCCAAGAGCATTTATCGGCAAATTTCGCCCATGCTTCATTCCAGAATGGCGAAGAATCCGCGGAATTGCGCGCGAGCAAAATCAGCCAGATAGATTGGTTCCCATCCTACGCTTGCTGAGGAAACTCAGAATGTCACTTTTGAGGTATATGAGCCGAACCTTTGCGCTGACTGCCGATCCTTGGCAGCGCAATGCCGTTATGGGTTCTCTTGGGGGGTGTTTTGGGAGTTCCGCAGTACGGCTAGCTCAGAGCATGGCTTCGCGTTTGGCGTGTTTGGTCACGTACATAGCGGCGTCGGCGGCGCCAAAAAGGTCGTCCTTGGTGGCGCCGTCCTCGGGATAGATAGCGATACCGAAGCTTGCCGACCCCTGAAGGGTCTGGCCCTCAATAGCAAAAGGCTCATCGAAGGAGCGCTCGAGGCGCTGCGCAATCTCCTCGACCTTGGCGCGGTTGTGAGCCACAGGCAGAAGAACGGCAAATTCGTCGCCGCCGAGCCGAGCCAGGGTGTCGACGGTGCGGAGCTGGCGCTTCATGCGCAGCGCCACTTCCTGGAGGTACAGGTCACCGAACTGGTGGCCGTAGAGATCGTTTACCTGTTTGAACTTATCGAGATCGATGTAGATCAACCCAAAGACGCCGGCATTGATACGCGCCTCCGCGATTTGGTGATCCAGATGCTTGTCCAGGGAGAATCTATTGTGGATATCGGTGAGCAGGTCGAACTCAGACCGGTGCAGCAGGTCGGAGTAGAGGCGCCGGGTCTCAATGGCCAGAGCGATTAGAGCGACGGCCATGGTGAGTGCATCGGACTCGTTCGCAGCGGGTTTGGCGAGTGGATCGAACGCGGCAGAGAGGTCGCCGAGCGCGGGCCCGGTGTGGGCCGGAATCTGATCCTGGACGACGCGCAGGCCTGTGAGGTTCTGCGGGCAATTTCCCAGCAATGGTCCATCGGCGATTTTGCACCAGCAAGGCGCGCCACTCAACTTGAAGGAGACCAATTCGGTGATCTCTTCGACGATCTCAGCAAGCGGGCGGGAGCCGTTGATGTCCTCAAGGATGCGACTGCGCCGCTGTTCGATGAGCGCCAGCGCGGCGGTTTGTTGGCGCATCCTGCGCTCGACAGCCCATCCCCTGGCGCCGACGGCGACCACGAGAGCAAGCAGCAAGCCGACGAGAAGGACAAGGTTGCGAACGTTGAGCAAGGATGGCCTGGACACGACCGCGATATCGTCGAAGGAACGCAGCAGGATATTGAAAGGCTCTTCTTGGCCGGGGACAGTTGAATTGGCATCCACGACGGTGCAGATGCCGGTGACGCGCATCCGGGAGCCCAGTGGAATCCGCATCATGGGCGGAAGCACGCTGGGCGTGGGTGGGTGGCGATAGATGGCGGTAAACAAGCGGCCATCGGAGATCAGAATATACTCGTCCTGTGCGGCCTCCCGAACCTCGGTCACTACTTCACCTTCGATGGAGACGAGATCGTTCTGGTGGCCATCGGCAGTGCTTGGACTCCAGTAGGCGAGTTGCCGCCAGGTGGCCGGCTGCGGCGTAACGGGCTTGTTTCTGTGGCTGTCCTGGAATTCGCCGTCGGTCAGGGTCAAAAGGCGTCCGTGTGCGTCGGGAAAGCCGGTTGCGTCCACCTGATCGCCGATCTGCAAAGGTTCGTGAGTATCGGTCGCGATCCACAGGCTCTTGGGGCCGTCCTGAAGCACGATTGCCGAGCCGGGCTGGTAATAGGTGATTGTTCCCTGAACCCGAACTCTGGCCGTGAGATCCAGCATATGGTAGACGGCAAGAATCCGGTCCATGGGTGTGACTGGAAGAGACCATGGGCTGGCGCCGGCGCGCTTTAGAATTTTTATGTCCGCGAGGGATGAAATGAAGAGGGTAACCCCGGTCTGCTGCATCTTGTCGTCGAACGTCCCCGCCGCGACGCCCGTGACCTCAACTTCAGCGTCTAAGAGATCTTTAAGCACGGCTAGATCGTTGAAGTCGATGTATGCCTCGATGTGACCACCTTCGGTAAGCATGTCAAGGTGTGCCCTGCGCATCGGGCTGTTTGTGGTCACTACCATGTCAGCGGCGCGGACGATGGTGTGAACCGCAACCAGCGCACAGTCGTCCTGGGCACGAATCAACTCATCGAAGGTAGCAGGAATGGGCTTGGGCTGAGCGTCGTGATGGAGCAGGGTTACGCTGTCGGCGACCACGATTGGGCGAAAGCTCTGACGTGTGGTTCCTCGCACCAAAACGCGATCGCCGGGAATCAGCGGGGCCACCGTGGGAGGCCGTACAAAGATAGCCTCGGTGCCGTCCTGCACGAAGAGCAGATTATCAATGCCGCGCGAGTAGATGACCGTCGCTTCGAAGGCAACGGGCATGGCACTGCCGGCTTCGGCATTCGTCAAGGAGTGAATGGCGTGCAGAGTGGAAAGGGGTTCCGGCGACACTGCCCAGGCCGCCGAGGCACCTCCAAGAATGATCGCGATTAAGGGGGACAACATCTTCATTGGGCAGGATCCACTTGCTCAAGTCTTTTGTTATCTGACCATCACAAGCATCTATCGGCCATGGCCGCTCACGCATCATTCCGGCACGGAGACCGACCCGGAAAATCGCGGGTAGCGTAACACAGCCTGGATCTATCTGTAAATCATCTTACTCCGCCTGAAGTAGGTTCCGGCGTTACTTTCGGAACACCGGTCTGATCCCTTGCTCAGGGGCACCTCCCCGGGCCGCCATTGCCGTTTCCCAGGGGCGCTTTCGTGGTTCTTGTAACTAGTCAGATCATCTTGTTGATTTGTTTAGCTGGAGAACTTGCCGACCGAGGCCGACTCAGGCAGTATGGACCTTGTGGCCGGTGAAACTGGCAGATTGGTGGAGGAAGACGATGAGCACAGCGATCAGGTTTGGCACCTCCGGATGGCGGGCGATTGTGGCCGAAGAGTTTACCGTAGCCAACATTCGGCTTGCGGTGGCGGGAATTGCCGCGTATGTGAAAACGCAACCGGAGCCGCACCGGGTGCTTGTGGGCCGCGACCCGCGATTCCTGGGGGAGAGGTTTCTGGCCGAGGCGGCGGGCGTGCTGGCTGGAGCAGGAGTTACGCCGATTGTGATCCAGGAGGCCGCACCGACGCCGGCCATCGCCTACGCCGTTCATGCCCTCAAGACTTCCGGGGCCATCAACTTTACCGCCTCTCACAATCCGCCGGAGTACAACGGCATCAAGTTCTCGACGCACGACGGCGCTCCGGCGCTGCCGGAGGTGACAAAACAGATCGAAGCGGCGATTGGGATGCTGACGGCCGGCGGCAACGGCGGTGAGCACATCCCCAGCCTGAACGCCCCTGCGGGCGGGTTTGAAACCGCAGATGTGAAGCCCGCCTTCCTCAAGCGGCTGACCGAACTCGTGGATTTGAAAGCGATTGCCAAGTCCGGAATTAAGGTAGTTTACGATCCGTTCTGGGGCGCGGGACGCGGCTATGTTTCCGACGTGCTACGTGACGCCGGTGTGGCTGTCGAGACGGTACACGACTATCGCGATGTGCTCTTCGGCGGGCATGCGCCGGAGCCATCCGATGAGCTGCTTGGCGACGCCAAGGCCAAGATGCGAGAGATGGGCGCGGACCTCGGCGTTGCGACCGATGGCGATGCGGACCGGTTCGGCATTGTGGATGCGGATGGTACGTTTATTCAGCCCAACTACGTGATAGCGCTGCTGTTCGACTACCTGGTAGAAACGCGGGGCTGGCGGAATGGCGTAGCCAAGAGCGTGGCGACGACCAATCTGATTAACGCGCTGGCCGATTACCACAAGGTTCCGCTCTATGAGACGCCAGTGGGCTTCAAGTACATCGGCGAGCTGATTATTGCGGACAAGATCGCAATCGGCGGCGAGGAGTCGGCGGGGCTGACGATTCGCGGGCATGTTCCCGAGAAGGACGGCGTGCTGGCCGGCCTGCTGATGGCGGAGATGGTGGCTACGCGCGGCAAGAGCCTGGGCGTGCAATTGAAGGAGCTATTTGGCAAGGTTGGTTCCTTCTATCCGGTTCGCGAGAACTTCCACTTGACCCAAGAGGTGAAAGCCGCGTTCACTGAAAAGATGAAGGCCGATCCCACTGAGCTGGGCGGGCGCAAGGTCACCCGTGTGGTGCGCACCGATGGGCTCAAGCTGATTCTGGAAGACGGCTCGTGGGTTTGCTACCGGCTCTCCGGAACTGAGCCGGTGGTGAGGGCCTATACAGAGACGCGCAACGAACAGGACATGGAAGCGCTGAAGGCCGCGGCTGAGAAGTTTGTGTTGTCGTAAGCGCGGATTGAGGTTGAACGGTGGATGGGAAGATGCAAGGTGAAAAGAGCACGGCGGGGACGGTTGCCGGTCCCATGCCCAGGCGGGCGCTGGACTGGACGCTGCGGGTGTGGCGTCCGGCGGGCACGGTAGTGGCCGTGGGGCTGGCGCTGCTGCTCACCTGGCACGTAATCAACGGCAAGCACGGGTTGTCGGTATGGCAGCAGAAGCGCGCTGAAGACCGCCAGTTGCAGCGGGAGATCAAAGACATTGACCAGGAGAACGCGCAGCTCCGCGATCGCATAGAAAAGCTCAAGTCCGACCCGGAAGCCATCGGGATATTGGCGCGCGAAAAGCTGCACTACGCCAAGCCGAACGAAGTGATCGTCACGCTGCCGCCAGAGCCGCAGACGCAGGCGCAACCGAGTGCGGCGGGGAAGTAGTCTGCTGTTCAGAAGCAGAACCGGTCATACTTCACTCGGCGGGCAACTTATAGCGGAGACGCTCAATCTCATTGCTGGAATCCGGCAAGGAAATTTCCAACACCTGGTTGACCAGATCCCCGTCCCTGTCGAGCACTTCGAGTGCTTGGGTGAACAATTCCAGTTGTAGATCGAGATCCATCCGCACAGGACCGTTAAGGCACACCAGGCCGGCATGAAGCTCCACATCGGCATATTGGCCCCTCGAACCGGGCGCGTTGCGGGGTCCGCGGAAATCGGAGCTATTTCTGGTGACAAACGTCCAATCTCCTCCGAGGATGACGTCCATCAGTTTCCAGTCCTTCCAACCGCGCTTGCCGATCCAGGCTACATGCGAAGCCTCGGCATGGCCTCGATTTCGAGCAAGCCTTGCCAATTCCTCGCTGAGGCATTCGTCCACGAGAAATTTCATGAACTCAGCCCCTTCGACGCAGGAGCGCGCAGGTGGCTTTCTGGAAGATGCTCACCGACAAACAACTTCATGACGCCTGTTTCAGGCGCTGCTTCCGAGGCACGCGGTCGTAGGAAATAATCACCGCTCCAACGGGCAAAGCGGGTGAGCGGCGCGGTTTGCCAAGAAGCGGGTAGGCTTCCGCATAGAGCTGGGCAAGTTCGACAGCTTCCGCGGTGAGGCTGGAATAGCCCTCCAATATGCGTTCCAGGGAATCTCCAGCAGCAACAAATGCGGCAATATCGTAGGCGGGGATGCGCGTCCCTCGAATAACGGGAGTTCCACTGAGGATTTCGGGGTCTTCAACCACAAGCGCACGAGCTGCATTCAGTTTCTCAAGTCGCTGGCGGGCGCCTCTCAGAAATGGAGACAGGTCAATGGCAAGGAACTCCTGACGGATGATCCATTCCTTCTCCAGCGCGCTTATCGGCGCTTCCGACAATTGCTTGCTCGCCGTTGCAATGATGCGCATCCGTTCTTCCGAGGTGAGCCGTTTGGCAGCCTCAAAATAAAACGAGATGAAGATGCATGCCTCAGCACTGAGTTGGCGAGCGCTATCCAGGCCCGCCGCGAAGAGACTTTCGGGAAGAATCTTTTCGTCGATGGTCCGGTTCACATTCCGCACAGACACACGCGAAACCACGGCCGCTTCTGTGGTTGTCAATAATTCCTGTCCGGTCGCGATCATCAGTCCTCCAATATTCATCCGATACGTCGGAATATATATGGTTCCGGGCCTAATTGCAATGCAGAGCTTCTGCTTCAGACAACAGATCACTGAAAACTGGCCGCTCTTGCCTCAGGAATCCAAGTGCGTGCGGACTGAACCCCGTCGCCTGGTCCCACAACAGCCGTTAGCGTCCCCTCTTCGTCCAGTCCAATGACGCGCACCTGCACAAGCTGGTTTGCGGCCGATCTGCCTTCAAGCTCTAGAGGCAGGAAGTTCTCCGTCAGCGCAGCCGTGTTGCCCCGAGCCCCCAGCTCCGTCGGTGTATGCAGTGTGATAGCACCCAGCTCCCGGCCCACAAACCACCTTCGGTGGGTTTCGCTTTTTTCTGCCGCCACAGCCCGCAGGAGCGCCATCCGCTCCTCGACCACCCCGGCTGGAACCGGCCGCTCGGCATGAAGAGCCCACGCCCGCGTTCCGGGCCGGGGCGAAAATGGAAACAGATGCAAGTAACCGAACGGCAGCGCGCGCACCAGCTCCAGTGTCTCTTCAAACTCGCGGTCCGTCTCTCCAGGGAACCCGGCCATCACGTCCGCGCCCAGCGTGAGTTCCGGACCGGCGGCGCGAATCAGGGCCTCGACCTTCTCCACATAATGCCAGGGCCGGTAGCGCCGGTGCATGCGCCGCAGCACGGCGTCCGAGCCGGATTGCAGAGGCAGATGCGCGTGCCGCGCCAGCTTCCCACCCCCGAACTCCGCCATCAGCCCGATCAGTTCCTCGTTCCAGTCCATCGGCTCAATGGAGCTGAAGCGCAGGCGGGGCAACCTGGTCTGCTCCAGAATCTGCCTCACAAGTCGAGCAAGCGACTGAGGCGTGGAACTTACCTCGACAGCATCCGGTGAGGCGGCCAAATCCCGTCCCCATCGACCCAGATTGATTCCCGACAGCACCAATTCGTTGCCACCGGCCGCGACAAACCTCTCCACCTGGTTCAGAACGGCGGCAGCAGTCAGACTCCTGGAGAAGCCTCTGGTTTGGGGGATCACGCAAAACGCGCAGCGGTTCCCACATCCCTCCTGAATCTTCAGGTTCGGCCTGGTCTGCGTCCCCGGCACAAGCTGCGCCTCATCGAGAAACGAGTGCGCAAATCGGTCGTCCGCCCAAACCGGAGCGGAGGCATCCGCACCGCCGGCCATCAGCGACTCGACAGGAACAAAGCTCGGGAGTGAGGCAACACCGCCGCCAGCAAGCTGCATGGCAATCGCCGGCGCCAGCGCCTTGTGGCTGTTTCCAACGACGGCGGCTACTCCGGCCATCGCCGCCAGCTCCTCGGGAGCGCGCTGCGCATAACAGCCGGTTACCACAATCCGCGCCTCGGGGTTAAGCCGGTGTGCGCGGCGGATGAACGCCCGAGCCGACCGATCGGCCTCCGCGGTGACGCTGCATGTGTTCACGACGACCACATCAGCCGATGAGGGCTCACTTTCGCGGAGCCCCGCAGTACGCAACCGATCGCTCACCGCCTCGCCATCCGCGCGAGCGGCCCTGCAACCGAAATGCTCGACATGGAATGTGAACGGCATAACCTCAGTCTACCGATTCGCCGCAAAAACAATCGTCAAGGCCGGACGCCCATTTTTGCATGAATCATTTTGCGCCGGATCAATAAAACCTGCCCTTCGGTCCGGGATGCTTGAACCAGGGTCATCTTCGGAAACATGTGCCGGGACTCCGGCGCGGACTTCCGGTATACTGTGGACTGACCACTTACTACCTCAGGCGCACTTTCTCGACATGGAAACCACAACCATAGCCAGCATTCCCGTACCTGTTTCCGCTGCCTCCAAGGGCAGTACACGGCATATTCTGGGCTTTGTTTACTTTACTTTCATCTGCTATCTATCCATCGGGCTCCCCCTCGCGGTCCTTCCACCTTATGTGCACTACCGCATGGGATACAGCGCAGCGCTCGCCGGGTTGGTCATCAGCATTCAGTACGTCGCCACCCTCGTCAGCCGCCCATGGGCCGGACGCATCTCCGACCGCGCCGGCGCCAAGGTCTCCGTTCTTTGGGGCATGGGAGCCTGCACCGCAAGCGGAGCGCTGCTGGTTGCAGCGGCTGCCGCCTTGCACCTCCGTTCCGCGCATTTCGGGACCGAGTTGAGCCTGGCCATCTTGATCGCCAGCCGCCTTGTGATTGGCGTGGGCGAGAGCCTTGGCTCTACGGGCTCGACGCTTTGGGGCATTACCAGCGCCGGTCCCGAGCACACTGCCAAGGTCATCTCCTTTAACGGAATCAGCACTTATGGCGCCATGGCGATCGGCGCTCCCCTCGGCGTCGTGCTGGACCAGCACTGGGGGCTTGCCTCGCTGGGCCTGCTGACCATTCTCGTCGGCGCAATCAGCCTCGCGCTGGCCTTCCGCAAGAGTCCAGTGGATGCAATTCCCGGCGAGCACCTACCCTTCAGAAGCGTGCTTTATCGCGTGGCGCCACACGGCATGGGCCTGGCGCTGGGCGGAATGGCCTACAGCGTCCTCGCCACATTCATTACGCTTTTCTACGCCAGCCGCCATTGGAACGGCGCCGCGCTGTGCCTGACCGCCTTCGGGTGCGGATTTATTCTGGCGCGCCTGCTCTTCATCCAAACCATCGACCGCTTTGGTGGATTCAACACAGGGATTGTCTGCCTCTCGGTCGAATCCGTCGGCATGGCGCTGCTGTGGCAAGCCTCAGCGCCGTGGATGGCCTTCGCGGGCGCAGCCTTTGCCGGACTAGGCTTTTCGCTTGTATTTCCCTCGCTCGGCGTGGAAGCCGTCAAGAACGTCACGGAAAACAATCGCGGCACCGCCTTCGGCGTCTACACGGCTTTTTCAGACGTCTCGTTCTTCCTGACCGGCCCCTTGGTGGGCGAGGCTATTGTCGCCTACGGCTACCCGAGCGCGTTTCTCTTCGGGTTTGTTTGTGTACTCATTGCACTGGGAATCGCTATCGTGCTCAGGCAGCTACAGATCAAGGAAGCGCGAACCTTCTAGTTCGCGCTCACGCGTTCGAATCCGGCAAAGACCAGAGAGCTAGAACAATCAGGACGGCCGTCCCAGATGTAATCTTTTCGATCTGGGATACGCACTCGTTTCTACTGCGGCGCAGGCAGGTTGGCGGTCAGCTCTGCCGGTGGCACGGCGGTCAGTACCTCTGTCTCGGCGGGGAGCGGGGCGGGCAGCGGGGTCTCCAGCGCCAGCGCCAGCACCTCGTCCATCTGGTCCACAAAGTGAAGTTTGATGGACTTCTTAATGTTGTCCGGCAGTTCCTCGATGTCCTTCTCGTTGGCGCGGGGCAGGATCACCTCGAAGATGCCGGCGCGGAGAGCAGCCAGCAGCTTTTCTTTCAGTCCCCCAATGGCCAGCACCTTGCCGCGAAGGGTGATTTCTCCGGTCATGGCGATGTCGCGGCGGACGGGGATCTTTGCCAGCGCACTGGCAAGGGCGGTTGCCATGGTAATGCCGGCAGAGGGACCGTCCTTCGGGATTGCGCCTTCAGGAACGTGCAGGTGCAGATCGACATTGCGATAGAACTCACGGGTAAGTCCCAGCGCCTGCGCCTTGCCGCGGATGTAACTGAGCGCGGCCTGCGCCGACTCCTGCATCACGTCGCCGAGCTGGCCGGTGATGGTGAGCTTCCCCTTGCCATCGAGCACTTGCACTTCAGTGGTCAGAATGCTGCCGCCCACTTCGGTCCAGGCAAGGCCGGTGACCAGTCCGACTTCACTTTTCTCGTGCACCTCGGAGTCGCGGTACTTGGCCACGCCCAGGAAGTCGTGGATGTTCCCGGCGGTGAGCTCTTCCTTGTGTTTGTTGCCGCTCTTGACAACCTTGCGGGCTACTTTGCGGCAAACGTTGCCGATCTCGCGCTCCAGGTTGCGCACACCCGCCTCGCGCGTGTAGAAGCGGATGATTTCTAGGATTGCTTCATCGCTGAAGACGACGTTCTTGTCGCTGAGCCCGGTCTGTTCGCGCTGCTTCTTGACCAGGTATTGGCGGGCGATTTCCAGCTTTTCCTGCTCGGTGTAGCCTTGCAGGCGCAGAACCTCCATGCGGTCCTGGAGAGCCGCGGGGACCGTGTGCAGGACGTTGGCCGTGGCCACAAAGAGTACCTGCGAAAGGTCGTAGTCCACGTCCAGATAATGGTCCTGGAAGGTGACATTCTGCTCCGGGTCCAGTACTTCAAGGAGCGCCGAGGCCGGGTCGCCGCGGAAGTCCGAGGCCATTTTGTCCACTTCGTCGAGAAGGAAAACGGGGTTCTTGGTGCCGGCCTTCTTCATGTGTTGGATGATCTGCCCCGGCAACGCTCCGATATAGGTGCGGCGATGGCCGCGGATCTCGGCCTCGTCGCGCACTCCGCCCAAAGAGAGCCGAACGAACTTGCGCCCGGTGGCCTTGGCGATCGACATGCCCAGCGAAGTTTTGCCCACGCCCGGAGGTCCGGCGAAGCACAGAATCGAGCCCCTGGGATTCTTGACTAACTGGCGGACCGCGAGAAACTCGAGAATGCGCTCCTTGATCTTTTCCAGACCATAGTGGTCGGTGTTCAGGACCTTTTCCGCGTAGTCGATGGAGCGTGTTTCTTTCGAGCGCTTCTTCCACGGCACGGCCAGCAGCCAGTCGATGTAGTTGCGGCTCACGGTGGACTCGGCCGACATGGGCGGCATGGCCTCCAGCTTTTTCAATTCCTGGATGGCTTTGTCGAGCACTTCCTTAGGCATGCCCGAGGCTTCAATCTTTTTGCGCAGATCGTCGAATTCGCTCTTCTCTCCGCGGCCCAGTTCCTTTTGAATCGCCTTGATCTTTTCGTTGAGGTAATACTCTTTTTGCGCGCGCTCCATCTGGCGCTTGACGCGGGATTGAATGTTGCGGTCGAGGTCGAGTTTTTCAATCTCGACGTCGAGCACGTCGGCGATTCTCGCCAGCCGCGCGGCGGGGTCGAAGATAGCCAGCAGTTCCTGCTTCTCCTCGATGCCGAGTTGGAGGTTGGCGGCGATGGTGTCGCTCAGCTTGGCCGGCTCGTCCATGCGCACAGTGGCGATGATGGTCTCGTAGTTGAGCGACTGCTGGAGCTTTACATACTGCTCAAAGAGCCCGGTCACGCGCGTCATGAGCTGCCCAACGGCGGGGGTCATTTCGAAGTCGGTTTTGCCGGTGCGGACGGTGGCCACAAAGAACCCGTCGCGGTCGTTCACCTCAGTGGATTTGGCGCGCTCGACGCCCTCCACCAGCACCTTGATATTGCCGTCGGGCATTTTGACGCTCTGCACGATGTTGCAGATAGAACCGACCTGGAAGATTTCCTTTGCCTTGGGCTCGTCGATCGACGCGTCGTGCTGGGTGGCAAGAAATATTTTGCGGTCGCCGTTGAGCGCCTCTTCAAGGGCGCGCACGCTGGATTCGCGGCCCACCACAAAGGGCGTCATCATGTACGGAAAAATCACCATGTCCCGGATGGGCATCATGGGCAGCTTGCGCGCTTCGGTCTTTTCGCGTGATGCGGTCATAGGTTCCCCAAGTGTATTGGATGCGCGGAGAAAGCTCCAGATGCGGGGCTGATTGGACTGCTCATGTTGGGATTGTACAGCGGAATCGGCTGTGAATGGGATGTAGAGCAGTGAGCTGTCGCGTCCTCGACGGGCTTGGCGGCGGGAAGCGTTCAGCAACTGCAATCGCCGTCAGGGTTAAAGAATCACCGGATCACTTCGATTTCGATTCCCAACTGGAGATTCTTCCAGACCCGGTCGGTCGTGTAAACCACCGCCTTGCGCTGAATCGCCAGCGCGAGGCAGGCTCGATCACCCAGTGACAGGCCGAACGGCCTTGTGATCTTGACCAGCCCTCCAGCGATCCTCGCTTGTTCCTCGTCGAATGGGACGGACGTGCATTCAACTTTTTCAATGTGCCACCAAGCGAGTTCTTCCTTCAAGCCGGCGGAGACCAATTTGGTATGTACCTCAGCCAGATTGACAGTACTGATCACGGCAGACGACAGACAGCTCTCAATCTTTTCGGCTCCTGTTTCACCGCGGAGCATTGCCATAAGGGCGGAGGCGTCGAAAACTGCGATGCTATCCAAGTCCCTCCTCCATTTCGCGACGCGCTTCTTCGCGCCGATCCGCGATCAGCTCGTCGGAGAGGCAGCGGTCTGGAGGAATCAGCTGCCGCATACTCTCCTGAATGCGGCGAATTCGAGCCCGGTGGGACTCTATTTTCAGCACATCGCCTTCAACGCTCATGAACAGCGTTTCACCAGCCTTTAGTCCCATTTTCTGGCGTATTTCAGTTGGAATCACGATACGGCCACTGTCATTTATGCGCGCTTTGCCTTGAAGGAGATTTCCGGCCGATGCTCCCATATGTCCCTCCGATACAGATTATGACACATATCCATAAAATGACACTTCGCCGCACTTCTGTCCTATTGTGATCGAGGGACATGCCACCCTCGACGTGACCGCTTAGCGTTGCCTCGCGCCGCAGTGAAATAATGAAAACATGCGCACCGAACTGTCTTTCGCGAATCTTGCCGGGATTGAGACGGAACTGCTGGCTGTCCTGGCCGCCGACACACAAACATCGAAAGCCACCGACGCCAAACCCGAGCCCGTGCTGCTAACCACTGACGAAGCGGTAAAGGCCGCCGCCGCATCCGTGCTCCTGAGCGGCGAATACAAGGCCGGAGCCAATGAAACGCTGCTGCTTCATGCGCCGGCAGGCCTTCGGGCAAAGCGGTTGCTGCTGGTGGGCATCGGCAAACAGTCCAAGGCCACGGTTGACAAGGTTCGGAACGCCGCGGGAACAGCCGTCCGCTTTACCAAGCCGCGCGCCATCCGCGAGTTGGTTTTAGCGCTTCCTGAAGGGGAGTCGCTTCCGGTGGGCCTGTGCGCACGCGCTGCTGTCGAGGGCGCGTTTGTGGGCGACTTCGACCCGGACACCTATCGCAGCGACCGCAAGGACCAAAGTGTTCAGTCCTTCACGTTGGCTGCTTCCGGCAACTCGGACCGTCACTCAATGAAAGCAGCATTCGCCGAGGGCGCGATCGTGGGCGAGAGCCAGAACTTCACGCGGTCGATGGTGAACGAGCCCGGCAACAAGCTCACTCCCACACTGCTCGGCCAGCGCGCTGCGCTGATGGCCGCCGAAGTGGGCCTCGGCTGGGAGGTTCACTCAACCGAAAAACTGCACGAACTGAAGATGGGCGCGTTCTGGAGCGTTTCGCAGGGCTCGGAGGAACCACCTGCACTAATCGTTCTGCGCTATGAGCCGGAAGGCGTTTCCGACGGCCCGGTGCTCGGACTGGTGGGCAAAGGAATCACCTTCGACACCGGCGGCATCTCTATCAAGCCGTCGGACAATATGGAGAAGATGAAATACGACATGGCCGGCGGCGCTGCCATGATCGGAGCCATGCGCGCTATCGCTCTGCTCAAGCCTCGGGTGAGGGTGATCTGCGTTGTCTGCGCCGCGGAAAACATGCCCGACGGAAAGGCGCAAAAGCCTGGGGACGTGCAGACAGCCATGTCGGGTAAGACCATCGAGATCATCAACACCGACGCCGAAGGACGGCTGGTGCTGGCCGACGGCTTGACCTATGCCCGCCAGCTCGGGGCAACTCACCTCATCGACGCGGCCACCCTCACCGGCGCCTGCGTAGTGGCTCTCGGCTATGCAAACTCCGGCGCTTTCTCGAACGACGAAGCTGCTTTTGCGAAGTTCGACGCTGCGCTGGCAGTTTCGGGCGAGAAATTCTGGCGGCTGCCGCTTGGCGAAGAGTATGCCGAGCAGATCAAGAGCGATATCGGCGACATCAAGAACACCGGCGGACGCTGGGGCGGAGCCAGTACGGCAGCCGAGTTTCTCAGCGTGTTTGCCGAAGAAACGCCGTGGATCCATCTCGACATCGCCGGGATGGCATGGGTGGAGGATTCGAAGCCCTACATCGCCAAAGGCCCAAGCGGCGTTGCTGTACGGTCGATTCTGGAGTGGGTGAGGAGCTACTAGGAAAGCCTTCGCGCTCCTGTAGAGCCGGCTTTTGTGCTGTCCGGGGAAAACGTTCCGGAGTTCAGAACTTGGCCTCAAACGCTCGCAAGCGTCGCTCGAGTTCCCATTGCGCGGCGGCCTTCTCGCTGCTGTCAAGGAAGGTTTTGCAGTTGGGGGTCGGTTTCTCCTGGCCGAGGGACTGTGCTTTGCAAGGCGCGGCCGGAGTGGCGAAAGCGTCCGGAGTCGCCCACAGGCTTGGGCCGGGCAAAAAGTCGTGTTCCATACTGGTGCGGGCAAGCTGCTTGAGGTCCTGGTAGGTGAGGTGGTAGTCGAGGGCGGCGCGGACGAATTCGTGGGTGAGGTCGATGCGGCTAACCCCTTCATCGTCAGTTGAGAGCGCGACCGGGACGTGGGCTGCGCGGTAGATCGGGAAGGGGTGATCGGCGCCTTTGATGCCCAGAATCCCTTCGTTGGAACTGAGGTTGATTTCTATCATCACGTGCTTCTGGGCCAGTTCCTTCAACAAGGCGGGGGCATTGTCCTCGTACATCACGTCAACGCCGTGGCCGATGCGCTCGGCGTGGCCCAATTCGACTGCCTGGCGAACGTGGAAGCGCAGGCCCTCGGGCGGCACCAGGCCGGGGGCCAGCTCGCCCGCGTGAAGGCTGATCGGCACTTGCGGGTAAACGGAATGCAGGTAGTCCAGCATTTTCATCTGCAATGTGTAGTCGCGCATGGAGATGAAACCGTCTTCGGGCTGGACGAAGTTGATGCCGACGAAGCCGGGCTCGTGCGCCTCCATAGTCGCCTGAATCGTCTCAAAACCAAGCAGTGTCTGGGCGAAGACCTGCTCCGGCGCTGAGCCGCGCAGAATCTGGTAGATGTAGCGGATCTCCACCTGGCAGGCGGGAGCGGCTTGCGGGGTTCCGCAGCCCTCGATCTGGTGTCGCTGGGCTTCGACGGTGCGGACATCGTCCTGGTCCGCGGCCACTTCGTCGCGCAGGCCGCGGTCGAGCAGCGTCTGGCGGAACTGGGCGAAGTCGGCTGGCGTGGGATCAGGTTTGGATAAGTTGGGACCCCACCCGATCTCGTGACCGATCTGAGCAGCGTGGGTGGAGGGCGGGGTCTGCATCAGTTCGAGATACTGCTGGTTCTGCGCGACGGCGCGGCTGGCGGCCTCGTCAACCCATTCGCCGGTGTGCCGTTTGCTCAAGCCCCCATAGCGGCCAAAGGTGGAAAAGAACTGATCGTGGCCGCTGAAGCCGGCAGTGGGGACAAAGCCGCGCATGGAGAAGGAGTCGATGAGGCGGTCATAGAGGTTCTGGTTGGCAGAGGTAATGTTGCCGGAAAGCAGGGCGGCGGGGATGAGCGGCGCATCGCACGGGGGCTTGGCAAAACTGAGCGCCTTCGGATCCACGCAGAGGCCGTCCTCGGCGGCGTCGCGGATAAAGGTCTCCGCATAGACAGCGCCGGAAAGGTGGACGTGCAGGTCAGCCCCTTTGGGAAAATCGACGAGGAACGCGCGCAGGGCGAGAGGGCCGGCCTGGACAGCGGTCTGGTATGCGTGCGCTGCGTGGGCTTCCGGTTCGGGAGCGCGCGGAGTGGGTGCCTGGGCGAAGAGGGCGGCAGTTGCGGCGGCGAGTGCGAGGTAGACAAGGGTGCGGGCAGGGCAGCGCATGATTGCCTTTCAGTGTAGAGCAAGGGCGAGGTGTGCGGTGAGGCGGTGAGCGCTTGAGTTTGGCTTAGAGAATGAGAGTTGTTATACTGGTTCAGTTGTTGCAGCGCACTGTTCGTGGACTCGCCCACCTCTTCCGGCTCTGCCGGATTCCGCGCAGGGAATTGCAACTTAGAAGTTTGCACTGAGGCCAGATAGCTCAGTGGTAGAGCGCGGCCCTGAAAAGGCCGGCGTCGGCGGTTCAATCCCGTCTCTGGCCACCACTTTAGCAATGTTTATAAGAACCGCCGCGGGTACTTCGCTGCGGCGTTCACCTTCCCAGCCTTTGCGGATGCCCGGTTCTTTCTCGCAGGCTACCTTCGAATGCTACTGAAAATTGAAGAACGTGAGGTTACTCGAGCGTCGTCTCCTCGGTGTGATCGTCATCATGCTGACGGAACAGGAAATCGCGATCATTTTCAAATAGCGACGAGCAAGAAATCCTGAACAGCCTAAGCAAAGTCTGCGGTTCCCAGTCGGTGAAGCGCGCGAGCGCACACGTGAGAGGGGCCAGCTTGACGCTCACGCGCCACGCCAGCCCCTCGGTTCGGTCAAAGAATTTGTTGTGGAATTAGGCCTTGATCTTGCGCCTCAACAAGCCCGCCAGTCCCAAAAGCCCGCTGCCCAGCAGCAAAAAGCTGGACGGCTCTGGGGTGGGGGTGCCCATGATCTGGAAGGTCTCCGACCCGGTGGTGCCGTCGCCTTCAGCGCCTGCAAGCGGCCCAAACCCGTTCGCTGCGATCGACGGACCGTCGGATACATCCCAATACGGGGTACCGTCCGAAGCGCCCAATGCCGTCACAGCGTTCTGGAGCGTGAGCCAGTAAGTTGTCCCGGTAGGAAGTACAAGATTTGGGAGGATGGAGAAGGTTTCCGAATACACATCAAACCCGCTGTCGTTGGTTACGAGCAAGGTGCCAGTCGGGTCTACTGTCGCAAATGTTCCACCAAATTGGCTGGTACCAATCGCCCAATCCACGGATGACAATGTGTCCCCCGGATCGAGCCAAACGTCGAACGTTACGCCGGTTATATTTGAGTTGAAGGGAAGCGTAAACGAATCCGTCACCGTCCCCAAGGATCCTGGATTGATACTTTGGCCGTCGAGGTTGTAAGTTGACGAGCCATTGCTGTAAACGGTGCTGGCGGATGCGGGAACCACGGCAATCGCGCCAACGAGACTGAGGAATAAGACCGCAAGATTTGCTTTCATGATCGAACCTCCAACATTCACACACCGAGCCCAAGAGCATTACCCCTGTGGGGTGGAAACGATGAATTCCGGGTACGTCCTAAACGACGCCCCATCATCTGCATGGATTTACGGGCAAAAGCCCAACCAACAAAGTGTTTTGCAATGCCTATCGGGATTCTTGCGTAAACAAAACTTGCGTTCGCGCTAGCCGCATAGCCTATAGAGGCAATTCTGGTCATATGTTCGCTCGTACGCGTCTTGAGGTCTTTGCTGTAACGCAATCAACACATGAGAAATTGCGATCTACACTACCTATAGCACGATACGCGCAAAAAAGATCATAAAAATTGTGGTCAATTGCAGAATCAGTGGGCGTTCCTGACGGATTTTTAGATTGCGAGTACGAAGTCGAGCATCGCCTGGTTACACAAGCATTCAAGTTATACGAAACCAAGCTGAAAGCCTGCCTATGGGTGCGATATTCGCGATCCGTGACCGGCTCAAGCGAGATAACACACACATCGAGCCTCGGCTTTTTGGATGGCGAGATGGACCATCGTATGGCTGTCGGAGGCGCCGCGCCAGTGGCGGGCGTGCGGGGCGAACCGTTGGGAGCTTCACTACTCCTTCAATTGTGCGCCAGCGGAGGGTAATTTTGCGCAAAGAGCTGGGCGATTGTGGGTTCCCAGATCCCAAGGGCGGGACCTGGGCCACTTGGCTGGCGCGTAAGCCTATTTGGAACTTAGGCCTTGATCTTGCGCCTTAACATAAACGCCAACCCTGCGAGCCCACTGCCCAGCAGCAGAAAGCTCGACGGCTCCGGGGTGGACGCGTCTTCCGTTCCGTAGGAGAAGTCAGCCAGATCGAGACCGGTAGTGCCAGGAATGGTGATGTCCACGGAGGTGATGCCTCCCGGTGCAGTCACTCCGAAGAACTGAAGGTTCGGAGCCCCCGCGACGCCCGTGACGGTTTGCACCGATCCGTCTGAGAGCGTGATTGTCGCAGGAAAGACAGTTCCAAGGCTACCAAAGTCGAAACCCAGAGCCGTAACTGAGGCCGACGGAGTAATCAAAAAATCGCCTGGGTAATTAAGGGACTCCGGCTGCGCAGAAATCACCGCGACGGGGTAACCGTAG